>Ga0207422_1000041_pt1 | contig 548261 bp, 493 predicted proteins | sample MarCyaLeptolynsp_FD_187757 | JGI IMG/M metagenome (GOLD analysis project Ga0207422, IMG submission 187757) | Marine cyanobacterial communities from Panama - species 1 Leptolyngbya sp. (SPAdes) | ecosystem: Environmental > Aquatic > Marine > Unclassified | place: Panama: Panama City | collected...
AGGCTTGAAAACTCATTCGTTACCCAGCGTTAACCTGTAACATTTGCTCTTCAAGCTCAAACATACTCCGGCATGTCTTAAGGGCGCCATAATAGTCTTTGTTGGCGACATCCTTGTTGATTTTGACACAGAGGGAAATAATCTCGGGCCGATTCACGACATCCATGAACTCTTCTAAGCGATCCTTGAACTCGCCGTAATATTTAGGCTCGCTACCCTCGTCCAGATACATCATCTGGATGGGAAAATAGATGCGCTTGAGCGGCGTATTCACTTGATCGGCCTGTATGATATCTCTTTCTCTCAGAATGGCTGCTTGATTCTGGAGAACGAGGCTTGCCCGTTTATCACCATTGGCAATCACGGCGCCGTTGATGGCGAATTTCTCGCCAGGCTTTAAAGAGATTTTTAGTGGCATAAACTGTCACCAAATCATTGAATGGTTCACGATGCGTTATCGGCTGACGATAAAACAAGCATAGTTAACAAATTGCTTCTGCGAGCGGCAATCATTGACTGCATACGGACAATTTGTTTTTTCAACTTTAGAAGTCATTTACCAAGATTCCTTAGTTTTGCTGCCATGAACAGACAGCAAAGGCGGGCCGCCGAAAAGCGCCACAAAAAAGCACTCAGAAAAGGCGCCCCTGCGGCCAATGACCCAGCTGGGCAGGCCGCATTCGTCCAGGCACGCCTGGTCCAAGCCTTAGAACAGCACAAGTCCGGCGATCTGGTTTCCGCCGAAGCCGCCTATCATGAGGTTATAAAGCTCAGACCCGACGTCGCGGCGGCGCACAATGCGCTTGGAGCGCTCTACAACACACAAGGCCGTCATGAGGACGCGCTCAAATGCTTTGACGCGGCCTTAGAGATCGACCCCTCACTTGATGAAGTCAAAAAGAACAGAAGAAACACATTGAGCCTGTTGGGCCGGGACACGTCGGACGCCCCAATGTCGGAAGACAGCGTGGACCAAGCGGACGACATCTTTATTGAAGCAAATGCTTTGAGGGCTCGAGGCGAACTGAAACCGGCGTTGGAAAAGTACCAACAGGTCATCCGGTTGAACCCAGCGCATGCCCGGGCCTATGCGAATATGGGATTGATTTTTGAAGATACCGGCAACTACGAGATGGCCGAAACACTGATTGAAAGCTCCCTTGTTTTCGAGCCTGAGAATGCAGGCAGTTACAACGCGCTGGGCATGACTTATCTAAAGCAGGGCAAGATCACGGAATCCATCGAGTCCTTCACAAAGTCTCTCGACATCAATGATTCAAATGTGAATTGCCTGGTGAACTTGGGGAATGCCTACAAAGACGCAGGTCAGATGCATCAGGCATTATCTAGCTATCGCAAAGCACTTGACATTGGCCCCATGGCGGAGGCCCACACCAACATCCTCTTCGCCATGAACTATTTGCCGGAGTTTGACCAAAAAACAATTCTGGAAGAGCATCGCAGGTGGAACGAGAGTTTCGCGGCCCCTCTTTATCCGAAAGACAAGCAATTCGAGAATTCACCTGATCCCGACCGGCGCTTACGCGTCGGCTTTGTCTCGGGAAGTTTCAGGCGGCATCCTGTCGGCTTTTTAACAGTCTCTGCAATGGAAGCCATTTGCAAAGATCGCTTCGAACTCTATTTCTACAACAACTCGATCGCCAATGACGAGCTGACCAAGCGCTTTCGAGCCATTGCAGATAGCTGGCAATCAATTGTCGGAAAATCTGACCAGGACTTGGCGGAGAAAATCGAACGCGATGAAATCGATATTATGATTGATCTGGCCGGCCATTCCGACGGTTTCAGGTTGTTGGCCCTGGCAAGGCGCCCTGCTCCAGTTCAGGTGAAGTGGGTCGGTGGTCAGTTCAACACGTCTGGCATGGATGCAATCGATTACTTCCTATCCGATCGGGTTGAAACACCGGAGGGCGTCGACGCATTTTATACCGAGGAGATTGTTCGGCTTCCCGACGGCTATGTGTGTTTCGATCCGCCGAAATACATGCCAAAGGTCGGCCCCCTGCCGGCGCAAGAAAACGGCACCGTCACCTTCGGCTGCTTCAATAACGTTACGAAAGTCACACCTGAGACCATCGAACTTTGGGCCAAGATTCTGAAAGGCGTCGAAGGCAGCCGTATTGTTCTGAAGAGCAAGTCACTCAAAGACGCTGGGGTGTGCGACCAATTTGTCCAGCAATTCGTCAGCCACGGCATAGCGGAAGACCGTATAGAGCTTAGAGGAAGTTCGCCGCATCACGAACTGTTATCCGAGTATAACGATATCGATATTGCGCTCGACCCCTTCCCTTATTCGGGCGGTCTGACGACTGTCGAAGCTCTCTATATGGGCGTTCCTGTCATTACGAAACCGGGCGAGACGTTTGCGGCGCGTCACGCCGCAAGCCATATCACGAATGCGGGTTTGGAAAACTGGGTCTGCGACACCTTTGACTCTTATGTCGATCTGGCGATTTCGAAGGCCGCTGATCTCGACTCTTTGGCAGAGACCCGTGCCGGTCTGCGCGAGCAGGTTCAAAACTCACCGCTTTGCGATCCTGAAAGGTTCGCCAAAAACTTTGAAACGGTGTTGAGAGATTTGTGGAAGCGGTGGTGCCTTAAGCAGGCATAAACGATAGCGCAAAAAGCGGTTCAGGCGGCCGCATCGAGATAGCAACCCACCAACGTCCCTTTGCCGACAGCCTTTAGCCCGAGAACTTCCAGATAGTCCAATTGGGACCAGCTCACGGCAATCTCAAGCTCCGTGTCACGCAAGGCATCGTCTAAAAAGAACAGTGCCTGATGCGCCGCCAATGGCCGGAGCAGAGGGACCGTCGCAAATCGGGCGCCTTTGACACCGTTTGATCCGCCTCCGACAGGACCATCAACAATAATAAGATCTGCTTGATGGCCGTCCAACGCCTCAGCAACCAGCTCTGGCTTGATGTCGTAACAAGCGGTTTCACGTTCATGAATCGTCATGGGTTTTGTGTCGGCAACGATGGTTTTGACGATGTCGGTTGTACCAACCTCTTCAATCATGGACCATGTTTGGTCTACATAGTCTTGCGACTGATCAATCGTTACATAGCGAATGAAGGCATCAGGGCCATGCAGACTGCGTAGCAAGTAAGACAAGATCGCCGTACTGATCCCCGACCCCAGCTCGACGATGGTTTTGGGCTTATACGTCGTGAAAATCTCTTTCAGATAAGCGAGAGCCGTCGGCTCCATGCTGTAATCAGAAAACTTATAGCCTGACAAAAGTTCGAGTGCCGGGTCTCCAGCAAGTGCGCTCAAATCTTCAGAATCAAAAAACTCCTGTGGGAACAAGATACCTGGCTGTGCGAGACGCAAGCGCAGTCTCAAGATTTCTTCCAGCGGAATCATCGGTGGCAGAACCATCGAACGATCGGTGGGCGCTGTCGGTCTTTGTAAGTTCAGCATATTCGGTGCTCAAATGTTAGCCCGCGCCAAAACTTCAAAATGCGGCACGGCATCGAGTGAATATCGTTAATGAAATTGGTTAAAATATCATGTGAACGCGCTGCCATAGACCCTGGCAAGCAAGGTTTCTAGTGCCCAATCTTTCCCACCTGACCCGGCAGTGATTGCCTGATTCCAGCCCATCCTGCCTAGCCTGAATGCGCCTCCAAGACCGCGAGATGATTATTTAACTATTTATTTCAATAGGTTAGATGCTTTTCAAAACTGGCACACCGGTTGCAAACTTGAGGGCAAATATGGGCCCAAAACAGGCCCGCCAAGAATAAAAGCCTCGATGGCAAAGGAGAACCTGATGGCTGTCACATTGAACACCAATCAATCCGCAATGATTGCATTGCAAAACCTCACCGTCACCAATAGAGAGCTTGATGTTGTGCAAAAGCGCATCAGCACGGGCTATTTGGTCGCCGATGCAACGGATGATGCAGGTGTTTATGCGGTGGCACAAAGCATGCGGGCCGATGTCACAGCCTATGATGCTGTCGCACAATCGGTGAACCGCGGCCTCAATATTGTCAACGTGGCGATTGCCGGCGCTGAGGGTATTTCAGACCTGCTGATCGAAATGAAAAACAAGGCCGTCGCGGCAGCGGATCCATCTTTGGACGACGCCAACCGGGCGCTGTACAACGAGCACTATCAAGCACTGATTGCACAGATCACAACCATGATCGACTCAGCCACCTTTGACGGGTTCAACTTGATCGATAAGAACCCGCCGACACCGGCAACGGACGATTTGAACGTCTTGACCGAACCGGATGCCTTGCCCGCCAACGCCATCAATATTCCGGCGATCGATGTGAAGGCCGGCACGGTCGACACATTCGGCAACATTAGTAATCTTGCAAACGCGCAAGCGGAAGTTACAGCCATCAATGCCGCTCTTGATGCCATTCACACCAACCTAGCAGTCCTCGGTGGCCACGCGGCCAAGTTGGAAGCCCACTCGATCTTCATCATCAAACTGCAAGATGCATTGGATGTAGGTATCGGCAATTTGGTGGATGCGGACCTGGGTAAGGAAGCTGCACGTCTTCAGGCTTTACAGATCAAACAGCAACTGGGAACCGAAGCCTTGTCCATTGCCAATCAACGCCCAAGTCAGATCTTGCAATTGTTCAGCAGATAGTATTCCCACACAACCGACAATCAGGGGACAGAGACCAACCACCACCCCAAGCTCCAACGCACCACATAGCACCCAGAACGTCTCTGTCCCCAAAATTGTCAAACAAGTTTCCCCTTTTCATCCCGACGGCATCCGGTCCATACTCTGACCTCTCTGAATTCAATTGAGTGCCGTTTATATGCCGGAACAGTTTCAAAGTACGTCGAACTATGTAGCCACCGAGGATTTGAAGGTGGCCGTCAATGCCGCCATAGCCTTGGAAAGGCCGCTCTTGATCAAGGGGGAACCGGGAACCGGCAAAACAGTGTTGGCCGAAGAAGTGGCCCAATCCATCGGCGCACCGTTGATCCAATGGCACATCAAGTCGACCACCAAAGCTCAACAAGGTCTCTATGAATACGATGCGGTATCTCGGCTTCGCGATTCCCAATTGGGTGACGCAAAAGTTCAAGATATCAAGAACTACATCAAACCGGGCAAGCTATGGGAAGCTTTCGTCTCAAATGAACGGCCGGTTCTTTTGATCGATGAGATCGACAAAGCGGACATTGAGTTTCCCAACGATCTTTTGCTCGAACTCGATCGGATGGAGTTTTTCGTCTACGAAACCGGCGAGGAGATACAGGCAAAACAACGCCCCATTGTGATCATTACTTCGAACAATGAAAAGGAATTGCCCGATGCATTTCTGCGCCGATGCTTCTTTCATTACATTCAGTTTCCAGATGCAGAAACCATGGCAGCGATTGTTGACGTTCACTTCCCCGGCATCAAACAGCAACTGGTTCGTGACGCCTTAAACCGCTTTTACGAGATCAGAGACGTACCAGGACTGAAAAAGAAACCGTCGACTTCGGAATTGCTGGACTGGCTCAAACTGCTTCTCAATGAAGACATCGACTTGAGCACACTCAGAGAAACCGACACAAACAAGCTGATCCCGCCACTCCATGGCGCATTGTTAAAGAACGAACAGGATGTCCATCTATTTGAGAGACTAGCTTTCCTGGCGCGGCGGGACCAACGTTAGCCACTCTGTCTTAGGTTTTTAAAAGAAAGTCATCTGAAACCGGCCGATTGATATGTTTGTCAATTTCTTCGCAGCCCTCAAGAGTGCCAATGTGCCCGTCACATTGAAAGAATACTTGATGCTGATGGAAGCCATGAGCAAACAGGTCACCGGCGATTCCGTCGATGATTTCTACTATTTGTCGCGCGCAGCCCTTGTCAAAGACGAACGCAACTTAGACAAGTTTGATCGCACCTTTGCCGAAGTCTTCAAGGGCCTTGAAACCGTCGACGCTGCTTTGAGCGCTGAGATTCCTGAAGAGTGGCTGCGCAAACTCACCGAGAAGTTTCTGACAGAAGAAGAGAAAGCGGAGATTGAAGCCCTTGGCGGCTGGGACAAGCTCATGGAAACGTTAAAAGAGCGCCTCGCCGAACAAAAAGAAAGACACGAGGGCGGCCACAAATGGATCGGCACGGGGGGAACATCACCATTCGGCGCCTATGGCTACAATCCCGAAGGCATCCGGATCGGGCAAGACAAGGGGCGTCACGGTAGGGCGGTCAAGGTTTGGGACCAACGAGAGTTTAAGAATCTCGACGGCTCCGTCGAATTGGGGACCAGAAATATCAAAATGGCCCTACGAAGACTACGTAAGTTTGCCCGCGACGGCGCGGAGACCGAACTCGACCTCGACGATACGATCCGGTCAACGGCGCATAAAGGATATCTCGACATCAAAATGATTCCCGAGAGGCACAACACCGTCAAAGTTTTGCTGTTCTTTGATGTGGGCGGCTCGATGGATCCGCATATCAAGATTTGTGAGGAGCTATTCTCGGCCACACGATCCGAATTCAAACATATGAACTTTTTTTACTTCCATAATTGTCTCTACGAGTCCGTTTGGCAAAACAACAACCGTCGGCATACAGATAAAATAGAAACGTGGGATGTCCTACACACCTATCCGCATGACTACAAAGTCATCTTTGTCGGCGATGCCTCCATGAGCCCTTATGAAATCACGTATCCCGGCGGCTCGGTTGAACATTGGAATGAAGAGGCCGGTGCCATGTGGATGGAACGTGTCACAAACATCTACGAGCACGTGGTTTGGCTCAATCCATTGCCTATTGAACATTGGGACTATTCCCACTCTATCAGTCTGATGAGGCAATTGGTCGGCAACCGCATGTACCCTTTGACGCTGGAAGGTTTGGACGAAGCGATGCGTCAACTGAATCGATAAGACGCGCCGCACACTCTGTTGAATCGAGAAACGAAGGAGTTTTGAAATGAGCCAACCGATTAACATTCGTGATGGTGAGTGGTCGGAATTCGGACACGGCGAAACGTTCAAAAGCCAAAGAAAAGGGCTGACCGACAGGACCGGTGGCAATGGAATTGGATGCTCTCTGTATCGCGTGGCGCCCGGTAAAGCTGCCTTCCCGAAGCATGGTCATCTAACGAATGATGAGGCTGTTTTTGTTTTGCAAGGATCGGGCACGATGATTGTCGGCGATAAAGAGTTTGCGGTCGAGCAAGGCGATTATGTCCCTTTGCCGAAAGGTGAAGACGGAGCGCACAAATTGATCAACACGTCTGATGCGGACATCGAATATTTGTGCTTTTCAACCATGCATTCGCCTGAAGTGGTTTTTTATCCCGACTCGAACAAGACAGGTGTCATACATTTTGACAGCAGTCATCGCATACGCGAAATCTATGATCGCGCGCCCGTGGATTATTGGAAAGGTGAGGCAGACTGAGCCGCCCAACAAACACAAAGGGCGGCACCCGAAAACGGAACCGCCCGAAAAATTCTCACAACCGACCTGGGTCTTTAGAAAGCTACCATGGTTTCAATGAAGACGACCGTGGCGTCTTCATCTTCGGCTTGGACGCCCGGGAACTCAGCTTCAATATACTGCACACCGCCGCCAAACGAGACGCCCGACTCCAGTGTGAAGTCCACACCGCCTTGAACTGCGTTGGATTCCAGAACCGTTCCGCCTGTGCCTTCATACTCATCGACGCCGTAGGAAACCATAAAACCCCAAGGCCCGGTCTCATAGGTCGCACCCACATCGAGAGCGGTGTAACCGATGCCGTCACCACGGAAGTTTTGCGATTCCTTGTAAGAGCCGCCTAAGGTGAAACCGGAATAGCCGATATTGATGCCAGCCGTCCAAGCTTCCGATTGATCGACGACGAAAATGTCAGACGCCTGACCTTCCGTTTGCAAGAACGTGACTTTGCCGCCAAGGCGGAACTGATCACCAAACTGACTGAAATAAGTCAGTCCCAGCTCAACAGGTTGAGAAATGTTTTCGTCATTGCGTGCGCAAAGAACCGACCGGCATGCAGAGAAGAGACCGGCATCCAACTCGTCTTGCGAACCAAATGAAATCCCGCCCTGAAAACCGGCCACACGCGGGGTGACGTAAGCCAGCTTCTGCGAGACATCCCCGAAGCCACCATTGACGCTCGCCATCGTGTTGATCAGGTCGATCCCCGATAGATCCAATTGGCCGCCGGAGACTGCACCGGTGCGCAAGGTCTCAGGAGAGAAAATGTTCATTTTTCCACCGAAGCCGTCCCGTTGACCGAAACGTTGGAAAAACCCAGCTTTTTCTTCCATCCCGCCAGGCTGGAATTGTTCCGCCTCGGAGGAGACGTCACTATAGAAACCGGAGAGATTAAGGTCTAAAACATCGCCAGCAGCAAATACCGGGCTGGCAAAAGCCAACGCACCCAGCAGCGCTAGAGAGTTTATTTGAATAGACCTCATTCGTGTCCCCCACTACGGCACATCACCGTTAATACTAGAATCCCCACGAATCTGGGCAAGAGTCAAGCATAGAGCGCCGAACACAAGAGTGGGACAGACGGATGTTTGGAGAGTGTTGCAGCGATTCCACATTTTCAAAGGCATGCGGAGATAAGCGGTGAATGCGAACCGCGGTAAATGTATATTTTATCCAATAAAATCAATATTTTAAACGTAAAAAGCCGATTGCCGCTCAGGTCTGCAGGAAAATAAGATTAACCGTGACAAACCTGCACTCTCGGCGAGAAAAATGTGCTCAAAATACGCGTATAGGACGTTCATGTGCATCGCAAGATTCGCCTGGACGTTAACCTTCGCCGTGGGCTCCGGCCCCAATCATCCCATTCCCAGCCAGGCCAAGCGAAAAGCAGGGCAGAAAAACAGGCACAAACAGAATTGGCCTTTTGCCGGGCTGCGCGATATTTTGCCGCGCAACGATGGCCATCGGCGCCGAAGCTCCTATATTAAGATCAAGATCAGCCGACCAAAAGCATGAATGCATACATGGATATCGCAAACAAAAGACCCGACCTAGATCCGGACCCAGAGCCGGCTCAAGATGCACGCCGCCGGACAGCCGTCGACTGCGAAACAATGCAAGACGTGCGGTATGAAATTGACCGCATCGACGAGCTGATTGTAGAGCTGTTGGCAGAGCGCCAGGGTTATATTGAAGCCGCAGGCCGCATTAAACCCAATCGCAGCGATGTTAGAGATCCCGCCAGAATTGAGGATGTGGTCAACAAAGTGATTGCGGCGTCAAAACGGTTGGGACTGAGCCCTGCCATATCGGAACCGGTGTGGCGTATACTGATTGAAAAGTGCATCGCCCATGAGTTTGACGTCTTCGACCGTGAGACCGGCGATAAGTAAATACTAAGCCACTGACTTTTGGCCCAAATGGGCATCAATGGCGGCAATCACATCAGAAATGGCCGCTTTGATATCGCCCAGAACAATACTGCGTTCTGCGGCGCTGGCATCTTCAGCCAGCTTTTCTGCACGATCGCAAAACTCCGCCACGGTCCAGGCCCCGATACCGCGCGCGGATCCTTTCAGACTATGCGCGGCATCGCGCCAACTCTCCTCATCCCCTGAATCTTCCAGCATACGAACCCACAGTTCGACTTGATGCACAAAGAGATTCAGAACCTCCTGCTCAACAGCCAAGTCCCCTGCTGTATAGGTTTTCAGATGTTCAAAATCGATCGGCGTTTGTGTCATTTTCCGTTCCGGCTGTTCCATTCATCCGTGAATCCCACCACAGAGAAATAACAATGTGGTTAAGATCCGGTGACGCTTTCGCTGATCGGGACGGACGGCGGCTAGTTTGGATCCGGAAGTGTGATTGTGCCGGTCATATAGGGGACACACCGGCCTCTGAGCTCCACCCGGTCACCTTTCACCAGGCAAGCGATTGACCCGCCTCGGGCGGACAATTGCCGGGCTTCAAGCTGCTGTTTCTCGAGCCGCGCCGCCCAAAACGGGGCCAACAGGCAGTGAGCCGAGCCAGTCACCGGATCTTCCGGCACCCCGTGATTGGGGGCGAAGAACCGTGAGACAAAGTCAGTATTCGGATCCGCTGCGGGCGCGGTGACAATCAATCCGCGCGTTCCGACACGATCGATCACCGCCGCGAGATCGGAGCGGGCCGAGATGCGACGCACCTGATCCTCTTCGCCAAACACGGCAAGTAGATCTTCGCCTCGATATACTTCGACCGGCCGAGACCCGATAGCCTGCGTCAATGCGGTCAGCAGCTCTTTGTCTTCAAACGGCTCCGCATCAAGCGACGGCAAATCCATTGCAAGCATCCCGTTGTCATGACGATTGACGGACAGCCAGCCGCTGCGTGTGGAAAAGTCCACGCACTTCAATTCTTCATCAAGCGCGTGAAAAACCGCATAGGCGGACGCCAAGGTCGCATGACCGCACAAATCCACCTCCGCCATCGGCGTGAACCAGCGTAGTTCGTATTCACCGCGTGTCTCGCCGGGAACCAGAAAAGCTGTATCCGACAAATTGTTTTCAAGAGCGATGGCTTGCATGGTGGACTCAGGCAACCACGCCGACAAAGGAACCACCGCTGCCGGATTCCCTGTGAAAACCTCGGAGGCAAATGCATCGATTTGATACAGTTCGATATTCATAAACCTCGGCCTTTTGGATTGTCGGAATACGACAAAAACGACTGTTTTTTAGGGGTTTACGCCACATTCGCACAACACGCAAGCTGAACGGAATGTTCATCCTGGGTTCAGGTGACCCCGGCCATGATGGAGGCATCTTGAGGGATCGGGTGCACGATTTTAGGAGGTCATCTACAATGACAAAACACGGCCTAGCGGGGCTATCAATTCTTGGATCGGTGTGTGCGGTGATTCTCACCCTCGGTATGAGCACGCCGGCCAAAGCGGACAATTGGCGCGTCGGTGTCAACTCTCATGGCGGCATATCCATTCACATCAACAAACACGGCCGTCATTATGGCAAGCATCGATATGGTCCGCGCCACTATCGCGGACGGCGGCATATTCGCGGATACCATTACAAGCCGATCCGTCGATATGCACGCCCGCACAGATCCTATGCGACAAGGGCCTGTGAGTCGGCCTGGAAACACGGTTACTGGCGCGGACGGAAAGCCAAAGTCGGTGGCCTCATGTGCTACGACCGCCGCGGCCGAGGCTACATTGTCGACGGCAGCCGCTATCTGATCGGCTACTACTAAGATAAAGTTTGGCGATCGGCTGCAGGCCGAATGCAATCTCCTCTCCGGCCCATCTGCGGCTGATCGCCATAACCTCTCTCACCTCTCACTACTGACCACACAGTGACCCAATCCTTGCCCGATTGGGCATTCGCCGTTGGGCCATGACATATTGGCGCCCCGTGACCGGCGACCTCTCAAGCATCAGGCTTGGATTTCGGCCAAAAAATGGGTAACACCTTCCTCAAATGGCGCTGCCAAAACAGCGCCGCTCCGTCAATCATTCGACCAAACCGTCAGGGACAAGATTATGAGTGAAATTCTCGGGACGCGTATGCAAACCAGCGACGAAACCGCAAAACAGATCTTTGAGAAGGTCATGGCCAATCCGGCCCGCGCCAAATTTGGCTTCGGCAAAAAAGCGGCCATCGTCAATGTGGACCCGCAAAAGGCTTATACGCGCATTGATTTGTTCAAAACGGCCTATGAGACCGACCCCAATCAAATGCAGCATATCAACACCATCTCAAACTTGGCTCGTTCGAAAGGTCTGCCGGTGGTTTGGACCCATGTGGGATACATGAAAGATGGCGGCGATGCCGGTGTTTGGGGCACACGCACGGACACACCGGACAGTCTGCAAAACATCAAGGTTGGAGATGAGCGCTGGGAGTTCGATGATCGTCTGGAAATCGATTATGACAAAGACGCCATCTACACCAAAAAGATGCCCTCTGCATTTCACGAAACACCGCTTCAGTCCTATTTGATTTGGCATCAGATCGACACGGTCATTCTGACGGGCGGCTCGACATCGGGCTGCATCCGGACAAGCGCCGTCGACTCACTCAGCCGTGGCTACCGCACAATCGTACCGGTGGAATGTGTTGCCGATAAACATGAGAGCTATCATTTCGCCAATCTCACAGATCTTCAGTTGAAATATGCAGACGTGGTCAACGTGCAAGAGGTCGTCGACTATTTGAACGCATACACACCGTCCAATTCTTGAACGCCGGGGACAGACACGTGAAAACAGAACCAGGTCTTTACGATTTTTGGCCTTATGTAAACCGGCCCAAAATCACTTGGCCGGACGGCAAGAAAATTGCCTTCATGGTCGCACCGAATATCGAGTTCTATGAACTGAACCCGCCGCCAAATCCGCATCGCAAAAGCTGGCCGCGGCCCTATCCGGATATTACGCCTTACAGCTATCGGGATCACGGCAATCGCGTGGGCCATTGGCGTTTGATGGAAATGATGGACGAATTCAATGTGCGCGGATCGGTCTCGCTAAGCATCGCCATGTGCCAACATCATCCGGAAATCATCGAAGCAACAGTTGCCCGCAAATGGGACTTCTTTTCTCACGGTATTTACAACACACGCTACACATACGGGATGGATGAGGCACAGGAGCGAGCGATCTTGCAGGATGCGATCGACACGGTCCAAGCCGCCACAGGCCAACGCATCAGAGGATATCTCGCGCCGGCCCTCACCCACACCGAGCGGACCATGGATCTGATTGCAGATATGGGCTTCACCTATACGGCGGACCTGTTTCAAGACGATCAGCCGCAACCAATCAAGGTGAAATCGGGCAAATTGATCTCGATGCCCTATTCGTTGGAGGTCAACGACCATTACGCCTACAACGTTTATGGCAACGCACCGCGGCAATATTCTGAACTGCTGAAACGCCAATTTGATCAGCTTTTGGCCGAAGGACGTGAATCCGGCACCGTGATGTGCATTCCGCTGCACGCTTATTTGATCGGACGCACCCACCGGATGGAACCTTTCCGCGATGTGCTCGATTATGTTTGTAATCAGCACAAAGACGATGTTTGGGTAACCACCTCCGGTGAGATTGCCGAGTACTATATTGAAAACTATTACGATGCGGCGCTGGCCGATATTGCGAAATACGGCTGAGGAGACAGACAATGCCTCTGGACAAGAGCTATCTTGAATACCCCAAACGCCGCCACGGCATGGACCACGACCTCTACCCGTGGACCAATATGTTTGAACGCAAACCGGTCAAATGGCCGAATGGGGCAAAGGTGGCGGTTTGGATCACCGTACCCTTGGAGTATTTTCCGCTGACACCCAATGAAGGGCCGTTTCGCGCACCGGGGCATATGGTCACGCCTTATCCGGATTATCGCACATACACCACACGGGACTACGGCACACGCGTCGGCTGGCAACGCATTGTCAAAGTGCTCGATCAACACAACGCCAAAATCTCGGTTCCGATGAATGCAGAGATTGCAGACCGTCACCCCTTCCTTGTCGACCAAATCAACGAACGTGGCTGGGAAGTGATCGCCCATGGTGTTGACATGAACGCGCTGCATTATGGCGGGATGGACGACTCCACCGAACGCACACAAATCAAGACCACCGTCGACACGCTGCGGGACAAGACCAAGCAAGATGTCAGCGGCTGGCTATCGCCCGCCCGATCACAAAGTGAAAACACATTGGATCTTTTGCCGGAATACGGCATCGAATATTGCGGCGATTGGGTTAATGACGACCTACCCTATGAAGTCACGGTCAAAGGCGGCTCGCTGATCGCCATGCCGCATTCAAACGAAGTGGATGACCGGACGATCCTGGTCAACAATCGCCATACCGAAGATATGTTTGTCGAGCAGGTACTCGATGCCTTTGACCTGCTGCACAAAGAATCGGAAACCTATGGCGGCCGTGTCGCACCTTTGGGCCTGACCCCTTATGTGATTGGGCAGCCCTGGCGAATTCGATCCTTAAGCGAAATCCTTGAAACGATCGCGCAGAAAGACGGCGTCTGGTTTGCGACCGGCGCGGAAATCGCTAAAGCCTGGAAAGCGCAACAGTAAACAGACTCTTGGAATTTAGTGAATGTCGAGTTTAAACTCAGGTTCCACATAGACGCCCGGGCTTAGACAATGACATCAGAAACCAAAACCGTACGCTTGCAGATCACGGGCAAAGTTCAGAATGTTTGGTTTCGCGGCTGGACCGAAAGCACGGCCAAAGGCCTTGGATTGACCGGCTGGGTACGCAATCGCAAAGACGGCAGCGTCGAAGCTGTTGTCTCCGGCCCGTCATCAGCGGTCGATCAATTGCTCGCACAATGTTGGGATGGGCCGCCCGCCGCAAAGGTCAAAGATATCAAAGTTGAGAATTACCCGGCCCCTCCGCCGAAACCGGGATTTCATCAAGTGCCAACACTTTAGAAAAAAAGAGCGGCCCCTGGGGACCGCTCTTTCACTACATTCTGTCTTAAAATCTTAAGCGCGGCGGCGGCGGGCAATACCCAAACCGATCAAACCAAGTCCCATCAAACCCAAAACAGCCGGCTCAGGGACCTTTTGAAATGCGGCAGACCCCATATACCAGCCATCGGGATCATTCAACTGAATGTCAGCCTCAATCCGGAACGTTGTGCCCATCAAATTCTCGCTCGTCAGATCGACAATATTGGACACCTGAACATCATCAAGCTCCAAATTGCCATCAACATAAAGATCAAACAGCACACCGTTGACAAAACTTGTCCCATGCTGAGGGTTGAAGAACACAAACTCGGTCAAGAGAACCTTCGAACTGAGCTCGAGTGTAATGGATTCGCCGTCTTCTACCTCTTCGTCACTACCGCCGGCATCGTCATCATTGCCGAGCCCCGTATTCGGCTGTGTAATATTGTCGAGATAGAGCGCACCATCACCGCCAGAGGCCGTTGCCTTCAGCCAAAGTCCGGAGGTGTTGATGTCACCCATCGTTTCGCCCGCACCACCGAATTCATCCCAGAAGAAATCGTTGTCATCAGCGGGCCGGTCGATATTCGGATCTGTAAAATCAAAAATCACCACCGCCTGTGCGCCGGTGGAAAACCCTATGGCACCGAAGACCACTGTCAGAGCCGCTAATACATTTTTCATGGCTGTCGCCTTTCTTTACACAATGCATAAAATATAGCTACGCATTGGGGTTTGTCGCAACAGACGTGCCAAGCGAGAAAATTGTTAAGAATCAGCGTTCACTGAATTAACCCGCAAACTTCATCCGTGTACGTGTTAAAAATCCCGACAGTTTGCTATCTTAAGATGAAATTTATAGAACAAAAACAACTCTGGGTTGCCGTTCAAGAAACGTCCACAGGCACGCCGGGATCGTCCTTTGATGTTCGGATCGTAAGAGAGGTTTTCACACTGTCGACATTGGGCGCGGAGGTAAGCTTCTCGGTGAGGAATGATTGAAAGGTCGACAGGTCAGGCGCCACAATCTTCAAAATGAAGTCGATCTCACCATTTAGCATGTGGCATTCACGCACTTCAGGCCAGGAGGCGACCAATGTCTCGAACGCTTGAAGGTCGGATTCCGCTTGACTGGCAAGACCCACCATCGCGAAAACCGTCACCTCATAACCAAGGGCTTTTGGGTCAAGATCTGCGTGATAGCCTTTAATAACGCCGTCTTTTTCCAGCGACCTCACCCGCCGCAAGCACGGCGGTGCAGAAATCCCAACACGTTGTGACAAATCCACATTGGTCATCCGGCCATCACTTTGCAGCTCTTTCAAAATGCGAAGGTCCGTCTGGTCGAGTTTTGCGCTGGTCATGCTTTGGCCTGAGATCGAATTGTTGTATGACACGGGTCACATTCCGAGTCGGGAAATTATATTACCGAAACGCGCAATATTCTAACTCTTAAATGACGGATGTTCATGGATAGAACCAGCCAAAAGACCTGCTGGGTGGTGACAGACGGCCGCATTGGTATGGAGAATCAGGCCTTAGGATTGGCGGAGGCCGTTGGCCTTCCTGCGACTTTGAAGCGCGTTGAACCTCAAAAAAAATGGGCCTGGCTGCCGTCTAAGGCCTGGCCGCTGCTGGCAAAATCGTTCAAAAATCCGATGAAATCGGTGGGCACACCGGGCGATCAAATCGAGGCGCCTTGGCCGGACCTTTTGATCGGCACCGGCCGCCACAGTATCTTTTATTCCATCGCTGTCCGGCGCCTCAGCGAGGGCAAGACCTTTACGGTGCAGACCCAGGACCCCAGGGTGCATTGCGGATTTTTCGATCTCGTCGTACCGCCCACCCATGATCTTTATACCGGACCCAACGTGGTGCCCATCCTGGGTGCGCCCCACCGGGTCACGAACAGCAAATTGAATGCGGAAGCCGAGCGCATCGCGCCTAGTATTGCACATCTGCCCCGTCCCCTGGTCGCCGTATTGATTGGCGGCAAAAGCAATGCCTATCGCTTTCCGCAATCGCGCATGGAGCAGATTTGTGAGGATCTCAGTGCGCTCTGCAATCTGCACGGTGTGGGTCTGATCGTCACGGCATCGCGGCGAACAGGAGACAAGAACCGGGAGATATTGAAGCAGCGGCTCAGCGATTTGCCGGCGGTTTTTTGGGACGGGACCGGACTCAATCCGTATTTCGGTTATTTGGGATTGGCCGATCATATTTTGGTGACCGGCGACTCCACCAACATGGTCACCGAGGCAGCCGCGACAGGAAAACCTGTGCACATTCTCGACTTACCGGGCGGCAACGCAAAATTCCGCCGATTCCACCGCGACATGGAGGATTACGGCGCAACCCGCAAGTTTGCCGGAACGCTGGAGAGTTGGACGTATAAGCCCCTAGACGAGACAAGCCGCGTCGCGGCCATTGTTCGAAACGAATTGGCCTATAGAAAAGATAGGCCGACGCCTTAAAAAATTGCAAAAACACCGGGTTGCGCAACGCGCCGCACGCCCATAAATAACATTCACACCCCGGATCTCGGAGATCTCATATGGCAGAGCATTATTCAAAAGCAGCAATTATCGGCTCCGGACCGGCCGGATATACGGCCGCCGTTTATGCAGCACGCGCTATGCTGGAGCCTATGCTGATCTCCGGCCTTCAGCCCGGTGGGCAGCTGACCATCACAACGGATGTTGAAAATTATCCCGGCTTTGCAGAAGTCATTCAAGGTCCGTGGCTGATGGAGCAAATGAAAGCGCAAGCAGAGAATGTTGGCACACGGATGATAAGCGACACTATCACGGACGTCGACTTTTCATCGCGGCCCTTCCGTATGACAGGGGATTCAGGCGACACCTATCTTGCAGACGCTGTAATTATTGCCACCGGCGCTCAAGCCAAATGGCTCGGACTAGAAAGTGAGCAGACCTTCCAGGGCTTTGGTGTCTCCGCTTGCGCCACGTGCGACGGTTTTTTCTATCGAGACAAAGAGGTCGTTGTCGTCGGAGGCGGGAATACGGCTGTTGAGGAAGCTCTGTTCCTGACAAACTTTGCGAGCAAGGTCACGCTTGTCCATCGGCGGGACAGCCTTCGGGCGGAAAAAATTCTCCAGAACCGATTGCTCAATCATGACAAAATCGATGTTGTTTGGGACAGCACCCTGGAAGAGATTATCGGCGACCAGGACCCACTTTCGGTCACCCATGCCCGCGTCAAAAATGTGAAAACAGGCGATGTCTCGGATATTCGCGCCGACGGTGTGTTTATTGCCATCGGACACGCACCCGCCACCGAGCTGTTTAAGGGACACGTTCATATGAATGACCGCGGCTACATTGAGACTGCGCCGGATTCCACGGCGACCAGCATACCAGGTGTGTTTGCCGCCGGAGACGTCACGGATGAAACCTTCCGGCAAGCCGTCACCGCCGCGGGTCTTGGATGCATGGCGGCACTTGAAGCTGAAAAGTTCATCGCGGAACAGGAAACACTTCCGGCAGCGGCCGAATAATCATGGATTGGGACAAGATCCGCATCTTTCATACGGTGGCGGACGCCGGAAGCTTTACCAAAGCCGGCGAGGCGATGAACTTGAGTCAGTCTGCGGTGAGCCGTCAGATCAGCGCTCTGGAAGAGGATCTCGGAACCACTCTGTTTCACCGTCATGCGCGGGGCCTGCTTCTGACCGAACAAGGCGAAACGCTATACCGTACGGCCCATGAAGTGGTCAGCAAGCTGGCATTGACGGAAGCTCGGCTGAAAGATTCTAAGGAATCGCCGAAGGGAGACCTGGTGATCACCAGTACAGTCGGCTTCGGCTCCATTTGGTTGGCACCGCGCCTGGCGGAATTTGTTGAACTCTATCCGCAAATCAATGTCAGCCTGATCACGGAAGATCGCGAGTTGGACCTAGGCATGCGCGAGGCGGATTGCGCGATCCGTCTGCGGCCGCCGGTGCAAAGCGATCTTATCCAACGGAAACTGCTGACCATCCACCATCATATCTATGCCAGCCATGAATATCTTGCAGCACACGGGGTACCTCAATCACCGGCCGATCTCACCGACCACAAAATCGTGATTTACGGAGAGCGATCAGAGTTGCTCAATAAGGCGCCGCTCAATTGGCTGGAAGTGATCGGTATGCCCGACGGCGAGCATCGAAAGCCGGTGGCATCGATCAACAATATCAACGGCGTGATGGGCGCTATTGAAGCGGGAATGGGTCTGGGGGTTTTGCCGGACTATCTTGCCGAAGGCAATGCAAGGCTGGTGCGAGTGCTACCCGATGCGGAAGGCCCCACCTACGAGCTCTATTTTGTCTATCCGGAGGAGCTTAGAAACTCAAAACGGATCGGCGTGTTCAGAGATTTCTTGATCCGAAAAATTGACGTCGCACGGTTCTGATTTTGCGTCACCCACATTTCATCTGAAAGCAGGGCAAAGCACATTGTTATTCGTTCCGAATCATGGTCTAGCTGCCCGCGCAATCGGATAGGTACTCCGATTGTGGGCCTCGCCGGTTTGTACCCCAGACGGTCGAGCTCCGTTCCAGCTTTCCCAATGTATGCGTAAACAGGCTGGCGGGTTTTGTTCTCCCCCCAGAGACAGAACTCTTGTATTTCGGCGCCGGGTCTGCGTATCAGCCCGGCGTTTTTTATGGAGTACGAAGGCCGATCGCTGCGGGAACCTCAGCCATATCATGCACGATTTCACCGCCCGCAGCGCGCAGCGCATCCACGTCATTGTGGGGATCGCCCGCATAGGCCAGCACCCGCATGCCTGCAGCAACAGCGCCGGTCACCCCATGCACGCTATCTTCAATGACGACACATGTTTCCGGTGCGTGTCCCATTTGATTTGCGGCATGGAGAAAAAGATCGGGATGCGGTTTTCCACGCTCAACCATTGTGGCGCTGAACAACACATCCTCGAAATAAGGAAGCAGCTTTGTCACACCAAGCGTCATATGCATCTTGGCGACCTCACCGGACGAGGCGACACAAAAGGGCATGGCGTGCACCTGTAATCTCTCGATCAGGTCATGAACCCCCGGGATAGGCTCCAACTGCTCCACAAACCATTTCTTGTCCCGCAATTGAATCCGTTCCAGCCAGCCGTCCGGAATCGGCCCGTTGATGGCGGTCTCTATCTTTTTGAGGCAATCGGTCCAGGCCAGCCCGACAAAGACTTTGCGGATTTCCGCAATGGACATCTCAATTCCGAGTTCAAGCAACGACAACCGCATACTCTCCCCCGCGAGCCGCTCGCTGTCGACGAGGACGCCGTCGCAGTCAAAAATAATTAGAGAAGGACGCCTCATAACTCTCGTCACAAAATCTAAAACGACATCGTCGCCACTTGATCAGCATCAAAGAAACGCTTTGTCGTCTCGACCGCCAAACTGTCATCGAATGACTTACAGGTATAAATGACAATAGAAAAGAATTTTGACTGGGACCAAACATATAAAGAGATACCAGAATCAATCAGCGGCAAAAATGCGTCAAATCCTTGATTGTCGGATTTACCGAGACCTTCCGGCGAATAGATCACTGGCTCGCCGTAGGCCTTTAGCATAAGCGCATCGCAGATCGAGGCAGAATAGGAGCTGATCACATCTATATCGACATCAATTTGATAGTAGCCTTCCACAAGAAGACGTTGCCGAGTGATATGAGGTGCGATGTCTTCCAAAAGCCGTCTCCAAACTCAACGTAAAGAGTTCAGAGAAGATACATCACTCGCAATTCAAATCAATGTTGCTCCAGAGCACTCAATGGGCGCTATCGTCCATCCGGCAAAATGAGCAAAGGTGACTACATGAACAAGGATTCATTCACAAGATCTTTGTAAAGACCCGCAACCTGTTCTGCATAGCCATTATAGAGCTGGGTCGGAATTCGCTGTCCTGTGCCCAGCACCTCTTCGGTGGCCTGGCTCCAGCGCGGGTGGTCAACCGTCGGGTTGACGTTGGCCCAGAAACCATATTCGGTTGGGCCGGATTTCATCCAAAAGGTTGTTGGACGCTCGGCCGTGAACTCAAAACGCACGATGGATTTGATGGACTTGAAGCCGTACTTCCAGGGCACCGCAAGACGCAAAGGCGCTCCGAACTGTTTTGCAGCGGGTTTACCGTAGGCGCCCGTCACCAAAAACGCCAAATCATTGGTCGCCTCTTCGATGGTGAGCCCCTCAACATAAGGCCAGGGATACCAAAATTGCTTTTGTCCCGATGCCATATCCGGATCCAAAAACGTCTCCATACGGACATATTTGGCGCCGCTCAAAGGCTTTGCAAGTTCCACGAGGGACCGCATGGGAAACCCTGACCAAGGAATTGTCATGGACCATGCTTCCACACAACGCAGACGATAGAGACGTTCTTCCAAAGGCATTTTGGCCAAGAGATCATCGATCGCGATGGTTATCGGCTCTTCGACAAGTCCGTCGATCACAACATCCCAAGGACGAATGCGCAGGTTTTGCGCATTAGCGGAGATGGTCTTCTGCGACCCGAATTCATAAAAGTTGTTGTATTTGGAACTGATCGCCTCATCGGTCAGTGGCCGCTCAATCGTATATTTTTCATTTCTGGGAACAGGGTAAAGGGAGGCGCTAGGATCTTCCGCTTCAGCGGCTTGCGCCGCCCCGTTCGATTGTGCGCTCTCGGAGCCTTCGCCGCAGGCCGACAGACCCGATATCGCTGTGCCGGCCGCAATGATGCCCGAAGCTTTTAGAAGCTTACGTCTGTTCAGAAAAACGCTTTCCGGCGTCGCCATGCGTTCCGGAATTTGCCAGCTTGGGGTCTTTTTGATCAGCACACCGTCTCTCCCTCTGAATTCACTGAAACCACCTTACAGACCAGGTCTCAGCGCTCCAATCATATCCATTCACGGATACGTTAAGGGTCGAGAGGTCGGATCAAAGAGGCCGCGCTTAACTGATCAAACTGCGCAGCATCCAGGCGGTTTTCTCGCTCACTTGCATCCGCTGGGTCAGCAGATCGGCGGTCGGCTCGTCGCTGGCACTTTCGGCAGTTGGGAATACGGAGCGTGCGGTGCGGGTCACGGCCTCATGGGCGCGAACCAAATTGGCCACCATCGCCTCCGCCCCTGGCACCTCATCATCTTCTTCAATAGACGTCAGTTCCGCATAGGCCTTGTAGCTTCCGGGAGCAACCACGCCCAGCGCGCGAATCCGCTCGGCAATCTCATCAACCGCCAATGCAAGCTCATTATATTGTTCTTCAAACATCAGATGGAGCGTGTTGAACAGAGGACCGGTTACGTTCCAATGGTAATTATGGGTTTTGAGGTACAGGGTATAGGTATCTGCCAGCAGGCGGGACAATCCATCGGCGATTTCAACGCGCTGATTTTCCGGAATTCCAATATCAATTTCCATAACAGGGCCCTCCAATCGGGGTTCATCTGGGATGCTTCTAATTTAGAATTATTCTAAACTGAAATCAAGAGACAAGACAGTGAAAAAGGGGCCCGTGCCGGTCGGCGCGAGCCCCTTCTATGTTGATCGTCTTCACGATTTATTTCAACGGCGGTGCCGGTGTTTGTTCCTGGGCGTAGTACTCCAAACTCGAAATACTTGGACCATAATCTTTAGTTGGTGCGGACAAGAATCCCGGATAATTGGCTTCGGAAAAGTCACGCACATGTTTTGGAATAATGTCTGCGGTGTTTCCGCCCATCATGGTCGACGCATATAAAATATGACCCGGCTCTTGGCCCATCAACATCCAGGGCAGCCACTGGGTAATCCGCTGCCAAGACCCGGTGTAATTGACATAAGTCATATTGGGGTCTTCCAGCTCGTCTTTCGAGACAATGTAGCGGAAAAGTTCGGACACCTGCACCATCTCACCGGCAGATTCACGCGGCCATTTGCTCGGCTGAAGCGCGTTCGGATAATAGAGATGCATATCCGTGGTCAGCAGCAACCGGTTCTCAGGCAATTCTCTCCACGGAAACAGAAGCGGGATCTTTTTCGGCTCAGTGCCCTTATCCGCGCCGAAATCTTCTGGCGCCAAGATCAAATAATCACTGATCGTATAATTGAAGGGATCATTGGCCACATGCACCACTTCGACCTCTTCGCCGGTCCAAGGATTGGTCCAGGTCTTGAGAAATTCGCCGGTGCGCGAGTCTGTGTAAAAGATGACTTCTTTGTTGAGACGGCGGATGGTTCCATCTTCCTGTGGGATCAATCGCGCAGCCAAAAAAGTCTCAAAGCTGCAGAGTTCCTTGACTTTCTCACCGGGTTTCACGCCCAAGATCTGCCCCGTGCAATAGGTGAAGCGCTCATTTTCGGGGTTCAAATCAGCCTGAATTCGCGCCCAGGCATCCCTGTTCCAGCGCGGATTCATGAAATCGATTTTGGTTTCAAACTCTATTGTCACGGTGTCATTTTCCTTGCTTTTTCGGGACTTTTTCCAATCCCAGTGCGTAACTGAGGCGACCTTATGCCAGCCCTATGACCTTGCCTAGGTGCGGTCTTTTCTCTGTCCGTTTGGCGCAAAACCCCCGAATTCCAGGCCTGAAACCAGCAGGAAACTGCGAAATCTCTAGGGCCGGTTTTTTTTGAACGTCTCTTTGAACCTTTTGGCCGGAGCTCACGACACATCCATAACGGCATCATTCGCCGCCGTTGGAGCAGAAGCACAAAAGAGGAATTTTTACGATGAACACCTTGAAAAAAAATCTGAATAAAGTTTTGGGCGCCGCAATCTTGGCAACGACTGCCCTTGGCGTTACATCCGCACATGCGGATACCGGCACCGGATATCTCACAAGCGCAAGTCCGGATCCGTGGGTCGTCAAAAGCAATGGCCAAAGTTACACCCAGTTTAAAACGATGGGCTTTGTCTCCATTAAAGGCAAATTGCAATATGACGTCGGTGTTGCCGGCGGAATCAAAAGCTGGTGGGCACAGCCGGAGGTCATCAATGGCTACGGCATCGCATCGCCAGTCCAAGGTTTAGCGGCTTACAAATTGACCCAAGCCTATCCTTTCGGCAGCCGCCCAAACACGCTGAACAAGACGCTGAATTTTTCTATTAACCAGGGCGTATTTGAAAACAACGCCGTCGGCATGTGCAATTGGCTCGCCAATAGCTTGCGCAATCAAGGCAAGTCAAACGCGCAGATTTTCTCGCAAGACCGCGAAGTCAACTTCACTGCCAGCCTGGACTATGGTGTTGATGCGACCGGCGCCGGGTCCGGCAATCCGATCTGGGAATACAGCGCACCGATCAACATCAAAGTGAAATGTGCCAAATGGAACGGCCCGCAAGTTCCGACAGCGCCGGGCGGCTTTGTTGCAAATCCAACACCCAAAGGGCCGAACAAATTCAAGGCCAACACACAAGACCCAACGCCTCCTAAGGGACCAAGCGGATTTAAAGCCACAACACAAACACCTCCTCCGCCTTCAGGACCGACGACACTCAAGGCCAATACGCAAACCCCTCCGCCTCCTTCAGGGCCGAACAGATTGAAGGCCACGACGAACGAACCGGAAAAGCCTAAGCGCGCTAAACGTTAAAGTCGAAGGAAGGATTTCAAAAAAGGGCGACACGCAAGTGTCGCCCTTTCCTGTTTCTCTGCGACGTTGATTATTCGGCCGCCTGCGCCGGGGCATCTCCATTGCCGACCGGCGGCGCCCAACGCAAGACCGGCTTGCGGGCCGCCAATGTTTCGTCGAGACGCGTTGTGGGTGCAAGACGCGGCGCGCCCAGAAAACGATCTTTTTTGCCGGCTTTGGCATCGGACGCCAACGACCGCATAACCGTAATGAATTGATCGACACTCGACTTGGACTCCGATTCCGTCGGTTCCACCAGCATGGCGCCGTGGACCACTAAGGGGAAATAAACGGTCATGGGATGGTAGCCTTCGTCGATCATCGCCTTGGCAAAATCGAGCGTTGTGAAATCGGTGTCTTTCAAGAAGGAATCGTCAAACAAAGCCTCATGCATGCACGGTCCGGCGAAGGGAACACTGAAGAGGTCTTGTAGTGACGCCAAAATGTAATTCGCGCTCAGCACCGCATCCTCGGAGACTTGACGCAATCCGTCAGCACCATGGCTCATGGCATAAGCCAACGCCCGCACAAACATCCCCATCTGCCCATGAAATGCGGTGAGGCGACCCATGGCATCGGGAGCACCCGCATCATTTTCGACAAGAGTGAACTTCGATCCCTCCTGTACGACAAAGGGGCGCGGTGCGTAGGGCGCAACGGCCTCGGAGAAGACAACCGGTCCGGCCCCTGGACCGCCACCGCCATGGGGCGTGGAAAATGTTTTGTGCAAATTGAGATGCATGGCGTCGACGCCCACATCGCCGGGCCGGACTTTCCCCATAATGGCGTTGAAGTTTGCACCGTCGCAATAAACATAAGCGCCCGCTGCATGGGTCGCATCACATATGGCTTGAATATCCCGTTCATAGAGACCGCACGTATTGGGATTGGTCAGCATCACCGCCGCCACGTCGTCATTCAACTTGGATTTGAGATCGGTCAAATCGATCCGGCCGTCATCGGTGGCGGCAATCGCTTCAACTTGATAACCGCATTGCGCCGCCGTGGCGGGGTTGGTGCCATGTGCCGACTCGGGAACCAGAACTTTTTTCCGTCCGTCACCTTTGGATTCCAAAGCCGCGCGAATGGCCATAAGGCCGCAGAGCTCACCATGGGCGCCTGCCTTCGGCGACATGGCCACAGCCGGCATCCCGGTCAATTCCTTCAGCCAGTGACCCAACTGATCGATCAGCTCAAGAGCTCCTTGGACCGTGCTCTGTGGCTGAAGCGGATGAATATCGGCAAAGCCCGGCAGCCGCGCCATCTTTTCGTTGAGTCTGGGATTGTGCTTCATGGTGCACGATCCCAAAGGGTAAAGACCGGTATCAATCGAATAGTTCTTTTGGCTGAGCCGAACATAGTGGCGCACGGTTTCCGGCTCAGACAGACCCACCAAGCCGATATCTTCGGTCCGTTCCAAATCACCCAATCGGCTAGGCTGATCCGTGGGCGCGGGCAAATCAACGCCGGTGGTTTCGCGCTGCCCAATTTCAAAAAGCAAATCTTCTTTTTGGGCGAGACCTCGATGGCCGGAAAAGGTTTCCAACGGATCGCCGCCTTCAACGGCAACCGGATGGGTTGGCCGTCCAGATGAATTCATCATGAGAGTGTCTCCTTCAAGGCGGCGACAAAGGTCGCAATATCTTCGTCCGTGTTGGTTTCGGTCGCAGTGACAATCAATAGATTGTCGGTCTCCGCGTCAGCGCCAAGCAGCCTAGACGCGGGAATGCCTCCGAGAATGTTGTTTTCGGCAAGCCGATCGACAATCGGCGCCGCGGCCTTGGGCAAGCGTATGGTGAACTCGTTGAAGAAAACTGGTGTGAGTACATCCACGCCTTCCAACTTTCCAAGAGCATCGGCGAGCCGTCCGGCGGTCTGATGATTGAGCTTTGCCAGCCGTTTGAGCCCGGCCTCCCCGAGCAAGGTCATGTGAATTGTGAACGCCAAACAGCAAAGTCCTGAATTTGTGCAGATGTTGCTGGTCGCCTTCTCACGCCGAATATGTTGCTCGCGGGTGGACAGCGTTAAGACGAAGCCTCGTTTGCCGGTGCTGTCGACGGTTTCGCCGCAAACCCTCCCGGGCATTTGCCGGACGAATTTCTGCCGTGTCGCGAATAAGCCGAGATACGGTCCGCCGAAATTCAGCCCGACGCCCAGAGACTGTCCCTCACCGACCACAATATCCGCGCCCATAGACCCGGGCGATTTCATCAAACCGAGCGAAACGATTTCGGTGACGGCCACAATCAACAAGGCGCCCTGTGCATGGACGGCTTCAGCGATCTTTGTCAGATCCTGCGCGCGACCAAAAAAGTCAGGGTTTTGAATCACGACACATGACGTTTGATCGTCGACTTTGTCCAGAATGGCGCTCTCATTGCCCACCGAAATAGGCCCAACTTCAACTTGCGTATCGTTAAATTGGGAGATGGTTTTGACCACGTCCTGATATTGCGGATGCAAATTGCCGCACAGCACAGCTTTTTTGCGCCGTGTCAAACGATGGGCCATCAACACCGCTTCGCCGCAAGCGGTCGATCCGTCATACATGGACGCATTGGCCACTTCCATACCGGTCAGCATAGCCACTTGCGTTTGAAATTCAAACAAGCTCTGCAATGTGCCTTGGCTGATTTCCGGTTGATACGGCGTATAGGCTGTCAGGAATTCGGACCGCTGGATCAGATGGTCAACAGTCGCTGGAATGTGATGGCGGTAAGCTCCGCCGCCGATAAAGAACGGCGCGTCGCCGGCCGCCAAATTGCGCGTCGCCAACGCCTTTAAGGCGCGCTCCACTTCCAACTCGCCCTTGGCGGTCGGCAAGTCCACCAATCCTTCGAGGCGAACTGCCGGGTCGATGTCTTGAAACAGGTCGTCAATGGACTGAGCGCCAATGACGTCCAACATATCCTTCCGGTCGTCCGGTGTAAGTGGCAAATACCGCATCAAGACAGTCCTCCCACAAACGCATCGTAAGAGGCTTTGTCCATGAGCTTTGAAAGCTCACCAGGATCCGAAACTTTCAACTTCAAAAACCATCCATCCGCTTCGGGCGCATCGTTCACACTCCCAGGATTTTCGGTCAGCGCCTCGTTTACCTGGGTGACTTCACCGCCGACCGGCGCATAAACTTCACTTGCGGCCTTGACGCTTTCAACGACCGCAGCCTCGTCGGCTTGGGCCAAGGATCTACCGATATCCGGCAGTTCGACAAAGACGATGTCGCCCAATTGATCGGTGGCATATTTGGTGATGCCGACAGTGGCAATATCACCGTCAACCGTCACCCATTCATGTTGTTCTGTGAATTTCATTTCAGACATGTTTGCCCTTCACCCTCGATAATAATTCTGTTTCACAAACGGCAAGGTCACCACTTCAGCAGGATGCGCTTTGCCTCTCACAATCAAATTGACCTTGGTGCCCGGCGCGCTGCAAGCCGCGCTGACATAGCCCATAGCAATGGGGCCGCCGACTGTTGGGCCAAAGGACCCGCTCGTAACGACCCCGATGTCGTAACCATCAAGATGCTCTATGACCGCCCCTTCCCGCGCCGGGACGCGTCCTTGCGGTTTCAAACCCACGCGTTTTCGTTCGGCGCCGGCGGACATCTGCGCCAGAATGAGATCCGCGCCGGGAAATCCGCCTGCCTTTCGGCGACGTTTTGAAATCGCCCAAGTGAGGCCTGCTTCGACTGGCGTTGTTGTTGTGTCGATGTCATGGCCGTAAAGACAAAGCCCGGCTTCCAAACGAAGCGAGTCCCGGGCACCGAGACCGACAGCTGCCACCTCATCTTCCGCAAGCAGCATTTTTGCCAGATCATGGGCGGCATCGGATCGGATCGAAATCTCATACCCATCTTCACCGGTATAGCCGGAGCGGCTGATGTGGCAGTCCACGCCATCAATGGCTGTCGACGTTGCGGTCATGAATTTCAGCGTGTCGGCATCCAGACAGTGCCGTTTCAGAACCTCGGCCGCCTTGGGTCCCTGCAACGCCAGCAAAGCGCGATCTTCAACCAGCGACACCTCGACATCATCGCCCAATGACGATTGAAGATGCGCCACATCTTGCTTTTTACAAGCCGCATTGACGACCAAAAAGAGCGATCCGTCATCTTCGGCGGAGGATGAGCGGCTGACCATTAAGTCGTCGAGAATGCCGCCTTGGTCGTTCAACAAAAGCGTGTAGCGAATTTGGCCGAGCTTAAGCCCAGCAATATCGCCGGGCACAAGCGCTTCCAGCGCTTCTGCCACAGCTTCATGGGACGCAGCCGTTTTCGACCGGACAAACACTTGTCCCATATGAGAGACATCGAACAACCCCGCAGCCTTACGGGTGTGTTGATGCTCAGAGAGAATACCGCTCGGATACTGAACCGGCATCGCATAACCGGCAAAGGGGACCATCTTCGCCCCTAGGCCAACATGCAGATCATAAAGCGGTGTTTTCAGAAGATCTTGTTCTGGATCCATAAAAAAGACGACAGCCTTGAGCTCATTTGTCACGGCACCCAATGCACCGCGCAGAGCCCCAACTGTCATGGACCTGAGAGATTTGACGCAAGGAGCCGAACTCCCGACGCTTACCCCTTCGGTGAGACCGCATTCAAAATGCGCGATCTGCTTTCCAGTTTATCATCGTCTAGCGGTCCATTTGCCTGAGAGTTTCCGGGGCGGTTGCTCCTTCGGCGTCAAACACGGGGCCTGATCTCTCCCGCTAGAGTCATTTGAATTAATCTCTCGACGCGCTTCCCAGCGGATCAAGACAACGAAATCACCTTTGACTCCGGCGCGCCGAGAGTCAAGGGCCAGCCAAGAATTCACATCATCACATGCGCGTAGGCACTTGAATTCCAAGCAAATTCAAGGACAAAGAAATTTGCGCGAGGGTCACTTGGCACAGGCCCAAACGGGAGCCGCGAATACGCTCGTCCGATTCGCTCAAAATATGATGGTCGGCATAAAATCGGCTAAAAGCTTGCGCCAGCCCGTAGACATGCTCGCAAAGAATGTTGGGCGCACGCTTGTCAAAAGCACCGGCAACAGCTTCGGGAAATTGGATCAGGTTTAGAGCCAATGTTCGCTCTGTATCATTACCAATTGAAATCAAAGCATTTTCCGCCGCGAGATTTTCGTCTGTGGCTTTGCGCAAAATCGATTGAATGCGAACCGCGGCATATTGCAGATAAGGACCGGTCTTGCCCTCAAAACGCATGAACCGGTCAAGATCAAAAATGTAGTCCGACAATCGATGATTGCTAAGGTCGGCAAACTTCAGCGCCGCAATACCAACCATATCGGCAATCGATTGCCGTTCATCATCACCATAGGAGTCCGCCAAGCCGGCCTCCTGCAAACGCTCCGAAGCTTTGTCCCGCATCATCGTGATCAGATCATGTAATTTCATCACGCCGCCGGCGCGAGTTTTGAAAGGCTTTCCGTCCGGCCCATTCATGGTGCCGAAACCGATATGTTCAAGTTCGGCTTTGCCGTTCAAACCGCCTTTGCGGGCCGCCCGGAAGACCTGCTCAAAATGCGTATGTTGGCGCTGATCTACCACGTACAAAATGGTATCGGGATCGTGATCCTGAACGCGCTCCACAATGGTCGCAAGATCCGTCGTGGCATAGGTCGCAGCTCCGTCGGATTTGACCAAGATCAGAGGCGGCATCTCCGTCTTGTCGCCTGCCTCGCCGACACGGATGATTCCGGCACCTTGATCCTGCTCGACCAAAGATTGCTTTTCGAGTTCGTCCACCAAGCCCGAAATGAATGGGTCCGCATCCGCCTCACCCTTCCACAGATCAAACTGAACGCCCAACGCGCCGAACTCCCGCTCCATGCCCTTTCGCGAAACATCGATGAAATGCTGCCAAAGCGCCCGATAGCCCGGACGCCCGGATTGCAACTCGGCCGTTGCCAAACGGGCTTCTTCGTCGCGCGCCTCATCGGCTTTGCACTCGGCGGCCGCCTTTGGATACATTTGCTCCAAATCATCCATGGTCACCGGCGAGTCAGTCGGAAAATCGTCTTTGATCGTGTCGTCAAAATAGGGGAGATCCGGCTGCATGCGCTTCAACTCGGTGATCAGCATGCCGATGGGTTTGCCCCAATCGCCCATATGCACATCGCTGATGGTTTTGTGGCCGATAAAACGGCTCAAGCGCTGAAGCGCGTCTCCAATAATGGTCGAGCGCAAATGGCCCACATGCATGGGCTTGGCCACATTGGGTCCGCCAAAATCCAGAACGACCGTGCCGGCTGACAGTTCCAGGACACCGCATCTTTCGTCCGCTAGACTGTTGGTGATGGCGTTGCTGAGGAATGCATCGCTGAGATTCAAATTGATGAAGCCCGGCCCCGCCACGGAAACGTCCGCCAGAATTTCATAGCCCTTCAGCGTTTCGACAACCCCTTCGGCAATCTGGCGGGGATTCTTTTTCGCGATTTTGGCCGCAGCCATTGCGCCGTTGCACTGAAACTGCGCCAGATCCGGCCGGTCGGACACATTGACCTTGCCCAAATCCCTCGGCAAGCCGGCGGAGTCAAATGCGTCCGCGACGATCGAAGACAGTCGCTCAAGTACCGATGTCATTAGGCAACAACTACCAGTTTGATTTAGGGACGTTCTACAGCCCGCAAATTGGGCTTGTCGAACTGTGATGTGTTGCGATTATACGCAAGCTGCTCGGGCGACAACTCCCAACCGACCAAAACTTCATAAAGATCGGCACGGCCGAGCCGTTGGAACGGTATACGTATGTTTTTGACTTCGCGCGTTTCATAGACCCGTGGCTGGCCGGGCTCGAACTCCGCTGTGAAGTTGTAAACCTGTTTGTTGAGAACCCTTTGGTTCAACTCGGTCACGGCCACAAAGTACTGAAAATTTTGTTGACCAATGCGCCCTTGAGGCCCGGCCCGAAGATCGACATCAAATTTGATCTCAACTTCCGCAAACTGGCCGTCATTATCGCACTGGCCCCGGACCTTACCGATTTCGCCGTCATATGCGACGTTTGACAGATCCCGCCCGGCAGCGGGTCCAAAAACAGTTATCTGAGAGGCATCATACAAAACCCCGATCCTTGGGCAGACTTTAACCACAAATGGGTCTTCCCTGCCGCAACCGGACAAGGCCAAAAGTATTGCGCCTGCCACGGCAAATGCCGCATAACGCAGAGAATTGGCGGTACCGAAAGATGTCATGGTCTGTTCCAATTTCGCGGGTTTTTCCTGCTAAGCCTTTTGCCTGGCAGAACAATTTGATAGAGGTTGATAGCCGGAAAGCCCCTGTGCTGCAAGCCGACAATATATATGAGGCCGATCAACCCTATGAATCAAAGCCCTTCCAGCCGAAGCTCCGCCAAGGTCATCCTGGCCGCCCCACGCGGATTCTGCGCCGGCGTTGACAGAGCCATTCAGATTGTCGAACGGGCGTTGGAAAAGTTCGGTGCGCCGGTCTATGTCCGCCATGAGATTGTCCACAACCGCTATGTTGTTGAGCGCTTGGAAAAAATGGGTGCAGTCTTTGTCGAGGAGCTGGACGAGGCGCCCGACGATCGGCCGGTCGTGTTTTCAGCCCATGGTGTCCCCAAATCAGTCCCCGAAGAAGCCAAGCGCCGGGAAATGATCTATGTCGACGCCACCTGTCCTCTGGTTTCAAAAGTTCATGTTCAAGCGGACCAGCGAAGCCGGGCGGGTGATGAAATCATCCTGATCGGGCACGACGGACACCCGGAAGTGGTCGGCACAATGGGACAATTGCCGCCGGGAACGATCAAGTTGATTGAAACACCTGAAGATGCACGCAGCTTCGAGCCGAAGGATGCGCAAAGCCTGTCCCTCATCACGCAAACCACCCTGTCAGTTGATGATACGGCGGAGATTGTTTCGATTCTGCAGGATCGGTTTCCAGCCATCCATACGCCGCACAAAGAGGATATTTGTTACGCCACGACAAACCGGCAGGAAGCGGTCAAAGCGATGGCGCCCAAATGCGATGTTATCTTCGTGATCGGCGCACGCAATTCTTCAAATTCCATGCGGCTTGTGGAAGTGGCGGAGCGAAGCGGTTGCCCGAAAGCGCTTTTGATTGCACGGGCAGCAGATATTGATTGGGAGGACATCGGATCCCCCACCACGATCGGCATTACGGCAGGCGCCTCTGCCCCGGACATTCTGGTCGAAGAGCTTCTCACCGAACTGCAATCTCGCTTCGACATTTCGACGGAAACGCTGACCACCAGCGAGGAAAACGTCACATTCAAATTACCGGCAATTCTTTCTGAAAAACAAGAAGCCTCATAGGCCATGGCTGTTTACACGCAGGTCAGCGACGTCGCCTTGCGCGCTTTTTTGAATGAGTATGATGTGGGGGAGCTGCGCTCCTACAAAGGCATAGCCGAAGGCGTGGAGAACTCAAACTACCTGCTGCAGACAAGTCAGGGGCAGTTCATTTTGACCCTCTATGAGAAGCGCGTCGATCCTAAAGATCTGCCGTTCTTTTTGGGTTTGCTGGACGGCTTGTCTGAGAAAGGTATCCCCTGCCCGGTTCCGGTTCACAACAAGGCCGGAAATGCACTCAGCAGACTGGAAGAAAAACCGGCAGCTATTGTTAGTTTTCTTGAAGGAACTTGTGTCCAAAAGGTTCGCCGCGAACATTGTGCAGAATTGGGCAAGCATTTGGCGCGCATGCACCAAGCGGCGCAAGACTTGAGCCTCAGCCGTGCGAATGCCTTGGGCCATACGGACTGGCGGCCCCTTTTTGATCAAATCGGCAAAAAGGCCGACACGGTTGCCCCTGGCTTATACGATATCATCGCCGCTGAATTGGACCAACTCGACAGTCATTGGCCGACGGGGCTCAAGCAAGGCATCATTCATGCCGATCTTTTTCCGGACAATGTCTTTTTTATCGACCAAAACCTGTCCGGATTGATCGACTTTTACTTTGCGTGCAATGACGCCATTCTCTACGACCTGGCGATTTGCATCAATGCGTGGTGCTTTGAACGTGGCGGCGATTTCAACGCCACCAATGCACGGGCCCTAACGACGGCTTACCAAACCGTGAGCGATTTGCCGGCAAGCGATATGGAAGCCCTGCCCATTTTGTGCCGGGGGGCTGCGATGCGATTTTTGCTCACCAGACTCTATGACTGGATTCACAAAGTCGACGGCGCGTTGGTTCAGCCCAAAGACCCCTTGGCCTACTTAAATCGCTTGCGTTTTCATCAAGCCGCTAGGTCGCATTCCAGTTACGGTGTCGCATGAGCAGAGTAACGATCTACACGGACGGGGCGTGTTCAGGAAATCCAGGCCCCGGCGGATGGGGTGCGTTGTTGATCTTTGCCGACAACGAGAAAGAGCTCAGCGGGGGAGATTCTGAAACAACCAACAACCGAATGGAGTTAACTGCCGCGATTGAAGGCTTGAAAGCCCTTAACCGACGCTGTCAAGTCGATCTGTACACAGATTCGACCTATGTGAAAGACGGCATTACAAAGTGGATTCACAATTGGAAGCGCAACGGCTGGCGCAACGCTTCAAAAAAACCCGTTAAAAATGCAGACCTTTGGCAGGCACTGGACGATTTGGTTCAGACCCAAGATGTCACGTGGCATTGGGTCAAGGGACATGCCGGCGAGCCCGGAAACGAAAGGGCCGATCAACTCGCCAATAAAGGCATGGCGGCAATTCGATATTAAAAAGAGGTCCCGGAGGGACCTCTTCTCCAAATTTCAAGAATGGCTGCTTTTAGCCAAGCTGCTCCAACATGTGTTCGGCGCTCGAGACGCGATACTCACCACCCGCTTCGACATTCAATTTTGCCACCACGCCGTCTTTGACAAGGATGGAGAAACGTTGGCTGCGTTGGCCCAAGCCGAAACCGGAACCGTCGAGCTCCAACCCTAGAGCGGTCGTAAACTCGCCGTTGCCGTCGGCCAGCATGCGCACTTTGTCCCCGACATTTTGGTCTTTGCCCCAGGCGTCCATCACAAAGACGTCGTTGACGGCCATGCAGACAATTTCGTCAACACCTTTGGCTTTAAGAGCATCGGCATTTTCCACATAGCTCGGCAAATGTTTTGCAGAACAGGTTGGCGTAAACGCTCCGGGGACGGCAAAGATTGCAACGGTTTTACCGGCACAAAGGTCTTTAGTGGAAACACCGTTTGGGCCGTCTGCCGTCATTTCATTGAGTTTAGCTTCGGGAATCGAATCCCCTTCTTTGATTGTCATATTTCTATTCCGTGATTGGTCAGACCGTGAATCTGAGCGTGGTTAACGGGCGCATTTAACGCTGTTCATTACGGCTTGAAAAGACCCAAATTGCCGCCAAATACGCCTAAAACCCCGAAATAAAAAGGGTTTCTCTGTGTTTCAGAGGCAGACCCAAAATTGCCAAATTTCTGTTCACTAATTCCCTTGAAACCAAATAGTGAGGCAAATTACCCTTGATATGAAATCGAAAGGCGAAGCGGCGTGATCTCGGAGATTAATCTTGAAGGTAAAATGCTGATTGCCATGCCGGGCATGGGAGACCCACGCTTTGAGCGGTCGGTGATTTTCATGTGTGCGCATTCCGACAACGGCGCTTTAGGCTTTGTGATCAACAAGTCTGTCGAGAACCTGGAGTTCGAGGACTTGCTGGACCATCTCAAATTGGAAAGCGAGGCAATAAAGGTCGCTCCACCAATACACTTCGGTGGACCGGTCGAAACCGAGCGCGGCTTTGTGATTCATTCTGAAGATTATGTTCATCAGGAAACCGCCGTTCCCGTTACTGGGCATATCGGCGTGACGGCCACATTGGACATTTTAGAGGCCATTGCCAAAGGTGACGGCCCGAAAAAATCGCTGCTGGTTCTTGGCTATGCCGGATGGGCGCCCGGACAATTGGAAGCGGAAATCCAATCAAACGGCTGGCTGCATTGCGATGCGGATGAAGAGATTGTCTTCGATGCAGAAAATGAGAATAAGTGGGAACGGGCGCTTGCAAAACTTGGCGTCGATGCGGCTATGTTGTCCGCAAGTGCAGGCAGCGCTTAAGTCCGGTGACTATTTTGACCAATAATTTGCAATGAAGGCCTGAGCCTCCATAGCAGTCATCGGCGCTCCGAAAATGTAACCTTGCGCGTAGTTGCAACCCATATCCAAAAGTTCGCGCCCGACATCTTCCGTCTCAACACCCTCGGCAACAATATCCATATCCAGATTATGCGCCAGATCAATCGCTGACTTGACCATGACTTTGGATTGATCATTTTCGAACAGCTCTCGAACAAAAGACTGATCAATCTTAATTGTATCAAACGGGAATCTGCGCAACCTCTCCAGCGAAGAATGGCCGGTGCCGAAATCATCTAGAACAACACCGCCGCCCAAACGCCTTAGACCCGACAACAACTCTGCCGTCTCTTCTTCGTTTCCCTCAAGTTGAGATTCGGTCACCTCCAACTTCAGGCTGTCGGGCGCAAGCTCCACCGAGCGCATGATTTCGGAAAAGTCTTTGACCAAATCATCATCCAGCAATTGCTTGGTTGATATGTTTACACTTGCAAATAATGGCTTCTCCAGCTCAAAGAATTGCTGCCATTGGGAAAGCTGCAAGCTGGTCATGGAAAGAGCAAAACGACCGAGAGGCTTTATCAAGCCGAGTTCTTCTGCACGTGGAACAAACTGCGCAGGACTGAGCAGTCCTTGAGACGGATGATTCCAACGGATAAGAGATTCAAAACCCGCGATCCGGCCGTCTTTGAGATCCATAATCGGCTGATAGAAGATCTCCATCTCATAATTTTCGAGCGCTCTACGCAATTCGGTTTCAAAAGTTAATTCTTGGCTGCGGTCGACGCCCATTCCGGGTTCATACGTCACAACACCATTTTGCCCGGCCTTCTGAGCCTCGTAGAGAGCTTGCTGGGCCTCGGTGAGAAGCGATTCTGCAGACTGATCCGTATCGTGACAAACAGCTATACCGACACTCACAGTCGGAAACACCGTTTGTTCACCCAGCTCCAGCGATCGCGAAATCGCAGTCTGCAGTTCTTGCACCAGAGGATCCACATCCGTCGCATGGCCGGTTAACTTGGTAAGAAGGGCAAACTGATGACCGCCCACGCGGGCCAAAATATCATCCGGCGACTTCACTTCGGACATTCTGTCAGACAATGTCACCAGCAATTGATCAGCGACCTCCGTTCCCAAACCTTCATTGAATGTCTTGAAACGGTCGACATCAATTGCCAAAACGACAGGCCGCGCAATGCCTTCCGGCGGCGGACCATGACGCTTAAAGGACAGAATGGAGGCTGAGATGCTGGGCAAAAGATCTTCCAAACTCAACAGGCCTGTCAGGCTGTCCGAAATCGGTTCGCCTGTCGCATAGTCATCTGCGGGTGCTTCTGCGACGCTTGCGGGCGCCTCGCGGATGACGCCGATACAGCGAACTGCACCATTCGTCTCGTCGTGATGATTTGTTGCCCGCAACTCCAACGGGACGGTGTGTCCGTCGGCGCCGATGACATCGAATTGTAGATTGACACCGCCACCCTCGTGGTCGACTGAGGATTCATTGAGAGCATTGCGGAACGCATCGCGATCGCCGATATCGACACGCTCCAACCAGTCTGCAAAGTCTATATCGACAGCCTCGTCGCCGAGACCGAGAAGTTCGGTGACATATCCCGACAAACGAAGCCGGTCCGTATTCAGATTGAGATCCCACACCCCTTCGCGAGCTGCAAGCATGGCGATCTCGTAGCTTTGATCATGCGCCTGAAAAGGCGACGGTGCGGTTTCCTGAACCGTCATGGTCTGTTGAGGCACCCCTTCCGCAACCGCCAACACAGGCGCCTCTTCAACGACTTCACGTTCGACCAAAAGGAAACTGGCAAAGGAGATGAGCGCAATACCGGCGGTGAAGATCACATAGGCCAAGGGCTCTAGCGGGATCAAATAGGCGGCATTGCTGGAGAAAGAGAAACCCAAGATCGCAAGGCAACCAATAAAAATGATCGCTGCGCCGGGAAGTATGAGGCGGGCCGCAGCCTGACCGCTTCTCATTTGAAGCGGCAAAATAAATAGCGACAGAACAGCACCTACGAGAACGAAGACCCGGACTACGGACCCTGTCTCAGGCACGCCAAGCAAAACAATAATCAAAACAAACACGGCAGCATACTGGGTGGCCTCAACTGCCTTTTCCTGACCTCCTTGCGCCGGTCCAAAATTCACCACTTTGAGCAGATATTCCAAGCCAAAAATCACGACAAGAATGAGGTAGACATGCGCAAGCGTGACGCCCAAGAAACCCAGCAACGTGATGTTATTTGCGATATAGCCAAAATAGGATGCAAAATAAAACGCAGTACTGAGCGCAACCAGCCCCGCCCAAAGACACGCCGAGACACCGCTGTAGATCCGCACACCAATGAGAAGAACCGCCATAATCAAGAGCGCTCCAATTAGCATGTTATGCATGATCAGGCTGGAACGATTGTACTTCTGAAAAGCGCTTGGAGACCAAATTGAGGCCATGCCGTTTCGAGGTGCCGAGTCCAAACGCATGCCCAAAACGACCTCTTCACCGGGCGGCAAGACCAGAGAGAAATGCTGGTCGTTGGCACGCACAAATGAGGTTTCGCCAATGAGACGCCGTGCGGCATCAACCACGACGACCTCCTGAATCTCCGGGATACGGCCCATTGTTCCCAGCAGCCCGGATCCGGTGACCGCCGGATGCCGCAGAACAAAGACCTTCTCGATGGGCGTGGTGGTCTGATTAAGGATCTTCAACCCCTGCCAGATCTCTGCATCGACGGATTTTTGCTCATCTACCGGCCGAAGCCGCCGGTCACCCCCTCGAGCTTCCTGAGATTGATACAAGCTCAAGTAATCAGAGACGTCGATAATCCCTCTGGTCCCATCCAGTTCCAAGGTCTGGGCATTGGCCGGTCCGCAGAAAAAACCGAACACGAGCATGAATGAAATAACGGCCTGTCTTGCTGCGGCACAAAAACTGATGGGCGAGGATTTCATCAACAGTATTGGATTCCGCTGAAGCTGCGACAATCGGCTGAAGGTGTGGGGGCGGATCCAGCGCAAAACAAGGGTTTCGATCATTGTCCGCTTAGGCTATCCCGCCAATTCACAATTGTTTTCATATCTCTAAGGCAAGGCGTCGCCTTTGACAATTGCGAACAAGAGATGGTCTCGCCAACGACCATTAATTTTCAAATATTGTCTGGCCAGGCCTTCTTGCTGGAAGCCGACCCGCAACAAAAGCCGACGGGATGCTTGATTCTCGGGCAAGCAGGCGGCCTCAAGCCGGTGAAGGCGCAGATCCTCAAAGACGTAAGGCACCAGAGCCGCAACCCCCGCGCTCATTAATCCTTGCTGCTTGTAGCGTTCGCCAACCCAATAGCCAACCGATGCCGATTGGGTGACCCCGCGACGTACATGACTGAGAGTGCACCCCCCGACCAGTGCCCGATCGCTGTTTCGGAAGACAAAAAAAGGATAGGCCGAATCCTCGCGAATATCCCGGGCATAGCGCCGAAGCCGCCTTCGGAAAGAGCCTTTCGACAGGTCGTCCATAGGCCATGTGGGCTCCCAAGGGACAAGAAACTCACGGCTTTCCGCGCGCAATGCCGACCACTCTTCAAAGTCTGCCATAACCGGGGCGCGCAACAAAACGCCATCGCCCTCTATAAGAGCATCGTCATGTCGAGATATAGACCGTAACAGCGCCATCCACTCTGCCTTTCCAGGAACGCATGTTCTTAGAATTGGTCGGACTTTTCAACCTTGGGCGAGCTTGATCTGACTGACCGTCCTAGACTCGCGTCCGCTCTGCGATAAAAGTCTTCACAACTTCCAGATCATTGCTGAGAACCTCAAATCGCTCAGAGCGCGAGAACAGATCTGATAGGCGATCGGGCAGTTCGGATTTTAAACCGATGGCCTGCCCAACAGCGTCGGGAAACTTCGCCGGATGCGCAGTGGCCAAACTTACCATAGGCACCTCGGCCGAACCCCTTTGCATGGCCGCCGCAGCCAGCCCCACAGCTGTATGCGGGTCCACCACGCGCCCGGTCCGTTTGTAGACGGATTCGATGGTCTCCATGGTTTGCGCCTCATCCACACGCGCAGCTTTGAAACGTTTGGCGACAAATGAGGCGGCCGAAGACTCAATTTGGAAGACCCCTTGATCGCCCAGTTGATGCATCGAGGTCACCACCGCGCCCGGCTTGCGACCATACGCGTCGAACAAAAGCCGTTCAAAATTACTCGACACTTGAATGTCCATACTTGGGCTTGATGTCGGCGTCACAGAAGTGACGCGATATTCTCCGGTCTCTAAAGTTCGCTTCAGAATGTCGTTGACGTTGGTCGCGATCACCAAGGTTTCGATCGGAAGACCCATTTGCCCCGCCACATAACCGGCCAACACGTCTCCGAAGTTGCCGGTGGGCACAGAGAAACTGATCTTGCGGTCGGGCGCACCCAAGGCAACAGCTGCATAAAAATAGTAAACCACTTGGGCCATAACCCGTGCCCAATTGATCGAATTGACGCCGCCCATGGCCACCTGATCACGGAACGCAGCATCATTGAACATAGCTTTGACCAATGCCTGACAATCATCAAAAGTCCCTTTGATGGCAATGTTGTGGACATTGTCATCCAGGACCGTGGTCATCTGGCGCCGCTGAACCTCTGAGGTTCGGTTATGGGGGTGCAAAATGAAAATATCGACCGCATCACGCCCACGCATCGCTTCAATAGCAGAGGACCCAGTATCGCCCGAGGTTGCGCCGACAATTGTGATCCTTTGTTGCCGTCGCCGCAAAACATCGTCAAACAATTGACCGAGCAACTGCATCGCAACATCTTTGAATGCCAATGTGGGCCCATGATAAAGTTCCAGCAGCCAATCATTGGCTGCCAACTGACTGAGCGGCGTGACGGCCTCATGGGAAAAGCTTGCATAAGCCGTTTCGATCATGCGTTGGAGCGACGCATCGTCGATTTCACCGGCGACAAAAGGCTGGATGACAGAAAAGGCAACCTGTTGATAGGACTGACCTCGGAGCCTTGCAATGTCGCTTGCGGTCAGCCTTGGCCAGTCATTCGGCACATAGAGACCGCCGTCGCGCGCGAGCCCCGACAGCAACACGCCTTCAAATGACAGCTTCGGAGCCTGCCCTCTGGTGCTGATATAGTCCAATCTCTACCCCTGAATGTTCGTAAGGCTTTGAAATTGGCCGCACCCTAAACAGCAATAGGCTTTTGAGCAATCGCTAGCGGACCGAAAATCGTCCAGTCTTCACATGATAGGCAATGTAAACCGCAAAAAGCGCGGCCGCGAGGCCGTACCACGTGATCGCATAACCGAGGTGATCGTTTTTGAATTCGACACGGGTGAGACCGCCCTCGGGCCATCCGCCGGGATTGGCCGTCGCATCGGCTTCCACAAACACAGGCATGATATCGGGTGCCGACAAAAACTGCCGGATCGACTCAAAATCATAAAAATACCATTCATTCGCGCCCGGGTTGTTGGGAGGCAAAAAAGACGTGGCCGTCTGCGGCAATCGCACCAGACCGGTGACGGAAACAGGCCCAGTGATTTGTCCTTCGGGCCGGGTCATCGCGTTTTTCTTTGCTAAAGGGACATAACCTCGATTGACCAAAACATCCGGCAGTCCATCGCGCTCCAAAACCGTGATAATGTTATAGCCCGGAGCCCCGCCAGCCTTGAGCCGGTAAAGATGCGCCTCTCGGCTGTGGTCATAGATACCGGTCACGGTCACGACCGAATACTCAAGATCGCTTGATTCAGAATCCGCGGACACAAGCGCATCAAGATCCCGCGGAGCCATCTGTGTGCGCTCATTCACCTGCGCAATGAGTTCCAACTTCCAGGACAAGCGATTCATCTGCCACGTCCCGAGAGACAGCAAAATAGCTAAAGAGATGAGCGTGAAGAGCGTGAGAAAAGGGCTTGGGCGAAATGTCATGTCAGCGCCTAATCATCGGACAAACGGCCTTCAGCCGCGTCATTTTTGAACTGCAGCGCAATCATCCAGCCTTTGAAAGGTCGCAAAAGCCCAAGACATAAAACGGCACTCAGCGGAATCCAAAGCACCGCATGGACCCAATAGGGCGGTTGATAAGCAAGCTCTACAAACAAGGCGCCGCCAACCACAATAAAACCGGCAACAAACATGATAAAGACAGCGGGACCGTCGGCTGAGTCAAACGCGCCATAGTCGAGACCACAGACTTGGCAGGAATCGGGTAGTGAAAGAAACCCTTGGAACAGTTTGCCCTCACCGCAGCGAGGGCATCTGGACCGCAAACCCGTTCGAAACCAATTTGCTGATGTTTGGGTCACAGCTGTCCGTCACCCTTGGACACCCACTGATGCCCCGTGATCACTACATTGGCTTAATGTCTACGCCTGCTGCGCCCCAAACGTAAATGCAGGCGAATAGGAACAGCCAGACCACGTCGACGAAATGCCAATACCAAGCCGCAGCTTCGAAGCCAAAATGTTGATCCGGTTTAAAGTGGCCGCGATAAAGCCGTGCCAAACAGACAGCCAGAAAAACAGTACCAATAAAGACGTGGAAACCATGAAACCCGGTCGCCATGAAGAACGTGGCGCCGTAGATATTGCCTGAAAATCCAAAGGCCGCGTGGGAATACTCAAAAAGCTGAACACCGGTAAAGGCAGCGCCCAACAAGACGGTCAGCCACAAACCCTGGATCGCGGCTTTCCGATTGCCTTCTTGCAAAGCATGATGGGCCCAGGTCACCGTCGTGCCGGATGTCAACAATATGAGCGTGTTCAAGAGCGGCAAATGCCAGGGGTCAAACATTTCCACCCCTGCCGGAGGCCACCCCATTGTCTCCCAAGCACCCACATCATTATTAAAGACGGTATGTGCTTCCGGAAACAGGAACATATTGAACCATGCCCAGAACCAAGCCAGGAAGAACATCACTTCGGAGGCAATGAACAAAATCATCCCGTAGCGCAGCGAAACTTGCACAACCGGCGTCTGGTGCCCGTCATGCTCATGTTCTCTGATGACATCAGCCCACCAAACAATCATGGTGAATACCACCATCGCTGCGCCGATGATCAAAAGCCAAGAGCCGCGCACGCCGAACAATCCGCCGGTCAATGTACCGTCCGCGTTGACACCGGTATGCATATAGGCCACTGCGCCAATCGCCATCACAAAGGCAGCGATGGACCCCACAGCCGGCCACCAGCTTGGATCGACCAAGTGATAATCGTGTTTTACTTCGCTCCCGGCCATATGCCTATGCTCCCAATTGTCTTTCGTGTGTTGATGTCAACACAAAGTCATCATTCTTGTTTCAACAAAAGGCTAACGTCCTGCTCGCTCAAGCCATCAGTTTTAGCCTCAAAAAATGTGTAGGACAGCGTGATGGTTTTCACATCGTCCATATTTGGATCTTCATCAATGGCCGGATCAATAAAGTAAGAAACCGGCATGTCAACAACCTGCCCAGGCATCAAGACCTGTTCGGTAAAGCAGAAACACTCAATTTTCGCAAAGTAGGCGCCTGCTTTTTGCGGCGTGACATTGTAGGTTGCCGTCCCAACAACCGCTCGATCAGTCGGGTTGGAAGCTTGATAAAAGGCCAAACCCATCTCGCCGACTTTCAGCTCCTGAGAGATCTGAACCGGCTTAAACTCCCAAGGCATTCCGCTTGCAAGACTTGCATCGAAGCGAACTTGCATATCGCGATCAATGGTGTCGGGCGCAAGTTCGGCGCTCACTTGTGTTGTCCCGCCATAACCGGTGACGCGGCAAAACAAATCATAAAGCGGAACGGCGGCGTAGGACAGACCGACCATACCGGCAACAACACCGACACACACAAGAGCGATTCTCTTGTTGCTGCTCTGTGCCTTTAGCTGTTGCTCGTCAGACTGCATGAACCTAATCAGACCCCTTCACCTATAGACCGCGCAAGAGAACGCCGTCTTGCAACCGCACCATCGTAACCACGAAAACCAAAAGCACCCAAGCAACCAAGCCCCATGCAATTGCAGAATTGCGCTTTTTGCGGGCCGTAATCTGTGCATCGTTTAACACGATGGGGCCTTCGGGCTCCGCTTGCGATGTCACTGCTTCCTCAGTCACCTCAATCACTCCCTGCTAAGCGGCCAGCCACTGCATAACGCGCGGGACGATGCCCTGCTCAACCATTAAGACGGCAAACAACAAGAACAAATGCGCATTGCTGTAGTGGAACATACGCCGGGCCGTATGGTCCGTTTTCAACATCTGAACTTTTTGAGCCGAGGGCTCCGTCTCCGCATCTGCGCGGCGCCCAAAAATCCAGACTCTGAGACCAAAATAAACAAACCCCAAACCACTCAAAATGGCTGTCGCCAAGTAAACCGGACCTGCGAAACCAAACGGATAAGGTAGTAGAGTGACCAAGCCGAACAGCACAGCGTAGACGAGGATCTGTGTGCGGGTTGATGCCTTGCCGGCAACCACCGGCATCATCGGTATGCCGACCTTTTCATAGTCGCCCGCCCGGTAAAGAGACAACGCCCAAAAGTGCGGCGGCGTCCACATAAAGATGATGGCGAAAAGAATGATTTGTTCAATACCAATGGAATTAGTCACTGCGGCCCAACCGATCATGGGCGCAATCGCACCCGCAGCGCCACCGATGACGATGTTCTGCGGTGTCCGGCGTTTCAGCCACATGGTATATACGAACACGTAAAAGCCGATCGTGATCGCCAACAAAGCGGCGGCAACATAATTGACCGTCAGCGCCATGGTGGCTACGGATGCCGCAGCCAAAACAGACCCGAAAGTGAGCGCTTCGTCTTTGGTAACTTTTCCTGCCGGAATCGGCCGCGCCCGCGTGCGTTTCATCACCGCATCAATATCGGCTTCGTACCACATATTCAGCGCACCAGCCGCACCCGCACCAACCGCAACACAGAGTATGGCAGCAATGGCGACGATGGGATGAATAGAGCCAGGCGCAATCAAAAGCCCGACCAGACTGGTAAAGATCACCAACTGCATGACAGTCGGCTTGAGAAGGCGATAAAAATCCCCCACCGTGGCCTCGCTGATCGCAGGGCCATTCAGGACATCCTCTTGGGTCACAGCTGGGTTTGACACGTTATCAACTCCGATTCAGACCAACGCCTTACTTAATACGCGGAAGCTCATTGAACTGATGGAACGGCGGCGGCGAAGACAATGTCCACTCAAGTGTGGTGGCACCTTCGCCCCAAGGATTGTCGCCCGCAACGCGTTTTTTGACGAAAGCGTCGATCAACATCCACAAGAAGAACAACACCCCAACGGCCGCGATATAAGAGCCGATGGATGAAATGTAGTTCCATTGTGCAAAGGCATCGGGATAGTCCACGTAACGCCGCGGCATGCCTGCGAGGCCTAAGAAATGTTGCGGGAAAAACAGCAAGTTGACGCCGATGAATGTCACCCAGAAATGGATGCGCGCAATCATACTGGAATACATGTATCCGCTCATTTTGGGGAACCAATAATAGAACCCGGCGAAAATGGCGAAGACCGCACCCAGCGACAAGACGTAGTGGAAATGGGCCACCACATAATATGTGTCGTGCAGCGCGTTATCGACACCGGCATTGGCCAAGACCACGCCGGTCACACCGCCGACCGTGAACAAGAAAATGAATCCGAAGGCCCAGAGCATCGGTGTACGGAAATCAATCGAACCGCCCCACATGGTCGCAATCCATGAAAAAATCTTAATGCCTGTCGGCACCGCAATCACCATGGTTGCGGCGACGAAATAGGCTTTCATGTCTACGCTCAAACCAACCGTGTACATGTGATGGGCCCAAACGATAAAGCCGATGAAGCCGATAGCGACCATGGCATAGGCCATTCCCAAATAACCGAAGATCGGCTTTCTCGAGAACGTCGAAACGATGTGACTGATCATACCGAAACCAGGCAGGATCAGAATGTACACTTCCGGATGACCAAAAAACCAAAACAGATGTTGAAATAGGATGGGGTCCCCACCGCCTTCAGGCGTAAAGAACGTTGTGCCGAAGTTACGATCCGTCAGCAACATGGTGATGGCACCGGCCAAAACAGGCAACGCCAACAAAAGCAAGAAAGTGGTGACCAGAATCGACCAAACAAAAAGCGGCATCTTGTGCAAAGTCATGCCTGGTGCGCGCATGTTAAAAATGGTCGTGATAAAATTGATCGCGCCCAGAATGGACGACGCTCCGGCCACATGAAGAGATAAAATGGCAAGATCCATCGCCGGCCCGGGAAGGCCGGTTGTGGAAAGCGGCGGATAAATCGTCCAACCGGCACCGACCCCTTTGGCAGCTTCGCTGGCGCCCGGAACAAAAATCGACATGATCAACAAAATGATTGAGGCGGGCAAAAGCCAAAACGAGATATTGTTCATCCGTGGAAAGGCCATATCGGGCGCGCCGATCATCAAAGGCACGAACCAATTGCCGAAGCCGCCGATCATCGCGGGCATCACCAAGAAGAAAACCATGATCAGGCCATGGCCCGTCACGAGCACGTTGAACAAATGCCGCGCCGATTCGATACTATCCCCGGCACCTATCGCGCTTGCCAGTCCCGGCATGACATCCATACCCGGAGACTGAAGTTCCATCCTCATGATAACCGACATCAAACCGCCAATCACACCTGCGGCGATCGCAAAGATCAAATACATCGTTCCGATGTCTTTGTGATTGGTTGACAACAACCAGCGACGCCATCCGGTCGGATGATGCTCGTGTCCTTCACCGGCAGCAGCGTTTCCGTAACCCATGATATTTTCCTTATTACGTCTATTCAGCGGCAATGTCGGCAAGCGACACATCAATGGCGGGGTCCGAAACCTCCGCAATTCCCAATTCCTGTTTTGTTGCATCGACCCAAGCGGCAAACTCTTCCTCGCTCACCACACGAACCGAAATCGGCATAAAGGCGTGCCCCTGGCCACAAAGCTCAGAACACTGACCATAATACATGCCGATTTCCTCAGCCTGGAACCATGTTTCATTCAGGCGGCCGGGCACAGCATCCATTTTCACGCCGAAAGCGGGGATGGCCCAACTGTGAATGACATCGGCACCCGTAATCTGCATCCGCACGACCTTGCCGACCGGAACCACAACGTCAAAATCAGTGGCCAGCAGACGCGGCTGCGGCGCGCCCCAATAATCGAGACCCAAATCCTCGTCCTCGACCATAAGAGAGATAAATTCCTCTTCCGGAAAGATCTCAGGATATTCATAAATCCAGTTCCAGCTCGCGCCGGTTGCCTTAACGGTGAGATCGGCAGGTGGGATATCTTCAATTTTGTAAAGCAATCGAAATGACGGGATGGCAATGCCGACCAAGATCAAAACCGGGATCAAGGTCCAAGCCACTTCCAGGCCCACATTATGGGTGAATTTCGCGGGTGTCGGATTGGCTTTGGCGTTGAACTTAAAAACGATAATCGCCATCAACACAAACACAAAGGCAACGATGGCCGCAATGATCCACAACAAAAGATTATGGAACCAGACAATCTCCTGCATTACCGGCGTGGCCGCCTCCTGCAATCCCATCTGTCCCGGAGATGGCTGACCATCAGCTGCCAGAGCAGGGTCCCCGACCAGCACACCCAATGCCAGTGCAGTCAACATGGCCATGACACTTAATTTCCGCATCGCTTAGCTCTCTTTAAATTCGTTCGTGACTCTCGCTTTGGACGCACGCCCAGCGATGATTTGCAGAACGCTTACGCCCCAGGCCAAAAAGTTTCAACTCTTATCACTGCAAAAATTACAGAAGTCTCGGTTATTTTGGACACCGACCCCCTTATGGGCCGTTGGACCCCATCATGTTGCTCAGAGAGGCGACACAGCCAAAACCAAGCTGTTCCAAGCCGAAAACCGACATAGCGTGTCTTAATGAGGCGCCCCACTGACTCATTTTTATAGTATGGACGGGTAAGGGACGCGAGGCGGCGGGACCTTTTGCGACATTATGCCACAATTTTCGTAACCGCAGCGTCTGTGCGGCATAACCATTTGGAAACAATAGATAAATTAGAGTTCCAGAATGTGATCGCGCCGATCACAAGGACGGGGTTTTGGTCGTAAGACACGCTCTTCGGAGAATCGGCGAATTGTGCTAGAATCACTCCAAATCAGGCGGGAGATTAAGAGTCATGGTCAGACACCTCATTATTGTCGCCGCATGCTCGATCGTAAGCTCCGCGGCACTCGGACAAAGCATCACGGTCTTCGGCAATTCAGACGCGCAAGAATGCTATATGGCAACCAGATTGGATGGGGGCGGTGCAATCGATCTGTGCACCAAGGCTCTCAAAGATGGTGGGCTGAGCGCGCGGGACCGTTCAGCCACATTGATCAATCGCGGCATCAATCTGTCTCAGGCGGGACAGCACTCAAAAGCCCTTGAAGACTATGCGTCTGCGCTGTCCATCAATCCAGACCTTGCCGAGGCCTTTCTCAATCGTGGCAACACATATGTCTTTTTGGGCCGTTTCGATTCGGCCGTTGAGGACTACTCGATGGCAATTGAGCTTGAAACCCGCAAGCTACATGCCGCATATTTCAATCGCGGCTTGGCCTACGAAGGGCTGAAAAATCTCGAAAGCGCCTTTGCGGACTTCTCCAAAGCGTTGGAGCTCAGCCCAGAATGGGCCTTGCCGATGGAACGCGTTGAGCGTTACCAGGAATTCGGCTTTAAGTAAGGCCCCCACACGATCCCAAACCGATGACGAGGACGGGGCGCGATGGGCCCCGATAGATAGGATTTGCCATGAGTGCGGATAAGACAACCGATCTGTTTTTTACACAAACCGGTATGGATCGATCCAAAGTCCAAGGCCTCGTTGATGACGCGCTGCAGGGCGCCGATGACGGCGAGCTGTTTATGGAATATTGCCAGTCGGAGAGCTTTGCGTTCGATGATGGCCGCCTCAAGAATGCCAGCTTTGACACCAGCCAAGGATTCGGCCTGCGCGCTATTTCCGATGAGGCCACAGGCTATGCGCAAGCCTCAGAATTGTCCGAAGCAGCCGTCAGCCGCGCCGCATCCGCCGTACAGGCGGTGAAAAGCGGCGCATCCGGGGAGATTGCTGCGCCGCCTCAGAAGACCAATGCCCACCTTTATGTCGAGGATAACCCCCTCAACGAAGTGGGCTTCCAGGCCAAAGTGGACGTGTTGAAAGATATCGACACCTACGCACGAGACAAAGACGCGCGCGTGCGACAAGTGTCAGCCTCTTTGGCCGGCGAATGGCAGGCTGTGGAGATTATTCGCCCTGGGGGCAATGTGGTGAGAGATATCCGCCCGCTCGTTCGTCTCAACGTTTCGGTCGTGGTTGGTGAAGGGGATCGCCAGGAGTCCGGAAGTCACGGATCCGGAGGACGGACCGGCTATGCGACCTATCTCGACCCCAATCATTGGCAGAGCCAAGTTGACGAAGCCATGCGGCAAGCCATCGTCAATCTGGAGTCCGTCCCCGCCCCTGCCGGCGAAATGGATGTGGTGCTCGGGCCAGGCTGGCCGGGCATTTTGCTGCATGAAGCCATAGGCCACGGGCTTGAAGGAGACTTTAATCGGAAAAAAACCTCCGCTTTTGCCGGCTTATTGGGTGAACGCATCGCCGCTCCCGGCGTGACCGTGGTGGATGACGGCACTATCAGCAATCGCCGCGGTTCGTTGACAGTGGACGACGAAGGCACGCCGGCACAAAACACGATGTTGATCGAGGACGGTGTTCTTAAAGGCTATATCCAAGATCGAATGAATGCGCGCCTCATGGGCATGCGGCCTACAGGCAACGGCCGACGGGAATCATATGAGCATCAGCCGCTGCCGCGGATGACCAACACATACATGATGTCGGGCGACCGGGATCCCGAAGAGATTCTTAAATCCTGCAAGAAAGGCATTTACGCCGTTTCGTTCGGCGGCGGGCAAGTCGATATCACAAACGGGAAATTCGTCTTCTCATGCACCGAAGCCTATCTTGTCGAAGACGGCAAAGTGGGCGCGCCCGTCAAAGGCGCAACGTTGATCGGTAACGGTCCGGACGTTCTGACCAAGGTGTCGATGGTCGGAAACGATATGGAACTAGACCCTGGAATCGGTACATGCGGCAAAGCGGGCCAAGGCGTACCCGTGGGGGTTGGACAACCGACGCTAATGATCAGTGGGCTGACCGTCGGTGGTACGGCATCTTAGATTAAGAACAGCCGCTCAGAGCTTGCAGCATCGTCGAGCCGACCGTTAACGTAAGATCTTGGAACTCCTCTGGGCTAAGATCGTATTTCTCAATCAGCCCTTGGTTATCGAGACCAGTCTCACCGTCCTCCAAGCCCCATTTTGCAAAGTCCGCGACGAAGTTGACGAATTCCTCGTCAATCTCGCCGATATCGGCTTGAAGACGATCAAAAGTGCAACTGCATTTGGTTTCGCTGTCACCAGCCTCCGAACACAACGCGACAAACTTTATCTTATTGGGGTCGCCGCAAGCTGCGAGCGTCAGTGCAAGGACACCAAACAGGACAGGCCGAACACAACTTTTCAAAACACGCACTCCCCGGCACCAATTGAAATCACATTCCGCTTGGATCAAAAAGAGGTTTCCTCAAAAACCCGATCAATATCCTCTGCCCACTCATTGTGAAATTTATTCAAGAGTTTTTGCGCGGGAGTGATTTTTTCATCCACGATTTGCTGGAGGGTTTCAAGAAAACCAGCTTCGTTTTCACCGGATCCATTCAGTCGCGCCCGTTGGCTCAAACCCGCATAGGCGAGATCCAACACTTCGGCGGCAATATCTTCGACTTTGCGGTTGGCGATTGTTGCGGCCAGCCCCTCTAAGGGAACAGCATCTCTAAGGGATTGACGCTGCTCCGCGGTCCAATCCTTCACCAGATCCCAAGCTTGATCCAAACTTGCCTGAGAGTAAAACAAACCCACCCAGAACGCCGGCAGTGCACATAGTCGTTTCCAAGGCCCTCCGTCCGCACCTCGCATCTCCAGAAACTTCTTCAGGCGCACTTCCGGAAAGATGGTCGTCAAATGATCATCCCAATCCGACAAAAGCGGCGTTTCGCCCTCAAGCCCAACCAACTTGCCTTGCATAAAGTCGCGGAACGATTGTCCGGTAACATTGATGTATTTTTTATCGCGTTTCACAAAATACATGGGCACATCAAGCGCGTAGTCAGCGTACGCCTCAAAACCGAACCCTTGCTCAAAAACAAACGGCAACATACCCGTGCGGTCGGGATCCGTGTCGGTCCAAACATGACTGCGATAAGACACAAAGCCGTTGGGCTTGCCCTCGGTGAAAGGAGAGTTGGCAAAGAGCGCAGTCGCGATGGGCTGCAATGCCAAGGCCACACGAAACTTTTTGATCATATCGGCTTCGCTGGAATAATCGAGATTCACTTGCACCGTGCAAGACCTGAACATCATCTCACGGCCGAGTGTGCCGACCTTCTGCATGTAAGCGCGCATGATCTTGTAGCGCTCTTTTGGCATGATCGGTGTTTGGTCCAACGTCCATTTCGGCGAAAAACCGATGCCCAAAAAACCGAGCCCCAACTCATCGGCAACAACCTTCACTTGGTGCAGATGGGTGTGCACTTCATCGCAAGTCTGATGCAACGTCTCCAGCGGCGCTCCGGACAGCTCAAACTGTCCGCCGGGCTCTAGCGAAATATTGGCCCCATTGAGGGTGAGCCCAATCACAAAACCGGATTCGACAATCGGCTCCCATCCGAACCTCTGCAGACCTTCAAGCATGGCTTTCACACCATCGTCGCCTTCATATTGAAGAGGCGTGAGCGAATTTTTGTGATAGCCGAACTTCTCGTGCTCGGTGCCGATACGCCACGCATCGGCAGGCTTGCAGCCGGATTCCAAATACGACACCAAGTCGCCAAAAGACTCCACTCGATCCGTTAGCGCTTTGGCACCAGCCATATGTGCGACCTTCTTCCCCTGCGGCGTTCATCCGTACCGCCGCCTAGTTCACTGGTAAAGACATGTAATCGCCCTAAGACACTGCCGCAAGTGTGAATTTTCTGCCGAAACCGGTCACCAATCACCGTTTGTCGCCTGCCACAGGGAAAGCGCTGCGATGGCCGCAGTGTCCGCGCGCATGATTCGCGGTCCGAGATTGAGCGGAATCACGAATACACACCCTCTCAAAACCCGCCGCTCTGCGGGATCGAACCCGCCTTCGGGACCGATCAGGATTGCGGCTTTGGGTGATTTGCGAGCGCTCAACACGTTCACCGCCGACTCAGACTCCGATGCGCTCTCTTCATCACAATAATAGAGCACACGGTCTTGTGACCAATCCGCCAATAGGGCTTCAAGTGTTTTCGGCGCAAAAATGTCGGGCACGGATAAACGGCCCGATTGTTCCGCGGCTTCGATAACGTTGGCCCGCAACCGATCAAGTTTGACCCGGCTGACAACCGTCCGTCGTGTCATCACAGGTTGGATTTCTGAGACACCAAGTTCCGTCGCCTTCTGCACCAAAAAATCCAACCGTGCCCGCTTGACCGGTGCAAAACATAAGCTCAGATCCGGAACTCGGTTCTGGGGCAACACTTGTCGCTCAAGACGCAGTGTGCAGACGCGCTTAGAGACGTCGGAGATCTTCGAAACCCATTCGCCATCTCGCCCATTAAAGACTGCAACTGCATCACCCACTTTCAAACGCATAACATGTGTGAGGTAGTGAGATTGACCATCATCAAGATTCAATGCTTCGCCCTCCGTAAGGAGGTGCTCAACAAACAGTCGGACGCGGGTATGGTCTTGTCCCAAGGGGTTTCCTCACGGTGTTAAATTTGCCAGATTGCAACGGCACAATGTAACCAATGAAGTGCCGCGCGCAAATCAATCTCATGCCAATAACCGATGACAAAAGGATTCCGGACGCAAGTCCCGCCAATTGGGTAGATCGCTGGGCGCCGCGCTTTGCACGGCCCTATCTTCGACTCGCCCGTGCGGACCGGCCGATTCCCATGTGGTTCTTGTTGTGGCCATGTTGGTGGGGCCTCACCCTCGCAGCGCCGAATGTCTCAACCAGTTGGCCGGACCCGGCCTTGATGCTTCTTTTTGCGGTCGGCGCTTTCGTGATGCGCGGTGCCGGGTGCACGTACAACGACATTGTCGACCGGGATTTCGATGCGAAGGTTGCCCGCACAGCATTGCGGCCCATTCCGTCGGGTGCAGTGAGTGTCCCAGCGGCTTTTGTTTTTCTGGGCGCACAGTGTTTGATCGGTCTCATGGTGCTGCTCTCGCTGAACCAAACAACTATTTGGCTTGGCCTGTCATCCATGATTCTTGTTGCCATTTATCCGTTCATGAAACGGTGGACCTATTGGCCGCAGGTTTTTCTGGGCCTGACATTCAATTGGGGCGCTCTGGTCGGTTGGACTGCGGTGACCAGTTCTTTAAGCGCGCCGGCCGTGTTCCTTTACATCGGCGGCATTTTATGGACCGTCGGATACGACACGATCTACGCCCATCAAGACAAAGAAGACGACGCTTTGATTGGCGTAAAATCCTCCGCATTGGCTTTGGGCGATCAGACCAAGACCGGCCTTTGGGGATTCTATTTAGGCGCCCTTGTTTGTTTCGGCATTTCCGGCGCCCTCGCCGGATTGACCTGGCCTTTTTATCTTGGCTTAGCCGCAGCAAGCGGACATTTGATTTGGCAAATACAAAAACTGGACATTAACTCCCCGGAAACCTGCCTGCGCATCTTTCAATCAAATAAGGATTTTGGATGGCTTCTTTTTGGCGCCATTCTCCTCGGCGTGGCCATCGGGTAAAATTCGCAAGCTTGACCCCACCCCGCTTTTCGCTACTTTGCGCCCATGTCTTATCGGTCTTTGCGCGAGTTTCTTGAACGTTTGGACGCGGACGGTCAATTGGTGCGTGTGACCGAACCGGTTTCGACTCATCTTGAGATGACAGAAATTCAAACACGTCTGCTTGCAGAGGGCGGACCGGCGGTTCTGTTCGAGAACCCAATCAAGCAGGATGGCACCCCAAGTGACATACCGGTGCTGGTGAATCTCTTCGGTACCGTCGAGCGGGTGGCAAGATCTGTGACCATGGGCGGCAAAGAGAGACGAACCGCAAAGGATTTGCGGGAGGTGGGTGAGACGCTCGCAAGCCTGCGCCAGCCGGAACCGCCGGGCGGGATCCAAGAGGCGCTCGAAATGCTGCCGCTGGCCAAAACGGCCTTGGCGATGAAGCCCAAAACTGCCAACCGCTTCGCCACCCCGCCGGTGCAAGAGATTGTCTTGACCGGCGGCGATATTGATCTGGCTCGGTTGCCGATACAGGGATGCTGGCCCGGTGAGCCCGCTCCTTTAATCACTTGGCCTTTGGTGGTCACACGCGGCCCCTCCAACGCGGCAGAAGACAGCTACAATCTGGGCATCTACCGGATGCAGCTTCTCAACCAAACGCAAACCATCATGCGGTGGCTGGAACATCGAGGCGGTGCCCAGCAATATGCCCGCTGGGAGAAGGAAAAGTCGGATCCACTGCCCGTCGCTGTGGTTCTTGGAGCGGACCCAGGGACAATGGTCGCGGCCGTGACACCTGTCCCGGACACCCTTTCGGAATATCAATTTGCCGGGCTCCTCAGGGGCAAATCCGCAGAGCTCACATCATGCAAAACGGTCCCGCTCAAAGTCCCTGCGGAAGCTGAGATTGTCATTGAAGGTCATGTCTCTCTAACCGATTATGCGGAAGAAGGTCCGTATGGAGATCATACCGGGTACTATAATTCGGTTGAACGTTTTCCGGTCTTCACGGCTTCAGCTGTCACCATGCGCAAAGATCCGATCTATCTGTCGACATTCACGGGCCGACCGCCGGACGAGCCCAGCGTGCTTGGCGAAGCACTCAATGAGGTGTTTGTTCCCTTGCTCCAACAACAATTTCCCGAAATTGTTGATTTCTATCTGCCACCTGAAGGGTGCTCTTACCGGATCGCCGTCATCTCGATGAAGAAAGCTTACGCCGGACATGCCAAACGCGTAATGATGGGGGCTTGGTCCTTCTTGCGTCAGTTCATGTACACAAAATGGCTGATTGTGGTGGATGACGACATCAATGTGCGCGACTGGAAAGATGTCATGTGGGCACTTAGCACCCGCATGGACCCGGTGCGAGACGTCACGTTGATCGATAACACGCCGATCGACTATCTGGACTTTGCCTCTCCCGAATCCGGTCTGGGCGGAAAGATTGGACTGGATGCGACCAACAAAGTAGCGCCCGAGACCCATCGCGAATGGGGGCGTCAAATCGCAATGGATGAAACCGTGATCCGCTCCGTTACGGAAAAATGGTCCAAACTCGGACTGCCCGGGTCCGGCAAACCGATCTGGAAATAGTCAGCCGGAAACACGCATGATATGTTTGGCCCAATGCGAATCACCGGGGGCCGTTACGCATGCATGGAATTACGCGCATCACTTTGACGGTGCCGTTCGCGCTAATACTCATCCAATATCTTGATTTTGTTTTTCTCTTGTTTGAGGATCCGGCGATCCCGGAGTTTTGGCAAAATCACGGGCTCCGCGAAGCTCTCTTCGCCTCAGTCCTTTGTGCCGTTGTGCTCAATCACCTTTGGTCGACACAGGTCGATCAATACCGCCTCCGCTTGATCATGCTGCTGGGCGCGCCATTGGTCTTCGGGTTTTGGATTGCAGAGCTTATTGTCGGTTTTGACCCCACCGGCAGCTTTCCAGAGATTACACTCTATCACACCGTTGAAGCGGTCACTTTTGTGATCGGTTATTTCATGGCTGTTTCGGTGTGGAAGGGCCAAAACGCACCGCAATAGACACTTGCCACAAGGAGCTCTCGAATGCCTGCGGAAATGTCCATGTCAGTTCCCATCACGTTGATCACAACCGCTCTCTTGGCGGTGCTCAATTTGGGCATCTCCATCTATGTCGGCATGCGCAGGGGCAAAAACAAAGTGAGCTTAGGCGACGGTGGAAATGAGTCCATGCTGCAAGCCACCCGCATGCATGGCAATTTTGCGGAATATGTGCCCATCCCCCTCATCATGATGCTGGCGATCGAAGTTTCATCCGGACCGGCCTGGTTGTTGTATGTGATTGGAGGCTCACTTTTCATCGGGCGGCTGCTGCACGCCTATGGGCTGCATTCGGCGGCAGGCCAATCCATGGGCCGGGGTTTCGGCATATTGCTGACCTATATCAGTTATCTCTTCGCCATCGGCGGCTGTTTCTATCTGGCCTTGCGTTGACGGGCCCGTCCCCTCTGGACTTTCTGACAGCAGAGCGATAATGGGTGAAGGCCCTTTCACGATCTGCGGACCATTCCATGACCACTCATGACTCGACCAAAAAAGCGCTCAATACGGCGGAACAATTGCTGGACCTTGCGCTGAAGGCAGGCGCCGAAGCGGCCGATGCGGTGGTGTTCGAAAGCATGTCTTTGGAGGCGTCTTTTCGCCTCGGCAAACTCGAAGACGTACAGCGCTCCGAATCCCAGGATCTTGGCCTGCGTGTTTTTGTCGGCCAGCAGCAAGCCAGCGTATCCACCACGGACTTCTCGGCGCAGATGTTGGAAGCCTTGGCGCAGCGGGCGGTCGACATGGCCAAAGAAGCGCCGGAAGATCCTTATTGCGGCCTGGCACCAAAAGACAGATTGGCCAACTCTATTCCTGAATTGGATCTGTTTGATGACACGGAGCCGGGCACAGATGATTTGTCGGCCTTGGCCGAGGAGACGGAAAGTGCTGCTCTTGAGGTCCAAGGCATCACAAATTCGGAAGGCGCCGGTGCAAGCTGGGGCCGCGGCGGCGTCGCCCTGGCGACAAGCGGGGGCTTTTCCGGCGCCTACTCGTCCACAAGTTTTTCTCTCAGCTGTGCAGTTCTTGCCGGCGAGGGCACGGAAATGGAAATGTCTTACGATTTTCAGTCCGCGCATCACAGGGAAGATCTGCGGGATCCCAAATTGATCGGAGAAAAGGCCGCTGAACGCGCCTTGGCCGCCTTGAAACCGCGCCGTGTTCCCAGTCAGGCCGCGCCCGTCGTCTTTGAGGACCGGGTGGCCAACTCCCTGTTGCGGCATTTGGGCGGTGCCATCAGCGGAACGGGAATCGCGCGCGGCACCAGTTTTCTCAAAGACAAAATGGGAAAGCAGATTTTCGGCGAGAGCATTACGATTATCGACGACCCGCATCGTCGGCGGGGATTGGCCTCACAGCCTTTTGACGGTGAAGGCGTCGAAAACAAAAAGAGCACGTTGGTCCAGGACGGCGTTCTGCAAACTTGGCTCTTAGACAGTGCCACGGCCAAACAACTGAACCTGGCGACCACTGGACATGCAACGCGCGGCACAGGGGGCCCACCGCGTCCCAGCTGGAGCAATATGTATATGCAGGCCGGTACAATATCCGTTGACGATCTGATCGGCGGCGTGGAGCAAGGACTTTTCGTCAACTCTATGTTCGGACCTTCGGTCAATCCCACAACAGGGGATTACAGTGTGGGGGTTTCGGGCATTTGGATCGAAAAAGGCGCCCTCGCCTTTCCGGTCAACGAAATCACCATTGCGGGCAATTTGATCGATATGTTCATGCAAATTACGCCTGCAGATGATCTCAAATTTGAATTCGGAACCAATGCACCGACCTTGCGCATTGACGGCATGACAGTGGCCGGAGAATAGCGCCACATATGTCCCTCGCCTCTGACCGCGACATTTTGATCGATACCGTTCGCCAAGCGGGTCAGATTGCCCGTGACTTTTTTCAAACCGACTTCCAACACTGGCAAAAAAGTAAGAATGACCCGGTGACGGAGGCAGACCTTGCTATTGATGCGCTACTCAAAGACAAGCTTACGAAGGCGCGACCGGACTATGGTTGGATGTCGGAGGAAAGTGCAGACGACTTAATCCGCCTCGAGCGGCCAAGGGTGTGGATTGTCGATCCCATTGACGGTACGCGCGCTTTTGTCAAAGGACGGCCTCACTTTACGATTTGCGCGGCGTTGGTCGAAGACGGCGCGTCCGTTGTCGGCGTCGTCTACAATCCGGTAAGCGATGATTTGTTCGAAGCCGTTCGTGGCGAAGGTGCCCGCCGCAACGGACAGCCGATGACGGCAAGTGAAACACCGCACATCGAAAACTGCAGAATGCTCGGCAGCGAAGATCTTTTTCGACATCCCAAATGGAAACGCACTTGGCCGGAAATGACGATCAAGGCGATGAACTCCATCGCCCTTCGCATGGTTCTCGCCGCCAGCGGGGAATGGGATGCCTGTATGGCACTGAACGGCAAATCGGATTGGGATCTGGCGGCTGCGGATATCATCACCACCGAGGCGGGCGCAAGATGTACCGATTACAAAGGTCAGAGATTTACTTACAATCAAGAGACAACGAGACAATCGAGTGTCGTCGTCGCCAACCCCGTTTTGCACGACAAACTGATCGAACGCGTTGCCCATCTCAAGCTACCCGGCAGTTAGGCCAAAAGGAGAATCCCATGTCGAAGCAATTGTTACATCTGGTTTTCGGTGGAGAACTCAAAGATCTCGACGGTGTTGAGTTTGAAGATCTGAGCAAGCTCGATGTGGTGGGCATTTTTCCCAATTATGAAAGCGCCAACAAAGCTTGGCGCGGCGCGGCGCAACGTACCGTCGACAATGCAAAGATTCGCTACTTCATTGTCCATCTGCACAAGCTGATGGACCCGGATCAGGACGATCATGATCACGACACAGAAGAGAGTTAACGGACGCCCCAAATCGGGCGTCTCGCGTCTTTGTTTCGCCAATAGCCGCGTGCTAAGCTGCGGCTGGACAGACTCAGCCGGACAGACAAACGCTAAGTGACGGAAAACAGCCAAAACGCAACGACAGACATCCTACGCGGAGGCGGAAGTGGGATCATTTTGCGCGTTTTGCGGGACTATGTCCGTCCGCATTTGTCGAAAGTTCTCTGGGCCGTCTTTTTCATGATTGTCCTGGCCGCTGCGACCGGCGGTCTTGCTCTCAGCTTGGATCCGGCCATGGAGCAGATTTTTAATGAAAAGGATCCGGACCAGATCTTCATGATTCCGCTCGTCATTATGGCCATCATGTTGATTCAGTCAGGCGCGTCCTACGGGCAAGCTATGCTGATGAACCTAGTCGGGCAGCGTATTGTCGCCGATATTCAAGGCGAGCTGTTCCGTAATATGTTGCATTCAGACCAAGACCGGCTCAGCACGACACATTCCGGCAGCTTCATTTCATCTTTTCTCTATGACAGCACTCTGGTGCGCGATTCTATCGCCAACGGTGTGACTGGTGTCGGCAAAAACGCTCTGTCGCTGCTCGTGCTGGTTGGCGTGATGTACTACCAAGATTGGCAATTGGCGTTCATTGCCACGGTGGTTTTTCCGTTCTTGGCGCAAGTCACACGCAAACTTGGCAAACGCATGCGCCGCGCCGCCGAAAAAGGGATGGACGAAACAGACCAATTGACGCGGTTGGTGTCAGAATCTCTGAAAGGATCGCGCACGATTAAAGCTTATGGCCAAGAAGATGTTGAAGTCGACCGGGTTGCACAATCAATCGAACGGCGCTTGGCCCATCTGATGTCAGGCGTGAAGGCCCGCGTGCGCGCGGCCCCGGTGACCGAAGCTTTTACTGCCTTTGCGGTCGCAGGGGTTATGGCCTATGCAGGATATCGCGGCCTCCAAGGCAATATGACACTCGGCAGTTTCACATCTTTTCTTGCTGCCATGATGCTCGCTTATCAACCGGCCAAAGCGCTCTCACAATTGCATGTGGTGGTGAATGAAGGCGTTGCTGCCGCGCGGCGGGTTTTTTCTATTTTGGATGTGCAGCCAAACATTACGGATCAATCCGACTCTAAAGACATTGCACTTGAAAACGGCTCGATCAAACTCGAGAATGTGGAGTTCAGCTATACCGACGACGTCACGGCATTGAATGGTCTCACACTCTCCGTGCCCGCCGGTCAAACCGTTGCCCTTGTCGGCCCGAGCGGCGCCGGCAAAAGCACCGTCTTCAATCTTATTCCACGATTTTACGATGTCACCGGCGGCCGCGTGACCATTGACGGACAGGATGTGCGGGACGTCACCTTAAAGAGCTTGCGCGACACCATTGCCATCGTCACCCAAGAGCCGTTTCTGTTCGACGACACCATCCGCGCCAATATTGCCTATGGCAAGCCCGGCGCCACGGACGCCGAGGTAGAGCAAGCAGCCAGGCAAGCGGCAGCACACGAATTCATTGTCGAGCAACCACAAGGTTACGACACCAAGGTCGGCGAGCAAGGCGCGCTTTTATCGGGCGGTCAACGTCAACGCATTGCCATCGCCCGCGCCATGCTCGCGGATACGCCGATCTTGTTGCTCGATGAAGCCACATCGGCCCTCGACAGTGAGTCCGAACAAAAAGTACAAGATGCCCTCGGCAAGCTTATGAAGGGGCGCACCACTGTTGTGATCGCCCATCGTCTTTCGACCATTATGGACGCCGACAAGATCTATGTTCTTGAGAACGGCCGCGCGATTGAATCAGGAAGCCATGGCGAATTGATGACCCGCGCCGGACTTTACGCGCGTCTTTACAATACGCAATTCAACGAAGAAGACGCGCCTGTCGTCGGTATTGCCGGCGAATAGGACGCAACGACGTATGAAGCTCGGCAAGCGCATTATGAAGAGCAACGCCATGCAGTGGGTCGTGGTCTATCTTTTTGTCACCTATATCCGCTTTGTGTATTGGACGACACGCTGGGAGGTTATCAATCCGGAGATCCGGGACCGTTTTACCTTGGGCGACGAGCCGATGATCATGACCTGCTGGCACGGCCGCATCGGTATGATGGCTAAAAGCTATAAAGACCCGAAACAAATGAATGTGCTGATCTCGATTCATCGCGACGGCGAGATGATTGCACGCTTTATTGAAGTCATGGGGTATCCGACAGTTCGCGGCTCCACATCAAAGGGTGGAACAGAAGCGCTGCGCGCCATGGTCAAATTGATCAAAAACAAGCAAAGCGTATTCTTTACGCCCGACGGTCCGCGCGGTCCGCGTATGCGGGCGGCCCCGGGCATCGTAACCCTGGCGCGGCTAACCGGCGCACCCATGGTGCCTGCCACCTTCGCCACCGCCAAACGCAAGGTTTCGAGATCCTGGGACCGATTTGTCTTACCTTTGCCATTCGGACGCGGCGTTTTCGCTTACGGCAATCCCATCTATGTCCCACGCGATTCCGATGAGACGGCGATGGAACGCTACCGCCTGCAAATCGAAACCGAATTGACCGAGCTGGTTCAACAGACCGACACCTTGGTCGGACAAACAAAGATTGAACCGGACCCCCTGCCCAACTCCGCAGAGACCGCATGAACACAACTGCACCGCTTCCTTTTTCACTGAGGCTTTACCGGACCCTGACGGGGTTTGCGGCACCGATTTTTGATCTTGTGCTGAAGCGCCGTATCCAGAAAGGCAAAGAAGACCCGAAACGTTTCGGCGAGCGCAAAGGCGAACCGACTTTGAGCCGGCCGGATGGCCCCTTGGTTTGGCTCCATGGCGCCAGTGTGGGCGAGTCTCTTGTGGGGCTTATTTTGGTCACGGAACTTCAGAAACAAGATTCCAACATCAACGTTCTTTTGACGTCGGGCACGGTCACATCGGCAGATTTGTTGTCGCGCCGTCTGGGCGAAAAAACCCAACACCAATTCATCCCCGTCGATCACCCGGCCTATGTCGGCCGGTTCCTGGATCATTGGAAACCGGATCTGGCGCTGTGGATCGAATCCGAAATCTGGCCCAATCTGATCATGGAAAGCGCAGCCCGAGACATTCCCATGGCCTTGGTCAACGCCCGTATGTCCGACCGGTCTTTCGGGAACTGGTCAAAGCGGCAACGGACCGCTTCCGCTCTGTTCGGCAAATTTCAAACATGTCTTGCCACCGATCAACGCACCGCCGACAAATTGGCGGCATTGGGCGGCCGATCGATTCATGTCACCGGAAATCTCAAATTGGCAGCCGCACCGCTTCCCCATGACAAAACCGCTTTGTCGGGCCTGCAACAATTGCTGCGCGGTCGGCCCATTTGGCTCGCCTCCAGCACCCACAAAGGGGAAGAATTGCAATGTGCCGAGGCGCATCGGAGCGTTCGCAAAACGCATGAGTCCGCTCTGTTGATTTTAGTGCCGCGACATCCAGAACGGGGTCCGGACATTGCCGCCACGCTGCAAGAGGCAGGCTTTCAAATTGCTCTGCGCTCCCGCAATCAAATGATCAGATCGGAGACGCAGATCTATATTGCCGACACGCTTGGCGAGTTGGGGTTGTTCTATCGGCTATGTGACATCGTTTTCGTCGGTGGCTCTTTGGTGCCCCATGGCGGGCAAAACCCTTTGGAGCCGGCGCGGCTGGATTGCGCCATTCTTCATGGCCCGCATATCAGTAATTTTGCCGAGATCTATGAGGAAATGGACAGCGCATCAGCGGCCATACCTATCGAAAGCGCAGACGTGCTGGGTGAAGCCGTCGACGGCTTGTTGCAAGATGCGTCCAAATGCGCAAATCTGGCCGAAGCGGCACAGCGGAAAGTCGCCGCCACCGATCATGTCATCAACCAAACCATTGAAGTGCTGAAACCGCTTCTGCCGGGCAAGAAGGACTAAAAGACATGCGCGCACCGGGTTTCTGGTACGCACAAAAGGGAAATGAACGCGGCGGCGGCCTATGGCCGCGGCTTTTGTCTCCGCTTGGTCAGGTCTATGCGCTCGCCGGCCGCATCCGCACAAAACAAGCCAAGCCCTTCGTCGCCTCCGTTCCGGTCATCTGTATCGGAAATCTCACCGCCGGCGGCACAGGCAAAACGCCGCTGTCACTGGCCCTTGCCAAGGAATTGGGAAACCTGGGTGAGCGCGTCTTTATCTTAACCCGCGGCTATGGCGGCAAAATGTCGGGACCACTCATGGTCAATCCGGGCAATCATGCCTCCGCAGATGTCGGCGACGAAGCCCTGCTCTTGTCGCGCACCGCATCGACTGTTGTGTCCCGAAACCGCGCAGAGGGTGCACAATTTGCCGTCAGGCAAGGGGCAAGTGTGATCTTGATGGATGACGGCTATCAAAATCCCGGCCTCAAAAAAGACTTCTCCATTGTTGTCGTCGATGGCGAAACCGGCTTCGGCAACGGCAAAGTCATCCCGGCAGGACCGTTGCGCGAACCGATTGAAGCCGGATTGGCGCGGGCCGACGCCATTGTCATGATGGGTCACGCGATTGCCGCGCAAGATGCGGATCGATTGGCGCTCACGCGGGCCAAAGCGCCCTTGTTCACGGGCATGTTGGAGCCCCAACCGCAGGAGGATGTCATACGGCAGCGGGTCCTCGCATTCGCAGGTATCGGCCGGCCGGAAAAATTCTTCGACACAGCCGAGACTGTTGGATATCGGGTCGTCGCCACAAAGAGCTTTCCGGATCACCACGCATACTCGCAAAAAGATATTGAGACCTTATTCGCAGAAGCAAAAGACCAGGAAGCACAGCTCCTAACCACGGAAAAAGACCTGGTCCGCCTTTCGCCGGAGATCCGGCAAAGGATCAAAGCTCTGCCTGTCAAAGTCCGGATCAATGACATGACAGGCCTGATGGATCTGTTGCGGCGGGCCGTCCAATCTCATCGGGCCGGCGCGAAGACACAGGACGTCTAAGCTGTGCGGAAGGTCTCCCCTCTCAAAAAGATCCGGCACATCTTGGAAGCCGCAGGCATGTTCGGATTCATGGCCGTCATGAAAGTGATCGGTGTGAAACATGCGTCCGGGTTCTGCGGCAAGCTCGCGAGATTTGTCGGCCCCAAAATTCCTCTGAGTAATCGCGCGCGGCACAATCTTGAAATCAGCTTCCCGGAAAAGTCGCCGCAAGAGATTGCGGCAATCATTGCGGACATGTGGGAAAATCTCGGCCGCACATTCGGCGAATACCCACATCTCGACCGGTTTGACGCCTATAGCGGTACCGGCCGCATCACAACAAAGGGCGGCGAGATTATGGATCAAGTCCAAGCAGACGGCGCGGGCGGCATTTTCTTTTCCGGCCACTTCGCCAATTGGGAAGTCCTGCCTTTGTCTGTCAGCGGGCGCGGCCTGAAAGGGGCAGAAGTCTACCGGGCGGCAAATAATCCGTATGTGGATCAATGGATTTTGCGGCAACGGCAAGAGAACGTGTTTCCGACTCAAGTGCCAAAGGGAGCGAAAGGCGCAAAAAAACTCATTGAGGTGATGAAAGCCAAGCAGCACATTTGCATGCTTATCGACCAAAAGATGAATGACGGAATCTCCGTCCCCTTTATGGGCCGGGAAGCCATGACCGCACCGGCAGCTGCGCAGTTGGCGCTTAAATACAACTGCCCGCTGATTCCTGTCGCGATTGAACGGACGGACGGCGCCCATTTCGCCATCGAAGTGCACCCGCCGGTCGCTTTTGAACCCACGGGCCGACGCAGTGAAGACATCGCAGCCCTGACGACAAAGTTAAATGAGTGGCTGGAACACCAAATCCGCAAAACACCCAGCCAATGGCTTTGGCTACACAACCGTTGGCCTAAGACCTAGTCGCTACTGCCCCCAGCTGCAGCGGGCACCAAGTCTGGCGTGGCCGCATTTTTGGCTGCGATCGCCTCTTCCATAGTGGGGACCAATAGGGTCGGGTCTACTTGACGGCCCATCCAATTGATCCGCCAATCCAGATGCGGGCCGGTGGACCGGCCGGCAGATCCCACACCACCCAAGAGATCGCCTTTTTTGACGATATCGCCCGCCTTGACGTCAATGCGGTTCATATGGAGAAAGCCGCTGACGTAGCCGAGCCCGTGATCGAGAAAAATAAGACCGCCTTCAAAATACATATCGTTATTGGCGAGCGTCACAACACCACCCGCCGGGGCAAAAAAGTCCGTGTCCTGGGGCGCGGCAATATCAACGCCGTAATGGGGCCGCCGCGGCTCCCCATTGAGAATACGCTGGGACCCATAGTTACCGGAGATGCGTCCGGTGACAGGCCAATCAAACGACTCATCGAACCAAACCTGTTGCGACGGATTTTGCTTGGCATCTTTTTTCATTTGCACGTCGCGCTGGATATGCGCGATCTGCTCTGGTGTGCGCGGCGTGACTTTTGAATCTGGTAAGCCGTCAATCCGCTCAATATTGTAGTCACGCGTGGCAATATCGAAAGTAAGCGTTTCGACTTCGCCGTCCGTATGAGTGACTTGAAGCGTCGCAGCGCCGGTATGATCGCGATCAAAGCCAAAAACAAAATCACCGTCCGGCGTCACCATAATGGGCGAGCCATCGAAAGATACACGCACACCCGGTTCACCTTTTCCGACGACGGTACCGCCTTGAATATATTGACCGGTCAGCTTGACCCGTTCGGCGGCAAAAGACGGAGAGACGACGAAACTTACGGCAATAAAAAGAGAAACGAACAAGCCACGCATCACAAATTCACTTTCGCACTCAGGTGGAATTCTTTTGGGCTGTTTGCTGATAGCGCTTGAGGGATGCCTCCGCATCTACATACGCCTCCTGCAAATCCGCATTCCAATATTTCAACTCTTCCAGCATGATCTTTTTGCCCGTCACCGCGCAGGTCACGTAGGCGCCATGCACCACAATCCGGAATTCGCCCGATAAGTAGCGCAGTTTGGCTTCCCCTTGTGCACCGAAATTGTCTTCCATTCTATTCATCGCTTCTCACCTGATCTCCACTGAGGGGAGCCTATCACATGTTAGGTTTCAAAAAGACTTCCCTGCTCCGCCCGCTCAGATTTCGCGGGTTTTTTGGCTTTTTTAGGGCGCTTTGGGGCCGGCGCACCGGACCCGTCGATCACGGCGGATTGGCGTCCGTCGGCAAATCGCAAAGAAACCTGGTCGCCCGACGCCAGTTCGTCCGCGCGCCGGATCACCTTGTTTTCGTCATCCATGACCAGGGCAAACCCACGATCAAGGACGCCTTGATGGCTGTAGGACCGCAAAAGCTTTTCCAAATTGACAAGACGGTCACCGGCCCGTGTGACTTGGCCGTCAAGGGCGCGGGCCAACCGTGCGCCCAAAGCATCAACACGTTCCGTCCCAAATCGAATTTGGTCTAAAAGCGGTCTGGCGCTCACCTGACCCAAACGCGTCAAATCCGATGCGCGCTTTTCGATATAAAGCCGCAAGGATCCGTTGAGCCGTTCTCCGGCATTGTCCAGACGCTGGCTCGGCAAAGCCAAAATATCATCAAGACGCGGAAGACCACGAGACAAGCTCGCAATGTGTTTTTGCCGGTCTTCCAAAAACCGTGTCTGAGCCCGCAACAAACGCGCATCAAGGTCTTTCACTTGACCGGTGAGTTCCGTGCGCACCGGCACGGCCATTTCCGCCGCGGCCGTTGGTGTCGGTGCCCGGCGATCGGCGGCAAAATCAATCAATGTGGTATCGGTTTCGTGTCCCACCGCCGAGATCAATGGGATTGTGCTGTCAAACGCCGCCCGGACCACCACCTCTTCATTGAAAGGCCAGAGATCCTCGATCGAACCGCCGCCGCGGGCAACAATGAGCACATCCGGCCGCGGCACATCACCGCCGGTTTTAATGCGGTTGAATCCCTTGATGGCGTCCGCTATTTGCGCGGCCGCCTGTTCGCCTTGGACCAAAACAGGCCAAAGCAAAACGTGTCGCGGAAACCGGTCATCCAGCCTATGCAAGATATCGCGGATCACGGCACCTGTGGGAGATGTCACCACGCCGATGATTTCAGGTAAAAACGGCAAAGGCTTTTTGTGTGCTTCGTCGAACAGACCTTCAGCGCTGAGCTTTTTTTTGCGCTCTTCCAACAGCGCCATTAAAGCGCCGACACCGGCAGGTTCCATTTGTTCGATCACGATCTGGTAACGCGACTGACCGGGATAGGTGGTGAGTTTGCCTGTGCACACCACCTCAAGGCCCTGTTCCGGCGCAATCTTCAACCGGGAGGCCACACCGCGCCAAATCACGCCGTTCAAGACAGCCTTTTCGTCTTTCAAATCCAGATAGACGTGACCGGAGGCCGGACGGCTGACCCGGCCCAGCTCGCCGCGCACCCGCACATAGGAAAAGCCCTGCTCGACGGTTCTTTTGACCGCGAGAGACAGCTCACTGACTGTGAATTCATGAATATCGGCGCCCGAATCGGAGGCAGTGTCGAGTGTCGTCATCAGGTCAACATGCCATGGATTGGCGGCTTTGTCAGCGCCGGTCGCCATGCTAGAAGGGCCGAAATTAACTTCATGGGTGATTGCAAAATATGAATGTCCTGGTGATCGGCGGCGGCGGCCGCGAACATGCCCTGTGCTGGAAAATTGCCTCAAGCGCCTTGGTGGACCATCTCTATTGCGCACCAGGAAACGGCGGAATTGCGAAAGACGCCACCTGCGTCGAATTAGGTGCGGCAGATCACGATGCGGTGGTGACTCTGTGCCGTGAAAAATCAATCGATCTTGTGGTCGTGGGACCGGAGGCGCCCTTGGTCGACGGCCTCGTCGACCGATTGGAGCAAGAAAAGATTGCCGCGTTCGGCCCGCGCAAAGATGCCGCCCAATTGGAAGCCTCCAAAGGATTCACGAAGGATTTGTGCAAACGGCACAATATTCCGACCGGCGCTTATGAAAGATTTTCCGAAGCGACAGCCGCCAAAGCCTATCTTGACAATTTTGAGGCGCCTTACGTCATCAAAGCCGACGGCCTTGCCGCGGGCAAAGGCGTGATCATTGCCGAGAGCAGAGCAGAAGCCGAAGCGGCCATCGACGACATTCTCGGCGGTGCCTTCGGCGCCGCGGGAAGCGAGTTGGTGATCGAGGAATTTTTGCGCGGCGAAGAAGCCAGTTTCTTTGCCATTACGGATGGCACAAACATTTTGCCTCTCGCCACCGCCCAAGATCACAAACGTGTGGGCGAAGGCGACACCGGACTGAACACCGGAGGGATGGGCGCTTATTCACCAGCGCCGGTGATGACTGAGGAAATGTGCGACCGCGTCATGCAAGACATCATTAAGCCGACCGTCAAAGGCTTAGCGACAGAAGGCATGCCCTACCAAGGCGTGCTCTATGCCGGCCTAATGATCACCGACAGCGGTCCGCAATTGATTGAATATAATGTGCGCTTCGGCGATCCGGAGTGCCAAGTGTTGATGATGCGCATGAAGTCCGACCTCGTGCCGATTTTGATGGCTGCTTGCGACGGCATCTTAAACTCAGTCGATTGCCAATGGTTTAGCGAAACAGCCGTCACGGTGGTGATGGCGGCGCAAGGCTATCCGGGGTCCTACCAAAAAGGCACTGAGATCAAAAATTTGGAAAGCGCCGCCAAATCGGCCGATGCCCAGATTTTTCATGCCGGCACCAAACGCGATGGCGACAAAGTGCTGGCGACCGGCGGCCGGGTTCTCAACGTGACGGCATTAGGCGCATCGGTTTCGGAAGCCGCCGCACGCGCTTATCAAGCTATCGACGGTGTGGATTGGCCGGGCGGTTTTTGCCGCCGCGATATTGGATGGCGCGCCATTGAGCGGGAAAAAAATTGAGTGAGAAAATAGTACCGATGATCAGCTATTTTTGGGCCATTCTGAAAGCAAATACGATTGTGTATCGCAATGTAGCGAACTCGGCAGATAGGCACACAATATGGGTCCAGGTATCGTCAGAAACTGAGGATTAACTTTGCTGAAATGGCCGGTATAATATCCAAATACTCGCTTATGCATCACATCCGGTCTGTTGGTGTCATTCACGAAGACGACGACACGATACGGATATAGGTCCGGCTCCGCCAACTTCTCGACTGCATACACATGATCAGTCGTGATCTTCGTATAATAATATTCATCTGAACCTACGATTTCGGCACCCAGAATTTGCCGAGCAGCTTCAGGCGGCCATTGCAGAATCGGATAGTAGCTAACCGCCGAGAACCAAAGCACTGCGGGCAAGATAATCACCGACTTAGTCGAAAGCAAAGTGAGCAGCATCGCAAGCAACCAGACGCCCCCAACGAAAAATAAAACAACTTCTGCCAGGCCTCCCTCTGGACCTGGAAATGCCCAGACTTTGTCTCCGGAATAGAAGACAAGCACTAGGCTCCATGAAGATGCCAATGCGATTGCAATTTTGCTGGGTCGTGATGCGACCGATAGAACTGCCGCAATCGAACCAAACGTCAAAACAGTGATCCAAGCGTAGTCGACGTAACCCAAGCGGTCCACCTCACCTGAGCCGGCCACTGCCCAAGTCGCAAAACTCCAGATGAGCGCTATGGGAAAAACACATGACACAGTCGCGCTTAGCCGGGGCACCCGGAGAAAAACAATGGCCAAGATTAAGGGCAAAAGAAAAATTATCGAAACAACAGCCAATTGAACTTGCCTCAAACTTAAGCCCAAAAACCTCAATTAGCTTTCCAAGCTTGAGCTTTCTAATACTAGATATTGCCACGTTGCATCGTCTGTAGAAATTGGCGGCGACAATAGCCTGAGCAAAATGGTCACATACTCTGGTCTACGCCATACGGCTCGACGAGTCACTGAAGAAGAGAAAAGTCTAAGTCTTAAAACTTACCCCTAAGAGGCGTTGTCGATCTCCGCGCCTTCGTCTTCGAGCTCTTCTTCGCTTTGCGAAGGCTGCAAATCATCCGTAAACACATCAAGCACGCCGACAAACATTTCGATATTGGCCCGCACATGATCGGGGGACACGCCGTAATCGGTAGAGACATGGGTCTCCAAAACCAAAAACCCGTCCATATCCATGTAAAATTTAACCAAGGCGTAGGACTCATTGAGTGCGGCAAGCTGTTCTCTCGACAAATCGGCGGCAAATGTACTGAAGATTTGCAAACCCGCGCAGTCTTCGGTCGGATCACAACGGCGCGGTCGAAGGTAGAAGCTAAAAGCATCGTCACGCTCAACCGAAATATATGTTTCACCACTCTCCAATGAGAGTCGTTCATTGGGTAAATTCAACACCGTCAAAAGACTTTCAATATCTTCTAGGTTGAGCTGAGTCCAAAGGCGCGCCTGGTCATTCGGTTCGTCTTGCAGATCATCTTGAACGTCCGCGCGTTGGGTGGTCGCAGTGTTGAGTGCCGAACTTTGTTGGGAGACATCGACGGATCTTTCCACTGCAATGTCCGGCAACCAGTCGGCCAAAAATGGCGCGGCATTGCGAACCGACGTCACAATTTGATCCTTCGGCGGAAGATAATCGCCCGCAGGCGTGTAGGCCGTGACGATACCGCCCAGCACAAAAAGTAAAACAAACCCGACAAGTCTCATGATCGTCCCCAACAAACCCCAAACACACTATAATCGACCGGAGATTGGGCTTCCAGCCGGAAATTTCCGCCTCAAAATTGTATTGGATTCGACGAGATAATTGCTTTTTCAGGCGCCGGGAGAGACGACTAGCGGCGAGACGCGAAGAAATCACGCAAAATGGCGCCGCATTCGTCCGCCATCAAACCACTGAGAACTTCAGGTTTGTGATGGCATGTGGGCTGCCGGAAAAACTCCGGCCCATGATCCACCGCGCCGCCTTTTGCGTCGCTGGCGCCATAGATCAGACGGGATAGTCGCGCAAAAGAAATAGCTCCTGCGCACATAGCGCAAGGCTCCAACGTCACGAAGAGTGAGCAATCTAAAAGGCGATAGTTTCCGATAACTTCGCCGGCACGGCGAATGGCCAAGATCTCCGCATGAGCTGTCGGATCATTCCGTTCAATCGTCCTGTTACCCGTCGCTGCGAGAACTTCGTCCCGGCCGTGATGGTAGATCACGGCACCGACGGGCACCTCGTCGCGAGATGCAGCCGCTTCGGCCTCGGCATAGGCAAGCGCCATCAAGTCTTGATCGGTCTTGGTCATGAGGCCGGACCATGAGCATGTAAGTCAGGACTGTCAAGCAAGGGAACGGACTGCTAAAGAGTGCCCATGAGCAAAACCGAGATAAAACCCCAGAGTAGCGAGTTTGCCGGTGAAAGAATCGCAAAAGTGCTGGCGCGTGCCGGCATTTGTTCGCGCCGCGACGCAGAGCGCATGATTGCCGAAGGTCTGGTGCAAGTGGATGGGGAGCAGATCTTGTCCCCTGCCCTTAACGTAACCCAGAACCAAACGATTCACGTGAACGGAAAATTGGTGCCGCGCGCGGAGCCCACCCGTGTTTGGCGGTATCATAAACCCGCAGGTCAGGTCACCACCCATAAAGATCCTGAGGGCAGGCCCACAGTGTTTGACGCCTTATCCAAAGACATGCCGCGTGTGATTTCTGTTGGTCGGCTCGACTACAACACAGAAGGCTTGCTTCTCCTGACAAATGACGGCGAGTTGGCGAGACGTTTGGAGTTGCCGAAAACGGCCTGGTTGCGCAAATACCGGGTGCGGGTGTTTGGCAAAGTGACACAAGAAGATCTTTTAAAATTTGAGGACGGTACAACCATCGACGGCGTGAAATACGGGCCGGTCCAAGCAACACTCGACCGCGTGCAAAGAGGCAATGCCTGGATCACAATGGGCTTGCGGGAGGGTAAGAACCGTGAAGTCCGCCGTCTTTTGGAAAGCATCGGGTTGAAGGTCAATCGTCTGATCCGTATTTCTTATGGGCCGTTCCAGTTGGGTAACCTTGAGGCGGGCGAAGTCGAAGAAGTGAATCCCAAAACCCTGGATGAGCAACTGGGCCTGAAACCATCGAAGAAACCGACCTGGGCCAAGGCCAAAAAACGGGCCGGCGCAAAAAACAAGACATCCAAAAAGAAAGCCAAACCAGATGCGAATCGTCGGCGGGACTCATAAGGGCAGACAGATTGAAGCGCCTGACGGGCGGTCGGTTCGTCCGACCACGGACCGTGTACGCGAGTCGATCTTCAATGTTCTCGAGCACGGCCACTTTTTGGCGGATGGCTTGCAAGGAGTTCGCGTGCTCGATCTCTTCGCCGGCAGCGGGGCCTTGGGTCTTGAGGCCATTTCCCGCGGTGCCGCGTTTGCGACATTTGTGGACGACGCTGCCGCATCCCGAGTTGCCTTGCGCAAGAATATCGAAGCTCTGCAACTGATGGGGCAGACCAAAATATACCGCCGGGATGCAACAGCCCTTGCCGAATTGCCCGGCCATATCAAACCCTTCAATTTGGTCTTTCTAGACCCGCCTTACGGCAAGGATTTGGGTTCGCCGGCGCTGATCTCCGCTGCCTCAGACGGTTGGATTACCGCAGACGCGCAGGCGGTGTTTGAACTGCCGGCCAAACAGGACGTGCCTGGGATTGATGGCTGGGAAATGCAGGATTGCCGCCGCTATGGCGACAGCCAGGTCGCATTCTTAAGCCGAGCTTAAATCGCTCCACCTAAGCCCTTAACAACTATAACGAAATCATGACGGTATGCATAATGTGCATAGCTGAGATGAGCTTTAGCCTAGTGCTCATTATGAGTTTAATTCGCTACATTGCCATCATTAACCAACCCCAATGAAGGAGTAGAAAGTCATGTACGCAATCGTTCAAGCCTCTGTGGCTATGATCGTTCTGGCAACCATGGTCGCGACGGTCGGCGGAATCGCCTGACTCGGACCCTGGATTCCCAGATGTCTATAACCAAAACATACTCAACGCCGACCGAAGAGCTTTTCGATATCGGCCAAACTGAGTTCCACATATGTGGGTCGGCCGTGGTTGCACTGGCCGGAATGAGGCGTCGCCTCCATCTCGCGCAAGAGTGAGTTCATCTCCTCAGCGGTAAGACGACGGCCGGCTCGCACAGAACCATGACATGCCATCGTCGAACACACCTCCTCCAGACGATCCTTTAACGACTGAACGTCACCCCAATCTTCCAGCTCATCCGCCAGATCTTTGATCAGGCCTTGAATATCCGTATCGCCCAAAAGTGCAGGCACTTCGCGCACGGCAATCACACCATGTCCAAACGGCTCAATCACGAGTCCTAAGCTTGCCAGGTCCTCTGCACGTGCCAGCAGACGTGCCGATTGCGCTTCGTCCAACTCGACCACTTCCGGCAGCAACAGCAATTGACGGGATACCCCATTTGCGCCGAGCGCGGACTTCATCCGCTCATAAACAAGCCTTTCGTGGGCCGCATGTTGATCGACAATCACCACACTGTTCGCTGTCTGCGAGACGATATAGGTCTCATGAAGCTGCGCCCGCGCCGTGCCCAATGGATAGTTCGACGGCGTGGCATCGATACCCTCGGTGGCCTCAATGATTTGGGCGCTCATGGCGCCGAGCCCCGGAATGGCTTCGCTATGCTCTATATTTGGGACGTAGGCTTCGCCACGCTCTTCAAAACCGGACGCGCGCCGGGAGACGTAATCGCCTTGATAGGGTTTCGGTGCGCCCTCAGCGCGAAAGGCCCCGAGTGCCGATTGCGATGTTGTCGTCGATGACCGGTGACCGGCCTCGGCCAAAGCGTGGCGCAAACCGCTCACGATCAAACCCCGCACAAGACCAGGATCGCGAAAACGCACTTCGCTTTTCGCCGGATGAACATTGACGTCTACGTGGGTCGACGGAAGATCAACAAACAAAACCACTTGGGGATAGCGATCCCGTGCCAAAAAGTCAGCGTAAGCCCCACGCACCGCACCGATCAAAAGCTTGTCCCGGACAGGACGGTCATTGACGAAAAGAAATTGATGCGCCGCATTCCCGCGGTTCAACGTAGGCAATCCGGCATAGCCGGTCAAAACGAGGCCGTCCCGATCAGCATTGAGCGGAATGGCATTCTCACCAAAGTCCCGGCCCATAATTTGAGCGAGGCGTCGCAAACGCGCTTCAAAAAGATCACCGCTCTCCGCAGCAAGGCTCAGGGACTTTCGCTCTCCTAAGGTCAGCGTAAAACCGATGTCAGCATGTGCCATCGCCAGCCGCTTGACGATTTCGGAAATGGCAGTGTTTTCGGCCCGCTCACTTTTCATGAATTTCAAGCGTGCCGGCGTCGCATAAAAAAGATCTTTGACTTCGACACGGGTTCCCGCCGAGCCCTTGCTTCCGAATGCGGCCGGCGACGGCCCTATCACTTCGCCGCCATGGACATTCAGTTCCCAGGCCGAGTCTGATTCAACCGTGCGGCTTGTGAGAGTCAAACGACTGACCTGCCCTATCGACGGCAAGGCTTCACCGCGAAACCCCAAAGATTGAATGTTCAACAGATCAACATCACCTGCATCATCCACCTCCAGCTTCGATGTCGCATGACGCTCGACCGCCAATGACATCTCTTCGGACGTCATCCCGCGGCCATTGTCGGTGACCACAATGCCTGTCAAACCACCTTCGGTCACATGGATATCGATAGACGTGGCGCCCGCATCAATCGCATTCTCAACAAGCTCTTTGATGGCGCTTGCGGGGCGTTCAACAACTTCACCGGCGGCGATCTGGTTGATCGCACCTGCTGGCAAACGTCGAATAGCCGGATGAGACATGGGTCTAATCCATTTTTCCCAAATATTTACGGGCCAGAACTTTACCTTCTTCGACGGCGGGCTGATCAAATGCCTTCACATCAAACAAATGCGCGGCCAACATGGTTTCGACCATGAAATGCATCAGCAGAGCCCCCATGGAGACTTCGTTCAATTCCGGGATTGTGAAAATGCGAACCGGACGGCCTCTTTTGACCAAGGTCTCTGCCGTAGCCCGTTGTTCCGCATCCACCAGATCGCCGATTGTCCGGCCAGCCAAATAAGCAAGATCGGAATCCTTCGCGATGTCCGGGTCCACATGAGGACCACGGCCTGCGGTATCCAGCATCATGAATGTGATTAACTTGTCATTCGGCCCGTCCAAATAAAGTTGCAGCTGACTATGCTGATCGACAGGTCCAAGAGCCCGGATCGGGGTTGTCCCACGGCCATTCTTACCCAAACTCTCTGCCCACAATTGACGGTACCACATAGCAAAAAGCTCCAACCGATCCGCATAGGGCATAAGGACAGATCCGGAAATACCCTTCTCAAGGTTCAGCGCAACCTGCACGATGGCATTGTACGCCGGTGGGCAGTCTTCCAACTTGATGCCTTGCATGATCGGTTGCATCACGGCGCCCGCGCCCTGGCGCACCGCTTGTGCGTCAATGCCCATCAACATCGCCGGCAGCAGACCCACATTGGACAAAACGGAAAACCGCCCGCCAATATCGGGGTCGTGATCCAGAGTAGGGAGTCCATACTCTGTTGCCAAACGGCGAAGAGCATTATCCTTGGGCTCGGTGATAACGGCGCAGTGTTTGGCAAAGTCCGACAACAGGCCCTGCTCTTTGAACACAGTCATCACGGACAGCATCTGAATCATGGTTTCCGCGGTCCCGCCGGACTTTGACACCACGAGAAATTTTGTGCGCTTCAGGTCCAGCCGTTCCAGCGCGTCGGAAAAACTAGCCGCATCCAGATTATCGAAAAAATGAAAGCGAACACCGTCAATCTGTGTCGACGCGCCGGCGACGCGATAGCCCTTGAGTTGGGCCAAGGCTTGCGCCCCCAAACTGGAGCCGCCGGTCCCCAGAAAAACGATATCGGACGCACCGTCCCGTAAGAAATCCAATATGGGCCGGCAAGCTTCGAGATCATCCTGCCGTTTCCAGATGGAAAGCACAGGAAGAATGCCTTCACTTTCCGCCTTTCGCACACCACGCAGACCGGCCTCGGCCATCTTGTAGTACATCTCCACGATCTCGGCAGTCAGCGCTTTGCGAGCCCCGGAAAAGCAGCCGGACAAATCCATGCTGTAAGGATAGGGTGCGTCGGTCAAATGCAGTCCCTCATCTTGGCATTTGAAAAAGAGGAAGATAGCAGACGGAAGTGGCTCGAGGCCAGGCCGCTTTAGTTTTGCATGGGAGCGTCGGTTTCCAATCCTTCCGGCTGCCCGACCACAACGATCGTCAGCTCGTCCGGATCCATGAAGCGCTGCGCCGCCCGTTTCACATCCTCCAGCGTGACCGCCTCAATTTTGCCGTTGCGGGTATTGATATAATCAATCTCGCGGCCGACCAATTGATATCCCACGAGCTGATTGGCAATCTTGGAATTGGAATCGAAGCGAAGCGGAAACGATCCGGTCAGATAAGTCTTCGCATTGCGAAGTTCTTCTTCCGTGATTCCTTCGGAGCGCACTTTTTCAAACTCCGATTTAATAATGTCTATGGATTCGGACACCCGCGCATTCTCGGTTGCCACGCTGCCGATGAAATATCCCGCATAATCGAGCGTTGCGAGACCGGTACTGACCCCATAGGCGAGACCTCGTTTTTCCCGCACCTCTTCCATCAAACGCGAGGCAAAACCACCGCCACCCACGACGTAGTTCAAGACGTAAGCCGGGAAAAAGTCGGGATCATCCAGCATCAAACCGGGTCCGCCCAGTAAGACAATGCTCTGTGGTTGCTCGCGCTCGACCACAAGCAATTTCGGATCGGCCGAGATCTCCACTTGGCTAAATTCAGCGGGCGCGGGCTCAGCCGGCAAGTCCCCGAATGTCTCATCCAACAGTCGCGCAAGCGTTTCGGAATCAATATCGCCGACAACCGCGACCTTCAGATTTTCACGGGCAATGCCTGCACCCACATAAGCCCTGAGATCATCCGCCGTGATGGACGATACTGAGTCCGGCGTGCCTTGGCTTTGCCGTCCGTAAGGATGATCGCCGAAGATCTCCTCATTCCAACGCTTGCGGGCAATCTGTTGCGGACTTCCGGCATCACGGTTGAGTTTGACTAGTATCTGACTGCGAATGCGTTCAACGGGCTCCTCATCGAAGCGAGGCTCCGTGAGTGCCATTTTCAGAAGACGGAACGCCTCGTCCCGATTGTCCGTCAAAGTCCGTAAGCTGCCGTAAAATCCGTCGCGGCCGGCGTCAAATCGGAGCCGTATGGCCAGATCTTCGAGGCGGGTTTGAAATGTTTGGCTGTCAAGGTCGCCGGCACCTTCATCCAACAATCCCGACAACATATAAGCCAGCCCTTCTTTGCCGTCCGGATCAAGACGCGCACCGCCCTTGAACCCGATCTCAACAGCGATCAACGGAATGGAGTGTTCCTCGACGAGCCAGGCTTCGATCCCCCCGGGACTGATAACACGTTTGATATCCGTGCCGGACGTAAAGCTCTCGGCAGGTGCCATGACGGGCTCGTCCACCTCACTCGTAACAGTCTCGACCGCCTGCTCTACCATGTCTGCACCACTTTCATTCACTTGAGCATTGTCGGTTGCAGCCTCTTGCTCACAGCCTGCCAACGCCAAAGACCCGGCGATCAGACCGACCACTGTTAAATACTTCATGAGGGGGATCCTGGCCTAAGGTATGCAGTGACTTGTGCTTTGTTGTTGAAAACAATCTCCGCCGCCTTGCTGACATCATCCGGCGTGACGGCCTTGATGCGATCGGGGTATTGCAAAACGTCTTCGATGGTCAAACCGGTGGTCAAAGCAGCACCGAAGGCTTGCGCCATGCTGCGTTGATTGTCTCTGGAATAGATCACGTCAGCAATGGTGTTCGACTTAGCTCGGTCGAGTTCTTCCACATTTGCACCCTCGGACATCAATTGCGCAATCACCTCGTCCATGGCCGCTTCAAGATCCGCAAGCTCGACGCCTGGTCTGGGCGTCGCATAGACCACGAAACGACCAACGTCGAGCGCCGTTCCGGAATAAAAGGCGCCGGCGCTGGCGGCAAGCGCACGATCAACAACCAATTCACGATAAAACCGGCTGGTTGATCCGGTGCCGAGGACCTGCCCGAGCAAGTCAATCGACTCCGCCACACCGTCATCTGCGGACCCATAGCTCGGCACCAAATAGGACCGTTGAAGTGACGGTTGCGTGACACGAGGGTCGAAATACTCAATCCGGCGCGGTGCGACGGCCGGCGGCTCCTGCGGCCGTATGCGTGGTGGCGCCTCTCCGGCGGGAATGACACCATAATACTTCTCAGCTAAAGGACGAAGCTCGTCGGCGGTGATGTCGCCAGCGACGATCAGGATCGCATTGTTCGGCACGTAATGCTGTTTGTAGAACTCCAGCGCATCTTCGCGCGTCAGCTTCCTGATTTCATGCTCCCAGCCAATAATGGGGATGCCATAAGGATGCGCCATATAGAGCGCTGCGCTGACCTGTTCGTTCAAAATGGAAGACGGATTATTGTCCACACGGGAACTGCGCTCTTCCAAGATCACGTCACGCTCGGGATATACCAACTCGTCGGTTAGAACCAAATTGGTCATCCGGTCAGCTTCCATCTCCATCACCAAGGGCAACCTGTCGATCGCCACACGCTGGAAATAGCCGGTGTAATCCTGACTGGTAAATGCATTGTCCTGGCCGCCATTGCGCGCAACGATCTTGGACATTTCACCCGGCGGTACGGACGGCGTTCCCTTGAACATCAAATGTTCAAGAAAATGTGCGATCCCTGATTTTAGAGGCGGTTCATCCGCAGCCCCCACTCTGTACCAGACCATGTGGGTCACAACGGGCACGCGCCGGTCCGTCAAAACGACGACCTCCATGCCGTTATCCAAAACAAAGGTCTCAGGCGCCCAATCGGCTGCACTTGACGGGTCGGTTTGGGCATGAAGATGGGACGGGGAAGCACTCAACATAGAGGTCACCACCAGACAAAAAAGAAGAACAGCAAACCCATTAGCCTGCTGTCCCGAACTCGGTTGAAAAAACAAACGCATCATACGAGAAAAGTGGCCAATCAAGCCGCTCTCGTCAATAGAAACCGATCACACGATCCCGCGAGGTTCGGCCCGCTTAAAACAAATCCCGGATGCGGCCGAGGAAACCGCCACTCTTTTCTTCGTCGATAGTCGGCAGTTCAGAATCCGGTGTCGCATCTGGCGTTGTCGACGGCGAAGATACGGTGCTTGACGGTGACGGCTGACCGGACTTTAAGCGATCGGATTCTTGGCTGGCGTTAATGACCGACGCAGGCGGCAGCGCATCGCCGTCACGCCAGAAAATGATCCTGTCCGCAAAACCTTCGTCTTTTTGCTTCAGGCGTCCGTATTCGTCATTCAAAACAGCCCGAACATTGGAGTCGGCCCGGTCAGCACCAGTCTGCGCCAACAGCGCAGCTTCCCCAGCCGTAGGGCCGCCCTCCTGGACAGCGCCTTCCCCAAGAAGAGCTGTGCGCGCTGTCAGAGACGGTTGAATTTCCTGCGGACGCGGTGCACCCGGCTTCGGTGGACGCAAGGAGAAGTCCGGCGGAACAATCAAAGGTGCTTTTGTAACCACGGCAAATTCATCCGGCGGCGATTTGTCGAGCCCCAAAGCGGAGCGGGTTGCCCCACAACCGGACAAAGCGATGCCGGTGGCAGCGACCAATGTCAGCAAGCCTGCCCGTCTCAGCGTTTCACGTTGAGAGAATTGATACCAAATGCTCATGCTCATTGCTCCAAGCGGTTGCGTACGCGTCACTTATGTCTTTTGTGGGGCTTTGCCGCTTTGATCCAAGAAAAGCGAGTCAAAAATCAACAATGCCACCCCGAGGCTAATCGCCGTGTCGGCTACATTAAACGTATAAAAGTGATAACCCAAGGCATGAAAGTCCAAAAAGTCCGCGACGGCGCCATAAATCAGGCGGTCAATCACATTCCCGATGGCCCCCCCGATCACCAAACCTAGGGAAATAGCCAATATCTTGCTTTCCACCCGCGCGAGCCAGACGGTCAGAAAGCTTGTGATCGCAATGGCAAATCCCGCCAACAAATATCGGCCCGTATCACTTTCGGCGGAAAAAAGACCAAAGCTCACGCCGCGGTTCCACACCATCGACAGATTGAAAAAGCTTGTTATTTCAATAACTTGCCTGGACGGAAGGTCGACAACATTGAGAATCAGCCACTTCGACACCTGATCCAAAACCAAAATCACCCCAGCGATACGCAACCCTAAACCGAGCATGTTGTCCCCAATCATCCATTCCGGCTGTCGAAATAGGCCACGGCATCCGCGTCACGCGGGCTGAGATCCGGAAATCTCTCGTCAGCCCCAACATCAGGCAGGATCTTCCAGGATCTCTGGCACTTTTTGCCTTGAGCCAATTTCGTCACGACCGCCACAGAGTCCACATCTTCAAGTGTGAAGGCGTCCTCGGGCGCCGGCCCTTCAACAAGGTCAGCTTGCGATGTGATCACGATTTCCGCAAGGTCTAAACCGCCCATCGCCGTCAGATAGGCCGAATCCTGGACATAAACGATCGGGGCGGCCTCAAGACTGGAACCGATCCGTTTTTCCCGCCGCTCCACTTCGAGTGCACCGGTGACAACCCGCCGAAGCCGACGGACAGTCGACCATTTCGCCGCGAGCGCGTCATCGCGCCACTCTGCAGGGATGTCCGGAAAGGTTTGAAGATGCACCGAGTTTTCGAGATCAGGGTTGCGCACCAACCAGGCCTCTTCAGCCGTGAAACTCAAAATAGGGGCGAACCAGGTGATCAACGCATTGTAGAGATGATCCAACACCGTGCGGCAGGCCCGCCGCGTGAGATTGTCCGGCCGGTCGCAATAGAGCGAGTCTTTGCGAATGTCGAAGTAGAGAGCAGACAAATCCAATGTGCAAAAGTTAAACAGTTGAGAGAAAATCAATCTGAAGTCGAAGTCGTTGTAAGCTTGGCGCACAGTAGCATCGAGCTCGGTCAAACGATGCAGCACCCAGCGTTCGAGTTCGGGCATGTCTTTCAATGCAACCCGTTCGGACTCGTCAAAATCATGCAGATTGCCCAGCAGATACTTAAACGTGTTGCGAAGCTTCCGATAGGAATCCACATTGGCCTTCAGAATCTCAGGGCCGATGCTCAGATCATCCTTGAAATCGGAGCTTGCGACCCACAGCCTTAAGATATCCGCACCGCTCTGCTTAATGACATCTTGCGGCTCGACCGAATTGCCTTTGGATTTGGACATTTTATAGCCCTTCTCATCCAACAGAAATCCATGGGTCAAAACAGCTTTGTACGGCGCCACACCGCGCGTACCGCAAGATTCCAAAAGCGATGACTGAAACCAGCCGCGATGCTGATCGGAGCCTTCCAGATAGAGATCCGCAGGCGGCGCCAAATCGTCACGATCCTCAAGCACGAAGGCATGGGTCGAGCCGGAGTCAAACCAAACGTCCAGAATGTCCGACACCATTTCAAAGTCGTCGGCAGTATGGTCATTCCCGAGGAACCGTGCCGGTTCCGAATTGAACCAGGCATCCGCACCCTCTTCCTCAAAGATCTGCGCAATCCTTTCGTTCACCACCTCGTCCCGCAGCAACTCACCGGTCTTTTTATGAACAAAGCAGGTGAGCGGAACGCCCCAAGCGCGCTGACGGGAAACAACCCAATCAGGCCGTAACTCCACCATGGATTGGATGCGGTTCTTGCCCTGTTCAGGCACCCAGCGGACTTGATCAATGGCCTCTAGGGCACGCTTACGCAAATCGTTTGTCTCCATACTGACAAACCATTGCGGCGTGTTGCGGAAGATGAGCGGCATTTTTGACCGCCAAGAATGAGGATAAGTGTGATCCAACCGCCCTTTTGCGAGGATTCTCTCAGAGTCAAAAAGCTCTCGGATAACTGCGCCGTTGGCTTCACCGTCTTTTCCGGCCTTTTTGCCTTCGGTTCGGAGCACTTTCAGACCCGCGAATAGAGTCACATGATCATAATAGGCGCCGCCTTCATCAACAGTAAACGGCACCTCAGTTCCAACTTTGTCGCGCCAAAGTTCAAAGTCATCTTGACCGTGACCAGGCGCGATATGCACAAAACCCGTTCCGGTTTCTTCCGTCACAAAATCGCCGCTAAGCAACGGAACATCAAAATCATATCCTTTGCCGCGAAACGGATGTGCCAAGACAGTGCCCGTCAGATCCGGAGCATCGCCGGTCCTGGTCCAACTTTCGATCTGCGCAGCCTGTTGAACTTCTTCAGCGAGACTGTCCGCCAACACGATCACTTCGCCGGGCTGAGCCGCAGCATTTTCGGCAACAGTTTCGACTTTGTAGAGGCCGTAAGAAATATCCTCCGAATAGGCAACCGCGCGATTGCCCGGGATCGTCCAAGGCGTCGTCGTCCAAATCACGATGCTTGCCTGCCGGAGAGCCTCGGGGCCTTCGACCACCGGAAACTTCACATAAATCGTTGTGGAGACATGATCGTGATACTCAACCTCGGCCTCGGCCAAAGCAGTTTTCTCAGCCACCGACCACATCACAGGTTTGGATCCGCGATAAAGTCCTCCGTTCATGACAAACTTCATGAACTCTCGTGCAATCTGAGCCTCGGCACGAAAAGCCATGGTCGTGTACGGATCATCCCAGTGCCCGATAACACCGAGACGCTTGAATTCTTCGCGTTGAACGTCAATCCATTTGCCGGCAAATTCTCGGCACTCCTGACGAAACTCATTGATCGGAACTTCGTCTTTGTTTTTGCCGGCGGCGCGGTATTTTTCCTCGATCTTCCATTCGATCGGAAGACCGTGGCAATCCCAACCGGGCACGTAATTGGCGTCTTTGCCCATCATCTGTTGGGACTTGACGACAAAATCTTTGAGGATTTTGTTCAGCGCATGCCCGGTATGAAGGTGACCATTTGCGTATGGCGGGCCGTCGTGCAGAACATATTTCTCTCGCGATTTGCCCTGCTCTCTCAAGCGTCCGTACAGATCCATACGCTGCCAATTGGCCAACCATTCGGGCTCGCGCTTCGGCAGACCGGCGCGCATGGGAAAGTCCGTCTTCGGCAGAAGAAGCGTATCGCTATAATCTCGGGCGGCCTTTTCAGGCTCGGCCGATGGGGTCTGTGTCTCTGTCATGGATTGTCTCGTACAGCGTTTTAATCGTTGGGAAAAGTGCGACTCGTTGAACTCCCGGATCCGCCGCCCTGTCACTGTCCGCTCAGGGTGTGATCAGGTGCGAACCGGGCTTATAATTCGCGGCGCTATGGGCTCCAGCTGTACGTCTGTGTGGTTCATGGCGCCCTTTTAACAGCTGTTTGCCAGTACGTAAACCTACCGGCCGATCAGTCTGGCGGGCTTCAATCCGGCCAAAATCCGGCGGGCATTTTCACAATCCTCTGCGATTTGCGCCTTCAAACCGTCGAGCCCGTCGAACTTCTGTTCAGGCCGCAAAAACTGGGCGAAATAGACATAAGCATGGGCACCATAAAGATCCCCCTGAAAATCGAACAAGTGGGCTTCCAAAAGCACGTCTTTCTTGTCAAAGGTCGGACGCAAGCCGACATTGCCGACGGCGTCATACACACCTGCATGTGGGCCATCCAGGATCTCAACAAAAAGGGCATATCCGCCGAGAGCCGGATACAAATATCCGCCCATGGGCACATTTATGGTTGGGAACCCTAATTGACGGCCCCGCTGATCCCCTTTTTGAATTTCGCCGTCGACAGACCAGATCCGCCCCAACCATTCGGAGGCATGGGCCATATCACCGTCACGCAACGCGGCACGCACGGCCGTTGAGGAGAAGGCATCTTTTCCCGTCGCTGCGTGGGGTCCACTGATCAGCGGTACAATATCGACGCTGAAGCCAAATCGTTCCCCAAAGTTTCTGAGGCTTTTCGCATCACCGTCGCGTCCTTTTCCGAAACCGAAATCGGCGCCGACCACCACATTTGAAATGCCCAGCCCCTTGGCCAGCACCTGTCTGGCAAAGTCTTCGGCTGGCATACTGGACAGGCTTTGATCGAACGGCAGGGCCGCCAAACAATCAAGACCCAGATGAGACAACACGCGGGTCTTTGCATGCAGCGACGTCAATCGAAAGGTTGGATCGGCTGGTCTGAAGAATTGGCGCGGATGCGGCTCAAACGAAATCACACCCCAGGGTATCGAGTCGTCCTCTGCAGAGGGTTGCGCACGCTTGATGACTGAAACGTGCCCCGGATGGATGCCGTCAAAATTACCAAGAGCCATCGAAGCGCCCCGTAAGCGCTGCGGCACATCTTGATAAGTTGTTAAAACGTCCATCTCGCATCTCCGGCGAATCCTTTCACAGACTCATGCACGCTTCGACGCGCGATTCAAGACCAAGGCGGACAATGACAAACATAAGGTTGTACGGAGTAATTATTTGGAAAGGAATTTGCTGCGCTACATTGGGTTATTTGGCGACCGATAAGAAATCGAAGCATTCGTTTAACTAATTTTTATGCTCCAAAAGGTATTGTCCTGACATATCGAATTGATCTGGTGGGGAATTTCCAGCTCACAAAGGAATAATAGAAGAGTTGCATAATTCTTTTTTTGGGGACACGGAGTAGTCAAAATGGCCGTAGAAAAATCAATGCCGATTCTCGTCGTAGACGATTATCAAACCATGATCCGCATCATCAGAAATCTCTTGAAGCAATTGGGATTTGAAAATGTGGACGATGCGGCAGACGGTCAGGCTGCACTGGAAAAGTTGCGTCACAATGGCTATGGCCTGGTGATCTCTGATTGGAACATGGAGCCGATGACGGGCTATGAACTCTTAAAAGAGGTCCGTGCAGACGCCAAACTGAAAAACACGCCGTTCATTATGGTCACGGCAGAGTCCCGCACAGAAAATGTGGTCGCCGCTAAGAAAGCCGGCGTCAACAATTATATCGTGAAGCCTTTCAACGCCGCGACGTTGAAAATGAAAATGTCGAGTGTCATTGGCGACTTCTAAGCCGGATCACAAGGACAGAGGCACGCGATATGGCGGCTTTACAACAAGAACAACTGTATGCATTGCAAGAAACGATCACGGCAACCAAAGCCGGTACATGCAATGACGTTAAGCTGAGCGATGTGCTGGTCATTGTCGATCAGATTCTGTCGTCTTTCCAAAACAGCAGCCAACAGCTTGATCAAAAGTTGGCGAATGAGCTGAGCTTAATCCAGAAAAAAATAGACGACGCCAAGTCTGAACTGAATGGACTGGAGCCCTTTGATCAGGATCGCGTACCCGACGCCGGCAAAGAACTTGATGAAATCGTCAAGTCTACGGAACAGGCAACCAATGAAGTTATGCAACAGGCCGAAATTATTTTGGCTGCTGATACTTCCGACATCGAGGCGTATAAAGATACCGTGGCATCGGCCGTGATGCAGATCTTTGAGTCCTGTTCATTTCAGGACATTACGGGGCAACGCATCAACAAAGTGATCAAGACGCTGGGCTACATTGAAGAAAGAGTGGGTTCAATCATCGACGTGCTCGGCCTGCCGAAGGCCGAAGGCTCATCGAATGAATCGGACGATTCGCAAGCAAGCCTGCTGAACGGACCGGCTCTTGAGGGGCAAGGCGTCAAGCAGGACGAAGTGGACGCGATCTTTGAGATGACCAGCGTCGCCGACTAACCAAAGTCCCTTTCAATCATTCATATTCAGGATGCGGCAGCGGAATCCGTAATGGCTTCGGGTTCCGGAATAGTATCGTCGAGTTCAGAATCTTTCAAAGGCCGTGGCTCGCCAAAAAGGAACCCTTGACCATAATCAACGTCAAGTTCCACGACCTCAATAACTTCACGCTCGGTTTCGATTTTCTCCACAATGAGATCAAGGCCAAAGCGGTTCAGAAGCTCTTTGAAATCGGCGGCATGAATAGAAGGCTGTTGGCGGTAGCCATCCGGACTTTCTTGGTCTTGTGTACCTTCATCAACGGACAATCCGTCATTTGAGGATTCGTCAACCGGTGCCCATGGATCAACAACTTCCACCTCTTCGACAAATTCGGCGACGAGCCCCTTTTCATCCTCATCAAGGCCAATGGGCTCAGCATTCCAAGATAGCTTTTCGTCATCAGGCAAAGCGCGGAGCAAAACGTCAGGCTCAACTTTGATAAAACGAAAATGACGATCCTGGAGCTCCCCCAGATCCAAATCTAGGCTTCGAACTTTGTCGAGCGAGAAACGAAATCCCAGGTCTGCCAAACGGCGCAAATTTGATTTCTCGGTTGGGCTGCAATTGCTCATGGTCTCCTGACCAAACTCAAAGACAAGCAATTTGTTGAGATCTCTGTTGGCTTGCATGAAATCCAAAAACTGCGGAAAAAACTCTTGGTCTGCCAATGTGTGTTGAGAGATGTTGCAAAAGATTGCAACGTCTTGTTGTCGCCGCAAGATTCGGCGGACGAGCTGGACACAACGGAACAGCAACAAGTTGTCGATCAATGTGATCACGCCCGTGGATTCCGCGATACGCAAATATTGCTTAGGCTCAATAACGTCGTCGTCTTCTGTCCGAAGCCTTGAAAATCCCTCGTAAAAACGTACCTTGCGCTGCGGCAAGCTAACAATGGGTTGGAAATAGATGTCGACCCGGTTCTCACTGAGAGAGCCTTGAATGATATTGATCAATTCGGCCTCAGACAGCTGATCAAAAACATCCTTCAAATCCGATGCATAGCGTACCGACTTAGGATGGACATCCGGATCGCTATCCTCCTCGTCTGCCTCGGTCGCCTGATCCATTTTGGCTTTTGCTTTCTTGCGCACACCGTCCGCCATTTGCTCGACGAGTGTTTCGAGTAATCTCACCTCGGAAATCAAATGGTCGTTGCGCGCTACAGCCTTGGCTTCAGACAAATCCGCCATTTCCCGCATGCGGTCTCTTGTACGCTCTAATTCTTCGCTCACAATGCGCTGTGTGCGGTGAAGCTTGACCAATTCTCCTTCAAAAAGTGCGCGCTCCTTGGCCCGTCCAAACAATGAGTGTGCTTGACCACAAAACAAGAAAACCGCCGCACCAATTAGAATGGAAACGCCGAGTGAAATTCCTGCGAATTGATATGATGCCACCCCGCCGATAACGGCCAGCATGGTGTAGCTGGAGACAATCAGAATATTCGAAAACTGAGGCATGACAGGTTACCCGCGCAGTGCAAGTTGTCCGTCAACGTCTCATCCGGGTCTTGAAATATGGTTAATGAAGCGTGGCCGTTTGTTTGCCTCAACCCAAGTTTGGTAACCAATGGTTAATCTTTGAGGCCCGCATTCTCGGCTGCAACGGGCGTGTCCTTTGGGCCGCCAAAAAAGCCCCGGACACGGCGGGCAAGAGCCTTGATCCCGCGCCAAATCTTTGGAAGCAACCAAGCCACCAGAATGAGGAACACCACCAACAGGCCCAAGAACAGCCAGGGGTTTTGAATGGCCGCCCAGATGCCGACAAATACGGCGATATCCTCGGCAATGGAGGCCGTCCAATTGGTTACGGGTTCCGGCGAGGTATTGATGATCACGCGCGAACCTGCCTTTGTGACATGGGACGTCGCTGCCATACCGCCACCGATCAAGAAAGCAGCGAACTCCGCAGCGGGACCGACGTCTCCGATGGCGCCGGCAGCCAGCATTGCGCCTGCAGGAATACGAACGAAGGTGTGAATGGCATCCCAGCCCGTATCAACTCCGGGGGTTTTGTCCACAAAGAACTCGACAAAATACATCAGACCCGCAGCTCCAATCACCAGCGGATTGGACAACACTTCAAGGCCCGGAGGCAGATCCATCGTGCCCGTTGCCCCCATGAGGCCGAGCGCCAGAATCGCCGCATAGAGATTAATACCGCTGGCCCAGGATGCTCCTAGGCCCAATGCGATGGTTTCGACAATCTGCGATGAGTTTTCCATGGTCCCCTCACTGAGCTGGACGAAATGCTTATCCGACGTTCATTGTTTAACATCTTTACCCGGCAACAAGGCTGGATTATGGCAGAGGAATTATATTAACAAAATCAATGTCTTAGGAGAAAACACCGAGCGCCAAATCGGGCCGGTCTGTGGTGACATAGTCAATATTCATATAGGCCATACGGCGCAAATCTTCCGCCGTATTGACCGTCCACACGGACAATTCAAGGCCTTTGCTATGGGCTTGCAAGACATCGTCCGTCGTGAGCTGGCGGAAGCTGGGACCCCAATATTTCCCGCCCGCCGCCTCAATCGCATTGACGATCGAATTCGCGAAACGAGACGGGTTGAATCCGGCCGTCAGTTCATCGTCGCTCTCCTCCGTAAACTCGCGGCGACCGGTCAGATAGACCGTCTCAATATCGGGATTGCGCGCCTGAACATGGCGCAGCCCCCTCCAATCAAAAGATATCATTCGTGTACGATCTAAGATTCCCTCCTCTTCGCACACTTTCAGACTTGCGTCGGTCATCGCAATCGGATCCGATGACAAATCCGGCAAACTTGGCAATGTTTTCATCTCAACCAGCAATGTCATATCTTTGGCATCACTTTGATGCATGCGGGCGGCAATCTCTCTCAACGTCGGAATAGGTTCACCATCCGAGGGCACTTGATTGGGATGCTTGGCGGCTGCCGGCGTGTCAGGCTTGATCCGCCCGATATCATAGGACCGAAGCTGTTGCAGTGTCAGGTCTTTAACTGCCGCACCCGTCTCCGGCAGCCAATCGCCTCCTTCGCGCGTTAAATAACGGTTGAGGCGAAAATCGTGATAGACAACGACTTCACCGTCTTTGGACAAATGAACATCAACTTCAATACCGTCCACGCCCAATTCGATAGCGTGCTCAACCGCCGCCAGGGAGTTTTCCGGTCGTAGACCGGCACCCCCACGATGTGCGATGATTTTGGGTCCTTGAGTGTTGGACAACGTTACAGCCCGAATTTATCACTAATAAACACTCAGAACGTATCATTGGCTCTGATCACTTGACAATAAAGTGTATTGTGCATGTTGAAGAAGTTTTGGCGACAATCTGACAGTCCGAAACCGTCGGCACCCCTCGACCGGGTCATATATGCCATTGGAGACATCCATGGCCGCGCCGACTTGCTCCAACGCCTTCACGACGACATTCAAAAAGACGCCGCCTCTCGAGATCCCTCGAAAGTTAAAACACTGGTCTATTTGGGCGACTACATTGATCGTGGACCGTTCATCAAGGATGTACTGACAATGCTGGTGGATGAGCCGCTTCCAGGCTTTGAAATCCATCATCTGAAAGGCAATCACGAGGCCATGATGCTGGAGTTTTTGGCGGACCCGACCACAGGCTTAGAGTGGCGGGAAAATGGCGGACTTGAAACCTTGCGCGCCTACGATGCAACGCAAAATTCTATCGATAAAGATCCGATGGCCTATGATGCCGCACGGGACTTGCTGGATCAAAACCTCCCGGTCTCGCATAAATCCTTTTTGGAGACTCTACTCCCCAGCATCAGCTTCGGTGATTACTTCTTTGCGCATGCGGGCGTTCGGCCTGGCATCCCATTGGACGAGCAAGACGAGGAGGATCTTTTGTGGATTCGCCATCGCTTTTTGGACTCAGATGACGATTTTGGAAAGATCGTGGTGCATGGTCACACACCCGATAAGAACGTCGAATTCAAGACCAACCAAATTGGGATCGATACCGGCGCTTTCATGTCCAATATCCTGACCAGCCTTGTACTGGATGGCGAAGCTCGGGAATTGATTCAAACCGCGTGAGACTTAGGGCGTGATCGGCTCTGACGCCAAGAGATAAGCACTCAAATCGGTCAAGGCCGCGTCGGGCAACTCCACCGGCGGCATAGAGGACGGCGGCGACACCAATACGCTCTTGAGGGCCGCCATATCGTATTTGCCGGCAAGATTGCGCAAAGGGACATCCCCATCTTCTTGGCCAAGGGTGCCATGACAGGTCTCGCACCCATTCTCGCTATAGAGCACCTGGCCGTTCGCGATTTGCTCTTCGGAGAAATCGCTTCTCGATACCGGACCGGTGGCCTCCGATGGGGTGGCAGGCAGTGCGCTTGATGCACCGTCTTCTTTATAGGCCAGGCGATAAACAGAGCCCGTATAATCATCGGAGATATAGATGATACCATCGACGGCTTCTTCCACATCAACCGGACGGCCGATTACGTCGCCCTCTCGCAAGAAACCCGTGACAAAATCTGTTTGCTCAATACCGCCGCTATCGTCCCAGCTCAAACGTACCACTTTGTACCCATCTTTTTCAGAGCGATTCCAAGAGCCGTGCAAAGCAACAAGAGCGTCCTGATGAAAATCATCCGGGTATTGACGGTTCGTCAAAAATGTCATTCCCAAGGGTGCATTGTGGGCCGCAAAAGTATGAACAGGCTCCTCGGCATTCGCCGCCAGATCTCCCCCCTGATCGCCGAATTCCGGATCAGGCACACCATAGGCGTGGACGACCGGCCAACCATAAAATTTACCCCGTTCGATGCGATTGAGCTCTTCCGGCGGAAAATCGTCCCCCAAAAGATCGCGTCCGTTATTGGCCGCGTAAAGAGCGCCGTCTCTCGGCGACCAATCGAATCCGGCAGAGTTTCGCAACCCGGTCGCATAGATCTCGAGCTCTGATCCGTCGCGCTTGGCCCGCATGATTGTCGAGCGGCGCTCATCCTCCTCAATACACACATTACAGCTCGACCCGACATTGAAATAGATCCAACCGTCATTACCGATACCGATGGTTTTGGCGCTATGGCCGGTATCCGGCAGATCCGTCACTACGCGTTCATAGGCGCCGGTCACATTGCCGGAGGAGTCGTCGAAACGAATACGCCCGATGGCATCTTTTTCACCGACATAAATCCAGCCATCGTGAAACGCCACATCATTGGGCGCGTTTAAATCAGCCAACAAAACGCGCTGTGTGCCCGATTGGCCATCACCGTTCAGGTCCCGCTCCAGGAGGAGGATTTGGCCGGCACCTCGTTCCGCAACCAAAACATCACCGCTTGGCGTCGAACTTAAGAACCTGGCGCCGTCGAGTCCGGTCGCAAAAAGGGTGAAGCGAAACCCGGCCGGCATGTCGATGCGCTGATCTATCTGATCCTGATCAATTTCGGCGCCAAAGATGGCGCCCATGGGAATACTCATGGGTGGCGCCGTGAAATAGAGATAAGCAAGCCCCGCGAGGAACAGAACACCCAGCACCTGAAACACTCTTTTAATCATCGAATGGTCTTTCCCCTTATCCGCCGTGACCCATATGACGCCCTGTTTCGAGCCGCGTCTGCACCGCAAGAGATCCCACGATACAGAATGACAAAAGTGAATCACGATTATGGTGCCAAATCTACCGGCTTATTGGAGACGACGGAATGCCGCTCAGCCGTAACCGTGTACAGCGACACAGGCACTGCTTGATTTTGGAGCCTAATTCGATAGGTTGCCCCGGCAGTCGCACTTTTGGGGGCAATCAATGGAGACAGCCGAAGACAAGTTCCAACGTGAGTTGGGCCTGGTGCCAGGGCCCGGCTACATTTTGGCATCTTACATGCGTTCGGGATCGATTTGGCTACGCTCACTCTTGTACGACTACGAAGCGCAGAGAAAGGGTGAAAAGCTCACCGAAGAACGGCCCGCGGATATCGGCCGGTTCTCCCCGCTTTTGGGTGGTGTGCGCTTTGAGCATCAGTTGACTAAGGGACGCAACGCATTCAGTCGTCAAATTATCAAAACCCACCGGCCGTTTGTGGACTATGAGTCAATCGCAGGGAACAAGAAGATTTGCTTGCTGTTCCGCAAACCTGAAGACGTCCTCGCATCCGCTTTCGTTAAGCGTACCAAGAGAGGATATGAGAACACGACGATGTCGGAAACCGAATGGACAACCAAACAGGATGAGATGCTCGCTGAGGGACCGGACAAATTCTGTCTTGATCGGGCCGGACTTTGGGTCAACCACGCAAAAACCTATCTGTCTGCAGATCAAGATCCAACGTCCCGGGCTTTTTTGTCTTACGAGAGCATGAAGGAGCATACCGAGCAATATTTGAAGGCGCTCTTGACCTTTTTCGACTACGACATTTCTGAGCCAGCCATCCTGGCCGCCATAGAGAACAGGCAGTTCTCAAAAATGAAATCGACCGCGACCAGCATCAAAGACAGCATCAATATCAACAAGGGGGCCGTCGGCGGTGCCCGCGCCATGCTGACGGATGAGACCCTAGAAAGAATTGCCCAGCAAACGGGATCTGTTTACGATGCGCTGAAGAGTCGTCAATCAGAAACCTTTGACCTAGACCTTTAATCAACACTGTATAGGAAGAAGATCGTGCAAAAAAAATTATCTATGATAGCGGCGATAACGGCACCCCTGTTCTTGTTTGCATGTGGCGAAGACAGTGCGACAGATCAGACCGCCGAAACACCTCCATCGCAGCCGGAAACGCCGATCGAGCCGGCAACACCAGACGAGCCTGAAGCACCGGCGGCACCGGTCGAAACGGCTCAACCGGCAGCCGATCCCCAAGCCGCTGATCTGAAGAGAGGCGCACGTCAATTCCTCAAATGCCGCTCGTGTCACACATTGGCCGAAGGTGAAAAGCACAAAACCGGGCCAAATCTTTGGGGTATTTTTGGCGCGCAGACAGCTGCCAGGTCCGATTTCAAATATTCCAACGCATTCACAAATCTCAATCAAACTTGGACCGACGAGAATATGGATCTGTTCCTAAAAAGGCCGTCAAAATTTGCGTCAGGAACGATCATGTCCTTTGCCGGCGTTCCAAAAGAAAAAGACCGGAGAGATTTGATCGCCTATCTGAAACAAGAAACAACGCCGCAATAGCCAAAGACTGGGCGCATCGAATTAGACCGGTCAGAGATTGATGCGTTTTAGCTGATCGATTGAGCGGCGGCGCGAACCATTCGTTTGTCCAGATCATAAATATCAAACAAGAAACGCGCTTTGCCGTTTTCGTCCGGAATCACAGACTGATAAATCATATGGATCGGAATCGGCTTCTTGAGAGAGACGCGCGTTTCTTTGCCGCCTGGTTCGACGATATCGTCGATATCTTGCTTGGTCATTTCACCTTCATGGGTGACAAGCTCATATGCCAATTCCATTGGGTTTCTGAGGCGCACGCAACCTGAACTGTGACTGCGTTTGCTCAAAGAAAAGAACGCGCGCACGGAGCTGTCGTGAAGATAAACAGAATACTGGTTCGGGAACATAAACTTCACGTTGCCCATGGCATTGGTCGGCCCAGGTTTCTGACGAATGGAATAGGGAAAATTACTCGGATTGACCGTTGACCAATTGATCGTAGAGGGGTCAACAATCTTATTGTTCCGGTAGAGAACATAGCCGTTGCGTTCAATAATCCCAGGATCGTTTTTGAAAGACGGCACGACCTGACGCTTTGCAATCGAAGCAGGCACACTCCAAGACGGATTGAACACAAGATATTCAAGCCGATCACTGAAAATCGGCGTCGCATGGGCCTTGGTTCCGACGACCGCATCGCTGGCAAATGCCTCTTGGCCGTCTTGCCATAGCTTCATTTGATAATTGGGCACATTGACACGGATATGACGTTGGCCCAGTTGATTGGGCAACCAACGCCACCGCTCCATATTGGCTTTCACTTGCTCAATGCGGAAATCATGAAACTTATTCAAAGCGGAGATATCGGGCTTGCCGATAAAACCGTCCTCTTGAAGATTGACATGTTTCTGGAAGCGGACCATCGCCTCTCGAAAGTCAGGGTCAAAGACATAGAGATCGCCTTCGGCGGCGTCGGCGGGAATTTCATAAAACCCGAGAGCTTGCATGCGCTGCTTCGCTTGCCCCACGCGTGGATCGGTCATGCCTTTTTGCAGCAGTGGGCCACCTTCCACTTTCGGTCCTTCGACTTCGGGCCGTGTCTCTTTTAATAGGGCCAATTGCTCTTTGAGGAATTGGTATTCCGGTTCTTTCGGCAACAAACCTGCAAGAGAAGAACGAACCCGATTGGACTCGACAGCTTTGGCCATGCGCGCTTTCAAATCGATGCCCCGATCGGCGGACCAGTTCGGCGTCAATGAGCCGCGAGTCATGTTTCCGGAGTAATTGTGTGCCGCAAGCATCAAAAAGCTGTCCGTTGCGACAAGTTCCAATTGCGCCGAGACATCAAAGTCCGGCGTTTCCGCCGTCACATACGTCTCAAACGAGTCCCGCAGAGCCTCCAAATGATAATCCGTTGGCCGCAAACCATCGCGGCGCGATGCATCAACCGCATCAAGCAGGTCAACCAAAGGCTGGCGAGCGCTGGATGCGTTTGTCCAGAGCGGCTCATAATTGCGGTTCTCATAAAATGAGGTAACTGTCGGCACCGCCCGCATTTTGACCCCGGGCATTGTAGAGGCATTTTGAAGCGCACTTTTGATTGCCGCAGCTCCGGGGCTTAGCGGCTTGACCTCCGGAACGGCTTTGGCCTCGGGCAGATCTTCGACAGCGACCTCTTTCTCTTCAGGCATGTCCAATCCGGCCTGGACGGCAGCAGGTTCACTCTCATCGGTCACATTAACTTGGGGCTTAGAATTTGGGACTTGCGCGCTTAGGCTCTGGCCGGGATCTTCCATAACCGGGATCACCGGAGCCACGGAGGCCGCCTGCTCCGCTGGGGTTGCCACGTCGTAGAAAGCGTCTTGCAGGAAATACATGCCCCACAAACCGACGACAAAAATCGCAACAATGTAGTTAAATTCGCGTAGTAGTCTCGTCATGTCCCCGCTCACCGCCGACTCTCAACATCGTGGTTAATGCCACATGCAAGAGTTAACAGATGTTAACCGTAAGAGTATGTCGCAAGACATCAGATGTCGACAAACGATTTGTTGAGTATCACTTTGGTGCAATCTCAACCTCAAACGGCCGTGTCCGGCGGATTGTTGCAACGGGAATGCCGAGAGTTCAGGCCTGATCTGTCGCCAAACTGTCACAAACCGCGTTGGACAAGCAGGTCGGGCGTGCGGGTTCGAATCAAAACATACATGAGTGCATAGATCGACATGCCGCAGAGCGCGGCAATCGAACACATGACAAAGACAGCGCTGTACCCCAACCCTAGACCCAAAATCGTCGCCGCCAAATTGGGCCCGATAATCTGACCGAGCCCCTGCACAGCGGGCATCAAAGACGCAAACGACCCGGCACGGTCGAAATTGGCGACGGTTGCCATCTGATAGACATCAATGAAAATCCATAAGAAGTTGAACATAAAAACACTGAGCAGAATATTGATGTCATTAATGCCGGCCGCCAACATGCCAACGATAATGGCCATGACGAACAAAGACGCAAGAAGTGGACGCGCGAGACCAAAACGATTGCTGACGAGCGTGGCAAACAAGCATCCGACAAGACTGAGGAATGAGGCCCAGAACAGAACGCCGCCAATCCAAGCATCGGAAACACCAGCATCCAAAGTCGCCAATTCGATATAGGTCCAATAGCTCCCGATATTGATATAGGTCACCAAGATCGCACCAAGACAAAGCCAAATGATGTATTTGGGAACCTTCGGACCGTCTGATGTCGACTCTTCTTTAGGTGCGGTAGAGGTTTTGTGGCCACGGGCGGGCAACCAACGCACAAAAAACAAGCTCATTGCAAAGGCCACGATAAACACCCAATAGATTCCACTCATGGGCAAACGCGGCAGCAACCACATTTCCAATGCTTGCGAAAACGCAAAAGCAAACAGCATGAGATTATAGGCCCGCGCCGTATCGGTGGTCGCACCAAGCGTGGCGACTGCAACAGCCGTATAAATGCCGCTGCCGATACCGGAGACAATGCGCAAGATAAGAACCTGCTCATATTGCAGAAAGAGGATGCAAAGGCCGTTGGCCAGAATGGCGAGGCCGGCGCCGATCAGCATCAGATACCGCCGATTGACCCGCGCCATCAGCAATGCTGCCAAGGTTGCGCCCAGAGCGAGCCCCCCTAAATCGGCGCCTGCGACGCGACCGACTTGGACCTCCGTGAACCCCAGCAATTCAACCCAAGCGGTCGTAATGACGGGGATACCGACCAGCACGCCATAGCCCACCAGCGTCATGTAAAGCGCCAGTGAAATGGAACGCCAGCCATCAAAAATCGTCACGGGGCCCTTGGTCGGCGAGAACAGATGCCGAAAGGGCGCCCAAATCGACCAGCGCCCGGCCGTTGCTACTTCCGAATTCAAAGCGACCCCCTCGGATGAGTTGACCTGAGTAAACAAGTCTAACACTCTAATCCGCAAAAGCGAGCATTGCGGTCGCTTAATATCTAGAGTCGGTCAATTACATCCTGATCTGGGGACTTTTGCAAAACGTAATGATGACATGATCTCTCCAACAATTATTTGGTTTCGGCAAGATCTACGGCTGAGCGACAATCCGGCTTTTGCCGCTGCTTGCGATCGCGAAGCCCCGATCATCGCCCTTTATATTCTCGATGATGAGTCTGCGGACGATTGGCCCATCGGAGGCGCCGGCCGCTGGTGGTTGCACCAAAGTCTTCACGCCCTCGACCAAAGTCTGAAATCGTTAGGATCTAAACTGACTTTACGCCGCGGTGATTCGAATGAAATCTTGGCGGAAATTGCAGATGAGACGAATGCGGGAGCTGTTTATTGGAACCGGTGCTATGAGCCTGCATCGATTGTACGTGACCGAAAGATAAAATCACAGTTTCAGGAAAAGGATCTCGACGTTCGTTCGTTCAACGGTTCACTCTTAGCGGAGCCTTGGGACGTCGAAACAAAGACAGGCACGCCCTATCGCGTTTTTACACCGTTTTGGAACACCTTGGTCAAATCCATATCCATCGCAAAACCTCTCTCGGCTCCCAAAAGCCTGCCGGAATGCAGACTGAAGCTGAGCTCTGACGCGCTTGATGATTGGGCGCTGGAGCCGAAAACGCCGGACTGGGCCGGCGGCCTGAGGGACACATGGCATCCGGGCGAAAGCAGTGCGCAGCGCCGGCTTGAAACATTTATTGAGGATGGCCTTTCACACTATGCCGCAGGCCGCGATATTCCGTCTGAAGACTTTACGTCGCGCTTGTCTCCCCATCTTCATTGGGGAGAGATCAGCCCAAGGCAAATTTGGTCCGCACTGGAGCACGCCAGCGAGTCTCTCGGTGACATCGAAAAAATGAAAAGCGAGTTGGGCTGGCGAGAATTTAGTTATCACCTGCTTTATCACATCCCTCAGCTGCCTAAAGAAAATCTGCGCCAAGAGTTCAATGCCTTCCCCTGGGCATCAAATGACGACAAATTGAGGGCTTGGCAAAAAGGTCGTACAGGCTACCCCATCGTCGATGCTGGCATGCGTCAATTGTGGCAGACCGGTTGGATGCACAACAGAGTGCGCATGATTGCTGCATCGTTTTTGGTCAAACATTTGCTGCAGCCTTGGCAGATGGGAGCTTCTTGGTTTTGGGACACATTGGTTGATGCAGATCTTGCAAGCAACTCCGCAAGCTGGCAGTGGGTCGCAGGTTGCGGCGCCGATGCGGCGCCATATTTCCGTATTTTCAACCCCGTGCTTCAGGGCGAGAAGTTTGATCCGGACGGCCTTTACGTCAAACATTGGGTGCCAGAGCTAAGCGATGTTCCGCCGAAAAAAGTGCACAAACCTTGGACTTTAGAGACGCCGCCTGCCACCTATCCCGCACCTGTGATCGATCTTGCCGAAGGGCGCAATCGCGCGCTCAAAGCTTATGAGACGATGAAAGCTTCGGAACCGAACTTGTAGGCTTTCGCAGATGTGTTATCCGGTGCCTGCGAACGGTACACCGGAGAGATCGGCCATCTCTCTTTTCCAACTGGTCAAATCATCAATCGAAAACTGAGACAAATGATCATGACCGCAGGCCCTCGCCATCACTTGCATTAGTTCGACAGAGGCTTCAAAAAAATTCTTCAATTGATGGGCCGACTTTTCGACCACGAGCCGATCAACCAAATGCGGTTTTTGAGTGGCAATGCCGACGGGACAATTGTTGGTGTGACACGCCCGCATAGCAATACACCCGATCGCCTGCATCGCCGCATTGGAAACCGCAATCGCATCAGCCCCCAAGGCCAAAGCTTTGATGAAATCCGCCGGCTTACGCAATCCGCCGGTAATCACCAATGTCACATTATGCCGGCCCAACTGATCCAGATGTCGTCTGGCCCGCGCCAAGGCTGGAATGGTGGGAACCGAAATATTGTCGCGAAAGATAATCGGCGCTGCTCCGGTGCCGCCGCCGCGACCGTCCAAGATTACGTAGTCAACGCCGACCGCCAGAGCGGCATCGATGTCTTTTTCGATGTGCTGGGCCGAAAGCTTGTAGCCGATCGGAATACCACCGGTCCGGTCGCGCACCTCATCGGCAAAATCTTTGATCTGATGAATCTCCGTCCACTCCGGAAACCGTGGAGGTGAAATCGCGTCTTGCCCTTCATTCAAACCGCGCACTTCGGCGATTTTGCCCTTCACTTTTTCGCCTGGCAAATGCCCGCCCGTACCGGTTTTGGCACCCTGCCCGCCCTTAAAATGAAACGCTTGAACATTGGCCAGTTTGTCCCAGCTGAAGCCAAAGCGCGCTGAGGCCAGTTCATAGAAATAGCGAGAGTTCTCCGCCTGTTCTTCGGGCAACATGCCGCCCTCACCCGAACAAATTCCCGTGCCGGCAAGCTCAGCGCCGCGCGCCAACGCGGCCTTGGCAGGTTGAGACAGAGCGCCAAAACTCATATCGGACACAAACAATGGAATTTTCAGAGTAAGCGGCTTTTGCGCGTTGGGACCGATGACGGTCTCCGTGCCAACGGGGTTGTCATCTAACAGCGGCGGGCGGTGCAATTGTGCCGTTAAGATCTGAATATCATCCCAGTCAGGAAGTTCGGATCGCAGCACACCCATGGCCGCAACTTTTCCATGATGTCCTGTCTTGGAAAGACCGTCGCGGGCATATTCTTGAATCAGTCCGGTATAGGGCTCATCTTTGACCCCATGCCCAGTATCCGCATACAGACCCAAATAGGCGTCACGGTCAAAGGGTTGCGGATTCTCCCGGGCCCATTTTGAGATTTCATCCTCGTCTACGAGGACATCGCCATTTTCCACCCAAGAGCAGAACTTTTTCAGCACCTCGTCATTCTTATATGACGATACGCCCGTATCCAATCGATAGTCCCAACCATGGAGACCACACATCAGATTGTCGCCATCTACATATCCGTCCGACATCAAAGCCCCGCGATGGAGACATCGCCCATAAAGCACGCAGACATTTTCGTCATATCGGACCACAACCAGATCGACCTCATCCACCAGGGCATAGGTCGGCTCGCGATCTTCAAGCTCATCAAATCTGGCGACAGCGATCTTCTTCATCAAATGCCCTCTGCTCTTCGCATGCTTTGGCGACATTATGAGCCGATGAAACCGCGGCACAACAAAAAATCCCACGACCCGAAGGGTCGTGGGATCAGATTTCGATGTTTTTTAGCGCTTAAAGCTTGATAAACGGATTCAAGAAGCGGCTGAACGTTCCGGCGAGAACAACAGGGGCATCCATGACAACCAATGCAACACAATCTTCACCTGGATCGACAATAGGCTGATGGGTGTCGGACGGATCTTTGAAATCAAAATCCCCGCGTTCGAAGTGACGGCCTTGATCCGTGTAACCGCCCGCCAAAACCAAAGTGGCTTCATTCCCTTTATGAGTATGAACGGGCATGGGCGCACCGGCTTTGAAACGCATCAGCGAGACTTTGTAACCTTCTACATCCACATCGAGATTGTATTGGGCGACATTGCTGCCAATCCGCCGCCATTCCAAAGCATTGAGGTTATTGTTCAAATAACTCCGAACCGGTGAAGGAATGATCTTCTTAGTTTCCGCGTCAAATACAATCGGCTCAAGAGGCACATCATCATTCGCAGGTTCATCCAACCGCGCCAACAGATCGTCCAACATATTCGGACTCACGGTCTCATCGGTCACAACTTCCAAAAGAGAACCGCCAACTTCTTCGAGCTTTCTGATCTGCTCCGCACAAGCCTTGCAGGTGCTTGCATGCGCTGCAATCGCCAATGCCATGGGTTCGTCCAACGACCCAGATGCATAATCGAAAAGCAGTTCAAACTCAGGATGGTGGTTAATCATACCGCTTCCTCCACCAAAATACGTAAACGCGCCACAGCGAGGCGAATACGAGATTTCACCGTTCCCAATGGAATGTCCAATTCTTTGGCAATTTCGCCATGGGATTTATCTTCAAAAAAGGCCTTCTGAACAATTTCCATTTGTGCTTCCGGCAGAGACGTTACCGCCTCTCTGATTCGATCTCTTTCCTGGAACGCATTCACCTGTTCATCAGGTGTCGCATCCGGATCAACCATATCCATATCTTCATCGAGTTCATATTCAGGATGCTTTTGGCGGCGAAACATATCAATGCGCTTATTCCGCATGATCGTGAAAATCCAATTCGACGCGGTTCCACGAGAAGAGTCGAAGCTCTCCGCTTTTCGCCAAACCATCAACATGGTTTCCTGAACCAATTCCTCTACTTTTGAGTGTGTCACACCCTGCTTCAGCCCAAAGGCTTTCAGGCGGGGCGCGTAATGCTCAAACAATTGAGAAAACGCTTCGCGGCTTTTGTCCGACGCGATCTCCTCGATCAACGTCGCAAGCTGCTCGTTTGACAACGTAGCTTCCATTTTGAAACTGGCGGATTTCGCCTTAACTCCCTGAGAACGCCGGGAATTATGTCTCAAAGTGGTTTCGATAGCTAGAGCGACCACGTTTCCCTCAATTTTCAAATCACTTATCTATATGCTGTCTTTACGGAGTGGAGCCGGAATTGGATCAGACGCCGAACCAGGAACGGTACGAATTGATCGATCGGGCCATTTTTCCCGTAATTCTGAGGGTTTTGAGCATTTAAAGGGGCCACTCATGGTAAAAATGGGACTTGGCGTCAGCCACAAAGACGGTTGTGCTTGGGTCACCGGTGCCAGCACCGGAATTGGACGATCTGTCGCACTTCGCTTAGCCAAAGAGGGCTGGACGGTGGCTGCAACCGCCCGCAGCGCCGACGGACTGGCCTCCCTCGAAAAAGAGGCCGCAAAACTGAAAGGCGACATCTTCGGCTTTGAGGGCGATATTGCTGACCGGCAGCGTATAGCGGATGTGGTGCAGCAGATCGAATCCGAGCATGGCCCCATCGCCCTCGGCATTCTGAACGCTGGCATCTATCTCTCGGTCGAAGCCGCCAACTTGGATCTCGACAAATTCGACCGGTCCGTCGACGTCAATTTGAAAGGCACAGCCAATTGTTTGGCGCCCCTGATCACATGGATGCGCGCGCGCAGCAAAGGTCACATTGCCTTGGTCTCTTCGGTCACCGGCTATGGCGGGCTTCCGACTTGCACGGCCTATGGAGCGACCAAGGCGGCGCTCATCAACATGGCCGAGTGCATGAATATTGAATTGGCGCGGGACGGTATTCTGGTCAGCGTCATCAATCCCGGATTTGTCGACACACCGGCGCAAGATGATCTTAATTTCTCAAAACCGTTTATCGTGTCTTCGGACACCGCCGCCAAACGCATCCTGAAAGGCTTGAGCAAAGGGACATTCGAAATCACCTTCCCGAAGCGGTTCACCTATATCTTGAAGATCCTGAACAACTTTGTGCCGAAAAGCGCCTATCTCAATCTCATCCGGAAACAAACCGGTTGGCACACGCGCTCCTGACCTACGACGAAGTTTGCCGTTGCAACAATTTTGACTGCACCTCTGCGTGATCGGCACGGGACAATGGAAAGTTCCACATCAGACCAATGGCAACGCTCTTGAAGATGACCGGTAAAAACGCATAGATCATTGCAAGAGCGAATAATGCAGAGTCCGAGTTGCGCGACCCGGTATTTGCCGCTTCGGCATCAAAACCCGTCCATTGCAACAAGGGGAATGCAAGTCCCGCCGCCAAGCCCAAGGCAAGTTTGGTTGCCATCCCCCAAAGGGCAAAATAAAGGCCGGTGCGTTGCTGGCCTGATTCCAACGTATCCATATCGACGACGTCCGCCTGAACAGAGGGCGGCAAGACCAAATCCGCACCGACGGCGAGGCCGGAGACAATCGTAATGATAAGAAAGACGTAGTAATCGCCGGGCCCAACAAGGAACGGCGTCCAGACAAATGACCCAACCGCGATGACCATGGCAATGCACCAGGTCCGATGTTTGCTGATCGTTTTGGAGACCTGGTACCAAATCGGAATGCCAGCAAATCCCGAAAGGAAGTATGCAAACAGCAACGGGCCATAGGCATCCGGCATTTCCAATCGATAGGTCACGAATAGAATAAACAAGGTTGCCGGAAGTCCGTTGGCGGTCGCATTGATCAAATACGCAATCAATAATCGGCGAAAGGCCGTATTCTCGCCAAGCACCCGCAGGCCATGGCGGAAGGACAGAGACTGCTGTTTGCCTCGCTTCAAATCGGGAACGGCCTTCGCGCAGATCAAAACAGCGATGGGCAAAACCGCAACGACAAAGAGTGCGATCCCGAAGGCATGGGTTCTAAGTGACGGGTAACCCCAAAAGGTCAGAAGTGTCGGCAACGCAGCCGCAATCATGGTACCGATCAAAACCATTGCCTCTCGAGCAGAGGTGAGACGCGTGCGCTCTTGGTAGTCGTTGCTCAACTCCGCGGCCCAAGCACTATAGGGCAACAGAATACCTGTCCACGACAGGGTGAGAACCACACTCCAGATTGCTAGGTAAGTGTCGTCAACATTGTCCGGCGGCGCAAACAATTTGTAGATGCTCAAAACCATCACGGGCATGGACAGAACGATCCATGGCTTGCGCCGGCCAAATCGGCTGTTTGTATGATCACTCAGAAACCCGATAACCGGGTCCGAAAAAGCATCGAACACACGTGTCGCAAAGAGAATTGTTCCAATCAGCGCAAGGCCGATACCGAACTCTTGCGCATAAAGCGTCGGCACAAAAACATAGACCGGCAATGTTGCAACGGCGAGCGGAAGACCCGGCAATGCATATGCCAAAAGAACCGGTAGGCTAATTTTTGTCGGAAGCGAGTCGCCGGTCATCGTTTTGGAGCACACGGGTCAGACGACTTCTTTCAGCGGCGGCGTTTGTGAAGAGAGATCTTCACCTCTTGTGTCCTGCGCCAATGTAAAAGCGTCCTCAGGTTTCGCTGGCTGCGGAACATACTTCGCACCCTTTCGCCAAAGTCGAAGCGCTTCCCAGTGAATCGCTGCGATCACTTTGAGAGTCATCAATGGATACCTGAAAAAAGCGGCCGCAAGCGCTTTGGACGAGAAGGGACGAAAAAGACCGCTAAAATTGGTAAATAATAACGGTTTGCCGTTTTCTCTCTGTTGAACAGAGAGGCGCAATTTTGATTCCGGCAGATCGAAACGAAAAAGATATTGACCGGAGACTTCGATGAAGGGGGACACGTAAAAAACTTTCTGGGTCTCTTGCACATGGAAGAATTCATGCCCCGGTGCTTGAGAAACTTGGCCGACATAGCAGTGCTCTTCACCGAAGGTATTGGACACTTCGTAAATCATCGCAATCAATCGCTGATCAAGACCATAGCAATAATAAACTGACAGCGGGTTGAAGACATATCCTAGAATGCGGGGATAGCAGAGCAACTTGATCCGATCGATTGGCGCCTTTATGCCTGCATCGCGCAACATTTGCTCCGCCCACGGGCGCAAAGCACTGCCGTCCTTGGACCCATGATCTCGATCATAAAAGCTAAAGAGGTTGAAACCATTGTACGAGAACAAAGATGTCTCGGCTGCCAGTTCCCTAATCCGATCAATATCCAAAAAAGCTGAGAAGACACGATACTCAAATCGATGGCGGAACGGCGACACCCGAGCATGCATCACCCGACCAAAATACAAACCATGATCCGGGTTGCTCGCCATTTTTTACCTACTCTGCGGCTTGTAAAGCTGGTGCGTTCTCAAGAGGACCTTCTTCGGTCACCCACGGGCGTTTTGCCCCAAGCTGTTCGGCGACATTGAGTCCGGATACCAGGCCATCTTCATGGAAACCATATCCGAAATATGCGCCGCAAAACCAGGTGTTTTTGATTCCCTGGATCGTTTGAAGTTGCGATTGGGCCTCTAAGGCCGGTCCGTCATACAGCGGATGCGAATATTCAAAAGTCTGGAAGGTCAGCAAGGGATCCGGGTCTTTTTGCGGATTGAGACTGACAAACAGAGGAGTCTCATGGTTGATGTTTTGCAGCCGGTTCATCCAATAGGTCACTGATGCCGGCTGCTGATCGGCTTGAGGACCTGCTTCCCGCATATAGTTCCAACTGCCCCAAGCCTTGCGCCGCCTCGGCATGAAGGCCGTGTCACGATGCAAAATCGCTTTGTTGGAAGAATAGCGAATCGCGCTCAAAAGCTGTTGCTCACGATCGCTGGGGTCAGACAATAGAGCGAGAGCTTCATCGGAATGACAGGCGAAGACAACTTGGTCGTAAAATTCCTCATCGCCGTTTTGATGCTTGAGATTTACGCCATCAGCCGTACGCGTGACACTTTCTATTCGCGCATTGAATGTCACGCGGTCTTGAAACGGTTGGGAGAGTCGTTTGACATATTCGCGGCTACCGCCGCCGACAGTTCGCCATATGGGACGTTCATGATCAGGGTTGATCAATCGATGATTGGCAAAAAATCGAATAAAGGAGACCGCCGGAAATTCCAGCATGTCGCGCAAGGACGTTGACCAAATAGCCGCACCCATGGGCAGAAGATAGTGATCACAGAACGTGCCGCCAAACCCGCGGGAATCCAGATAGGCACCGAGCGACATATCCCCAAGCGTATTTGATTCAAGATCCTGCTTTGAAACTTTGTTGAACCGCAGAATTCGCCCCAGCATACCGAGAAATTGCGGCCGCATAAGATTTCGGCGATAGGTGAAGACCGTATCGAGCGTGTCGCCACACCACTCGGATGCAGTGACTGGCGAGCTGAAGGAGAAGCTCATATTGCTCTCTTGAGTCGCCACATTGAGATGCCGAAACAACGCCGTCAAATTGGGGTAGTTGAGCTCATTGTAGACAATGAAACCCGTATCGACCGGGATTGTTGTCCCGTCGTAATCGACGTCCACCGTATTGCTATGGCCGCCCAGTCGTGAGGCTTTTTCAAAAACGCGAATATCGTGCAAATCGTTCAGCAACCATGCCGCACTAAGGCCTGAAATTCCTGAACCGACAATAGCAATTTTCATACAACGTATTCCAATTGGCCGTTTACAATATTCTCAACCAAGTCTCCCGACATTTGGTCAATCTCGATCTCTGAGACGGCCTCTTTAAATTTGACAAAACCAAAGTGGCTTCGCCGATTTCAATTCCAAACCTCGTCACTTTTGGTACGGTTCAATAACACACCGCGCAGCTGCAAGAACATCCAATGGTTAAAACAGGCCCCAGTTGTTTGTCTTTTCGGAGAGTTCGTCTTCGAGAACCAAGCCATGCTCATTCTGTTTGATGCACATGATATCTGTTTTGGCTGCGTACAATTCATACGTCGCCTACACTTTTCGGCGATTCCTCAGACATGCTGCTATTTACGGTATAGGAAAAGGAGCAGATCACTGTGCGGTCCCCGGCGGACCGATAACTGGCAAACACACAGTCATCCAATTTCATATGATAGGCGTAAACAACTTGAACTTTGCGTCACGTACGTTATCCAACTGATAGAAAAGGAAATTTTGGGGCAAGATCAATGGATATCCAAGTCGACATGGTAAATACGGGCGAGATGGATACCAATTCCGATACGGCCAACTCGAGCGCCCAAGTTCTGCTTGATCACGATGTTGAGATCCCCAAGCTTGTGGAAGACGTCACCTCAAGCCGGATGCCTGATCTATCGGGCCTTCCGACGACGATAAAAATCATCTTTCGGGTGGCTCGCCGTATCCGTTGGGGCTCCATCATTATGATCGTTCCGGACGGCAGAGCGTTTCGCTTTCGCGGCAGAGAGGCAGGACCGGAAGCCGTCTTTAAACTAAACGATTATGCGGTTTTCGGAAAGCTCTGGCGCCATGGAACTCTTGGATTTGGTGAAGCCTATTTTCAAGAGCTTTGGGAAAGCCCCGATGTGACCACTCTTCTCGAAGTTCTTGCCCGCAACGAAGACGACTTTGAAGAGTTTTTCAACGCCGGAAAACTTTTCCAACCTGTTCAACAGATTTTCAATTGGCTTCGGCGCAACAACAAGAAGGGGTCTCGCCGGAATATCATTGCTCACTACGACTTAGGCAATGACTTCTATGGTCAATGGCTTGACCCGACCATGACCTATTCGTCCGCCAAATTCATCAACGGCACGGAAGACTTAAGCGAGGCGCAGCGCAACAAGTACCAGTCCCTTGCAGATGAGCTAAAACTTGAACCGCATCACACGCTGCTTGAAATCGGCAGCGGCTGGGGTGGATTCGCCGAATATGCGGCCAAAGAAATTGGTTGCAAGATCACAGGCATAACGATCAGTCCTGAACAATATAAATTCTCCGTCGACAGAATAAAAAATCAGGGTTTAGAAGATAGGGTTGAGTTCCGGCTGCAGGATTATCGCGACGTCGAAGGGCGATATGACCGGATCGCATCGATTGAGATGCTAGAAGCCGTCGGCCTGTCCTATTGGCCCGTATACTTTCAAACGCTTTTCAATCGCCTTGAGCCCGGTGGACTTGCAGGCGTTCAGGTGATCACCATCGAAGATAAATTCTTTGATCTTTATAGCAAGAGAGCGGACTTCATCCAAAGATACATATTCCCTGGCGGTATGCTGCCCTCGCCGAATACGCTCAAGAACCAAGTCGGAGACGCCGGACTGATTTGGCGCAACAATGTGAATTTCGGGCTGGACTACGCAAAAACACTCAACGAATGGCGAAGCCGTTTTCAGTCGGCCTGGCCGCAGATTCAAACCTTAGGGTTTGATGAGCGCTTTCGACTTTTGTGGAAGTACTATTTGTCCTATTGCGAGGCGGGTTTCCGCGTCGGATGCATTGATGTGGCTCAATTTACCGTTCAAAAGCCGCAGGAACAGCAAGCCCTCGCTTGACTCTCTGACATGCCAAGCTTTCCGTGAAGACTTTAGGGCATAAGTGTTCGCTAGGCGTAGAAAGCCATTCGCGCCAAGGCCAAGTCAGCTTGAAATTCGCGCATCCAACCGAGCAATCCGATCCGTTGCAGTGCGCCGGTTCTGATAGGCGCGTCGATTTCATTGGGGACAAAGTCAGACCAGTCTAGGCGAATGATCTGCCAAGCAGGTTTCGCCTTAAATGTTGCGCGATAGGACTGTTCATACCACCGGACGTCACCAGTTCGGATGTGGATGTTGTAATCCTCATCGTTCCCGTAGACCATCACCTCCAAGCCTTTATACGCCGACGCATCAAAACCCGAGCGGCCCTCACCCATATACCGCGCCATTTGAATGAAGCCGCCGCCGCTGTCGCGCGTGACTCGGCCGCGCAAACGAATACAGCCCAGGCCGTCGATCACATCTGGTTCAAACTTAGCATCAGACACACCGCCCATGACACGATCGCTGTAGCCACTCCACTTGCCTGGGACATCGGATAGGGGCTCTCCGGATCTGAAATCAGAAATGACACGCTCTTGATTTTCGGTTTCAGTCATCATCGCATTTGCAATGCCAGGGGTCAGAACCAGGGGCGCCAGGGCAAGTAAATCTCGTCTTTTCATGTTAAGATATCCGCACGCGCATGTAAGTAGTTTATTTCGGTACGCGATGCCTCAATCCAAAGATCACCACAGATATTGGGACCGGAAAAACAGGAGACCCCGATGAACCCAAAAGACCCCCCGCCCCAAGACACAGACAATGCCGGCATTCGGGTGCCGCCACCCCTTATCTTTTTAGGCTTTCTGATACTGGGACTGGTGTTTGACTCCGATTTCAGCCTGTCTTGGAACACCGTGCTAGGCGGCCTAATCGCAATAGTGGGACTGATTCTTATCTTAAAGAGCGTACCCAAACATAAAGAGGCCGGAACCAATGTCGAGCCCTGGGAGCCGACTCATGCGATTATCAGCACAGGACTCTATGCCTATACCCGCAACCCCATCTATTTGGGCATGGCGGTGACCCATGGCGGGATCGCCATCGCGGCGGCAAGCTTGGGCGCCCTCATTTCACTCATCGCAGCTGTGATTGTGATTCAGACATATGTGATTGCAAGGGAGGAGCGCTATTTGAGCGAAAAATTCGGCCAAGAATACATGGACTATAAAAACAAAGTGCGCCGCTGGATTTAGACACCTAATCTTCGCCAAAAATTGGCCAAACGAAGTCTTCAAGGTCTCAATCACACGTAGGATTCGAACATGATCACTGTTGAGTATTGCCGGATGATGGCGGAGTACAATGGCTGGATGAATGAGAGACTTTATCAATGCTGTCTTTCCATGGAAGATGCCGAGCGCAAAAAGGACCGTGGTGCATTCTTTGGCTCGATCCACGGCACACTCAACCACATTCTCTACGGTGACCTCGCGTTCATGTCGCGCTTTACAGGAACGCCAAAAGACGTACCGGCATTGGGCGTGGACCTTTATGACGACTTCTCAGATCTTGAACATGCACGGCAAGAGATGGATACACGGATAAAGCACTGGGCGAAAGACTTAACGCCAGACTGGCTGGAGCAAACCCTGACCTACAGGAGCAAAGTCGACAATCGCGCCCGCACCGCACCACATTGGGTTTTGGTCACGCACATGTTCAGTCACGAAACCCATCATCGCGGACAAATCACAACACTGCTCAGCCAAATGGGCTTGGACATGGGCAGCACGGACATTCCATTTATGCCTCGGTTTGAAACGGATATCTCAAGCTAAGTGTGCTTGATAATCACCTTGCCCATCCGTCCAGGCGTATTCATGTGGGCAAAAGCCTCTTTTGTTTGATCGAAAGTGAAGGTTTTGCTGATCACCGGCTCCAGGTTCTTGTCGTCAATAAAGTCAACCAGATCCCGGAACATGCGGGTGCTTCCGACGCTAATGGCGCGAAGAGTCAAATTACGCATGAAAAGATCCTTCATCAGCGGGCCGGTATTCGGGCTCGGCCGCGTCCCCAGCAACACGACCACGCCGGCTGAGGCTGCCGCGGGCATGGACTGGTCAATATTGACGCGCCCAACCGTCTCCAAAATGAGATCAGCGCCATGACCATCGGTCTTCTCGTAGACTTCCTTCGCCCATTCCGGATTCTTTTTGTAGTTGATGGTGATATCTGCACCCAGCGCGCGCGTCCGCTCAAGCTTTTCATCGCTTGACGACGTGATGACAACCTTTGCACCGGCAGCTTTCGCCAAAAGCAGTCCCCAAATCGAAACGCCACCTGTTCCCAACGTTAAGACGATATCACCCGGCTTGATGGCGCGAACTTCAAAAAGGCCTTGCCAAGCCGTAATTCCGGAAGATGCCAGTGTGGCTGCTGTCTCATAGGAGACACCCCTGGGAAGCTTAACCAAGGCCTGGCTTGGCATCAGAACATAATCCGCAAGCCAGCCATCCATTGTGTTGCCGATGTCGCGCCCATAATATTTGACATCCCAAAGACCATCTTCCCAATCGGGCAAATGATTGACGGTGACGCGGTTGCCTTTGGAGAATCCCTTTACGCCCTCACCCAAAGCGACAATCTCGCCTGCCCCTTCGGCCAAGGGAATACGCTCCGGCGGCTTCCGGCCGAAGAAATTGCCAGCGGCGATTCCAAAGTCACGTGCATTGATTGAACTGGCATGCACACGAACCAGAACTTCACCCGGCCCCGGATTGGGCCGAGGGCGCTCACTAATGCGCAAGGTCTCTACGCCCTTTTGATCTCCAAGTTCGAAAGCCCGGATGAGATCTCCTTCAGCGCTTTTGTGCCCTCCGGCGAATGCTGATGAAGACAAGAGCGCCGTCTGCGCCAAACCTGCTGACACTCCCGACACTACTTGACGCCGATTGATCATATACTTCCCCTTCCGGTAGCTGTGTTCGCTGCTATACGATGCCAAACACCGACGTCGAATGCCAGAGCTGCAGCGCAACATCCAAAGAGTGGAGATTCCAGTTTGGAAGCCAAACGGCCCTAAAAACTTAGGGTTTCTGAGACTCGACAGCCGAATCTGGTCGATCTAAAGATCGTCCTCGTCATCGAACAGAATACGATTGGCCGCGCCTTCAAGATCATCCAGCTGGCCGTCCTTGAGCGACCAAAGAAAGGCGATCAAACCAGTGAAGCCGAGGATGAGAGCAATCGGCAGAAGATAAGCCAGTGCCGTCATTTCTCACGCCTCCCGACGCGCGTCAGTCGCATAGAGTTGGCCGTAACCAGCAAAGAAGACGCTGACATCGCGAGTGCAGCGACCAACGGAGTCACATATCCCATCATCGCTAAGGGGATGGCAATCAGATTGTAAATGAGCGCCAGCCCAAAGTTCTGCATGATCAGTTTTTTCGAGAACACGGCAACGCGATGAAGCAGCACAGCACTGCCCAAGCGCATTCCTTGGAAGACAAAATCGGCTGCTGCTTGACTGACATCACTGGCCGAGGACGGGGAAAGAGACACATCTGCGGCCGCCAATGCTGGGGCGTCGTTGATGCCGTCTCCGACCATCAGCACTTTCCGTCCTTGTTCGCGTAAAGCTTGTACGCGCGCGATTTTATCTTGGGGCTGCACTTCGGCATGAACGTCTTGAATTCCCAATGTTTGCGCAACGGGCGTGACCACATCTTCCCGATCACCGGACAACAATTCAACATGCATGCCCTGGCCCGCAAATTGGTGGACCGTGTCTTTGGCGTCGGACCGCAACTCGTCCTGAAAAAGGAAAACCACAGGCTTCTCATCGCCCCGGCGGAGCCAGATTTCAGTATAGGGCCCCGTAATGGTATCACTTGGTATCCCACACCAAACCCGGTTTCCAAGACGCACATCTTCGCCATTCACTTCGGCAATCAAGCCTTCCCCCGGATGTTCGACGACCCCCGACAAAGGCGTAATCCCCTTCATATGATGCGCCAATGCCCGCGACAAAGGATGCTTGCTGACGGCTGCAAGTGAGGCCGCCAATTCGAAATCTTGGCGCGCGATATCCGACGCATTGATCAAGTTCAAACGACCAGCGGTCAATGTGCCTGTTTTGTCGAAGATCACCGTGTCGACCGATGCGAGCTTTTCCAGCCCCTCAACGGATTTGACCAGGACACCGTTCTTCAAAAGCTGTCCGACGGCCACCACCTGCACGACGGGAACGGCCAAAGCCAAAGCGCAGGGGCATGTGATGATCAAAACGGCGATCGCCGTAAACAAAGAGTCCTGCCAGGGAATACCGGCAACCAACCACCAAACGAGAAAAGTGATCAAAGCCAAGCTGTGCACCGCGGGGGCGTAGATCTGAGCCGCACGATCAGCAAGCCGCACATATGACGCGCGGCCCTTTTCCGCCTCTTCCATCAAAGTGACAATCTTTGACAAAAGCGTGTCCTGAGCGGGCTTGGTCACGCGCACCCGGATAGGCGCGGACAGATTGATGGTCCCAGCGAAGACCGGATCGTCCTTGCGCGAGTCCCGAGGCAGACTCTCACCGGTAATCGCACTTGTATCGATTGTGGTTTGGCCCTCAATCAAGACGCCGTCCACTGGAATTTGCGCGCCTGCAGCGACCAGCACCGTCATCCCCGGCTCAATCTCGGCAACGGGCAGAACACAAGGGCGCCCCTGCGGGTCAAGAACTGTCGCGGCATTTGATTGCAACGATAACAAATTCTGCGCCGCGGACCGCGCTCGGCCCCTGGCCCGCCGATCAAGATATCGGCCGATCAGCAAAAAGAACAAGAGCATCGCCGCGGCATCAAAGAAGACGTGATCCGCATTGACGATGGTTTCCGCCAGGCTCATCCCGCAAGCCAACAAAACCGCCAGCGATATGGGTACATCCATATTGAGATGACCAGCCCGCAAGGCCCGCACGGCAGACCGGAAAAATGGCCGCCCGGCAAAAGCAACCGTCGGTAAAACGATAAGCGCCGAAATCCAATGAAACAGCGCCCGGGTACCATCGCCCATGTCCGTAACAAGGCCTGCCCAAACAGAGACGGAGATCAACATGACATTGGCGGCCGCGAAACCGGCAACACCAAGACACTGCAAAAGTTCGGACTCTTTTTGAGCATCGGAATCGGTTTGAATGTCGGGATCGAAGGGACGTGCAGTGAAACCCATTCTGTCGAGAGCCTGAAGAATATCGAGCGAAGATGTGCGTGCATCATCCCAAACAACGAGCAAACGCGACGTCGTGAGATTAACGCGCGCTGATTTCACATCCGACTTTTTCAACAAAGTCCGCTCAATACGGTTTACGCATGCAGGACATTCAATATTCTCAACAACAAGATGAAGTTGTGCAAGGTTGTCGATGGTCCGGCTAACATAGCGGGATGGATCAACCAGCGCGCCATCCCATGACAGGGATTCAACAGACCGCGCCGGAGCAGTATGGACCGGCGGATTCGCATTTGCGTTCTGGTCGGTAAAGGCGCTCATCGTTCGACATAAATCCGCGTTTTTCCGTAGAACTCTTCAGCACCGAAGTTTTCGGCATTCAAGTGAACGTCCCAGATGCCATCCAACGGCAATTCCAGATCGGCTCTATAGACCCCGTTTCCGACGGCTCTCATTTCAAGGTTCATGTCGTAGCCGGCATGGGTCGGGCGGATGACATCGGCAACAACCGTCAGCCGGCTCAAAGGCGTACCGCTTTTATCTTTAAACTCGGCCAACAATTGGTGTGACCCATCCGCATTCGGAATGGTACGCACGGCGCTTTCCCAACCTCGGGATCTCTGTTCTTGTCGCGCATCAAGAGTTTTGTTGAAACCGAGCCCGGCCGAGTAAGCATCTTTTGACTCAAGACCGCTCCACGTATCTAGGGCGACATAAGCAAAGAAGATGTTGACCGCAAAGATAACCCCGAAAAATCCGATGAGCCAAATCAAGACTCCCCGTCCGGTGAGCGGCTTTTCAGCAGATACAGTCATTTTACCCCTCCAACAAAGGTGCTGACATAGTCAGCTTGCGTGCCGCTTTCTTGATCGGTCACGGTAAAGGTAACAGGCAGGTTCTCAGCCCCGCGTTCGGCGGGAGATCCGGTCAAAAACACCCGCACATCTTCCAGTGAGCTGGGTCCCACATCCACGCGTAGATTTTGGGATTGCTCCTCAGTGCCCAGAAGGCGCATCGTCAGATCCAATTCCGATGCGTGAGACAGAACATAGGTCCGCGTATCCTGCGTCTTGTTGAGAATCTTCATCGTGTACCCATTCCGCACATCACCGTTGGACAGCTGAACGAAAAGCGGATTTCGATCACGCTGAATGTTCAGCTCCAAAGGAACGCGCGTGACAAGTTGGTAAAGCATTAGGACACCGACTATGGCGATGATCCCACCATAGAAATATGTCCGAGGACGAAAGATATTGAGAGTGGATTCACTACCAGCGTGGCGGCTTTCAATATTCTTATCTGTATCAAAATTGATGAGGTTTGGTGGAAGGTCGACCTTCTCCATGACATTGTTACACGCATCGACGCATAGTCCACAGCCGATACATTCGAGCTGCAGGCCGTCCCGAATATCGATGCCCATGGGGCAAACGGCGACGCATTGTCGACAAGAGACACAATGGCCGCGACCGTCCCAAGTATCTCCCTTCTTGTGTGGTCCTCGGGGTTCGCCGCGCTGTTTATCATAGGTGACGATCAGCGTGTCTTCATCGACCATGGCGCCCTGAATGCGCGGCCACGGGCACATGTAAATGCACACTTGTTCGCGCGCGAAGCCACCGAAGACATACGTAAAGCCGGTCATAATAAAGAAGAACACATAAGCGGTCGTCGGCGCCTCGAAATGCAAGAAGCTGTCAAACAGCATTGGCGCGTCATGGAAGTACATGATCCACGCCCCACCGGTGCCGGCGGCAATTAAGAGCCAGATGGAATGTTTGATAAGCTTCTTCGAGACCTTTGAAAGTGACCAAGGTTCCTTGGCAAGCCTGATACGCCGATTGCGATCGCCTTCGACCCGCCGCTCCACCGCCAAGAAGAGGTCGGTCCAAACGGTTTGCGGACAAGCAAACCCGCACCACAGACGCCCGAACATTGAAGTGATGAGAAACAAAGAAATGGCCGCAAGCACCAACAGGCCCGTAAAGTAAAAGACCTCGTGCGGCCAAATCTCAATAAAGAAAAAGTAAAAGCGCCGGCCGGGGAAATCGACAAGCACGGCTTGGTTCGGCAAATCTGGACCGCGATCCCAACGCACCCAAGGCAAGCCATAATAAATGGCAAGCATCAAGACCATGGAAACCGATTTGATCTTTCGGTAGATCCCAGATACCCGCTTGGGATAAATGGGCTCACGCCCCTTATAAAGACTGCGATTTTCAGTCTTGTTGACCGCCGGCGCTTCAATACGCTCGACACTTAAAGGACGTGAGTCATCGGTCGCTTGCTCAGTCGCAATATTCTGTCCGTTGTCCACGTGCGCACCTATTTTTACTCACTCAATGATCTAAAGGCATCTGCACATCATTCGCCGCCGCCGAGAGAGTGAACATAAATGGCAAGGCTGCGAATTGTTGCCTCGTCCAAACGTTTGTGCCAGGCAGGCATCACGCTGGGTTTCATATTCCCGATGGATTGGTAAAGTGTGTCGCGATCTTTCCCAATCAGCCAAATCTTGTCAGACAAATTCGGTGCACCGAGAAACTTGTCACCGACTCCATCACTCATATGGCATGAGGCGCAGTTGTCTTCGTAGATTGTCGCTGCTCGGGCCGCCTGCTCTTCATTGTGCTCTTCGCCACTCAAGGAGAGAACATATTCCACCAGATCACGCACTTCATTGGCCTGCAAAAGACCTTCGGCCAAAAACGCCGGCATGATGGTGTATCTTGTTTCGTCCTCTTCAGACCGAATGCCATAACGAATGGTCTGTTGAATCTCCTCCAGTGTGCCGCCCCAGATCCAATCATCATCGTTGAGATTGGGATAGCCCGGAAAGCCTTGAGCACCGGTGCCGTGACACGTTGCACAATTGTCACCGAAGGAAGCCTCTGCCGCGGCGAGGGCATAGTTCAACATCTCAGGATTGTTTCGCGCCTCTTCAATCGGCATAGACATGAGTTGCTCATCAAACACGGACCGTGCGGCTTTCGCTTCCGCAATCTGATCGGCCACAACTTGGCGCTGCGAATAGCCGAGAATGCCTTGTGTATATCCGGAGATCAAAGGAATGGCGGGCATCGCAATCCAATAAAGAACGGCCCACACAACCGTGACATAAAATGTATAGACCCACCATTTGGGCAACGGATTGTTTAGCTCTTTGATTCCGTCCCATTCGTGTCCAGTGGTATCAATGCCGGACAGCTCATCGATATCTTTTTGGTCTTCGGTCACTTTACTGCTCCTGGTCGTCCAATGGCATGCGTGCGGCACGATCAAATTTATCTTTGTTTTTCGGCCACAATGCATAGGCACAGATGCCGAAGAACAGCAGCATGAAATAGATCAGACCCCACGATTGCGCGAATGCGGCAGCTTCCTGATAAGACATATTCGTTTTCCCTAGCGTAGATTCTCTTCTGGTTCGTAGACTGAGAAATCAACCATTGTTCCGAGCACCTGAAGGTAGGCGATCAAAGCATCGAGCTCCGATACAAAACTCGGATTACCGTCAAAATCGCGGATTTTGACATTCGGATAGCGTGCGATGAAATCATCGTAATAGTCTGAGAACTCGTCGAGCTGGGCCTCAACATCTAGAACAGCATTCTCGATCATGTCATCGGTGTATGGAACGCCCAAAGCCTGATTGGCTCGCAAGTGCGATTTTAGGTCATGGGTACGAAGCCGCTTCGTCGCCAAAAAGGGATATCCCGGCATAATCGATTCCGGCACCAAACTGCGCGGATCGACCATGTGTTGCACGTGCCACTCATCGGAATATTTGCCCCCGACCCGCGCCAGGTCGGGGCCTGTTCGCTTGGACCCCCATTGAAAGGGGTGATCATATTTTGACTCGGCGGCAAGAGAGTAGTGTCCGTAACGCTCGACTTCATCACGGAGCGAGCGCACCATCTGCGAGTGGCAGACATAGCATCCTTCCCGGATGTAGATGTTTCGCCCGGCCAGTTCCAACGGCGTATAGGGTCGAACACCCTCGACGTCCTCAATAGTACTTTCCAGATAGAAGGTCGGGGCGATCTCAATAATGCCGCCGATCGATACGACAATAAGAATACCGATTGTCAGAACGATCGAGTTTTTCTCAAAAACGGCGTGTTTTTCAAACATAGTTGTCGGCTCCCGTTATGCCATTGCCGTAGAGGGTTGGGCCAAAAGTGTGGAAGCCTCTTTCTCGCGCACATCACCGCGAGCTGTTCGCCACAAATTATAGGCCATGATGATCGTACCGAAGAGATAGAGCCCACCTCCCAATGCGCGGATGAGATAGAAGGGGTACATAGCCTCGACGGATTCCACAAAAGTGTATTCAAGGAACCCAAGAGAGTCGTAGGCGCGCCACATCAAACCCTGCATGATCCCGGAGACCCACATAGCCGTGATGTAGAGCACTATTCCGATTGTCGAGACCCAGAAATGGGCGTTGACCAATTGCAGCGAGTAAAGCGATTTGCGCTTATAGAGCCAAGGGATGAGGCAATAGAGTGCCCCAAAACTAATGTAGCCAACCCAACCCAAAGCACCCGAATGTGTATGCCCAATGGTCCAATCGGTATAATGACTGAGTGAGTTGACCGCCTTGATGGACATGACGGGTCCTTCAAATGTGCTCATGCCGTAAAAGGCGATGGAAACCACCATCATGCGAATGACCGGATCGGTCCGCAGTTTGTCCCACGCGCCGGAAAGCGTCATCAACCCGTTGATCATACCACCCCAAGACGGCATCCAAAGCATGATAGAGAACGTCATGCCCAGTGTTTGGGTCCAATCGGGCAGTGCCGTGTAGTGCAAATGATGGGGGCCGGCCCAGATGTAAATGAAGATGAGCGACCAGAAATGAACGATGGACAAACGATAAGAGTAAACCGGCCGCTCAGCTCTTTTGGGAACAAAGTAATACATGATGCCCAGGAAACCGGTGGTCAAAAAGAACCCGACGGCATTGTGGGCGTACCACCACTGGGTCAGCGCGTCTTGCACGCCGGAAAACAGGATGTAGCTTTTACCCCCAAAGAAAGAAACCGGCAGCGTGAGATTGTTCACGATATGCAGAACGGCGACAGTTACAATGAAGGACAGGAAGAACCAATTTGCCACATAGATATGGGGCTCTTTGCGCTTCCACAGCGTGCCTAAGAATACAAGCAAATAGACAACCCAAACGATTGTCAGCCACAGATCTGCATACCATTCCGGTTCAGCATATTCTTTGCTCTGCGTCACACCGAGCACATAACCTGATGCCGCGATCACGATGAAGAGTTGGTAGCCCAAAACCACAAACCAGGGGGCATAGTGCCCGGCCAGACGTGCCTTGCTGGTGCGCTGCACCACATAAAGCGATGTTGCCAGAAGTACATTTCCGCCAAAGGCAAAAATGACGCCTGACGTATGGACCGGCCGCAAGCGTCCAAAACTGAACCACTCCAGATCAAAATTGAGGGCAGGAAATGCCAATTGCAGGGCGATCACCAAACCCACCAGCAGACCGACGATGGCCCAAAAAACCGAAGCAATCGCGGCAGCCTTGATCGGCCCATCATTGTATTCCAGCTTGTCGCCGACCGGCCGATTGTCGACACCGGTCACAATCTGTTTTCCGACCGGGTAGATCGCCAGGTAAAAACATATGGCGAAAATGGCGGCATGAAAACTCGTCACCGCATCGACGGCTTGCGACGCCCAATAGAGAGCCACGAAAGCCCCCACCAGTAAAAGTCCAATGACAAAAAAGTCGGCAGTTCTCGCCCCGCCTGATTGCTGCACCGTGATGGACATGCTTTGGCTCACCTTTTCATTGATAAAGGTCAAATATTTTTTGTGACTTGAAAAACCCGCCACCCAGAAAAGAACAATGGGATCCCGAATCTGAATCCGTGGCTGACCCTAATCGATGGGTATTCGCAGTATTTGATCTCGATCAAATCTACTGCTTTTGAGCAAAGACAAAACGCCGCACTGCACAAAAGTTGAGACCGTTTGTCGCAGATGCGGGAGCCCCTCCCAGAACTCGCGGAATTGTCCGGTTAACGACGAGGGAGACGGCCAGACCACTCAAACCGATTTGATCTAAGTCATAATGTTTCGACCAACCCAAACCTATGTTCAGCGGACAGACGATACTGCCACAAGGGCAACAACTCTAAGATAACAAAGGGGATATGAATGTTACGGAATACATTACGCGCCGCTGCAATCGCCGCATTGAGTACAGCAACTGTTTCAGCGACGAATATGACGACGGCGCTGGCTGCGGATGGAGACTCGCCTTGGATGTTTCGTGTACGCGCTATTGCGGTCACGCCTGACGAAGGCGCAAGTGTGTCGCCAATCGGTGGATCTGTGAGCATTGACGAAGATTATGTGCCGGAACTGGACATTTCTTACTTCTTCACTGACAACATCGCGGCTGAATTGGTCTTAGCAACCACCAATCATGACGTCAGCAGCTCTGTGGTTGGATCGCTTGGCGATGTTGCGCTTTTGCCGCCAACTCTTACCTTACAATATCACTTCGCGCCGAAAGAGAAATTCAGCCCGTATGTCGGGGCCGGCGTAAACTATACATTTTTCTACGATGAACACGGCGCACCTGGATTGCCGATCGACTACGACGATTCCTTCGGCTGGGCATTACAGGCAGGTGCTGACTTCTGGATCAACGAGCAATGGTCGATCAATGTCGATGTGAAAAAGATCTTCTTGAGCACAGACGTCAGCATCGCTGGTGGTGCCGTCACGGCGGATGTGGACATTGATCCTTGGATTTTTGGATTGGGGGTTGGCTACAGGTTCTAAGCTAAGACCCAAGCGTTGCCGAACCCTAAGTCCGGCGCTCCTGACCATTGGCAACTCCCCCGTTGCATAGCTGGATTTAGGGTTCCACCGCGCCGTCTTGGCGCGCCACCACCGCCACCCCATCGAAAACCAAATCACTGGGGTGCATAATCACAATCTCTCCCTCTGCCAGTCCGTCCTTCACTTCCGCCTGACGTTCGTTCACCTGACCGATTTCCACGTAACGCAGCAAAGCTTGTTCATCCTTGACGATAAAGACGGCCTGCCGGCCCTGGTCGCGGAATAGAGCCCCGAGCGGCACGCGGACAACATCGTCGCCCCGCCAAGTGACAATGCGGGTCTCTACCCGGAATCCATGTCCCAGTAGCGACCACTTTTCAGCAAGATCCGTGATGTCAAGAATCACATTCACGCGCTGCTCTTCGACGCCCAAAGCAGAGACCTTTGTGAATCCGAAAGGTTCGACCCGGCGCACTTTTGCAGCCAGAACATCATCGCCGCCCCAATTTTCCAGATAAGCCTCCGCATCGGGACGGACCTGAACAGCATCTGTCGACAACAGATCGACAACCACTTCTAGTTCCCGAGGGTCACCCACTTCGATAAGTGGCGTCCCTGCGGCGACAACACCTTCACTTTGGTGCAGCACTTGCAAAACCCGGCCATCGACGGGTGCATAAATGGGAATGCAACAACTCGCCGCTGACGGACCGGGCACTTCTGGATTGCCGGGATCGATCAACGACGCGCGCGCGGTTTCCAGCTCATATTCTTTGACCCTGAGCGCCGCTTCTGTGGTCCGAAGAGCCGATTCTTTTGTCTTAACCTCAAGCTGCGCTCGATCGCGGGCGCTTTCTGAGACATTGCCTCTGTTAAACAGACTGTCTGCGCGCCGAAGCTCCGATTGCGCAAACTCAAACTCCGCCAAAGCCCGCGCAACTTCGGCCTGAGCCAGCGTCAAAGCGGCTTCTGCAACTTTGACCGCCGCCTCGGCTTGAGCCCGAGTCCGAATGTCAAGAAAACTGGGCGACGTAGGTTGAATACTTGCGACGGCGGTTTCATAGGCGCGAACCAGATCGCCCACATCCGCATCAATCCGCAACACGCGTCCAGCCATGGGCGCAGAGACCGTGTAGATTTCCTCAACGCGGGTCTGCCCCTCATCGGTGACCGAGACCACCATCTCACCCCTCGTCACCTCTGCAAAATCCACGGGAATGGTTTGAGGACGAAGGGTCAAATACACCAAGAAAGCAAAAAGCAAGATCCCACTGACCAGCAAAGCCAATCTTTTTTGATAACCACTCAACGCGCTCCAGAATTTCACGTTCTCAATCCCTCGTTTTAAGTACGCCCACCAAATCGAGCCGCAACATCTTTCGCGCGACCAAGATGCCGGAGACAATTGTCGACAAAACGACCACAAGCATCGCCAACGCAAATGTCGAGCTATTTACGACAATGGGAATACGGAATATTTCTGTTTGAAATCCAACTGCAATCAATGCGGATAGCCCGTATCCCATAGCAGCACCGACGGGCAATGAAATCAAAGTTAAAATCGCCAACTCACCCAGGAGAATATAGGCGATTTCTCCTTGGGTAAATCCAAGCACGCGAAGTGATGCCAACTCCCGCGACCTTTCAGACAGACTGATACGGGCGGCATTGTAGACAACACCAAAAGCAATCATGGAGCCGAACGCCAAATAGAAGAAGAGCGCTATAGCCATCGATTCGCGAATGGTCCTGCGAAACGACTCGATCATTTTGTTCTTAAGTGAGATGCCCGCTACGCTGGGAGTGTTTTTGAGATCCTCATACAATTGATTTTGGTAAAGTTCATCTACCAGAATGTGAAATCCGGAAATCAACTGCGATTCCTGCAGAAAAGCAGCCAGTGACGCGTCATGCATATAAGCCGACGTTCCGAAATATTCTTCGAGCAAGCCCGCGACAACAATGTCGCCCTCTTTGCGCTTGCCCGTCATAACTTTAACGCTGACCTCATCACCGGGTTTCACATGAAGTTGGTCGGCCAAATATGTGGAGAGAACCAATCCCTTTGGTGGAATTTGGATCGGCCGCAATTTCGTATCAAGCGTGCGATAAATGTCCAGACCGTCCCGAAGCCCCATCAGAGAAATTTGCTCCGTTCGGTGACCCGACGTCATCTTGACCGGTACGGCCCGATAAGACTCCGCCGCCATGACCCCCGGCATCTTGTAAATCAAACGTTCGGTCGTCGGATGGCGAGGTTCCACAAATGTAATCGTAGCGTCCTGACGTTGAGCCTGAAAGTAGTAGACTTCAATCGCATGCTCAAAAGCATCAAGGGGAAATAGGGAACCGATAATCAGCGCCACGGACATGGACATGCCCAAAACCGTCAAACCTGCCCGCATCGGCCACCGGCGGATATGACGGAAGATCATGCGGCTCGGTTCGGACAATTTGTCGATCCACCCCCAACGCTCCAACAACGTGACTTTGTAGCTCACCGGCGGAGCCGGTTGCATGGCGACGGCCGGCTCCATGGAAACAGCTTTTCGAACCGCATGTATGGTTCCGGCCACAGTTGCCAACACTGCCACAAGAGCGCTCAACACAATTGTCGAAACATCCGTATAGTAATGCAGGAATGGGAATTGGAAGAGGGTCATATAGATGTCCGTCAACCCCTTACCCATCCACAAACCCAGCGCGATGCCAAGGACAACGCCCAAGACCGTCAATGCAAGAACAAGTTTCAAGAAATGCCAGCCGATGTCCCAATCGCTATAACCGAAGGCTTTCAACAGTCCAATTTGTTCGCGTTGAGTCTGTATCAAGCGTGTGACCACGATATTCAAAAGAAACGCCGCCACGGCGAGAAAAATCGGCGGTATAATGCGTCCGGTAATCTCCAATTGCTCCAGCTCATTGGAGAGAATGACGTGAGAGATTTGTTCGTCGCGATCGACGGCGCCGAACCCCCCATAAGGTTCGATCAATTGGTCAAGGCGCGCAATGATTTCGTCGCTACGGGCACCACGCAACATCGTCAGACTGACCGCGTCAAACGCACCGGTGAGGTCAAAAGCAGATTCCAGAGCCTTACGGCCCATCCAAATGATCCCGAAGGTGCGGTCATCAGGCATCAACTGACCTGGAGCAACGGCGTAGATATACTCAGGCGACAGCGCGATGCCGACAATCTCCAATTGCCGTTTGTTGCCGTTGATAATTCCGGCAAACGAATCCCCTAACTGAAACGCGTGGGCTTGCGCAAAATTCTCACTGATAATGACCTCGTCCGGCGCGGATTCCCGAATCCACCGGCCTTGCCGCAAAACCAGATTGTTGAGAACCGGCTCGCCGGCTTCCGGAATGGAAATCAAACGACCCAGTGCGGGCTCACTCATCCCCTCCACATCCAGCGTGACATCGCGTACAACGCGGGCTTCCGCCAACCCTACCCCAGGGATGACTTCAATCCGTCTCATCAAACTGATGGGTGCGCGCTTTAACTGAGCAAAGATGTCTGCATAGCGATAGCGGTCATAATAGGCATCGCGTGTCTCGCGCAGAGATACATTGGTCCCGAACGACATCACAACCGTCGCCACGCCGCAAGCAATCACCAACGCAATCGCCAGGGCTTGGCCGCGCATGGCCAGCAAATTCCGAACGAGTTTTAGATCAAGCGCGCGCATGTTCAGCTACCAAGCAATATCCAATGCGGCTACTTTTTTGTCGTTTGTTTGAACATTGTGAATTTGACCGTCAGCAAAAGTCATAATGCGATCACCCAAGCTAGCGATTGGCGCATTATGCGTAATGATCGCTGTTGTCGTACCCGTTTCTTGATTGATCCGCATTAAGGCGTCCAAAACCAAAACGCCCGTCTTGCTGTCGAGCGCCCCTGTCGGCTCGTCGCAAAGCATAACTTGAGGGCGCTTAGCTATGGCACGGGCGATAGCCACACGCTGCTGCTCACCACCCGATAATTGCGCGGGAAAGTGATGAATGCGCTCTTTAAGCCCAACAATTTCAAGTGCCTCCTCGGCATTCATAGGGTCGGAAGCAATTTCGGTGACCAATGCCACATTCTCTTTGGCGGTCAGGCTGGGCACCAGATTGTAGAACTGAAAGACAAATCCCACATGATGACGGCGGTATTGTGTAAGCCCTGCCGTATCCAGCGCCGTCAGCTCCTGTCCACGAAAAAAAACTTGCCCCGACGTCGGCTGATCAAGCCCTCCCAATATATTCAGCAATGTGGATTTGCCGCTGCCCGATGGCCCCAAGAGAACGACCATTTCGCCTTCCATAATCTCGACATCGACGCCGCGCAGCGCATAGATCTTGACGTCCCCCGTCTCATAAATCTTGGTAATATCTTTTGTGACGATGCAGACATCCCGGTCTGGTGAATCGGCATGGGTCGCTGTTGCGGAACTTTGCATTTGAAATCCTTAAACGTCACAAAATGAGCGAGACTAGTGATATGCCTTTGAAGCCGCATTGACCTAAGTCATGAGCGGATCATCCATTGGGCTCAAGCTCGGCCCTGAGAGACAGGAGCTCGAGCATGTCCTTCAATACCAAAATTCCAGCAAGTTTGCCATGATCGGTGACGAGCAATCGGCCATTTTGGGCCAAACGCATCTTGAGCAAAGCCTTATTCGCGTCTTCGTCTGCCGAGATCGTATTGCGGTCCGAAGCAGGTTCAAGGACCGCACGGACCGGTGCACGACGCCATTCGTCTCGGGGTATTTGTCGAATGCGAGAGGCCGACACCAATCCCAACAAAACGCCGTTTTGCACGACCGGAAAAACATCATAGTGATAGCGGTAAATGTACTCTTCGACCAGGTCTTGAATGGAAAGGTCCGGCGGCACACAGATGGGATCCTGCTTCATAAAGAGGGCGACCGGTTTGTTTTCAAAAACCGCTCTCAAACCCACGTCCAGTTCGGCCGCTCGGGCTGCACTTTTTAAAAACAAGCCGATCATTCCCCACCATAAACCGGCAATGATGTTACCGGTGACGAAGGAAAGAACGCCCGCCAAAATCAGAAAAACACCAAAATAGCCGCCGAGCTTGGCGGCATTTCGTGTCGCTACTGCAAAATTATTCGTTCGCTGCCATTGCAGGGCGCGAAAAACGCGTCCGCCGTCCAGCGGGAAAGCTGGAACCATATTGAACACAGCCAAAACCCCGTTGAGCAGAGCCAAATAGGAAAACACACCGATGATTGGAGACCCTATGGACATAGCGGCCAGCACACTTGCGCAAAACCAAAAGGTCAGCGCCAAAAACAAGCTGGCCAAAGGGCCTGCGATGGCAATATTGAACTCAGCCAGCGCATGCGGGGGCTCGCTTTCCATTTCGGCGACGCCGCCGAATATAAACAAGGTGATCCCCCTGATCGGAAGTCCATAGCGCAAGGCAACCAGAGAATGGGCCATTTCGTGAAATAGAATCGAAAAAAAGAGCCCTATGGCGCCAAACACACCCATGGCCCAGTATTGAGTCACTTGAAGACCAATATACCGAGCCGGAAAAAACCCAGTTGCCAAAGACCAGGTAATCAGGATCGCAAGGATCAACCAACTGAAGTCCACTTTCACCTTGATACCGGCAAAGCGGAACAATGTGACGGCTTGACCAAACATACCGAGTGTCCCGAATTCATGTAGGGCGCCAGCGCGTAGAGAAAAGGCTCTCGCACTTCGCTTATGTATAAATATCGCACAGCAATTCAACACGCAAACGCGACGATTTGCACATTAGGACTTGAGAGATCTATGTTAGGCTTTCGGAAGCATGAGGAAAATCAAGCTTACCTTTTTGGGAGGTGTCGGAACCGTAACAGGTTCGAAGTACCTTCTGGATGACGGGCATAACCAGATATTGGTCGATTGCGGTCTATTCCAAGGCTTCAAACAGCTTCGCTTGCGTAACTGGGCCGCTTTGCCCATCACACCTTCCAAGATTGACGGGGTTATTCTCACCCACGCCCATATTGATCACTCAGGCTATCTACCGTTGTTGGTCAAGAATGGCTTTCGTGGACCAATCTTTGCGACCCCGGCGACACAAGCGCTTTGCGACGTGCTGTTACCCGACAGCGGCTATCTGCAGGAAAGAGATGCGGATTTTGCCAATAGGTACGGCTTTTCAAAGCATAAGCCGGCCAAGCCACTTTACACGCAAGCGGACGCCGAAACATCTTTGGAACAATTTGAAATGGTTCCGTTCAACACGCCGCACGAGATCGGTGGTCTAACCTTCAAGATGATTCCCGCAGGACATATCCTTGGCGCTGCCAGCGTAGAGGTGAAATGGAATGGTCGAACGCTCGTATTTTCGGGTGACCTGGGCAGATTCGATCATCCGTTCATGAATCCGCCGTCAGAGGTTCGGCATGCCGACTATGTTGTCATGGAATCGACCTACGGCAATCGCTCACACAGTAAAGAAAGTCCCGACGAAGCTCTCAAGAAGATTATCGTGGAAACTGCGTCTCGTGGAGGAACAATTGTTATCCCAGCTTTCGCTGTGGGTCGTGCCCAAGAGATCTTGTTTCATATTCACAATCTCAAGAAATCCGGTCAGATTCCGGATCTCCCCGTCTATCTCGACAGCCCCATGGCTATTGATGCCAGCGACATTTTTTGCACCTTCACAGACAGCCATTGTTTGTCGCGCGAACAAGCGCGCGCCATATGCGCCACAGCAACCTACGTGCGGCATGCCGAAGACTCCAAGAGTCTCGACTCAAATGGCATCCCAAAGATTATTATATCGGCAAGTGGCATGGCGACGGGCGGGCGGGTTCTGCATCACATCAAAAAGTTGGCGACAGACCATCGAAACGCTCTGGTTTTTGTTGGCTTCCAGGCTAGCGGCACACGCGGCGAGGCCTTGGTGACCGGCGCCGAGAGCGTCAAGATTCACGGGCAATATGTCTCCATCAAAGCCGAGGTTCATAATCTCTCAATGCTATCAGCTCACGGTGATGCGAATGATCTCATTCGTTGGCTCTCCCCAATCAAGACACCCCCAAAATGGGTCTACATCACACATGGGGAACCAAATGCGGCTGACATGTTGAGGCGAAAAATCGAAGAGAGATACTCTTGGAATTGCTGCGTGCCTGACTATCTACAAAGTGTCACTCTCCATTGACGAGCTCACTCATGAAAACGATCCGCACGCTCATTTTGATCGCAAACGGCTCCCGCGCCAAATTCCTTTTACATAACGGGCCCGGCAAAGGTCTCAGCAACAGACCTGACCTCACCCTCCATCACGATGTCCGGCAGATCAGAGATATTCAAGCAGATAGACCGGGCCGAACTCACGATAGCAGCGGGCCACACCGCCATGCGATGGAATACGCAAGCGATCCGCAGGAGACTGAAAAATCGCGCTTTGCGCGGAAAATCGTACAACAAACTGAAAGCGTTCTTAACGACTCCGGCTTTGATCGTTTGATCGTAACGGCGTCACCGAACATGTTGGCACGGCTCAGGGACTCACTCACAGCTGAGGTCAAACAAAAGGTCTATGCTGAGATCGACAAAGACCTCACGCAGATTCCTGATGGAGATCTGGCGGCGCACTTTGACAATATATTGAATGTATAGAGGCTTTGCGTCGAAGTTGAGCGGAAAAAGACTCAGCGGCCTTCATCAAACAGGCCACCTTCAACGCTGATGGAGAATTCCAAAATCCATTGAGCGATCTCCGGCGGCACGTCGTCTTTAGAGAAGGTTTTTTGGGTTTCCAGATCGTAGGCAAAGGCCGCCAGATCACCAATTTCATGCCCTTCCAGCTCAATTTGATACGCAAATTCTGTGGCTTGCAATTCGACCATTGCATAAGAGCCGCGCCACATTCGAGCGGCAAAGTCGAGGATATCGACCTCGCGATTGGTCTCGGGCGCATCAAAAGCGGGCGCAGCAACGCCGCCGACGCCATTGACCGAATGACAGACGACACAATAGCGCTCGACAAAAAGGGACTTGCCGCGCTCCGGATCGACAACGGGAACCTTCAGCCTCAGATCCGGCGCGGACATTGAGGTGTTGGCGCCGGATTGCGACAAAGCATCGCTCGCGCCGACAGCAAGCATACAGAAAGCCGCGATACCCAAAATTTGCCGTCCCAGCTTTGTCATTAACTCCATACTCCACAAAATAAAGACCCGATCACCGCTTGTCGGGCCGCAACTATACGGAAGACCGGTTACCGCCTCATTACCAGCTTAAAACTGCGCACGATAAACTGGGTAAACTGTTTTGTCATACCTGATCAGCGTGTAATTGCTTTCCAGAAATGTCACTAGGTCCACCAATTGTTGTACGGTCATGACATCGTTGTAATTTCTCATGCGAGACTCGCCGCTCTCAGTCTCGACCATCTCCGTGCTGTATCGCCGCGTCACCCGATGAGAGGGATTGATCACCGAGGTCACGAGATCGCCATAGGTTTTGATGGAGGTCACCGGGCCGCCCAATCGCACGTTGATGGTTGGGTATTCAGTCGCGGCGAGTCGCTCAATCGTATCGATCGAATGACAGGCATTGCACTCCAGCTCAACGAATACAGATCGGCCGCTCGCGATATCCCCTTCAGGCAAAGAGAAACCGCGCCCGGAATTGGGTCCCACATCGCAAGCCACCAAAGTAAGACTCATAAACAACCCAAGCAAAAGGGAGCAATATCTCATTCATCGTCCTCCTGAAAATCTTGGCTGAGTTTACCATCGGGTCGGCGCGCGGCTTTGATGAAGATCAATGTCAAAAAGACCGCCCCGAGATTCAGTGCAGCAAGCCGTCACTCTCGGTTCCAAAAAGCGAATCAAACGCCACAATATCTTGATATAGCTGGCCGCCTTCACGCGCCAGCTCTTGCAGAGCTACTGTATCGACTTGACAACTGATCTCCCTGGAAATCTGGAGCCAATCTTGTTCATTCAGTTCGTCGGCAGCCAGACGAAACAGGTTGAGCTCTTCCCGTGTCATATGGGCGCGAGAAATCGTCACAAATTCATTGACTTCGACTTGGATGATTTGCTGATCCACCAACGTGTCGGACCCGACCCGCTCAATCAATGTGGAAAAGCGCGCCATCAAATCATTCAAGAGAGTATGCTCCGCCTGAAGATTGTGGATGAGCTCCACGGAGTCAGGACAGCGCCGCTGCAAATTGGCGAATACGATGTCTTCTTTTTTGTGATGCACGCGCTCCCGGTACAGACCAAAATAGCGGATAAGTTGCTTGAGTTGGGTCAATTCCGCCTCAGTACAAACGTCCAACCGCCCGGCCTGACGTTCCAGCAAATCCAGAAGGCGCGCTGTCTTGCGATGTTCACGATGAAGGTCTTTGAGGACACTGCTCATATCAAAACTCGGCATTCCACCAACAGTCGGAATGATTAGATGATTTTCAATCCCCAATATTGACTAAGGTCAAAAAACTCGAAAATATGCCGGAAATTTGGCCCGGCTCGCGCAAAAAACGCTTAGATTGGCCCCAAAATGACAGATCAAACAAACAACGAAATTAACGGTAATCATCCGTCCAACAAGATTGCGTGCTTCGATTGCCCGGCGCGCATGAGTGATCTGTGCCAAGGATTATCCGATCTCAATCTGCCGGCCCTCTACCAAAGCTCGACACACATGGACTTCGCCAAAGGCAGCACCATTTCCCTTGACGAAGAAGATTCCCAATATGTTTTCAATGTGCGCGAGGGTTTGGTGAAAATGTCCCGGCTCGGCGCCTCCGGCCAGCGCCAAATTGTTGGCTTTCTGTTTTCCGGTGATCTTTTCGGCGTCACGCCGGGTGAAGAACACGGATTGTGCGCCGAAGCTGTATCGCCGGTGAAGCTGTGCCGTTGGGAACGCAAGAAGTTCGAAGATCTGCTCGTGCTGTTTCCGGCCATGGACAAGCAATATCATATGATTATGTCCAAGCTTTTGGGACAAACCATGGATTTGGCTTACGCTTTGGGGCAATTGACAGCCGATCAACGCCTGGCGGGATTTCTGCTGCATTTGGCGGACCGGCAAAAAGACATCGGTCATCCGGAAGATGAAATCCGGCTCGATATGTCGCGGACAGATATTGCTGATTATCTCGGACTCAAAATCGAAACCGTCAGCCGCGGTCTTTCCAAAATGAAAGCGGAGGGAATCATTGCGATCCCCTCCCAGCGTCTCATTCAAATTGCCGACCGGCCTAAGCTAAAAGCAATGGAGCTGGAAGCCTAGGCCTATCGAACCGGCTGTTATTCCGCAGCCGCTTTCCGCTCGACCCTGTCTTTCATCAAAGGGATCTCTTCCAAGACCCAGTTTTTAGACGTCTTGCGGCCTGGCGACGGAATGGCAAAGGCTGTCGACTTGCCATTGCGGCGATGGAACTCCTCCACATCGACGCGCCAGCCATTGTTATCGAAGACCTGCAACCAGTCACGATAGGCGATAATCGCCTTATCGGCGGGCACCAGAACTTCCTTGGTATTGCTGAACGGCGTTTGGTCCGGATAGACATCCAGCAAAACATCAATGTCTTGCTGCGCGATGACGCGGTTGCGGTCATGGATAGGTTGATCCATATCCGGATCCAACATGAAGTTGCGCATATTCACAAAGAAAATGCGGGTGTGATTCTCCGACACAGGCTGTTCAAAGAAATACTGCCGGAAGCTGGTTTCAGGCGTAATGTTGATATGCGTAATCACCGCATTAGGCCCGTAAGTTCCGCCGCCGGCATAGACGTCACTATCGCCAGGCTTGGTATCGCCCCAAGTCTTGTCTTCCAAAGGCGGTGAATAAAACCGGTGCATAAACCAGAAGCCCCAGCCCTGACGATGCTCTTCGGTGTCGTAATCGTTAACTTTGTAAGTGTCACGATTCATGCCGGTAAACCCATGGGTCGGATGCACAAACTCGTTGTGCGCCGGATCCAAAGCGTTTTCGACGGAGCGCTCGTAATTGTAATCAACTTCCAGAATCAAAACCTCATTGGCACGCCAGCCGTCTTGATCATATTCCTCAATTTCCAGGAGCGGCGGACGTTCCTCTTCCGGCAGATCCCCTAGGAAAGCAAAGACGATGCCGTACTTCTCTTGTGTCGGATAGGCATCAATCTTGGCCCGAGCCGGAACCTTCGTCCCATAGCCGATGGAAGGAATGTTTACGCACTCTCCTTTGCCGTTAAATTCCCAGCCGTGATAAGGACAAACAATGCAGCCGTTGACGACGCGCGGCGAGTTGTCTCCTGCCGACCATCCGCCGCCGAGCGATCCACCGCGATGGACACAAGTATCACTAAGAACATTGACCTCCCCGTCCTGTGTTCTGAAGGCGACAAGATTAACGCCCAAAACTTTGACCTTTTGAGGTTTGTTCACTTCCAGATCTTCACTGCGAACGATCGGATACCAAAAATTGATATACATGCTCTGATTTCCCTTCCCTTGAGATTGCAATTGGACGGGAGGTTAACGATGGCAAATATCTCTTTCTTGACTTATGTCAAATCGATCCGCGTCGCATCTTGGCGAACGCGTTGCACACACCGCTAGCTTCTTGAGTTTCGAAAACAAATTGCCGTTTGCTTGACAAATTGTCGCAGGATCTCGAAAGGCGAAACAGATGCCTTACGTGAATGATGAGAGAAACAATGAGCGCGGAGTCAGATCCCAAAAGGCAAGGCGTGCCTCACGGCATACGTAAGACCGCTTAACTGTGAAGAAACGATACGATAGCCCTACTTAGGTGCAGATATATTCAGTCAACGTCCTATCTCCTCACAGTGACGACAAACCGAAGAAAAGGCCGTGCAATGTCAAATTTGGGGCCAAGATTTATGGCTATTTTCTTGAATTCCGTGTGTTGGAAACCCGAATGTTTGATCTGAATCAACATATCCACGAAAGAGGCATGTCAGTTTTGCACATGATACGATGCCGTGCCGGAAAAGGAGACTCGACCAATGTTTAAGAAAATACTCGTCGCACTTGACGGTTCAGAACCCAGTCGGCACGCATTTGACGCCGCCGTTAGCTTGGCAAAATCACAAGATGCTGAGCTGGTCTTGTTTCACATCCTGCTCCGAACAACTCCTTTGGACGTTTTATACGACATCGTGAAACAGAATGATCTTCCGGAGTCCGTCAAAACCGCACTTGATGACGTTCAAGTCATACCCTCGACGACGGCTTATGGTGCCGCAGCCGGCACGGCCTATGTCGTGGTTCCCGACAAGGCTCTAGGGATGCTGGCGGAGACTTATCTGGCCAATGCGGAAAAAACTGCTCGCGAGGCCGGCGTCGCAAACATCTCGACGCATATCGCCGACGGTCAGCCTGCAGATGAAATACTTGCCTATATCGAAAACGATGGCGCAAATCTCGTTATTTTGGGAAGCCGTGGCCTTGGGGACTTGAAAAGCCTGTTCCTGGGCAGCGTATCTCATAAGGTTGTGCAGGAAAGTCCCGTGCCCTGTATGATCGTCAAATAGAATATCAAACACACAACCAAAACGCATGATTGGCCAATGAAGCATTGGCCTTCACGCCACCTCTAAATCTGGGGAGACGACCAAATGCTCAATACACAGAAATACGAGGATCAACTTCGTGCTCGGCTCAAAGAGCTCGACAGCCGGCTCCATGGCATCGAAGACCGCCTGGACGAACCGGCCGATGATGACGCGGAAGAAAGAGCCACAGAGCGGGAAGACGATGAAGTCCTCGAACAATTGGGCATGGCTGGGCAAGCAGAGATTGAAATGATTGAGGCGGCTCTGGGCCGTGTCAAAAACGGGACCTATGGGACCTGTTTATCTTGCGGCGAACAAATTTCGGAGGAGCGGCTCGACGTGGTACCACACGCCGCATTATGCCGAAATTGCGCACGCGACAACTGACCGGAAGATCACAACATACAAAAGTTGTCGCAAGTTCGATTCGCGTGAAAATTCCTAAACTTTCATTGTGAAGATCAACCACTTCTAAGTTCCGCTTAAGCTCGTCTCATGTATAGACGACAAGAACGCAAGAAATGGATCAGCACAATGAATACAAGCAAACCGACTATCGTCGTTGTCAACGGGACTGCAGATGAAGGCTATTGGGCCGTCTACTATCTGCTGAAAACAGGAAAATTCAACGTACGCACAACGGCGCGGCGATTAGAAGGGACACGGATCGACCGGCTAAAAGCACTCGATTTTGATGGTTCCCGATGTGAAATCGTCAAAGCCTCGACAAATGATCTGCAAGGTCTAACAGCAGCCTTCGAAGGCGCGGACGGCATTTACGGGACCAGCATTTATAACATCTACGCCAAACAATATCGCGCCGCCAACCCGGAAGAAATGGAACAATGCCGTATACTGATGACGGCAGCCGAGCAGTGCAGCTCTTTGAAGCACTTTGTCTGGCAAACAATGACACGGTTTGACTTGCCCCCGGAAGATATTGACCTAGAGGCACCGATCCATTTCCGGACAAAATGGTTTTATGAAGAGCAGATCAAGAAAGGCAATCTGCCTTGGACGTTCCTGCGCCAACCTGCCTATATGCGCCAGGTGGTTTGGGGCATGCAGTACAAAACCCGGCTGGTCTACCCTTATGCACCGGACTCCCGACTCCCCTACGTATCGGAAGAGGATATCGGCAAATGTGTCGCGGCTATTTTTTCCGACCGGGAAACGCATCTTTTTCAGACCATCAACGCCGTCTCCGAAGTGGTCAGCCCAACAGAGATCGCAGAACGCGCGCACGCTCTTGATTCACGCTTCAGCCCAAAGTACCGGCAAGCAAGCTGGCTTGAAAACGCCTTTTTTGACTATGTCATTGTCGGACTTCGACCGGCATTCCGCTACCCCCAACAAATCAACAGCAATATTATGGCGGGCAACTATTTTGGGATGACGCTGGAAGATAAAAAGCGCTGTGAGGACCTCATTGCCCCTCTTCCACTGACCAAATTGGAAGATTGGATGTCGGAACATTTCAAGACATCCCTGTCGAAAGCATAGCAAGCCGGTCCCGGTTCGCGCAGCACCGTGCTGTACAGCCAAATCCTACTGGGCGAAAAGGTTACCCCTTTTCACCTACCCATCGATATGCTCATATGAGCATCCAATCGCGCCACAAGCGATTTTTTGAAAAACCAGGTGGGAGAAACCAATGGCTGTAATGAAAGTAATTGAAATTATGGGGGACTCGCCCAAGTCCTTCGAAGATGCTGTTGATCAGGCCGTGGCAGCCGCCGCCAAGTCTGTCGATGGGATTAAATCGGCCTGGGTCAAAGACCAAAATGTGGTCGTCACAAACGGCAAGGTCTCTTCTTACCGGGTTTCCCTAAAGATCACCTTTGAGGTCAACACATAGATCTTCGGTCTCCGCGGAGATCTCAGCTCGACCAACAATCAAAGACGAACAATTCCATACCGCGTCTGGGACCTGAACGCGCATGCATTTGGGGTCCGCGGAGGCGGCCGAAATGAAAGGACAAATGAATGGGATACAAGATTGAAGAAATTGAAGGCGTCGGACCCGCATATGCGGAAAAGCTTGCCACAGCCGGAATCGCCACCACAGACGACCTGCTCGACAAATGTGCCAGCAAGGCAGGACGATCCGCCACTGCAGAATCCACGGGATTGAGTGAAAAACTGCTGCTCAAATGGGCCAACATGGCTGATCTTATGCGCATCAGCGGCGTTGGCGAAGAATATTCCGAGCTTCTGGAAGTTGCCGGTGTCGACACCGTCAAAGAATTGCGTAACCGCAATGCCGAAAATCTGGCGGCCAAAATGGCAGAGGTGAACGAAGAGAAAAAACTCACCCGCACAGTGCCGTCCCAATCGCAGGTCGAGAAATGGATTGAACAGGCCAAAGGCCTCGATCCACTGATCACCCACTAACCTTCGCGAGCGAAAGATATGAAAATCGAAAGGGGAGTCCTCAAGACTCCCCTTTTTCGTGCCACCTCCCCTATCGGGTCTTCAAAAGGTCGCGGATTTCTTCAAGCAAGACTTCTTGTTTTGGCGGTGCCGCAGGTTCTTCAGGCTTCTCTTCCTCTTTTTTGCGCATTGCGTTCATCGCCTTGATGACCATGAAGATCGCCCATGCCACAATCAGAAATGCAAAAACATTGTTCAGAAAGACACCGTAATTGATGGTCACCGCTTCTGCCGATTCCGTCGCCTCGCGGAGGGTGATGACCAACGCGGAAAAATCAATTCCGCCCACCAACAATCCGATCGGCGGCATGATCACGTCGGCGACAAGAGATTTGACGATCGTCCCGAAGGCGCCGCCAATGATAATCCCCACGGCCATATCGACCACATTGCCCTTTAAGGCGAATTCCTGAAACTCCTTCAGCATACCCACTCTCCCGTTGTGATTGCCTCAAGCTATTAAATGTAACTGATTCTCATTTGCCGGAGGAGACTTGGCGCGAACCGGAAACCGGCGCCTTAGGCAACCGCCGGCTGCGAGACCCCAGATTCTGACGGGAAAGTCGGTTCACCAACCCGCTATGATGGAAGCAGCGCCTAAGTCCGGTGCTTTTTCCGCGTCCCGAAAGCCAGACCCGCGAAAGCCAAACCGACGAGAACCAGCGTGTTCGGCTCCGGAACGGATCCGGTCGGCTGATCCACCACAGTCCATGTAAAGTCGGCCGCATTGGTCTTCTGTGCCGTAACCGTAAAAGAGTTCGGACCCGCCGGGACAAAAAACGTCGTGGTGATGTCAGATAAGAAGAACGTGTACAGCCCGAGAGCCACCGGATCACCCAAATTTCCGGTAATGGGAAACGGAACAAAATTGACAATGTTCCATTCGATACTTTCTCCAGGTGCGAGGGAAATCACACCTGGCGGTGCAAAGTTCGGCGGATTGAACGGATCGAAATACTGGCTGAAAATCGGATCCACGAAATTAATGCCTCCGCCTCCAACGGCACCAACCAACGCCTCACCACTGACATTGGTCACACGCCCGCGCATAACAACCGTGTCGGTCGGACCGACGATCTGTCCAGAGTCCAGAAATTCAAATTCTATGATTGGAAGCGCTTGGGACGTTTGGGTAAACGCGACAATCAAAGTGACTGTCAAAACGAAATTCTTGCAAAGCTGAAACATGGCCCCACCTACTTATTACTCACTATACTGACTTATTGTAGCATGACGAGATGTTATAGACCATAGGGTGTAAAAATTTTTCAGTTTGAAAAAAATTAGACCAATGCATTCAGGCTATTCAAACGGCAAAAATCAAACCGGCTTTAGGGCTTAGCGCAAACTTAAGGAGGATGGCCAAGACTCAAAGCCACAAAAAGACAACCTAGACCATTTTCCAAATGCAAAATTGCGTGTCTCACTTTGGTTAATAATACTCAGTATGCGGTATGAATGCGGCAACATTCAGATCATGGTTACCACTCCGACAGCAACCGCCCAAATCCGGATGTCTGATCGGCAATACCGTTTTGGCGTAGGGCGTACCAATAGGTTGCCGCGTTGATCGCAATGACCGGCTTGCCCAACTGTTGCTCCACTTGCGCCGCCACGCGCATGCAGGCCAGATTGGTACCGCATTGAATGATCGCGTCCGGCTCATCCTGCTCCAGCTCCAAAATGGCGTTATGCAACTTGGATTCCGGCTCATGCGCAATCAATTGGGGGCTTGCGCTTTTCAAGCCAATCACGCGCGTGACCTCATATCCGATATCGTTGAAAAACCTCTCCACCATCCGATCGCCCACCGGCATATAGGGCGTGAGAATGCCGATACGCCGAATCTCTTTTTCGCTTCCATAAGCCGTCAGTGCCGCCTGGCATGCCTGGCTGCCCAGGGCGACGCCGACACCTGCCCGCGCCTCAAATTCTTCTAAGAGTTTCGTGGACCGGTCGGCACCGTCCCAGAACGTTTCTGCCGACATACCCACCACCACATAATCCGGCGCACATGTCATGACCGAGTCGATGGCAGACATAGTATTTAGCCGGATGGTTTCGATCAGCACTTCAAAACTCGCATCATCTGTCACCGGATCATCGGGAATTGTAATGCGCGAATGATGATTGGTGACACCTTCCGGCTGAAGCTTTGCATATTCGGGTTCGACGACCGTATTCGTCGACGGGGCGATGACGCCAAACTTCTTTCGATATCCTAAAGTATCAACCATTGCGTATTCGAACTCTGACTTACGGAACCTGTTGTGCCGCCGCGCGGCCGGCCACCTTACCCAAAGAGGTCGCGGTCAACAGACCGTTGCCGGCAATATAACCGGTGGCGCCCGCCCCAGAAATCCCGCGCGCCGCACCGCCTCCGGCAAACAGATTTGGAAATGCGCTGCCGTCCTGGTCCAGAACCCGGGCGTTGCGATCAACACACAAACCGCCTTGGGTGTGGAACAAGGCACCTGTGACCTTCACTGTATAATAGGGCGGCTGAAGTTCCGTTCCTTTTTGAAAGACTCGGCCGAAAGCATCAGGCGCCTCACTTGACTTTGCCGCATCAACAGCCGTGAGAGTTATGGTCAGAGACTCAAGCGGCAGATGTGTTTTTTCTGCCAAATCCTCAAAATCATCAGCTGAGATCAGGGCCTTGGCCGCGACGGCATCTTTGAAGTCGTCGAATTGCATCATCATGTCATAAATGCGCTGATCAAAAAGTGTCCAAGCCACTGCACCGGATTGGGCGAGAATTCTGCAGGCCTGTTCGGAATATCCTTGGGACTCATCAGAAAAACGGCATCCCTCTTGGTTGACCTGAATACCGCCCTCCATAATGGTCGGCCAAAGGATGGGAACACCATGGCCATAGGCCAGGCCGCCGTGACCTTGATAAGAATCCATATCACCGAGCGCCGCCCCCAGCGCCTCTCCCCATAAAAAGGCCGACCCCCTATTTTCAAGATGGGTGTGCGGCACTGCCGCTGTCATCTCGGGAATGAACTTCGCCACAAGCGCCGGATCACCCGCAAATCCGCAGGACGCCAAAATCAATGCCTCGCAACCGATGGACTCGCGCAAGCCGTCCGGCCGCTCAAGAACGATTCCGCGAATGCGTTTTTCGGAATCCGCGACCAGATCGACAACATGAGCTTCGGTGACAATCTCCGCGCCGGCATTGCGGACCGCGGACTCAAGCGCTGCCATCAACTCCGATCCGGTCCGGTTGGGCGTGCCATACATGCGCCGAACGGAATGTCCGGGATAAAGAAACCCATCAACAAGTGTCAGAGGCACTTTGTGTTGGTCCCTCAGCCAAGTGATGGTTTCAACGGAAGTCCGCGCCAACATGGCCACAATATCCGGATCAGCACCATTATTGTTCTTCGCCATAATGTCACGGGCAAAGATGACGGGGCTGTCTTGGATACCTTCGTCGCGTTGTTCGTTCGTACCCGCGGCCGGGATCAAACCGGTCGACATGGACGTGGTGCCTAAGATCGCTTTCGTCCGTTCCAAGACAAAGGTCTCGGCCCCCGCATCGCGCGCGGCCAACGCGGCGCACAGGCCGCACGCCCCTGCCCCCACTATCACGATTTGTGTGTTGAAGTCGAAATCCTGTCCTGCCCAATCGATCACAGGCATATGAGCGCCACTCCTTAGGAAACCCGTCGGCATAGACGGATAAGCCCCCTATATAGCCGGGGGCTGAAAAGTAAGATAGTGTCTGGCCAAACGAGAAATGAGTCCTGGGAGAACCGTCCATATGTTTCATCGCCAAATGCGCCGCAGATTCTTGATCACGATGTCTCTTGCGATTTTTGCGGCATTCGCCCTCCAAATTTCCAACTCTTACGCCATGGCCGACACGCCAAGTGAAATAACGGTCCTGGTGCCCGGCGCATCGGGTAAAACCGGCCGTTTCGTCATGGAGATCCTGGCAGAACAAGGGTATGACGCACGCGGCATGACGCGGAACGTGGAACGGGCGGCAGCGGCGTCGGAAGGGGACTACAGCTGGGTCAAAGGGGACGTCAAAAACCCCGACGATCTGATCGCCGCCATGGACGGCGTGAGCTACGTTATCTGCACGATCGGCACACAAGAACCCACGGGAGAAAATTCACCGGAATTTGTCGATTACGGCGGCGTCAAAAATCTTGTCGACGCGGCCAAAGCCGCGAATGTAAAACATTTCGTTTTGCTGTCGTCTGCCGGCGCCTCACGGGAGGATCCGGAAAACAGACTCAACAAGATGTTCGGCAATGTGGTGATCTGGAAACATCGCGGCGAGAATTATCTCAAAGAAAGCGGCCTCGATTACACCATTGTTCGGCCCGGGGGCTTGCTCGAAAACATTTACGACCAAGGCACGCGTGGCCTGAAGTTTGAGCAGGGCGATATGGGCACCGGGATTATTCATCGCGGCGATGTGGCTGCGGTTTTGGTTGCGGCGCTCCAAGACCCGTCCGCCAAGAGCAAATCGTTTGAGCTCTATAGCGACGAAAACGCACCGGCCGACAATTGGCGCGACGGCGGATTTGCCGGGCTTGAGACGGATTAACGGTCACAAAACAACCTAAAAAATCACTTTGACGAACTGACTGCACGCGTTGCCCGAAAAGCTATTTTAACCATTACCAAGCTATGTAAAGTATGCGCACGAAACTTTGCGGCAACTCGGACAGGAAACATGTCATCAGAAGATTTTGACGAATTATCAAGGCGCGTCTTCTTTATCTCACTCGCATCTGCCGCCTTGGGCGTTGCGTTCATGTTGGGCGTTGTGACGTATCGAGGCGATCTACCGCCGATCCCTCAATTAAGATTTCTTTACAATTCGATAACATCCGTCAGTGACGACGTGCAGCGTGACCCGCGCAGCTATCATTTGCAGCCGTCGCGTGGTCAGGGAAGCGGTGTGGTCACCAACGAGACACCTGAAGATGGCTCGCTGGTTTTCATGGCCGGGTTTTTCGATGAGCAGAATCAAATTCGGCTCGTTCGGCGGGACGGGACGGTCGAGAGAAAATGGGCCCTTGATTATTTTGAGCATTTCCCCGATGGCGAGACCCGCGTGTGCGACGTTATCTTTCCGTTAAGGGTGGACACACACGGCGCGCATATCACGCCTCGCGGCGAAGTCATCTTTAACTATGAATATTGCGGCACGGTCAAACTCGACCAATGCGGCGCGCAGATGTGGCAGATCAGCCTTCCAACCCATCACTCGCTGGTCCCGGCCGAAGCTGGAGGCTATTGGATTCTCGGCCGGGAAACCTGGCTGGCAAGCCAATATCCGGATCGCTTCCCACCATTCTCCACGCCGGGAACCGAAGAATTGATGCTGGAGGATACCATTCTCCGGGTCACCGAAGAGGGCGAGATACTCGAAGAATTCTCCATTCCGGAGCTGATGCGTCAGAATGGCCTCGAAGCCTTGCTGACGGCGACCGGTGATAGCTTTGGCTTAAAGAAAGTCGGCCGCAAAGAACTTGTCCATGCAAATAAGGTGACGGAACTGTCCTCGGCGGTCGCCGACGCCTATCCCATGTTCGCGGCAGGCGATCTCGCCATCTCCATGCGCGAACTCAATCTTGTCATGATTATCGATCCGGTCACCAAGAAAGTAAAATGGAACCAGACGGGGCCTTGGCTTCGCCAGCATGATCCGGAATTTCGGCCCGACGGCAAACTGTCGATCTTTAACAACAACGTCTATCGCGCAGCCTATGTCAATGAACAGACTGTGTTGAGCACACCCTTTACCACCAATATCATGACCATTGATCCTGTGACCCGGGAAACAGAGGTGGTCTTCGGCGAACGGCCCGGCCAGGAAATGCTCTCTGTTATCCGGGGGCAGCATGAACTTCGGGAAAACGGCAATATCGTTATTATTGAGTTTGATGCCGGACGGGTGCTGGAGGTGGATCCGGAAGGACGGATCGTCTGGGAATATGTCAACGAGTATGATGATAACTTCGTGGGTGAAATCACCAATGCTGCAGTCGTGCCTGCCGATTACTTCCAAGACGAATGGAAGAGCTGCGAGCCTTAGTCTATATTGCCCAACGCCTCGGACCGATGAGTGAAAGGATACGAGAAGAAATGTTTAATCTGTTACGCCTTGCCGCACCGCTCGTAATATGTCTTGGCGTTATCATGCCGGCTCCCGCCCTGGCCTACATCGGACCGGGCGCCGGTCTTGGCGCTCTTGCCGTCACGGTCGCCTTGGTTCTGGGCGTGCTGCTCTTGGTCATGGGCGTGTTTTGGTATCCGCTGAAAAGACTTCTGAAAAAGAAGACGGCTACAGCCGGCAGCGACAAGAATGACGGCGGCGAATGATCTTTGAAGTCGTTATCTCACTTCTCGCCGTTGCCGCCTTCGGTCTAGCTCTTTGGTGGACCAAGATTGTAACGGTTGCCCGAAATGCGATGACGACGACCATGGCCGGCTTGTCCGCCATGATGAACAGCGAACTCGACGACGATGCCAAAGAGATTGCAGTCCGGCGCGCCGGATTAAGCTTGATTATCGCCAGTTTCAATATCTTCTGGCGCTTTTGCGCCGCCCTAGCCGCCGCGGCAGCCCCTATTTTGTTGGCTGATATTGTCGGCCTCGTGCGACGTGATGCGGTGTTCGACCTCATGTTGCGGTGGGATTACATCATCATTGTGTCCGTAGCGGCCATTGTCCTGTCGGAGATCGTCCGGCGATGGCGGCTCAGTGCGGCGGGCGGCAGTGCTCAGGCAAACCGCTACTCAACAGCCGACCGCTTCTTTCACATATTGGCATTTTCAAGCCCGGCGGTTTTAAAAGCCGCCTCGTCGATCGAGGATAAACTGGTTTCCAAGCCGACTATGGAGCCCACCGCACCCCCTCTTTTTGTTACGTCTCTCGCGCGGGCAGGAACCACCGCCCTTCTGAATGCACTTCACGAGATTCCAGGCATTGCGACGCACACCTATCGGGACATGCCATTTCTAACGGCGCCCAGTCTCTGGAGCCGCCTCGCCGGCGGCAAGCGTCATGTGGAACGGCACCAGCGCGCCCATGGGGACGGTCTTGAAATCGATCTGGACTCGCCGGAAGCCTTCGAAGAAGTGATCTGGAAACTATTCTGGCCGGAAAAATTTCAAGAGGCGTCGATTGGTCTATGGCGCAAAGAAGATCAGAAAAGCGCCGCCGATCAGTTCTTGAAACGACATATGTCCAAAGTGATCCGCGTTCGACTGCCCAAAGACGGCGACGAGGCTGCAGCGCACGCACGCTATTGCTCAAAAAACAATGCCAATGTTGCCCGCATTCCCTACTTGCTGGAAACCTTTCCCGGCTGCCAGATCGTGGTTCCGGTGCGCCGGCCAGACTGCCATGCGGCCTCACTGCTCCGTCAGCATCAGAACTTTTTGGCCCAGCAGGCGGAAGATGATTTTGTCCGGACCTATATGCGTGACATAGGGCATTTTGAATTCGGTCAGATCCATAAGCCACTTGCATTCCCCGGATTCCAGGCGGGACGCTATGATCCCACCACACCGGACTATTGGCTGCACTATTGGATCCAAGCCTTTCAAGAAATCCTGAAATATAGCGAGCACTGCATCTTTGTTCTGCAAGACGATCTGCGCGCATCGCCTGAGCAAACCATGACCGACTTGTGCAACCGGTTAGACCTTGAACCAGGCGCGCTGAAATTTGCCGATTACTTTCACGGCCATCCCGATCAATCGCCGACAGATCTTTATGATCCTCAACTCTCCCAACAGGCAGGTGCGCTTTACAGCGAGTTCGAGCAAATTGTGTCGTCACACGAAAGCACGGCGACCGTACGAACACATACTTAAGGCAAACCTGTTGATCCGCCGGCGGATATGAAAGGGACTCTTGCGGCTCCGACCTATTTGAGTGCGCGGTCGAGACGATACATGTGCGGGCGCACTATAATCTCGTCGAAGAGATCACTCTCGAGCAGCTCTTTGTCGTGAAAGACTTTGCCGTCCGTATTGACCACCAGGTGCCGCCGTTCGTAACCGCGGGCGACAAACCGGTCGATCTGCCGCCGAACGTCGTCCGCCAGTGAGCCCGGATCAAGGTCCCGAATGTTTTTTAGATTGCTCATGCGAAACTCCCAAGGGTATCGCCAATACTCAATTGGCGGTCCCCAGACCCCACTTCAATGTTCGAATATCAAAAAGCCGTGGTGCCCGGGGGCGGAATCGAACCACCGACACAAGGATTTTCAGTCCTCTGCTCTACCAACTGAGCTACCCGGGCCTCGGGTGAAGGTTGCGGCAGATGCGCCGGCAACGTTTCGAACGGCATGACCGTACCGGTCAAGCGGCGGTTTATAGGCCATTCACTATGCCCTGTCCAGCGTCCAAACCCCTGTTTTTCTAGGATTTTTGAACAATTTTGAGCGGGGCTCAGGAAAGCGAATAGCTGAGAGGCTTGCCCGGCCGCTGGCGGGTGAAGTCCAGCAGGCCGAAGGCGGAAAAATGCCCCACCCGGCAGGGCGACGGGTCCAATCCGAGTTCGTCCGCCAGCATTTGCCGGACCTTGGTTTGATGTGCGTCTTTTTTCATCTCCACAAAGTCGATGACAAACAGACCGGAAAGATTACGCAACCTTACCTGCCGGGCCACTGCCACGGCCGCCTCTTCGTTGGTTCTCAGCGCCAAAGTTGCCGCCGATCCGCTTCGATCGTCGGTCCCTGTATTGACATCAATGGCCGTCAGCGCCTCGGTTTCCCCGAAAGAGATCCAGCCCCCGCCGGGCAACGCAACCCGCGGCGCGAGCGCCGCATCGATCGCATCGTCCAATCCTTCGTCTTCAAACAGGTTTTGCGAGGGCGCCAAACGGAGATCCGGATGAGGTCCTGGGCGATCTTTAAAATGATCTTCCAACCGGCGCAGCAGATGCCGGTCGTCGGTGATGCACAGATCGGTCGAGCCGCCAAAGGCTTTCAAGCAAGCATCGATCGCATCATCGGCCGTGTAAAGCTGCGTTTTCACATCGGCACTCGTCATCGCGTTTTCAACACCGGACCAGGCAGTTGCGGCCGCGACGAGTTCCCAATTGAGCACCTCTTGCGACGCCTGACTTGCTTGGGTCCTCAGCACGATGCCGTGCGTTACGCTGCGTGCCGCGAGGAGGTCTTCGCCCAATGCGGACAAACGCGCCCGCTCCGCCTTGTTGTGAATACGGCTTGAAATGAGAACGCCCCGGCGCGCCGGTGAAAACACCAAATGCTCAAAGGCCAGGGCGATATTGCTCGAAAGCCGTGGGCCCTTATCGCTGTGGGGCTCAGCGGTAACTTGAACGACAATCTTTTCTCCCTCATGGCAGAGAGTTTCGATACCGCCGACGCGCTCGTCCGCCGAGCCGATCTGCCGACGCGCATCCCGCGCCGGCAAAAATCCGGTGACGCCCGGCAAGATGTCCACAAAGGCAGCCTGCAAGGACGGAACAACACGCACAACGCGCCCCAAAAAAATACCGCCCAACAGATTTGGGTCCTCTTCGGCGCTTTCAAAGCGCACCTCTCGCAGTGCCCCGTCTTCAAACACACCAATTCGCGTTCGGCCGCCAAATGTGGACAAAAAGATTTGGCGCGTGTTCGGCGCGCGCGGCGGTACGGTGAGGCTCATGACGGTGTCTCGCCGCGGATACCGCAAGCGCCCAACATTTGAACGACCTCCAACAAGGGCAGTCCGACAACATTCGAGTACGAACCGTTGATGGATTTCACAAAAGCGCCGGCAAATCCCTGGATGGCATAGGCGCCGGCCTTGTCCTTCCATTCACCGGTGGCGAGATAAGCCGTCATGTCGTCATCCGAGAGACGTTTGAATTTCACTCGGGTCATCACCACCCGCTGATGAGAGTTCCCGTTCGCATCCATGATGGACACACCGGAAAAGACTTGATGGGACCGTCCGGACAGAAGGGTCAAAAAACGCTGTGCCTCTGCCGGATCTTCAGGTTTGCCGAGACAGCGGCGGCCGCAGGCCACAACCGTATCCGCCGCCAAGATAACGCACGGCTTGCCGCCGGATTTGACGCGTACGGAGACAGAGATTGCCTTTTCAGAGGCCAATCGAAGGGCCAGAGCCCGCGGCAATTCGGTGGCACGCACCGCTTCATCGATATCCGGGGCGATCACTTCATCAGGCGCGAGACCCACCTGCTTCAGCAAGGCAAGACGTCTTGGGCTTTCACTTGCAAGAATAAGAGAAGGGCGATCCGCCACGGACAATAAGTCGATTATTTATAGCGATAGGTGATGCGGCCTTTGGTCAGGTCGTATGGCGTCAACTCGCACAACACTTTGTCGCCCGCCAGCACTCTGATCCGGTTTTTACGCATCTTTCCCGCCGTATGCGCGATGATCTCATGACCATTTTCGAGTTTGACCCGAAATGTCGCATTGGGCAGCAATTCGCTGACCACACCGGGAAATTCAATGAGTTCTTCTTTTGCCATCATGTTCCTTTTGGAATTTCGCGGAGAATGCAAACACACGGCCGGAAAATCAAGTGTTTCCTGTTAAAAAGGCCTCAAAAGCCCCGAAATTCAATGAATTGAAGCACGAAGGATCGCTAAAAGTGCGGATTAGACCTTCAAATGCAGGGCGGTGATCAATGTGAAAAGACGCCGCGACGTATCGAAATCAATGGCCACTTTGCCGTCGAGCCGCTCCATCAAAATTTGCGATCCTTCATTATGAAGCCCCCTGCGCCCCATATCGATAGCCTCGATCTGAGACGGTGAAGCCGACCGGATGGCCTCGTGGTAGCTTTCGCAAATCAGAAAATAATCCTTCACGATCCGGCGAAACGGCGAAAGCGATAAGATCAATTGACGCACCAGCGCGCCGTTTTCCAAACAAATGTCGAAAACGAGCTTCTTCTCCACGATCTTCAGCGTGAGATGGTAAGGGCCGTCGGGCGCATCAAACGGCGCAAAGGAGTTTTCTTCCAACAGATCGAAAATCGCGACTTTGCGCTCATGTTCGATATCCGCATTGGTATGAGACAGGGTCACCTCATCAAGGTGGATCTCCGTCAACCAGCGATTGGATTTCTCATTTGAAGACTCGGTCATCGTCCGCCGACTCAACGCATTTGCCCCTAGCCGCGCACCATATGCCGTTTGCGCGGCGCCGTCATCTAGTTCCTAATATGGACGGGTTTCGACGATCAGTTGAGGCGGATGGAGACGGAAAGACTATGGGCACCCAATCCTTCTTCGTCCGCCAAAGCAACGGCCGCCGGGCCAATGGCGCGCAGACTGTCCGCATCGCATTTGACCAGCGAAGTGCGCTTCATATAGTCGAGCACATTCAAACCGGAGGCAAACCGCGCGCTGCGCGCGGTGGGCAGAACGTGATTGGACCCGGCCACATAGTCGCCGATGGCCTCAGGGGTATACCGCCCGAGAAAAATCGCGCCCGCGTGGGAGACTTTATCCGACAGCGCTTCCGGATTGGAGGTGGCAATTTCCAAATGTTCCGGTGCGATGCGGTCCACCAGGTCGATGGCGGCATCCAATTGATCGACGACAATAATGGCCCCGTTGTCCCGCCAACTGGCCCCAGCTATGGCGGCGCGTGGCAAGACATTTAAATGCCCGTCCACGGCTTCGGCCACGCGGTCCGCAAAAGCCGCGTCATCGGTGATCAAAATCGACTGGGCGGATTCATCGTGCTCAGCTTGGCTCAGCAAATCAGCGGCAATCCATGACGGATCGTTTTCGGCATCGGCCAAGACCAAAATCTCCGAGGGGCCGGCGATCATATCAATGCCCACACGGCCGAACACTTGACGTTTCGCGGCCGCCACATAAGCATTGCCCGGCCCGACAATCTTATCCACCGGCTGAATGCATTTTGTGCCATAAGCGAGCGCTCCGACCGCTTGTGCACCGCCGATCCGATAAATCTCATGGACACCGGACATTTGCGCGGCCGCCAAAACCAGCGGATTGATCTCGCCGTCCGGCGTCGGCACGGTCATCACAAGACGTTTCACACCGGCGACGCGCGCCGGGATCGCGTTCATCAAAACAGAACTCGGATAAGCGGCGGTCCCGCCGGGCACATAGAGCCCGACCGACGAGATCGCGGTCCAGCGATGGCCAAGCTCAACGCCTTGCTGATCCGTAAACTGATCGTTTTCCGGGACCTGCCGGGCGTGATACGCTTCAATGCGGTCGGCAGCGAGCTTCAGCGCTTTCAGAGACTCTGGGTCACAGGCCGCCGCCGCAGCTTCGATTTCCGCGTCAGAGATTCTCAAACCCTTATCACCGATTTGGATACGGTCGAACTTTTCCGTATAGGCGATCACCGCTTCGTCCCCCCGGGACTCGACGTCCTTCAAAATGCCCGCCACAACATTATTGACATCGACCGAGACCTCGCGCTTTGCATCAAGCAGGTCTTGGAAGTCCGATTCAAATGTCGCGTCGCCCAGGGTCAGCCGACGCACAGCTTCTCTATTGGTCATCGGCTTTAACTCCATGTTCCGGCATACTTTGCGCTTTCCAGGGCTTGCCCAAATCACGCATGGAGACATCAATACACTCCACGTCGAGCCGGATCGCCCCGTTGCCTGAAAAGACCAGGGTCACAATCCCCGCGCCGTCTTCCGTGGGATCGTACAAGACCGTCAGCAATTCAAGCACCGCATCTTCGCGATCCAAACGAATGCCCGTGGACTTCACGCCCAGAACACCGTCAAAATGAATCCCGCTAAGCACACGGCGGAAGGGCGATTTGCCCGCCTGCCGCTGCGCCACGGAACAATCCTCCCAACAAAAGCGATTGAGCACGGCGGCAAAACGTCTCTGTTTGGGCTGATAGACCGTGTCGCCCAAGCGCACGATGGCATCCTGAAGAGTTGCCGCCACAACGGACAAATCTTCATCATCTTGGGCCATCAATTTCAGCGGCTCGTGCAATCCCTTATCCTTTTATCGGCGGTCTCTTCGTCGTCCAGTCCGCAGCAGCGGGTCCTCGCATTGAGTCACCCTGCCACATAGAAACGAGAAAGACCTGATAATTCAAATATTAAGCTTTGACACGCTCAATCTCAACACCGCATCGGCCGAGCTTGTCTTCAATGCGCTCAAATCCGCGATCCAAATGATAGACGCGGTTAATTTCCGTTTCGCCCTCAGCAGCGAGGGCAGCAAGAACAAGGCTGACCGAAGCCCGCAAATCGGTCGCCATGACCTGTGCCCCGCGCAGTTTTTCAACGCCGCGCACGATGGCGGTGTCGCCGTCCACGGTGATTTCGGCGCCCATCCGGTTGAGCTCCGGCACATGCATGAACCGGTTCTCAAAAATCGTTTCTTTGATCCGGGATTCGCCGTGAGCCGTCGTCATCAAGGCCATGAATTGCGCCTGGAGATCGGTGGGAAAGCCCGGATAAGGCTCAGTCACCACATCGACGGCCCGATGCCGTCCACCGCCGTTCGAGACAAGCAAACCGTCCTCTTGTTCCGTGAGCTTCAACCCCGCTTCCGTCAGTACCGGGATCAACGCCCCGATCAAATCAACACGGGTTCCTTTGAGGAGCACACTGCCGCCGGCCATCGCGGGTGCCATGGCATACGTGCCGGTCTCGATCCGGTCCGGCAACACGCTGTGGCCGGCGCCGAGCAAGCGATCCCGTCCCTGAATCCGGATCGTCGGCGTGCCGTGCCCGGAAATTTTGGCGCCCATGGAAATCAAACACCGGGCGAGGTCGGAGATCTCCGGCTCACAGGCCGCATTCTCCAAAACCGTTTCTCCATTCGCCAAACACGCGGCCATCATGGCGCTTTCGGTGGCACCGACGGAGACGAAGGGAAATTCGACCCGGCCCCCTTTGAGTCCGTTGGGCGCGGAGGCAATGACATAGCCCTCTTCCAGTTCAATATGCGCGCCCATGGCTTCAATGGCTTTAAGATGGAGGTCGACCGGCCGGGCGCCAATGGCGCAACCGCCGGGCAACGAGACTTTCGCTTTGCCGCAGCGGGCCATGAGCGCGCCAAACACCAAAAAGCTTGCGCGCATGCGGCGCACCGTGTCGTAAGACGCGGTCGTGTTCGAGACATCACGCGCGGTAAGAGAAAGGAACCGGCCGTCCGCATTGCCGAGGCCGGGATTGCCGTTCATGTTGAGCTCCACACCCAATTCGGCAAGCAATTTGGCCATTTGGGTGATATCCGCCAAATGAGGAATATTGGTGAGCTCCAACGGCTCATCGGAGAGCAAGGAGGCCACCATGAGTGGCAACGCCGCATTCTTTGCGCCGCTGATGACGATCTCTCCGCTGAGTGGGGTGCCGCCGCGGACAAGGATCCGATCCATAAAGTGTTCCTAGCTCTTAAAAATCCCGGCCGGCATCAAAAGCCAAACCGGTTGGGCGCAACGCACACCCGTTCTTTATTCATCCGTTGATTGACTGCGCTTACGGCTTTGGGCCTTGCGACGCTTCAAGTTGTCACGCAAGGCTTTGGATAGCCTTGTCTGACGCTCGCTCTTCTCAGTGCCAGCGGATTGAGGCGCTTGTTTGGCCGTATTTGTGTCTTTTTCCGGCATGGTGTCTGAGGTCTTGATCCAAAACAAAGGGCCATCTGTCTCTCATACCCTTTAAACCAAGGCAAGGGCGGACCGCAAGCGCAGCACACCGCCGCAAACCGGCCGAAACAGGCCATTTTGGGCCTTTCCAAGGGGGAAGTCATAGGCTATAGACGCGGATCTTGCACAGGCGTTCACAGCCATCGCACCGGACGCCGCTGTAGCTCAGTGGTAGAGCGCACCCTTGGTAAGGGTGAGGCCGAGAGTTCAATTCTCTCCAGCGGCACCATTTCTTTTTCATCGCCTAAAACACTACCTAACACTCTGAAAGGTAATGACTTTTTGGAGTTCAAAAAGCCCTCCCCTTTGCAGTACGCCAAATGCTCTGAGAAGGTCAATTTGAGCACCAATTGATGCAGTTCCAGTCGTCCTGAATCCCATAGTTTTAAAGGGTTTGAGAGGAACTTCATTGAGAGTTCAAACAAATCTTCAAAGGTATGTTTTGGAACGCTTACTTGAGACGCCTTTTCAATAAATACGAGCTTCTGGCTTTCAAGCTCGTCGATACGTTTTTCATAGGCAGAAATGACCCGCGGATTATTCGCTTGCACGATATTGTCGACCAATGAGCCTATTTCCTTTTCGATCTTTTGTGCTTCTCGCTCATACTGTTTGGATGTCGACGAGAAAAAGGCCTTTTGCTGTTCCCAGCAATCTTTGAACATCTCATGAGCCAGCTTAACGAAGCTCTTGGACGGTGTCAGACCTTTCAGAATTGATCTGAATTCACTTTCGAGTGTATCGCGTGCAATCATTTTGCCATGTTTGGCACAGCTCTTTTGCCGACACCAATAATAAGCATAGCGTTTGTACTTGCCCTTAGACCAGCCCGCTGTTAATGGCGTTCCACATGTGCCACAACTCACCGCACCTCTCAGCTTAAAATCACTACGATAATCCTTGCGTATCGGAGCATAGACACCCTTCTCGAGCTTCTCCTTGATCTTCTGATGCGTGGCGTAGTCGATGAGGCCAACATGATGTCCTTTGCGCGTAGAAATTTTCCACATCGGTGCATAGACATATCCCGCATAGATAGGACGCGTGAGTAGGCGCACTATGGTTTGCGGCCTGATCTCACCTTTGGCCGTGTCTTTGGGATAATCCGGTTTTGACTCAAGAAACCGTCTGACTTCGGTTTGCGTCGCAAAGCGGCCAGACGCGTATCCTTCAAGAGCTTCTTGAATGATGGAAGCTGCAGGCTCATCACGCACCAGCACTTTGCCACCGCCTTTGGCTTTCTCATAGCGATAGCCACGTGGGGCGCTAAAGACCCAATAGCCATTCTCTACCCGAGCTTTCATCTTTTGAACGGACTGGCGACCATTTTGTTTACGCTCTAGCTGCCCTTGCGCTGCAAGGATCGTTTCGATGAACTCACCTTCCGGGGTATCTTCAAATTGAAAGTTTAGGCATTCAACTTCGGCATCGCGCGCCTTCAATTCTTGTCTGAGCTGAATATGAAAGACTGTATCGCGCGCAAAGCGTTTTAAATCATCAAAAATGACAACATATTGATCTTGAGGGTTTTCATCCAGAAATTTGAGAAGAGACACCATGCCAGGACGCTTCATAAAATCACCCGCGCCCGAGACGTCATCCGGGAAGACGTCGACAACATGATAGCCTTTGGAAGCTGCATAGGTACGGCATCGGTGCTCTTGGCTGTCTAAGCCGCTTCCGACAATGCGTTGCTGCTTGCTCGATACACGGCAATAGATGATCGCTTTTTGTATACCCCCCTCTTTCATTTTGAATCTTCTTTCTCTGCGCTTCTCATCACAGCTTCTAATTCATGATCAATATTATTTGGATGCGTCAATGATAGCATTTCATCAACGCAATCCGAAGAATTCTCGAATATTTCAGGGAATAATATCTGGATAGAATCGACACCGAATCCCATATCGACAAAGGATTTCATGATATGCCAAAGCGATTCCAAAAGAGCGCTTTGCTCTTCTTCGCCTATCTCAAATTCTGAGACAAGCGGACGATATTTTTCAATATCGAGTTGTGGCGGTTTGATTGGATTTTCTGACTCTGCTGAGTGCGGCGGTGGTCTTTCTGATGTCATGTGGTCTTACCTTTGGTTCATTTGCGGCTCTCCTCTTGCCAGTGTTAAAGAGGGATACGCTAACATAAATTTCCGCTGATGAATAGGCATTAATTCCTATACTGATGAATATGTGTCACCGCTCTCTTCCCTTCGTTTTGGCTTTGCCTTTGTTAAAGTCGAGGCTTGTTTTACCTTTGAGTGCGGCTAAGCGGTGGCTGATCATGCTCTTGCGTTGCTCGACATTGAGCTTGTCTTTGAGCAAGCGGATACGCTTTTCGTTTTCCTGCTCGACATATCTGTAGACGCGCAGCGCCGTGGCTTTGTCTGGTGCAAGCTCGAACTTCGGCACCGGGCGGGCACGCCGTTCTTCCCGGTGCTTGAGTTCGCCTTTAGTCTTGATGTCATGCTTGCCGCGCGGAGCAAGGACCGAGTTATTAAAGCGATGAAGCGCCAACCCGATCTTGCCGTTCGCGTTCTTTTGCTTCGCGCTCATATCAACTGCGCCCCCGACCCTGGCTGCGCGGCTTCCGGCGTGGTGTGTCTTCAAGCCGTTCTTTTGGCGTGCGCAGGGTCACGCGCCCATCAATGGGCATACTATCAAGAAGAACGTCGAGGCCTTTTCCGTCCTTGTGGCTAAAGGCCGTGCCGATACGGTTAAAGTACGCCTTATCGTCTTCAATATTTTCCCCCTCGATATTCTTCACGTGAAAGGCATGGTGGCTTGGTTGTTTGGTTGTGTCTTTCTCTTCACTCATGGGTCTCTCCTTTATGAGCTGGGTTTATGGCCCTGGACGTAAGACCAGGTACCGGATTGATATTGCGGGTAATGGGAGTAGCGCTCAGGCACGGGCGCGGTGATCACTTTGCGCCAGCGCGCACCAAAGCGTGTTTGGATGCGCACGCGGTCCTTCGGTGGGTGATACGGATTGGGGAGATAAAAGCCCGCCATAGACCGCTCATGAAAGTAAGCGCGCTTATGGAGATAAAGCGGGTCCAAGTCTTTGCCGGAGACAAAGGCGATCATGCTGTCCTCAGGCATCGCCAATACTTCGCTCGGCGTCATCAGCGCGCGGCTTTGCTTGGTCTTATAATTCTCGGCAAATTTATGCTGGCGGTATTCGTTTGCGAGTGCCGTTGGGTCTTCGCCATTCATCACACGGCGCACGATCTCTTTCTTGTGCCGCTCTGAGGTGCTTTGATTGAGATCCTCATCATATTCGAGCGTCTGGGTGCCGAGCATGTTGGAGACATACTCAGCAGTCTCTAAGTCTCTCACGCCGTAAAAGAGACGCGTCTGCGCGGAGCCCATAAAGCCTTGCAAAGCTTCAGCACCAAAGTTGCGTTTGACTTGGCCGATATCCTGGAAGACAGCGAGCGCACGGATGCCTGCACCGCGACCGAAGGTGAAGGCACGCAACAAGCCTTCAAAGCGGCCAAGCTGCCCGGCCTCGTCGGCGATTAAATTAAGGCGCGGCGCACTCGGATGGCGGCCCTTATAGAGCATGCCGACGGTGAAGATGACGCGTAAGAGCGGCGACCAGATACCGACATATTCAATCGGCACATTCAAAAAGAGATGATTGACCCGGGAACTGTCGCATAAATCTTCAAGCGACAGATCAGGCTCAGATAAAGATGCTTGCAAGAGTGGATCATTGAAAACGCTTAAGTAGGCGAAGACTTCACCAATGATCGCGCCAAACTCTTTTTCCGACTCCTGCTGCTTGGTGAGCAGCTCGGCTGCCGTGCTGCGCAAGACCTCTTCATTGCTATCCAACATAAATTCCAGCACACCGCCCCAAACCTGGGGGTCGCTTTCGATGGCGTTCACCACTGTCATCAAAGATGCGAAGTCCACGGACCCGTCGTGCAGCGTGAGCGCAATCATCAGCGCCTCAAGCCACTGGCGCGCGCGCAGCTCAAAATAGCGCGCAGACCCGCCGCCGCTTAAAGGGATCAATCCCTCGGCAATAAACTTGGCATCAGAATAAAGTGTTGGGCTATCAGGCTTCAGGATATCAAGCGGATTCAGGCGGTGTTGCGGAAGGCCGTGAAGACCCGCCGGATTAAAACAGTAAGCGTGTTCGCCATAGCGCGCGAAGTTATGCAGGCTGATCGCCGCAATCTCGCCGCGCGGATCAAGCACAAGCTTCCGCTGGCCGGGGCTTTTGCAAACAATGAAAGACAACGTGTCCCGCAGCTTTCCACTGCCCGCTCCACCGACAAGCACGATGGGCGCATCGCCATCCACAAAGACAGGCCGCTTGCCCCAATAACCGATTTGCAGGCCTTTGGCCGCAAACAGTCCCGCCCGGCGGAGGTCAATCTCATCTGACCAGTCCGCCGAGCCAAAGCGGAACTCTTCATTATGGTTGGGGTGGGCCGTCATGCTCTAGCCCACCACCACAACGAGGATCACAAACCCGACAAAACCAAGTTGGATGCAGGCCCATATGTTTGACCAGGTGAGTTTCGATTTCTTCTCGCGGTAGACGCCGTACTGCCCTTCGGCAACTTTCTGGTATTTCTTTCCCATGATGTTTCTCCTGATGCTTGGGGTTAAAGAACGCGCACGGCAAAGGCGAGGCTCGCCGACACAAGCGCAGTTGAGATGGACATGCGGGCACCAAAGAAGACAAAACAAGCAACCGCGATGAACCAGACGAAGGATGCAAAATCATCAAAGCCCTCGCCGTAATTCACACGCGCAAACCGGGCGACAAAATCCACTGTCTGCGTATAAATAATGGGGGTACCAAAAAACGCAGCGCCAGCGGCGAGCGTGTTCGCCAACCCCTTTGCGCTGTCCATAAAGATCGATTGTGCTGCGTTATGCCTGTTTCTCATTGCCATGCATTTACTCCGCGTTGTTACTGTTGCGCACAGCATGGCAGGTCTGGAAAATCATTTGGGGCGGTGAAGAGGGAAAGCGTCAGGGAGGTTTTTTGGGAGGATAAGCGCTACCGGCCAAAATGGCGCGCCAGGTCAGGTTTGGCGATCCGAAACGCCAAATCAAGAAGGCGCAAACGCTCCAAAATACGTCTTTGCGGCCTGCGTTTCGGGAGCGCCGCACCAACGTCCAGTGTCATAAAGCCGCTCAACCAGCGCATATCCGCATCGGAAAAGGCCAGATCGATTTCACAATCTTCAATCGCCCAAACCGCTCCACTGCGAAAGTAAATCGTCCCCTCATAAAAGAGCACGGTACTTGCCACCCAATCGAGCACCTCACGGCGGCTAAGGCCAAGTTCAGCCGTCCCAAGTCGCAGGCGGCTGATATAGGTTTTTCTGAAGAGTTCCTGATCGCATGCGGCAATTACTGCTCCAGCTGGCAAGTCGTTGTGCGCAGCAACCTCAAAAGGCTGGCTGCGCCAACGTGATGAACAGTGTTTTGATCCACATTGAGGGCAATCCATAGTCATCAAGATGCCCCACGCACACACATAATCGTTGCTATTTTCGTTCGATTGCACATGAGGCAAGTCACCAACTATCTAATTCTCATTCTCATCTTCCGACTCGTTGCCCTCAAAAAAGCTCTTGGGACGTTTATAGTCGCTCAATTTCTGCGCAAAATCTTTTGCCTGATAGATTGGAGGCAGCTTGATGGGTCTCGCACCCCAGATTTTCAGCTCTATTTCTCCAATCCCAAGCACGTAAGTTTCCCTCTCACACACCGCGTTCAAGATCAAAGATATTGGAAATGCCTTTGCGTGGACTCCCTTCGGTTTATACCAGAGGGCTTCTCGAGTGGTGTAAACGCTAGGGAGATGTTTTTCGATGCGAATGTTAACCTGCTGAACAATCCCACAAATCACTATCCACAAAACAAACATTTGCAGAGTCAGGAAGAACGTATTTCCAGCCCAAAGATCAGGAACATTGAGCAATTCTATCGGATTGATCTTCCCAAAGAATGGGAAGATTAAATCGTAAATACGTCCAGTGCTCAAAAGCCCGGAATAAAGTGTAACGAGAACCAATACTCCGCCCACAAGAAAAGCCACTGACTTGCCAGCAGCATGTGGCCACGTGATCCGCCAATCCAGTGTGGCGTGGCCCGTGACGTAGCTGTCCTCTGGGATCAGTTTATTTTCGGGAACGTTAACTCTTCCCGCATTTCGGTCGCGCCTGGAAACGAGCTTATTGTCTGACTGATCAACACTCAGTGACGTTGTTCTGGACCTGCGGGCAAACGTGTTTCCCGCACTTCTTTTGACATGCACCTGAGGGCTTTGAATTGCAGAAAAGGTTTTCGGTTTAGCTGCCATTAGCATTGACTCCTCTACTTGCTGCCCAGAGATCCGAGCAAAACCGCACATTGTGGCAAGATGACCACAGGGCAATTATTCAAAAAGACGAGGTGCTAACGGCTCTTGACTATCCGCCAACGGAAGCTATGGTTGGGCGTCCGATGTGTCCTTATATGGAGTGCAATCCAAAAAGGAACTTAGCACGTCGCGACTTCAAACGAGAGCGGCGCTTGAGATTTTCTTGGGCGCCCTCTTTTTTGTTTGCGCGCAAGACAAGCGTCTGCTCATACCCTCAAATTTATATGGAGAAAAAGGATTGGCAAGAGAATTTGGGAAGAAGCTTAGACTCATTCAAAGTCCAACCGCCAGGCGGCCTACAGAACATCAGTAGACAGAGCTTCGGCTGAGTTCATTGGTACTAGTTAGAGGTGTCTATGTCAAGAAATATTATTGCGCTGCGAGGTTGATTTTTAATTCTTACAGAAATGCAAAAAATCAGCTCGCACACAAAACGCTGCTTTGTTCGTCGTAAGAGGGTGGAATATTTCGTCCCCAACTATCCTCAAACCCTTCTAGAACCAATGAAATAGAGACCCCTCTAAAGTCACATGAATATATATTCAGAAACCACTTTTTCTCGTTTGCTAACCTTATTCGATGGTCACTTTGAGATGTTTTGCCAAGGCAACTTCAACGATTCGATTTTTTGGTACTTTCTTCTGCGCCGCCCGGAGTTCCAACATCCTGAACAGTGAGCGGGGAAATAGGACAACCAATGCCTTGCCGTTGTTCCATTTCCTCGTCGTTGGCGCATAATCCTGCTCTGACCAAACCTCCGCATCGACCGCATCAATAACAACCTTCGATTGCCGGAAGCCCCTGTCCTTTGCTGCTTTGGCCAGCTCTTCGCTCAAGCTATACGGCAGGGAAATGTTTAGAAGCTTCCCATAGATTCGAGCACCGTCACTTCTTATCGTCGCATCCTCTTTTGTCTGCCAAGCTTCCTTTACCTTTACGTTCTTCCGTTCTTTGGTGCTCATTCAACTTCATACAGCCCCCTCAAGAGGGCACCCGATATCCTTCTTGCTATTTGGTTAATCTGTTTTACATTCTAGTTTCGATAATTGCAAGTAAAACTTCCGTAAACTGATGAAATGTTCGATTCCAAACACGAGGCGCTTGCACTTGGTTGCACCACGCGAGGAACGGATGAGTACCATCAACACATCTCAACAATCCATATTCACTAGATAAGATAGGACTATTCTTATTATTCTGCATACAAATCATCAATTTTGCATTGTCCGTGGATTTTGCGGTATAATGGAGGATATTGGGGGAAATGAGGGGCATGGACGAAGAATTCCGGCAACATGGCAAAGAAATGGACACGCGGCACCGCGAAGGGGTGCGCGAAGACCTGGGCCGCGAAACAGCTGGCATCGACGATGCTGGCCGTATCGCAAGGCACGGCCTCTCTGAAAACGCCAAATCCACACGAGCTAAAAAGTCAGGCAAACAAAAACAGCTTTCGGCACTTCAAACATTGCTGCTCAATCCAGCATATCGTGCCGCGTATGATGATTTCTCAAACTTCCTGGATGATGAAGATACAGCCATTGTTGACGCACTCACCCGAAACACCAGGGAAATAGATGCTTTGCGCGCAGCTATCGAAGACGACCTGTCCAGAGCTGTAACATTGTCAAACGGTACACGCATCTTCCGCAGCACTGAAACAGGCAGCGTTGAAAACGAAAGCGGGCGCAAGCTTAAGCCGGAGGAATACGCACATATCATCTGGCCCGACGATGCGCCAAGCCTTGAAGAATACAAAGCCAATCAGGAAAAGCTGAAACAACTAGAACAAGACCGCGCCGCCCTTATCCACTACCAGACACAAGTGATCGATACAGCAAAAGAACGGCTCAGTGATGAGGATAATCCATTGTCGATTGAAGAGATGAAGGAAGTAAAGCGACAAGTCGAGGCGTATCGACCAGATTTCATGAAGGATAAAGCGCAGGATCAAGTTTCGCCGGAACAAACGACAACCGGCGCGGACTTAGATTTAGGTTCTTTCAAACGCTAATCCGACTTTGGTAATTTGCCGCAAGCTCTCTCGGACAGCGCCAAGACGACCGTTGTAGGCAATTCACCCGGATATTTACGCATACTCGCCAGTATCAAACCTTTCTGTTTAGCGACATCATCGAAATACCATTTCCAAATACACTCTCCGCGATCCTTATCCGTCAAAAATACAACATGACCTGCGGCGTCTATCGCACCACTCAGCCAAAAATGCTGCTTCTCGGACGACATCGCGAGGAAATCCGCGTTCGTAAAATCCTCCGCCAAAGCTTTATGTGGATAAATCGAGATAAGCGCCAAACAGCACAACAAAATCGCACTGCACCTGGCTAAGTTCAAAAGGGAAGCTTTATGGGAGTATAGATGAAAGTCTTACGGAAATACAGAACGCGTTGGGTTTCGTGCGTTTTTAAGAAGGAAAGTTGGGCTGATGTCGATGCGCCAAAAGGGTTCCCTTTTGGCAAGAAAGGTCTGCACTCATGAGCAAGATCATTGGCTACGCCCGCGTCTCCACATCCAAGCAGAAGCTTGACCTTCAAATCACCGCACTCAAAGAAGCCGGATGCAACAAAATCTACTCTGACGAAGGCGTCTCCGGCAAAAATTTCCCACGCAAAGGCCTGACCAACGCACTTCGCGCACTCAACGAGAATGACACGCTTATAGTCTACAAACTTGACCGCTTGGGGCGCAGCGTTTTGCAGCTTCTAAAGCTCATGGAAAAATTGGAAGTCAAGGGTGCACACTTCCGCTCGCTCTCACAAACCATGGACCTAACAACCGCCAGCGGCAAACTCATCTTCACAATCTTCGCCGCATTCGCTGAATTTGAATCAAACCTCAACGGCGAACGCACCAAAGGCGGCATGCAGGCCCGCAAAGCTTGCGGCATACACCTTGGCCGCAAGCCCAAACTCAGTGAGCGCCAAATAAATTCCGCACGTGAAATGCTAAAACTGCCGGGAACATCTTTTTCCACCGTTGCCAGTTTCTACAAAGTCTCGCCGAACACTATCAAACGCGCAGTCACCAGATTGAGGGAAACTGCATAATGAAAAACGATGATTACCAACTCGGTCATTGTCCCTCAAAAAGCTTTGCTGAGAGCCTGCTCGAACTCCACGGTGTTGAGTCACCGAAAGTCGGGAGGCTTTAGAATTGTGAGCTCTAATAGGCCTACACCGTTATGGGATAAGCAGCAGATCGCAGACAATATGCTGGCTAATCATGGCTTTGAGGCAGCGGAAGAATTTCTTTATCAAATGGGGGTGAAAGCAATCGAAGATGGCGAACCCCTAGAGGCTATCTTATATCTTGAAGACCTCATGGATTGCCTGCTCTGGAGGGTGAAAAATCTGAATTAGAAGTTTGTTCCAACAGCACCCACGAGCGGGTGACCTTCGGTTGCAAAAACACCACACCCATAAATAGCTATGACCAACACCACGTCTAATAATTGTAATACTTTTGGGGGTCGAATATAAATCAATTGTTGGGGATCGGGCCTTCGCCAAGAAGGTCAGATTAAATCAGAGTGGGGGCTCTAATGAGAGAATGGCTAGAACGAGAGTTCATTTTTGAACCAAAACACTGGTTCTGGAACATTTGGATATCACTCAATCGTTGGTTTTGGCGGTTCTATCTCCTTGGGCTAGTTCTCTCAATTGTTGTGATCTTAATAGCAATGGGAGAGCTGGTCGACTTTAAGGCCGGAGAGGGAATATTTGCTTTCGAAGACCACGATACTTATGTCAGGGTTTTTGTAACGTTTGTTGTTGGCATCATCGGTGCCTTTCTAATTCTTCAACAGTATCAAATTGCGCGTTTGAAATTTATCGAACCGCAGATAGCAGCTATTGCCAAAAGCATAGATGATCTCGGTCGTATCCTAAAAACATTTGTCGATACAGCTAATAGCGCAATGGGGAAATGCCCTAAACTGCGCGATGATCTAATAAAGCAATATGGCTTTTCAGATGACGCAATTAAGCGCTGGGAAAAAGACAATGACGGAGGCTTCGCTCCCGAGCTGAAACGGATTGAGTCGTGTGCCAACGACTTAGAAGAAACCTACAGGCAACTCTCCAGCACACCGTTTGTAAGGTCAGTATTTTCATACATGCTCGCAATGCGTCGGAGTTATCCAAAAAATACTCCTCTCAATTACCTTATAAAAATACATGCTGATCTCAGAATAAGAGGTGACTACCGATCGCAACTTGAATCAAGAACATACTCAGAATTCTCCGGCGAAATCGCAAACCTAACATCAAACAAAAATAGTAAGGATTTTTTATTTGCCATCTTGGCAACCTTACTCAAGAAAGTATCAAGTTTAGAACTTCTCGGTTTAGCCCTAAACATGAAAAGAGTAATCATTCCATCGAAGAAAAGTGTCAAGATAGGCAACCTCAAGATCGATGGAGTAGTGATCAATATAGGTCTAGCAAGTCTCCTAGAGTTGTTTTACTTGCTACCTTACAAAAGCGGCTCAATCATTCGGGCAATGGAAATTGTGTTTCACTTGCCAATTGGCTCCAGAATCAAGCGAGTAATTGAGTTAATGAAGATTGGTACACCTTCATTTCTAGGAGTCGAAACACACAAGAAATTTGAAGATCTACAAACAAACCATCAAAAGCTTATCTGGTTTTATACCAATCGCGCAGGCATAAATGGACGACAATATAAACGCATATACTACGATCACAAAAAAGGAGAACATCGACGAGCATTTGCAAAGTCAATGAAAGGTGTGTATACTGATTATATGCCTATTGAAAGCAATGAGAACAGTTTGGCCAAAGACGATGAATTGAACGCTAGCTCTTCAGATTCGAAAAACACGAGCAACACAAGTACTGGCTCAACAGCTAGGTTGTCTCGCCCTATAGAAAGCTCCTTTAGTAGAATTTTTCGAAAACATATCGGAAGCGAGTTGCATGAAGAAAGTTCAGACACATCGCTAACAAAACATGACAACTCAGGCGATTGGGGGGAGCTTAATCTACAACCCTCTGAGATAGAGGCTCTTAGGCGCGCCTATATCCGACAAGAAAATGAAAAACTTCTGCACGAATACGACCATTGATATGCTGTTCCTAGTATTTGCAATCAAGTGATTTTTAACCTGGGTCTGTGAAACAAATTACAACTACTTAGGCACACTACATATCGCTGAAAGCAGCGGTCACTCTGCATGGTCCTATTTTTTCTGGCTCTGGTATCCAAACTACAAAATTGCTGTTGGGAATTCGAAATCTTTCATTGGACAGTTTTTGTATCTCGATCCGTTCATTCACGTCTTCATAGAAGAAAATTAAATCAGCATTGTCGTTCGCCTCATCGGTAAACCCAACGCCGACATAAATTTCTGGCTTGCCACCCTCTGTAATCGGTTTCGGTTCCTTCAGATCACAGCCACCATGATTTCTTTCATCTACTCTTTCCAGAACTGCCTCAGCCACAACTAAGTACCGATCATCACTTTCTGTAGTGTAGTAAATGTACAATATAGGTAAAGACGCCCCCACAATTGCTGCAATAATGGGAACTCCAATACTTTCGAGTTTACTTCTCTCTGGCATACAACCTCACAATAGTTTTTTGATTTTCTGTACCAAAATTGATCAAGCCTCGCTCATGACTAATTAGGGTCGGTCGGTTGCCAATCATTAAGCTGCAGTAACTTCTCTAAAGCTAAGGACCGCAATTCTCATCGATTGTGCACTCTATTGAGTACGTTTCACCATCAGTAGTTATGATCACGGCACCGTTTAGCTCAGTCACATATTCGCCCCGCGTTGACGCGATAGTCGTATAGCCAGAATTCTTGCTTGTTGCAGACCAGAAACTGTGCGGATTAACGTTGCGACTGATCGTCTCCCGGTAGAGTTCCACTACCTCTTGATATGGATGCCCATGCTTTGTGCCGGAGCTGTATATGACCTCTTTGGGAGCCAAATGCTCGATCCATTTGACGTTATTACTTCGATAACTTCTGGCACCGTGATGTGATGAAGTTACAACTGTTACCTCCCTGATATCATCTCCGAAGTTCTTGAGAGCGGCGTTCTCTGTCACGCCCTCCGCATCGCCGGAAAATACTATAGAAAAGCCTTCGTATTCGACCATGAGCATCATACTGTTGGCGTTGGTAGAACTCCCGGAATTCACGGTGAGAATATAGGTGTCAGCTGCGCCGCAAGACAGGCCGCTGACGGGCTTCTTTCCGTTTTTGTAACCAGCTTTCCAGCCATGTTTTATGGGGCGCTTTGCCTTAGCAACCTTGTTGATCAGTCTCTCCGCACCGCCGCCATAGTCGTTGAGCTTGCCGCCCACCCAAATCGACTTGATTCTTTTTTCTTTGCCGTTCAAAGCATTTTCAATCTGGTTGATATGGTCTTCATGGGGATGGCTGAGTGTCACCTTCACATCACCCGTCTTACCTATTACCTCGTTGAAATAGGATTTGATCTGCGCGGCTTCCAGATCAGTCTCCGAAGGACTCATCGAACCACAATCGACAACTAATACGTCATCGGAGCTCGGACAATCTACGATCTGACAACTACCAGACCCGATATTGAGGATATGAACTTTCATGTCCTCTGACGCAGCCTTATCGGTGTCGACAGGGGACTCCACGAAACCGAAGAGCTCGCTCTTTGCAGTCTTTTGCTGACGCGCAATCTTCCCGGGTGGCTCGGTAACCGCAGGTATGTCGGCCAGTAACCCAGCGCTTTTCATCAACTCTTCGGGTTCTTCTTCAACAAGTTTATCTTCTGGGACAGATGCGCACCCGGCCAAAACAAGTGAAACTGTAAACAAAAGAAAGAACCGATGAACCGGTGTGTTACTCATACCTTGATCTCCCCCTAATTTGGGTCAGCTAGAAGCTTCTGCAATAAGCAGCTATCGCATGCGATTGGTTACGCCTTGCAGCGTGCAAGTCATTGTTGCTGAACAAGTTCTGGAGGTTAGCTTTCAATCGAAAGCATTACGGTACAAATGGATGGCAAGTATAGAAATTCGATTTCTCATGACGTCTTCTCCGTAGAAAACATATATGGATTGCCACCTCCAAGTCTTCCGGACAATGAAACAATAGAGCAATTTCCAAGAAGAGGGCATACCCCATTTGGGTGAAAAAGCGATTTTTCGTTTCTGAAGAGAGGTTATTTGAGTGCTAGATCACAAATCCCTTTTGATTAGTAGATATGCGTTCCATCTTTTGAGGAAGAACTGCGATGTCTGTACACTGTAATTCTGTCTAATGATAATACTCGAACAGTCTGAGGCTAAAGTTAGGATTGATTGAGTCTACTTCTGCTCGTATCCTGAAGTAGATGAATTGGGTGACGGAGGGGGAAGTAGCATGTCAAGGACTCTATGTTTTTTCACATTTTTGTCGCTTTCACTAATTGGATGTACTGGTCTAAAAACCAATCCAGACTTAACAAAAGCTCAGTCACTTAATGAGGCAATAGAAGGGGTGCCGTATGCACTCCCAATGGTCCAATACGACTTGGGCTTTGAGTACACTCTTGCCAGCTGTGAACCCGCAGAGAAAACTTTTGCGATCTCGATTAAGCCCACTGTCAAAACCAACTATGTAACTGGCGAGCGCTATGTAATTGATTACGAAGCGCTGTCGAGTTTGTGGAAGACAACGAATTTTTCAATAGAAGTACATAAAGATTCGGGCACACTAAAAACAATAAATGTATCCGCCGAAGATAAAACGTCAGATGTTTTAAAGAGTTTAGCTAAAACAACCCTCACCACTTTAGGCATTAGCGTTCCAGCTCCAGGAATTCAAACTCTATTATCAACCAACGGTCAAAAAGTGACCTACGCCGTTGTAAATTGTACTCAGACAGCTAAAGATCTCTTAGAAAAATTGAAACTTGAAACTGACGCTCTCAAACTAAACACGGCAGAGCTAGCTGCAATCGAAAAAGAAATCGATATCCTAAAGCACGTTGCAAGATTCGAAGATGCAAGCACTACAGCAGCTGTCATAAGGCGAATTATTCAAGAAAAATCTAATGTGGAAAGGGGTATTGAATCTAGAAACGAAGAGATAAAGACAATACGAAAAAGTCTTACATTTAGCGTCGAACGGAAATGGCCGAACCATTTTGATATTACGCAAGGGCAATTCGATGACACGAGACAGGCTGTGTCGCACTGGACTAAGAATCCAACACTATTGCGCGTAGAACGGGTTGATGGGGCCATTGGAGATGAGGGGTCTTGCAAGTATACCGATGACGCGATCGCTGATCGCGAGCACATAGAAAGGTGCATAAGTGATAAGATGAAAATGACTGTCGTTCTTGTGGATACATCGACAATACTTCCCCAGTGCATCTCTGGCGGACCTCTCGAGTGTATTCGTTCGCCGACTAATGAGGAAGTAACCCAGGCGCGAGATAATGACCCAAAAAAGGCTGGTGATGAGGGGGTGTTTGTTCGCCCCCCTGTTCGAGGCGAGTTACGCATTTGCAAAGGCACGAATGCTTGCCCACCAGGAAAAAAGGAGAACTTAGTGATTGATGCATCGGAGGTTATCCCTCAGCTTGGTCAATTACGCTTCTTGCCTTTTAGAAATGGACTATTCGAAAACAATCAACTTGTCGTCTCACTTCAAGAGAATGGAACTCTTGAGAAGGTTCAGTACAAAGAGACGGGGGCATCCGCCGCTGTCTTTGCAGAGACAGCTTCAAATATCGCCGGTCAAGTTGATTCGTTTTTGGACAAGCGCGAAGAAGAAAGGAAGAAGGCCTTTGAGTTAGAGAAGGCGGAGGGCTCCAGCGCTAGAGCAGAAGAGCTTGCACTATTGAACTTTGAAATAGAAAAATTGAAGAAGCAGGCTGAGCTTCAAAAACTGAATACCCCCGACCCGCCCGAAAAGGAGCTTATTGAGCTTATGCAGAGCGAAACCAGCCAATTGGAAGCACAGATAGCTCTGCTAAATGCCAGAAAAACACTGTTAGAACTTGAGCAGCAGATCAATAACTGAGAATACCCTTTTCTGTAAACGCCATCTCCTGATTTCAGGGCAGCGCGGGGATGGTGACCGCAAGACATATTGGTTGTTTGTGAAACTCTATCTAAAATCTAACACGAGGTATACATACTCATGTGCAGAATTGTATTAGTTTTGCTCTTAGTGACTATCGGATCACAAGCAAATGCTCAGGGCGTTTGCGGGCTAACTAATTGCGTTGGCGTTCCAGATTTTACGCCAAGTTTCTGGAACCGTCCTACTAGTTCGAGCGTTACCCCGCAACATTCAAGGCAATACAAGAATAATTGTTACAATTACGGGACGAACACACCTAATCCACCTGGCTGGCCGCCTGGGAGTTCACACGGTGCACAGCCGGGACGCGGCGTGGACATGTCAAACGACTATAAAAGGACAACTTGCTCAGAAGTTACGCGTGCTGCACTGGACGATGGTTTGATATCTGCCGGCCCTATCGACGATTGCAGAACATTTGATTGTGGAGGCTTGTCACTCGTTGCGTTGGTGGTATCACGAAAGCTTCCCGATTATCATTGGTATAGGCAAGATCGAAATGGGAACTGGAGTCACAAACGGGGCATGATGCCCGCAAAAAACGTTGACGAAAGTAATAACCCGATAACGGACCCCAGAACGGCGGATCGTGTTTCATATACCGATTTTTGTGGATACTTTCTAACAAATTCTAGCCAGCAGGAGGGGCAAGGCAGTGCGAACATTCGTTGAGGCTTTTCTCTTAACTGCTCTGCTAACGGCATGCACCACACCCTCAAAAAATGCTGTCAATGATGGTAACACTGGAGATATGGCGACAGCGAAGATATTGATATTCTCGGGCCGCGACAACCCATCTATCGCCTTAACACCCGAAGAGTTTGATCGCTATAAGAACAGAATAATGGATCTGCCGCGCGCGGACATCAAGCCAGGGACAACTGTAATACCCAATACATTGGGATATATCGGTATTATGTTATTTCCTAGCGCAAATCTGGAAAATAACGACTCCACCGAGTATGTGGAACTAGCAGGAGGAATAATATCGCTTAGTGGTACATTGTACTTTTATGATGAAACCCGGGAGGTTGAGCGTGACCTTCTATCGAGGGGTTTAGAGTATAGAGTCATTGATGAGTATCTGTATAAGATCATTGCTCAAGAAATCGATGGTGTCTGACTGAACCTTGGAGTGCGAAAATCAGGTGTTTCGTTGAGTAGAAGTGTTTGGTTCCCTGGGCATGAATCGATTTCTCGCAAAAAATATGCGTCATTTGGGTGAGGAGTTTTTGTTACCCCTGGATAAGTAAGTGAGTTGGCACGGGGCAACCGTTAACAAGCTGAACATTTATGTGGGTCAAATGAACCCTTGATAGAATTCAAGAATGTATACCGTTGGATAAAGATGCGTTCCGCAAGATGTGCCCTGTACTACACCAAATTCAAAAATTTTGTGTCCCAGAGCATCTCGCCAAAGGGGCTCAAGCGCCGCCCCTGTTGGATACCCCACTTAGAAGACGAAAATTATGCCACGAGTGGTAGCGACTCATTGAATGCGCGGCGAACGCTCTTAAGCAACTGGGTCCCCATAGGCGGTGATACACTGTTGCCTATCATTCTAAAGCTATGCCAGGTAGTTTCGTGGAACAGGAACCAATCGGGGAAGCCTTGAATTCTGGCCGCTTCCCTTACATTGATTACTCTGCTTTGAGACGGGTGAATAGGTCGTGCGGCTTGAAACGAGCCTCCCTCTTTTCCAGTGCCAGCCCGCAGAGTCTTCGCTGGTTTATCCCACTCTAATTTTGAGTACCTGCTAATCGGGTCAGTTTCGCCCTGTCTTAAGGAGTTGAACCTCTTTTGCACGTCTGGGGTATGCTCTGTATACGCACATCCAGAAACATAGCCTTGGCCCATTAATTCTATTAACCACGAATCGCCCATTCCATGCCTTGGCTTTCTTCTCATCCTCTTTGAGTAGCTGGATGTTGCTTGCCTGTATCGCCTAAATGTATGGCCATCTAGTTCTTCGGCAGACATTCTTGGAAATGGTAAATCACCGATAGCTTCTTTCACTGAAGTTGATTTTTTCTTCCGAAGAAACTTTAGCAAATCAAGATTCGGATTTTTTTGTCCTATCACTAAAACCCTTTTTCTGTTCGATGCAGCGCCATAATCGGCAGCATCTAGCACCAATGGGCCCGTGATATAATATTCACCGACCACCATATCGATTCCATGCTTGAGATGATGAGACATGTTGCGCGTTATTAAGCCAGGAACATTTTCCATGACAAAAAACTCTGGTTGAACTTCGTCCACAAGCCTAAAGAAGTCTAGCAAGAGACTATTTCTTTGATCTGATTTTTTTCTTTTGCCGATTACACTGAACCCCTGGCACGGTGGGCCTCCAATTATACCGTCGGGCTTGCTGCCATTTGCGCTGATGAGCTCTTTTCCGCTGAGCTTAGAAATGTCGTGTAACAACAAATTCCCTGACGGAAAGTTCCTGCTGTAAGAAGAGGTCAAGATAGGGTCAATATCTACCGAAAGGCCGACATCGAAGCCCGCCTCAATGGCTGACAGGGAAAAACCGCCACACCCGCAAAATAGATCAACAACATTCATAAAGCTTTACTAACTCCATTTTAGAACATTATAACACAGCAACCTATGCTTGTTGACCATCAATTAATCTGCGATAGTAGTTTCAGAGGTTAGAAATGACAAAACGTAATGAAAATCAAGTCAACGTCGAGCCGACAAAGGAACTATTTGTCTACATCATCACTCGCGACATCGATATTTCAGATGCAGTAATTGATCTAATCGATAACTGCATAGATGGTGCCAAGCGGTTGCGACCAGGAGAAGGTGAGAGTTTTAAGGGTTTAAAAATTGACATCAAATTCGACCAAAATGCTTTTTCAATCAAGGATAATTGCGGAGGTATTCCTTTAGAAATAGCTCAAAAATACGCATTCCGTTTTGGACGAGCGAAGGATATGCCACCAACACCAGGTTCAGTAGGGCAATTTGGTGTTGGAATGAAAAGGGCTCTTTTTAAGTTTGGAAAGAGGTTTTCAGTAAAGTCAAAGACCGCTAGCGATTCATTTGAACTTATTGTTGATGTTGAATCTTGGCTTAAGACCAAACCTTGGTCCTTCAATTTGAAAACTGTCGGTGACGGCGTGTCTAAGGGTAGGACGGGCACTGAGATACTTGTTAACACACTCAGCCCGGACGCAAAGCGTGCCTTCTCAAATGAGAGCACGTACAACAGAATATTCAGTGAAGTTCAAACAAGGCAGCAGTTCTTCATTGAGAAAGGACTGAAAATAAAGATCAATGGTACCGAGGTCAAAAAAGAACTTTTTACGATTAAGTCTTCTGCCAAACTAAAGCCTGCGCATTGGGAGCACGTCTTCGAGGATGTGCAAGAGGTAGAGGGACTTCTGAGTGGGCCTGTAAAAGTAAAAGTTTATACAGGGATCGGGCGATCATCTCCAGAAAATGCGGGGTGGTATATAATATGTAATGGACGGGTTGTCTTGGATGCTGACAAGACTACTGTAACTGCATGGGGCTCAGACTTACCACATTATCATAATCAGTACTCTCAATTTCGAGGTTATGCATTCTTCAACTCTGAGAATGCAGGTTTGTTACCTTGGACCACAACAAAAGCAAATATAGACGTCAACAATATTGTTTACCGAAGAACATTAGACAAAATGTTTGAAATGGCAAAACCTGTCATCAGGTTTTTGGATGCGGTTGACAACGAAAAAGAGCTTCCTAAGGCGGATAGAAAACTCTCTAAGGCAATTTCACAGGCAAAGAGCGCGGTTCTAGACGAAGAGATTTCAGCAGCGACGTTCGAGCACCCGGACCCGACGCCCATCAAAAAGAGTGATAACGAATCAATTAGATTTAAGCGGCCAAAAGTAAAGGTAGCTGAGCTAAAAGATGTTTATGGAGTTGGGAAAGCTAGTGAAGTTGGAGAGGAAGCTTTTGATGAAGCTTACTCCCGCTACTTTGAGGATTAATGTATGTCAAACAGCAGTTACCGTAAAATTGATTATAGGCTTAGACCAGCAAAACATATTGAGCGATCACTGTTCGCCGAATCTTTTAAGAACATACCTTTCCACAAAATTTCGGATTATGAATACGTAGGGTTCGGCTCTCTCTACTTCAGTGACTTTCGCGTGTTTCACAAAGAAGTGGGGATTGATAAGCTCATTTCTATTGAAAAGAACTCTAATGACAAAGAGCGATTTGAATACAATAAACCATTTTCCTGCATAGACGTTCGCTACGGGCACTCTTCTAGTGAGATTCCTAAGCTTGATTGGGAATCACCAAAAATAATCTGGCTGGATTATGACGGAACTCTGAACAAAGACGTTTTGGGCGATATAAGAACTTGCGCAAGCAACTCTGAGTCTGGCACATTTCTCGCTGTATCTATAAATGCGGAGCCATTGCAGGACCCCAAGGCAAGTCAAGATGACCCAGAACATGGAATAGAAAAGCTCATTGATGCCGTTGGTAAACAAAGAATTCCCGCTGGCACTAAGTCGGTTGATCTTTCTAGCAAAGGTACAGCCAAAGCATATTATGATATTGTGATTGCCGAAGTTCAAAAGGCACTCTCCGTTCGCAATGCCTGCATACAAAAGAGCGACCAACTCAAATTTATGCAGTGTTTTCACATAAAATATGCAGATGGTGCGCCGATGCTTACTATCGGTGGCTTTCTAGCGAACTATAGGCATCAAAAGCTTTTAATGAAATCAAGCATTGTCAAGCAGCTCTTCTATAGAAATGGTTCAGATAGTCTGTCCATAGATGTACCGTTGCTGACCCTAAAAGAAGTAATTGACCTAGAGATGTTAGTGCCTGTCGATGGCATCGAAGATTTGGACCCGAACAAATTTAAACACAATACCAAGGCACCCAATAGAGACGTCGTTCATTACCTTAAAACCTACAGGTTTTTGCCAAACTATTTGCCGGTCCAATTGGTTTAAGGTCATAAAACTAAGGGCTTTGCCCTCGCGCGGCGCAATGCATCCAAACGTATCCCTGAGGGGCCCGCGTTCGGAGCCTCCTTGCACCTTGCTACCCCCTGTTCGCCACGAGGCCGGGGTTGCAGAGGCTGCAACCCCTCTCTGATTTCCTCTTAACGGTCGTGATCCAGCGTGGGGCCACGGATGGGTTGGTTGGTCTGTTCCTGATTATCTTTTGCATGGTCTTTGCGGGAGACCAGCTTATGTTTCTCTCTTAGTCGTCTGTAATAGCTTTGATCTTTCTTGAGCTCTTGCCGCAGCTTTTCAGTTGATGCGCGCTTCTCGTTCTTTAAGCGCCTCAGGCGATTGCGTTCTCCGATTTGCTGATCCACCAGGACATGTTCTTGGAGACGGTCCCGCAGCCTTGCCAGTGTGGCATCTTCTTCATTTTGCCTTCTGATCCTGGCATGCTTTCCGCTCACCCGGTCCCATAGCCCGGCAAGTCCCGTGTTAAAGCGCTGATCCCGCTCTTTCCGCGCTTTCTCCTCTTCTTGCATTTGGCGCTCTGTCAGCGCCTGCTTTTCTTGTTGCTGCGCCGCGATCAAGCTTTTGCGCTTCTTGGCGAATTTCTCTTCAACCCGATTGAGTTTTTGCTTTGTCTCCTCAACATAACCCTTGATCTTTGGGGCCATGTCCTGCGCGATTTGCTCTTTCGTTTTCTGCATTGTTGGCAGGTCCGTATGTGGGCCAAGCTTTTCCCGCACGTCCTTGGTACGGTTTCCCGTCCACTTGCTCACTGCATAGACTTCACCGTCATATGACACCGCCACATGTCCGCGCCTGTCGCCCTGGCTGAGATAGAAACCACGTTCTCTCAGAGCGCTTGAAAACGCTTTTGTTGAATCGCTGCGTTCCCAGCATTTTTGGAACCAGGCTTTAAGCTCTTTGGCGTCATGACCTGCGCGTTTCGCTTGCTGGTATTCCGCCAGGGAGTAATTGAGCGGGTTTCTGAGATCGCGGTCTATAAGACCTTTCGGCATTTCCCACCCATGCTCAATATAAAGCTCGCGTGCCAAATCCATCAGCTGCCGCTTGGTATAGGGAAGGTGAATTGCCTTCATCTCTTCCGTATCAATCCGTGACCACACAGCATGGGCATGACGGCGATATTCTCCGGTTGGTCCGACTTTTTCATGAAACACGATGGCTCTGGGTTGACCAGAGAGATTCAGACGTTCCTCTGCGCGCTCTATGGCATCCTCAAACACCTCTACACTGACCTCTTCCTTGGCCGGGGGATTGAGCGATAAGGAGTACAAATACTGCTTACATTTTGTCCCACGAGAGACGGCATAGGCCTCCATCAGCGCCTCGGTGAGGTCTTCACTGGCAAAGTCCCTTACCTCATGCACCTCCACCCGCTCATTCTCAGGCTTGAGCAGATGGACGGCCAGTTCTTTGGCACCACCCCTTTGATTACCGACCAGGATCATTTCAGTCCTCCGAAGCCTTGGCGTAAGAGGGTTTTGGTCTCAATCCGAGTGCCTTGAGCAAATTAAGGCGCATATGCCGGATATCGGCGCAGGCCTGGTTGAGTTCACGGCAGATATCAGGATCAATCTGCAAATCTCCGGCATTCGCAGCCCGTGCAAGCTGGTTCATATTGCTGGCAAGCCTGGATTGCCCCAAGGCGCCCAAGAGCTTTCCCAGGGCCTCCTGATCCATCGTCGGGGCCCGGCGCTTATGTTTACGCCTGACGGCATGATCGCCGAGCAGCTGTTCCCGGATATAGGTCCCCAAGGGACGTTGACCAGCCCTGCGCTTAAGCAGCGCTTTTTCCTCAGCAGTCAGGCGCAGCGAAAAAGGATCGGGATTCTTAGCCTTATCGGAGCCACTCATGGTCGTGGCTCCCCAATTTCGGCCTTATCGGCCCATTCTTGCTCAAGGGCATCAAAGTCTACGTTTTCGGCCCTTAATTGATGCTCCCAGTCGTGAAAAACCTCGAATAGAGAGTTCAAACCTTCTCCATTCGGTGGCACCATTTTCTCACTCTAAATATTTCAAAGTTTACTCCGCCGCAGGCGCCGTTTCAGCCATTGCAAATGACGCCTCGCGTCGCGCACCCAAAGATTTCCGGCTTAAGGACAAGGCCGCCGGGATCACAATCAAAATCACAATGGTGGTTCCAAAAAGACCAAAGGCAAGACTGGTGACCAGAGGCTTGATGCTCACCGCGTGATGACTTGTTTCTAAGAGCAGCGGAAACAGGCCGGACAAAGTGGTGAGGGAGGTGAGCATCATGGCGCGAAAGCGCTTGCGGCAACCGTCGACGATGGCTGCAGCGGCATCGCCCAATTCTTCAAAGGCTTTTTGCGCCGCTTGCACCAGTAGAATGGCATTGTTGACCGCGATCCCCGATAAGCCGACAAAGCCGATGAGTGACGGAATGGAAAAGACCGTGCCCGTCAAGAAATGCCCCCACACCACGCCGATCAGACAGAGCGGAATGATGGACATTATAATGAGAGGCAGCCCGTAAGAGCGGAACTGAACACCGAGCAGAACATAAACCGCCAGGAGCCCGCCGGCAAAGGCCATGAGAATCGAGTTTCCCGTGCGCGCCGCATCGGCCGATTGACCTTCCAATTGCATTTCGATGTTGGGATGAGCGCCAAGCAACCCAGGCAAAAACGCTGATTGGGTATCGGAAATAATGCCGGCCGCATTCGCTATTGCGGGGTCAATATTGGCGTCGACCTTGATAGTCGGCTTGCCGTTCACCCGCGTGATCCGGGCAGGAACATAGTTGACGCTGAGCGCCGCCAAGCTACTCAGCGGCGCAATCTCTCCATTCGGCAAAACAATGGGAAAAGATTCCAGTCTGTCTTTGGATGAAATCTCGCTTTGGCGGGCGCGGACATAAATATCGTAATTGTCATTCTCGGCGGCCACTTCGGCGGCCTTAATGCCGAAGACCGCGCCGCGTAGTTGCCGGCTGATCTCGCTCGCTGTCATGTCTTGTGCAACGGCAAGCGGTCTCAAGGAGAGACTGAACTCAGATTGCTGAGCGCCCACATCATCAACCACAGCGATGACGCCGTCATAGCCGAGCAACCAGTCTTTCAGGTCAGCGGCTGCGGCGTCGAGTTCAACAATGTCATTGCCCGCGAGCCGAAAGGATATGGGCCGGCCGCCGGCCCCCAAATCCTGATCGGCGTAATCGATGACGCTGACATTGGGAAGGTCCCCGACCCGTTCGCGCCATTCGGTCAAAAACCCATTGGCGGTCAATTTGCGATCTGCTGCTGGAGCCAATTCCAAAGAGACGGTCGCTGCTTCGGCGCTGGCGACTCCGGCCAATTTGTTGACACCAAAATTGATCAGAACATGTTGGACAACCGATGCCTCTTCGTTGCCATCGCTGAGATCGGACGACAAGGACTGCGCCTGCCGCGCCACACGATAGGCCACTTGTTCGGTTTCCCGCGCGGTCACCCCGGGCTTCATGAGGATATGCGCTTCCACGACATCGCCTTCCACATTCGGGAAGGCTTCAAACTTTAAAAGGCCGGAAGCGAGCAGCGCGATGGAGACAAAAAAGGCCGCCACAGACACGCCGATGGCAAGATGAGGCTGACCCACAGCCCAGTTGAAAACGGGCGTCGCGACACGGTCCTTCAACCATTGGAAGCGGTTTTCAAACTTGCCCCGAATGGATCCGGACTGCGTTTCGGTGATCGGGGCGGAGGCCAAATGATGGGGCAGGACAAAAATCGCTTCGGCCAAACTGATGGTCAAAATCAAAAGCAAGGTGATGGGAATGAACGACATCACGGCGCCAAGCTCGCCCGCGAGAAAAATCAACGGAGCAAACACAGCACAGGTGGTGGCAAAAGACGAAAGCACAGCCGGGATCATTTGCCGCACACCCTTGATGGAGGCCGCAAGCGGCGTGTCGCCCGCCCGGCGGCGGGTGGCGATGTTCTCGGCAATAACGATCGAATCATCCATGACCACGCCGACGGCAATCAACATAGCCACGGTGGTGATGAGATTAAAGGAAATGCCCAAAGCCACCATGACGACAATGGTGACGGCAATCGAAATCGGCAGACCGATGGCCACCCAAAGCGAATAGCGCGTGCCAAAAAACAGCCAAAGGGAGGCAAAGACAAGGGCCAGACCCAACAAACCGTTTTTGACCATCATGCTGAGCCGCTCATCAACAAGAGCGGACGTATCTTGGATCATGGTGAACCGAGCCGGCGCCGATTGACTTTCGGCGGCAAGCAATTCGGCCACAGCATTGTAAACATCAATCGTGTCTTCTGACCGGGTGCGGAAGATCGTGAGCAATGCCGCCGGTTCGTCATCAAACTCAATCCGTCTATAGCGGTCGGTGAAGTCGTCGGAAATCTCCGCAATATCGCCGAGCGCAATCAAGGACCCCTCCCCGTCGCCTTCAACAGTGAGTTTTGCAAGCTCTTGCGGCGTCTCGCGCAATTCAGCCATGCGAACACGAGCATCATTGTTCGCGGAGCGCAATGTGCCGACCGCTTCATCCACATTGTAAGCCTCAACGGCTTCGGCCAAGTCCGGAATGCTTTTGGACAATCTGCGCAAAGCCGACACGGCAACAGAGACCTCCAGCTCCCGCTCGGAGAATCCCTCCAAAGACACTTTGCTGACTGCGGGCAAGGCTTCGAGCCGGCTTCGAAGATCGTCCGCATAGTCTTTCAACGCCGACGGCGTCAGAGGCGCGGCAACGGCGACCGACACAACGGCAATATCCGTCCCCGAAGGTTGGATCACCGGCGGTTCCACTTCGGCAGGGAAGTCGGAAATAGAGTCGAGGGCCACACGAACATCGGAGAAAAAGCGATCGAAGTTTGAAAACTCCCGTTTGCGCAACAGAAAAGACGCACCGCCGAACTTGGCCTCGCACGACACTTCAACCAATTCCGGAATCCGGTCGAGAGCGCGCTCCACTCGACGGCAGACACTCTCCGAAACGGTTTTCGGATCGGCGCCCGGATAGGCGATGGAAATATCCACAAGAGATTGCGGAACGTCGGGCGCCATGGACCTTTCCACACCGGGCAAAGCCAGAAAGGCGAGAACAAAGGCAGCCCCCATAAGCAAATTGGCCGCCACGGGATGCGCGGTCATGAAGCGGATCATTCGGCGTCTCCGGAGGCAAGACGCGGCGCATCGTTGTTTTCAAGCACGACCGACATACCGTCGGACTCCAGACTAAAGCTAGAAACGACCACCTGCTCGTCCGGCGCAACATCATCCCGCAGCACGGTGAAGGCGCTGTCCGAGTACCAAACGTCCGCTTTCCGGATTTCGATCCGATTGTCACTATCGACCAAGGCGAGATGCCCGTTTTGCACAGCATCCGTCGGCACAACAAGAGCGTTTGAAAAGGGCCGTGTGGACAAAAGGACATCGACCAGCATGCCACTGGCGAGCGGTGAGCGGCCCGCCGTGCCCCGGCCGCTGGGCTGGTCGATTTCGATAACCACAGAGACCGTACCCGCAACAGGATCAACATCGCCGGTAAACCGTTTGATTACGCCATCCCAGGACACTTTGTAATCGCCGGCGGCATAAGAAACTTTTGCGCTGAGGCCGGACGACGCCACACGGTCCTCAGTATCTTTCTCGTAAAAGGTAGCCGGCTCCCCGCCCCGGGGATCCGTGGAGCGCGGCAGCAAACCGATAAAATCTTCGGATGAAAACTTGGCGACAACTTCAACGCGGTCTGTGGACGAGGCGGTAAAGAGTTTGTCGCCAACGCGCACAAACTCCCCACGCTCGATATTAAGATGCGAAATGCGCGCGTCAAACGGCAAAACCGCCGCTGTGCGTGACAAGTTGAGCCGAGCGAGCGCAAGCTCCGCCTCGATGATACCAAGCCGCGCCCGTAAAGTTTCGACTTCGAGCCGGCTCGCTTCCACGTCGCGACGCATGTTCAGAAGATTACGTTCTTGCTCGTCGAGCTGTCCTCGCGAGGCGCTGCCCCGATCGACAAGAGATTTTTTGCGTTCAAAATCTCTCTCCTCAAGTTCCAACATTTTGGTTTCAATATCGAACAGCGCATCAAGGCCATCTTGCCGAGCGAGGTGTTCGTCAAGCTCCGCTTCCAGCTTGGAGACATTGTATTGATACTCTGACGGGTCGACCTCTAGAACTTTTGTACCGCGCGGAAGAACGGCGCCCACTTCAAGATCCTCATGGACAAAACTCAAGGGGCCTTGAACCTGAGCCACGGATGTCCATTCGCGTTCCGGCTCCACGCGGCCAAAGCCTTCTATGCCGGGCACGTAGTCTTGGCGCACCACAGCGGCAACGCGAACAGGCAATTGGCGATCGGCCGCTTCAATTCTCTTTGGAGTACTGGGGGAACCGAGGGCAAGAAAAATCAACAGGATGCCGAATGCGATCGGCGCCCAAAGCCTGAAGTGGCGGTTCTTAAGAAGTGTACGGAACATATTTCAATTCCTGATGATGAGACAATCACGGTCAACTGATGAGACTTTGAGACCCTATCAGATTGCAAAGCGCCCGAGCTACAACTTTATCGTACCGGCAGTCACCGTCCGGCCATCATCTCGGCAGCAGCGTGACGTCAAGCCGCGAGAGTCCCCGATATCCGGTCGTATAGTCCGGTTCCCCGCTCATGCCGTCGACACCTCTAAAGCGAGTCACCAATTCACCGAACACTTCTTCAATCTGCATCCGGGCCAGTTGAGACCCGATACAGTGATGAATGCCGGGCGCAAAGGTGAGATGCTTTTTGCCGGTCCGCTTGAGATCGAAGGCCCCCGGACTATCAAAGACGCGCGGATCTCGATTGGCCGCGCCGATCATCAGCATGACGAGATCACCTTTTTTGATTTGTTGATCGCGCCAACGAAAATCTTCCACCGCGAAGCGAGTGGTCGCTCCGGCAAGAGGGCTTGATCTCAACAGCTCCTCAACAAAGGCCGATCGATTGCCCTCTTCCATGACACGGTTCCAAACATCCTCACTCTGACGGGCCAAGGTAAGCATAGATAGAGAGAGCGCATTGACGGTGGTGTCGTACCCGGCGATCAACAAGACTTGAACACTTGCGATGATCTCTTCTTCCGTTAAGGCGCCTTGATCGTCACTCACCTGCAAAAGCTGGCTGATAATATCATCACAGGGTTCGGATTTGCGGGTCTTGATCGCTGCCATCACGTGATCGGTGAGTTCCCTCAAGGCCGCTTCCCCGGCCTCAACAAATGCCCGATCGGAATATCCGAACAGGGCATCCACAATGGCCTTCGATTGCGCCGGCAAAAAGTCGACTTGGCGATCATCAAAGCCGAACAGCCTCCCGATGGTGAAACCGGGAACCAGACCTGCCACCTCATTGACAAAGTCGACCTCGCCGGACGTGTCAAGAGAGTCAAAAACTTGGGCGATATAGTCTCGGACGAAGGGCCGAATGACATTAACGACCTTATTGCTGAAGGCCCGGGCAAGCAGCCGATGCAGACGTGTCTGTTCCGGCGGATCTAGATTCACCACCCAATGCTGAACGTAAGATGTCAGCAGAGGCAATACATGCGGGCGTTCGTCCTCCGGTACGGAGCGGAACAGAAAGTCCGGCGCCAAACGCCGCGCAGACAGCGGGAAGCTCCCGGCGAAAGCCGTAAGACAATCATCATATCGGGAAACGATCCAAGCCCGGTGGGTGTCGTTCCACACAATCGGTTGATCTTCGCGGGTTTGGTCGAGTTTCCGGCGGAAGTCTTCACCGGAGGTCGGTTTAAACAGATCAAGCGTATTTGTTTGCGTTTCTTGTTCGGTCAGCACGTTCGTCCCTCCTCGCGAGTCTTGCGACTGCGATCTCTGAATCACCCTCACCACCAAAAGTCGTTAGGACCAACGGTTGTCCTGTCCAATTTGGCCGTCCTTAAACAATTTGAGAAGCCCTTCGCGATAACTGGGATATTGCCAGCTTATTCCCAGGTTCTGTTTGATCTTATCTGCCGTGACGACGTGGTTATGATCGTAGAAACAGCGCACCTCGTAAGGCAGATTTGAATCGTTGAGGTCAATGACTGGTCCCGGCGGAATATCCAACAGCTTGCAGGCGTAATAACTAACCTCCATCGGTTCCGCCGGCACATCGTCGGCCAGATTGAAAAATTCGCCGGGCTGAGGTTTCTCCATGGATCTCAAAAGGCCCAGCGCCAGATCATCGATATGGATTCTGTTGAACACAATTCCCGGAGCGTAGACCATTTCCTTGCGTCCGGCTTTGACCCAAGCGAGCTGATTGCGCCCCGGACCATAAATGGCTGCAGGCCGAAACACATGTACCGGCAAGCCCGCTTTGTCATACAACGCCATCCAGTTCTTTTCTCGCAAGACACGCGTAACCTCCACATCAATGCCCGGCTTCAATTGCGCCGTTTCGTCAACAACCTTGCCGGCCGTAGAGCCGTAGACGGCAGCGCTTGAGAGAAAGCCGATCCACTGCACTTCGTCGGACAAGGCGCCGTTGACAATCATGCGGTAGACGGAGTCGGGCCAGTTTCTGGACGGTTGGATCGTGTCTATGACGTGACTGGCAGCTTTCAATGATTGCATCATGTCTTCATCGGGGGTTTCGCACTCAACATAGTGAAACGCCTCAATGCCAATCGAACGCAAACGTTCAATCTTCTTCTTCGAACGCGTTGTACCGGACACGCGCCAGCCATGCTTCATCGCTTGCAACGCAAGCGCTTCTCCCACATACCCCAATCCAAAACAAAAAAGATGGCCCTTCATCGGTTTGCCTTTCCGTAAATCCTTGATGAATTGTTGCTTTTGTTAGTGATGAACTGCTGCCTGGGCGGATTGTCGCTTGGCGTTCGCATAGACTTCCCAAGTGCTTACGGCTTTCTCATCGGTCCAATTTTCAGGCGCTTCGAGAAATTCCGGGTCATGCTCTTGCGCATACTCAAGAAACACCTTCGGAATGTCTTCAATGCCGTTTTTCAACTTCCAAGCATGGGCGCGATAGAACAAATGCCCGGGAAGTTGGCCCATTTTCATCCAAGGCAGCCAAACGCCGAGCCGCGTCAGCACCATCTTGTAATCCGCCGACAAACAATCGCGATCTTCAAGCTGCGACAAAGATGTGTAGAAACACATATGTTCTGACGGATTGACGGTTTCGCCTGACCACTCCTCACTGAATTCCTCTCTGGAAAGTGGGTTCGGATACTTCAACATGACATCTAGGGACACGGTGACAATATCCCCAAAGGCCTGCCACGGCAGGAGATGTATTGCGTGTTTGCCTTTGGTCTTTTCACCACCGACACTGTCATTCATGGCATCTTTGGTCTGGTGATGGGTACCGAGTGTGACTTCAGGAACAGTCGTCGTCCACCGCATGTTCATGGCATGATTGCGCACATGAAACGTCTCAACGACTTTGTCCGTTATGGGATTGTGCCAGCGTTCAATAATCTCGCCTGTGTCGAGATCCGTGTAGTAACAAAGCTCTTTGCCAAGTTGGCGAATTGAGCCGTCGGGCATTTCTTCCAACCGATTAACACCCAATCCGATCATGCCGACGAGAGGTTTGGTTCTCTCCGTCTGATTCCAAGCGAAAAGCTGACCGGTGTAGTAGCCGTAGCTCGTCTTGCCGCCCAAATGACCGAGCATTTTGGTCATTGCATAGATGTTGTCGGAATAGTTCGAAAAATCCAAAGTTTGGCGATTCATCGTCCCAAATACCCTTCTAGATTGAAATTTAAACGTTTAACGAGTCTTTGAGTAGACTAAGACTCTTTTAAGTTGTATTCAAGTGGAAAAATTAGCTATTGACGAGCCGAGGGAATCAAAAATGCGAGGGATCGAATCCGGCCAGGTGAACTCAGAAACAGGTGCATGTTCTTAGACCCTTTTTGTCTCTGACGAGACAGCACAGAACGTCACGCCCAAAAGCTACGCCTCTATTTTGTGTTTTTTATGTAGATGGTCCGCACTGAGACGAACGCCCATGAGAACTTTTTATGACAGTCGCGAAGTAGAAACTCGCAAGACTCCAGACATCAACATCAAGCCATTGAAATGACTGAGTAACGAAAAAGGCCGAACCAACAATGAAAGCGAATGCAACATCCAATCTCTACACAGCAACTGGCACCGCCGGCAGTGAAACGAGTTTGAATATCGATTTTACGGATCCTGTGCAAAACCTTGACGCTTTCACCCGCGTCATTGCCGACACAAACCCGGACAATGTATCGGTCGGTTGGTTCGGCGGCCCCTGTTATGCGGTTATCGGGGACAGCTCGAAGCTACAGCCGTTGTTTTCAATTGAGGGCATTGGGATTTCCACAACACAAAAACTGGAAAACAGTGCCATTCGTATTTTCAACCGCGAGCTTGTTTTCTACAAAGATTTGCGATCAGGCGAATTCTTGGAGACGTGGATCAATCCTCTCAACAGCGAGACGTGTCAGATTTTTGATATCCACAATATGACCATGAATGCGGAGTTGGCACCCGTCATGACCATGCATGTGGAAGGCGAAGAGCTGCGATATCCGTTTCTCCCCCCTTGGGAGGTCATGGGAAACATTGTGTTGTCGACCTTTGAACGACACACATCGGGACCGTCAAAACTCTTGCCGGATGAATGGCCGAAAGAATCTCCAGGCCCCCTATCCAGGATGAGCGAAATGTATATGCGCTATGTGCAGACACATGATCTCTCCAACCGAGAAATGACGTCGGTCCCTTATATCGGAACCTGGACCTACTTTACGGCTTGGTTTCCATGGATGCTGATGGCACAGGCAGAAGGCTCTCTTTTCATGCGCTGCGCAATGAAAAAACACAGGAATCTCAGTGATTTGCCCAAGAACTTCCTGAACAGAGCGGAACGTATGTATCCGGAGTATTTGAAGCCGCCGTCGCCCAGTTCATGGGGGCAACCAAATGACTCGGTCTATGCCCAATACAAGCAAGCGCGCGTACCGATCGCCTGACGACTTCAATTCACGTTTAACCGACGACCAACATCCCAACTTGACCACAACTGATCAGAAGGACCTGACCCAATGCAAGGGAACTTACTCAATCACCTCATCAATCGGCGCAGCGTACTAAAAGCAACCGGTGCCCTCGGTGCCGCATTCGGCCTTTCAGGTGCGGCGCATGCGGACGCCTTACCGTCAGGAAACGGCGCGTCTGCGGTTGATTTTTCGGACCCCGCGCAAAATCTGAAATCCTTTGTTCGAATGGCCGGCGATATCGATCCCGACAAAGAAACTTTCGGCTGGTTTGGCGGAAGCATATTTTCCGTCATCGGCGATGAGCCTTTAAGTCCATTGGTGGATATTGAAGGGTTTGGCGTCATGCGTGTAGCTCCTCAGGCCGACGGCAATTACCGTATGTTCAACCGTGAACTTGCCTTTTACAAAGACCCAAAAACAAAGGAGTTTATCGACGTTTGGACAAATCCCATCACTCAAGAAAAATGTGACGTTGCAGACACGCACAACGCGGTGGTCAATGCGGAAGTGGCCCCGGTGATCAAGCAGGATTTTGACGGCACCATCGTGGAAATCCCATTCAACCCACCTTGGGAAGTTTTGGAACAAACCGTCCTATCGACGTTTGAGATTCACACAGCCTTTCCCAATCCCCTTGACCCACAAATCTGGAGAAAGGAATCCACAGGACCGGTCTCTCGCATAACCGAAATCTTTCAACGCGCGATCCCGCTGGAGCAACTCAACGACAGTGCACGCACGTCCGTCGATTATGTCGGCACGTGGACTCGGGTGAGCCCATGGTTGCCTTGGATGTTGATGGGTCAAAGGGAAGGCCATGTTCTCTATCGCACATTCACGAAAAAGCTCACTAGCGCCAAGGCCTTACCGGACGGGCTACGCCGCTTGACGGAAGCGCGTTACCCGGAATATTTGAGCGCACCCGGCGACGAAACCTGGGGGCAACCCAACGATTCCAGTTTCACCACCTATATGAGCGAACGCAAACCGGTAGAGTGAAACCACATATGCGCTGCTTGATCGGTATTGATCCCCAAAAGAAAAACGAGCTCTTTATGTAAAGAGCTCGTTCAACTTTTCATGTCGGCAACATCCGCCACCGAAAGTGCATTACATATCGATAACCGGCGCAGGCGTTTGCTCCCGCGCATAATATTCGAGACTTGAATGACTTGGGCCGTAATCCTCGGTCGGCGCGGATGTCATGCCAGGATAATTGTCTTCTGAATATTTAATCACATTCTCAGGAACGATATCCAATGTGTCCGACTTAATCATCGTACCGGCATAGAGACAATGGCCCGGTGTCTGCCCCATCAACATCCATGGCAACCACGGCGTAATCCGCTGCCATGATCCTTCCACATGGACAGAGGTCAATTCAGGGTTGGTGAGTTCATCAATCGGTACGATGTGCCGAAACAGCTCAGAGACTTGAACCATTTTTCCAGCTGACTCGCGGGGCCATTTTTCCGGATCCAGAGGATTGGGATAGTAAAGGTGCATGTCGGTGGTAAGCAAAAGCTTCTTTTTACCCAATTTTTTCCAAGGGAATATGAGAGGTATCTTTCTGGGCTCAGCTTTTTCGCTCGATCTGAAATCTTCCGGCGCCAAAATCAGCCATTCACTGATCGTGTAGTTGAATGGGTCGTTGGCAACCTGAACGACATTTACGGTCTCACCAGTCCATGGATTATCATATGTCTGAATAATCTCACCAGTTCGAGAATCCGTATAAAAGATCACTTCTTTGTTGAGTCTGCGGATGGTGCCATCCTCTTGCGGAACCAGACGTGTCGCAAGAAATGTCTCGAAGCTGCAGATCTCGACGACCTTCTCGCCTGGCTTAACGCCAAAAACTTGTCCGGTGCAGTAGGTAAAGGATTCTTTATCCGGATTCAGATCAGCTTGGATACGTGCCCATGAATCTCTATTCCATGTCGGGCTCATAAAATCGATTTCTGTTTCAAAAGCCGGAATTCGCGAGCTATTGCTAGCATGTGCTCCGGCTTGTGCTTTACCAATCGCAAGTTTAGACGCAGCCATTGTCATCGCAGCGCCCGCGACCACGGCACGTCGTGTTGCTTTACCCTTTTCAATCATTTTAGCGGTTCCTTGATTCAAAACGTCAAATTACATGTCTCACGCGGAGACGATTTCCTGTCCACTCAGTCACTCACTCATTTTCGGAACGGCCAATGATGAAGCCTCTCCGATCTCAAAACAAAAAGGCGGCCCGATCCAGACCCGGATTATTCCTAAAAGTTGCAAAAATTTCAACCTCAGCGATTGTTTTGAATATGACTGTAGCAAAAGTTTACAAAATCGTGGTCTTTGACTGCGGACTCGGATGAAAAATGTAGCACAGGCACTGTCACGGCGCAGCAAAGCAGCACCCGCTGCGCGACGATGAGACAAAACCGATCAGGTTGGTCTGGAATTGCCCACCTGCGCAACGCGACGCCACTCGTGCGCACTCTAAAAGCCATCAATCGGATGGATAGAACATCCGTTTCTTGCCGGCACGCAGAGGGCTCAATCAAATTGCCTTCTGGCCCGCCTTCACTTAGTCTCCCGTCACATCTCTTATCCGTTCCCAACCCACGATCAAAGCGACGCTTTATGACCAAAATTTCTGAACTCACCGACAAAATCTTTGTGGGCAAGGGCGAACTCAGTCAGTTCATCAAACATAAATATGCCAACCGGCATGGGCTGATTGCCGGTGCGACCGGAACCGGCAAAACGGTGACGTTGCAAATTCTGGCAGAGGGTTTTGCGAAAGCCGGCGTGCCGGTTTTTATGGCCGATGTCAAAGGCGACCTGACCGGGATCAGTCAAGCGGGCGAATCTAAAGATTTTCTTCTTGAGCGCGCTAGCAAGATCGAGTTTGAGGATTACATCTTCGAATCCTTTTCCACGGTGCTTTGGGATTTGGAGGGCAAACGCGGACATCCTATAAGGACCACGGTTTCCGAAATGGGGCCGTTGCTTCTATCGCGCCTCTTTGATCTCAATGAAACGCAGGAAGGCGTTCTCAATATTGCCTTTCGTATTGCCGACGAAGAAGGCCTTCTGCTGCTCGACTTTAAAGACTTGCGCTCGATCCTGACTTTTGTCGGCGAGAACTCCAAAGAGATCTCATTGGAATACGGCAATGTGAGCAAAGCGTCCGTCGGCGCCATACAGCGCCGACTTTTGGTTTTGGAAGAACAAGGTGGACGAAATTTCTTCGGCGAGCCGGCCCTTGCCCTTGAAGACATGATGCAATGCGACGATGACGGGTTGGGCCAAATCAATGTGCTCGTGGCCGACAAGTTGATGCAGACACCACGGCTCTATTCAACTTTCCTGTTGTGGCTGCTGTCAGAGCTGTTTGAAGAATTGCCGGAGGTCGGCGATCCGGAGAAACCCAAATTTGTCTTCTTTTTTGACGAAGCCCATTTGTTGTTCGACAGTGCCCCGAAAGCACTTATTGAAAAGGTCCAGCAAGTTGTCCGTCTGATCCGGTCTAAAGGTGTGGGTGTTTATTTTGTGACCCAAAACCCGACGGATGTGCCGGAAGAAGTTCTGGGGCAATTGGGCAACAGAGTGCAGCACGCGCTTCGCGCCTTCACGCCGAAGGATCAGAAGGCCGTGCGATCCGCCGCGGAAACATTTCGCGCCAACCCCAACTTCGAAGTCAAAGAGGCCATCACCCAACTCGGTGTCGGCGAAGCGCTGGTGTCGGCTTTGGAAAAGAAAGGCGTGCCGTCCGTTGTCGACCGCACGCTTATTCGCCCGCCCTCCTCGCGCATGGGCCCGATCACGTCTTCCGAACGGCGCGCAGTGATCTCCATGAGTCCCTACATCGGGAAGTACGAAAAAAGACTGGACCGCAAATCAGCCTTTGAAGAATTGCAGAGCCGCGCTGAGACCAAAGCGGAAGAATTAGAGGCGGCGGAACGACGGCGCGCGGAAGAAAAGGCAAGCAAACCTCGCAAGCGCAGTTCCAATCGTCAGTCCGTCACGGAAGCCGCTGTGAAAAGCTTTGCCCGCAGCATCAGCTCGCGCCTCGGCAGGGAATTGGTGAGAGGCATTCTGGGATCAATCCTCAAAGGCAGGTAGCTACCTGCCCGCAAACTATCGATGGGGTTCGGCCAACTGGCCGCGAAGAGTTGCGAGATCTCCCAGAACCCAAAGCTGGGCAATCCTGTCGCCGTCGAAGGTGAAAAGCGCAGCCCCATGCCACGACACTTGCCGTCCGGTTGCGGGAAACCCAAGCAGCGGACCATTGTGAATACCTGAGAACAACATGCGCGCAAAAACTTGGTTGCTTTCCGCGACAATGTCGAGAATCTCACAGGTGTAATCATCCAGAGCCCTGCGCACCTGATCCACATAGGCCGCGAAGTGCTCCCGGCCGCGGGACTCGGTGCCGAGGGATCCACGAAAGATGAAATCCGCGGTCACCACTTCCGAAATGGCAGACTTATCGCCCTTCTCCCAAATCTCTTGGTAGAACTTTTGAACCTGGTCTTTGTGCATAGCCGTCATCGTCTCACGCCTTCCGAAGGGGCCGATTTTGTCGTCCAGAGCCGGTCACTTTGACCCCATACGGATCATTCATCACACTATTGCCTCGCTCGTGTCCTGATTGGCCGTTCTTTCGCCTTGTTCGTTGGACACTATAATCGACGGGAACTATTGAATAGGTGAGAGAGGAAGACAAGCTATGACACCCACATCGACGCCGCGGCACACCACCAATATCGCCCTCTCCTTTGCGCTGGCCTTGGCCGCATTTATGACGGCCCAAACAGCCCATGCCTGCATGCCGCCACCTGTCGACAGACAATTTTCCGGCGACTTCGGCTTTGCTCCGCCGGGCGTCTATATCGCGACAACACAAAAAGAATGGGAAACCTTGTGGACCCTGTCCGGTTTACAAGACGACATGCCCGGCTTTGCCGAAGGGGAACAGACGGCCGTCGGAATTTTTCTCGGGGCCCGCAACACCAGTGGGTTTCAGATAGAGGTTCGTGGATTGAATTGGACAGACAATGATGGTGTCGCGCAATTGGACTACGTCGTTTATGAACCGGAAGAGATGGCCGCCCAAGTTCTCACGACGCCGTTCGCCGTCGCCATTCTCAATAGAACCGCTCCATCCATTGTGGATGAGACCGGCAAAGAGATCGCACCGCCACCGGAATTGGTTAAAACCACCGACGACAGTTAATGGCAGTACCGTTTGTTATTGGGTTTGCTTGCGCCGCCGCGCCAGCCCTAGTCCGGCAAGGCCTAAGCCGATCAGCGCAAGAGCACCGGGCTCCGGGAGATTGGTGTTTGGAACCGCATCGAAGTCCGGCGGGAACGGCGTCTGACCGTGGTTTCGATCCCACAAAATGATGCGGTCCAGAACAAAGTTCTTTTCTCTCACACCGAGCGAGAAAGAGATCGGAGATCCGAGATCCCCGACGCCGATGGTGTAGCGGCCATCCGCGTTCGTGTTGGCCCACAGGTAATCTAGGGTTTGCGTTCCAAAGCTTTCGCTCGGCGTGCTGGAAATTCCGTTGCTTGACAGAGGAATATAGAGAGAGTCACTGCCGCCGTCGTTGTTGTTCCGAAAGCGCAGGAACAATTGGTAGTCACCAACGTCATTGAAGACGAGGTCGTAAGTGACCAGACCCTCGTTCGTCGCCTTGGGTCCGGATTGCTGCGCCAACAAAGCGTCTCCATTGCTTGCCAAGCCGTCGGCGACCTGCACCCAAGTTTTGCCGTCACCGTCCGGATCGGAAATGGTGCCGATTTCCGCTTCAAAGGCGAGGTAGTTCTGACCCGCCCCTTGATAAATCGTGATCGCCTGCGCAGACGATATGGTTGCTGCAGTGACAACCAATGCCCCGGCTATGCCGCGACCCATTCGACCAAAATGTGACCCGAGTTTGGACATAGGACCCTCATCCTTTTCTGGCAAATGACCTGAGAACTCTGGGGGTAATGATGGCGCCGCACCCTAATGGTTAACAACTGAAGCTTGCGCGCAGGCCGCCAGGCGACTAGCCAAATGCGTGTAGCTTTTAGCTGATGTACACCCTCTGAGTGTTGTCTTTTGTCGCGCCTGCGCCCCCATGCCACATAATTTCTACTTGATAATGATTATCAATAGCAATAATACAAGAGCAGGCCCGTGGGCCGGGCGAAAACGACAAGACTTCAGTGAGAGGGACCCCCATGGCGATTATCGAAGATATGACAAGTGAAGAGCTTGGATTTGGCGCAAATCTTTTGCTTTGGGGGTTCCGGGCCTCCGCCACCGGCCGCAGCCGATGCTGGCTGATTGAACAGGGCTTTCGCAAAGCGATGGGCGATCGCGGTAAGGAAACACTGGCCCAGCTGCGCCTCCTCGCTGCGGAAATCGGCTTAACCGGACATCGGAAAATCATACTGATTCCAACACCCTGCCGGTTGGTGACGGAAGATGAGCTGGGACTCGTTGCGGCCATGTCTGCCGCGACGACAAACGACATGGAGACCTGCCGGCATTATTTGTCTTGGCTGATGGCAAAAGACGACATTGCCGATGCGTTGGACGCATGCAGATCGATCGGCAGAACTTTTTCGCTATCGGGCATCCCCGTCAAAATGCCGGCCATGACGCTCATCACCTATCATCCAGAGCCTTGCCGCCCCAATACACCGCTCTACGGAACCGCCTAAACGCAAGGCAATTCCTGGTGTTTTTTTGAGAGTCTAAAGCAAATATTAAAGTAACAAACGGCGCAGCTTTTAATAAATATAAAGGTCCGAAAGCTACCCTTCTGTCTTTGAAACAGTAGTGCGGATCAACCATCGTGTCGTCCGAAGACAGAAGACGTTCGATCAGAGTGAGCTTGGTGGCGCCCGTGGCGTTGCTCACCGTTCTGCTTGTCGGCATGAGTGCTTTTTTTGTCGGTTATGGAAGCATGCGCCAGAACAGACTCGCCGAAGCGGATATGTTCAAAACGGCCCAGGCCACATTCAAACAACAAAAGGATTTTCTTGGTTTAACGGCGCAGGACTATGCGGTGTGGGACGATGCCGTCAACTACGTCGTCCTGCAAAAAGATCTGGTGTGGATTGAGACCAATATCGGCGATGGCGTCGTTGTTGGAAGAGATGCGGACACCTCATTGGTGATCAATGGTGACGATTTCATGTGGTACTTTCAGTCCGGCGAGATCGAAAGATCGCAGATTGAGCCGTTCATGTCCGACCTTCTGGAATTGGCGCGCCAGGCACGCGAAGCGCCTGCCGAGAGACCTGCCGCCGCAACCGGCGTGCTGGCCATCGACGGAAAACTCTTCAACATAGGCTTCGGCGCAATCACACCACAAGGCATCGCCACAAGCCCCGAACTTCCGGATGAAACGCGCAGTGTCTTCGGGTTTATGTATCATTTTAAGCCGGAACAACTTTTGGAAATTGGAGCGGCGGCCGGCATTCCGGACTTTCAATACAGCGTGCAGGCACCGGAAACCGGCAGCAAGATTGCGCTCACGTCTCCCACAGGACAGCCGATCGGCTACTTAACTTGGACAGCGGTCAAACCGGGTACGCAATTCATCAAACTGATGATCATGCCTGCCTTGGCCATGGCCGCACTGATTGCTTTTGTCGTTGCCGTCATTGTTAAGCGGAGCTTTGCGCTGGCGCACGATCTTGCAACTCACGAAGACGACCTCGAAACCCAGGTCAATCACTTGGAAGCTTCACGCATGAAGGCACAAGCTGCGGATCGCGCCAAGTCAGAATTTCTTGCCACGATGAGCCACGAATTGCGCACGCCGCTCAACGCTATCATTGGATTCTCTCAAATCATCAGCGAGCAAAGATTGGGGCCGGGCCAAACAGACAAATATGTCGAATACGCACGTGATATCAACGACAGCGGTCAGCATCTTCTCAGTATTATCAATAATGTTCTCGACCTTTCCAAAATTGAGGCTGGCAAATTTGATCTTTACTTTGAACACGCGCATGTTGAGGAATTGATCAAATCAAGTGCCCGCTTTGTTGAAAACAAAACCGAGGGCGAAAATAAATCGATTGTGGTCGAGATTGCTGATCATGATATCCGCGTCAATGTGGACTCCGGCGCTATCAGACAAGTTCTGATTAACTTGCTCTCCAATGCTGTTAAGTTCTCTCCGGAAAACACGGTCATTCGCGTGAAGTCGTTTGTCTGCGCCAAACGCAACGGCGTGATTTTGGAAGTGGCGGACGAAGGTATCGGCATTTCGGAAGACCAGATCGATCACGTATTGGCCCCCTTCAATCAAGCGGATGCCTCCCACACACGGTCTCACCAAGGCACCGGTCTTGGCTTGCCCATCGCCAAACGGCTCGCCGAGTTGCACGGCGGGTCGCTCGAAATCACCAGTGCTCTTGAGCAAGGCACGACAGTGCGAATCATTCTGCCTCTCGACCGGCTGGTTTCAACCGATCAAGCCGCCTAAGACAACACACCGCCGGAGCTCCAATATAAGATGAACAACATCAACCTTCAGATTGAACGCGACCGCATGTATGGTGGCGCCAAGGATCAATCGAGTCGCCGGCCTATGAAAATCCTTCACGTTTTAGATCACTCAACCCCGCTGCAAAGCGGTTACACGTTTCGGACGCTTGGCATTTTACGGGCACAACAAGCGAGAGGTTGGCAGACGGCGCATATGACCACACCAAGGCATACCGCCGATGGTCCGAATCCTGAAACCAGCGCGAACCTGACATTTTATCGAACGGAACGGCGCCCGACTTTGGCGGCGAAAATCCCTGTCTTGAATTTGTTCGATGAAATGAAGGCAACACAGCGGCGCCTCACAGAAGTGGTCGAACTGGAAAAGCCCGACATCCTGCATGCCCATTCCCCTGTTTTGAATCTGCTCCCAACTTTAAAAGTCGGGCAAAGATACAACATCCCGGTGACCTATGAGATACGCGCATTTTGGGAAGACGCGGATGTCGGCAACGGCACCGGACGCCAAGGCAGTTTGCGTTACCGGGCCACGCGGCACTTAGAAACGAAAGGACTGAAGCAAGTCGACGCGATCTTCACGATTTGCGAAGGCCTGAAATCGGACTTGGTGACGCGCGGATTTTCGGCGGAAAAAATTACGGTGATCCCAAACGCCATTATCGCTGATGACTTTGTGTTTTCCGATCAAAAACCGCCACAACTGACGGAAAAATATGGGCTACAAGACAAAACCGTCATCGGATTTCTTGGATCTTTTTATCACTATGAAGGGTTAGATCTTCTGATCGACGCCATGGCGCAATTAAAATCTCAAGGAGAGGATCAATATCATCTCTTACTTGTCGGCGGCGGCTACGAGGAGCTTGCTCTGCGGGCACAAACGGAACAGCTTGGGCTCGGAGACAGGGTCACATTCACAGGACGCGTGCCACATACCAAGATCTCAGACTATTACGCCTTGGTCGATCTTTTGGCCTATCCAAGACGGTCCATGCGGTTGACGGACTTGGTCACACCCCTGAAACCCCTTGAGGCCATGGCCATGAAAAAGATCACCATTGCCTCCGACGTGGGTGGTCACCGCGAGCTGATTGAAGATGGACAAACAGGGTTTCTGTTCGAGGCGGACAATGTGACGGCACTAGTCGACGCCATCAAAAGGGCGCAAAGCCAATCGGATAAATGGCCACATATGAAAGACACAGGCCGCTCTTTTGTCGAGACGGAAAGAAGTTGGGCACGGTCGGCAGAAAACTACCAAGCCGTCTATGACAGTCTTACGGCGAAAAAAGCGGGTTCATGATTTAAGAGCTGCCGCCAATCCTCTTGCTTGCTGATCATCGATTTTGACATGCACATCGCGCTGCGGGAACGGAAACTCAATCCCATTGTCATGAAATTTGTCCCACACTTTAAGCAGGCATTCCGTGACGACGGGGCCACGCCCGTTTTGCGGATCGTCAATCCAAACCCGGATCTCAAGATTGACGGCACTATCGCCAAAACCTCTCAAGTGACATCGGGGCGCCGGCCTATCGATGATGCGATCCGTCTCACTCGCCGCCTCTTCACACAATTCAATCGCCCGGCGTACGTCGGAGCCATATGATATCCCGACGGGGATCCGTAAGCGCAGCAACCGATTGGTAAAAGACCAGTTTTCAACCGGCTGGGTAATCAAATCCTCATTGGGTATCAGGTGTTCCGTCCCATCGCGGGTAATCACGGAAACGTAGCGGGCATTCAGCTTGTCAATCCAACCAAATGTATCACCGACCACAATGTTGTCGCCCGGTTTGACGGACTTATCGAGCAGCAGAATGATACCGCTGATGAAATTGCCGACAATCTTCTGCAAACCAAATCCGATACCGATCCCGAGCGCACCACTAAAAACCGTCAGAGCCGTGAGATTGATACCGGCGCCACCCAGAGCCAAAATAATGGCAAGGCCGATGGCCGCGATCCGGGAGATTTTGCTGATCAGCACTTTAATCGACGGCGTGAGCGTATTGGAACTTTCGACCTGTTGATCGATCAATCGGATTAAGAACACCGCGATCCAAAGAAGTATCGCGAGGGAAATCAAACCATTCACAACACTGAGCGCGGAGATTCGCACATCACCGAGTTGCAGGGCCAAGCCGTCAAGAAATGCCCTGGTAAATTCGAGCCAACCTAATATGTTGAGCGCCGCAATAAACCAAACCGTGAGCGCAACCACTCTTGACCAAAACGCGCTTTTCAGAAAACTGGTGGCAAGCCGGATCACAATCCAAGCCGTGATCAAGCTGGTTGTCAGCGAGATCAAGGTGTCCGGATAGTCAAATTGGACATAGACATACGCAATCAACCATTGCAGCAAGGCCCAGATGATCGGCAAAAGCAGATCGTCCACTTCATCGACAAGCTGATTGAAAAACTGGCGGTCCGAGCGATCACGCCGCCGCGCAAGATAAGCTTCAACACGATTGTGAAAAGGTTTGGCGATGCAATAGGCAAGCACAAAGGCGATCGCAATCAACCCGGCTTGGTAGGCCGTAAACGGCACCAGCAATTCCGTCTGCGCCCATTCTCCGGCGCGCGACACCAATGCTGATAGGGCTTCGAAATCGAAGGATCCCTGCATTTGAGCGACGCCTCCATATATATCATCCCCAACTAACGTCGATTCGTTATCCGGATGCAATATATGGCTGGCAGGATTACCTCTGGTCTTTTTCGGGAATCAGCTGAATTTGGGATCTGGCGGATCGGCCCATTGCGTCCACCACAACAATATCTGCAAACCCCAGTCCGTCGGGTTTCCAGAATGTGGTTTCCAAGAAATCATTTTCCTGCGGAAGCAATCGGCCATTCACGATCCAACGCAAGGGCCAGTCCCCTCCCGTGGCTTTCAAAGCAATGGCCGGATCCTCTTTGTAGACCGACACAGAGATTCCGTTTCCAGGAAAGCGGATGCGCGGGCCACGGCTCATCTTTTTGGTGCCAACGTTCTGACGATCAACTAGAGATGCTGGCTCAAACCGGCGCATATTGACCGGCAAGGCAGCGCGATCGGTCACAACAATGGCGTTGTCCGGGCGTTTCTGATTTTGCCGCGCGCTAGTCGGCAAGAGGTCAAAAACTTTGAGTAGGAGAGGGGCCGCCGTGTTTCGACCAAAAGATCCGGGACGCGGCGTTCCATCCGCGCGGCCGACCCAAACACCGACCGTATATTGATCTGTGTAGCCGACACTCCACGCATCGCGGAACCCGTAGGAGGTGCCAGTCTTGAAAGCGACACGATGGCGCCGATCAAATCCGGATCTTTGTCCCCAGCCGTCTGGCATGGACGTTCCATGTAAAATGTCTGCAAGATACCAGGCTGATGCCTCACTCATCAGCCGACGTGTGGGCCGGTTTGGGCCGGATGCCAATAAGCGCAAGGGGCCGACCTTTCCACCATTTGCCAACCCTACATAGAGCATCGTCAGGTCTTCCAAACTGATGCCCACTCCGCCCAGGGCCAGCGGCAATGACGGTGCGACGCCGCGCCGGGAATATTGCAATCTTGCCCCGGTATCGGCGAGCTGTGACGCAAAACGCACCGGGCCGACTTCGTTCAATAGAGCAACGGCGGGCACGTTTAAGGAATATCGCAGCGCTTGGCTGACGGAGACCGTCCCTTGAAAGTTACGGTCAAAATTCTGGGGAGCATAATCACCGAACACCATGGGCCGATCTTCAATCAAAGTTTCAGGATGCACGATGAGATCATCAAAGGCCAAACCATAGACAAACGGCTTTAAGGTGGATCCGGGCGACCTGGAAGCGCGCGCCAAATTCACTTGACCGGCGGGGCCCCAAAAATCCGTGCCGCCCATATAGGCCAAAATATCTCGCGTTCGATTGTCGACGATGATGGCGGCAATCGACGCTTCTTTGTGCCAACCGGCCTCAGACTCCAACAGCCGTTCCACATCGCGTTGAAGGACGACGTTCAAAGTGGTCTCAATCTGAGATCCTTTGCGGATCGATTTCAATCTTTGAGCCAAACGGGGCGCATGGAACGGCAAAGCATGCCTTTGTACGGGCAATTGCTCGGCTTGCGATGGGCCAAGATCGGCATGTGGTATATGACCCAAATCCGTCATGCGCTGCAGGACACGGTTGCGCCGCTGCAAAGCCGACTGCGCATGCCTATCCGGCCGTAAACGCTCCGGCGACTGAGGCAAAGCAACCAGCAAAGCCGCTTGGGCGTCGGTCAATTCAGCCGGTTCTTTTTCGAAATAGGCAAGACTGGCGGCACGCACCCCTTCGATATTGCCGCCATAGGGCGCCAAGGTCAGATACATGGAGAGTATTTCCGATTTCGAAAACCGCCACTCCAATTGTAAAGCGCGCGCCATTTCGATCACTTTGCTGCGGAGTGTTCGCGGGCGCGGCTCAAGCAAACGTGCCGTTTGCATGGTCAGTGTCGACGCGCCGGAGATCACCCGCCCGTTCGCAACCCATTGCCGGGCAGCGCGAAGCACCGCCAAAGGATCGACACCGATATGAGAGTCAAAGCGCTTGTCCTCATAAGCTTTGAGAAAGGATTTATATTGCCGATCAACATTGTCGGCGGCCACGGGCAGACGCCATTTATCGTCTTCACTCAAAAAGGCCCGAATGATCTCACCGTCGCGATCGACAACAAGCGTGGACAGATCGCGATATCGATCGAGATTGGGTGGGTAAGACTGGTCAAGGCCGACGGCAAGACCCGTCACCCATAGCAACAACGCAAACCATATGACCGAGAGGCGCGCCATAACTTTATTGCGCCGTCACCGTCAATCTGCCTGCCTCGGTTTGCGCGAAGACTTGCGGCGCATACATGTCCTCCACCCGGGCGGCGGGCAAGACAAAATCGCCGAGACTGACAGCGCGGACCACATAAGCAAGATTAAACGGAGGCCGCGTGATCTCCGCATCCGGTTGCCGGCTGCGCCATCGCGTTGAGATATCAAACGCAGCGACAAACCGGTCATCCCGCGCTTCGACCATTTTCGTACCGCTCAGTTTCGGCAGCCAAGCATAGGGTTGGTCCCCAGGCCCTAAGACGGAGTCAATCTCCAATCCGGCCGGTAATAGATCAAGCGCGATCATCTCACGATAGATGTCATTGTTGATCTGGCCTTGAAGCAAAACGACGAAACGATCATTTTGCTTGGCGTTTGCCAGATTGGCCGGACGCCCATCCAAAGTGAAAACGGATTTGCGCAAGCTCATGCCGCTTGCCTCGGCCGGTATGGGCTGCTTCGGCACGCCGGAGACGGTGACGGTTTTCCAAACATCTTTCTCACCGTCATTGCGCAAAGTGATGGGTGCCGAGAGGTCGTCCTCCTTTGCCGTCACATAAATCGGATCAGCACGCTCAGGTGTTGAATAGCCCCCAACGGTCACATCCAAACGGCCGCTATTTTGCGACAAGGCATAGGCCGCAAACAACAGCCAGGCTTTTTCCTGTGTGGTTGTGAATCGCAATTGGCGGTCAAGCTGATCGGACGCATCAAAAACGGCCGGCAAGATACTCGTCTCATCGGCCTTTGCGGCCATGACCAACACGCCCGACAAATCGCGCAAACGCGACCCATATGGCAATTGTTCATATTCCGCATCACTCAAATCGGCGAGACGGATCGCGGCATCAAACGCTTTGCGTGCACGAGACTTATCACCGCTCATGGCAAGAGCCGCTGCCACTTGCGCCGCACTTAGAGGATTGCTGATATTTTTCAATTCGCGATCAGCAAAGTAGCGTAAGTCACCTGGATTGATTTGCCCCTGACTGGCCAAAACATAAAAGGCGTAAGACCGTTCCCAATTATCACGGTAAGATTCGCCGGCGACATTCTTGAGCCATGTCAGTCCACGCTCAATCGAGTCCTGAGGCACAATGTAATCTTGGTCACGCGCCTGCAGAACAAAGTCGAGCGCGAAGACCGACAACCAGGCATCAGCATTGTAAGAGCCGGGGCCCCACATGCCGAAAGCGCCGGAGCTGGTTTGCATATCAATCACGCGGTCAACGGCATTTTGAACGCGCGATCTCAAGAGAAGATCGGAATCTTGCGTGCCGCTCATGAGCAGCAAATCATCGTAATAGAGCAACGGAAAGGCACGGCTTGTGGTTTGCTCCAGGCAGCCATAGGGATAACGATCAAGCGCGTCGAGCAATCCGGGCACATCATAAGGCCGCGTCCCGGAAACCGTCACCGACAATTGCGCGTCGTCCGCATAGAACCGGTCCAACGTGGCCCGGTCGAAAGACAAGAGTTCGCCTGGCGTCATCAGAGCAATCGCCTGCTCCGAAAGATGCAGCTGTGATGGTCGCACCTCCAACGGCCAGCTCCGCTGCACGCGGTAGTCCTGAGGACCCGTCAGCGTCAGCGATACGGTGCCGATTCCAGGCGCCTCACCGGACAAAGGAAGGGTCACAAGTTTTCGCTCATCTTCCTCCAGTGCCAATGTTTCCTGAAAAGATCCATTGTCCGTCGCCGTTGCGCCGCTGACGGCAACATTGATGGAATAGTTGCCTGCAGGCCCGTCAACATTGTCCACAAGTAAAGTGGCCTGGGCCTGATCGCCCGGCGCCAAGAAACGCGGCAAGGTCATGTCGGCCACCACATCATCACGCACGGTCAGCGTCTTTTCCCCATGACCGACTTTGCCGTCCGACATCGCAACCGCCATCAGACGCAATTCACCAACAAAGTCAGGGATGTTGAAAGACACTTGCGCAGCACCCGACGCATCCGTTTCCACCAATCCGGAGAAGAGAGAAACGGTTTTGGTGGGCACAACACTCAAGCCGCGACCACCGAGCGCGTCGCCGCCTACGCGGAGTTCGCCGAGAACACCTTCTTGATCGGTGATCAATCGCCCATAATCATCCCGCACATCCACGGCCAATTGGCGCTTAGCAAAATAGTGATCGGCGGGGGCAGGACTTCTGAATTTGGTGAGTTGCAATATGCCTTGATCCACGGCCGCCAGTGTCACATGCGCCTGCTCACCGGTGCCGAGCCCCTTCACCTGCAACGGGATGGTGACTTTTTGCCGGGGCGTTATGCGCTCCGGCGTTTCGATATCGACAGACACGGTCTTGCTGGATTGATCCACGCCGAGCCAAGTCAATCCGATCGACCGTACGGGTGCTCGCTCATCTTCGGATGAGAGAGGTTTGAAAACGGTCACCAAAGCATAGACGCCTGCCCCCCAATCTTCGCTGACTGTAAAGCCGACGCCCGCTCCGGCTTCGTCAATTTGAATTTCCTGCATGTCAAACACACGGTCATTGGCCAAAACCACAAGGGCCTTCCCGGATGTCGGGGGTCTGATTTCAATCGATGCGGTCTCACCGGGTTTGTACGTCTCTTTTTCTGAGGTCACGGAGACTCGATCCGGCCGGCCTCCGTTGGCATCCCCGCCCCAGCCCACGTAGAACCGAACGGAACTGGCCGCACCGCTGGTATCATCAAAAACCATCAATCGGTAACTGCCCCAGGAAAGGGTTTCACTCAAACGTGCGGGGGCTTGACCGTCCGTTCCAAACTGCCCATCGGCAACATTTCGATCACGGACAATGCGCTCATATTGCCAACGGTCGCGCACTTGGTACCATTGATAGCTGGTCTCTTCGCGCACAAGGCGATAGCGCAGTCCGTCGCGGGCAATTTGGTTACCGTCATTGTTGAGAGTGATGACTTCAAAACCTGCAGGTGTTTGCTCGCGCACACGGCCGCCATCGAAGTCTGGCCGAATACCGATCATAATGTCTCGCGTACGAATGGGACGATAGAGTTCGTTTTTGGTGGCCCGTCCGCCCGGCTCATAAACGCCGATCCGCATGCGCGCCCGCAACGGAACAGTGGTGTCGCGAATTTGCGGAATCTCCGCCTGCAATAGCGACCGGCCGTCTTGATCGGTGACGGGCAAATCAATATCGATCACCAAATCTCGATAGGCCTCTTTGATACGGCCAAAAACGTATCCCGGAAAATCCGGATAGGGATTTGGGTCACGCATGATCTTAAGCTCAGCCTCACCGCCGAGATCCGACGCCGGGGCCCCGTAAAGAAAGCGGCTTTCCACATCGACATCGATCAATTGCCCGGGACGCCAAAAGTCTTGCCCCGTCTCCAGGTTGACCTCCAAACGCTCGGGAACAAAATCCTGCACATCAAACCCGACGCGTCCGATAGGCGCACTGTCTTGATCAACATAGGCAATCGCTTGCCAACGGCCCCGTGGGGCCGTCGCACTCAGGCCGAAATCAAAACTTGTGGCACTTGATTTCTGATCGGCGCTGGTCAAACGGCGGAACTCCACACCATCCGGCCGGCGTACGGAAATCGTCAGAGGAACAGACTCGAGCGCCATGGCAAGCCGGTCACGCACCAGGCTGACCAAGTGAACCGTCTCGCCAGGGCGATAAATGCCCCGCTCCGTATAGAGATAAGCATCAATCTCACCGGGATCCGAGCGGCCGCTCACACCGCGATCGGTGAGATCAAACGCCGGACGGCGCAGATCAAGGTAGTTAAAGTCATTGTCATTATCGTAAGCCATGAGCACGGCCGGCTCCGATCCCCCGGTGCCGCGCAGGGCCGAGGCTGGGAAGACCGCATAACCTTGGGCGTTGGTAATCACGGTCGCCAGCTTATTATTGTTGCGCGCCACAAGGGTCAGCTCGACACCGCCGCGCTGCCAAGCCCCTTTTAAAGAGCGGGCAAAAACATGTAACCCGTCGCTGCCGTCAAAGGTTGTCAGTCCCAGATCGGAATCGATGATCCATTGGGCTGCCGTCGGCTGATAAAAGCTGTTGCGATTCACACTGTCTTTTCGCGCGGCATCTTCCGCCAAAACAACATAGGCACCGGGCTTCCAATCCGTAATCGCTTCGCGGATGTCGAATATGGTTTTGACGGTCTCATTCTTTTGGCCCGTCACGACCATTTGGCCGGCCCAAACTTGTTCACCGGATTCGTTCTCCAAATCCCAGGCGTCATAAGAATAGAGACTGTTCTGATCGATCAGGCCGCGCTCCAATTGCGCGAGCAAACGATCTCCAACACGGAGAATACGAATGTCCAGCAAATCCACATTGACCGTTGTGACGGGAATACCCGTCGTATCATGGCGCGGCAAAATGAGACCTTCGCCGAACTGAACCATTGACGGCCGGTCAACCAATGCAATCGGCAAGACCTCTTCGTAAGCCAATTCCGTTCCGTCCGCCGACGGCATGCCTTTGCGGACGGTCACGCGGTATTCGGAGGCGAATGCCAATCCTTGGAGGCAGAGCCGCTCATCTTGAACGGAAATGGCCGGTGTTTGACCGGACTCAAACCGGATGAAATCGTCATACTTGACCGCGCCGCTGGTATCGAGGGTTTTAGAAAAGACCAAACATGCTGAGGGCAGTTCTTGGCTAGTATCAATGTTGACGCGGCGGAACACAAAGTCGTCGCTAGCGTCCACAGGTTGCGGTCCGGCCTCGGAGCTTTCGACCGTCTCGGTGGTGGGCGCGGCGACCGATGGCCCTTCGGTCGTTTCTTGTGTCGTCTGGTTCAACAAGAACATACCGCCGGCCACCAAAACAATTGCCGCCAAAAGCCAAATCGTCGCGCGTTTCATGACGCCGTCCTCCCTCAAATTCGCCGCCCAGGCGTGAATACTCTAAACCAAACCGTCCTCCGGCGCTCCCCGATTCGCCTCCCCAAAAGGGCGTTGAAACAAAAAACATCACATAAACTTGAATCTACGTGTCTCGCATGACATGAGAGAACCGCTTAGGTTTTGCCTACCGAAGAGCGCAATTTTCGGGATTTTTCATGAGGTTTATGACCATCTCATGACCGAAATCCGGCGCAAAACCATTCGGGATCTGTCTTTCAAATCGCGGTCGCGGGTTTTTAGGCAGATGTGGTGGAGAAGTTTGAGCAGTCTTTTAGAGGCGATTGGAAAAGCGAGGGGACCATATGGACACGATCAACACGGAAAAAGAAGTCATCGACAGATACGCCGATGCCTCACAGGTGGTTCAGCCGACCCTTTGCTGTGCGGTGGATTATGACCCCAAGGTCTTGAAAGTCATTCCACAGGAAATCATCGACAAGGATTATGGATGCGGAGATCCTTCTCAATATGTGCAAGAGGGAGATGTCGTGGTAGATCTGGGCAGCGGCGGCGGCAAGATCTGCTATATCGCTTCGCAGCTCGTCGGTCCGAAAGGAAAAGTCATCGGTGTCGATTTTAATCCGGCGATGCTGGAACTGGCCCGGCGGCATCAATCTGACATTGCCGACAAGATCGGCTGGAACAATGTCACATTCAAATACGGCAAAATCCAAGATCTCGCGACAGACTATACAGCGATTGACGAGCGTTTGAAAAAAGCGCCTGTCTCATCGGCTGCCGATTATCACGCCCTCGAACAATTCAAAGCCAATCAGATTGCAACCGCCCCCATGATTGCGGACAACAGCGTGGACGTGATCGTTTCCAACTGCGTTTTGAACCTGGTCCGGACGGAAGAGAAATCAACTTTGTTCCGGGAAATGTATCGCGTCCTCAAACGCGGCGGTCGGGTCGCCATTTCAGACATTGTTTCGGACGAAGTTGTTCCCGAACACTTGCAAAATGATCCGGAACTCTGGTCCGGCTGCATCTCCGGCGCCTATCAAGAACAAGACTTCCTCAAAGCCTTCGAAGATGCGGGCTTTTACGGCATTGAAGTCGTGAAGCGCGACACGGATCCGTGGCAAGTGGTCGAAGGGATTGAATTCCGCTCCGTTACGATCCGCGCCTATAAAGGCAAAGATGGAGAGTGTTTGGAGCGCAATCAGGCCGTCATTTACAAAGGCCCGTGGAAAGAAGTGCTGGACGATGACGGCCATCGCTATCAGCGAGGCGTTCCGACGGCGGTTTGCGATAAAACTTGCACCATTATGAGCAAAGAACCCTACAAAGATCAGATGATCAGCGTTGCCCCGGCGATTGAAGTTCCGTTGGATGAGGCCAAGGAATTCGATTGCAGCCGGGACCAAATTCGCCGGCCCGCCGAGCTCAAAGGCGCCAGCTATCACGATGACGACTCCACGGGGTCCTGCTGCTGATCAAGTAAATTCCGTTTGCGGCCATCTCAGGGACACTCTATCTTTTCTCATTCACATTGAGAGAAGCGAAGCGTCATGAGAGAAATCACCGTCGCCACGACACAGTTTTCATGCTCTTGGGATCGACAGGAAAATGTAGACAAAGCCTGTGCGGTGGTCAAAGAGGCAGCAAGTCAAGGCGCCCAGTTGGTGGTCTTGCAAGAGTTGTTCGAGACACCCTATTTCTGCATCAACATCGATGAAAAACACTTCGAGCTGGCACGACCTTTCAAAGACAATGACACCATCAAACGGCTTCAGGGTGTGGCACGCGAAAACAACGTGGCTTTGCCTGTGTCCTTTTACGAAGTTGACGGGGACAAATACTACAACTCTCTTGCGATGATCGACGCGGACGGCGAATTACTCGGCCTTTACCGCAAAAGTCATATTCCGGACTTTCCAGGATACGAAGAGGCCTATTATTTCTCACCGGGCGACACGGGATTCAAAGTGTTTGAGACAAAGTTCGGACGCGTCGGATCCGCCGTCTGTTGGGATCAATGGTTTCCGGAAGCGGCTCGGAGCATGGCGATGATGGGCGCGGAAGTTTTAATCTATCCGACGGCCATCGGCAGCGAACCGGCTTATCCGGATATGGATTCCAAAGGTCACTGGCAACGAACCATGCAGGGCCATGCGGCCGCCAATCTGGTCGTGGTTGCCGCCGCCAACCGCATCGGTATTGAATCCGACGGAAAGGACGAGATCGATTTTTACGGCGGATCATTCATCGCCGATCATCGCGGAGACAAAGTGGTCGAAACCTCATCTGACACACAAGAGGTGAAACTTGCCGCGTTTGACTTAGATGCCATCGCTAAAGACCGGCTCAATTGGGGTGTGTTCCGCACCCGGCGCCATGATCTTTACGACGGCCTGACTGAAGCCGCCCCGGCTGCTCTCACGGCAGGGCGGTAGTGAAGACATCAATCCCCTGAAATTTTGGTGCGGGTGGCAGGCAAGATCAAAGCGATCGAGACAATAAACAAAGCGATTGAAATCCAAATCACCCCCGCATATTCGCCGGTCTCTGCTTGACTGGCGCCCATGGCCGGCCCCATAGCCTCTCCGATGGTGACCGCAAAGGATCCGGCGGCGGCAACACTGCCTTTATGATCAAGCTCCGCGAGAATTGATTGAAAATAGGGCAGCCCGAAGGCCCAACAAATCGCGAGCAATGTGGACGCCACAAAGTAGGTGGCATAGGAATTGGTCACAAGCAGCAGAAGCAGACCGGACACACCCAAAGCCACGGCAAAGACCGTGGGTTTGAGGCGGCCAAAGCGAGGCCCGAGCCACACCACCGCGAAGGAGGCGGGAACGGCGATAATCGACGCCAGGCCCAAAGCGGTTCCGATTTGATTGTCATTCAGCGCAATGTCGACGCCGATGCGCTCAATGAAAGCAAATTGGGCGGTGTTCGCGGCTTCAAACAGAATTGTGGCGAAGAGCGCCAACAAAGCCACCCACTTGAGGATGGTTTTGAGTTCGATATTGGCTTCGTCACTTTTGGCCGCGACAATCTCACGGGAAACGCACGGCGCGAGCAGGAGGGCCGAAAGCTCGATGACAGCAAGCCCCACATACATACCTTGTGCGCCGATCACATTGACAATGGGCGGCAAGACGTAAAGTCCCAAAGCGCTCAACGCGAATTGAAACATCATGAAAAGCCCATAGGCCCGGTCGGGCACAGCAAGCCGTGCAATCGCGGTCACGACGGCGGTGTAGGCCACGCCCTGCCCGACGCCAGCGAGAAAACGCATAACCAGAAATGCAATTTCTTGATTGGCGGTGTAGGCCGACAATAGGTCGCCCAAAGCGGCGAGCACCAAACCCGCAATCAAAAGCGTTCTCAAATTGAGATGATGGACGCGCAGTGCGATCGGAATGGCAACCAATGCACCGCCGACAAAATTGAAGGATGCGGAATATGCCGCAGTGGAGTCGGACAACCCAAAACTGTCGACCATGGCGCCGACCATAATCGGCAAGATCAGGATCGGCAGCACGGTAATACTGCCCAGCAGTGACAAGAGAATGATGCGGGGCGAAATCACGCCGCTCTATTTCGTCTGTTTCGAACGAGGTTGCTGCTGGGTAATACAGTGAATCCCACCACCGCCGATGGCGATATGGTCAATGTTCACCCGCACAATTTCGCGGCCCGGATAATGGTCCTGATAAATTTCCGCCGCTTTGTCATCGGCCGGCAGATTATACTCCGGCATGATGACGGCGCCATTGGCGATGTAGGAATTCACATAAGAGATACAAAAGGCTTCCGACAAAGGCTCCGCGTCGGATGCCTCTGAAATGTAAGACATCTCGATGGTGCGGCCTTTGGCGTCTGTTTGGCCGCGCAATCGCTCAATGTTTTCGTCGTGAATTTTCCGGCGGGGATCACTGGCGTTTTCGCACCTTTCCATCAACACATGTCCAGGTCGGGTGAAAGCACCGATCCCGTCCACATGCCCGTCCGTCTCGTCATCGTCGGCATCGCCGACGAGCCAAATCACTTTTTCGCATCCCAATGTGCGTTTCAATTCGCCTTCGACTTCTTCTTTTGTGAAGCGTGAATTGCGATTGGCATTGAGATAACACTGCTCCGTGGTGATCACGGTCCCCTCGCCGTCGACGGTGATGCCGCCGCCTTCGGCATAAATGGGCGATGTGTAGTTGCGCGCATTTTGCGATCTCAAAATACGCTCCCCAATCAAGGCGTCATTGGCATACATGCGATATTCGCCGCCCCAGGCATTGAATTGCCATGTGGAGCCGGCCAGTTGACCTTTATCGTTGATCAAAAAATTGGGGCCCGTATCGCGAAGCCAGGGCTGATCAATTTCCATCTCGACGATCTCAACAACAGATCCCAGAATATTCCGCGCTACGCCGACGTGATCCGGATGGACCAACATGCGCAACGGTTCAAAATCGGCGATGGCATTGGCAACAGCCGCATAGGCTTTTTGGGTGTCGATCAGATCCCCACGCCAATAGACCGGATCATGGGGCCAACCCATCCAGCAGCATTCATGGGGCTCCCATTCTGCCGGCATCCGAAACCCTTGATCCGCAGGATTGGGTCCCTTGAGAGGTTCAAACAGTTCCATGGTCAATCTCCCTTATCGGCAAATAAGAGGTATTGGAATTTAAGCGGACGCTGCCACCAAATCTTCCTTGGGCAAATGATACTTGCGCAAGATCAACAGGCTAGACAAATGAAGTACGGCTGGCAACACGACAAAACCAATCATTATACCTGTGATGGCACTGTCCGGTTGCGCGACAAACTCACTTCCCGTGCTTTCGACAAAACCGGTCGCGGATAAAATAAATCCAAAAAACACCGCTCCAAGCGCGAAAGAAATTTTCTCCGTCGCCGAATACACCGATGACAGAGCCCCTTCACGGTTCAACCCGCTTCTGGCGCCGTCGAAGGCAATCGTATCTGTCAAAACCGAATAGGACATCAAAATGAATCCGGTATTGAAAATACCGGTGACCAAAGCTCCGATCCAGACCGGCCAGAGATTGTCGGCGTCGGACAGGAAATAAACTTGGGTCGTGAATGAGAACAAGATCAAACACCACACATAGAGCAACATCTTCCCGTAGCGCGCCGAAAACCAAACAAATAGGGGCATGGCAATGGTGGATGAAATCACCATGATCCAAATCATGATCGGCAAGACAGTGAACGGGTCCACCCCGACAAAGTAAGTAAGAAAAAAGGCCATGCCGGTATAAGAACTTCCGGCGCTTAAATATTGTAAGATATTGGCGCTGATTAGCGTGACAAATGGCTTGTTTTGCCATGCGACGGCGAGCTGTTCTTTCAAAGAAAGAGTCGCATCGGACTTAATGTTTCGCGGCGCTTTGGCGGTCCCAAAGAACAACCAAATCGTCGAGATAATGATGATCAGTGCCAAGACACCACCCATCAATTCATATCCGGCGCGCGGTGTTTCACCGGCAGCGATCAAACGAGGCGCAACAGCAGCACCCGCAATCAGCCCCACATTCAAGGCAACATTCCGAAATGAAATGATTGTTGTCCGCTCATCCGGGTCTTTTGACATTTCAGATGCCATGGTCAGATAGGGTACAGAAAAAGCCGAGAACCCTGTGTTCATAACGGTGTAGAGAACCGCCATATACGCAAACAAAACCAATTGTGTTTCAATGTCTGGGACATAAAACATAAAAAAGAAGGCGACACCTGCGAGCAATCCGCCACCCAAGATGAACGGACGGCGGCGGCCCCATTTGGTTTCAGTGCGATCCGAGACAATGCCGACGATCGGATCGGCAAAAAAGACCCACGTCTTTGCAATCAACACCACGATGGCCGACAACGCCGCCTCCATACCAAGAAACGTCGTCATGTAGAATGGCAGAAGCAATGCAGGCGTATCACGTAAGATTTGCCCGCCAACTTGCCCGACACCATATCCAAAATAGCTGCTGATCGGCAATTTGCCGTCGGGCCTATTCTTTAGAGAGTCGAAATACGCTCGGACTTTATTGGACAAACTCCGGCCCCCTTTGGCTTACCGAATTCGCGGTGGATTATTCGGCCGGAGCCGCGTTATTGGCCGCGACTAACTCGTCCAATTTCTCTTTGGTCAAGTCGTACTTCCTGAGCACCAAAATACTGAGCAAATGCAAGAAGGCTGGCGCCAAAATGAAGAAGTAAGTGATACCGCTCAAAACTTCCTCGGTCTGCTGAGCAAAACTACCGTCATTGGTTGTCACAAAACCGATAACCCCCAGGAATGTTGTAAAGATCACAGCGCCCAGGGCGTTACACGCTTTATCGACAGCTGAATAAACAGCAGACAAAGCCCCTTCGCGGCTTTGGCCGGAAATCGCTCGGTCATAGGCAACCGTATCCGTCAGCACGGAGAAGGACATCAGGATAAAGCCGCCATTGAAGAAGCCAATAAAGACGGCAGCCGCCCAGACCGGCCACAACGTATCCTGGTCGGCCAGGAAATAAACAGGCGTGGTGACAGCAAACATCACCAAGCACCACGTGTAAACGGTCATCTTTCCAAACTTGGCGGATGCCCAAACGAAAAACGGCATAGAGATCACCGACGTGGCAGCCATATACACAATCCAAACCGTCGCGACGGTCAGCACACGATCTTCCAGTCCCAAGGCATAGGCAAAGAAGATAGGGCTGCCGGTGTAACCGATACCTGCACTGATATATTGGATGATGTTCGCCGAGATCAGCCACCGGAAGGGGCGATTTTCCCAAGCAACCTTGATCTGCTCTTTCAAAGGCAGTTTTTCTTCACTGCTTTTCAAGCTGGGGGCTTTGGCCGTTCCGAAAAAGACGGAGAGCGTCGAGGCGACAATCACAAGGCCAAGGATAAGCCCCATCCAACCATATGCCCCTTTTGGAGATGCCCCCATGGTCGACATGGCAAAGTTCACAACTTGAAGAGATCCGCCGACGGCAATGACCAAACCGATGGCGAGGGCTGCATTTCGAAAGGACAGGATTGTCGTGCGTTCATTCGGATCGGCGGACATTTCCGTCGCCATGGAGAGATAGGGCACAGAGAACATCGAAAATCCGGTGTTCAAGATAAGATAAACGATCGTCATATAGAGAAAGATGACGATCTGCGGCCCTGAAGACGGCCCGATGAACAGAATGAAAAACGAAATTGCCGCGAGCAAACCACCGGCCAAAATAAAGGGACGGCGACGCCCCCATTTTGTGTTGGCTCTGTCGGAAATGATCCCGACAGCTGGGTCGGCAAAGACGGCATAGGTCTTAGCGATCAGAATGACCAAACCCTGCAGAAACGGATTGAGGCCGATGATCACACTCATATAGAGCGGTAAGATAAAGGCAGGTGTATCCCTAAGAATCTGTCCACCGATCTGACCGACCCCATAACCCAGATAGGTGGTCACCGGCAGCCGATTTGCGGCCTGGGCCGACTTGTCAGGCGAATGACTTGAACTCATAAAGCCCCCGAATCCTTAGGTTTTCCTTCCGCCCTCCTCCAGAGCCGGGGCACCATAACGGCTCCGGGCCGCCCAGAAAAGCACGTTCTCTTCAATTCAATCAGAGTGTTAAAGAAAGCGGCCGGGCTTAGAGCTTTTCAAGCGCATCCAAAAACGCCGATGGGGTCAGAATTTGCGGGAGAATCTGTCCATCATCCTCTCCCGCACCCGCGGCTGGATAAAGCACATATAAAGGCACGCCGGCACGGTCATAGCGGGCCAAAGCATCTGTGATCACAGGATCCCGATTGGTCCAATCGGCTTTCACATACGCCACCTTGCCCCCTTCGAAGGCGGCACGAACGGAAGCGTCATTGAAAACCACTTGTTCGTTCACCAAACACGTGATGCACCAGGCCGCCGTGAAATTCACAAAGACATGCTGTCCGCCGGCCCGCAACGCCGCGACCCGCTCGGCGCTGTAGGGATCGAAAGGCAATCCGGAGGTGTTCTTTGCCTGCGCCGGCCCGTCTTGAGGCGGCAAGGAACTTGCGGAAACAGGCGCAAGAAGGAGCGCCAAAACCGTCACCGCAACCGCAGACCAAGCTGCACGCCCTTGACGTTGCATACGGCCATAAAGAAAAGCGCCACCGGCAATCAGCATCAGACCGGCCAACGCAACCAGTAAGGCGGCAGCCGACACCTGCTGACTCAAAACCCAGATGAGCCACAGTACTGTGGCGTACATGGGCACGGCCAGGATCTTCTTGAACGTCACCATCCAGGCGCCAGGCTTCGGCAAGCTGTTGCCGAGGGCGGGCACAAAGGTGAGAAGCAGATAAGGAAGGGCCAAGCCGAACCCAAGTCCGACAAACACGGCTAAGGCGATCGGGGCCGATTGAAACAGAGCATACCCCATGGCCACACCCATGAAGGGCGCTGTGCAAGGTGTCGCCACGATGACCGCCAAAACACCTGTGGCAAAAGACCCGCGCAATCCGTTCTCGGAGGCCGCCGATGATCCCACACCTGCAAGCCGGCCGCTCACTTCATAGAGACCAGACAGATTGAGGCCGACCAACAGCATAAGATACGCAATCAGTATAATGACGATTGGTGATTGCAATTGGAATCCCCAACCGACATTCTCTCCAACGGCACGGAAAGCAAGCAATGCGCCCGCCAAAATCAGAAAGCTCACGATAACACCGGCGGCATAGGCCATGCCGCCGAGCCGCAAATTCTGAGGCGCACGTTGGGCATGTTCCATCAAGCTCAAAGCCTTAATGGACAGGACGGGGAAGACACAAGGCATGAGATTGAGCAGCAAGCCACCGATCACCGCATAAATAAGCGCAGTGACAAAGGACACGCCGATCATGGCTTGTCCTGGCGGAACGTAAACTTGATCCGCAACATTTTGCGGCCCGTCGCCGATTGCTGCAGTTAAGCGATAGGCGGAGCGCATCACAGTGCCCGCCTCTTCTTCAACCACCAAAAGACCGTCGACGGAGTCAAACGGGATGCCGCTTTCGGACTCGCGCACCTTGTAGCCGGGCCCGAAGTCGATGGCAAAGCCCTGATCCCCGAAGCGAATGGTATGCTCACCGGAATACTTCAATAGGCCGTCTTGTTCGGGAAAAAAGTAGACGTCCCGAATGGTCCCCTGGTCAAAGCCGGCGCGCCATTCCGGCGCTTTCACATTGAGACGCACAATTTCATCAAAAAGGGACACAACAGCATCTGACGGCAGAGGTGTCGGCAGCGCGTCCACCGCTGTCTGTATCTGACCACCCCACATAAGGTCCCGAACCGCTGTCGGACCAGCCTGGAGTTCAAGCTGAATTTCGGCTTCTTCGGGAATGCAGATATCGGCACAGACAAGCCAGCGGGCAAAGGCCGTAAGCCCCAACGGGCCGGAGCTTGGCAATGTTTCGGGAAGTGTGATCTGAGATAACAGGTAAATCTCGTCCTTGAAGCCGTAGGTCATCAAGGGACCTTCCGGAATTCTCTTGGGCACGGGCCAATAGATTTCGCTGACGGTCGCGCCTTCTGGCAGGGTCCATTCAATATCGATCGGCGCGCCGGCGTCGCCCGGATTTTTCCAATAAGTGTGCCAACCCGGACGTATCTTTTGCCGCAATGCAATCCAAAACGTATCGCCGGGTGCCGCCTCAAGCACCTCGCTGATCAATTCCGACTCAACATTGTCTGTGGCGACCAAAGACTGCGCGGACGCGCTCGCTGCAAAGAGGGCGGTCAATGCGATCGCCAGCAAGGCCACGTGCAGTCTCAATTCTATAGATTTGGTGGTCTTCATCCTGGCGCCACTATACAATGTGTCACTTGAAAAGGCTTAATCCGTCACAGAATTGTTATTGGACGTGACGGGCCCCGGTTCCCATGCCATATGCCGCAGGAAAAAACGATCACAATATGCCAATCCGGCTCCGCCACCCCAACACCCAGGATCTTGCCCTCCTGAACGCCCTGACCTTGAGGTCCAAACAATCGCACGGTTACGATCAGGACTTTATAGAGGCCTGCAAAGCAGAATTGGAGATCACACCTCAAATTCTTGCCGAAGACGATGCGGTTTTAGCCGAAGACGCATCGGGGCTTGCAGGCGTTGCGCAGGTATCGCACGCATCAGAGGAAAGTCACCTGGAAAAGCTGTTTGTTGATCCGGACCGTTTCGGCGAAGGGATCGGACGAAAACTGTTTTCTTGGGCCGTGGACAAAGCACGGCGGCACGGCGCCAAAGAATTGGTAATCGATTCCGATCCTGACGCAGTTGCCTTCTATGAAGCCATGGGCGCCAGGCAAACTGGCTTTGCGCCTTCCGGGTCCATTCCGGGGCGAAAGCTGCCACAATTGCGGTTGAAACTTGAGGGCAGGCGCTAAAACGGCAACTTCCAGAAGGATACGCGTTCCTTCTCCATAATAGCGCGGAACGATTTGGGGTTGTCTTCAATGAGAAACGTTGGCGCCCCATAGCCACTTTGAAAACAAAACTTTTTGGGCAGCGATGTATAGAGCGATCTTGGCGGCTTTGCGTAACCGAGCCCCTTCATCACATTGCCTGAGTCAAACTCGTGATAGTAGATCTCTTTGAGCCCGAGCTCTTCGCGCAAAAACCAAATGGCGGCGGACAGCATGGCCTCACTCCAAACGTCCATATGATCGGCCAAAACATGTTTGACATAAATGTCCAAACGTTTGGCATCAAGCTCGACACCGCGGAACTCCGTTTGCACAACCTCTTGTCTTTGCGCATCGTCATCAATCAAAGTTTCGATCGTCGTGGCTCCGCGCATGGCCAATCGCACCCAGTCCGATTGGATTTCCTCAATCAACGCCTGGCCGGTTTCCATATCGATATCAAGACGTGCCCACGCCAATGTATGGAATCCGCCGCGAGCGATGGGATGTCCGTCATAAGAAAAAGGCGCTTCGTCTCCGGATGAAATCAAGTCTTGATATGGCTTGTTGTGTTTGCGCGAAAAATTGAGCTGAAGTACCAAATTGGTGCCGCGGCGCGAGGTTTGATGGTAGCTGCGCCACCATCCCTTTTTCCGGGAATCGGCTCCCCACTTGCCCAAAGTCAGAAGATAACATTCAGGTTGTTTCGGCCAGACTGAAGACAAGAGATCGGACCCGATGACCCCGCCGCCCTGACGCTCAACAAGGGGTTTGACCAACGGATTGGCCAAGAGCTTCCCATAGGGGGATGTCTTGACATCTCTGATCGGCAAACCGGCGCCAACGAATTGGCTGAGCAACATCAGCGCATAACGGTCCTTAAAATAATAGAAAAAGGTCTTGCCTTCAGGCAGGCAATAGATGATCTCGTCTGCGTCTCGCTCTTGCATTCTTTGATCAACCGCTTACTTGAGAGGTGTCGCAGGTCTGACGGGAAGGATACTGCGTAATGCGTAGCCTTAGAAATCCGAACACAGTATACAAGCTCATATGCATTTCGACATTCCCTACGGTGACCACCCGCGGCAAAAAATCGATCTTTATTTGCCAGATGAAGGCAAGCCCAAAGCCTTGATCTTTTATCTCTATGGCGGTTCTTGGCGAGATGGCAATCGGGGGCTTTACCGCATGCTCGGTCGAACCTTCGATTCCTCCGGATACGCGGTTGCGATACCCGATTACCGCACCTACCCTGAGGTCAAATACCCTTTCTTTATGGAGGATGCGGCTCTTGCTTTGAGCTGGCTCGAATCCCATGCTCTTGACTATGACCTACCCGACCGTCCGATCATTCTGATCGGGCATTCGGCCGGCGCGCATATGGCGGCACTCCTTCTCACCAATACGCGCTTTCTTTTGGCGCAAGAGTTTGATCAAGCTCGGATTGCAGGCTTCGTCGGTCTTGCGGGACCTTATAGTTTTAATCCATTGGAATTCGACACCACTGTCGATGTTTTTCAAACGGCCTCACCCATTGAGGACGCCATGCCGATCAAAAACATCAGCGGAGCGGAACCGCCCATGCTGCTGCTTCACGGTGAAGACGACACAACCGTTTACACGCGCAACACAAAAGAAATGACCAATGCCGTCAATGCCGCCGGCGGATCGGCACGACAAATCATCTATCCCGGAATCGGGCATATCGGCATTCTGTTTGCGATGCACCCATTGCTGAGATGGCGGGCCCCTGTTTTTAAGGACATGATGTCATTCTTCGAAACGCTCGTTCTCGCCGACTAGAAAGTCATCGATCTCGGCGTATAATGACAAGGCGAGCTAAATTTCCTAAGCTGTGAACTCTCATTTTGGAGAGGTCCATGACCACACGCAATCGACAATGGCGATTGATCCGGCGCCCCAAAGGGGCGATCGGCCCGGATGATCTGGAGTTCACCGAAACCCCGATGCCAACACTGAGAGACGGAGATGTTTTGGTCAGAAACATCTATTTGTCCCTTGATCCGACAAACCGGATTTGGATGAGCGACATGGATCAATACATGCCGCCCGTACAAATTGGAGACGTTATGCGCGGCACGACATTGGGCGTTGTCGAGACATCCAAATCGGACAGTCTGGCACCCGGCGATATCGTCCAATATCTCGGCGGCTTTCAAGATTTCTATACGTCACCAGCCAATCTCTTGTGGAAGATCCCACAACAAGACGGCGTTCCACTGACGGCTCATTTGAGCGTCCTCGGCCTCACCGGCATTACCGCCTATTTCTGCTTGCTCGAAATCTGCCAACCGAAGCCCGATGAGACAATTGTGATCACATCAGCAGCTGGCGCTGTGGGCTCCATCGCCGGCCAAATCGCAAAACGGATAGGGTCACGCGTGATCGGCATTGCAGGCTCCGACGAGAAGTGCCGATGGATTACCAAGGATCTGCAGTTTGACGGAGCGATAAATTACAAGACCGAAGATGTTTTGGAGCGCTTGGGCACTCTTTGCCCAAGGGGCATTGATGCGGACTTCGAAAATGTCGGCGGGGTTATCCTTGACGCGATACTCACGCATATCAATCTTAATGCGCGGATCGCCATCTGCGGGCTGATCTCGACCTACAACTCCCCTGAGCCCGTTGCCGGACCGACCATGTTCAGAAACATCCTGATGAAGCGCGCGATTGTCCAAGGGTTCATCGTGACCGATTATTGGCATCGCCGCCACGAAGCGATTGACGAGCTCGGCCAATGGATCGCCGATGGAGATATCCAATACCAAGTGGACGTTGCCGAAGGCCTTGAAAACGCACTGATCGCCCTCGACAGAATATTTACCGGCAAAAATCAGGGCAAGCAGCTCATAAAACTCTGCCCTGAACCGTAAACAATAAAAAATATTTTGTCTTTTTCTTGGATCAAAAACAAAGAAAATTTGAGACGTTTGTTGAACCTCCTATGGTTAAAGGGGAACAAAAAACACAACGCTTGCCGCCAAGAACTATACTTAACGGCTATTTGGGCATGATTAACAAGAGCGGAATTCTGATCCGTACACTGTACAAATTGCCTTAAAATTTCACATTTCGATTCACTTTTCGGAAACTTCGGCACGCCTAGGGTCTCTCCAACAACGGAGACGGCAGACCCATGTTGGATCGCATACAGCCAAAGACCAAAATGCTATTCGCATTGCTGGCGCTACCGCTCATTGCGGGGTTTGACCTGGCCGAGGAAGAGGCCCCGGGCCAACTGGCTGAGAGCACCTCGAAGGAGGAAATCTTGCAGCTCAGTGAATCGGAAGCAAATTTTCATCGCTCATTGGCCGCCGCTTATTTCGACCTCGCCATGCAAAGCGCAAACAGCATGCAGGACAGGCAGATTTTTGTCCAAAAAGCGCTAAGCGCACGAAATGGACAAACCCCGGAGCCGGCGCATCTTGACGAGTGGGTCCTAAGCGATGCGCAACGCATTATTTTGTCGGAAGCTCGAAACCGTCTTGTCACACACCTGGCGATGGCGCCAGACGCGGCATCAAAAACTGCGGCTCTAACAAATTTCGATTGCTGGGTCGCACGCGCAGAACAGGAGATCTTTGAGTCCGATCACCAAACCTGCCGCCACGCATTTGAACACGCTGTCGGACTTGCACCCCGAGACCATCAACTCACTCACAAGACTGCTCAAAGACCAGAGGAGGCAAAAAAGGCGAGCAGCTAAACTCCTAGAGAATTGTCCCCCCGCAACTCTCTCGGCGGCCTTTCGGTTCCCCCCCAACCGGAGGCCGCCAATTTTTTGGGCTCTCAAGCAAACGGTTTAGTCGACTGTGGAAACCTGGCCGCGCGGCAAGTCATTGTGATTGCGCGCACCGGGGCGCACCAATGTCTCATCCAAAACTTGAAGGTAGTAGAAAAGTGGCCAGACATGACCCATTTGCGTAAAGCCGGCACGCGCAGAGCTGTTCGTCACGTCGAAATTGTAGGCTTGGCGCAAAGGTGAGTTGGTTGAGGGAACAGGATCATCGGTGCTGATGTAGGCGGATGCATAGTCGGCGCAAGAGCCATAATTCCGGTTGCCGCGATTCACATCGACAAGATCGCGACTGCCGAACGGGTCCAAAAAAGTCATTTCCACGTGGGCCGTCTGTGCCACCCTCTCGCGATACGACTCGCACAAAGGGTCCAGAATATAGGATCCGGCGCTGTGCGCGATCAGCTGAACATATTCCAGCTTTTCCAACCGAGCGATTTCTTGTCCAAGAGCGCGCGCAAACACCTCTGCATTGGCCCCAGCCCTCATCCTTTTGTCCGAGCCGACCGACCAGTTGTATTTCACCACGACAGATTGAGGGTTACTAGCATTCAGTTGGCTGACACGATCGGCGATCTCTGACCAGACCGGCAAATCAGCGCCATTGCTGCCGTGAAAAAGCAACACAAGCACGCGGGTCTCCGGATCGAGATTGAGCGACGCAACCTCAAAGTCATCCGCCATGCGTCCGTTCATCACAAAGCCGGTGAACACCAGAACGCAAAGCGCAAACAAACCACTCAGAATGCGCCGCGTCCATGTCCAAACCCAACCCATAAGGTTCATCCCCTCGCCATATCTCTTTGAAACCATATCGAATTGCCGCAGAGCCGTCACCCTCACGCAACCGAGTCTTATGGTTGACAGGACATAAAGGTATAAAGATTCACGAGTCTGAGAGTGTTTTACAGAAAATACAGACTTTGACCCGACACTTGAGAGGTCAAATGCCTCAAGCGAGCGTTGCCGAATTTTGCCGGCGACCGCAGATTGACTCTCTCAGGGATTTTCCCACGCTAGGCATTGACCGGGAGTCTTAAAACGAGACTATAGTCCCATATCAGAAGGATTGATTCGACTTGGCAAAGGTGGAATTCAATGATGCGACAGACATGGCTGACAATCTTCGTGGGGCTCTTGATCATAAGCACGAGCTCGCAAGCGGCGGAGATCAACCGTATTTCCATCGGACAGCATGACACATATACGCGACTTGTGGTTCGGCTGAACGATGCTTCCGACTATTCCGTAGACCAATCAAACCCCAATCAGGCCAGATTGCTTTTGCAAGATGTTGCTGCACCGGGCCCGGAGATGACATTGAATGCAGACCATGCACCATTGTCGTCGCTTGACTATGAAAGCTCAGCAGACGGCGTCGCGTTGAATATTGCGTTTAAGTCCGTCAAAGAGGTCAAGAGTTTTGCTCTCCCGCCGGACGACAACGGCGGCCACAGAATCGTTCTTGATTTTGTTTTGGGCGACTCTCAGCAAGCCGCTGTTGAACCCGAGGTCAAACGAAAAGCACTCCCCCCTATCGCTGCCGCACCAGCGCAACCTTTACTCAAAGAGCTGGACCCCGTCGAAACGGCGCAGGATCCGGTTATGCCTGCCGTCGCCTTTGACCCGACGGTGACAGGCGCCATTCCCAAAGCGGTGGACCCCTGTTTCAAAACAAGCCGGCAACTGGAACAAGATTCCTGGGATCTGCTTGCCCTGGTCAATCACGGCGTATGCCTTGAAGAAAACGGGAAACTCTCGGAAGCACGCGGCACCTTTGAACGGGTCTTAACCTTTGATCCCAGCATTCACGGTGCCCGGCTCGGGCTCGCGTCGGTGCTCACGAAGCTTGGCAAAACGGAAGCCGCTCGTGACGCCTATCTTTACATTCTCAAAAGCAATCCGCCGGACAATGTCGTGCGCCTAATCGAAGCCCGCATGAGCAAGCTGGACACAGTTGCTCTGGACGAGGTCAACTAAAGATCAGCCAATAGATGCGCGGTAATTTCACGCCGGTGCGGCCGCGTTCTGTGCTCAAAAACATAAATGCCTTGCCAGGTTCCAAGAGCCAGACGGCCGTCGGCGATTGGGATACTGAGCTGTGTTGACGTCAATGCGGCTTTGATATGTGCGGGCATGTCATCGGGACCTTCAGCGCTATGGCGATAGGGCCCGTCAGTCGGTACGAGCCGGCGAAAAAAGTCGTCCAAATCTTCCAGCACATCTGGGTCGGCATTTTCTTGTATTGTCAAAGATGCAGATGTGTGGCGGATAAACAGTGTGAGCAACCCCTCCTCCACGTCTTGCTCCGAACACCACCTGCGAATGGGCGATGTCATATCATGCAGCCCGGGTCCCGGAGTTTGAGTCACAAAAGTGTGGGTTACTTGACGCATGGGTGTAGTCTATCCCAACGGAATGACCGATTGGAGAAAATGATATGAGTATCGAAGCCCTCAGAACCCCCGACGAATGCTTTGAAGATCTGCCGGGATATTCGTTCGCGCCGAACTACATAGAAGATCTGCCGGGCTATGAAGGCTTGCGCATGCATTATCTGGATGAGGGACCGCAAGATGCGGACCACATTTTTCTCTGCCTGCATGGCGAGCCCAGCTGGGCGTATCTCTATCGGAAAATGATCCCGGTCTTCACGGCCGCCGGACATCGGGCAATCGCACCGGACTTTTTCGGCTTCGGACGTTCGGACAAACCCACACAAGATGAAGTTTATACATTCCACTTTCATCGCAACGCTCTGCTCGCTTTTATTGACCATCTCGGATTGAAAGAGATTACGTTGGTTTGCCAGGATTGGGGGGGCATTTTGGGCCTCACGCTCCCGTTGGACCGGCCGGAGCTGATCAAGCGTCTCCTGGTCATGAATACAGGCATTCCGGACGGATCACGTTCCCCCAGCAAAGGCTGGGACGCCTGGAGAGCCTATTGCAAGGCAAATCCGGATCTGAAAATCGGCAAGATGATGGGCAGCGGTGATCCGCAACTGACCGAAGGTGAAAAAGCAGCCTACGACGCCCCGTTCCCGGATGTTAACTATAAAGCCGGCGTCCGAGCCTTTCCGGAAATCGTCCCCATTACAAAAGATATGGAGGGGGCCGATCTCGGGACCGCTGCCATCGAGTGGTGGAAGACAAAATGGTCCGGCCCCACTTTCATGGCGGTTGGGCTGCAAGACCCGGTTTTGGGTATGCCGGTGATGAACCACCTTAAAGGCATCATTCGCGGCTGCCCGGAACCGATGGAAATTGAGGACGGCGGGCACTTTGTTCAAGAAAGAGGCGACCGCATCGCCAAAGCGGCTTTGGCCGCCTGGAGCTGAGGCCAAAACAGTCCGAAATGACTGTCGCTGAATGCTGCTTTGTGCGCATGATGCAAGATGAGCACAGATCGGACACAAGCCGAGACGAGGGGCCGTTAGGTCCTTGATAGTGTTTGCCTTTCGGTGCGAAATGTATAATCTCCAGCGCTCGACGAAAAAGCGCCATTTTCTGGGAAAAACCCCAGTTTTGAAGGGTATATGGGTCGGTTCCAGTGGATAAAACAGACATCTCGAATCCGGATTATTTTCATCGTGTAGTGGACTGCCAATGGGGCTGTCCAGCCCATACGGACGTGCCGGAGTATATTCGGCTGATCGCCCAGGGACGGTTTTCCGATGCCTATATGGTCAACCGGACATCGAATGTCTTTCCGGGCATTTTAGGACGCGTATGCGACCGCCCTTGCGAACCGGCTTGCCGCCGCGGACGGGTCGAAGAGGAACCGGTCGCCATCTGCCGCCTGAAACGCGTGGCCGCTGATTTGCGGGATGATATCTCCGACCGTTTGCCCAAAGCGGCGCCGCAAAAAAACGGCAAACGGATTGCGTGCGTCGGTGCCGGAACTGCGTCGCTTACGGTGGCAAACGATCTTCTGCCCCTCGGCTATGAGGTCACAATCTTTGAGGCCCATGATGTCCCCGGCGGACTGATGCGCACAAACATTCCCGCCTTCCGGCTACCGGCGGAAGTTCTGGACGAAGAAATCAATATGATCGTCGACATGGGCGTCGATCTGAGATTGAACACGCCGATCAAATCCATGAAGGCGTTGCTGGACGAAGGATATGACGCCGTGTTTGTCGGCAGCGGCGCGCCAAAAGGCAAGAATCTGGAAATTCCCGGCCGCTATGACACAGAGAACATCCATATCGGCATTGACTGGCTTGAGAGTGTCGCGTTCGAACATCGCGATTCCATCGGCGAGAATGTCATTATCATCGGCGGCGGCAACACGGCCATGGATTGCTGCAGAACCTCTTTGCGGCTTGGCGGCAAGAACGTCATCGTTGCGGCACGGAAACCACGTGAATACTTGAAAGCATCGGACTGGGAACTGGACGATGCCATGGAAGAGTTGGTGGATTTCAAACTTTGCCACTCGCCCAAAGAGTTTGTGGTCGAAGACGGCAAACTCAAAGGCATGATCTTTGAAAAGCTCGAATACTATAACGACGAAGAAACCGGCCGTTTAAAATCCAACTACATTGAAGACGTGTTCTTTCCGGCCGATGACGTGATCTTGGCCGTGGGCCAAGAAAACGCCTTTCCTTGGATCGAGCGCGACATCGGCTTGAATTTCAATGAATGGGAAGAGCCGGACGTCGACGAAGTGACATTTGAGTCAAGCCGCAAGGGCGTATTCTTCGGCGGCGATTCAGCCTTCGGACCCAAAAATATTATCTGGGCGGTCGAGCACGGTCATCAAGCAGCGATTTCCATTCACAAATATTGTGAAGGGCGCCCCTTAGACGACCGCCCACCGCGCGGCATGAATCTCGTCAGCCAAAAAATGGGCATTCATGAGTGGTCGTTCAAAAATGACTACAATCCTTCAGAGCGCCGCAAGATGCAGCATGTGGATTTGACCGAACGTTTTGAGAAGCTCAATCTGGAAGTGGAGCTTGGCTTCAGTGCAGAGCAGACGGCGACAGAGGTCCAACGCTGTTTAAATTGCGACATTCAAACTGTTTTTGCCGAAAGTCTTTGTATTGAATGCGACGCCTGCATCGACATCTGTCCGGTTGATTGCCTCACAATCACCCAGAACGGTACGGAAGAAGAGTTGCGGCAGTCACTCTATGCGCCGGCTGAAAATCTGGACGAGCCCTTCTTTGTGTCGGGAACGCTCAAGCAAACCGGCAGAGTGATGGTGAAAGATGAGGACCTTTGTGTCCATTGTGGATTATGTGCGGAACGCTGCCCGACAGCGGCCTGGGACATGCAGAAATCCTGCCTGACCTTTCCCACCGCATTCGATGAGGAAGTTTTATGGCAGGACAGCCAAAAGCAAAGCGCGTAAACGACTTTACCCTGAAACTCGCGACCGTAAACGGCACCGGCTCCGCCAGTGCCAACGGATTGATCATGAAGTCGCTGTTTCGGATGGGCATCCCGGTGGTCGGCAAAAACTATTTTCCGTCGAACATCCAAGGTATGCCCACCTGGTATGAAATCCGCGCCAATAAAGATGGATATACGGCAAGGTCAGGTCATGTCGATTTGATGGTTGCCATGAATGCGGAAACTTACGCGCAGGACGTGGAAGAAGTGCGGCCCGGTGGTTTTCTTTTGTACGATTCCAGCTGGCCGCGCGCGAATGTTTTGTCGCGCGACGACATTACCGTTTTGGGCGCTCCTTTGGCACGCATGTGCAATGAAGAATTTGACGGCGCCCGCAATCGCATCTTGATGAAAAACATCGCCTATGCAGGTGTTCTGGCCGCTTTACTCGAATTGGATATGGGCGTCATCAAGGAATTGCTGAACAAGACGTTCGGCAAGAAAGTGCATTTGATCGATGCCAACATGCGGGCCATCGAACTGGGCTTTAATTATGCCCAAGAGAATTTCGAGTGCCCCTTGCCCTTTGTCGCAGAAACGATGAATGCGACCGAAGGCCAGCTGATGATTGACGGCAATACGGCTGCGGGACTGGGTTGTATGTATGCCGGGGCCACTGTCGGTGCCTGGTATCCGATCACACCGTCAACCTCCCTGATGGACGCTTTCAAAGCCTTCTGCGAACGCTATCGGATCGACGAAAAAAGCGGCGAACGGAATTTTTGCATCATACAAGCCGAAGACGAGCTGGCAGCTATCGGGATGGTTCTCGGCGCATCTTGGAACGGTGCGCGGGCCTTTACACCTACCAGCGGCCCAGGCATTTCATTGATGAGTGAATTTATCGGGCTTGGATATTTTACAGAAACACCGGCCGTGATTTTCGACGTGCAGCGCGTAGGGCCATCGACCGGCATGCCCACGCGAACGCAGCAATGCGATATTATGACCGCCGCTTATGCGTCGCACGGCGACACCAAACATATCGTACTTTTCCCGGCCAATCCGGAAGAGTGCTTCTACATGGCCGCGAACGCATTTGACCTCGCCGAGCGCTTCCAAACGCCGGTCTTTGTTCTGCTGGATCTTGATATTGGCATGAATGACTGGATGTGTCCGCCATTGGAATGGGATGACAGCTATGTGCCCGACCGCGGTAAAGTTCTCAGCGCCGAAGAGTTAGAAAAAGCCGAATCCTTCTATCGTTACTTGGACGTCGACGGCGACGCGATCCCGCAAAGAACGTTGCCGGGCACACATCCAAAAGGCGCTTTCTTCACACGCGGTTCCGGCCACAACAAATACGGCAAATATACCGAAATTGCAGAAGAGTATGTTGAGGTTCTCGACAGACTGAAGCAAAAACATAGCAACGCCGCAACGGCTGTTCCCAAACCTGTTTTGGAAAACGGTGGCGACGGATCGGTCGGAATCATTTCCTTAGGCGCCTGCGACGGAGCTGTGCGCGAGGCCAAGGATATTTTGGACTCTAAAGGCATCGGCGTCGATTACCTGCGTATTCGCGCTTTTCCTTTCACATCGGAAGTCGAGGAATTCCTGGCGACCCATGATCAGATTTTTGTTGTGGAACAAAATCGCGACGCCCAACTGAAGTCACTTTTGATTTTGGAAACGGCGGTCGAGAAACACAAACTGGATTCTATCCTGCATTATAACGGCATGCCGCTTCATGCTGGATTTGTGGTCGATGCGATTGCCAAAAAGTTGGCCAAAGGAGAAGCCGCATGAGTTTCATGGCAAAACCGAAGGTGGCTCATCCCAATTTGCCGCGCAATGAACTTGGCCTGACAAGACGTGATTACGAAGGCGGGATGTCGACCTTATGTGCCGGATGCGGTCATGACGCCACCACAGCCGCCATCATCACCGCTGCCTTTGAGCTCAATATCGAGCCGCACAGATTTGCCAAAATGAGCGGCATCGGCTGCTCGTCCAAGACGACGGCCTATTTCATGGGCCAAAGCCACGGATTTAACTCCGTACACGGCCGGATGCCATCTGTTGCCACAGGCGCCAATGCGGCCAATCAAGACCTGCATTATATCGGCGTGTCCGGCGACGGGGATTCACTGTCCATCGGCATGGGACAATTCTCTCATGTCATCCGTCGCAATCTGAACATGGTCTATATCATTGAGAACAATGGGGTCTACGGCCTGACCAAGGGTCAATTTTCCGCATCAGCGGATCTCGGCACCAAAGCCAAAAAAGGCGAAGTCAATCAGCAACCGCCGATCGATCCGGTGACCACGGCCCTCGCCCTCGGCGCAACATTTGTAGCGCGCAGTTTCTCAGGTGATAAAGCACAATTGGTCCCGCTCTTAAAAGCCGGCCTGATGCATAAAGGCTTTGCATTGATCGATGTGCTCAGCCCTTGCGTGACCTTTAACGACCACGAGGATTCGACAAAGAGTTACGCCTATACGCGTCAGTTCTATCATCCGGCCGTCCATACGGATTATGTGGCACCGGCGCAGTCGATTGCGGCCTCCTATGATGAAGGTGACACCGCCTCGGTGACCCTCCATGACGGTAGCCAAATCCTATTGCGCAAAGTTGCCAAAGATTACGACCCGACCAACAAGGATGCGGCCGTCAGCTATATTCACAAGCGCCAGGCGGAAGGCGAGTATCTGACCGGGCTTCTGTACATTGACGATTCAACGCCGGAATTCCACGCAGTCAACAATTCGTCAAAGACGCCGCTCAAAGACATTCCCTTTGACCAATTGTGCCCGGGTTCGGACACGCTCGATCAAATTCTGAGCCGCTACAAATAATCACGCCTTTTACGAAGTGACGGACTGCTGATCCCGTGCGCGCTTAGCAATATGGGCGGCGGTGAGCACGATGACACCTGTGATGATGGGCTCACCGATATTGGCAATGACGCCGCCGCCGAAATCCCGCATGATTCCAAAAAACGGCATTGCGCCGGCGGACCCCAAGGTCAGCCATTTCCAGCCGAGCTTCACCCAAAGCACGATTCCAAAAATGATCATCATCACCGTCATAAGGATCGGCGCGACCGGAGGAACCGTAGTGCCGCCGACAAACCCATCGGGCCCGCATCGGTAAGCCTCCAGGACTTTTGTGGAATATCGCAACGTATCTGCCGCACAAGACGCTTTGAGGGGCAAATTGTTGAAAAACGCCCACATATCCTCAACCATGAAGAAAACAGCGAGCAAACAAAATGCCGCCATGACAAGCTTGGGCTGCGCCCATGCAAAGCCCGCTTCACGTGCCATAGCGCCGATGGCAATAAAGCTCATGGGCAGGCCGATATAATGCCCCACGAAACGGACGTAGTTCAGGCCGTACAACAAATCACTTTCGCCCATGAAACGACCAATCCCGACCGTAAAGTTGTCGTACCACAAGAGCGTCAACGGCAGCATCGCGTAAAACAAACCGTTTCCACGATACTTGCGATACTGATCAATCGCCCAAATCAGGAGCGCAAAGTCCACAACAGCGATCACAAGATACAAGGTAGAGATCATCTAACACATTCCCCCGAAGCTGGCTGGCGCACTCCAAACGGAAATGGCCTTTCTAATCATCTTAATGTTACGTGTTTGGAAAAAGAAATCGTCTATTTGTGGCGCGTCGTCCAAAGGTTGGCTGAGATTTACGGCTCGCCCGCAAGATAACGCCGCACCTCAAACAAAAGCGTGTCGCGGTCGGGCTCAAAATCGCGATAGATCCACCAATCCTTCATCGCAGCCAGCACTTCGCCGACTTGCGCCCCTTCGGGTACGCCCAAACTCATAATATCTGAGCCGCTTAAAGGAAAAACAGGACGATCCCAAGCTTCCGCAATACGCAAGGCCCGTTCATAAGCACCATGATCGCCGCGCAAATCATGCGCCCATGCCAGAAGCACCCGGTCCGTTGCCCGTTCAGGGGAGACGGAATAGAATTGCTTCTTCAAATCATTTTCATCCGTATAAATATTAAATTTAGCCTGGCGATCAAGAGCTCCAGCCACGCGGGACTTGACCGTATTAGACAGCTTCAAACGCTCAGTAAGAGCATTAAAATCTATTCCACCACCAGCCAACAACGCGCTCAATCGCAAGATGGAATCCGGTTGACGGCCCGACTCTCGTTCGATCACGGCCAATGCTTCCAACACCTTCATGGATTGAAAACCGGGCAAAAGCTTGGACAGAATTCTCGAATCCACCATGAGTTTGAGGATCGGCAAAGTGGCGGGTGCCGACAACAACTTGAGAAGTTCTGACTGAATGCGTTCGCCCGAGAGCTGGCTTAAGCCGTCCGCATTGGCGATGCACGCCTGAAGCCCGGCTTCGTCAACGCGGCCCGCACCATATTGCGCGCCAAAACGAAAAAACCTCAAAATGCGCAGATAGTCTTCTCGCAAACGCTGGTTGGCATCGCCTATGAACATGACGCGCCGATCAAGTGCATCTGCAACTCCGCCTAAGGGATCGAACAACGTACCGTCCGAATCCGCATAGATGGCATTCATTGTAAAGTCGCGGCGCATGGCATCTTCGCGCCAGTCTTTTGTAAATGCGACCGTCGCCCTTCGGCCGTCAGTGCTCACATCAGAGCGCAAAGTGGTGATTTCAAAGGGTTGGTGATTGACAATCGCCGTCACCGTTCCATGTTCGATTCCTGTCGGGACAGACCGCAAACCGGCCGCCTCCAGACGCGCCAGAACGTCCTTTGGCTCAAACACGGTGGCCAAATCAATGTCGGACACCGGCTCATTTAAAAGCGTATTGCGCACGCAACCGCCGACAAACCGTATGGTTTCGCCGACAGATTCGAAAGCATCCAATAGTTTCCGTGTCGCCGGCTGCTTCAACCAGCCGGCATGCGCGATATTGCGGTTGGGATCCGAAGCCATAAACCGCTACTCAGGGTCTTCAATGGCCCCATCGGACCGGTCCCTTTGCGGAACAATTTCACCAGGAACCAAAACGCCGTCTTCGACGCGGCTGGGCTCATAGGCGGTACCGGGTTCCGCACCGCCGGTGAGTGCCGTATACACCAGGGCGCCCATCATCAACACGAGGCCCGCAACTAAGAGCGCCGCGACAGGCATCTCATTCCAGGCGCCGCCGCTCTCGGCCTTTCGGCGCATCACAAAGGACAAATAGGCCCAATATGTGACCAGTGGCCCAAACAACAAGATGATGAGAATTACAACCCGGCTCATGTTTTACTCACTCTGTCATGCAGCGACTTCAGCATTCCGGCCGTCGCACCCCAAATATAATGGTTTTGATACGACAGAGCATAGAAAAAGCGCAACTTGCCCTCCCATTCCAGCGAGTGCTGTTCATAATTCCTGTCATCAAGTATGTGCATCAAAGGCACCTCAAAGACGTCGGCCACCTCATTCGCGTTTATATCGAGCTGAAAGCCCGGCCGAATCAATCCCACCACCGGAGTAATCCGATATCCGGTCCGCGTCTCATAGGTATCGAGAAAACCGGCCACTTCGATTTGATCCGGTGTCACTCCGATCTCCTCTTCGGTCTCCCTCAATGCCGTATGCACATGATCGTGATCTTCCGGATCAACACGCCCGCCGGGAAAACTGATCTGCCCTGCATGAGTTGACATGCTTTCGGCGCGGCGTGTGAACAAGATGCTCCAAGGCCGCCCTTTGATGAGGGGCACCAAGACCGCGGCATCACTCAAAGCTTCAGGCCGATCGAGAACATCAGGGTTTAGATCATAGTCGCTTCGCCCAGGCTCGACGGGCCCTGGGACCGGGAGCAATTGATCGGTCAGTTGTTTCAAGATTTGAGATTCCGTCCAATCTGAACTCACTCAAAACCCTCCGTTGACCCCAAAGAAAAGAACTCACCGGAACTCCAAACGCCAAATTGCATGGCCCCGTCTTGTTCGTATTCCACCCCCAGATCGACCAACTGGTAAAAAACCGGCCTGTTGATCAAAGCGGTCAAGCCTGCGCGCACCATCACATAGGGCGATGGCTCACCTGTCTCAGCAGCGAAATTCACCCAAATTGGGTGATCTTTTCCGGCGCAGACCTGATCGTCGACTTGGGTCCGAAAGCATAAGATCTGATCGGTCCCGGACCCCGTAACACTCAGTTCAACCGCCAAAAACGGTGCATCTTCGACCTCGATCCCGCATTTCTCAACTGGCGTGACCAAATAGAATCGGTCATCGTCTTTGCGCAGGATCGAAGAAAACAATCGAACCATTGGCTTTCGACCAATGGGGGAATTTTGATAGTGCCAAGTCCCATCGCGCTTAATAACCATGGGAATATCGCCGCAGTCTGGAGGATCCCAAAGATGAACTGGTGGCAGATCCGAAGGGGTTTCAGCATCTTGTCCCCGGATGGCACGACGCACTTCATTCAGGCCCCTCAAGGGCGCCCCCGGTGCCGGATCGGCGCCGTTTTTTTGTCGTTTAGATTTCATGGTGTGTCTCAAGACAATATGTCAACATGTTGTGAACACAATTAAAAGCGAATTTCACTATCCAAACGCCCCGGAGATGTAGACTATAGTGAGCAATATGCAAACACTCGGAGATGTAAACAGTGCCACATCCGTGGACCAAGTTGAGGCTGTTGGCGCAAAATTAGCGACAGTCCGCAACGCTATCGGCACCGCCATTTTTGGCCAACAAGAGGTGGTCGACCAGTCCCTCATCACGCTTTTGGCGGGTGGCCACGGATTGCTGATCGGTGTTCCTGGCTTGGCGAAAACCAAATTGGTGGAGACCCTCGCCGTCGTCCTCGGACTGCAGCCCAAACGCATCCAATTCACCCCCGACCTGATGCCAACCGATATCGTCGGCTCTGAGGTCCTGGAAGAGTCTGCGACCGGCACACGTACATTCCGGTTTATCAAAGGTCCGGTTTTTTGCCAGCTCCTGATGGCAGATGAAATCAACCGGGCCAGCCCCAGAACGCAATCCGCTCTCTTGCAAGCCATGCAAGAACATCACGTAACCGTTGCCGGTGAGCGCTATGAACTGCCCAAGCCGTTTCACGTTCTGGCCACGCAAAACCCACTTGAGCAGGAAGGCACATATCCGCTGCCGGAAGCACAACTTGACCGCTTTCTGATGCAAATCGATGTTCGCTACCCCGATCTGGATGCGGAACGGCAAATGTTGCTGGCAACAACAGGTGGCGACGAAGAAGCGGTACCGGTCGTCTTCACCCCTGATCAACTGGAGTCCGCGCAACGTCTTGTCCGTCGCATCCCGGTCGGAGAGAAGGTCGTCGATGCCATTTTGAACTTGGTTCGCAGCGCAAGACCCGATGAAAGTCCACACGACTTTGTTAAGTCGAATGTGGCCTGGGGCCCCGGCCCTAGGGCCAGCCAAGCTTTGATGCTGGCCATCCGCGCCAGGGCATTGATGGACGGCAGACTGGCACCGTCGCTCGACGATGTGGTGGAGTTGGCGCCGCCTGTCTTGCGGCACCGTATGGCGCTGAGCTTTACCGCCCGCGCGGAAGGAACCGGGCTTGCTGAGATCATCGATCGACTGACGGAAGAGTACAGATAGAAGATGGTGTTGGGCCGCAGTCAACCCGGGGTCTGGACGTCCTATCGTGAACAGGCGGAGACGATCGCAGCCTCTCTTCCGCCTTTGTTGGTGGAAGCAGAACGCGTCGCAGCCACGGTTGCTCAAGGTGTTCATGGAAGGCGCAAAGTCGGCGTCGGCGAAACCTTTTGGGAATATCGGCATCATCGCGCCCAAGATCCGATGACGGCAATTGATTGGCGGCAATCCGCGAAGAGCGACAATTTGTTTGTGCGCGAAAATGAATGGGAAGCCGCCGAAAGCGTTTGGCTGTGGAGAGATAACTCGCCATCCATGCATTACGGATCAGACTTCGCGGCGGCGACCAAGTTAGATCGCGCCACGGTCTTGTCACTGGCTTGTGCATCGCTGCTGATACGCGGCGGTGAGCGAATCGCGAGGTTGGAGGCAAATGACCCGCCGGCTGCCGGTAAAAGTGCCCTTCGCAGATATGCCTCCGACTTGGTCAACGACACCGAAAGTGATCAGAGCCTGCCGTCGCTCATTCCATTGCCCCGCTTTGCGCAGGTCGTCATGATCAGCGACTTCTTCACCCCGGCTGCAGACATCGAAATCGTCATGCGCTTTTACGCCTCGGGTGGAATCAAAGGCCACCTGGTGCAGATTATGGATCCCGCAGAAGAAGAATTGCCCTTTGAAGGGCGCGCACGGTTTGAAGGCCTAGAAGGTGAAAGCGATCTGACTTTTGATCGAGTGGAAGCATTGCGCGATCAGTATCGGGGGCGTGTCAACGAACATCGCGCAGCCATCGCTGCGGCTGCTCAGCGCCTGGGATGGTCGTTTATGACGCACAGAACTGACAAGCCGCCACAAACAGCATTGTTGGCGCTCTATGCGTCCCTGTCCGGCGAGATCGCCAACACCAGTTGGAACAGAGTATGAGGTAGAACGCGATCATGCTGGAACTCGGTTTCCTCAGCTTTGCAACACCCTGGGTCCTCGGAACACTGCTCGTGCTTCCGTTGATTTGGTGGTTGTTGCGCGTAACACCTCCCATCCCGAAGAGAATCCAATTCCCTGCCATCAACTTTCTTTTTGGTTTGGATCAAAATGACAATACATCCGCCCACACACCTTGGTGGATCTTGTTGTTTCGGCTGCTCATTGCGACAATTATTATTCTCGCCCTGGCAGAGCCACTCTTAAATCGCGCACAATCCGATGTGGGTGGAGATGTTGTCGTTTTCGTCATCGACGACGGCTGGGCCGGCACAGGTAATTGGCAAGACCGTCAATCGGCTGTTTCCAGTTTGTTGGAAGAGGCCGCGCGGGACAATAACCCGGTCGCGTTCATCACAACCGCACCTTCAGCGCGCGCTCAATTGGTCAATGCAGGTGTCTCTCTGCTCACTGCAGACGAGGCCAAAGGTGAGGCGCAAGGATTGGTCCCCAAAGCTTGGACTCCTGACAGAGAGTCAGCGCGGGCACAAATCAACGCATTGACCGAGACGCTGGAACAGGAAAACAGATCTGCTCAAGTGTTTTGGTTTAGCGACGGACTAGACTACGGAGATCTGGAGGGCTTTACCGAAGCTCTGAATAGTCTCGGCAATGTCACGGTCTTTTCTCCGGAAGACCGTGAACAGCCATTGGTGCTGATGCCGCCCGAAGGCACCTCGAAGGGTTTCACGGTTTCCATCCAAAGAGCCAATCCGTCCGTGAAATCCAACGGCCAAGTCCTTGTCTATGGGGAGGGCAACCGCGTGCTTGGCCTGTCGGACTTTACATTCGACACTGGAGACTTGGAGAACACGGTTGAAATCGCAATGCCTTTGGAATTGCGCAACCGGGCACGGCGAATCCAGATCGCCGAGCAACGCTCGGCCGGCGGCATCGCGCTGCTCGACGATCGCTGGCAACGTCAACTGGTTGGATTGGTGTCCAACACCGAAAATGAAAGCTCCCAACCGCTTTTGTCGGAACTCTACTATCTCGAAAAAGCATTGGAGCCCTATACGGAGCTGCGAACAGGATCGATTGAAACTCTGATCCAAGAAGGCGCAACCGTGCTGGTCCTGGCCGATATCGGACAGATCGTCGGAACACAGAAAGATACGGTCGACGCCTGGGTTGCGAGCGGCGGTTTGCTCATACGTTTTGCCGGCCCGCGCATGGCCGGCCAAACCGACGAATTGCTGCCCGTTGCCATTCGTCAAGGGGGCCGGGCTTTGGGTGGCGCATTATCTTGGAACGAACCTCAAAAGATGAGCGCCTTTGACGAAGGGAGTCCTTTTTTCGGGCTTGTCGTTTCCGATGATGTCGCCATTTCAAGACAGGTTCTGGCCGAACCGGATATTACGCTGGACGACCGCACTTGGGCGCGGCTCGAAGATGGCACACCTTTGGTCACGTCGGCCCCCTATGAAGAAGGCCGGACCGTTCTGTTTCATATAACGGCAAATCCGGACTGGTCCAATCTACCCTTGTCCGGGCTCTACGTTGAAATGATGCAACGAATTGTCAATTTGGCAGGCGGCACCGCATCCGCGTCTGGAAGCACCGCGGCGATCTCCGGTGCTTCCACCGTATCCAATTATCCGCCGTTGCAAGTTCTCGATGGGTTTGGTGAGTTGCAAAACCCCGACGCCACTGTGGAAACCATTATCGGAACCCAGATCTCCGACATCGAGCCGGGACCAAAACATCCTCCTGGATATTATGGCACAAGCGACAGCGTGCTAGCGGTGAATACGATCGCAGCGGATTTTACCTTGGAGCCGATCGCCGCGTATCCAAGCAACTTCACACAGTCGCAGATCACCGCGGGCGAAGCCATGAGTTTTCAGCCCATTCTTCTCACGATCGCCCTCATCATGGTGTTTATCGACGGATTGTTGGCGCTCGCCTTGTCCGGACGATTTGGAGCCTTGCGCGCACGCCCAATGGGAACTGCTATATCCGCAATTTTGGTCACCGTTGCGACGGTCACAGCGGTCTCCGATCTCCACGCGCAAGAGGATAGTGACGCATTTGCGATTCTTGCAACAAAGGAAACGCCGCTCGCCTTTGTCGAAACAGGAAACGCCACAATTGATGAGATGAGCCGCGCCGGACTGGTCGGGCTCAGCCGGGCTTTGCGCGAACGCACCGCCATGGAGCCTGCCGAACCCATGGGCGTGAATGTAGAGACAGACGAGCTTTCGTTTTTTCCCCTGCTTTATTGGCCGGTGATCGACTCTCAGGCAGCCCTTTCGCCGGAGGCTCTGGCAAAAGTGGATGCCTTCATGAAAAACGGCGGCACTGTCTTGTTTGACACTCAAGATCATCAAACGGCAATTCCCGGCCGCTCCGGAAGCATCACCAATGAAACGCTGAGACGGTTGCTGGCAGAATTGGATATCCCGCCTTTGGAACCGGTTCCGGACGAGCATGTCTTGACCAAAGCTTTTTATTTGCTTCAAGACTTCCCCGGCCGATGGTCCGGTGGACGCCTATGGGTCGAAGCGGGCCAAGCTGCCCTTGGCCCCAACCAACGCCTCAACAATGATGGCGTGTCCGCCATCATTATCGGCAGCAATGATTATGCAGCGGCATGGGCTGAGGATTCCAACGGGCGTCCCATTGCAGCTGTCGTGCCGGGCGGACCGCGCCAACGGGAATTCGCCATTCGCTTCGGTGTTAATCTTGTCATGTACACACTGACCGGCAATTACAAAGCCGACCAAGTGCATATTCCGGCACTGTTGGAAAGGTTGGGTCAGTGATGGCTTGGGACATAATTTTTGAACCTTTCTTGCCCATGTGGTTCTTATGGTCCGCATTGGTCTTGACCGTCTGCTTAACGGCGTCGAGCCTGCTTTTACGCCAAAGGGGCATGGTGTGGCGCGGTCTGACACTGAGTCTCTTGATCTTAACCCTCGCCAACCCTTCCATTTTGGAAGAAGAGCGCGAACCGATCAACGATGTGGTGGCGATCGTCACAGATCAATCGATCAGTCAGACCATCGGAAATCGGGAAGCCGTCACCAGCTCCGGCCTCGAAGAGCTGAAAAACAAACTTGCCGCCACGGATGCAGTCGATCTGCGGGAAATCACCGCAGGGCGCGCGGACGCACAAGCCGGTGACGGCGGAACACGGCTATTTACCGCTCTCAAAGACAGTCTTATCGACGTGCCGCCGGAACGCCTGGCCGGTGCGGTGATCATTACAGACGGTCAAATACATGACGTTCCTCAAGATCTGCGCGCAATCGGGATCGATGCACCGGTGCATGTGTTGTTGAGCGGCGAGAAGCAAGAACAAGACCGCAAGCTGACCATTGAAACGGCGCCTCGTTATGGCATTGTCGGAGAAACCATTTCGATCACCGTAAAGGTGGATGATTTTGTTGGCGGAGAGTCGAGCGCCCGAAAAATTGCCGACGTGAGAATCAAGGTTGACGGCGAAGACCGTCTTCAAAAACGCGTATTAACCGGTCTGCCAACAGAGATTGAACTTGAGGTTGCTCATGGCGGTCAGAATGTCATTGAGGTCGAGGTTTCCGAGGCGGAAAACGAACTGACACTGCAAAACAACCGCGCAGTCGTTCTGATCAACGGCATTCGGGATAATTTACGTGTCTTGCTCGTGTCCGGAGAACCCCATGCAGGCGAGCGAACATGGCGCAATCTTTTGAAAGCCGATCCCAGCGTCGACTTGGTTCACTTTACAATCCTGCGCCCGCCCGAAAAACAGGACGGCACACCCATCGGTGAACTGTCATTGATCGAGTTCCCGACCCGCGAGCTTTTCGATATCAAGCTGCAGGAATTCGATCTCATCATATTTGACCGCTACAAAAGGCGCGGAGTGCTGCCGCAAATCTATTTGGACAATGTGGCACGCTATGTGGAAGCCGGCGGCGCCCTGCTCACTGCGGCCGGCCCCGATTTCTCAACGCCTTACAGCCTTTATCGGACGCCCCTGTCAGCCATCCTTCCTGCCCGGCCCACAGGCGAGGTTTTGACGCAAGGGTATAAACCGTTGGTCACCTCCGCCGGACTTAAGCACCCTGTCACAGCCAGATTGTCCGGCGTACCGTCGAGCTTTGATGACGTGGCGCTACCGGATCCCGATTGGGGCCGGTGGTTCCGCCTGATTGATACCGTAACCGTCAGTGGTGAGACGATCATGTCCGGACCGTCCGAACGGCCTCTATTGGTTCTCGATCGGATTGGCGAAGGACGGATCGCCCAATTAATGTCGGACCAAGCGTGGCTCTGGACGCGGGGCTACGAGGGCGGCGGACCGCAGGCGGAGATGCTGCGACGCCTGGCCCATTGGCTCATGAAAGAACCGGATCTGGAGGAAGAAGATCTGCGGGCCACAGTCCGCGGACAAACAATCGAGATCACCCGTCATACAATGTCCGATTTCGCCGGGGCCATAACCGTCACGGCACCGTCGGGCAAGGCCCAGACTGTTATTCCAACGGAAACTGAGCCCGGCATATGGCGGGCGAGTGTTGGCGCAGACGAACTTGGCCTTTATCGCCTTAATGATTTGACACTCACCACCGTGACCGGCGTCGGCCCTCTCAATCCGCTTGAACTTTCCGATGTCCGTACAACAGAAGATTGGGTCAAACCTGTGGTCGAAGAAAGCGGCGGCGGAGTCTATTGGATTGCCGATGAAGCACCACTCGGATCGGCAGATGCGGTTACCCTTCCCAATGTGCGCTTTGTGAAGTCCGGGCGCGACACGGCCGGACGCAATTGGATGGGATTTGAACGCAACGACCAATATCTCGTCCGCTCCCTCAAGCAGACAAGCTTGATGACGGCAGCCGTGGCGCTCGCCCTCATTCTCGGCAGTTTGGTCATGGGCTGGTATCGCGAGGGACGCTAACTTTGCCGCGAACGGTTTGTTTGCCCGTACCGGTCAAATCGCACCAAAGAATACGAAGCGGATCAACTGGTCCGGGAAGTGAGATGGAGCCGCGTTTGGCCATGGCAAAACCGACGCGCGCATAATAGGGCTCGTCCCCGACCAGAATCACTGTGCGGTGCCCAAGCCGACACCCGATTTCCAGGGTCTTCTCCATAAGGCCGATCCCGATGCCAGCCCCGCGCCGCGCAGGATCAACAGCCAAGGGCCCCAACAGCAACGCATCGTCGCCGGCGATTTCAATCGGCCAAAACCGGACCGACCCAACGATCGCACCCTGATCGATCGCAACAGAACACATATCCTCAATCGGCCGATTGCCTTCACGCAAACGTTCCGCCGTTTTAGCAAAACGTCCCGGACCGAATGCAAGGTTGAGCAAAGCGTCTATTTCGCCTGCGTGCTCGGAAGATTCTTTAACGTATTGAATGTGAGATTGAGGCGTCGCCATGATCTCGTCCTTTAAAAAATTTTCAACTGAGATGAAAACAACCCGGGTGGGCTAAAAGAACGAGATATTACTCTCTCTAAGCTACAGCCACACGCAAGGCGGCACCGGCTTCCCGGCACCCCTATAAACGTCGTCGCTGTGCTTTTGTCATATTCATGGGGGCTCGATACAGCAAAAGGCGTGGGATGTCTAGCCCAACGCCAATCTGCTCACCAAGGCGCAACTTTCCCGCGATGGGTGATCATTAAGCCGGATTGTTCCATGGTAAAATCATCAATCACGGCCACCACGGCTTCGCCGCTTTCCTTCGGCGTGATCATGCCGGGCAGTGTAGGCAAACCACCGAAATTTGTGTCGACAAAGCCGGGCGAAACAAGTCCGACAATGACGTCATCGGCTTTCATTTCATAAGCCATAATATGGGTCACCATATTGAGCGCGCTTTTACTGGATTTGTAAAAGTAAGAGTTTCCTCGGCCGGGTTTTGTTTCCGCGATCGATCCTTGCGTGCTGGAAATATTGATAATCTTCTTCTGTTCGCTGGCTTTGACGTTGTCGCTAAAAGCAACGGAGGTGCGCAACGGCCCCTTGACGTTGACATCCATCACGAAGTCATAGGTGTCCCAATCAAAACTACCAAAGGCTTGTTTTTCCCGGGCGCCGGAGATCGCGGCATTGTTGATCAGAATATCGATCGGCTGGCCTTCATACTTTTCAGCTAAGCTTGCAATCTCCGTCTCATCGGTGACATCCAGCTCTTCCACAACCAGGTTGGTTTTTTCGGACGCAATCTTATTCAATTCCTCTGCCTTTGACGGATTGCGGCAGGTTGCGATCACATTCCAACCCCGATCCGCATAGACACGCGCTATTTCAAGTCCGATCCCGCGGTTTGATCCGGTGATCAAGACCGTGGGTTGATCGGCCGCGGACGCAGGCAATGTAAAAATCGAAATCAAAAGAGTGGAAAGCGCCCCCAAAAAAGAAAATACCGTTTTCATTTGCTTTCTCCAAAATCCGCGAGGACCAAAACCAACGTCACTCGCCTTCAAATTCACACAATGTGATGACGGATGCACCCAGGGCTTCCAACCTTGCGCGCCCACCCAAATCAGGCAGATCAACCACAAACGAACAGGCCACAACATGTCCACCGGCGCGCTCAATCAACTTGATACCGGCCTCAGCTGTTCCACCGGTTGCGATCAAATCGTCGACCAACAGCACTTGCTCTCCCGGCTTGATGGCATCCACGTGCATTTCAACATGATCGGTTCCATACTCCAATTCGTAAGACTGCTCTATCGTTTCGGACGGCAACTTACCCTTCTTCCGTATAGGGATGAATCCGACGGACAATTGGTGCGCTACGGCACCGCCTAAGATAAACCCACGCGCCTCAATGCCTGCAACCTTATCAATTTTGGTGCCTGCATGAGGCAAAACCAGCGCGTCAACGGCCCGGCGAAATCCGCGCGCATCTCCCAATAGGGTCGTAATATCGCGAAACATAATTCCGGGCTTAGGATAGTCCGGGATGGTTCGAATAACTTGTTTGACGTCCATAACTTGGCCTTATGATTGTGCCGCTGAAACTCTGGCGAGAATTGCGCTGAGTTTTTCAGCCATCGCTGGATCGCGCGCTTCCGGCGCGGTGATAATCGCCGTATCGAGAGCATGATCCGCGCCAATCGGCGAAGGCTCTCTTTGAGGACCGAGTTTCGGCGCCACCCGTTTGATCAATTGGCGCGCTTTGTCGGCATTATCCAAAAGCACTTTAATCACGGCCGCAACTTCCACATTGTCGTGATCCGGATGCCAACAATCATAGTCGGTCACCATCGCGACCGTGGCATAAGGCAGCTCAGCCTCTCGGGCCAATTTTGCTTCCGGCATGTTGGTCATGCCGATCACATCGCAACCCCATTGCCGATAGAGATTGGATTCTGCCAGAGACGAGAATTGCGGCCCCTCCATCGCCAAATAGGTTCCACCTTTGTGGAAGGGAATATCTTCCTCCTCCGCTGCCGCCGCCAATGCATTGGTGAGGCGCGGACAAACCGGATGCGCCATCGAGACATGGGCGACAAATCCCGGGCCGAAGAAGCTTTTGTTCCTGGCAAATGTGCGATCAATGAACTGATCGACAATCACAAACGTCCCCGGCGGCAAGTCTTCGCGGAAGGAACCACAGGCGGAGACAGAGATGACGTCGGTCACCCCTGCTCTTTTGAGTGCATCAATGTTGGCGTGATAATTGATGCTGGTTGGGGATTGCACATGGCCGCGACCGTGTCGGGGTAAAAACACCATGTCGACATCCCCCAAAGTGCCGAAAAGCAGTTCGTCGGACGGCGCACCCCAAGGGGTTTCAACAGACCGCCATTCGGCATTGTGCAAGCCGTCAATTTCGTAGACACCGCTGCCGCCGATAACTCCCAAGACTGATTGTGACAAACCGTGTTCCTCCTCATCGGTCGATCCCGGAAGGGAGTTTAGCGGAGACATAGCGCGCCACAAGCAACAGAGATAAAAAAAGGCCGCCCATTGGTGGCGGCCTTTCACATTGCTGATTGGCGCAAAATCTAGTCTTTTGAGACGTCCCGCCAGATCTTTTTATACGACAGGTAAAGCAAAATTGTCAGAAGGGCGAGATAGAGCAGAGACGGAATCGCCATCGCTTTGCGAGCCTCCAGCTCCGGTTCCGCTGCCCAGGTCAGAAACTCGACAACGTCTCGCGACATCTGATCCAAAGTCGCAGGTGTGCCGTCCGCATACTCCACCATTTCATCAAACAGCGGTTGTGACATGGCAATTTGGCGGCCTTCGAAATAGGGATTGTATTCCGTACCGACCGACAATTTGAAATCGGCGGGCGGATCGGTGTAACCGGTTAAAATCTTATACAGGTAGTTCTGACCATTGGCTCTCGCCTTTGTAATCAGAGACAGATCCGGCGGATAAGCCCCCCCATTACTTGCGCGCGCCTCATTGTCATTCCGATATGGTGACGGAAAATAATCTGATGCACGACCTGGGCGCTCAAAACTGTCACCAAACTCGTCCGGACCGTCCTCAATGATAAACTCCGCGGCAAGTGCCTTGACTTCATCCTCGGAGAATTCAGGACCACCAGGTTGAGACAAATTCCGGAATGCCACGTACTTCATACTATGACAGGCGGAACAAATCTCACGATAGACTTGATAACCGCGCTGAAGGGCGGCCCTGTCAAACGTACCCAAGGGGCCCGCAAAACCCCAAGCTTGAGGCTCGGGTGGTAGAGCGGCCGTTGCACTGTCACCGGCGGCTTGTGCCGGCAGAACCGATGCCGCGCCCAGCAAAACAATCGCTGCTAGACAGGAGTTGAAACGGCGGGTGAATTTTGAAATTGGATGTTCCATTCGTTTCGCGTCCTTTACTCAGCCGGTTGAGCTGCCGGTTGCACCTGTCCGTCACCCGGCTTTAAGACGGGTTTGCTGATGCTGTCCGGCACATTCTTGGGTGTTTCGAGTACACCTAAGAGCGGCAAGATGATCCAGAAAAAGGCGAGATAATAGAGCGTTGAAACCTTGGCGATGACCAACGGAATACCCTCAGCCGGTTGTGATCCGGCATATCCCAACCCAAGACAAGCCAGAACGAAGATAAAGAAGAACTGCTTGAAGAGAGGACGATACCGTCCGGACCGAACTTTTGACGTGTCCAGCCATGGCAAAACAAACAGTGTGATGATGGAGAAGGCCATCACAATCACACCGCCCAGTTTTGCTGGAATGAACAGGAAGTCAAAGTCGACGGCTCTCAAAATCGCGTAGAACGGCAACAGATACCATTCAGGCACGATATGGGCCGGCGTCGACAAGAAATCCGCCGGAATGTAGTTGTCTGCATGCCCCAAAACATTCGGCGCATAAAAGACGAATACTGCAAAGAAGATGGCAAAGACGGACAGCGCAAAGGCATCCTTCACCGTATAATATGGATGAAACGGAATGGTGTCCTGAGGTCCTTTGACGTCAATCCCCTTCGGATTGTTGTTGCCTGGCACATGCAAGGCCCAAACGTGCAACACCACCACGCCCAAAATCAGGAAGGGAATGAGGTAGTGCAAGCTGAAGAAACGGTTCAGCGTGGCGTTATCGACGGCAAATCCGCCCCAGAGCCAATCCCGGATCGGCTCACCAATAATGGGAATAGCGCCGAACAGATTGGTGATCACGGTCGCGCCCCAGAAGCTCATTTGACCCCACGGCAAGACATAGCCCATGAAAGCGGCTGCCATCATCAACAAGAAGATGACGACACCCAAAATCCATAACACTTCGCGCGGATTCTTGTAGGAGCCGTAGAACAGTCCACGAAAGATATGAATATAAACAGCCAGGAAGAACATGGATGCGCCATTGGCGTGAATATAGCGGATGAGCCAACCGTAATTGACGTCACGCATAATGTGTTCGACGCTGGCAAAAGCGTAATCAACATGCGGCGTGTAATGCATCGCCAAAACCACACCGGTGACAATCTGCACCATCAAGCAAAATGTCAGGATGCCGCCGAATGTCCAAAAGTAGTTCAGATTTTTTGGTGTGGGAAAGTCGACGAAGGAATCATGCGCCAGACGCAAGATGGGCAAACGTTCGTCAAGCCACTTTGTGAAGCCGTTGGTCGGGCTATAAGTCGATTCATGTGCCATAGTTCAACCGCCCCCTAGCCGATCACAATTTTTGTATCTTCGATGAATTGATATGGCGGCACAGGAAGATTATCGGGCGCCGGCCCCTTGCGGATGCGACCTGAGTCATCATAGTGCGAGCCGTGGCACGGACAGAACCATCCACCATATTCTCCACCCTGATTGTTTTCCGGGTCATCCAAGGGAATACATCCCAGATGTGTGCAGACGCCGACAACGACCAGCCATTGAGGCTTTTCCGCTCTATCGGCGTCTGATTCTGGATCGGGAAGAGCTTCGACATCCACCGCTTCTGCCGCTTCAATCTGGGCTGGTGTTCGATGCCGTATGTAAACAGGCTTCTTTTGCCACACAACTTTGAGGCCCTGTCCCTCTTCAATGGGCGAAAGGTCCACTTCGGTTGTCGAGAGAGCTTTGACATTGGCAGCTGCATTCATCTGATCAATAAAGGGCCATGCGACCATCGCCGCTCCGACACCTGCTGCTGCAGTGGTTGCTATATAGAGAAAGTCGCGGCGATTTGGATCTTCGCCGTCTGTCCCAGGCACATATGATTCGGCCATGCCTATTCCTTTTGCCTATTTCGTCTGAAAACGCCACCCACGACCCGCCGAGTCGCGAAGCCAATAATTGCGCGCTTTATTGCACCTTCTGAAGCGGGATGTCTAGTAGGCTTAGACTTGCGTCATGATGCCGCATCGGGCAGATCTTGGGCACTTTTTGCCGCCAGTATCACCGGGAGTTGCACATAGATATGAGACTAGCCCTGTTCCAGCCGGACATTCCTCAGAATACCGGCGCGATGCTGCGCCTGGCGGCCTGCCTGGGGGTTGGCGCGGACATCATTGAGCCTTGCGGTTTTCCGTTTTCCCATAAAGGCCTCAAACGCTCTGGCATGGACTATCTCCATCACGTTGATCTTATCCAGCATACGGGCTGGTCAGCTTTTGAGGCCAAGGCCCGACAACAGCGCAACAGACTGATTCTTTTGACCACACAGGCCGCAACCCCTTACACGGATCTGGACTATGAGAGGGACGACATTATCTTAGTGGGCCGGGAAAGTGCCGGAGTTCCAAGGGAGGTTCATGATCGCGCCGAGCAAAGGGTTTTGATCCCTATGGCGGCGGAGACCCGGTCTCTAAACGTCGCCTTGTCTGCTGCGATTGTTTTGGCGGAAGGCTTGAGACAAACCGGCAGCTTCCCGACACTATCTTGAACTGGCGCCCTCGAAAAAACGTACAAGCCAGTGTCCTTGGAGATTTTTGATCTTCGCCTTGGTCTTATTTATAAACAAGGCAGTTTTGTTCAAAGGGTGCAGTCCGAATGTTGATACTTATTTCCCCGGCCAAAAATTTGAATTTTGATCCCTTGGAGCGGGATCTGGAGGTTACCCAGCCGGCGTTTCTGAAAGAGACCCGCCAGCTGGCCAAAACGGCCAAAGGCTTAAGCAAGGGTCAGCTCAAGCGATTAATGAATCTGAGCGACAAGCTGACGGAGCTCAACTACGAACGGTTTCAAGCCTTCAAAACGCCCTTCACCATCGAGAACGCAAAGCCCGCCGCCCTCAGCTTTGCGGGAGATGTCTACCAAGGCCTGCAAGCCTCAACTCTCAAGGCGGAAGACCTGAACTGGGCCCAAGATCACTTGCGTATTTTGTCCGGCCTTTATGGCTTACTGCGCCCCTTGGATCTCATTCAGCCTTATCGCCTAGAGATGGGCCGCCCATTGAAGACGGATCAGGCGAATGATCTCTACGGCTTCTGGAAAGACAAGTTGACCAAGCAGGTTAACAAGGACCTCAACGGCTCCCAAACCTTGGTGAATCTGGCATCAAATGAGTATTTCGGCGCGATTGACCCGAACAAAGTGAAGAGTGAGATCATAACCCCGCAATTTAAGGAAATTCGCGACGGAAAAGCCCGCTTTATCAGCTTTTCTGCCAAAAAAGCCCGCGGCACCATGGCTCGCTACATTATTGATAAGCGGATTGATCAGCCTGAAGACCTGAAAGGCTTCAAGCGGGACGGCTATAAATTCAACAAGGCGCTGTCTGAAGGCAATCAATGGGTCTTCACCCGCACACCCAAAGCAGCCTGAGACGGACAGCCGGGCCGTCAATTTGTCTGCGGAACCGCTTGAGTTTTGCGCCTTCATAAGGTAATCAACGCGCCAGATTTCAAACGAGCTGACGCCTACGGCGCCCGCGGGTTCCCATTCGCTGGCGCTCATTTTATTTTAGGCTTTCAGAACAATGACTTAGGAGTTTTCGGGCGATGACCGAGACATTAGCAGCACAAGCCCGCGCACGTTCCGGTACAGGTGGCGCCCGTGCCGTGCGGCGCGACGGCCTCTTGCCGGGCATTATCTATGGCGACGGCAAAGACCCTCAACCCATCAAATTGGACCCGATCGATATGCTGAAGGCCTATCGACGCCCGGGTTTCATGTCTTCGATCATCGATTTGGAGATTGACGGCAAGGCGGAAAAAGCCCTGCCGCGCGATGTTCAAACCCATCCGGTCAAAGACCACATTATTCATGTCGATTTTCTGCGTGTAGGGCCAAAAACTCGGGTGACCGTGAATGTGCCTGTGCATTTCACCAATGAAGACGATAGCACAGGGCTTAGCCGTGGCGGCGTTTTGAACGTCGTGCGCCATGACGTGGAATTAAGCTGTCCGGCCATGGATATTCCGGAATTCATCGAAGGCGATTTGGCCGGACTCGATATCGGCGATTCAGTGAAAATTTCCGCGATCTCTTTGCCCGACGGTGTGAAGCCGACGATTACGGATCGGGACTTCACCATCGCGACCATCGCGGCGCCGACGGTGATGGCGACGGAAACGGAAGAGTCTGAAGAAGGTGAAGCTCCGGCTGAAGCTGAAAGCGCAGAGGCGGAAGAGAGCACCGAAGAGAGCGAAGGCTAACCCGCCTTAGGCAGACGCGCCCAATCATTTGTGAGGCCCGGCCATGATATTATTGGTGGGTCTGGGCAATCCCGGGCCGAAATACGAAAACCATCGCCACAATATCGGATTTATGGCGGTCGATGAAATCGCGGACTGCTGGAATTTTGGACCTGAACGGCCAAAATTTCAGGGATTGGTGCGAGAAGGCACTTTTGATACCGCGGACGGGCCGGTTAAAGCGCTGGTCCTGAAACCGACCACCTATATGAATGAATCCGGCCGCGCCGTTGGTGAAGCGATACGCTTTTACAAAATCGATTTGAGCCAAGTTGTCGTGTTTTACGATGAATTGGATCTTGCTCCTGGAAAAGTTCGTGTACGAACAGGTGGCGGATTGGCCGGTCACAACGGTATGCGGTCTTTGAAAGCCCATATCGGAAACGAGTTTCGACGCGTACGCCTCGGAATTGGGCACCCCGGTCACAAGGATGCCGTTACGCGGCATGTGCTTGGTGACTTCTCCAAAGCTGATCAGACTTGGCTTTATCCTTTGATTGTCGCTTTGGGAGAAGCCGCGCCGCTGCTGGCCACGGGAGATGATGCCTCTTACATGAATAAGGTTTTTCTCCTGACCCACCCCGATGAAGGCGCGGGCAAAAAGAACAACGGGTCGGACAATAAGAACGATAGGACGGAGTAACTTCCATGGGGTTCAAAAGCGGTATTGTCGGCCTACCCAATGTTGGTAAGTCGACACTCTTCAATGCATTGACACAGACGGCCGCCGCCCAGGCGGAGAATTATCCGTTTTGCACTATTGAGCCCAATATCGGCGAGGTGGCGGTTCCGGATCCCCGTCTATCGACCCTTTCAAATATGGCGAATTCGAAAGAGACCATTCCGACGCGGCTGACTTTTGCCGATATCGCCGGTCTGGTACGCGGCGCCTCCAAAGGTGAAGGACTCGGCAACCAATTTCTCGCCCATATTCGCGAGGTTGACGCGATCATTTATGTGCTGCGGTGTTTTGAAGATGACGATATCACCCATGTGGAGGGCAGCATCAATCCGTTGGCGGACGCAGAGACCGTTGAAACGGAATTGATGCTGGCAGATATGGAAAGTCTGGAGAGCCGTATCGGCGGGCTTGAACGTAAAGCCAAGGGAACGGACAAAGACGCCAAGGACGCAAAAAAGGCCATCGAGCTGTGCAATCAAGCTTTGGCGCTTTTGCAAGAAGGCAAACCCGCACGGCTGCTTGATGTGAAGAGCGAAGACAAAAAACTCTTCACAGGACTGCAGCTTCTCACCGGAAAACCGGTTCTTTATGTCTGTAATGTGGATGAAGGTTCGGCCGCAACCGGCAACGAATTCTCAAAACAAGTCGAAGACCTCGCCGCGAAAGAAGGCGCTGGGGCCGTTGTTATCTCGGCCAAGATTGAATCGGAACTCTCCCAGCTTGATGCCGAGGAGGCACAAGAATATCTCGCCGAACTCGGCCTTGAGGAACCGGGGCTTAATCGCTTGATCCGGGCCGGCTACGATCTTTTGGGCCTCATCACCTATTTCACGTCCGGGCCGAAGGAAACGCGCGCTTGGACCGTTATCGAAGGCACAAGCGCGCCGAAAGCTGCGGGCGTCATTCACACGGATTTCGAAAAAGGATTCATCCGTGCAGAAACCATCAGCTATGACGATTATGTGGCCAACGAAGGCGAGACCGGCGCCAAAGAGGCGGGTAAAATGCGTCTAGAGGGGAAAGACTATATCGTTCAAGACGGCGACGTGATGCATTTCCGTTTTGCCAATTGATCAGCAATCGACGCACAGAAGAACCGCCTCGTGCAAAGGCACGCTAAAATTGAACAGCCCTTGCCCTAAAAAAGACCGAGGCCAATCTCTGCCCTCAATCCCACAACCAAAGCATCATCGAGTGCCGGGTCCGTGCCGGGATTGATGACATATTGTATGTTCGGTTGCAGCGCCAGCCACGGCGTCACCTGGGCCCTGTAGGTCAACTCCAGGCTCGTCTCACGACTCTCTGCAAAACTTCCCTCCGCGGCCAAGGCCCGCTTATAGGGTGAGCCGTTTTCCGCCGAGGCAATCGCGAAACCAAGCTGGTCTTCGTCGCGACCCGGTATGAGACCTGTATAGACGGCGCCCAAACCCAAATAACTTTTGAACTGATTAAAATCATCCTCGGCGGTACCGTAGCGGGCGAAAACAGAGAGACCTTGTTCGGGGTCCTCCGCCTCACTAAAGACCTTTTGTTCGGCTAAAACGTAGAATCCATCATTGCCATCTTGTTGCAAGGGCATCCCTTGTCCATCGGTCTGTGTCAAATGATCAAACTGATCTGAGTAAACCCAATAACCGCCGAGCACCTTGGTTCCATTATGCGCATAACTGGCTTCAAAGATGGCCAATACGCCTTCATCTTCACTCAAATCAATGGTTGTTCTGGAAAGCCTGTCCGGGTCGCCGGGCACACCATCCAGCACGGCCGCTTTTAAAGTAATTTTTTCGCTCGCCTTCCACGCCGCCCGAAACGCCAGTGACGTGATCGGAAAAATCGAAGGCCCGGTTTCCCCAGTCTGAGCAATTTCCGCGCCGATACCGTGCGAACTGTTCAGAAAAAGCGCGCCGGTATCATTCGCGTCAAATTCCGAATTGAGATCATACAGGCCGAGCAATAGAGAGAGCTGATCGTCAAAAAGATTTTGCTGGTACCAAAACTCGTAAAGACGAAGAGCGTATGGCGCATCAATATTGCTGACGACTTGCGCATCGCCAACAACGTCCTCACTAAAGCCTTCACCATTGTTGAGAAGACCATAAGCAAAGAAAGTTCCGCCGGAGAGGCCAAACACCTCCTCCATATCGACCGTCAACTGAAGATCCAAATTATCGAGATATCGGCTATCTCTGCGCAGGCCGCCCTTGGTGTTCTGCCAAATTTCACCTGTGTAGATGGCATCAAGTGTCACACCGGGCGTACAGGCGATGATCGCCGAACATTCTTCGTCGTCGGCCAACGTCTTGTTCACGGTCATGCAAAGCACGAGAGCGCACAAGGCGGTGATTTTCCATGTATTCAATTGGGTATCCCTCCCCTATCTCCCCGAATAGATTAGTTCTTCCAATCAAACTTTGTCCAGACGGCATCTGACGGCAGATCATAAGGTGAATTGAACCGGGCCGTTTCCATTGAAACAGAGTGTCTAAAAGAAACCACATTGTGGTCCAGGGCTCGGCACAATCCGGGATCATCGTGCTGCCATCCAAACTCCAGAAGGGATGGGAGAGTTCCATGTTTAGTTCCGACAACACTTTTGCGGGCAATGCTCGCGATCGATCCAAACTCATGACGTTTTTCATGTCCGGCGTCGCCCTCGGCGCCCTGCTCATGCTATCTGCCTGCGATTCCGGCTCTGAGACAGGCGATAAAGGCGGCGAGACGGATACGACCGTCACTCGCACAGACGAAGGAAGGGATATCGTCATCGACGATGTCGAAATGGCCACCGAAGAAGATGTGGCGGCGGCCGAGGCAGAACCTCTGGCCGGTCAAACCCTGGAACAACTTCTAGGGAATATTCAAAGTCAAAGCGCACAATCAAAAAAAGAGAACCAAGAACGTTTGGCTCGGTTTCGAAGCACCCGTAGCCAGGAAAGCGCAGCTGTCGCACCCAATCTGGCGGTCGGCGGCGCTCAAATGCCGCCGCAGCCAAAGCCCGGCGATATCAACCGGGACAGGTTTGAGGATTTTGAACAAAACCCGGTCAAGCTTGTGAGCGACGATCCGGTTTCCACATTCAGTGTCGACGTGGATACGGCGTCCTACTCGGTCATGCGCAAGAGTCTGAATATGGGCGCCCTGCCCGCGCGGGATTCGGTGCGCGTCGAAGAGATGATCAATTACTTCGATTACGACTACGAATTGCCGGAAACCAAATCGGCGCCGTTCAAAATCAACACCCATCTTTACGGCACGCCGTGGAACACCGGAACCCAACTTTTGCATATCGGCATCAAAGGCTACGACGTCGTGCCGGAGACCCGGCCGGATTCCAACCTCGTACTTTTGCTGGATGTGTCGGGCTCCATGAATCAGCCGGACAAACTTCCGCTTTTGAAAAACGCCATGAAGATGCTCGTCCAGGAGATGGGCGAAGACGACACAATCTCGATTGTGGTCTATGCGGGTTCCGCCGGCACGGTTTTGGAGCCGACCAAAGGGTCGGAAAGCGCAAAAATTTTAGGCGCTCTTGACCGGTTGAGCGCCGGCGGATCCACGGCCGGCGGCGAAGGCATTCGTCAAGCTTACGCTTTGGCTGAACAAAGCTTCAAAGAGGGCGCGGTCAACCGGGTCATCCTTGCCACCGACGGTGACTTCAACGTCGGGATCAGTGATCCGGAACGGCTCGAAGACTTTGTGGCCGAAAAACGGGACACGGGCGTCTTCTTGACCGTGCTTGGGTTCGGTCGCGGCAATTACAACGACGTGCTCATGCAAAAGCTGGCGCAATCGGGCAATGGCAACGCAGCATACATCGACAACATCAAAGAAGCCCGTAAGGTCTTAGTTGACGAGATGAGCGGCACGTTGTTCACCATCGCCAAGGACGTAAAAATACAAGTGGAGTTCAATCCGGCACAAGTCGCGGAGTATCGGTTGATCGGATATGAAACGCGGATGCTCAATCGTGAAGACTTCAACAACGACAAAGTGGATGCCGGCGATATCGGCAGCGGACATAGTGTGACCGCACTTTACGAAATTGTGCCGTTAGGAAGCGATGCGCAATTGAATGAACCTCTGCGTTATGGCTCGAAGTCTCAGCCAGTGGCGAATGCTGAGGACGGTGAAGTCGCCTTTGTCCGTGTCCGGTACAAATTGCCGGAAGAAGACACAAGCAAATTGATCGAAACGCCCATTATGTCGGCCGATGCGCGCCGGATTGTCGACGATACACCGGAAGATGTTCGCTTTGCGACGGCGGTCGCCGCCTTCGGTCAAAAGCTCAAAGGTGGAAAGTATATCGACGATATGCGTTATGGAGACATCCTATCTCTCGCCCAAGGCGGCAAGGGAGACGATCCGTTTGGCTACCGGGCCGAATTCATTCAACTGATTCGCCTTGCCGAATCAGCCGATGCCATGCCGACGCTGGAACAAGTCGGAGGTTCGGTGACCCAGTAGAGACTTGACTGTCGCGCAATGGGGGAATGGGGCGGCGCGCCACAGACGTCGCCCCGATCTGCCCTGCCGGCGGCTCGTCTCTTTTGTGAACAGGATGAATTGTGCCAGAAACAGCCAATGGCCCCGGCTATGGTTAATGCCCCCTTCCCAAATCATAGGAATTTCGCCATTCTACTGGTTAATATAACGGGCCTGTTTCTTGCGACTGACCACGGACACAAGAAACCAAACCTGGAAGACCAAAATGAAAAAGATCGCATTCATAGCAGCCCTCCTTGCCAGTCAAAGCGCCATGGCGGAACCGGCGCATCTCACTTACGAAAAACTGATCGACTGCGTTGAGCTGTCCTTGTCTCTTGATGACATGCTGCGGGACATCCAGGTCCAAGAAGGTTTGGATGGACTGCAAGTCTCGAACACACCGAAACACGAAATGACGACGCGGGATAAGTTCAACGACACAGCCAACAGATTCAATGCGCAGTGCAGCTACACAACCTATTCACAAAACGAACTGGCCATGATCTGCACCAACGAGCCCTACGATACGTCCATGTTTTGCAAGACTATGGCGTGGTGACCTAAACCTCATTCTTGTAACAGCCCGAAACTTCTGTCAGGCTGATCCGATATTGCGTTCGGCAATGGAGGGTCGGCCTGATGTATTCTTCTGACAGGATACCACATCTCTTCAGCCTGGTTCTTTTGGGTGTTGTATTCGGCACCACAGTCGCCCAGGCTTTTGATCGACCAAGATCATCTGCTGCACAACTCACAGCGGATGACCTGTCCGAAGTGACGCAAATTATGAACGATTATGTCGCCCAAGATAAACTGGCCGGCATTTCCACCCTCGTTGAACACCAAGGTGACATCGTCTATTTCGAATCCGCAGGCTATGCGGATCTGGAACGCCAACAACCGTTTACGCTTGATACCATTTACCGGCTGCATTCCATGACCAAACCGCTGACCGCGGTTGCCGCCATGATTCTCTATGAAGAGGGGAAGCTTGATCTCGACGATCCGGTATCAAAATATATTCCCGCATTTGCCGATCTCAAAGTGCATGTCTCAGGCCGGGGCGAGACTATGATCACCGAAGAGTTAAAACGGCCCATGACTGTGAGGGACGTTCTGACTCATCAATCGGGCCTAAGCTACTCCTTTTTCGGACCCAGCCCCATACATGATCTTTATGTTGCAGCGGGCATGAAGGATTACGGAGAGCGCAAACCAAAATATACCCTTGCGGATATGATGGACCGTCTCAGTGAGATTCCGCTTGTGTTCCAGCCCGGCAAACGTTGGCAATACTCTTATTCTACGGATGTGGTCAGCCGAGTCGTCGAAGTCGCTTCTGGGCAAAGCTTTGATGACTTCATCCGCTCACGGATCACTGGCCCGCTGGGCATGCAAGATACCGACTTTACTGTGCGTGCCGACAAAGCAAAACGCTTAGCGGCGTCTTATGGCCTCGCGGAGGGCGGAGGGTTTGAGCTGATCGATGATCCGGCGACCAGCGACTATCTGCAACCGGCGATTATGACCGGCGGCGGGACCGGACTGGCCGGGTCCATGCGGGACTATTTGACATTCTGCCGCATGATGCTTGCCGGCGGCACGTGGGATGGCAGCAAAATAGTGTCGCAGCGCAGTATCCGCACGCTCACAAGCGACCAAATTTACCGGGATAAGGGGTCCCGTTTCATATCCGGTTTGGGATTTGGATTTGCGATGCAGGTGGTGCTCGACGACACCGTCGATGGACAAGTCGCGGGCTCAAAAAGCGAGTTCTCATGGGGCGGGTCGTCAAACACCAACTTTTGGGTGAATCCGGATCAGAACCTGATCATCATTGTCATGGCGCAGTTTCGTCCCTTACGCATACATAATTTTGCCAACGAAATACGGCAAACTGTGTATGACAGTTTGGAGGATTGACAGCGCCGAAGGGCTTCAAGCACTCGTTTAAAATCTAACCCTCAAGGAAATTCGCATGGAGTTGATTGTTCCCATCTTGATCGGCGCGGTCGCCGGCTATCTTGCATCACGCGTCATGAAAGGCGGCAATAGGTTCGGGTTGATCGGATATGTCCTTTTGGGCATTGCCGGCGGCATGGTCGGCAATTTTTTGTTCGGACTTGTGGATTTCGTCATTGGCGGCATTTTGGGAATGATCGTCACACCCATGATCGGTGCCATTGTCTTGATTTGGCTGGCACGCTTGATTGCGAAGTAATCAACCGGCCCATCACGGATGAATTGCTTTGGGCTCGCTGGCGAATCATGAATGATGGCCTATGGGCCAGGCACTCAAAAAACAAGAACGCATCGCACAAAATCACGCCTTCAAACGACGGGCCGTTTTGGACGCGGCAAGACGCGTTGTGGCACGGGATGGCGCAAACGGCCTCACCATTCGCGCCGTAGCCGCTGAGGCCGGTTACACACCGGGCGCGGTCTATTCCTACTTCGATACACGAGACGAACTGGCACTTGAATTATTGGGACAAGATTTGTCCCAACTTTCCAAACAGATGAAGTCCGAAAGCGACATTAAATCGCTTCTTCTGACGGCCATAGCTTCACTTCAAGATCAAAATGCTTTTGCGCCTCATGCTTCGGCACTCATGAACACGTCGTCCAATCGGCCCGAAAGCGATCCCGGCCGGCTGGTCACCGGACGCCTGATACAGTGTTTGAAGGCGATATCGGATCATTTGGAGGCCGATCGTTCCAAGCCCGCCGACACCGACAAGGAGACCCTTATCTTGGCGGCCACTTGCGTCGGGCTGGCAGCCTTCCAAAAATCCGGGCGTCTCGACCTCCTGGGATATACCCCCGAGGATCTGGTGGCGCATTTGCTTACCAAACTTGACGCGTAAAGGGCCTCTTCGGAACGCCCATTTCGCAGTCTATGCGTGCTGAGGCGGTTTCTTTCTCGTCATTTGCGGGAAAGTTATGATTCTCCCGAAAAAATAGATTATTGAAATCAGATACATAGACCCATAATCACTATTTTATTGAAAATTTCTACTATTTATACTATTTTCTATAGAATGGAGGTTGGGTATGAAGGACTACCGCACGGTTGCGATTGACCTGGATATTCACAAAGCGATCGAGGCCGAACGCCAGAATTTTGCCGAAACGCGAAACGATATTTTGCGGCGGCTGCTTGGCCTGCCGGCCACTGCAGAACCGCACCGCGCCGACAATGACGGCTTGAGCCACGATATGCCCGGCCCCGGATGCTGGAGCGGCAAGGGAGCCATATTGCCGGCCGGGACGGATTTGCGCATGGTCTATAACGGCGAAACCTATATCGCCGTCATTGATGACGGCAGTTGGCTGATTGACGGGGAACGTCATTCCAGTCCGTCGGGTGCCGCCTCCGCCGTGGCGCGGACGCGCAGCGGCAATCGCGTGAATCTAGACGGTTGGGAGTATTGGCATTACCGCATTCCGGGAACGGATGAATGGCGGACACTTAAATCATTGAAAGAATCAAAACGGGCGTAAGACCCAAAAAGCAGCGGGAACAGTCGGGAGGAAACAAACAAGGGAGACAAGTATGAAATATGTTCAGCAAACGATGGCCCCAGATGAAGTCATCATCGCTGTGGCGCATTTCCCGGTTATCTATGATGTGATTTCGCTGTTTTGGTTGCTCTCCATCATTGGCATCCCAGTCTTTCTCGAACGCGTGGTCCGCAAATCCACCACAGAGTTGGCGGTCACCAGCAAGCGCTTTGTCTTCAAACGCGGATTTATTTCACGGGTCACCGATGAGTTCACCACCAACCGCATTCAACATGTGAAGGTGAAACAAAGCTTTTGGGGCAGATTGTTCAATTACGGCCGGGTGCAGATCAAAGGCGCGGACTTTGGTGAGCTCAGCCTGCCGCTGATCGCCAATCCGACGCGTTTTCGCCGGGCGCTCATCTTGTCGGCGGACGACGTCAACCCGGACCTGGAGGTCAAATTCGCCTCTGACTAAGGAGCAGGAACCGCCATCTGAGACAGCCCGGATGCAATCGCATCCGGGCGCTCCATGGGCAAGAAGTGACTTGTGCCCGGAACCGTTTCGATGATCGTTTGCGGCAGAATCCGTTTCAAACGATCGGCCATCAGCGGAAAGACCGTAGAGTTGCGTTCCGCACGCAAGACATGAATGGGAAAGCGCGCGAGACGCGCATGTTTCCATATATCGTTGTCTTGAGTTTGATAGGTGGCGACCTCCCACGCACGGTCACACGCCAGTTCAACATGGCCGTCCGCATGATCGCGGAACCCGCCGTCCACATAGTCTCGTAAGATCGCGTCTGGCCACGTTTTGAAAGCGCCGCGTCCGTGATAGTTTCGATAGGCGGCGTCCCGGTCAGCAAATTGCGTCTTGCGCTCGGCGGCACGTCGAACCAAAGGGATCAAGCGGCGCGTCAGTCCAATAGACCGTCCCCAAGACATCATTTTGCCGATGGAGCGGCGCAGTAGAACCGGTTCAGCGAGCAGCAAACCGGCGGTCTGCTCAGGACGCCGCTGGCCGGCCAGAAAGTTGATAACGCCGCCAAGAGAGTGACCGGCAAGTATGTATCGGTCCTCCTGCAGCGCATCAAGAAAGGCGAGCACATCATCCAAATAAATATGCCAGTTCTTCAACGCTTCGACCGGCGCCGGCAATGTGGAGCATCCATGACCTCGAAGATCGAGCAGGATCACACGATAATCATGCGCCACAGGCTCAAAGACTTTCGAGTAGGTGAGGCCATGAAAACCATTGGCATGAGCAAAAACCAATAGTGGGGCCGACGGTCCGGCCACCTCACTAAACAAATAAGACATGGCCCCGCCGCGCTCCGGCAGAGACATCTCGCACCGCAGCCAATCCACTTGAGCCGACTGCACGTTTGCCTCCGTCATTTCCGCGATTGCCACAGTCACCAAGCTCGCTTCAAGACCGCCTTAGGCCGCTTTGGGATTAAAACGATCGTAGAAACTCTCGCTCCGCTGGGCCATTTCAAGAAGCAACGGGCTTGGCTGGAATCTCTTGCCGTGGGTAGCGGCTAAGCGCTCGCATTCGTCGACAAAGCGCCGAACCGATACCGTGTCTATAAGAGAAAGCGGTCCGCCGGTATAAGGCGCAAAGCCCCAACCAAAGATGGCACCGACATCGGCATCCCGCACGTCCTGCAAAACATTCTCCTCAAAACAGCGCGCAGTCTCCAAGGCCTGAATATACAAAAGACGGGTCTTCAGTTCTTCAACATCGGGTTGCTCTTCTGCTTCTTCGAAGATCTCGGCAAGGCCCGGCCAGAGTCGCTTTTGGCCGTTTTCAGGATAGTCGTAAAAGCCCTTGCCGCCGGTCTTGCCGCGCCGATCAAATTTCGTGACCATCATTTCCATGACATCAAAAGCCGGCGGCTCTTCAAAATCATCGCCCAAATCTTCCTTGGTCTGCTTCATGATTTTGTACCCAAGCTCAATTTGGACTTCATCGGTCATCGCCAAAGGCGGCACAGGCATGCCTGTTGCCCGGCCTGCATTTTCAATCAATGCCGGCCGCACACCTTCCTTCAACATGGCAATGCCTTCATTGATATACGTTGAGAAACAGCGGGAGGTGTAGAAGCCGCGGCTGTCATTGACGACGATCGGCGTTTTGCGGATCTGCCGAACATAATCGAGCGCCACAGCCAAGGCTTGATCATTTGTCTTCTCGCCTTTGATAATCTCCACCAAGGGCATCTTGTCGACCGGTGAGAAGAAGTGGATGCCGATAAACTGATCAGGGCGAAGGCTGCGCTCCGCCAAGCCGGTGATCGGCAAAGTCGACGTGTTCGAGGCAAATATAGAACCGGACGGGATGACCGCTTCGGCTTGCGCCGTCACGATCGCCTTCACCTCACGATCTTCAACCACCGCTTCAATCACAAGATCGGCCCCTGCAAGATGGGCATAGTCTGTGGTGGCGAGGATGCGGCCTAAGATCTCCTGTTTTTTCTCCTCGGTGTCACGGCCGCGGCTGATGCGCTTGTCCATGACTTTGGTCGTATAATCGCGGCCACGGTCAGCGTATTCTTGTTCTTTGTCGATTAGAACAACGTCGATGCCCGCGCGCGCCGACACATAGGCGATGCCCGCACCCATCATTCCGGCCCCCAATATGCCGAGTTTCTTGACCTCCGTGGGTGCAATTTCCTTCGGCCGCCTGGCCCCTTTGCCGAGCTCTTGGCTCGAGACGAAAAGCGAGCGCACCATATTACGCGCTTCAGGTGTCATCAGGGTTTTGAAGAAATACTTGCTTTCAATCCGCAACGCTGTGTCAAACGGCACGATCAGACCTTCATAAACTGCCTGAATAATGTGTTGCTGCGCAGGATAGTTCCCGAAGGTTTTGGCGTGCAGCATCGCATTGCCGACAATAAAGTTCTGAGCCCCCTTGGGATGGTGTGGCCCGCCGCCCGGTATACGGAAACCGTCTTTGTCCCATGGCTGTTTGGACTCACCGCCTTCTTTCACCCAGCGCTTCGCTTCACTGATGACCTCCCCGGCAGGCACAACTTTGTGCACCAACCCGGCCTGTGCCGCTGCAGCGGGATTTAGTTCTTTGCCTTCCAACATCAGCGGGCCGGCATTGGCCACACCAAGGAGCCGTGGCACGCGCTGCGTACCTCCAGCGCCGGGCATCAAACCGACCTTAGCCTCAGGCAAACCCAACTTGGCTTTCGGATTGTCCGCGGCCACGCGGTAGTGACAGGCCAAGGTCACCTCCAAACCACCACCAAGGGCCGTACCGTTGATGGCGGCGGCAACCGGTTTGCCGCATGTCTCCAATGCACGAAGGACGCGATTGAGCTCAAAGACTTGATCGAATGCTTCTGAAAGATTGTCACCGGCATTGGCCGCGGCCGCAAACAAACTTGCGCCCATTTCCTCTAAATCCGCACCGGCACAAAAAGCATCCTTGCCACTGGTGACGACAATTCCTTTGACAGACTCGTCTCCGGACAATTGATCTGTCCACTGTGCAATATCAGCAAGAGCTGCCTGGTTGATGACATTCATGGACCGGTCCGGCATATCCCAAATGACCAGAGCAACGCCGTCGGAATCAATATCAATGGAAAAGTTCTTCATTGGACCGGCTCCTCTTAGACGCGTTCGATAATTGTTGCCGTGCCCATTCCGGCACCGACACACAACAAGGCCATAGCTGTATTGAGATCTCTGCGCTCTAACTCATCGAGCACGGTGCCCAAAATCATTGCACCGGTGGCGCCCAAAGGATGCCCCAAGGCAATGGCACCGCCGGCAACATTCAGTTTTTCATGATCAATGTCATGTGCCTGTTGGAAACGCAAAACAACGGCGGCGAATGCCTCGTTTAACTCCCAAAGATCAATGTCTTTCTTGCTCATGCCGGACCGGTCGAGCACCTTCTGCGCAACGGTCTCAGGGCCCGTCAGCATGATGGTGGGCTCAGAGCCGATGGACGCAAAGGCTTTAATACGGGCCCGCGGCTTCAAGTTCAGATCAGACCCAACTTGCTTATTGCCCAGCAAAATGCCGGCGGCGCCGTCGACAATGCCGGAAGAGTTTCCGGGATGATGCACGTGTTTGATCCCATCGACCTCGGGGTATTTCTGTACCGCCAGATCGTCAAAACCATATTGTCCAATGCCGACAAAAGACGGATTGAGAGAGGCCAGGCTTTGCATTGTGGTCTCCGGGCGGCGATGTTCATCATGATCGAGAAGAGTCGCACCCATCACATCTTTGACCGGCATGACCGAGTCATTGAAATTCCCGTCGTCCCAAGACTTGGCGGCGCGTTTCTGGCTTTCGACCGCATAGGCGTCCACATCGTCGCGGCTGAAACCATATTTGGTTGCGATCAGATCTGCACTGATGCCTTGCGGCACAAAATAGGTTTTAAATGCGGCTTCTGGATTGCTGGGCCACGCCCCACCGTCGGAACCCATGGGCACCCGGCTCATGCTCTCTACGCCGCCCCCAATGGTCAGTTCCGACTGCCCCGACATCACTTGCGCGGCCGCCATGTTGGTTGCTTCCAATCCGGAGGCGCAGAAGCGGTTGATTTGAACACCGGCCACCGTCTCCGCGTAATCCGCATTCAGTACAGCGGTGCGGGCGATGTCGGAACCTTGCTCACCGACCGGGGCAACGCATCCAAGGACCACGTCATCGACACGGCCCGTGTCGAGATCATTGCGATCACGAAGTGACTCCAATACTTGCGTTGAAAGTTGCAAGGGCGTGACTTCGTGCAAAGAACCGGTGTCCTTGCCTCTGCCTCGCGGCGTTCGAACATGATCGTAAATAAAACAATCGGTCATTTGCTTTCTCCTTTGCACCGCTCTCTCACAGGGAACGGGCGATCAAAACCTTCATAATCTCGTTCGTGCCGCCGTAGATCCGTTGCACGCGGGCATCGCGATACATTTCGGCAATGGGGTATTCATTCATATATCCGTAGCCGCCATGCAGTTGCAGGCATTCGTCAATAATCTTGCACTGCAAATCGCTGAGCCAATACTTCGCCATGGATGCCGTTGTTGCGTCCAGCTTGCCTTGTAGATGTTGCTCCACACAATGATTGACAAAGACCCGTCCGACGGTTGCTTCCGTTTTACATTCGGCAAGCTTGAACTGGGTATTTTGAAAATCCAAAATCGATTGGCCAAAGGCTTTGCGCTCTTTCACATAGGCAATGGTGTCTTCCAAAGCCCTTTCAATTGCGGCGATCGCGCCGACGGCAATATTCAAACGCTCTTGCGGCAATTGCTCCATCAATTGATAGAAGCCCTGTCCTTCATCTTCACCCAAAAGAGACGTTGTCGGCACGCGCACATCGTCGAAGAAGAGCTCGGCGGTATCGTTGCCGTGCTGTCCAATTTTGTCCAAGATTTTGCCGCGCCGGAAACCCTCTAACCCATCGGTTTCGACTACCATCAGCGAGACGCCTTTGGCGCCTTGGGACGGATCGGTTTTGGCAACAACGATGATGAGATCGGCGGTGCCGCCGTTTGTGATGAAGGTCTTGGACCCATTGATCACATATTCATTGCCGTCGGCGACAGCAGTGGTTTTCACGCCTTGAAGATCGGACCCGGCGCCGGGTTCGCTCATGGCGATGGCGCCGATCAACTCACCTGTCGCCAGCTTGGGTAGCCAATTTCGCTTTTGCTCTTCGGTGCCGTAATGGGTGATGTACGGGGCGACAATGGCATTGTGGAGCGAAATGCCCCAAAAATCGAAGCCCAAACGGGACAGACGCTCCAATATCACGGCTTCGTAAGCGTAAGATCCGCCCAATCCACCATACTCTTCCGGCGTGCTCGGACACAGCAGGCCGATCTCCCCTGCCTTGGTCCACAGCTCACGCGGAACCATTTTGTTCTTTTTAATCTCTTCAGCCTGCGGAAGACATTCCCGCTCGATGAACTTGGTGAGCGCATCTTGGAAGATATCGAGTTCCTCCGTCATGAAAGACGGTTTTTCAACTTGCAAAGGGTCCATTATGGCCTTCCAAATTTTCAGGCGTTCGCCTTGTCTTAAAAGGCGTCGGCGTCCAACGCCATCATCGAGTCAGAGCCTGCGAGGATTTTCTTCAAATGGGCGTCGGCCTCCGGCGTCAGGCGATCAACGTAATACCGGGCGGTCTTGAGCTTACCGTCATAATAAGGATCGGACGCATCATGCTCTCCTGTCAAAAGGCGCTGCGCCATCTGTGTCCACATATAGGTGAGCAATGTGATCCCCATAAGATGCATAAAGTCAGTGCTTGCAGCGCCGGCATTGTCCGGATTCTTCAAACCGTTTTGCATCAACCAGGTGACAGCAGACTGCAAATGCTCTTTCACCGATGAAAGGGCGGCCACAAACGGCTCCAATTCCGCATGGCCTTCATGCTCTTTGACATAGGTGTTCAGCTCACCCAGAAAACTCATAATGGCTCGGCCGCCATGGGCGCCCAGCTTACGGCCAACCAGATCGAGTGCCTGAATACCGTTGGCGCCTTCGTAAATCATGGCAATGCGGGCATCGCGCACGAACTGGTCCATCCCCCACTCTTTGATATAACCGTGACCGCCATAGACTTGCTGGGCATTAACAGCGTGGGCGAAGGCACGGTCAGTGAAGTATCCTTTCACAACGGGCGTAAACAACGCCATGTAATCTTCGGCACGTTCTTTGTCTTTTTCATCTTGTGCCTGATAGGCAATGTCCGCCTGCAACGCCAACCAATAGAGTGCGGCGCGAGCGCCTTCGTTGAAAGACTTTTGATCCATCAGCATGCGGCGCACGTCGGGGTGAACAATGATCGGGTCCGCCAGCTTGTCCGGAAATTTCGGACCGGTCAAAGATCTTCCCTGCAAACGGTCTTTGGCGTAAGTCACCGCATTTTGATAACTGACCTCCGATTGACCGAGCCCTTGAAGACCGACGCCGATACGTGCGGCATTCATCATCGTGAACATGGCCTTCATGCCTTTAAACTCTTCGCCGACCATGTAACCGACAGCGTCATCAAAATTCATCACGCAAGTCGAATTGGCATGAATGCCCATCTTGTCTTCAATGGCACCGCACGCCACGCCGTTGCGTTCGCCGAGACTTTCGTCATCATTGACAAAGAATTTGGGCACGAGAAACAGGGATATTCCCTTTGTACCTTCCGGACCGCCAGGTGTTCGCGCGAGCACCAAATGAATAATGTTTTCGGTCAGATCATGCTCACCCGCCGAGATGAATATTTTTGTGCCGGTGATCTTGTAAGACCCGTCGTCTTGCGGTTCGGCCTTCGTCCGCATCATACCAAGATCAGTTCCGCAGTGAGGCTCCGTCAGATTCATGGTACCCGACCATTTGCCGGCGATCATATTCGGAACGTATTTGGTTTTCTGTTCTTCCGTTGCATGGGTCAAAAGCGCCGTCGCCGCCGCGCGCGTCAAACCGCCGTACATGGCAAAAGCGACATTGGCCGTATCGGTCATTTCACTGATAGCGATACCGATGGCATAGGGCAGTCCCTGACCGCCATACTCTTCCGGAAAGGTCAGTCCGTTCCAGCCGCCTTCAGAATAGGTGTCGTAAGCTTCCTTAAAACCTTTTGGTGTCGTGACCCGGTCACCTTCGTGATGACAACCTTCTTGATCACCGCTTTGATTGATCGGATGGATGACTTCCGAATGAAGTTTTGCACCTTCTTCCAGGATGGCATCGATCAGATCCGGCGTCGCCTCGGCGAAGCCCGGCAAATTCGACAGGTTTTGGACTTGCAAAAATTCATTCAGAACGAACCGCATATCGCGGAGGGGGGGATCATACGTGGTCATCTCTCGTCACCATTTCAGGGATCGGTCCCGCAAAGCCCGCGGACGAACGTGAGATCTTTGCGGCATTTTCTTGGGCATCGATTTTTTGCTGCAATAGGTCTTCAGCCTGAAGGCATGCGGACTGAAGATCAGCAATTGACAGCTCAACATCCAACTTCTGACGCTCCAATACTTTAATCCGTGAGCGGAGCTTATCGACGGTAACGGTCAATTGCGATACCTGACCGTCCTCTAAATCATAAAGATCAATCATCTCTCGGATATCATCGAGGGAAAATCCGAGACGTTTGCCGCGCAACACAAGCTTGAGCCGCGCTCTGTCGCGGCCGCTATAAATGCGCATTTGACCGTTTCGCTGTGGGCTCAGCAGGCCCTTATCCTCGTAGAATCTGAGCGCACGAGCCGTTACGTCAAATTCCTTTGCCAATTCGCGGATGGAGTAAGTTCGCATATCACCTCGCCCAGTGGTGTTGTTAACTATCCCAATGTACATTACGTTGACGTAAACGTCAATTAATAAATCCAGGCAGAGTCTCTAAATATTGGGTCAATTCAGCCGCTTTACACAAGATCCGCGGATCGATACATTGTTGATTCTACTTAAGATGCGGCAATTGCGATGAAACCTGGGGCTCCCTGGAGCGTAAAAGGTATAAAACCGGAGGCACGAACCTCCGCCAAAGAGGCTGCGCGCAAGTCGGGGATGACCCTTGGCCAGTGGCTGAATCACGTCATTGAGGATGCCGCCGACGGCGAGTCTCCACCTCTGGCCGCCGACCCCAATGACCGCAATGTGTCCGAGCTTCATGAAACACTGGGCCAAATGGCGGCACGCTTTGAGCAATCGGATCAGACGCTGCAGGAAGTTTCCAGCCGTTTGTCCAAGTTTGAAGACCTGGAGACCGCCCCCAGCGAGGGATTTGACGCCCTTTCATCCCTTCAGGACAGTCAAGAGCGCTTGCTGGAGCGAATTGAGAGCATTGAAAAGGTCGCCTCTCAACCAAGGCCGGAGGGCCTCAATGCCGGATTGGAAGAGACAATTGATCGGCTCACCTCTCATATTGAACAATCGGAAAGCCAGTCGCTGTCGGGCATGCAAACCATTCAAAAAGCCCTTGGCCATTTGGTTGGGCGAATGGAAGCGGTCGAACAAGACAAAAACACCTCTGCCGAACTGATCGGAACGGCGCTTCAACACATCACAACGCGTCTTGAAGACAAAGAGAACAATGAAACACTCTTGCTTCGCGCCATCGACAGTTTGAACAAACGCGTCGAGCATATGGAATCCAGATCCGTGGATTCAGGTGGCGATATCAAACAACAATTGGAGGACCTGGCGCGGACGATCGAGACGGCCACGCAATCGCAGCAATCTTCAGGATCAACGCAAGCTCTTAACAGCGCTTTGCAGCGTATTGCGCTTTTGGAAACAAGCTTTGATCGTTTGGCTCTAAAGTTTGAGTCTTCAAAAGCCGAGCAGGATGGCACGTTGGGACAAATCCAATCGCAACTGACTCAAATATCGAACAATCTGACACCGGCCAAGGCGGAAGCTGAGGTCTCGCAAGAGTCGCCAAAACCCGCGGCGCCGACGGAAGCGGTCGAAGAAACAGTCGACTTGGATGCCATCATTGAGGATTTCCACAATCGCGCTTCGGGAGAGACGACAGACAGGAAAGCAGACACCGCGCCCGCAAACGAGCCAGCCAAGAAAGAAGACCTTCACGCAGAGCCGCTAAAGCAAGAGGTTGCTGGCGAAGCGAAAAACATAACCGAAGACAATCGGGCGAAAACGAAAGACGCAGAGGACAGTCAAAAGAAAAAATCCAAAGCGTCTCCGTCCAAACCGGAAACGAAGGATGACCTTCCCCCATGGCTGCAATCTGACGACGAGGTCGCCGATCAAAAACCGCTGCTGCAACGCAAGATCCTGCTGACCGTCATTGGCTTTGCGTTTGTCGCCATGGCGGGGGCCGCCGTCTTCATTCTCCGGGCGGACATTCCCGGGTTCGATGAATTTTGGAACGCGGACGACAGGCCGGGTCTCGGCACCATATTTGGCGATCTGAACAGCGTCTCGGTCAGCACTGCCGATCAAACCGCATCTTCGCCTGCAAGCGTTGACCCATTGGACGCGGCCGAAACACCCATACCGGAGGTGCAACCCACACCAGACGGCAGCCCTGAGAGGTTTCTCTCTTTTGGCGCCCTCTCATTCGATCAACTTGTTGCGGAGGCCGAAACAACCGAACCTCACGCACAATACATGCTGGCGATCAGATACTTTGTCGGTCAAGACGTCGACCGTGACAGAGCGGTGGCTGCATCTTGGTTCGAGAAAGCAGGCGCTGAAGGCCTCGCCCCGGCGCAGTATCGCGCAGGTGTCTCCTATGAACGCGGTCAAGGTGTCGAACCGAACCGCGAAACCGCTATGACCTGGTACGAGGCGGCGGCTGAGCTTGGACACCGCAAAGCGATGTACAATTTGGCCGTCATGCATGCGGACGGTATCGGCGGCAGCCAAGATTTCGTCCAGGCGGCGAAATGGTTTGAAGCCGCAGCCAATGTCGGCCTGTTGGATGCTCAGTTTAACTTAGGCATTATCCACGCCCAAGGATTGGCCGGCGGTCCAAACCCCGTTGAGGCCTATAAGTGGTTCAGTATTGCAGCCGCCGGAGGCGATGCCGAGGCCACAACGCGCCTGGAAAACCTGACGCTCGAACTCAGCCAAGAGCAAATTGATGAGGGCCGAAGCCGAGTCGCGAATTGGCAGTCCGTAGAGCCTGATCCTTATGTAAATTTCGAGCCCGGCGCCTAAGTAAAGTCCAGCAGGAACCTGGGCCAATCAGTGTCCAAACGTCACGAACTGTGCGATAACAAAAGGCACAGACACGATTCGATCGGGACACGTCCAACACCCAGACATGCAAATTTATCTGCCCATCGCTGAACTCTCGGTGAACATCTTCCTGCTTCTCGGCATGGGTGGTGCCGTCGGGTTTTTGTCCGGCATGTTTGGGGTCGGCGGCGGATTTTTGATGACGCCGCTTTTGATCTTTGCGGGCATTCCGCCGGCCGTCGCCGTCGCAACCGAAGCCAACCAAATTGTCGCATCTTCCGCCTCAGGCGTGTTGGCCCATTGGCGCCGCAAGTCCGTCGACTTCAAGATGGGCACAATCCTATTGCTGGGCGGGATGGCGGGTGCCGGCGTCGGCGTTTTTCTTTTCCGTTTGCTGCGCGAATTGGGTCAAGTCGATCTCGTGATCTCGCTCAGCTATGTGGTCTTCTTAAGTATCGTTGGCGTCTTGATGTTGTCGGAAAGCGTGAGGGCCATTCGCGTTGCAAGGGGTGCCAAGGCCGGGCGCCGCAAACGACGGCACCACAACTGGATCCACGGCCTCCCCTTCCGAATGCGCTTTCCCCAATCGAAACTTTACATCAGCTGCATTCCGCCGATTGTGATCGGGTTCTGTGTCGGCATTCTTGCAGCCATTATGGGCGTCGGCGGCGGCTTTATCATGGTCCCGGCTATGATCTATTTGTTGCGCATGCCCACCAAGGTTGTGGTCGGCACATCTTTGTTTCAGATCATCGGCGTGACGGCTTTGACGACCATTCTGCATGCGGTCACCAATCAAACGGTGGATTTCATACTTGCCCTTTTGCTTTTGATCGGCGGCGTCATCGGCGCACAATTCGGGGCGCGTGCCAGTCAAAAGTTAAGAGGCGAGGAGCTGCGCGCTCTTTTGGCGCTGCTCGTGCTGGGGGTTTGCGTTCGCTTGGGCTACGACCTCATCGTGACCCCGGCAGAGATCTATTCCTTGGGTGAGGTGCTTTAGCTGATGACGCACCTTGTCAAACTTGTCTGGGCACTTTTTCTGCTGCACCTGGCTACCCCAATCCCAGCGGCCCAAGCGGACAGTTTGGTGTCGGACATCTCAGAGAGCCAGATCGCCATCACGTCGAATTTCACAGGCAAGCGGCTGGTCCTGTTCGGCGCCATCAGCCGGGAGGCGACGGACCAAAACAATGACGCGTCCGATGAAGGGATTCGAGATGTTATCGTCGTCATTCGCGGGCCAAGAGAAGATCTGATCGTCCGAAAAAAAGAACGTGTTGCCGGCGTTTGGGTCAACACGGACGGCATCCAATTCGAGGACGTCCCCAGCTACTACTTTATTGCTGCGAGCCGAGACTTTGAAGCCATCGCCGATCCCATTGTTTATCGGCGAAATGCTCTAGGGTCACGCTATTTGCGCTTCAAACCAAAGATCGACGGATTGTCTCAAGAAGAGCGCACCGAATATCAAGAAGCGATCATTCGCAATCTTGAAAACAGCGGTTTATTTTTCGAAGTTGCGGGTGGCGTGCAGTTTTTGGATCAAACGTTGTTCCGCACCACCGTTGACTTGCCTGCCAATGTGCCCGACGGCACCTACAGCACCAAGGTCTATTTGCTCAAGAACGGAAAGGTCGTCAGTGTCCAGAGCAAGCCGCTATACATCAACAAAACCGGTCTGGAGCGGAGTATTTTCGAATTCGCGCAAGATGACCCGTTAGCCTATGGTGTGCTTGCGGTGCTGTTTGCCTTTCTGGCAGGTTGGCTCGCATCGCTCATGTTCCGTCAAGACTAAGCGCCCGGATCTGCAATCAAGTTTTTCCCGGCAATCGGATAAACTTGGTCTTTGCCCAAAACCCAGGTCGTAAAACCATCTTGGAACAAAGACTCATAGGCAGCGTCCCGCACGTTCAAGCCGCCGGTATAGGCGCCCAACGCGGGCATCACCAGGCGTCGGCCGTCACTGATGAAACAGCGGCGGCGGATGCGCCGCCCTTCAACTTGAACCCGGGCGCAAGGGTGAAGATGTCCGGCAATCTCACCTGTCAGAGGCAAGGCTTGCGGTTCGTGGCGCAACGTGAACGCTCCTTGAATCAGCTCATGCATCACGCGCCCGCCCAAATCCTTGGGCGGTTTTGGATCGTGATTCCCCAAAATCCAGATCCAATCATAGGCGGAAGTGAGAGACCGAATATGCTGCCTGTCGAGATCCGAAAGTCGTGCTTCAGCCTCGCCATCGTGAAAGCTGTCGCCTAAAGCAATGACCGTTTCAGGGTTCCAATCATCACAAATGGCTTTGACGACAGCCAACGTGGATCGTGAATCATATGGCGGCAACAAGACACCTTTGGTGGCAAAGGACGAACCCTTTTCAAAATGAAGATCTGAGACAATCAGCATCTTCTCATCGGGCCAATATAGTCCGCCGCGATGATCAGGAACAAACTGGGCTCCGCAGATTTCGATCACCATGGGGCGATCATCTTTTGCCGTCAGACACCGGGTCAAGCCGCATGGCCTCCGCAATCAAATCCTCGGCCGCATCCATCAGCAGCCACTCATTGGTTTCACCATGCACAGATTCTCGACCGATCTCCAGAAGAACCGGCACGGCGAGCGGTGAAACCCTAGTGAGTTTCGCTGCAACAATCTTGCCTTTGATCCGTTTCAGAAGCTGGCCCAATCTGGCAATATCCAACAGCCCTGTGGCAGCATCATGCTGAGTGGCTCGCAGCAATATGTGATCGGGCTCGTGCTCCCGCAAGACGTCATAAATTAGATCTGAAGAGAATGTGACTTGGCGGCCGGTTTTTTCCTGCCCCGGATAGCGCCGCTCGATCAATCCTGAAATGATGGCGCAGGTCTTGAACGTGCGTTTGAGCAAATTGGATTCCGCCAGCCACGCGTCCAAATCATCGCCCATCATATCCTCATGAAAAAGATCCGTGTAGGAAAGTTCGGACAGGTCCCGTAGACCCCATATGGCCAAGGCATATTCACTGGCCACAAAACCAAGGGGCCGCATGCCCGCACGATCGAGACGACGCGACAGCAACATCCCGAGACTTTGATGGGCAAGACGACCTTCAAAAGGATAGCATACAAGATAAAACTTGCCGCTCCGCGGAAAGGTCTCAACCAACATTTCATCCCTGGCCGGAAGAATCGATCTCAAATCCTGAAACCCTAACCACTCCGCCACCGGAGCCGGCAGGCTTTTCCATGTTGTGGCATCGCTCAGCATGGAACGGACCCGATCCGCCAAATAGGTGGAAAGAGGAAACTTTCCGCCCTGATAAGTTGGGATGCGGGGCTGCTCGTCCGCCGACCGTGTCACAATGACCTCATTCTCCACCAGGGTTTCAAAGCGCAGCACTTCGCCGGCAAACAAGAATGTATCGCTGGGTAAGAGCTGCTCGACAAACCACTCTTCGATCTCTCCTAACCTGCGGCCGCGCATACGCGCCGTGCTGCCTGCTTTGAAACTGCGCACCAAGCGGACCTTCAGCATCGCGGCTTCGACGATCGTGCCCACATTCAAGCGATATTGTTGCGCGACTTTGGGATTGGCCACGGCGTAGCGGCCAAACTCATTTTGGCGAATACGCTTATATCGATCGTAACGCCGCAGCGCATATCCGCCTGTTGCGACAAAGTCCACGATCCGATCGAAATCCTCGCGGGTCAAATGGCGATACGGCGCTGCGGTTACAACTTCTTGATAAAGCTCTTCCGCCAGAAAGGGTTGTGCACATGACATGCCCAGCACATGTTGCGACAAGACATCAAGGGCGCCCTCGCCGATCGGCTCACCGTCAAGTACGCCCTCTTCGCAAGCGGTCTGCGCCGCCCGGCATTCCAAAACCTCAAAACGATTGGCCGGCACAAGCAACGCTTCGCTCGGTTCATCCAAGCGATGATTGGATCGCCCGATCCGCTGAGTCAGCCGACTTGATCCTTTGGGCGCACCCAGATTGATCACAAGATCCACTTCACCCCAATCGATTCCAAGATCGAGGGTCGATGTGCACACAACGGCACGCAGCGAACCGGCGGTCATCGCCGCCTCAACCTTGCGCCTTTGTCCGACCTCTAAAGAACCGTGATGAAGAGCAATGGCCAAATTGTCGTCATTGACGCGCCAAAGCTCTTGGAACACAAGCTCCGCCTGACTGCGCGTATTGACGAAGACGAGTGCCGTTTTGGCTCCTTTGATCGCGGCATAAACCTCCGCCAGAGCATGGCGCGCCGAATGACCTGACCATGGGATATGGGCTTGGGATGCCAAAACCGACAATTTGGGTTTTGCGCCGGGGGCGCCAACAACAAGACTTGCGGTTTCGCCGCCTGTTTTCTGCGGCACCAAAAAGCTTGCCAAATCGTCCGGATACGCAACGGTGGCGGACAAACCGATCCGTCGCAAAGACGGTGACAAGGCACTCAACCGCGCCAAGGCCAATGACAAAAGTTGGCCGCGTTTTGTGTTGGCAAGTGCATGCAATTCGTCAATCACAACAAATCGCAAATTTTGAAAATAGCGATCGGAGTCTTTGTAAGCGAGAAGCAGCGACACTTGCTCTGGTGTGGTCATCAGTATATCGGGCGGCGTGCGACGTTGTCTCTGACGGCGCGCCGACGGCGTATCGCCGGTGCGGGTTTCAAGGGTGATATCGAGCCCCATCTCTTGGATCGGGGTTTCCACATTTCTGGCCACATCAACCGCCAATGCTTTCAATGGCGATATATAAAGCGTGTGAAGTGACGGTTTGCGCGATCCGGGTCCCACGCGCCTGGCAGAAAGCTCAACGAGGCTGGGCAGAAACCCGGCCAGCGTTTTGCCCCCGCCCGTCGGTGCGATCAACAGAACGGACTCTCCGGCGTCAGCGCGCGCCAGCAATTCCAACTGATGCTCCCGGGGCTGCCAACGGCGTCCTTCAAACCAATGCGCAATAACTTGCGGCAAGGATTGCGGTTCGATCGTGGAGACAACGGCATCAGAGGTCATGAGGTCACTATAAGGGAGTCCGAGCGAAGCCCAAACCGCAGACTTGCGGTGCCGCCAGGATGCGTGCCATGACACCTCGGCGCAGGAACCCGGCAAAAACGCTGCACAAGGGCAAACGAAAATTGACAAACCTCAGCTATCATAAAATCTGGTCGATCTCTTGGCCGATGATGGTCTCAGGTGCATCCACACCCCTATTGGGGCTTGTGGATACAGTTGTCATTGGCAACCTTGGACAGGCCGCACCGCTTGGCGCCATCGCCCTCGGCACATTGGTTTTCAATTTTCTCTATTGGAGTCTTGCGTTCTTACGTATGGGCACCACCGGATTGACGGCGCAAGCTCTGGGTGCTGAAGCGGAAAACAGCATTCAAAATACACTAGGGCGGGCTATCCTCATCGGATTGGGTTTTGGGCTGGCCGTCATCGTGCTCCAGATCCCGATCGCATGGGTCGCGTTTTCACTTTTATCCGCAAGCGCTGAAGTGGAAACACTGGCAGCACAATATGTCAACATACGCATTTGGGGCGCGCCCGCCACCTTGATCACTTTTGCCATTCTCGGCTGGTTCATCGGCCTGCAGAGAACGCGCTGGGCGTTGGGTCTCCAATTATGGCTGAATAGTCTGAACATTATCCTCGACGTGATTTTCGTTCTCGTTTTTGACTGGGGAGTTGCAGGCATCGCCGCCGGCACGGTGATTGCGGAGCTGAGCACTGTCATTATTGGGCTGGGTCTTTGCTTACGCCTCAACCGTCAACGGACCGGCCACACACTGCGTTTCGATTGGAACCGTTTGAAAGATTTGGAGGCGCTGAAACGTCTCTTACAGGTGAACACAGATATCTTCATCCGGACGCTGGGGCTTCTTTTGGTCTTTGGATGGTTTACCTCCAAAAGCGCTGCCTATGGCGACGATGTTTTGGCCGCCAATTACATCTTGCTTCAATTCATTACCTTCTCGGCTTTTTTCCTCGACGGTTTTGCCATTGCGGCTGAATCTCTTACCGGCAATGCGATTGGCGCGAGCAATGCACCGCTGCTCTCACAAACCGTACGCCGAACCACCCATATGGCGGGAGTTACCGCTGTGGGATTGTCTCTTGGCTTCCTGCTGCTTGGAGGGACAGCCATTGAATTTCTGACCAATGTGGAAGAGGTCAGGGTTGCCGCCAAAACTTACCTGCCCTGGGTTTGGGTCATACCCATCATCTCCGTTTGGTGTTTTCAATTTGACGGCATTTATATCGGCGCAACATGGACCAAAGACATGCGGAATCTCATGCTGGTCTCCTTGGCGATCTACCTTGCTGCACTTTACAGCCTGACACCCCTATGGGGCGCGCATGGTCTTTGGGCGGCAATGGTCATCCATTATATCGCGAGGGGGGCCACGTTGGGTTTGCGATATCCAACCCTGGCGCGGCAGGCCTTTGAATTTAAATAATCTCCAAAACCGATTCAGGCGGCCGGCCGATGGCGGCTTTAGCGCCTGAGACCACAATGGGCCGCTCCAACAAAATTGGATCCGCAGCAATCGCCGCAATCAATTGACCGCGACTCAAGGTCTCGTCTTGCAAATTGTTGTCCTTATAGGGCGGTTCCTTTTTGCGCATCACATCGCGCGGCTCGGTCCCCAACTTTGTCAAGATCGAGTCAAGCTCTGCCTCCGTTGGTGGTTCTTTCAGATATTCAATCACCTTGATCGTGAGGCCTCTTTCCTCGAGCAAAGCCAATGTTTGCCTGGACTTGGAACATCTTGGATTGTGATAGATCGTGACGCTCACTTGCACTCTCCTCATTTATGGTCGATGCCAACGGCATCACTCAACTTCGTCAACCCGTCCCGTGCCAGAGCTTCGGACAATCCCTCTTTCAATTGCAGAATTAGATCGGGTCCTTGAAAGGTCAGCGCAGAATAGAGCTGCACCAAAGAGGCTCCGGCTTTGATTTTGCGATAGGCGTCTTCCGCACAAGCAATCCCGCCCACACCCACTAGGGGGACGCGGCCCTTGGTCGCCAGATAAAACTTGGCAAGAATGTTTGTGGAGAGACCCAGTAGCGGTGCACCGGATAGCCCGCCTGTTTCGGATGCAAACGGGCTTTTCAAATCTTCGCGGAGCCCAATGGTCGTATTGCTGACAATCAACCCATCAATTTGATGCTGCTCGACGAGAGCCGCAATATCCTCAATCGCCCCATCCTCCAAATCAGGCGCCACCTTCAGCAAGACGGGTTTATGAAGACCGCTCTCTTGCCGACACTCTTCACGTGCCGCCTGGACCTGTCGCAAAAGCGCGTCCAATGAGTCTTTGTCCTGCAGTCCCCGCAATCCCGGCGTGTTGGGTGACGACACATTGACCGTAAAATAATCCGCATACGCCCAAAGCTTACGAATCCCAACAACATAGTCTTGTATCCGGTCGTCGGAGGTTTTGTTGGCCCCGACATTCGCACCGACCAGTCCTCTCTTGGCGGGCAAGCCTTTCAAACGCTGCGCGACGGCTTCCAGCCCCTGATTGTTAAAGCCCATGCGGTTAATGATCGCTTGATCTTCACTCAGTCGAAACAATCGCGGTTTGGTATTTCCCGGTTGCGGTTGCGGAGTGACTGTTCCGACCTCCGCAAACCCAAACCCCATCCGCAGCATCGCCTGTGGCACCTCGGCATTTTTGTCGAAACCTGCGGCCAATCCGATGGGGTTGGGAAACCGCAGCCCAAAGACATCGATCGCAAGGTTGTCCGGATCGGGATGATGGACAGTCGGCCCCAAGCCCCATTTGAGCGCCAAAATCGTCAAGCCGTGCGCGCGTTCCGGGTCGATAGCCCGAAGAACCGGCGCAGCAAAGCGATAAAGATTGGGCATCAAAAATCAGACCTGAGCGTGGGGTGCGGATGATTGAGCTGGATATACGGGGCTTTTGCCCACCGTGCAAGGGCGAGACATCTCACCCCATGACGGCAACGAATAGAGTACTCAATCCTGCAATTGGGCAACGGCAATACGAACAGCTTCTTTGGTATCGCCGCGCAACAATGGCGCCTCCAACTCCATACAGTTTTGCAAAGTCGCATGGTCATATTGGCTGCGCGGCAAAATAATCCTTGCCCGATTTAAGATTTGCGCCGCCCGCTCATGGAGTGCCTTGTCATTGGTCGCAATCAACAGAGCTGCATAACGTTGACGAACAGGAATGCTGTTGGGCGCGTTGAAAAGTGCCTGCTCAAGATAATCGATGCCCCGCTGCCGGCTTGCGCCATAGATCAGCTGCCCGATGCTTCCACCTCGCCGTTCCACTTCCATGTGCCAACCGCCGAGAGTCGACAACGCCCATGGATCATTTGGATCAATTGCCAAGGCAGCTTCAAGTGTGTCTCTTACCCTGTGCGCAAGGCCACTCGAGAATGCTTCGAACGCACCCATGTCCGTTCCCTCTAAGCCGATCGCAATGGCTTTTTGAACCAAGGCCTCAACATTTTCAGGATCCAGCTTCAACGCCGCCTCGGCTGCCTCTCGCCCAAATCCGATGATTTCCATTCTGCGGGAGCGCGGCTCGACGGAGGTAACCTGAGTCAAATAGGATCTGGCTGCAAACGACTTGGCTTCTGATGTTGGATACGGCAACGCATATTCCGCGGCCTCCACATAAGATCCGGCCTCGTACAGGCGATAGGCTTCCAGTTGCCAGGAATCATCCACCGCCAGCGCATCAATAGACGCGATCGAAAACGCAATAAAAGCCGCGATGGCTGGTAGGCTGGTTTTCCAAATATCAAGCATCATTCTTCAACTCAGGTGCAAACATCATCCAAGCCACGGATGTACAGATCGCGTGTTACCTCGAAAGGTCACGAAATGGGTGTGTATGAATTGAACGCCCCCGCGCAAATGCAGCATAGACCATTATGCTACAACTTTAAATGGAGTGATTAAACAGGATATGTGTCGATTTTATATCGGCCAAGCCAAGCGGATCACGCTTTCGAAGGACTAAAAAACTTCGACTTGCGCAACAGCATTGCGAACGGCGGCTTTGATATCTCCGGCCAATAAAGGTGTTTGGATCTCGAGACATCGCTCCAACATGGTGCGCTCAAAAGCATCCGCCGGCTCAATGGCAAGCGCACGGGCCAGAATATCTTCTGCGCGCAGCTGTAAGTCCTCTTTCTTGGTGGCAACCAAGAGCGCCGCAAATCGCTGCAATATGGGAATGCTGTCGGGCGCGATTGCAAGGGCACGATCAAAGTAATCAAGACCCTTGTTGCGGCTTGCCCCGTAGAACAATCGCGCAGAAACGCGTCCTCCTTTGCGCACCACCTCCATATGCCAACCACCTAAAATCGACAAAGCCCACGGGTCATTCGGGTCAACTTCCAACGCACGCTCAAGATTATCGCGCACCTGCTTGCCGAGACCGCTGAAATGCGCATCCAAAGGACCGGAATCGACAGCCAGCAATCCGATTGAGGTTGCCAATTGAACAAGCGCCTCAACATTGTCCGGATCAATGGCCAAAGATTCGCGTGCTGCTGACTCGGCCTTTGCAACCAAGTCCATGTCAGCGGTACCCGGTGTTGCGGCCATCACGTCTGTCAGATACGAGCGCGCCGCAAAAGAAAGCGCAGACGATGTTGCCTCGACTTCCGCAAGCTCCGCTGCCGCCACGTAGGACCCGGACCGGTAAAGGTCCAAAGCCCCTGCCCGCCACGGTTCGTCATCTGCAAAAGCGCCCGTCCAAAACAAAGTTGAAAGCATGGCCGAAGCGAACAGAGTCAAAAATCTTTTTTTACGCACTATCATTATACCTCAATCACTCAAAGCTCTGTTCGATCAGATAGGGATCATCAAAATGGCGCATACCGACGAAAGCTGTCGCATGGGTCCCCCACTGACGCATCGCCCCGGCACTTTCGATGCCCATGGGCCAAAGAATCCAGCGCTCTAAGCGTTCACTTTGCCGAATCACGCCGTCCTCTCCATAAATGGATCTCGTGGAAAGCCCGCCAGGCAACGGCAAAAGTCTGAGTTCCTGATCAGGCACCTGATCACCTGAATGAATGACATATGGGGCAACCTCTCCCGTCTGCTGATTTGAAAGAGCTGCATCAACAGACACAAGGTAATGCGTACCAGGCTCCAAGGTGAGCATGATGCGCTCACCTTGCGTCAAAACCGGCGCCCGTTCGGGCACCAGGATTGTTTCTCTGAGGTCGGAATCCTCCGGCAAGCTCTGGCGTTCAATATCAGATGCCGGGAAAAACAAATGATAACAGCCGCACGGATGGATACTGTCATAAACGATAGGGCGTCCCTGATGATCCAACGTGACGCGCCAGATCAACCCGTCGAGAGAACCGCCGAGAATATCAAATGTGCCTGTTTTTGGACGTTCGGAGAACCACATGGTGTAAACCAGCTGAAGGGTCGGCTTGCCATTCCAGTAAGCATAGGCAATACGGCCAAAGAGTGTCGGCCGTGTGACGTCGATTTCGATCCGCTCGGACGTCTCCCCTTGCATCCATTTGGGATGACCAATTCGATCTTCCTCCCTTTCGGACCCGACGCGGATCATCGGTGCAAAAGCAGACAAAAGATCGTTTTGCTGTGCAGGCGACAGGCGTGGAATGCTGAGGGAATCTCTTGAAGCGGCGAGAAAGATCTCCGCGCCGCTTGTGGCGGATTGCCCGTCCATTTTGGGCTGATAGACCGGTCCAAGTGCCGAATTCTCATTTGAAAAAATCGCAAATGCATCAAGAGTTTCTTGCCGCCAATCCGCATATCCCACGGCCGCCGCGATATTTGTGAGCGGATAAGCGCCCGCAAGCCGTTTCCAAAAGGAATAGTGATCCGGCGCAAACGCTGCGCGGCGGAGAGACATTTCAAATCCCGATTGCGCTTGATCGGCTTTTAAAAGCGTTTCAGCGCAAAGATCCAGTCGGTCCAAAGAGACAGGCGCGTCGCCCATATTCTGCGTCTCAACAAACCGCGCATCCCGATCCAACCGGCGCATCAAGTGGACCCAATCGTTGAACTGATCCTGCGAAAGGTCCGCGTGCCGAAAACTTGCCAGGAACCGATTGATACGAAGATAGGGGAACCCATTGATCCGCGCGGCTTCGGCTTCTCTCACGCCGGCTCGACGCACCGCTTGGTCAAAACGCCTGAAATCGGCGATGCATTGATCTGCCTCAAGGGAAGACTGATAGCTTAGGCTTTGGCGCCAATCGGGCGCCCAGGACATTGACGTGCTGCATGAAATGTTCAAAAGGCAAAGTGCGGTCACGAGCAAGAGAGCGCGCCGGGGCAGAGGTCTTTTCGCAACAGCACGCATACGTCTTAAACCCTCGAGTGACCGACCAGATAGGGATCTCCCATCATCGTCAAAGCACTTGCGGAAAGACAATCAAGATGATGTGAGCATATCTTCACCAGACAAGGCTTTACGAATAAGCGCAAGGGTTTCGGTAATACCGTAAATGGCGACAAAAGAGCCAAAACGCGGCCCTTGGCTTTGTCCAAGCAAAACCTCGTAAAGCGCCTTGAACCAGTCGCGAAGATTTTCAAACTCGGCTTCTTTGCCGACCGCATAGACCTCCGATTGGATCGCTTCGGCACCGGTTTCGCCTTCCGCCTTCAAATGCTCGAGGCGGGTGGCCAAATCTTCCAATGCGGCCCTTTCTTTATCGCTTGGCGCCCGGAAACTCTTGGTCGGTTTCACAAAGTCATCATAGTAATTGATGGCATAGCCGACCAAGCGGTCCAGTATGGGATGATTTTCCGGACTGGCGTCACTTGCATACCGGTGAATGAAACTCCAAAGCGTCTCCTTATCGTGGGCATTACTGGCACTCACAAGATTCAAGAGAAGCGAAAAACTGATCGGCATGGATTCATGCGGCCACGCACCTGAATGAATGTGCCAAACCGGGTTGCTCAATTGGTCTTTTCCGTCCTGCTCCGGAATTTTCTGCAAGAACGTCACATACTCATCAACGGCTTTGGGTATCACGTCAAAGTAAAGCCGCTTGGCTTTGCGGGGGTTTTGAAACATGTAAAGCGCTAAACTCTCTGGCGACGCGTAACGCAGCCATTCGTCGATGGTGATCCCGTTGCCTTTGGACTTTGAGATTTTCTCGCCCTTCTCGTCAAGAAAAAGCTCGTAGTTGAAACCGGCGGGCGGAGCATGGCCCAGAGCGCGGCAAATTTGTGAAGACAACTTGACCGAGTCGATCAGATCCTTACCGGCCATCTCGTAATCAACACCGAGAGCCGCCCAACGCATGGCCCAATCCGCTTTCCACTGCAACTTACAACGGCCGCCGGTGACGGGTGTTTCGACTTTCTTTCCGTCATCGCGTTGATAGACAATGGTGCCGGCTTGCTCATTGACCTCAAGCACCGGCACCTGCAAGACATGGCCTGTCTCTTCGCAGATGGGCAAAAAAGGTGAATAGGTCGCACGGCGTTCTTGACCCAATGTGGGCAAAACGATCGATAAGACTTTCTCATAAACATTCAGCACACGGAGAAGCGTTTCATCAAAACGCCCCGATTGATAACATTCCGTAGCGCTGTAGAACTCATAGTCAAAGCCGAATTGGTCGAGAAAAGTCCGCAATCGCGCATTGTTGTGTGCGCCGAAACTGTCATGGGTCCCAAACGGGTCCGGCACTTGCGTCAACGGCTTGTTGAGATTTTGCTCCAGCAATTCTTGATTGGGCAAATTGCTGGGCACTTTCCGCAAACCATCCATGTCGTCCGAAAAAGCAATGAGACGAGTGGGCCGGTCCGAGAGTATGGAGAAGGCATGACGCACCATACTGGTCCGCGCCACTTCACCGAAGGTTCCGATATGGGGCAAACCGGAAGGGCCATATCCGGTTTCAAACAGCACCGGTTGATCGTCAGGCTGTCCGGCGACATGGTCCAGCAACTGCCGGGCCTGCTCAAATGGCCAGGCCTTGCTTTCCATCGCAGTTTCCCGATCTGACGACATGGGTCCTCTCAATACTTTATATATGACCGTCTCCCGCTTCAGCACGGCGGCCCCGAATACGCGCCCTGGCTCTAGCCCGAAAGCCACAAAGGTGCAAGACCCAGGCTCAGGCGTCGCATCGACAGGTGACAAGTGACGGCTATACTGCGCAAATGCGCGATGATTCTGCCCTTCCTCCGCAACAAGACGCTTCGAGACAATTGCGGTTTCTCGTCGCCGGTGCGGCACATGCCCTCTGCCTCGATGAAATGGGTGAACTCATTGAAATTGAGCGGTCAGCGGCCGAGAAACTGTTCGGCGATGGTTCGACGGTTGTGTGTCACGGACCGTTCACAGCCAAGCGCTTAGGCCTCAGCCAAGTTCAACGGTCCGGGTCACATCTCGATATCTTAGAATTGTTTGCCTTCGTCCGACCAGCGCAATTTTGCCTACCGACGGTTCGAGGATTGGCAAAGGCCTTGGAGCTTCCTCTACCCTTGACTCTTGAAGATGAGGCCATGTGCTTGCATGACGCCGTGTGGCATCTGCTGAACGAGTTGCAGAACGCACATTACGCCTTTCCCGGTCACGTGAGATCTCTTGCGATGGCCATGTCGCGCGGACAATGGGGATGGTCACCCTTCATCCTTGCCAAACTTCCGCCTGATCAATCTGAACCGTCCTCTGCGGTTGGGTTTGATGTCTGGTCGAAATTGGGAGAGTGGGAGGAAATCGCGCCGCCGGGCGAGCCGGATATTTTGGGAATTGATGAAGACGAGACACGCCGGCGCCTCGACTCCCTTCTTAAACTCAAGTCCAGCTCCGGTTCTGCGGAAGTGCGCCCGGCGCAAAGCGACTATGCCGCAGAGATCAGCAAAGCGTTCCAGCCGCGGCGCCAGGCCGGTCAGCCCAACATCGTTTTGGCGGAAGCGGGAACGGGGATTGGCAAGACACTTGGCTATATCGCCCCGGCAAGCCTTTGGTCAGAGCTGAATGGACCCGGAACTTGGGTCTCGACCTATACAAAAAATCTTCAAAAACAAGTCGACGATGAATTGAATGGCCTTTACGGCGAACCGGAGCGTAAAGCTCGCAAGGTTGTGTTGCGAAAGGGCAGGGAAAACTATCTGTGTCTGCTGAACTACCAGGAAAGTCTAGCCCGTCGCAATCCGGTCTTGATGGGACTCATTGGCCGTTGGATTCTCTATACGCGCAATGGAGATCTCATCGGGGGTGATTTCCCGGCCTGGATTGCAGCATTGGTGTCCTACGGCACGTCGGGACAAACTGCCTCGAGCCTGGCCGGCCTAGGCCTGACGGACCGGCGTGGTGAGTGCATTTACTCAGCCTGTCAGCATTATCGAAAATGTTTCATTGAAAAGGCGACGCGACGGTCGCGCCGCGCGGACATCGTTATCGCCAACCACGCGCTGGTGATGTACCAGACGGCGGCGGAATCTTTTTTCCGAAAGATCAGGCGAGACGAGTCCGATAAAGCGGATGGAGAGGACGCCATCCAACTCAGCCTACCAGTCAACTATGTTTTTGACGAAGGCCACCATCTGTTTGACGCTGCCGATGGCGCCTTTTCGTCTCACCTGTCCGGGCTCGAAACATCTGAATTGCGGCGCTGGATACGGGGACCGGAGGATCAACGCAGCCGGGGCAGAGGTCTGCGCAACCGTCTGGACGATTTCTTGGACGGAAACAACGAGTTGGAGAACGCGCTCAACACGGCCTTGAAAGCGGCCGGCGCCCTATGTGGTGCCGGATGGACCACACGAATTGGTGAGGGCCGACCGGACGGCCCCACCGAAGCATTCCTGCATCAAATCTATGAATGCGTATTGGCGCGGTCTCCTGCGCGCAGTGACGGCTTCAGCCAAGAAGCGACCCCATGGCCTGTCACCGAAGACGTGCTCGACGCCGCCAAAACACTTGAAACGGCCCTAAAGGACTTGGCAACGCCCCTGATCACCATCGCCCGGCTATTGCGTGAAAAGCTCGACGATGAGTCCAACAAATTGGAATCGTCAACACGCGCGCGCATTGATGCGCTCGCCAAAGGCCTTGAGCGCCGGGCCCTGATGACCTTGCCGGCATGGCTCTCGATGCTGACGAGTTTGAAAGTTGGCGAACAAGACGGCTTTGTCGACTGGTTCGGCCTTGAACGCGCCTTTGGGCGCCTTTTTGACGTCGGCATGCACCGGCACTGGATTGATCCAACCATTCCCTTTGCGGAAGCCGTGCTTGAGAATGCTCATGGGGTCGTGATCACGTCGGCCACCTTGCGAGATCACACCGGCGGCCCATCGAACGGCGCAGATGGGCCCGATGATTGGACAAATGCGGAGATGCGGACCGGAGCCTCCCATCTGGCCCTGCCGGCTATCCGGCGCGGTTTTCAGTCGCCGTTCAATTACCAGGATCAAACCCGCGTCATCGTGGTGAATGATGTTTCACGGGATGATTCCAATGCTGTTGCCGCGGCTTACCGCGAATTGTTTCTCGCGAGCGGCGGTGGAGGTCTGGGTCTGTTTACCGCCATATCGCGGCTGCGTGGTGTTTACGACAAACTTGCCACCTACTTGGATGATTGCGGCATACCGCTTTATGCCCAGCATGTTGACGCGATGGACACGGGCACATTGGTCGACATTTTTCGCTCTGAAATAGATGCGTGCTTGCTGGGCACCGACGCGGTCCGCGACGGCGTCGACGTACCCGGCAAATCCCTCAGACTGATCGTGTTTGACCGCGTGCCTTGGCCGAGACCGGACATCCTGCACAAGGCAAGACGGGAACATTTCGGCGGGCGGCACTATGACGACATGATTTGCCGGCTGAAACTGAAACAGGCCTATGGCCGGCTCGTCCGCCGGGCCGATGACAGGGGCGTTTTTGTCATGCTGGACTCACGAACACCGAGCCGGCTCCTGAGCGCTCTGCCGGAAGATGTCGAGATATTGCGTTTGGGGTTGGCCGATGCTATCGCCACCGTAAGCTCGTTTTTGGACACCCAAACCGATCCATGAAAGCGGAACGCGGACCTGCCGCAGGCTTGCCGTCAAGGCAAGACATGTTAATCTAAAATCAAGTCAACAGAACCACTTAGGCACCTTTTCAATGACTCAAACAATCAGCCACCACTCGGCCCTCATTTACACCATGGTGATCGTCTCAGCTTCAGACGCGCGCATGAGCGACGTCGAGCTGCAAACGATCGGTGATATCGTCAAGAAATTTCCGGTCTTCGGAGACTTCAATACAGACCGCCTGATCAGCACCGCACAAGAATGTGCGGCGATCTTGGCTGAAAATGGGGGACTCAATGCGGTCTTGGGACTCATCAAAGAAGCAATCCCGGAGAAACTCAAAGAGACGGCCTATGCCGTCGCCGTCGAGGTGGCAACGGCCGACGACACGTTAGGCCAAGAAGAACTTCGAGTGCTAGAAATGTTGCGTCACGCCTTGGACATCGACAGACTTTATGCCGGGGCCATAGAGAGATCCGCACGCGCCCGCCATATGACTCTGTGATGCCAAAACTGAAACAGAGCAGATCGCATCAAAGATGAAGCACCTTTATCTCCTTCGTCATGCAAAGGCAGAAACCTATGCCCCTGGCGGCGGTGACCATGACCGGCGCTTGAGCGACAAAGGCCGGGAACGCCTCGGCTTGATTGATGACTATCTGCAGGACCAAAAAATCCAGCCACAGATTGTTCTGGCGTCAACATCGGCAAGGACGGTTGAGACGGTCGATCAGCTAAAACACGGCTTCGGCTCAAAGACTCCGATCAAGAAGCTCCGCAGACTTTATTTGGCAGATGCCGCCCATATTCTGAAGGAGGTTCAAGCTCTCAGTGACAGCTATGACTCCGCTCTATTGGTCGGACACAATCCGGGCTTTCACGAGCTTGCTTACGAATTGACACGCCGCAAAAACAATGACGGGCTGGAAAAGCTCTCGGCAAAGTTTCCGACAGCCGCTTTGGCAGGATTGCGTTTTGATATCGAGTCATGGTCGCAGATGGCCTTCGGACAAGGCCATCTCGATCATCTTGTGTTCCCGTCGGATTTTCGGGATTAGTGCAAGGCCTTGCCTTTGATCGACTGCCCTTTGCGCCAGGCCGCTAGATCCGGCCAGCCATAAGCAATCTCACGCAACTTCGCGCCATAAAAGCGGGATTCCCGTTCAGCCACAATCTGTCCGCCGAGAGCTGTGTAAAAGTGCCGATAAGGATTTTGGGACACAGCCCAAATCACCGCCGACTGACATCCCAGAGCCAACAAATTGTCATAGAGAGACGTTAGAAGGCCTCGACCGATGCCCTGATTAAGCACACTCGGCGAGACATAAAGCGTATAAATTTCAGCCGGATAGCTGAGATAAGTGTCACGACTGGGACCGGATGAGCCGAAACCGATCAGCTCGCCTTTCAAATCCTCCGCAACAAAAATCTGCTCAAATGGGGCGCCGCCGCGGCTGCAAGCAGCAAGGCGATTTGACCAATGAATGTCTTGCAGATCAACCGACATGTTGACGAGATAATCTGTCGGCAAAATACCGGCATAGGCACTTTGCCAGGCCTCAACATTGACACGCGCTATATTCGCAGAATCACTTGGGGTCGCAGATCTAATCTGAAAATGGGCGTCCGTCATGATGCCTCCAATCATAACCCTGTTCGCTCTATTGGGGAAGCCAAAGCTTCCCCAATTTGGGCCGCGATCAATAAAGATTGAGCTCCTTCATTGTGTTCGGTCCGGCCAATCCATCTGCAGCAATCGCATTTGCCGATTGAAAATCTTCAACAGCCGTCTTCAGCTCTTCGCCATATACGCCATCAATGTCGCCCGAATAGTAACCGGCGTCTTTGAGAGCGGTTTGCAGACGCTCAACTTCATATCCTTTGTCGCCCAACTGGAGCATATAAAGCGCGCGCTTGCCTTGTTGCGCTTTGTAAAGACGCTGTTTTGTGTTCTTCAAATAGGAACTTCGAATATCCGCATCTTGAGCGGCTTCTTCCATCTGAACTTGCTCAACACTCAGGGCTTCAATCTTGTTGGCAAGCCGCGCATCTTTCAGCGTGGCATTTCTGGATCGCATTTCCGTCTCCAGAGATGCCAAACGGGCCTTCGCATCATCCATATTGCCGGATTCATAAAGAGCGATCGCCTCTTTGTGTTGACGCTCAACTTCAAACAAATTGGCTTCAACAATCACCTCATGATTTTTTGCAGCTTCCGCAAGGCTGCGGTCATCAGTGATCTCGACCTGAATATCCGCCTCGAACGTTTGGCGTTCGCCAGTCTCAACATTCTTGTAAGAAAAACCGATATCACCGAGATCGACTGTACCGCCCGGCCGATCGAAAACATCGGAGTCGGCTTCGAGTCTCAGCAGTAAGGTGCGGCTCTCACCACCGTAAAAATTCTCTATGTCGAAACGAGTAGACCCCGAATCATCAACATCACCAAAGCTGATTACCTGAACGTCTGAGACCCCATCAGCCGGGGTGAATTCAAACCGGACATCTTTGGCGATGGTCGTGAACAGGGTGTTGAGTTCTTGCTCAAAGATCCGTGCCATTTGATTGGGATGTTCAATAAAGTAGTAGTTTCCGCCGGCACTTTCGGCGATGGCCTGCATCAGATCTTCATCATAGTCGCGGCCCAACCCCATGGTTGAGATCCGAACACCATTGGCTTTCGCACCGCGCACCAGCCGCCGGATCTGCGCCGGTTCCGTCACGCCTTCATTGGCCAGACCGTCGGACAACAGCAAAACACGGTTAATAGTGTTTTCCGCATCAATTTTGCCCATGCGATTTTGCACTTCATCCGCACCCTGCATCATGCCGCCAACCAGATTTGTCGACCCTCGGGGGGACAATTGATCAATCAAACGCTTGATCGGAAAGACCGACTCGACACGCTGGCTGGGCCACATCACAGTGATGCGGTCGTCATACTCTACAACTGCAAGATGATCGCTGGCACCGAGACGATCGACGGCCATCTTGGCCGCTTGTTTCAAATATTCGATCTTGCCGCGGTCCTCCATGGAGCCGGATCGGTCGAGAACAAGTGCCAAGTTTAGGGGCGGACGGTCGTCCCGCTCTTGCGGCAACAGATCTCGTGCCTCAAAACGCACCAAAACAAATATGGGGTCATTATCACCCCGAACCACAACCGGGCGGTCGATTTCAACCCTAGGCGTGACCACATGAGATGTATCGGGGGAAATTGCCGCCTGACCCATCGTATTTGCCAACAAAACCGTAACTGATAGACCAGCCGCGCAGATTGCGCGTCTGATATGTTTTGATGTTGGGGAAAGTTCGTCTGCCATCCTGTCCTCTCTCATCTGGTGCTACTTTTTAAGCGAGTCACCAGGCTTACCCTCACGCCCGAGTCTTTCATGACGGTTCGATGTTTAGTGATCGATTGTGGCGCTCACGGGAGAGGAATTGGGCATGATTAAGATTTAATGGGACAACAAACTTGTCCTAAACGAAACCTATCGAATTTGTCCTGACAAAAGATCACAACTGATCAAAAAAGACTGACAAGATATTCGTGTCATCGCCTCATTCTTGCCCGGTTTTTTAGGAATATTGGAGCAAATCAGCTATTGTATTCGTATGTTGATTTGTTTTCCCGACTCAAAGTCAAGTCGGGCAAGAGAGGCCCAAAACAAAAAATAATATTTACACAGACAATTTTTCAATTCGAGGCATAGGGTTAACAGAGTTTTGAGGATTAGGAGATTATTTTAGGTATTACATCCCAATAGCCAATTTTTGGCATCCATCTTGGTGAGGCGGCGAACATGTACGACGAAGTTGAGAATTTGGATATCTTCGATGCTTATAACAAGACATACGTCCGTGAAAAACACGAGACGATGAGCCTGAGAGATTATCTCTTGGCTTGTAGAGATGATCAAATGATGTATGCCACGGCAGCGGAGCGGATCATCTCTGCCATCGGAGAGCCAGAATATATCGATACAAGCAAAGACCCTCGCCTCTCACGCATCTTTTTCAACCGAACAATCAAAAGCTATCCCGCCTTTCGAAACTTCTTCGGCATGGAAGAGACAATCGAGCGGATCGTCGGCTACTTCACCTACGCCGCGCAAGGGTTAGAGGAGCGCCGCCAGATTTTGTATCTTTTGGGACCGGTCGGTGGCGGAAAATCCTCACTCGCTGAACGCCTCAAAGAACTGATGGAAGTCAATCCGATTTATGCGCTGAAAGCCGGCGATCAAATCAGCCCTGTTTTCGAGTCACCCTTGGGTCTGTTTAAGACGGACGACATGGCTGCCCTGCTGGAAGAAAAATACGGAATCGAACGGCGCCGCCTCACCGGAATTATGTCGCCCTGGGCCATGAAGCGCCTCGATGAATTCGGCGGCGACATTTCGAAGTTTGAAGTGGTGCGTCTTTATCCGTCAAAGCTGCGTCAAATCGCTGTCTGCAAGACAGAGCCTGGCGACGAGAACAATCAGGATATCTCCGCTTTGGTCGGCAAGGTCGATATTCGCAAATTGGAACATTTCAGCCAGGATGACCCGGACGTTTACAGCTTCTCAGGCGGCCTATGCCGTGCCAATCAAGGTCTGCTGGAATTTGTCGAAATGTTCAAAGCACCCATCAAGGTGTTGCATCCCTTGCTGACGGCCACGCAAGAAGGCAATTATGTGGGCACGGAATCCCTCGGCCCGATCCCGTTCCAAGGCCTGGTCTTGGCCCATTCCAATGAATCGGAATGGCAATTGTTCAAGAACAACAAAAACAATGAAGCCTTTCTCGATCGTATTTCCGTTGTGAAAGTACCCTATTGCCTACGCGTGGAAGAAGAATCACAGATTTACGGCAAGCTACTCTCAGAAAGCGAATTGGGCGAAGCACCTTGCGCCCCTGAAACACTGACGATGCTCTCCCGCTTCTCAGTGATGACTCGTCTGAAAGAGCATGAAAACTCCGGCATTTATTCCAAAATGCGGGTTTATGACGGCGAAAAACTGAAAGATACGGATCCCAAGTCAAAATCGGTCCAAGAGTATCGTGACGCGGCGGGAGTCGACGAAGGCATGACCGGCATCAGCACGCGTTTTGCCTTTAAGGTTCTTTCCGAAACCTTCAATTACGACACAAATGAAGTGGCCGCCGATCCTGTGCATCTGATGTACATTCTGGAGACGGCATTGCGGCGGGAACAATTCCCTGAAGATGTCGAGAAGCGGTATTTGGAGTTTATCAAAGCTGAGTTAGCGCCGCGCTATGCGGAATTTATCGGCAAAGAAATCCAAAAAGCCTATTTGGAATCTTACGGCGAATATGGGCAGAATCTGTTTGATCGCTATATCGCCTATGCCGACGCCTGGATCGAAGACCAAGACTTCAAGGATCCCGATACGGGGCAAATTATGGATCGGTCGCAAATTGACGCCGAACTCTCGAAAATTGAGAAACCGGCCGGCATCGCCAATCCGAAAGATTTCCGAAATGAAGTCGTGAAATTTGCCCTGCGCGCCCGTGCGGCTAATGCCGGCAAAAATCCGGCTTGGACGTCATATGAAAAGCTGCGCAGCGTGATTGAACGCAAAATGTTCACGCAAGTTGAGGACCTGTTGCCGGTCATCAGCTTTGAATCGAAAAAAGACAGCGAGACGGAAAAGAAGCACGAGGAGTTTGTCAGCCGGATGCTGGCCAGAGACTATACCGAACGGCAAGTCAGAAGGTTGGTCGAGTGGTATATGCGCGTCAACAAATCGAGCTAATCGGAGGTCAGCGTTGACCAAGATTCCGTATTGCCAAAAGAGAGACCGGACACAGCACGCTCATGACCCATATCATCGATCGGCGTTTAAACCCGAAGGGTAAGAGTCTCGGAAATCGCCAGAGATTCATTCGGCGTGCGAAGGCGCAGATCAAAGAAGCCGTCCAGAAATCCCTTAAAGACCGGACCCTTTCAGATTTTGAAAGCGGTCAAAAAATCAGCATTCCCAAGAAAGGCACCGAGGAGCCACGCTTTGTCCATAGCCGGTCGGGCGGTGAACGGGACATGGTGCATCCGGGAAATAAGGAATTCACGGCCGGCGACGAGATCAAAAAGCCCAAACAAAATCAGGGCGGCGGTCAAGGCAAAGAAGCCAGTGATCATGGGGACGGCGAAGACAGTTTCCAGTTCACCCTGACCCAAGAAGAGATGCTCGACATCTTTTTTGAAGATCTGGAACTGCCGAACCTTGTCAAAACGTCCCTAAAAGAGATCAAACGCATGCAATATCGCCGTGCGGGTCTTTCCACGGTAGGCACACCGAACAATATCAATCTCATCCGCACCATGCGCAACTCTTTCGGCCGCCGCATTGCGCTGAACCGGCCAACCGCAGGTCAGTATTCCGAACTTCAGCGAGAGCTTTTCGACCTGGAGGCAAAGGCTGATCCTTCGGAAGAAGAAATCAAACGCCGTAAGGCGTTGGTGGCTGAGATCGAAGAGCTGGACCGGAAACGAAAAAAGGTCCCCTATATCGACCCCATTGATGTCCGCTACAACACACACGAACCCACACCGGTTCAAACCAGCCAAGCGGTTATGTTTTGTTTGATGGATGTCTCTGGCTCCATGGGAGAGCGGGAAAAAGATCTCGCGAAACGATTTTATATCCTTCTCCATCTTTTCCTGAAACGCAGATATGAGCGCGTCGACATAGTCTTCATCCGGCACACCCATGAAGCTCAAGAAGTCGACGAGAATACATTCTTCTACAGCCGTCAAAGCGGAGGCACCATCGTCAGCACGGCGCTGGAGGAAATGCTGAAAATTACGACCGACCGATACAATGCCGACACATGGAATATTTACGTGGCGCAAGCCTCGGACGGCTATACACAATCGGGCGACGCGCAATATTGTGTGGATCTACTGAACAGCAAGATTATGCCGATCTGCCAGTATTATGCTTACATCGAAATCCTGGATGAGCGAGAAATGCAGGTGTTTGCCGACGAGGAAAGCGGCGCGGAATTGTGGCGAGCCTATCGGAAAGTGTTTCACGACTGGTCGAACTTCGCGATGACACGCATCTCAAAACCGCAGGACATCTATCCGGTCTTCCGCAAATTGTTCGTCAAACGCTCGGAAAACGAAGCGGTGGCCATGGCAAGGGGTATCGAATGAGCTTGCTGTTTGACGGAGCCGATTGGGATTTCAAAACCCTTCAGCATGCGCTGGACGCCATTCAAGATATTGCCTTGGATGATTTGGGGCTCGACATCTACCAAAATCAGATTGAGATCATCTCTTCGGAACAAATGCTGGACGCCTATTCGTCCCACGGAATGCCCTTGCTCTATCGCCATTGGTCCTTCGGCAAATTGTTCGCAAGAGAAGAAATGCTGTACCGCACGGGAATGGCGGGTCTTGCCTACGAGATCGTCATCAACTCCGACCCGTGCATTTCCTATTTGATGGAAGACAACACCATGACTATGCAGGCATTGGTCATCGCCCATGCCGCTTTCGGTCACAATCATTTCTTCAAGAACAATTACCTCTTTCGCCAATGGACCGACGCCGAAGCCATCCTGGACTATCTGGATTTCTCCAAGAAATACATCACCAAGTGCGAAGAGGAATATGGATTGGAAGAGGTCGAACTGATTCTGGATTCGGCCCACGCCATCATGAATCAGGGCGTTTTCCGCTACCATCGGCCGCCTCGCAGGACAGAGATGGAAGAGGAGGAGAAACTCCGCAAACGCATCGCCCACGAGCGCGCCACATTCAATGATCTGTGGCGGACAGTCCCGGAACTGCATGTGTCTGAGCCGGCCGAGGGCGATTACGCGGACACCGGACCGAACTCCATGAACCTGCCGGAGGAAAATCTCCTCTATTTTATTGAGAAATACAGCCCTGTCTTAAGTCCTTGGCAAGCGGAGATTTTGAGGATCGTCCGTAACGTCGCTCAATACTTCTACCCTCAGCGCCAGACCAAGGTGATGAATGAGGGCTGCGCGACTTTTGTTCACCATTACATCATGAACAAACTGCACGAACGCGGCCAAATCTCCGACGGGTCCTTGTTGGAGTTTTTGCACAGTCACACAAGTGTGGTTTTCCAGCCGGACTTTGATGACCAACGATATAACGGCATCAACCCTTATGCGCTGGGCTTTGCCATGATGGAAGATATCAAGCGCATCTGTGAGGAGCCTACGGAAGAAGATTACGATTGGTTCCCACAATTGGCGGGCAGCAACGATTGGCGAAGTGCGCTGAAGCATGCATGGGCCAACTTCCGTGATGAATCTTTCATTCAACAATATCTCAGCCCCAAAGTGATCAGGGACTTCAAACTGTTTTCTCTGCATGATGAAAGCGAGAGTCCGGTTTACGAAGTGTCGGCCATTCATGACGAACTGGGGTATCGCAAAGTCAGATCGATCCTTGCGCAATCCCATGATATCGGCTCGATTGATCCAAATATTCAAGTGACCGGCGCCGATCTCAGCGGCGACAGAAAATTGGTGCTGCGGCACGACCGTCATCGCGGGACACCCTTGGATGAGGCGCAGTCTGCAAAAGTGCTTGGACATGTGCAACGTCTTTGGGGCCACGATGTCGAGATGACCGATGTTGATGATCGCGAACCTCAGGATTAACCACGCCTGTCCGTTACCGGCCTATCCGAAATCCCTTAAAACTGCATAGACTTAGTGTTTCCGCCGTGCTTTTGCGCAGCTTGCTGCGCGTAATTCACGTTAACCATATCTTAGAGTCGTTGACCTACCCTATCCCTCAAATGGGTGAAAAGACGAAAGTCCGCCCTCGAACAATTGGGTCCGGGAGGATGATGTGACCGAGCTGAAGATGAAAAACGCCGTGCGAAGCACAGCATTGGCATTGATGGCGGCCTTCGCCACCACAACAGCCGCGGAAGCTGCCATTAACGAATTGTTTGTGACCGCACAAAAACGGACACAGAATATTCAAGATGTTCCGATAGCCGTGACGGCACTCGAATCGTCCTTCCTGGAAACAACCGGATTCGAAAATATTTACGACTTGGCCGACTACGCGCCCGGACTTCTGTTTACGCAGGCGCAAACCTCCACACAAGCCACCGTTCTCATTCGGGGTGTTGCTACGTCGGGTCAGAATGCCGGCCTTGAACCCTCTGTCGGAACATTCATCGACGGTGTTTATCGTTCTCGCACAGGCGCCGCTGTCTTGGATTTTGTTGACGTTGAGCGTGTCGAAGTTCTGAGAGGCCCTCAAGGGACCCTGTTCGGTAAGAACACAACATCCGGCGCTCTGAATATAGTAACCAAAAGACCGGAATACGAGTTTGGCGGACAAGCTGAAGTCTCCGTAGGAAATCTTGACTATGTCAGCGCCAAAGGAACCGTTACGGGACCGGTGGTCGACGACAAACTCGCCGCGCGTTTTGCCGGCTATATCACCAATCGCGAAGGCTACATTGACAATGTCACTCTCGGCACCGAGCTGAATGATATTGATCGCTGGGGCGTTCGTGGCCAATTGCTGTTCAACCCGAACGATGATTGGGATATTCGTCTGATTGCAGATTATTCAGAAACCGACGAAGCTTGCTGCGGTGGTGGCACTTTGGCAAACGGTCCGACAGACGCGGCATTGGCCGCTGTCGGCGGTACGGTCATCTCCGAAGACAGATTTGACGATCGGATTGTCGCCATTGATTTCGACCCGATTTCTCAAACCGAAGATTACGGCGTTTCTCTGGAAATGAATTGGGATATTGGTTCCCACACTTTGACGTCCATCACAGGATGGCGGCGTTACGACTTTTTGGGCCAAGTCAAATCCGACTTCACCGACGCACCGATCGTCAGCTTGAACAGCCAGGATTGGCGCCAAGAGGCCTTTACGCAAGAGCTTCGCATTTCAAACGACGACAGCGAGCGTTTCCGTTACACCGCAGGCTTCTATTACTTCAATCAAGACTTGGATCTTGATGAGCAGTTGCGCTTTGGATCCGCGGCAAATCTCTACCTTGATCTGGTTGGTGCCATCAATGCGGATACATCGGCCGGCTTGACGGACGCCTTTGGCGGCATACTCAGCGGAGATCCGGACAATCCGACGCCGATCACGGCCGTCGTTGACACAGGGGCCTTGGCAGCCGCCAACCCGTTCCCGGACGGCTCGGGCGTCAATGATTTTTACGAGCAAGAACATGAAAGCTGGGCCATCTTTGCCCACGGTACGTTTGACGTCACAGATCAATTCAGCGTCACCGCGGGCCTGCGTTATCTAGAAGAGGAAAAAGAACTGACGGCGTCGTTCAACGAAATTCCTGCAGGCGGCGTTACCATTCCTGCATTCACGTTGCCGATCACGACCACACCGGATATCAGCGGCTTGGGCGTGACGACGGTTCCTCTGCCGGTCAATTTGTTCACGGCATTTGAGCCCACCTCCCCCTTGGTTGGACCCGGCTTCACCAGCAAATATGACGACGATGCGGTGATTGGTACGCTCAAATTGCAATATGATTGGACCGACGATCTTTTGACTTACGTGTCTTACGCACGCGGATACAAATCCGGTGGCACCAATGTGTCCCGGGTGATCCCGCCCCGCTCCTTTGATTTCAAACCCGAAGAGGTGGATTCCTATGAGATCGGATTGAAAGGCGATTTTTTCGACAATCGTCTGCGCGTAAATGCCGCCGCCTACATTGCCGACTACCAGGATTTCCAAGACAACACATTCACCGGCACCGGGTTTGTTCTTCAGAATGCGGGTGAGATTGAAGCCCGCGGCGTGGAAGTTGAAGCCGTTGCCACACCGTCAGATTGGCTAACCCTTGAGGGTCATGTCACCTGGCAAGATGTGGAATATGCAAGCTTCCGCAGCGGACCGTGCCAAGCCTTCGAAGTACCAGATGGTGCTACACCCGGCACGTGCGACCGTTCCGGTGACGAGGTGGCCAATACACCCGAATGGATCGTGCACGGGGCCGCCAATGTGGAGCACCCGATCGGAAGTCTGATGGGTTTTGCACGGGCCGAATTCACCTGGCGTGATGACCAAGTCACCGTGAACACCAACGATCCGCGGGTGATCCAAGAGTCTTACGCCACCGTTGCCGCCAATCTCGGCATTCGTGACGATGACGGCGTTTGGGAGGTTGTCGTCTGGGGCCGGAACCTCACGGACGAAACCACCTTCAACCTCAGCTTCGACGGTACACTGCAAACCGGCAAGCTCTACGCATACCCAAGCGAGCCGCGGACATATGGCGTCACAGTCAGAACCCGTTTCTAATTAGGGGCCTACATTGGGGGGGACCCTAAGCCGGGATGGTGAATACCATCCCGGCTTTTTGTTGTGTGCTTGTCTGCTTGCCGGTCATCGTTTGCAGGGTGGTTGAAAGCGGCCCGGTCATGGGCCAGTCAACCCACCAGACCTATCTCAAAAGAGGAAGCCCGCGATGACTGAAGATGTTCGCCAGCGTGATCATAAGACCTATACCGGGGTGATTGCCTATACCAGCACCAAACCCGATCGCATGAACCAAGATCGCGGCCGAGAGATTTTCACCATCAACGTACACAAAGACGGCAAGAGATCCATCGCCGCCAATTGCCAGATCGATGACCGTCCCAGCGTGATGCGGGATATCACCTACAGCGTGACGAACGATTGGACACCCATGGATTGCTTTGTGCGGCTGTCCGTCGACGATAAATTCATGGGAACCGGTTGGTTCCGGTTTTCCGACAATTATGCGGAATGCGAAACCTTCACCGCTTTGGAAGGCCGGGTCACGCAAAAGATGGATGTGAAAGAGAAACTCTTGAGCTTTCAGAATCACGCCATCGCCTGTGATGCATGGCACTTTGCCCATTTTGATGTCTCAAAAGGCCGGGGCGTTCAGATGATGGATCCGTTTTTGTTGTCATCACCGGATCATCGCGGTGCGACAGGCCCAATGCTTTATCCGATTGCCATGGGCATGGACTATGTGGGCGAGGAAAAAATCACCGTTCAGGCGGGCACCTTTGATGCTTACCAATTCCAGTTTGTTTCGGCGCCGGGCTTGCCCCAAGAACATCCGCTTTACAACATTTGGTGCACAAGCGACGGCAATTATACGTTCCTGAAAGGCGAAGTGGGCGGCTATATGCAAACCTATTACGAGCTTGTGGAATATAAAGAGGTTGAGTTCACTTGAACCGAATCTCATGCTGATATGCAAAAGGGCCGCTTCTTTGAAGCGGCCCTTTTTCGTTGGATGAATTGGTCTTATTTGATGACATCAAAGCCAGCATCTTCAATCGCTTCCTCGATGGACGCTTGGGCAATAACGGAAGGATCAAAGTCGACGGAGACTTTGTCCTCTTCGTGAGACGCGGACACTTGAGCCACGCCGTCTTTTCCATTCAAGGCTTTCTCCACACTGCTGGAACAACCGCCGCAGGTCATGCCTTCCACTTTCAATTCAATCTTTTCCATGCTTCTTCTCCTAATATTTGCATCTCTAATTGTTTAACTTCGGCGCCCAGCGTCTGAGCAAAAGGGAATTGGTCACCACGCTGACGCTGCTCATGGCCATAGCGGCGCCCGCAATGGCAGGACTCAGCATGCCGAAGGCTGCAAGCGGAATACCGATCACGTTGTAGATAAACGCCCAAAAAAGGTTCTGACGGATTTTCCGGAATGTCGCACGGCTGGCGGAGATCGCGCCGGGCACCAATCGCGGATCGTTGCGCATCAGCGTGATGCCTGCTGTTTCCATCGCAATGTCCGTGCCTGAGCCCATGGCGATCCCCACATCCGCTTGCGCAAGCGCAGGCGCATCATTGATGCCATCACCGATCATCGCGACCGAAAAGCCCTGAGCATTCAGATCTTCAACTTCCTGTGCCTTGTCTTGTGGTTTCACCGGACCCTTCGCCTGGTCCACGCCCACATCTTTGGCAACGCTTGCCGCCACCAGGGCTGCATCGCCGGTCAACATCAAGGTTTTTGTGCCCATGGCTTTCAGTTGATCCACCGCCGCTTTGGCTTCGGGCCGCACCGGATCCGCAATGGCAATCAAACCGGCAACGGTACCATCGACCGCCACCCAAGTGACGGTCTTGGCTTCAGATTCCCAAGCAGAGGCACGCTCCAGAGTATTGTCCAATGCAATGCCCTGCTCTTCCATCAAAGCCCGGTTTCCGATCGCAATCTGCTTGTCTTGCACTTTGGCGGCGACACCCTTGCCCGTGATGGATTGAAAATCCTCCACCGGCGACAGGTCGAGCGACCGGTCTTGGGCCCACGTCAAATAGGCTTGCGCCAAAGGATGTTCGCTGGACTGCTGCACGGAGGCCGCCAATTGCATCAGATCGGTATCTTTTCCGCTCAGCATATGAACGCCGACCACGCTCGGTTTGCCGACAGTGAGCGTGCCTGTCTTGTCGAAGATCACAGCATCAATCTTATGGGCCCGTTCAAGGGCTTCAATATCCTTGATCAAAATGCCCGACCGCGCCGCCGCACCGGTGCCGGTGACAATCGCCGTGGGCGTCGCCAAACCCAAGGCACAGGGACAGGCAATGACCAAAACCGAAACCGCGGCGACCAAGGCCTGTTCAAAACTGCCGCTCACAATCATCCAGGCCGTAAAGGTCACAATGGCAATCACCACCACCACCGGCACAAAAATGGCGCTGATCCGATCCACCAACTTTTGCACCGGCGCTTTGCCGGACTGCGCCTTCTCAACAAGACGGATGATTTTTGACAATGTGGTGTCTTCCCCGACGGCATTGGCGCGCACCTTGAGCAAGCCGGCCCCATTCACCGAACCGCCCGTCACCATGTCGCCGATGGCTTTGGTCACCGGCAGACTTTCGCCAGTGATCAACGCCTCATCAATTTCGCTGGCACCCTCTTCGACCTGACCGTCCACCGAGACTTTCTCGCCTGGCTTGATGATCACCAGATCGCCTTTGAGAACATCGCCGATCGGCACCTCGACTTGCACACCGCCGCGCTCAACCCTGGCGGTTTCGGGCCGCAAATCCATCAGTGAACGAATGGCAGCGGTCGTGCCGCGCTTGGCGCGGGTTTCTAAAAATTTTCCCATCAGCACGAGGGTGATAATCACCGCAGAGGCTTCGAAGTAAAGCTGCCCCTGCGCCGCTTGGCCCAAGGTGAGCAACAGATAAAGACTGTATCCGAAGGCGGCGCTGGTCCCCATGACGACGAGGACATCCATATTGCTGGATTTGTTGGCCAGCGCCTTGTAAGCGGCAACATAAAAGCGTGCACCGATAATCAATTGAACCGGCGCGGCCAATGCCAATTCCGTCCAGGGGTTGAGATGAAACATGACGCCCAAAGTCATCGCCACCATTTGGAAAACCAAAGGCGCGGTGAGGAGAATGGACACGATCAACGTCCAAAGCTCACGCTGAAATTGGGCCTGTTCTTTTTGGCGATGCGCTTCGTCTTGTTCCGCCCGGCTTTCCGCATCACTTTGAATGCGCGCCGAGAAACCGGCTTTGCCGACAGCCTCGGCCAGATCGTTCAGCGTCGCTGTGCCCGGCAGGACCGTGACATCCGCCCGCTCCAAAGCAAAATTGACATGGGCGGATTCAACACCTGCCAGTCGATTCAGCACTTTTTCAATGCGGGCCGCACAAGCCGAACAGGTCACGCCGTCAACGCCGAAGGAGAATTGTTGCCGGGGAATTTCAAATCCGGTTTTGGCGACCGCCTCTGCAATATCTGTCTCGGAAACAGAAGCGGCATCGAACACGACGTCACCTTGCTCCAAAGCAAAGTTGACCGACACTTCATTGATCCCGTCGCGGCGGCCTAGCGCTTTTTCCAACCGGGCGGCGCAAGCTGAACAGGTCATACCCTCAACCGGAAAGCTATACCGGCTGTTTTGGGCAGATTCTTCAGTGATTTCGACGTCTGCGATGGCCACTTTGCTCAGACTCCTTGTTCCGCACTGTTCCCTATATAAAGGTTCCAGTCACTGGAATCTCAACCCCTAAAGCACAAATTAGAAAAAAGTCTTTCCAATCAAGTCCTTATCGATTGCCCCATAGGCCTTTCCGATGGTTTTCGAGTCCTTGAGCGCGTCAGCAGTCAGGGCCGCAAAGTCGGCCCGTTGAATGGTGCCGATCAGACCTTCATCTTCGGTGAGAAATCCATTGCCGGTTGCGGGCTCGTTCCCCAGCGCGCCCCCGCGAATAATCGTGTAGTCGAGGCCGCTCTCTCGCAAATGTTCTTCGGCAATGGTCTTGACCTTCATCACCGGCCCCAAAATCTCTTGGGCTTTTTCCGACATGGCCTTCCAACTGCCGCCGGCGCCGATGCCGCCGAGCATGATGAAACGCCGGACACCGGCCGCCTTGGCCGCATCGACCACATTGATATTCCCGTGATAATCGGATCGCTCTTCCGGTGAGGCCGCACGTCCGCCAAGGCTTGCGACCACCGCATCAAAGGTATCGGTCGCCAAAGCGGCGTCAATAGACGGACGATCCATGGCATCACCGGCGATCACCGCCGCACCCAGATCTTGCAGCGCCCCGGCGTCAGAGGCCGGACGGACCAATGCGGTCACACGATCACCGTTGGCGATCAATTGTTCTGCCAACAACAAACCAGTTCCCTTGGTCGCCCCGACAATAAACACATTCATGATTGGCCCCTTTCTCTTTCCTTGGATAAAGTGAAGCACAAACAGATGCAGGAGGGCAGCATGAACGGTCTGAAAACCATTGGCAGGTCACTTGGCTGTCTTCTCATTGTATTTCTGTCCGCATGCGACGCATCGGTCGAGACGGCAAATGGGACGCAAGATTGCGAAGCACTTGCCGCCTTGGATTGGACCGGTCTTGGCGAAGCAAAGCCCGCCATTGAGACCGCACAAAGTGTCAATGCGTCTAATGAGTTGCCCGGCTATTGCAAAGTCGCGGGCAGGATTGACGGTTCCATTGGCTTTGAGCTTCGCCTGCCGACCGATGATTGGAACGGACGCTTTCTCATGCAAGGCTGTGGCGGCTTGTGCGGCGCCATCGAAATGCACCGTACGGACGATGCACTCATCCGTGGCTATGCAGTGGCCCATACGGATATGGGACACCAAGGTCCGCAAACCGGCGGCGCCAAATGGGCCTACAACAATCGCCAAACGGAAATCGACTATGCCTATCGCGCCACGCATTTAACCACGGAAGCGGCAAAGGAAATCATCGCCGCTCACTACGGAACCCCGAGCGGCTATGACTATTTTCGAGGGTGCTCAACCGGCGGCCGCCAAGCCATGGTTTCCGCGCAAAAGTATCCCGATGATTTTGATGGGATTATCGCCGGCGCACCGGTTAATTCCGACAGCTCGCTTTTGAATATTTACTGGTCTGCCGTGTCGAACAAAAGACCGGACGATTCTGTCTACCTGAACGCAAAAGCGCTGCAACTTTTGACTGACGGGGCCTTAAAGTCCTGCGACCAGCGTGATGGCTTGGAAGACGGCGTCATCAACAACCCGCTTTCCTGCCCGTTCGCCCCAAACCGAATCATATGCGACCGGATCCAATCAGACGATTGTCTCAGCGCCGAACAGGTGGTTGCCGCAATCCGGATCTATGACGGCGCGAAAACGAGCAAAGGTGAGAAATATTACTCGCGCGGTATGATCCCCGGTGCGGAGAGCGGCATGACATTCACTTTGGCGGGCACCGAAACCATGCCGCCTATGTTCCGCTCAGTCATGAAATCAAATATGCAATATTTGGCGTTCGAGACCGATCCTCCGCTGACGGAGGACCCGATCCCCTTCGACTTTGATGAAGATCCCCAAAAGATGAAGTTCATGAATCAGCTTATGGGCGGCACGGATCCCAATCTGACAGGCCTCAAACAATCCGGCGGTAAGCTCTTGCTCTATCACGGTTGGAACGATGAATCCCTGCATCCGACGGCAAGTGTGGATTATTGGAAGGCGGTGCAAAGTGAAATGGCGCCGTCCGAAAAGATCGATGACTTTTTTCGTCTCTTCATGATTCCCGGCATGCAACATTGCGGTGCGGGACCAGGCGCCGATACGATCGATTTTTTAACGGTCATGGAAACATGGGTGGAACAAGACAGCGCGCCCGACGAACTCGTTGCCTACAAAACGGACGGCAAACGAACCTTTGAACGGCAACCCCGCTTTCCTTTGCAAGCAAGTGAGATCAAATTCGCACGCAAGATTTTTCCCTACCCCATGACCGCGCGGTTTAACGGTAAGGGAGATCCCAACGACGCGGAGAGCTTTGAACCGGATCCCGACAATTAGGTGCCTGACTATTCGGCAGCCAACTCCGAATGACCATCTTCAGAACCGGGCAACATAGGCACTGTATCAATCACCCACGACTTGCTGGTCCGACGGCCGGGGCTCGGTATTGCATAGGCAATGCGACCTTGGCCGGCGCGCAAAGCACCCACATCAATGCGCCATCCTTTTGATTCCCAATTCTTGAGGAACTCCCGATAGCGCACGATCACCTGATCTGCCGGAACAATCACCTCTTTGACATTGGACTCAGGCGTAAGTGCGGGCGCTAAACGTTCAATGACGACCCGGTCTTGGTCGGCGACGGCATTGTTGCGCTCCAGAAAGGCCGCATCAAATTCCGGATCGGTTCGAAAATTGCGCGCTTGGACCACCCATGTGCGGGTTTCATATTCATCGACCGGTGTTTTGAATCCATATTGATGAGCCTTCATGGTGGGCGTGAAATGCAAATAGGTCCAAGCCGCCGACGCTCCGTGCGACCCGGAACCTGCCTCCATTTGCCCTTCGCCTTTCACACCCTTCATACGTTCGTCCGGCAGATCCGGTGATTGAAATGTGGTCATCGTGCCTGTACCCCAGTCCGTATCCACCAGTTTAAGCTCCGGCACGGCGTAATCGTCTCTGTCGCCCTGATAACCCATCGATGGATGGACGAACTCGGTATGGGCCGGATCAAGGGTGTTCTCAAAAGACCGCTGAATATTCGCGCGGGCGTCAAACCGTTGGCGTGTGCACCGCCACGCGTCATCTTGCCATTCGGGGATTTCCATGATCGGCGGCCGCTCAGCGTCCGGCAGGTCACCTAAGAACACAAAGATCAATCCGTAACGCTCTTCCACCGGGTAGGCGTCCACTTTGGCGCGGGCCGGAATCGTGGCCTCCGGTCCCAAAGACGGTATGCGCGTACAAGTGCCGGTCCCGTCAAACCGCCACCCATGATAGGGGCATTCGACACAATCCTCTTTGATCTTTCCCTTGGACAAGGACGCGCCGCGATGACTGCAGATATCGCTGAGACAATGCACCTCACCGGCCGCATCGCGGAATAAAACAAAATCCAATCCCAACATACGAATGTGATAGGGCGCCGCCTGGACGGCCTCACTTTCTTCAGCCACATACCAAAAATTGATAAACATCGCCGTGCTCCGTGTCTGGGGCAGAAAACGACTCAACGGGCTGATTTAACCAGCTCCCCAAGTCATGCGCAAATCCGCCAAAACCGGCGGCACAGTCTCTGACTGACACTTGGATTTGACGTAAAATCGGCTTGTTGGCATGACTCAACAAGGCCTAACTTGTGACCAATCCAATCACACTTAACATTGATGAATAGGGGAAGAGGAATGGGACTGTTTGACGTCACACGGCGTAATCTCATCAGAAAACTCGGACTGACCGGTGCCGCCGGTGTGGCCGGAACGATGACCGGAGGCATGGGCTCCGTCCGAGGCACGCGCGGCAACGGGCCTGTTACAAAGACGCTCGATTTTACCAAGCCGGAAGACAATCTGATCGGCGCGATTAAAATGCATGCGAGCTTAGAAGCCAAAGATGTACCCCATTGGTACTACGGCACAATCTATGGCCTGAATGACGGTATACCGCCGAAACCTCTGATTGACCTCGAAGGGTCTGAAATATCCTATTTCCATCGGAACGAAGACGGGTCCTATCGCGGGTTTTCCAACACGATCAGCATTTTCCGCGATGTCGAAACGGGTGAGGTTCTCAAAACCTGGTACAATCCGTACACAGAGAAGACCGTTGAAGTTGAGGCGAATTACCTCCCCGTCACAGGTCTTTATTATCACTATTCTGTCAACGGCATTCGGGTGTCAGGCACGCAAGATATGATCCCGGACGAGCCGCTCATCCTGAAATGGAATGAACTCGGCGATCACACTATGATGAGCGGGGAAAGAAAATATCCTCCCGGTATCATCCGCGGTGAAGCACAAGCCGGACACGGACCAACCGTTGAGCTTCACGATCCGGATTTGCCCGAAGTGGTCAATGCGTTCGGGGCACCGACCTATATGGCCGCATGGCCCAAATGGATGGGCATGAAAGACTATCCGGGCCGGGTGATTTGGTCGGTTGTCGCGCGCAAAACCAAAACCGTTGAAGAATACCCCAAAGAATTTCTGGATATTCTGGAACGGGATTATCCGGAGAAGCTTTCAGCCGTGCCGAAACAAGAGTGGCTTGAAACGCCAATCTAGGCTGGGGAAACCGCCAGTTGGAACCAGAAACGGGGCCGTGCTTTTTCAGCCGGTCCCGCCAAGAGCCGGGCAATCTGCCGAAGCTTTTTTGGCGTATGCCTGAACTGATATAGAACACCCACATTCACACAGCATTCAAAGGAGAGTTTTGATGAATGCAGGACTAAGCCCTCTTTCTTTCCCCTGGATGAGCCGCCGCAATGTTATGGCCGGGGCTGCCGGTATGGCCGCCATGGGTAGCTTCGGTGGCGCAGGCAACGCGCAAAATTCCGGAGGTCTCAATCTCGAAGACCCCATGGATAATATGAACGCTCTCTTGAAGCTGCAAGCAGACCTCTCGGGAGAGCAGGTCATTGGTGGTTTCGGAGGCTATGCTTGGGGTTGGGTCCCGGGCGAAGGCAATAAGCTGCTGTTCGGCACCTACGGGATCGGCGCCAGCCGCATCGAATGGTCAGAAGAAGATCAGCATTACCGCTTTTATCACCGCGAGGTCCTTTACTATCTCGACCCCAAGACGGGCGACGTGTTGGACACTTGGCTTAATCCGTTCACGGATCGCAAAGTCGAGGTGCTGCATATCTTGAATGATCCGGTGAACAGAATTTATAGTCTGAAAGGACCATTCTCACCGCCATACCCTTATCAAGTGGTCGGCGACGATTTGGTGTTCCAAATTGATGTGTTCCGCGCGGAAGATAAAAACCCCATGAAGCGTGACGAATTCCCGCTCCATGCACAACAAGACCTTTACCAATCCGCTGAGCTGTGGGGCATTTACGGCCGCATGAGTGAAATCAACAATCCCGATGTGACGTCGGCCACTAGCCATACGGCATGGGCGCGCGTCGGCATGTGGCTGCCCTTCATGGAAATGGGCAACCGGCCGGGCATGATGGTCTACCACAGCCAATCCTTCAAAATGATGGACGGTGTTGCCGGCCTTGATCCCAAGATCCGGGAATATACGGAAAAGAACTATCCGAAGTATCTAGAAGCACCGACCGAATGGACCGGTATGGCGCAAAACGAAAACACCTGGAGCTATTCGAGAAAAATTATCGAACAGCGACGGTCGGAAGGCCGGACAGGCAGCATCTTCGGCGTAGAAAGCTAAGTTTCAGGAAAATCAGCAAATGCGGAACCCGGCGCCGTTTTGCGGCGCCGGGTTTTTCTTATTCTTCCGGTGCCACCGTCAGGACGATGCCGTCCAATTCAGCGGTGAAAGGAATCTGGCACGACAGCCGTGAGTTTTCTTTGTAATGCTCTGTGGAGTTGACCAACTCAAACTCATCATCGCTCCGCTCCGGGAGCTTTGAGGCCCAAGCGTCATCAACATAAATGTGACACGTGGCACAAGAGCACACACCGCCGCAAATCGCCTCAATTTCAAAATCGTTGTCCCGCAAGATCTCCATCAGATTGTCGCCTGAAGGCTCAACGTCCAGCTCTTTGGTTTCGCCCTCTCGACTGGTTGCGTGAATCTTCGCCATAAATCCCTTTGCTCCATATTTCCGGCGTCTTGAAAAAAGCGGCTCAAAATCGATTTGAGCCCAGGTCCCGCCATCAAATTTCCGGGCTCCTCTTAAACCCTTGGATTGCAGAATGGAAGCCGCAATTGATGCGTCAGATGGGCCAGCACCAAGCTTTGGATGGAAAATCAGGGTTTTCTACTTAAAGATGTCGATATGCCGATATACACAATAAAATTGTGTTTATTCGTGGTTCCACCAATCCTTGATGGACCAATCGGGCTCCAATGTCTTGCCCTTGGAATCACCACCCTCGGCCTTGATCTCTTTGCGATAGGCCTTGTCGGAGACAAAGGGGCCGTGTTTTTTAAAGTCGGACAGTTTGGCCGGAACAACTTTGCCACCGGTTTTCGGCAGAACTTTCAAATAACCCCCATCCCGGCCGATAATTGGGATGATTTCTTTCTTTCTGGAAAAAACCCGGCGCATATTGGCCGACTGTTCCAAAAAGGCTTCCAACTCGTCATCATCCTTTTTGAAAAGGAATTCATAGGTTGAAATAAACTCTTTGATGAATTTCTTCTCCACAATCTGGAAATTGGACATCACCCAACAGCGGTCTTCAAAGGTCCAATAATAGGACATGCCGACCAGTTCCTTTTCCTTTGTAAAGTATGGGAAAAAGGGAAAAGCGCGGCAGGCAAGTGAGCGGTTCTCGCGCTCGCAAAAGGCGGCGCCTTTACATTCAACCGCCCGGCATGTGCTCGGCAAGTCATCAACAATTTGCCGGGCGACGGCGTCTTTGGGCTTAAACTTCGACCACAAGTCTGTACGTTTTTTCAGGACACGCCATTCATGATTGGTGACAACAGGAACAGCATGATCGGTGGTGCAACAAACCGGCTGCCCGCCGTTGAGGGGTGCACAGATACGACCGCAATCATAGGCTTCCGAGATTGAAGACCCAAATTTGCGGTAGATCTTTTCATAATGCTTTTCTTTGGCAACCATGAAGGGCGAAATATATGTTCAACCGATTCGAGTCAATGAATGGTTTTGTGTCAAGCGGCGCACCCTAAAAACGGATACGGCCGGAACAGATTTCATCATACTTTGCTTGATCAACCTCCACATATTCTTTGGTATGTGGATCGTCAAAATAGATCTTTGCATCAATTTTCGACGGATCGAAACCTTCTTTGACCAAATCAACTTTGCGCTGTTTGAACGTTCCCGTGACATCCATCTGTGTTTGCATCCGCAGAAAAACCGGACAAGCATAGTCGGGCAGCTCGGACACAATATACTCTCGGAACGGTTTTAGATTGAATTCGGGCTCCACCACCAAAGCCGCCATGCCGGCACGGCCATCCGTATGCGGCACCTCAACACCATATACATTGGCCTCCAAGACGCCGTCGAAGACGGACAAGACTTCAGCGACCTCACTGGTTGCGACATTCTCACCTTTCCAACGAAAGGTATCGCCGATGCGGTCGACAAAATAGAAATAGCCGTCGGCGTCTTTGCGCATCAAATCGCCGGTGCGAAACCACGCATCGCCTTGTTTAAAAACATTGCGCATGATTTTCTCATCCGTATCGGCCTGAGACGAATAGCCGTCAAAATGGGCGCGCGGCTCCTCATTGATCTCGCCAAGCAATTCCCCGGCCTCGTCCGGGTCCGCTTCAACACAAAATCCTCGCGAGTCTCGCACTTGCGTTTGGTTGTCGAGATCGAATTTGACGACGGTGTAATGATACCGATGAGCCAGAAATTTCGGAACCCGACCCACAGCTCCGGACTTTCCGTCGTAATTCAACAACGCCACATTGCCTTCCGTGGAGCCATAAAACTCAAGAATAGACGGCAGCTTGAAGCGTTTCTGAAAGGCCTGCCAAATATCCGGCCGCAGACCATTGCCGACACAGATGCGAATGGCGTGACGTTTCTCATCTGCTATTTCCGGCGCGTTCAACAGATAGCGACAGAACTCGCCGATATATTGAAACATGGTTGCCTGGTACTTGGCACAATCGCTCCAAAACTGACGGGCCGAAAATCGATTGGCGATGATGATCGCACCACCGACGGTCAAGGTTGTGCCCACAGCCACAACGCCGCCGGCAGAGTGATAAAGCGGCAACGCAATATACATCCGGTCGCTGGCTTTGGCATTTGCGGCGGCGGAAAAGCCATGCATCATATTGCAGACACGCATGTGACTGAGCCGCGCCGCTTTCGGAAGTCCGGTGGTGCCGCTGGTGTAAATATAAAGACAGGTGTCTGTTCCTGTCATTTTCGGGCGCGACTCTGCGTCTAAGACACCACCACTGAGTTCGGACAAAACCGGATCCAAGTCCCGCACGCCGTCAATAGAGGCCCCAGTCGCCCAAACGGTCATAGGCTTTTCCAAAAACGGGGCGGCGGACAAATAGTTTTGGTCACATTCTGCACCCAAAATGAGATGATCCGCTTCGGCGATATCCAGACAATGGGCCAAAGCATGAGATCGCAGGTGATTGTTGATCAATGCGGCCACCGCGCCGATCTTAATCAACCCAAGCCACGCGATCACGTACTCGGCGCGGTTTTCCATCAGCAACGCCACCACGTCACCTTTGCCCACCCCCTGCTGTTTCGCCCAGCGAGCATATTTGTTGGCGAGGCTGTCCAGCTCCGCAAAGGTCACCTTTTGCTCTTTGTAATAAATTGCCACAGCCTGTGGGGTCTTTTGGGCCCAAACTTCAATGCCTTCGGCGGCGTTGAAGGACGCCTTCGGCTGGAAGGGCTTAATGCGACCAAGCGTTCGAAGCGCGGCCCGCAGAAAAATCAGATCGCGCCTCAGCTTTTCAAAAAAACCCATATATGCTGCCCTTGAGTTTGACCAAAAAGCAGAATAAGAGCAGGGCAAACAAGGTCAAGGGTTGATGGACGAGACATTGGACACAAGTGGGTTGATCTGCCCTCTTCCTGTGCTGCGCGCGCGCAAGGAGCTGAAGGGCATGTCGCCCGGTGATGTTTTGACCATGATTTCCACGGACCCGGTATCTGCAATCGATATCCCGCATATGTGCGAAACCGACGGCCATGAATTGATGGAAATGATCAAATCAGGCTCGCAGATCACGTTTTATATCCGGCGCAAATAGATCTGAGACGGCCCCAGGCCGGTTTTCACAGAAGCGCGATTGGCCAATGTCTTCAAGTCGTGTTTAAATCCTGACTCTGGCAATTTGTGCGACGGGGAGACCGCATCATGAACGAATGGACACCGATGAAAACGAAGCGCCGTAGCGTGGTAAAGGGCCTCGCTGCCCTGCCCCTAGCGCAAGTTCTCGCAGACAAATCACTGGCCGAGGCGGTCGCCGATACTTTGGACACCGTGACCATCACCACAGCCGGCGGACAAGAAGTGAGCGGCAGCATCGCCATGCCGGAGGTCACACCAGCTCCAACACTTATTCTGATCCACGAATGGTGGGGATTGCGCGACGAAATTAAAGCCGTGGCCGCCGAATATGCCAAACAAGGTTTTATTGCCGTGGCGATTGATCTCTACAAGGGACAAAACGTCGTGGATGACGACCCCATGAAGGCGGTGAAACTCACCCAAACGGTCAAGGATGACGAAGCCATTGATACACTGTCGTCCTGGAACGATTGGCTGCGCAAACATCCCGACAGCACAGGCAAGGTTGGCACCGTCGGATGGTGCTTCGGCGGCAAGTGGTCGCTCAATGCAAGTATGGCCGCGCCGGTCGATGCCACGGTGATTTATTACGGCAACGTTACGCGTACGGCAGATCAACTCAGCACTTTGGAAGGTCCGGTCCTCGCGCATTTCGGCACGCTGGATAAATTCATTCCGAAGAAGATGGTGGACGGCTTTACGGCCGCCATGGATGAAGCCGGCAAAACCTACACCATTCATTGGTATGAAGCCGACCACGCATTCTCCAATCCCACCAGCGCCGTCTATGATCAAGAAGACGCCAAATTGTCATGGGAGCGGACGCTGGCCTTCCTCAATGAACAACTGAAGTCTTGAGTTGGAACGGCAGGTCACCACAAAAGGGGCCTGCCGACCATTAAGCCAAAAATGATCACGAGACTGATGAAAGCCGGCCAGCCGAGCCAAAACCATTGGCGCATATAGAGATAGTAGTCGGGCGGTAGGCTGGTCTGCCCATCGCGGGCTACGGTCGCGATGTTTCGGATTTGAATTTGCAGCCAAACCACACGAAACCAGCAAATGGCCGCCAAAACATAGAGGCCGTAGGTCAGAACCAGCCACGATTCCCATAAGTCATAGCCGGCCAGCACAATCAACATGAGGCCGGAAAGCGGCTGGATCACGGCTGATGTTCCGGTGAAGATCCAATCCACGAACACAACGTTTCGGGTGACCGTTGCAATGGCCGGCACGTCGCCGCGCAAATGCGCCAACCACATTTGTGCGGCGGTTCCGATTCCGGTGCCGAACAGAATTGTCGAACTGACAATATGGAGCCACTTGAAGAAGAGATATGCGTCCATCACCGATCCTGATCAATCGCCATCGACACAAGAACAAGAACAAAAATCGGCACATTCTTCAAAAGTGGACCCAGTGGATCCGACCACAAACCGGGCATGAAAAGGGTGAGAGCCACCGTATAAGACAAGATGACGCCGAGCTGCAGAACACCGATCATACGGCGCAAACGCCGCGTCAGCAAAAGCCAAGCGATGCCGATATCAAGAGCACAGGTAAACACCGTCAATAAAGGCGCTAAAAACGATACGCCTATCGCACCGGCAACCTGTTCCGAAACATCGTGCGCCGTGAACAAGCCTATCAGTCCGGATAGAAACCACATCAACGCCAGGACAAGCCGAATGGCAGGCTTTAAGAAATAGAGCCGGGCATGCCAAATTTCTTGGGCAAAAGACGGGTTTTGCGTGAAGACCTCGTCCATGGATTGCGGCTTAATCCCGGTCGCAGCGATGAAAGGCTCGACCGGTGCAACATTTCCGAATTCAATTTGCCGCAGCGACGTCGAGTTGAGAGGACCGATTTTGACTTTGTCACCGAACCACAAAGCCAAGCGAAGCAATATGTCAGGGGCTGTAAAAAAACGAGGCGGCGGCAGTCCGAGCCAACTGCGCATTTTCACAAGTATCTCCTTGTAGGTCAGCTGGTCCGGTCCAACCGGTTCGATCACTTTGCGTGCAAGATCCGAACGAGTCAGGGCCGCTAGGACGGCATCCGCCAGATCCTTCACAAAGATCGGCTGAAAAGCTTGATCACCCTTTCCAATCAAGGGCAAAACCCACGGCAACGCTGCAAAAGCCCGCATCAAACTGGTTCCGCCATAGGCATGCGCACCATAGACCAAAGATGGGCGCACAATCACCCAATCCAAATCAAGACTTTGAAGATATTGATCGCAAGCATGTTTGGTGGCGGCATAGTCCGTGCCGGCCTCTGGCTCTGCGCTGATGGCAGAGATATGAACAATGCGTTTGATACCAAGGCGGGCGGCAGCCTCGAACATAGCTCTGGGTGCATCGATATGAACGGCTTGTAGACGATCACTGCCTGCATCCTGCAACAGGCCGGCGCAGTTCACGAGTGCATCACAACCCTCAAGCAGTGGCCGCCAATCTTCCGGCGAAACGGCGGTGTTCAGATCCGCAAAGACAATTTTGACTTGGGGAAAGCGATGCTTGAGTTCGCCAGGCCGTCGCACAGCCGCCACGACCTCGTGGCCCTCAGCCGATAATTTGGCGATGACATATCGGCCGATAAATCCGTTGGCGCCGGTGACGAAGACACGCATAGGCCAAGTTTGTCGATTCTGGTGGTCTTGTAAAGTGACAGGCTGCCTGCGTGGCAATTTGCCCACCTACGTTTCGCGAACGAACTCAGTCATGCCAAGGCGAAGCAAAAGAAAAGCGCGGGCAAATCGCTTTGCCCGCGCCGAACGCTCAAATATGCATCACTCTTACTTAACCGGCGTGCGCTCTGCCATATAGGTGGTGAAGCTGGAATCGTTGGGCTGACCCCAGGTCTCATCACCCGGTGCGGACGTGTAGTCCGGATAGCGCTCTTCAGTCAGCGAGCGCAATTCTGAAGACAGATTGTCATAGCTCTTCATCTTTTTGGTGAAAGTCCGATACAAAACATGACCTTCTCTCTGTCCCATCAGCATCCACGGCAGCCAGGGACCGACCCGGGTCCACGTCCCCACATAGTCCACCGACGGATTGCCTGCATCGGCCAATTGCTTGAGCGGAACGGCCCGCTGGAAGACCTCCGAAATTCGGGTGATGGGGCCAGCCGATTCTTTTTTCCACACGCTCGGCTTCATAGGATTGGGAAACGCCGTGTGAATTTCAAACGTCGACATGGCGGACTCTTCCAGAATATCCCAAGGCGGGTTGAAAGGAATCTCGACGAGAGTGCCGTCGAAGTCCTGCTTAATGATCGGCGCCACTTCGGCGTTGACGACTGCATTGTGAATTGGGGACACCTCACACTTCTCACCCGTGATGGGGTTTTCCCAAACATCAATGAATTGCTTGGTTTTAGGGTCTTTGTAAAAGGCAAGCTCGCGATTGAACAGGCGGTAATTGCCATTCTCAAGGGCGACACTGCGCATCACACCGAAACCCTCGACGTCGACCAAAGGCGCGAGCGCTTTGTCTCCGATAACCGAAAAAATGGTTCCACCGAACCAGCCGAACACTTCATCTTGCGGATCGATACTCCCCGTAAGACGCACAAAGTTTTTTAGATTGGTCTTCGGATCATCGAAGCTGACATCACCACCCCGCGTCGCATCAAGTGCGCCCTTGGCATGGGCTGCGCCGGACAGGCCGGCCAAACCAGCGCCGGCGGCGCCAAACACTTGAAACGCTTTCCGGCGGTCCATCAGGGTATTGAAAAGATTAGTCTGCAACATGGGTTTTCCTCACAAATAAAAAGGTCGCTATTCAACTTTTTTCCCGCCGGTGCCTGCAGCCGGTTTACCGGTCATACGTTCCGGATATTCCTTCTCAACACGGTCACGATATTCCTTGGGCAGATCGGCGATCGTGTCGAGTTTGGCACCGCCGGCATGCCAGATCATGTGCCCCTTGCGGCCCTCCATATCGAGCCAGGGAATCCAAGGGGCAAAGAAGGTCGACGAAAAGACCGTCGGCAGTTTGGCCAATCGTGGATTGTTAAAATCTTTGAGGGGCACGAAGGTGGTTTGCCGTTCCGCGCGCGGTGGGGTCATGCCTGGCGGATAGGACCGCGACGAATGGACCCAAACTTTGCCTGCCGCTATATTCCAATCGAATTTCGGCGGATCATCCGGCATTTTGTCTCTCAGGACTGTCGGGCGAATGCCGGTTAGCTCATAGGTGAAGCCGCGTCCCGGACCGCCACCTTGCACAGAAGCCGGAACCTCTAATGTTTTGTTCGTATAAGGATTTTTGAAAGAGTAGAGAAACTCTTTGGTCTCATGGTCGCGGAAGAACGTCACCGTGTTTCCGGTCATCTCATAGACGTTTTCGCCGAGCTTCGTCACCTGATAGATTTCCATGCCTTCAAAGTCGAAGAGAGGCCGCGGATGTTCGCCTTCGGTCATGCCGTAGATGGTCCCGTTGAACCACCATGGGCAATCTTCCGGATCCAGGCTGGCGGACATGCGCAAGATGCTCTTGAGTTGGCCTTCGGTGGTCGTCAGGTCCGGCGCGTCCTCGCCACCGCGCACCATCATTTGAAATGGGGACGACCCATCCGCGCATCCGGACAAGGGTGCGATGCCGGCTACAACACCGGCACTCCCAAGAAAAAGACGTCGATTGATCGTGAAGCTCATAGCAAGAAGCCCTCCTCCTGAGACGTTCGCGGCATTTGAGAAACAGTCCTAGCGGTTCAACCGCCGGCACTCCGTCAATATGCCCATCTTATCCGATCTGCGGAACAGGGCGCGCCTATTCGATGGCGAGATCTGCCCGTGGCGAGTCGAATCCGCCGTCCACCTGGTCGAACAAGACCTTTTGCGCCCCTTGGTTGCCGTGAAACACCGCCGCGAGGAAAAGAGCGGACTCATCCTTGAGGATCTCCAAGGCTTCGAGGTCAGGGGTCTTGTTGACGTCACGATGAATGGCACCGCCGAAATAGTGGTCCAGCCCATCGATGGTGAGAAGGTACTTGCTGTCCTTGGGCGCACCCTCTCCGGTCAGCACCTCCATCTCATACCGGGTCTCTATCTGGCCGTCACCCATAAGGCCGATATCATCCGGGCTCGTCACCATGAAGGTGGGCACAGTCATCCCTTTCCAAACATGTTCCGGCTGCAGCGCCATTTTGCCCGGATCGCTGAGCATGATGATGGCCGAAAACCGATCGTCCTCGTGAAAGCTGATGGCGCCGGTTTCCGGATGCCGCTCGCGCAGTCCTGTCGCCAGCATGGCGGACAACGTTCCCAAAGAATGTCCCGCGGTGGCCAATCGGCTTGCATCCATCTTACCGGTCAAAACCGGATACTCCTTTTGCAGAGCATCAACAGAATCCGCAATGAGGCTGAGATCGGCCGAGCGGGTCAGCACGATATTGTGCATATCCTCTTCACCGTTTGGAATACGCCCACGATTGGCGTCCACATGGTTGGGTGCAACGACAATATTTCCGGCACGGGCCCAATGACTGAGAACAGGGTCATACATGTCTTTGGAGGAGAATGTCCCGTGGGAAAATACAACAACCGGGAACGGCCCTTCCCCTTCGGGCACAAAGATTTTGGCAACCACGTCCCGTTCTCCAGTGGAGAGCGTGACATCATCAAGAATAGAAACATTGTATTTCAAAAGCGATTGGGCATCGACGGCTTCTTCACCACACGCCGCAACCGCCAAAAGGAGGAGACCCAAGACAATGCGTCGGATAAACACAGCCACAACAATCATTGAATGGTCCTCCCCTCTAAGCCGCGTGGATCACGCGACCATTTTGATACGTCTCTTCAACCCTTCAACATGATCAGACACCGAACGGGACGTTGCGGCCCACCCTTTAGTCTCTTGCAAAGCCGTCATCCATGATCTTACGCGGTGACATTCATCGGGAACCGTGATGCCCCAAAGCTCCGTATAGGCAGGAAACCTTTCCATCCAAGGCAGGAACTGAATATCCACCAGTGACAAATCGGCTCCAAACCAAAAAGGGCCGTCACCGCTGAATTTGCCGAGACCTTCAGCTTCCATAAAGCGGAAACAATCCTGCAATTTTGCGATCTCTTTCTTCTGCTTATCCGGATCGTTGTGCAATGTGGAAATGGCCCAGCTCGCCGACGAATAATAATTGTCGGCATAGTGCATCCAGATTCGCGCCTGGGCCCGCAAGTAGAGGTCCGACGGCATCAAAGGGATTTCCGGAAATACATCATCCAGATATTCGTTGATGATCGCTGATTCATAAAGCACATGATCGCCATGCTGCAGGCACGGCACTTTGCCGTAGGGCGAAACTTTCAAGAACCAATCCGGTTTGTTGCCGAGCTCAATCTCAGTTCGCTCAAAATCGAGGCTCTTTTCCGCAAGAGTGATACGCGTACGCTGAGCAAACGGACAGGAGGCGTAACTATAAAGGTGCAAGGCACTCATGCGGCTTCCTTTGCGATTTAAATCCTCACTCAACGGTTACCATGAACCCATCGGATCATCCCTGCAAGGCATCGAAATTCTTTTTGACCTTCGGAAACTCACGGAACGCCATATAGGTCAAGACCACGGCAATGGTATCAAAAATCACCACAGCCCAAATCAGAGAGTAGTTCAATTTATTGGGATCCGCGAAAATCGTGTCGGTCATCCAGCCAACAAAGGGCGGGCCCAAGCCGAGCCCAACCAAATTCAATGACAACTGATAAAGCGCGCCCATTTGCGCACGCATGCGATTGGGGGTAATGGCCTGGATCAAGGACCCGGTCGGACCGGAGCAGATGGAGCCGAAGAAAAAGCTGAAGCCGAGAAAGAACGCTGCCAACTCCGCCGTCGGCATCAAAGGTGCGGCCACGCCGGGTGGGATCAGTCCCAAACAGCCAATCCACAAAGTGCGGCACTTAGCATTGGTATCGCCCCGCTTTTCCAACCAATCAGATAGGTAACCGCCGGCAAAAGCGCCGGCAGGGCCGCCAATGATGACAGCCAGACCAATGAGATATCCGGCTTCAGCCAATCCTGTGCCGAAAGAGCGCGAATAGAACGTCGATGTAAATGTAATGATGCCGTAGATCGAAACGGAAGTCGCGCCGTAGCCCACAAAGACATAGGTAAAGATCTTCCAATGTTTGGAAACATAGGCCCACATTTCATTGAAGGGTACAGACTCGGCTTGGGACTTAGCGACGCCGCGACGCTGCGGCTCCTTGATGAAGAGGCACAGTAAAACAACCGGCACACCCAATAGACCAAAAAAGATAAAGACGCGGCCCCATTCACTGATCTCGCCGAAGAACGGCAGGTTCATCGGTCCCATACTGGAGAAAAACTGAATGACCGCAGCGCCGCCGATAAAGGAAAGACCGATTCCAGCGGTGACACCGATTGAGAAAACACCGACCGGCAAGGCGAGTTTTTTCGCGGGGAAGTAATCAGCCATGATGGAATAGGCCGAAGGGGACAAAGCCGCCTGGCCGATACCGACACCCATCCGGAAAATCGAAAGGCTCAAAATGCCGCGGACCGCGCCCGTCAGAAATGTCATAAGGCTCCAAAAGGCGACACCGGCGATGACAATCAGCTTACGGCTTTTGGCGTCGGCAAGTCGGGCGATCGGCAGCCCCATCAAACAATAGATAATGGTGAAAGCAGGCCCGACCAAAATTCCCGCTACCGTATCGCTGATCACGAAATCCTGCCGGATAGCCGGCAACAGGAAACTCAAGAGGGTGCGGTCCAACAAGGACAGCGTGTTGGCCAAGGCCAAAACGATCACCGCATACCAAGCAACCGTCGACGGCGGCCAAGGTTCTTGAACGGGAGCGGATTGCGCCTGATCAGTCATAAATTGATTTCCTTTTCAGCCCTAAGATGAGGACGGCAGAAGAGATTTAATTTTGGCGATGAGGGCATCGAAATTCTTTTCGGGCATTTGTCCAGGCGCCACACGCCGAACGACAATACTGGCAACCAAAAGCCCAGCATTGAGCACCCCAATCAAGACAAATGGCGCGCTTGGGTCTATCGAGTCAAAGAGGCGGCCACCAACCGCACTGCAGACCAGAATGCCGATGGCACCTACCATATTGAACATACCGACCACGGCGCCGCGCTCTGCGGTGGGTGCCTCCTGACCGATCAATGTGGTGGCGCCGAAAAACGCGCTGATCTGTCCGAATCCCAACAGAATCAGAAACGGCATCGCAGAAGGCGCGAGAATATCATCCACCAAACCCATACATGCATAGCCCAATGTCGCCATGAACATGCAAAAGGCAAGGCCGCTGACCCGATTAAAGCGGTCCAAGAAATACCCGCAAACAGGTATCCAGATAAGGGCGGCCGTTTGTGTGGTGGCAAAAATGATGTTCGCACGGCTTGTTGCGGCAGCCGAGTCAATGCCGGCCGCATTGGCCGCATTGAACGCCCAGAGCACCAAAAAGGTTCCCAAAATCACAAGGTCTGCGCGAGCGACAAAAGCTGAGGCATAGGCAAGCGCTATGCGGGGATTTTTAGCTTCAAGGAAACCGGCTTTGGCCAATTCGATGAAGTCAGGCTGATCACCTTTGGCTTTCGGCGTCCCGCCTTTTAGAAAAATGGAATATAGAATGCCCGACACAACGCAAATGCCGAGGATGATCCAATGAGTCAATCGGCCGGCGTCGAGTGGGGTGTAACCCGCATTAACAAAAACGTTTGGCAAATTCCCAAGGCCCAGTGCGACAATAATAACACCGACCCCATTGAGCATACCCGCCACGGCCACCATCCGGCCGCGTGAATCCTCGCGGGGATAGTCCGCAACAATGGTCCCCAACATGCCTGTCGAGAGCGCCAATCCGATGGCATAAACAATACGGTAGAAGGAGAGCTCCACCACATCGCCCGCATAAGGATAGAGCACATAACCTATCCCCATACCGATAATGCCGAATGTGATCACCGGTTTGCGGCCAATGCGATCCGCAACGATCCCTGCAGCACTAAACAACAAGATCTGGGTGATTTCCGTCAAAAACACCAAGTCACCTGTAATCCGACCTCGCTCGGATTCAGGAACGTTGAGCACCTCGACAAGAACAAAGGCCGTGCTGGTTGATATAAAGGTCAGCAGGCCGATCACTGTGAAGGATGCGATAAATAGCCCTATGCAGTTCTTTTTGCTAATCCCGTCCGCCAGGTGCAAAAACCCGAACTTGACTGAAGTCGGTTGAGATAGATCTGACATAGTGCGTTCTTCCTTTTGTTGTTTTTATTCTGACTGAAGAACTCACTCAGTCTCAGGTAGCGCAAAAGCAACAAGCCAGTCGCCCATCTTTTGCGGATACATAAAGGCGTGGCCGCCTGCCGCGACGACAATAAACTGACGGCCGTCAACCTCGTAGGTCATGGGCGAAGACATAGCAGACGTAGGCACGTCGATCTCCATCAGCTCCTCACCCGTGTCCAGATCAAAGGCCCGGAACTTTTCGTCCGGGCTGGCGCCGATAAACACCAAACCGCTTGCGGTAATCATCGGGCCGCCCGCATTGGGCATGCCGTATTTCAGCGGGATCTCGAAAAGCGGCGTGTATTTGGCAATGGTCCCAAGGGTTGTCTCCCATTTCACTTTGCCGGTCGTCAGATCAAGGGCGACAAGGGCGCCCCAAGGTGGCGCGGTGCATGGCGTCATAAAGGGCGACATGAGGGGTCTTTGTTCGACTGCATATTTGGTCCCTTGAATCACGCCCGGCGGCCCGAAGGCCATGCCCGCATTGGGCACACGCGGCGCATTGGGATCAAGGTCTTCCACCGGCACCAACCGGATATAGTAAGGAATGCGGGTAATAGGGGTGATCAGCAGATTCTTGGCTTCATCAAATGCCGCCCCGCCCCAATTCATCCCACCGCCGGTTTGCGGGTAGAGCACGGTCCCTTGGGTCGTCAACGGTGTGTAGATCGAACCGTATCGTGCATTCTCAATGGCCTCGCGGCACTTGCCGCGATCATAAAACGTAAACCCCCAGGCATCGTCCGGTGAAATTTCTTGCGGCACCAATGGCGGCAGTTCGGCCGTGAAGGGTTGCGTCGGTGACAACATTTCGCCCTCGACACCATCGGTGGGCACCGGGCGCTCTTCAATTTTGAAAATTGGCTCACCGGTCTCGCGGTTGAAGACAAACACAAAACCTTGCTTGGTCACTTGGATCAGTGCCGGAATCTTTTGCCCGTCTTTTGTCACATCAACCAAAACCGGTTGGGCCGGCGTGTCGAAATTCCACACATCGTGATGCACAATTTGGAAATGCCAAACAATTTCGCCCGTTGCACCGCGCAGCGCGACAACCGAATTGGCATAACGGTTGTCGCCGGGACGGGTACCGCCGAAGAAATCAGGAGACGCGCTGGATGTGGGCAAGAACACAAGATCACGCTCTTCATCCACCGACATCATGGTCCAAACATTGGCGCCGCCGGTCGTCTGTAGGGCCAATTCCGTCCAATCCGCCGTATCGGGATTTCGATTTTCGCGTGGAACAGGATCAAAGGTCCATTTGAGGTCGCCGCTTCTGACATCAAAGGCACGCACCATGCCGTTGGGTGCACTGGAACGGCGGGATTTGGAATTTGTCGTTGAACCGATCACCAAAGTGTCGCCGACAACAACCGGCGGGGTATAGGTTTGAACGGCCTTGGTATCTGTGGCGGGCTGCGCCGCATCAATCATCGGCTCGACATCCACTTCGCCCGCAACGCCGAAGCCATCACAGAGCGTTCCGTCGGTGGCATCGACCGCGAGTAGGCGGCGGTCATTGGTATTGGAATAGATGCGATGACGGCATTGGGCGTTGACGTCCGCCTCTGTGTCTTCCCAATAGGTCACCCCGCGGCACTTGTATGAGGTCCCCGGACGGCCGATCTCAATGTCCGGATCATAGGCCCAGTTTTCTTCACCGGTAACCGGATTCAGCGCGATGATCTTGTTAAAGGCTGAACACAGGACCAAATGGCCGCCTGCCGCTTTGGGCAGCAAGATGGGCGTGACGTGAAAGCCGCTGAAACGCACCTGCATATCCGGACGATTGACGTCGCCGGTCCGATAGACCCAGGCTTGCTCCAAATCTGCGACATTGGATTTGTCAATTTGCGTGAGCTCTGAATAGCGGCTGCCGCCGATATCCCCGCCATAGTGAAGCCAGTCTTCGGCCGCAGCGGGCCAAGCGGTGAGGGCCGCACATACAACCAACACGCCCAAACGTCTCAACATACCAATTCCCCGTATGACACTTTGTTGCCTGCAGCCTCATCAATTTCGCCTCCAGGGTCAATCTGAAGCGAGTGGTTTGGCGCATTCCATGAACGTCCAATCTCAGGCTTGTCCTATGCGCGAACAGGACAATGCGGCTCTAAAAACCCCAAAAGGCTGAGAAATATCGACCGTTCAGCGGCAAGGAAGGCCGGTGGACTTTGCCGTGCTTAGCAATGATGATAGCTGAGGATCAACACGAGTCCCTGGGGAGATGAACGCATGTATCCTTTGCGCCGAACACAACGCATCATAGCAATCGGCCTCTGCGCCATTGGCCTGACGGCATGCCAAAAGGTCTCACCCCTCTTCGCACCACCGGATCCCGCGAGCTTCAAATCGGCTACAGGGCCCTACAGTGTCGGCTTTGTGGAATCTTTGACACTTCCCTATGAAGCCCAAGACAAAGATCTTTTGATCCAAGTCAGCTATCCGAAAGAGCAAAGCGCGCCCGCACCATTGATTGTGTTTTCCCACGGCGCTCTGTGTTCCAAAAATACCTATTCCAGCATCGTCAATCATTGGGTCAGCCATGGCTATGTTGTCATCGAACCGACCCACCTTGATTCGGCGACACTGGGGAAAACCCAGTTTATGGAATTGGGCCGGATATCCGATACCAGGCCCGGTGATATGTCTTTCATTTTGGATTCCTTGGACGAGATCGAATCCACGATTCCGGAATTGGCCGGAAAGATCGACCGGTCCCGTATTGCCGCCTCCGGTCACTCTATGGGGGCAGCGACGGCACAACGCGCCACAGGTTTGGATACACGAAACGCAAAGGGCAGCGTCGAGTCCTTAACGGATGAGAGATTTGATGTGGCGCTGTTGCTCAGCGCGCCCGGCACCATGTCGAACATTCCGGACGATTCTTGGGGTGAATATGAAATTCCGATGATGATGTCGACCGGCACCAAAGATATCACGATGACCAATAAGAACCGGCCTGAAGGTTGGGCCTGGCGGCTTGGATCATTCGAGCTGACACCGCGCGGCGACAAATATGTTCTGATCACGCAAGAGATGGATCACTTTTTGGGCGGTCACATTTGCCGGCCCGAAGGCGATAAAGGCCCGGACGATGATGCCCTCGCCATTGTTGGCGGAACCACGACAGCGTTTCTGGATGCCTATCTTAAAGACGACAAAGCCGCCAAACGCTTCATTAGAAGCAATGCGGTCAATGATTTGTCCGATGGCCGCGCAGAACTAAAATCGAAATAGGTCTATTCGACCAACAGCACTTCATTTGAGGACGTGCCCACCGACATTGCGGCACGGGCAGAGACACGGTCGTCAATATAGGCGCGGATATCTGAAGAGGTCGCGTCCGGTGCTTCTAGAACAGCCATATGGCCGACACCGTCATAAATCTTCAACTCGACTTCGGCATTTTCCATCATATCGATCAATTGGTAGGCTTGGTTGACCGGCACCACCGGATTTGCGCCGCCCCACATAATGATTGTGGGTGTGGTTATCTTTTTCATCAGTGCAGGGATATCTCCGGAGATATATTGCCGCATGCGCGCAATCTCAGCCTTCCGCTGATCTTCACGCAATTGCATATCGTGCCAACGGTCAATCGTTTCTTCGGTCAGCTTGGTCTTATCGCCGAAGCCCGCATTCAACATGCCGGAAAACATGAGGCGCGGTGTAACATACTGCAAAATGCCTGCGCCGGGGGGCAGCTCCAAAGGTTTGTTGGGATCCTTAATGCGCGTGTTCAAAACACCGGGGCTGACCAAAACAAGATCGTTCACGCGATCAGAGTGTTTCGCCGTAAAATGCATAGAGACGGTGCCGCCCATGGATGTCCCGCCGAGTATCATGTCTTCGACGCCCAATTCATCAAGGAGCAACTCCATGAGTTCAACGGTGCGTCCTAAGGTATAATCCCCAGACGGATCTGGCCCCGTCAGTCCATGACTGGTCATGTCAAACCGGATCACCCGGTACTTATCTTTCAGTGCCTCCGCCCAGGAATCCCACATGATCAGGCTGGCCCAATGGGCATGAAGCAAAACGATCGCAGGGCCCTCACCCTCGTCACGGTAATGAACCCTGACGCCATCGATGTCCATAAATTGAGATTCAGGTACGGCGTATTTGGCTTCAAGTTCAGCGGCAGGAATATCTTGGTACATCCACGCGCCCACCGCGAATGCAAGAATGCCGGTGACCAAAAGTCCCAGCAATGCGAAACCCAGAATCCTCACCCAAACCTCCCCAACGGATTAGCTTTAAAGCATAACATGAATAGCTTTGTTTTGGGTGTAACTTAACAGCTCTTCCAAACATTCTTCGCCGCCAAGCCCGCTGTTTTTCCAACCCCCAAAAGGTGTACCGACATAATGTTGTGCAACCCCGTTGATCCAAACGTAGCCTGTTTCTAAAGCTTTGGCGGTTGTCATGGCAGCATTCAGATCATTGGTCCAAACGGCCGCCGTGAGTCCAAACTCGCTATTGTTGGCAATCGCGATAGCCTCGTCCTGATCGCGCCACTTCAGAATGGATTGGATGGGTCCAAACACTTCCTCATGTCCGATCCGCATATCCATAGTCACGTCGGCAAACAGAGTCGGGCGAACCCAATAACCCTTTTGGAACATATCACCGTCCGGCCGCTCACCACCGGAGACCAGCCGTGCGCCGTCTTTCTTTGCGGAGTCAATAAAGTCGAGGACACGTTCGAAATGGGCTTTATTGTTGACCGGGCCCATTTCCGCTGATGGGTCAAGTGGATCACCCAGTTTCACCGCATCGACGCGCTCTTTCATACGCGCAATGACGTCTTCGTAAATCGACTCATGCAGCATGAGTCTCGACACCGATCCGCAAGATTGTCCGGCCCAGGAATAATTCATGCCCGCAATCGCTGCATCGACCACTTTGTCGAGATCCGCATCGGGGAAGACAATCATCGGATTTTTGCCGCCCAGTTCCAGCGTAATATGCTTCACTGCGGTTTCCGCCGCCGATCTTTGGATGGCAAGACCGGTGGGGACGGACCCGGTGAAACCGATGCGATGAACATCTGCATGGCGCACCAATGTGTCCCCGACAGGCAACCCGTATCCCGATATGATATTCACGACACCCGCAGGCAAAATTTTCTGACACATCTCGGCCAGCAAAGATCCGGACAACGGGCTTTGCTCCGGCGTTTTCAATACCACGGTGTTGCCGGCCACGAGCGGTGCCGCGATATGTGCGCCTGCAAACATAAAAGGATGATTGAAGGGTACGATCCGACCGACAACACCGTAAGGCTCGCGCACGCTGAAGTGAAAATTGTCCGGGGTGGCCGGTACGCTCTCACCTTTCATCTCGGAAGCCAATCCGGCGAAAAATTCCAAATAACCGGCAGCAATCTGCACGTCGCCACCCAGTTTAGCGATCGTGTTGCCGGTATCGCGCGCTTCCATTTCCAGGATTTCATCGGCACGGGCCCGGAACTCTGCGGCCAGCTGACGCAAAAGCGCGCCTCTTTCAAAAACAGATCTCTTTTTCCAATCGAGCTGCGCTTGCTTAGCAGCAGCCACCGCGCGATTGACATCCGCGGCCGACCCGGAGGGAACGCGGCCGATCACCTCCTCATTGGCGGGGCTGAGGGACTCAATCCATTCACCGCTTTCACTTTGACACAGCTCACCTGCGATCAACATCAAACGATCGCCGTATATCAATCCCATCTTGGTCTCCGGATTTAGCTTTCATTCGAGGGCCGGTCAGGGGCATGTCCGGCGCCGATTTCGGCCTTGGAATAAAGCATGAAGGGGCGCGCAGCGCCATTTATCTATGCGTTGTCTTATTGGTGGATTTTGGCCCTTAAACCAAGCCGTCGAGCTCGCGCCGGACATCCTCCGGTGGTGCCCAGGTGCCGCCACGCACATTCTGCTCAACCTGCTCCGGGGTGGTGGCGCCGGCAATCACACTGGCGACGGCGGGTCTGTGGACAAGCCATCCCATGGCAACGGTCACCATATCCTCACCAATGCGTTCACACAGCTCCCGCAGTTTGGCTACGGCCCCTGCGCTCGCATCGGTCATGAATGTCGAGGCGATACGGTCGCCCCAAAGATCAAAGCGTGAGCCCTTTGGGACTTCGCTGTCTGGCATGTACTTTCCGGTCAGCAAACCGCTTTCCAAAGGAAAGAACGGCAATATGCCGACTTCCAATTTTTCGCAAACAGGCACGAGGTCATCCTCAATGTCGCGAGTGATCAAACTATAGCGGTTCTGTGCGGAGACAAATTGAGACAGCCCATTTGCAGACGAACATGTCGCAGCATCCGTCAGAAGCGCGCCGCTGAAATTGGATGACCCGATATGCCGCACTTTTCCCTGACTCACCAAATCTTCGAGCGCCCGCAACGTTTCTTCAATCGGCGTGACACCGTCCGGCTTATGATACTGATACAGATCGATATAGTCCGTTCCCAACCTTGTGAGGCTGGCCTCCACAGCCGACATGATGAAATCTTTGGATCCGCCATCTTTCGGTGCCGGTCCGTTCATAGCGCCGCCGAACTTTGTGCCGATCAAAACATCCTTGCGCTGCTTGCCCAAGGCGCGGCCCAGTAAGGTTTCTGAATTGCCGCGATCCCCCTCGTAAACATCAGCCGTATCAAAAAAATTGATCCCAAGATCGAGGGCACGAGAGACAACAGCATCAGTACCCTCTTGGCCGAGTTTCAGACCAAAATTGTTGCACCCCAAGCCGACCACGGACACATGCAAATCGGATTGCCCAAGCTGACGCCGTTCCATGTTCAAAGCCCTTTATTGTTCGGGGTTATTGGTCGTCGAATTGAATACCGACATTTGCGGTTTTCATATAATCCTCGGCCATCTGCATAAGACCGGCTGCAAGATCCATGGACTTCTCACCCGCCTGCATGCCGTAGAGTTCCATCAATATGGTTTGCCAGATATTGCGCATGTTGGGATAGAGACCCTTCTCAAGACATGCATCGGTTCCCGCATCCAGCAGATCCGAACGGGCCTCAACAAATGCCTGAAATGTTTTGCGCAATTCATCAATATTCTGAACACTCATGTCCTTACTCCCAATGGTGGCACTGCCGTTGCCAATCAATAGCTTGACCCACACTAGGCTCATCAAAGTTCAGCGCCAAGACCAGAGGGGCGCGTAGCCGCATATCGCACTCGCCAGACTTTTTGGCTCTGATATAGTCTGGCCTCCAGCTTGGGGGAGAGAGATGCTTGTCAGGAGTCTGTTGATCGCATTGTTCGCGATTTGGAGCGGCAATGCCGTCGCCAACGAAATAAAGCTGTCCGTCACCGAAGGAACGAATTTCGGCGTCACCCAATCGGCAGACGGCAAGCGTCTGGTGATGGACCTGTTGGGCTCTCTTTGGCTTTTGGAGAAAGAGGGCGGCGCAGCAAAACGGCTCACGGACCCTGCAAAGATAGAAGCAAGACTGCCGCGATGGTCTCCTCGTGAGGCTGAGATCGCATTTCAAGGATTTAAAGACGGCTTTTGGCACATCTTTGTGTTCGACCTTGAAGACGAGACAATTCAACAACTCACAAGTGGATCCATCGACCATCGCGGCCCGCATTGGCACCCGGACGGCGAGCGATTGGTGTTTTCGTCTGATCGCGACGGCCCGGAAGCAATTTACGAGCTTTCCCTGGAAACTTTGGAAATCTCACCGCTGGTGAGCAAAGCCTCCGCAACATATGGCCCTGTTTGGTCTCACAGCGGCGATACTCTCGCCTATACGGAAGCCGGCCGATCGGGCCAAAAGATCATCCTTCGTGATCGTGAAGGGTTGGAGCGTGTCTTGTTGGAGCGCCCGGGAAATCTTGACGGTGTGAGCTGGCACCCCAATGACACAAGCATCACCTTTGTGCAGACAGCGAATGAAACCACGGCGATGTTTTTGGCGGACCTCAGCCGAGACGGCGTGCTGCAAATCAGCGATCCGGATGATGATGTTTTTCCCTTTTCCAGTGTTTGGGACACGGAACAAAATCTAATCTATACCGGAGATGGAAAGATCAACACGCTGGCCCTCAATACGTTTGCACAAGATACGATCCCTTTTGAGGCGGAAGTGACTCTCAATCGGCCGGACTATAATCGCAAAAGCCACGATCTGACGAACCCTGAACCTCAACCGGTCAAGGGCTTTTTGGGACCGGTACTGTCACCGGACGGGTCCCGGCTTGCCTTTACCGCACTTGGCGACATTTGGCTGCAAACCTTCGGAGGCGAGCTGCAGCAAATCACCAACTCACCCTTTGTCGAGTTTGATCCAAGTTGGTCACCTGACGGCCAATCGCTGATCTATGTATCCGATGCCAACGGCGTGATGGACATTTGGCGGATCGACCTTGAAACCGGTGACGCGACCCAACTCACAAAATTACAATCGGGCGCAACGGCGCCTGTCCTGTCGCCCGATGGGCAATTCGTTGCTTTTATTCAAGCGCTTGGAAATCCAGGACTGGGGCCTGCCCTGCCGGCTGTTTTGGATTTGACCACGGGAAAAAGCCGCCCATTGTCGGCGCCCCTTTGGGGGCCGGGACGCCCAAGTTGGTCTCCGGACGGGCGTTGGATCACCGTCTCTGCACAACCGGATCCGAACTCCCGGGTCCGCGAGGGCCGCAATCAGATTTTGCTGCTGTCAAAAGACGGAAAAGAGAAACGCTGGCTTGCAGCACCTTCGGGGCGTTCGCTGGCGATGCGCAATCGCAACGGTCCATTGTGGATCAGCAATGAACAGATTGTTTTTGTGGAAGGCGGTCGGTTATGGAGTGCGCGCCTATTACCCGGCGAAACAGAGATCGGTGAACAGACGCTTTTGCTTCAGCGCCCTGGTCTTATTTCCTCTATCAGCTTGAGCGCAGACAAAGAACTCATATCGTTTTTGGAGAATGAGCAGCTCAAGATCGCGCAGATGAAACAACCGCCGACGTCGGAGGAACCAGAAACTGTTTCTGTTGACCTCAATTGGACGCACGATATTCCCGTTGGTCGCAAAATTGTTCATGCGGGCAAATTGTTCGACGGCATCAGCGGCAAGTATCAAACAAACGTGGATATCGTGATCGAGGGCAACGTGATCACGGCCATTCAGCCTCACAAATCTCATAATTCATCGGTTGAGGTCATTGACGCTTCCCAACAAACCGTCATTCCGGGTTTGTTCGACATGCATGTGCATCAGCACGCGGGCCTCGGCGAGCGGCTTGGGCGCGTGTGGCTCGCCTTCGGCGTGACAAGCGTACGTGAGCCGGGCGCAAACCCATATGACGCGCTTGAGAGAAAAGAATCTTGGGCAAGCGGTGCGAGGCCAGGCCCACGGCAATTCTTTGCGGGCGGTCAACTCGACGGGCCACTCACCTATTTTGCATTCTCCCATCCCACCTCCGGCATGAATGAACTCAACATGGAACTCCTGCGCGCCGAAAAGCTGGGGTATGATTTCATCAAGACGTATATCCGCCTCAGCGACGACCACCGGCAGGCTGTTATTGAACGCGCGCACGGCTTAGGCCTCCCGGTAACGGCGCACGACTTTTTCCCGGCTGCGTCATTTGGTGGCGACGGTGTTGAACATATGCGCGGCACAAGCCGGCGGGGGTTTTCCCCGAAGCTGAGCAACACCAACCGTGCTTATGAAGACGTGGTGAAGGTGATCGGCGCCGCGAGCATGACCCAATCGCCCACGCTGGTGGTGCGGGGCGGCTTTGCCCTGCTGGCCAAAACAGACTCCTCCATTCTGCTCAACCCGCAATACCAATCTCTCTATCCGACCGGTCAGCGAAAAATGATGGAAGGTATGGCGTTCGGAATCGCCGGCAATCTCGAGCGCGCGCGCATCAGGCTCGACCGGCACTTTGCAGATGTCCGCAGATTGCAAGAGAATGGCGCACGGATCGCTGCAGGCACGGATGTGCCGATCGTCCCCTACGGTCTGTCATTGCATGTTGAACTACAGCTGCTTCAAGAGGCAGGGCTTACCCCGGCTCAGGTCCTGCAAAGCGCAAGCCTGAATGCGGCCCAAAGCTTGGGCGTGGACAATTGGCTCGGCAGTTTAGAAGTCGGGAAATTGGCAGATCTGGTGATCCTCAACGGCGATCCGCTCACGACGGTCCGCGACACAAGAAATGTGTCAGCGGTCATAAAAAACGGTCATATCTATGAAGTTGACGCGCTGATTGCACCCATGACCGGCCCCGCCCCGGGGGGTCAGAATTAGTTGCCGGCCGTCATCGCGTCGGACGCTGTGTTGAAGTTGTCGGCGATCAATTGGCCGGACCCTTGAGCTCCCGCAACGATTGCCACGCTGATCAAAGCGGCAATGAGACCATATTCAATGGCCGTCGCTCCGGATTGATCGGTCAAAAAACGCTTCACCAACTGAGACATAAGCCGCTCCCAACGCCAAATTCGGCACTTTGTCAGCACTCACTGTCAGCAAGACTAATTTGGAGTCGTGAACAAAGGATCAAATAAAAGGTTACAAAGCTGTACTTGTCCCGATCTGGGACAAGATCATGCTATTTTTCACATCTCAGCTCTAGGTAACCGCCCTTCATGCTGATCCTACTTCGGTCCAGGCGTCCACTCGTAATTCGGATTCTCCGGCGGCACCTGCTCTGCATAGGCCGCCCAGGTTTCTTTCGGCTTTCCGTCGTCCCAATCGTCACAGGGCTCCAGATAATCCGGATGGTTCTTTTCCAAATACGCCAAAAGCTTCGGCGGAATGTTGGACATGCCCTCAGTATCTTCTTTGAAAGAATGAGACCGTCCCATCATTTTCCCATCGGCGAATTCCGTACCGCCCATTTTCATCCAAGGCCAAAATTGAGACAGCCTGGTAAATCCGGAATAAAAGCGGGCCGTCGGATTGGAACGATCTTCCAACTCATCCCGATTGATATAGAAAACAAAGTGCTCCGAGGGATTAATCTCCGGACCGGTCGATGCACGCGGCCAACCTTCTTGTGTCACCGGATTGGTATATTCGTGCCGGTAGTCCCAGGCCAGGTGGATCATTGAGCCCTGTCTCTCAAACGGCATGATAAACGGCGCTGTTCCGTCTTCACGCACTTTGGTCGTTGCCTCATTGATCAACGTCTTTTTATCACCTTCTTTCCCGTGAGAGACGATCGGCATGTCCAGTGTCAATTCACCGCGAACGCGGTCATTTAGAAAGATGAAAACTTCAAGATTTTCCTCTGTATAGGGATTATACCAACTCTCCAGAATTTCGCCGGTGGACAGATCCGTAAAGAAGTTTCCTTCTTTCCCTCTCAGCCGTATATGTCCATTGTCCAAGAGCTTGCACTGCAAATTGCCAAATCCGGTATATCCGAACAACGGCTCCATGCGGCGTGTTCCGATCGAGGCAAACAAGATCCCTTTCCACGCGGAATAAACCGGTTTGTCTGCATAGGTGCCCCATGTTTTGCCGAAGGCATAAACATTGTCTTTCGGATCGTCGAAGTTCAGCCCACCGGTGCTGGCGGCAAGAGCATTTTCAATCGGCGATCCCATGCTGAGAGCACCTGCGGCAGCAGCCGTCCCACCAAATTGCAGAACACCGCGGCGAGACATCAAACTGTTATAGACAGACTGAAATTCCATTGCATCCTCCCAAATGAACAACTCATTTGAGCCTAATCGGGGGTCACAGAGGCGGCAAGCGAAACCGTCGCATCAAAGTACGGCTGATCACTCGGCGAACACGACAGAGCCGGAGAGACAAACGCGGCCGGTTTCATTGGAGGCCCAGAGATCGGCACCATTGAGCGCATCGTTCACACGCCCCGAAAGGCGAATGTATTGCCCTTCAAACAAAGGTGATCGCGCCTGAAACCTGAACTTGGAAACCGTGCGTCCGGGATTTGCCTGCAAACACGCATTCAACATCTTTATCGCAACAAATTGACCATGAACGATCAAACGCGGATAGCCCTCGACCTCCTGCGTGTAGGGCAAATCATAGTGGATACGATGCGCATTGAAAGTGAGCGCCGAAAAGCGGAAAAGATGCGTGGTCTGAGGGTGAAAAATCTCATCCCAGTCGCCGGCATCCGCTTTGATTGTGGAAGACTGAGTCTTAGACTGATCGGCATCGTCCCGATAAACATAGGTGCGAGTCTCCTGCAACATGGCCGTGCCCGCCGCCTCAACGTTATAGGTCACCTCGACAAAGATCAGACGCCCAGTCGATCCGGATTTTTCGTAGACATTTTGAATGGTTGTGTTGGCACTCACCTCATCCCCCACTTTGAGAGGGCGGAAGATCTCAACCTCGGAGCTGGCAAAAAGGCGCCGCGGCAAATCCACCGGCGGCATAAAGTTTCCTCGTCTGCCGTGACCGTCCCGGTCGATATCTTGCTGTGGCGCGCGGGGCTGAAACAGCATCCAGTGCCAGAGCGGCGGGAGTTCTGCGCCGGGATCGGGCCAATCTCCCGTTCCGCTCAGCAAAGCATCCATGGCAGCAAAGGAACGCGGGTCGACATAGTCTGGCACCTGCGCGGTACGTCCAATCCACTTTTCGTACACGCCAAATTCCTCATGCTTGCACCAACAAAAAGGCCCGGCATCTTTGACGACCGGGCCTTTAGTTTAATTGTGATCAAGCGCTGTGTCAGTAGGACACGGCCAATTTCCCGAAATGGGCTCCTTTGGCGATCTCAACAAGCGCCTTCGGCAAATCGTCAAACCCAAATGTGTCACTGATGACGGGTTTGATGTTGTTGTCCGCAATGCATTTCAGCATAGCTTCATAGTCGGCCCGGTGACCGACGGTCTGACCGTGAAGATGGAGGTTTTTGCCTAAAAGGGGCAAGAGAGCCAATTCCGTACTGATACCTGATAGATTCCCGATGATGGAAATGTGACCGCCAACGTTACACGCCGCGATCGAATGGGCCAATGTGTCACCGCCGCCGATTTCGACAACGGCATTTACGCCGCCCCCGGTGATTTCAGCAACCTTGTTTCCCCATTCTGCCTCTTGCGTATAATTGATCGTGAAATCGGCACCCAGGTCTTTGACTTTCGCCAGTTTGTCATTGCTGCTCGATGTGGCCACGACTTTGGCTCCAAGCGCTTTGGCGAATTGAAGCGCAAACAAGGAGACGCCGCCTGTGCCTTGAACCAAGACCGTATCGTCCGATTGCACATTGCAATTGGTGGTCAGCGCGCTCCAAGCCGTGAGTGCAGCGCACGGCAATGCGGCCGCTTCGGTATAGCTGAGAGAATCGGGAAATTTAACAACGGCACTTTGCGCATAGACGCCAAACTCGCGGGCCACGCCGGGCACTTCACAACCGCCGCTCACGCCGCGTTTATCCCATGTACCCAATCCGTCATCCCAGAGCGGAAAGAAAAGCGGTGTCACCCGATCGCCCACCTTTAGATCCGTCACGCCGTCACCGACGGCCACCACATCTCCGGCGCCGTCAGAGAGCGGAATCAACGGCAGGTTCAGATTGGGATTGTACCAACCATTGGCAATCATAAAATCGCGGTAATTGATGGATGCCGCTTTTAAGTCCACCAACACTTCACCCGGCCCCGCCGTGGGTGCTTCCACGTCTTCCAGAGTGATCTTTTCCAGACCGAATTCATTCAAATGCCAAGCTTTCATGGCCAATCTCCTTCGCGGCGCACCACAGTCGCTCCGTGATGTCCGTTCATGTTCAGACAACTGGACGTTAGCAATACGCGAAGGCGGCGGCGTGTCAATGCAATCACACGCGCTGAGAGCGAGTGCTCCCACGGACCGGTCAGGTCATTGGCGAAAGAGCGAAAAATGAAAAAGGCGGCTGGGAAACCCACACCGCCTTTTTTGAACTCCTACCGGTCAACTGGACTTTAAGGAGCGGCCTCCTCATAACAGGCAATATCGTAAATTCCGGAACCGTCGCGCAAATGCTTGATATTCTTTTGGTAGTCTTCGGACTGATAAAAGCCCTTGAGCTTGTCCATGGTCTCAAACTTGGTCACCACAAGAACTTTTCCCTTTAGCGCATCGCCCTCAATGTTTTCGGTTTCAGGACCGCGCACGACATATTGTCCCTCATGCTTTTTGAGCAATTGCTCAGACAAAGCGATGTATTTTTTGAAATCATCATGGGGATTTGTCACTTCGCAAACTGAAACCAGATAGGCAGCCATGGTCCACTCCGAATGAATGTGAGCGTTAGCCTGCCCCAACTCCGGCCGAACACAAAACGATTTTGTTTTAGAAAGACAAGATCGACCGCAGGCTGGCAGTCATTTTGGGACGCTCAGCCCATTCCGAAATGATCAACAATGAAGTCGGCGATTTCGGAAATGCTGTCCGGTTGAAAGGTCGGCAGCTCGGACTCTATTTTTTCCTCACAAACCAATGCCTTGATGTTGGCATCCGTCAATGACAAAACCGGTCCGTCCGTTGTTTTGCGGCGCACTTCGATCTTATCGTGCGACCAAGATTTGAAGCCTTCTACAATCACCAAATCGACCGGAGAAATACGCGTGAGCAAATCATCCAATGTGGGCTCCTGCTCATCCCGCCGCTCATGCAAGAGCGCCCAGCGAGCCGAAGATGCCAGAACAACTTCATGGGCACCCGCCTGACGATGATGATAGGTGTCTTTTCCCGGTCGATCGAGATCTACCGAATGATGGGTATGTTTGATCGTCGACACGCGAAATCCTCGATCGATGATTGCACGCACGAGAGCACTGACAAGTCGCGTTTTCCCGCTATTTTTCCAGCCCACCACGCCGATGACATGCATCAGAATTGATCTTTCAATAGTTTCTGCGCCCTGGTCAGGTCCGCCTGTGTGTTGATATTCAAGAACCAGTGGCCCGGATCTTTCTCGGCCATGTCGACCTCCAGCACCACAGCTCTGTGGCACCACTCTTTCACGGATCTCAGCCCGGCGTCATAAACTGCCGCCGTCAAATCCGCAAGCTGATCCCGTCGCCAAAGCGCGCAAAGCGGATGCGGCTGACCACCTATCACGGGCATGACAATCGCGGGGGGCATTTCGTGCGCGTCGAGCTCAGATGCCAATATCTCAATCAAGCCGCCGGGAATAAAAGGCGTATCTCCGGAGACCACGAAGATCCAAGCCCCGCCCGGATCCTCTGCCTCAGCCCAAGCGAAACCGGCGCATATGCCCGCCAAGGGACCGCAATCAGGCAGTTTGTCTTGGACGATAGGAAGTTGGAGAAATGAGAAGCGCGCAGGATCGCCATTGGCGTTGAGGGCAACGGCCGACACCTTATCGCCCAGCCCCTCAAGTGTATGCTGCACAAGCCGCTTACCGGCCAAAGGCAAGAGGCATTTATCGATACCGCCGAGGCGCTCCGCACGGCCGCCCGCCAAAATGACACAAGGGGGCACAATGGCCCCCTTGTCGGATTGTTTGTCTTGAGATTTAGGGTTTGTTGATTCCACGAAGATACTCAACGATCCCGGTAAGCTCTTGTTCTTCCAACCAATCAAATGGCGGCATCAGCTCACCTGTTACGGACGCCGGATCATTCTCTTCACGACCGATCACCAAGAACTCTGACAATTCTGCGTCATTCAAATTGGCTACGAACGTGCTCGCCACCAAATCCACGCCAAGTCCCTCGGCGCCGCGGCCGTCTTCGCCATGACAGGCCGAACAATAATCGGCGTAAAAGATATCCCCATCAAGGCTTGCGACTTGGCGCTCTTCAACTTCGATTGTTCGGTTGCTCCAGCCGAAAGCAGCCGGCTGTTCATATTGCCGCCAGTTCGACCGTGCGGTCTCACCGGACGCCCCGGTCAAGGTCAGCTCTGATGCGCCCACATAGGCCGCTGTGCCGAAGAACCCGGCGACGATGGCAAGACCGACAGCACCGAAATGCTGGGCCCGCTCCAACTTCAATCCGGGGATCGAATTAATCAAAACCACAATCAAGATGGCCGTACACACAATAATCGTAATCTGGAACACGTAAATCAATACCTCCGGTGACCAAATGCTGCCCGCTTCAAAGATGCCGGCAGCTTTACTTGCAACATCCGGCGGTAAAACGCCGAGTGAGAAATAGCTGATATCTGCTTCGTAGAAGTCTTGTACGGCCGTAAACAAGCTGGCGATCAATGCATAGCCGATCGCATAGCCCGATTGCCGTAAGGTGCCGATCAATCCGGACGCCAAAGCCGCTTGATTAGGCGGCACCGAATTGATGATCATGGTGTTGTTGGGCGAGAAGAACAATCCTGTGCCTGCCCCGATCAAGACCATCGGCAATATGAAGTCGAAAACACCGGAATCGGCGTTGATCATCAGCATCGACAGATAACCAACGACACATAAGAGCGCGCCTGCAAAACAGAATTTCTCCGGTCCGAACTTGTCCGCATAGGTTCCGATTTTGGGGCTGATGATGGCGGTGACGAGCGCCGATGCGCACATATAAAGACCCACATCCCATGCCCGGATCTCAAGCCCTGCTTGTAAGACCAGCGGATAGATAAACAGATGCACCGGAAAGCTTGCAAACAAAGCCGCAAAGGCAATCGACGCCATGGTGAAGCGGCGGCTTTGTTTAAACAGATTGAAGTCCACAAGCGGGTCGGGACTCTTCTGTTCCTGCCGGTAAAACAGCGCAAAGACGACAATGCCGACGAACAAGATTGCCCAAATACTCAAATCCAAATGATTGTCTTCCACCGGCAACCGGTTGAGACCAAACAACAGGCCAAAGAAACCAACCGTCAAAAGGATCGCACCGGTCAAATCCATGTGCTCGCGTTTCTTGAGCGGCACCAAAGCGGTTTTGGTACCGAAGACAAAGAGCACAATCATGACGGCGAGAGCCGCAAAAGGAATACGCGCCCAAAAGATCGCCGTCCAATCAAACGCATCGAGCAAATAGCCGGCAAAAACCGGTCCGCCGACAAACCCCAGAGCGTTGGCCATTTGCAGAATGCCCAATGCTTGTCCTCTTTGATTGGCGGGATAGATCTGCGCCGCAATCGCAAAGGTCGCGGGCAAGAACATGGCCATACCAAGCCCTTGAAAGATCCGTAAGGTCACAAGTGTCAGAATGTCCGGCGCCCAGGCGCACAAAGACATACACACCGAATAGAGAACGGTTCCAATCTGGAACAGGCGGATATGACCGTGGGTTTCCCCCATGCGGGAGAAAAACAACATCGGACCGGTGGCGGCGATCAAGTAGCCCAAGGCCACCCAAACCACCACGCTCGTGCTGGTTTGCAGCTTGTCGATCATATCGGCCGCCGCAATGGGCACGAAACTGGAATCCAAAGCCGCCAAGACGGTGGAGACGATCAGCGCGCACATAATTAATGTGCGCCGCGCGCTTGTCATATCACTGGGATCAATTGCCGGAGCAGCTTGCGTTGCACTTGTCATTAAAATGTCCGTACGTCAGGAATATTGAAAAGGGACTTCCACTCTTTCGCGATCAAAAGATCCATCAACTCAGAGTCCTGACCGTCTTTCTTTTTGGCCATCTCATCTTGGATCGTCGCAAGGGCCGTTTCCACAGTGGGTCCAAAGAGATACTCCATATATTCGAGCGGCACACGATAGCCGTCATCAATCTCGCCGTTCTCCTTAAACTTCGGCGGCAAAATCGGCGGAACATAGAATACATTGGGCTCCGTGCCGAATTCCGCATGCAGCGGCAAAGCGACTTTCCACTTGTTGACCAATAGGTCGATCGGACCGCCTTCGTCATCAACGAAACCGACAAAGCGCAACCGGCCCGGACATTGACGGGCGCAAGCCGGCGGAACGCCCTGCTCGACCCGCGGGAAACAGAAAATGCACTTCTGAGATTTGCCCGTTACCATGTTGAAATAGACTTTGTCGTAAGGACAGGCTTTGTTGCACTCACGATAACCCTGACACTTATCCTGATCGACCAGAACGATGCCATCTTGCTCACGCTTGTAGATTGCGCGGACCGGGCAAGCTTCCAAACACGCAGGCTTGGTGCAGTGATTGCAAAGCCGAGGCAAATAGAAGTGATAATTATTTGGGTACTCACCGGAACTGGTATCCTCGTCCCAGTTGGAGCCGTATTCCATTTGCTCGCGGCTGAGTTTGTCGGACTGACCATCGAAATAGACGTCCGTGTGATTGAGATCGATCACATTACCGAAATCTTCCCATTCAGGAAGCTCGCCCAATAAAAGCTCGTCGTCTTTCCAACCGCCGCCGCCGAGTTCCCAATTTTTTGGATATCCGCGGCCGGGCTTGGTCTCCACATTGTTCCACAACATGTATTCCTGCCCAGGCTCATCGGTCCAAAGGGACTTACACGCCGATGTGCATGTCTGGCATCCAATACACTTGTTGAGGTCAAGCACCATTGCAATTTGCTTTGGCATTTAGGCCTCTCCTTCAATGTCATTGATCGCGAGGGCGTTCCAGGCGCGATCCTTTTCCAAAAATTCCCACATCGTCGTCAGCACCAAGGTGTAGAAATCACCTTTGTCGCGCTGAACGATTTTGCCGACGGATACGGGCAACCACGAAACAATATGACGGTCCAAGAAGTCCAATTGCGCCCGGGCAAAGGACTCAACACCGGCCTCATCGGCTTCGGATTCCTTAAGACACAAGAGCTGCATGAATTCTAACTGGATCGAGACATGGTCCGGCGCCCAGGCGATCTCATCTCTGAGCTTATAGGAAAAGAAGTCATAAAACCGGACGAGCTCTTCCTTCATTTTGGTTTCTGTGGCCCGGACCAGCTCGGCTCTCAGAGGCACGGCTGGTCCGTCATCTCCGACCTCAAACTTTGAGCTGTAGGAGCGGCGCAGAAATGCAAGATCATCATGACCGAATACGGCCACAGCTTCGGCAAGCGGCCCCAACTCCAATTCGTAAGGCAACTCACCATTGATCTCTTGAATGGCCGCCGCCAAGTCACCGCGGAACCAGACATCCATCTGCTCATCGGTTTGTTCAAAGGGAGACGCCATAAGGCGTGAAAAAATGGCATAGGCCATGGCACGCACGTCTGCGGTCTCATCGCTTCGGCGCGCTGGGATATCGACAACCCGCGTATCCGGCTTAGATGATAGATTGATGTATGGATCCATCTCATTCATGCGGGACTTGCCCCTTGCAATTCACTGGGATCGGCTTTTTCAAAATCACATGTGAAGTCTTTGTAGGTTTGGTTCGGCGCAAAGGCCAAAGGTCTGTGCCCCAAATGCCCCCAGTCGCCGGCCATTGTCGTTGGCTTGAGGAGACCCGCCGTTGAGATAACGTCCGAAAAATTTCTCTGATTGTCGAACATCATGGGATCCCAGCCGTGATACATAAACATCATGCCGGGCTGCATGGCTTCGGTGAGATGAGCTTGGACAAAGAAGTTACCGAAGTCGTTAAAGACTTTGATCTTGTCGCCGTCTTCCACACCTCGGGCTTTGGCATCGTCGGGATGAATGTATATGTCCGGTTCGCCGCGCTGCAACGAAACCATAAGCGGGTCATCCCGCCACATGGAGTGAATGCCGTGGCGTGCATGGCCCATCATCATCCGGAGCGGATAATACCCTTCGCCGTCCTTCTTTTTGTTTTTCAGCAAATCAATATGTTTGGGCAGTTGCTCGTCGTCCCGCAAGAACCATTCATGATCAATGTAGAATTGGATCCGGCTGGTAAAGGTCTCGAACGGTTTCTTCTCAAGATAAGATTGGACAATTTCGGAGTGATAAGGTGAGTCATCCGTCGCCCATTGGGTTGTGTCGGACCCGTCAACACGCACGATGCCCTTGGTGGCCATTTCTTTAAATGGCATCTTCGGAATACCGGGCGTCGAATTGATAATGAACTGCACGATATCGCGCACATCTTCGATGCGCCCCTCCATCGTATAAAGCTCATAATAGCGTTTCGGGTCCCGCCGAATGGTGTTGCCGTCCACCTCATCTTGAAACGCACCAATGCCTTCTTCTTCCGCAACTTCGGTGATCGCCTTTGAGATGCGTTTGAATGCCGTAAAGTCGTCAACCGCTTCACCAAGCGGCGGCACGGCCCGGTCCAAAATGTGTACATAAGGTGTGCGCGATTGCATCATGATATCGGCACGCTCGTAATGATGCGCGATCGGCAGCACAATATCTGAGTTATAGGCCGTCGCGCTCATGTCCGGTGTCATGGTGACGATGTATTCGAGATTGCCGAAGGCCGTCTGGCGCCAGCGATCACCGGACGCCCGCCAATTGGCGCCATTGTTGCCGGCGAAGAAGCCCATCTTCCAACCCTTCTTGCCGTAATCCGGAAAGTAGCGCTGATCGACGGATTCAAAATAGTCACGATCGAACTTATCGGCCAGTTCCTTGCCGTAAACCTGCTCGTTGATCTCCTTCATCTTGCCGTGTTCGTAGTCCCACTGAGTCGACGAGATGATGCGGGTCGCCGGACCGACACCTGCAAAGGCAAAGGCCAGCATGCCCCGCGACTTTGGCGAGTTGGAGAACTGCAAACCGGTGCCTTCCGGACCGACATTATGGGTCAGCGTCAACAACAAGAGCATGGCCCGCTGCAGCATATCCCCATGAAGTGATTTGCAAGCCGCATAGCCGCTATAGATTGTGGTTTTGCCACGCGCCTTGGCAATCTCGCGCGCCACCCGACGCGTCACGCTCGGATGAACGCCAGTGACGTCTTCCACCGCTTCCGGTGAATGTGCCGCGGCTCTCTGTTTAATCAGCTGAAAGACGGTCGTAACTTCAATCTCACCGTCAAGGGAATCGATGGTCCACGAGCCCTCAAGCGCGGGCTTAATATCGCCGAGAGCAATTTTCTCATATTTGACCCGGTCACGGGTGGGTGGTGCTTCCGCCATGCCGGTGCCGGGAGCTTGCACAACACTCTTAGTTGCTTCGTCCCACATGTAATAAACATTGTCTTTGACCGCCAGCATGTCGACAAACGACAAATCCGTGGCCCGCAAGTATTTCCATTTGGGATTCCCCTCCTCGTCGACAGCATCACCGTCTTTGCGCACAAGCAAAGGCAAGTCGGAATACTCTTTGACATACTCCGCGTCATAAAGACCCTCGGAAATGATCGTGTCCACCATACCCATAGCAAGGGCGGTATCCGTTCCGGGTTTTGGATTAACCCACAAACTGGAATGCATCGCCGAAGGATTAAATTCCGGCGCAATGGTGATCACTTCCGTGCCGTTATACTTGGCTTCCCAAAAGAAATGGGCATCGGGAATACGGGTGACAGCCGGATTGGACATCCAAATCAAGCAGCACTTGGATTTATAAACGGACGCCATCGTATCGGCGGTATAGACCTTGCCGAGAGTCATATAAGCGCCGGTCGGCAAGTCACCGACACCGGAAAAGAACTCCGGAACGGTCGTGCCCGTGATGTTGGCAAATCGATTGAGCGCGCCGAACGACGCCAATTTCACCGACAATTGTGTGCCGCTGCCCAAAGAAATCGTTTGCGGGCCGTCTTCAATTGAATATTTCAGGAATTGTTGAGCAATCTCGCGGGTGGCTTCATCCCAGGTAATCCGTTCCCATTCGCCTTGGCCGCGCTTTTCTTTATCGCCGGGCTCGCCACGTTTGCCGACGCGGCGCATGGGATAAAGTACACGCTGTTTGCCATACATATAGGCCGCATGGCGCAAACCCTTTTGACATCCCCGCGGACCGTAGTCAGGCGTGTCCGGAGACGAGGCACCATACTCGCCCTGTTGCTCTTCGCGCCAGACGACGCCGTTTTTAACATAAACGTTGAAGGCGCAGTTGCCGGCGCAATTGGTACCGTGCGTGCCGCGGGCCACCCGGTCCCAGGTCCATTTTTGCCGGTAGACATCTTCGGTGCGATTGTACCTGGCAACAGGCGCATTCTCCTGCGCAGATGCCACGGTCGAATATTGCAACGCCAGAAGTCCACCGACGCCGGAGGCGCTTGCTTTGACAAAAGATCTGCGGCTCAATCCCGTCATACGATTCAAACTCCCTAGGGCTTTTGGGGCGGGACCGTTGACCAGCGGTCCTCCTGCACCATTCGGCAGTTTTCGATACGCCGTCACAGGGGCCAATTCGCCCAGGAATCGCATCTCTCCGCCTCGTGGGTTAAGGTAGTAGCCCGGCCCTTGAGATTTGGCAATACGGAGAAAAACACCACAAATTTTGCGTATATAGCAACTGCGCAGGCAAATGTTTGCTGGATTCCGCAGAACGACCTGATCGGCCCGGAAAGCCGATCATTTGCTAGGCTGTCCTGATCTCCTTATGCGATTTCGAAGACCCGAAAAAATCTCAAAAACCGGTCAATTTTTTGGGAAATCCAGGTAGTTTTGCGCCTTTTTGGGCAGGTTTGTGCCGGCCGGTACTAGGCGGCTTCCAACCAGCGAGACGTAGACTGATAGGCTTGCTGAACTCGAGCCACCGTAGCGAAGGCCCGCTGAACCGCAATCAGCGCCATGTCATGGGTCCTTTTCTGCAGCAGCCGCTTCTTCTGCCCACGCAAGCCAAGCCCTTGCGGGCCGGAGGTAAGATTGACGTGAGGGATTTTGATCTTGGACTGTCCGTGAACGCCCATATCAATCGACAAGGCAAATGTACTTGAATCGATCAGGGATCCACGACCGGAACTGACTGTTGTCAACTTATCAATCTGTTTACAGATGACTTCGAATTCTTGTGCATAGACATTCGAGCGATCTGCCTGTTGACTGGTTGCGGCGCGCTCAACAATTGCCAACAGTTTTTCGAGCCGCGTTTCTATGGCGGAGACAATTGCCATCGTTTCCGACAACACTTGCCGTGCATTCTCAACCGCATCTCCACCGCGCTTGCGGCTTTGAGACGCGAAAATGACCCGCTCAATCCGCGCCTTCTCAATATGTGGAGAATATTCCGGCGCTTGCCGCCTCATGAATGTCTGTCCAATCATTTGCCGTACGTCCCCATCTCCGTATGAAATTCCTAGAAGGCAGCAAGCGTGATATTTCGGACCAACCTAATCGTTGGTCGCGCCGTCGATTTCCGTGGCAACGGAATTGAAGTTCTCGGCGATGGCCAATCCTGAACCTCGGAATGCGGCGATAGCCACAACGGAAATCAATGCAGCGATAAGACCATATTCAATAGCCGTTGCGCCGCTCTCACATTTGCAGAATTGCGCCCATACCTGAGTGAGCTTTGTTTGGGGGGAAGTCATGCCTAATGTCTCCTGACACCTTTGAGTTGATCGACGAGAGGTCAAATGCAACGTCGGTGCCACATGACGGGAGAATCGAAAAATCCCCACAATCCACGGTTTTGTCCTATGGGCATGGTTAAGATTGGGGCAGACAACAAACAAGCTGTGCCAAAAAGTCCGCATTGAAACAGCGTGAATAGCGTTAACCGCGTCAAAAAGGTGCAATTGATGAGGCGTGATTGGCATTATTGTTAACCTTTGCTGTAGCGTAATGAAGTCGCAGCCACCGCAAAACCCGGAAGATTCCCAATGCGCCCTCAATCACTCCTTTTTGCCGTCATCATGACCTTCAGTCTGGTCTCCGCCTCTCAGTGGGCGCAGGCCGCATCCAAACAGGAAATCGATGCCAAATCGGCACAGGCACTTGAAGAGTTCTATGTGAAAGTGAATGGCGGACGTGAATTGGTAAACCGCGCCGCAGGCGTTTTGATTTTTCCGGAAGTTGTCAAAGCAGGCTTTGGCATCGGCGGTGAGTTCGGCGAAGGCAAGTTGATGATCAATGGCGCCACTGCGGATTATTATCGCATCGTCTCCGGCTCCATCGGCTTTCAAATGGGCGCCCAGGTCAAGCGGGAGGTCATCTTATTCATGACCCAAGACTCTCTTAACGGATTTCGCAACAGCGATGGCTGGGAGGCAGGTGTCGACGGATCGGTCGCTTTGGTGACTTTGGGAGCGGGCGGCGAGATCGACACAAACACACTGCGCAATCCGATTATCGGATTCATCATCTCAAACAAAGGCTTGATGTATAATTTGAGCTTTGAAGGCGCCAAGATCAGCAAAATCGAAAAGTAATCTAAGATGCGGTAACCAATTCCGGTGCCGATTGTTCGCGCTTTTGGGCCTCCCAAAGATCGGCATAGACGCCTTGACGCGCCAGCAGCGCCTGATGTGTGCCGCTCTCGCACAGAACACCGTCTTTCAGGACAAAAATCCGGTCCACATCTGTAATTGTGGAGAGCCTATGGGCAATGATCAAAGTGGTCCGGCCCTCCGCCACATTGCGCATGGAGGCTTGGATTTCTTTTTCCGTCACCATATCAAGGGAACTGGTGGCTTCATCGAAGATGAGAATCTTCGGCTTTTTGAGAATGGCACGCGCGATCCCGACTCGTTGTTTTTCGCCGCCGGACAGTTTCAGCCCCCGCTCGCCTACATCCGTGTCGAAGCCCTTGGGCAGCTTTTCAATAAACGCGGTCAATTGCGCCTGATCGGCCGCGGCTTTGACATCTTCGTCGCTCGCATCCAGATTGCCGTAGGCAATGTTGTAGTAAATCGTATCGTTGAACAGCACGGTGTCTTGCGGAACAACGCCGACAAAACGCCGGAACGAATCTTGTTTCACATCTCTCAGATCTTTGCCGTCAATCGTAATGGCGCCGCCGGTGACATCGTAAAACCGAAACAAAAGACGCACGACGGTTGACTTACCGGAGCCCGTCGGGCCGACGATCGCCACACGCTGGCCCGGCTCAATTTGCATCGACACGTCGCGCAGAATTTGTCTGTCTGATTTGTATGAGAAGTCCACATGGTCAAACCGGACCTCGCCGGACAAGTTTTCTAATGTGTGTCCGTCAGGCTTGTCCTGAATCTCCGGCTTTCGGTCGAGAAGCGCAAACTGATTTTCCAAATCCACAATCGCCTGCTTGGTTTCGCGATAGAGCGTGCCGAGAAAGCTCAAAGGGATAAAGAGCTGCAACATATAAGTATTGATGGCCACAAAACCGCCGATGGTCATGCTGCCGTTCTTGACCTCGAACGCCGCCATCAACATGACCGCCACGCCGCCCAAATTGATCAGTGCCCCTTGCCCCATATTGAGCCAAGAGAGTGTGACCTTCGATCGTACCGCGGCTTTTTCATACCCTTGAAAGGCACCGTCTAATCGGGAGACTTCCCGTGCTTCATTGTTAAAATATTTGACCGTTTCATAATTGATCAAAGCATCGACAAGCTTACTGTGGGCATCGCCGTCCGAAGAGATCATATCGCGGCGAAATTGCAGGCGCCAATTGGTCATCACCAAGGTAAACCAGGCATAAGCGACAAGACTGAGCGCGGTGACGACCGCATAGGTCCAGCTGAACAAATAGGCCATAATCCCGCAAACAAGAATAAATTCGAGGATGGCCGGCATGGTGCGCAACACCACCATGCTCAGCAGCATATCGATCGCCCGCGCACCACGTTCAATGGTGCGGCTGAGCGCCCCCGTTTGCCGATCCAAATGAAACTGCAGACCCAGCTTCTGCAGGTGATCGACCACTTCAACCTGCAGAATGCGAACCGCCCGCTCGCCGACGCGGGAGAAAAACGTGTCCTGCAATTGCGTGAACACGATTTGCATCAGCCGGATCAAGCCGTAGGAGAGGATGAGCAAAACCGGTACCGCGATCAGGGCGTCTGCGGGCTCGATCGTCAAACCGTCGACGGCCTGTTTGTAGATCAGCGGTACACTGACGGTGGCAACCTTGCCCGCGACCACAAAAATCAAAGCGAGAACGATTCGCAACTTGATGGACGGATTGTCCACCGGCCACAAATAGGGCAGCAGGCGGCCGATCACTTTGAGATCGGCGGACTGATCGGCAACTTCGATATTTCTGCTGTGATGCGGGACCATGCGGACTGTTTATCCTGCACACTGTGTGAAAGACAGCCCCTAATGTAATCAATCGATCTCTAATTTAAAGGCATCTCGGACGGTGGTTGTGTTTCCGGTAAAATTCCGCGCGCCAAACGATTGAACAAGAACGCATTGTCCCAGCCGGGTTTCAGGGGCATGTAACCGCTGTGGGGGCCGAGACGCACCACCACCAGGTCTTTTTCGCGGGAGGCGTACATCCTTTGTCCGCCATATCCTAAGAACATGAACACATCATCCGCCACATAAGGCTCAGATTGCGTGACCTCGGTGGCGCCGATCCCGGCCTCGGCATCCGGTTCACGGCCGAGCCAGGTAAAATAGCCGTAACGTGGATTGAGTTCGTCTTCTGTGATCATGTCGTCAATCCAGTCCGGCGACACAATCTGATTGCCGTTGATCCTGCCGCCATCTTTCATCATCGCGCCCATACGCACCCAATCCATGGCGGGCGCCAGCAAACAACAGGCCGTCATGGCCAGCCCATCTTCTTGATCGAGCCACACTTGTGCCTCCTGGCCGCCCATGGGGACCCAGAGCTTTTCTTGCAAGAATGTGCCGTAGCTCTTGCCCGTGGCCCGTTCAATGATCAAACCGACAAGCGCCGCATTGACATCATTGTAATCAAATTTGGACCCCGGCTCCCATTCAAGTTCGGTTTTCAACAAAATGGGCGTGCGGTCCGCCGAATTTAAAAACCGAAAGGAAGAATTTTTGTTGAACGGGTTGAGCGTGAATTCATATTTAGCAAGTCCGCTCGACATGACAATCAACTGACGCAAAGTGATGTCACCGCGAGGATCATCTTCCCATTCCGGCAGGTAGATTCTGACCGGTGTGTCCAACGGTCCGACACTGCCCTCCTCAATCGCCACGCCCAACATCAACGCCGCAATGCTCTTGTGCATGGATTGGGATTGGGTGATCCGGTCCGGCGTCCATCCGTCATTATACCATTCAGATTGAATAACACCTTTGTGCAAGACAATAAGAGCAAAGGAATCATATTCCGCCGCATAGGCCTCCGCTTCGGCAATCGCTGCCGGGTCAATCGTGCGCGTGGCATCTGTGGCTCGCGGGAATTCAAACGCGCCGTCGCCATCCACGATCTCGACCGGTTTGAAATTCATATGGGCCGGATCAGGATTGGAAAACAGGTCCGCCCAGCGCCGCCAATAGACCGGGTCTTGCCAATAATCAAAACTGAGATAGGCCAATCCCGCGGCGAGAAAAAGCGCGAACGCCTGAAAGATTCGTTTCATCATATCGAATTCCTCCGAAACCTGGCCAAGAGCCTGACACAAGAAAGCCCCGGACCCAAAGTCCGGGGCTCAGGTTGTTCACGGCGTGCGCGCCCTAAAAGCGATATTGTGCGGTCAAACCCACACGCCGGCTGCGACGCGGAATAATTTGAAACGACGTGGGCAAGGACCCGTTTGAAAGCTCTTCATTGAAATTAGGAAAATCCTGAATCTGAACCGGCGAGTCGTCATCCAGGATATTGTCTACATATGCCGAAACCGTCCAATTCTCGTGATCGATGCCGACGCGGCTGTTCCAAACATAGGTGTCGCCGGTATGCGCCAAATTGGCGGCCGTTACCCAACGTTTGGACTCGTAATTGAAGTCCGTACGCAGGAACCAATCAAGGTCGCCTGTCAACACATTACGATAGGTCGCCGCGAAGTTTGCAGAGTGTTTTGGAACGCGCGGTGCTTCTTGGCCCTTCGCGTTGCCTCCGTTCAAAAGAAACGGATCATCGACGCCGGTCAGCATTGCAATATCCGCGTCGTTGAACTCTTTCAGTTCCGTATCGGCCAATCCATAGGACCCAGAAATTGTGAAATTCTCGGTCACGTCCCAGAACATTTCAAGTTCAACACCCGTCACTTCCGACTTGCCCGCATTCACAATGATGCTGTTCGGCTGCGGACCGCCGACTGTCGCAATATCGAATGTCTGATTGATGGCTTGATTGGTCCAATCGATATAATAAACAGCGGCATTCAATATCAAGTCGCCGTCCAGCCAGGCGGTTTTGGCACCGATTTCATACGTCCAGGCTTCTTCTTCATCAACAATGGCCCGTCCGTCTGCGATCGCAGCAGCGGTTTCAGACGGAATCACATCCGAATCAAAAAAGGCGAAATTGAAGCCACCGGGTTTATTCCCCTTGGCCGCCAAGCCATAAATAGTCACATCATCATTGGGCTTATATGTCAGGGTATAGCGCGGCGTATAGGAATAGAACGTTTCTTGCGCAAACTTGATACTATCGGGATCCGCTAATGCGTCCTCGGCTGTGACCTCTTGCGTGATTTTGTCTTCCGCATAACGCGCGTCATACGCAAACGTCAGCTGATCGGTAATGTCATATTCAACCTGCCCAAACAACGCCTTGTTCTTGAGACGGCTGCGCAAGGAGACTTCCAAATCAAAATTTGAGAACCCGGTAAAGTCGCGTTGCCCGCGCTCATTGGTCGAACGTAGCGAATAAGCGCCTAGGAACCCGCGCAAGCGATTGTCTTGGGGCGACAGGACTTTCGCCTCGTAGCTCCAGTTCTTCACCGTCGTCGGCTCATTGGATTCAAACAACCCGGAAGACGCGGGACCCAGACCCGGCGTGCGGTCCAGATCGCGAAAGAAACTCTCATCAGAGATGTCGTAAGTTCCGCGACCCAGAAGCTCCCAACCGGACCCCATTACATCCCAGGTGCCCTCGGCCAGGTAGCGGCGAATTCTGCGCCGGCCGCCGATAAACTCCGCAGGCGCCGCCTCACCCAAAACGGTCGTCACGCCTTCCTTTAGATTTTGAATATTGAGCTGGCTGTTGAGGCCATCCGCCTCCAATTCTCCGCAGAACCACCCCTCTGTGGCCGGGGCCGCACCGGGATCACCGGGTAGAAAACAATTCAGATGATCGGTCGGCACCAAATAAGAAACAAAATGGTCGTCATCGGTTTCCGTATACTGACCTTTAAAGTTGAGCTCGATATCGTCGGTCGGTCGCACGGTCAACTTTCCGGAAAAGTCCAGTGTTTCCTCTCCGCCCAAATCCGAGCGGTCAGCCGTAACCGCCGACGGCGGCGGACCATCAGGCCAGAAAAAATCTATGAAGTTGACATCTGCCGGATTGATTTGGTTGTTCCACTCACCACCGAAATGTTCCCAATTGGCCGTGGCGACAAAGTAGACTTTGTCTTCGACAATAGGACCGCTTGCCCAAACAGATGTCTTGTAGTCTTCATACTCACCAAGCCGGAGGTTCACCTCCCCTTCGAATTCATCTGACGGTTTCCGGGTGATGAAGTTGACGGCACCGGCAAACGTGGCCCGCCCAAAGAGCGCCGCCTGAGGACCGCGTAGAATCTCGACCCGTTCCAAATTGTCGATGGTGACACTGGCCGCCCCACCGGTGATCACCACGCCGTCAATATAAAATGAGGCGTTGGGTGTCCCGAGCAAAGGGCTGAACTGACCACGCACATTGGGCGCATCCAATCGGCGCCCCAGATTTCGCGTCAACTGAAAATTGGGCGTGAAATTGGCCACATCATAGGCGCTTTGAATATTGCGGTCGCGCAGGCCTTGCACACCAAAAGCTGTTACGGAAAGTGGCACTTCTTGAAGGTTTTCTTCCCGCTTCCGCGCAGTCACTACCAATTCATCCAGCGCCGCATAAGCCGGAAATGTGGCCTCGACGGCGGTCAGCACTAGAACGGCTGCACCCGCCTTCAAAATCCCCTTTAACGTCATCGCAAATCCCCCGATACCCGATTGGACTCAACTTTAAAGCAGGCGCTTCAAGTTGGCAAATCGTCTCAAAACAGGGCATTTCGGTCGCCAAAACAAAGGCCCGCAAGTGCGAAAGCACGTGCGGGCCAGGGTGTTGGTCAACCTGATGGAGAGAGTTTATGACGCCTTTGCACGCAATGCGCTTGGCAACGGTTCAGCGGAAAGGTCGTCTTCTTGAACCGGCTTTCTAGGGGTCTGAGACCCGCTCAATGGGTTTTCGGCGCGGCGGCAATTGCCTTCAAAGTAAGCGCCGGATTCCACTTCCAAGGCGGCATGCAAGACGTCGCCTTCGACATGAGACGAGCTCATCAATTGCACACGTTGTCCGTAAACACTGCCGACCACGCGCCCTTTCACAGAGACATTCTCAGCTTTCACTTCGCCTTTGACGATGGCTGATTCACCGATCGTCAGCGAACCGCTTTCGATACTACCCTCGATTTTGCCGTCGAATTGAATATCGCCAGCGGATGTCAGATTTCCGACGATCACAACGTCTGAACTAAAGATCGATGGTGCAGCCGGACGGCCCGGTTTGGAAGTCGATCTTTGCGTGCTTGCTTGCGCCACCGGCGCCGTATCCATATTACCCATTTCTGACTCTTTCTTTGAAAACATGGCCATCGCTCGTAGAGCCCTTCTATCCACTGATGATTACTGTTACCTCTGACATGTGCGCATCACATGTTCGAAAAAGATTAGACGTGAAAGTCACGACTTTTTGGTTAATGCAGCCCTCTTTTTTACTTAATAATTTGTAAACGGAAGATTGCTCCACGCGATGATAGAGTGCGCGCACTCTGTTAAACCTGCGTAAATTCACGGCTTCGACTTTTACCCATCTTTAAATCCCCATTGTGACTTGATCATGACCAAGATGTGCCAGGATCAAGGCCTGTCTGGTCATTGCCGTGAGGCCGACTGTCGGAGACAGCGGCAAGTTCAGCACCACCTTTGTCGACAGCACCGTCCCGGCTTTCTATACTCGGGCGCACGAACTCCAAGACACGAAGGCAGGGACAAAACGATGAACAGCATCAAGGGATATGCCGACGGCCCATTCGGCCAAATTCACTACAAGATGGCAGGAGACGGGATCCCCCTCATCCTGTGTCATCAATCCTTCACGTCGCATATCCAGTTTGAAGCGGGCCTGGAGCCCCTCGCAAAAGCCGGTATTCAGGCCATCGCCATGGACATTCCGGGCTTCGGCATGTCCGACACACCGGGTGCACCGCCCAATATCGCCGAATATGCCGCTTGCCTGCCGCCGCTGCTTGATCATCTGGGCCTTCAAACCGCCAATTTGCTCGGCCATCACAGCGGTGCTTGCCTTGTGACCGAAGCAGGCCTCCAATGGCCCGACCGGTTCCCCAAGATCATTCAAAACGGGCCGGTCAATCTCACGACAGAAGAGCAACAGCAATTTATCGACACCGCCGTTGCCCGGGAAAAAGCCTGGCACAAAAAAGAAGACGGCAGTCATTTGATGGATCTTTGGGAACAGCGCACCGGCGCCACGCCCGGCTGGACCGACCTTACCTCCATGAGCCGCCAAGTGATTCACGCTTTGCTCGGCGCCGAAAAAGCTTGGTACTTACACAATGCGGTCTTTGCCTATGATCACGGCGAAGCCATGGGGCGCATGACACAACCCAATTTGATCCTCACCAATACTGGCGACGGCATTTATTTCTTGGCGCAAAGGGCTAAAGAACAATTCCCCCACTTTGCCTATGCGGAACAAGAGGGTGGTACCCACGACATTGTCGACGAACAACCGGACGCTTGGGCCCAAGCCATTGTGGATTTCTTGAAGGGCTAGCGGATTTTGAATCTCGCAAGTTGGCCGGGCGCTTATTCATCAAAGTGGCCGTCGAAACGCGCTGATCAACTGCCTCCATAGTTCCGCACATGACCCAAAGTGGACATAACGAGACTTATCAATCATTCAAATTATCGTGGTGGCAATGCCCTATCCAAGACTGAATTTCGGTCGCGCACTCATTTGGTGATAAGGTTGCATTGTCTAGCCTGAGAGAAAAATCGGCTCCATCATCAAAAATCGTTCGTACAGCAGCAAGATCCAAGACCAGTTTATCGTCCACTATCTTTTTATTCAGAGCTCGATTCGGCTCACGAACACGCTTGGCGAGTTCACTCGTTGAACACTCAAGTTGGACTGAGAAAAGTTTGCTGCCGCGCGTCTTGCAAAGAGCCAGTATTTCCTCCCAATGCTCTTCAGCGAAAGCAGCCGGGCCTCCATGAGCAATCATGCCAGTCATCACCACTGCTCGCTCAGGCGGCAGATGGAGAATGCGCTCAAACGCAATCGCTCTTACTTGACGGCACAATTTGTAATAGGCATCGCTCTGAACATCAGATAGGGCTATCGCCAAATTAAACATTGTATGATTGTCGAGCAGGATTCCATTCAGCCGCTTTGTCAATTGCGTTCCGACGGTAAACTTACCGGTGCCAGGCCAACCATTGAGATATACGATCAAATTCGTCACCGACTCCTGCGTTGCTTACGATCATTTCTATTTCAGCTCCTGACCCAAAGCGCGTATGCGCAATTCGAGACCAGTTTACTTTTGCCTTTGTCGCACCCATTCATCAGCGACTTGTCCCATTGTCTTTGCTGTACCATCCTTGACCCACGCCATAAACTCGCGTGAAAAAGTGAAATCCTTTCCGCACTGATCTTTCATAAAGCGCCGAACGTTTTGTGTGGTTTTGTAGGTCGAGGTAACTCGTGTTTTTCGCGTTATCAAACCTCTATGCCAATCAAACTCAGTCATGTTCTATTTGCCTTTATCAAATTTCAATGAGCAAGGTTCGCCTAAACAGGCTCTGCTTTTGGATAGTCCCCGACTCTATCCATGCCCATAATTCGTGTCCAGCTTTGCCGTGGCGGATGCCGCGCACAAACGCCACTAAGGTTGAGACTTACGGCGCCGGGATTGAGGATCCATTTTTGATGGATTTGAGGCAACGTAACTCTTGCCAAACCTCTTGCGGAGGGCCTGCCCTTTACTGAGCCTTTAATATTGTTTGCCAGTATGACCCCATGAGCAAAGACATCTTTAAACACGCGCTCCACATAATTGGAAATTATTCTACGGCTGGGATTATTCGACAAACCTACCGCATGAGCCGGGATCAAGTTCTGATCAATGAGGACGAACTTGGCTACGGCCCGGCACCTGTGATGACCGATCTCAAAGAATGGCGCATCATGCGCGAACGTTATGTCGCGACCTTGCATAAGGATTGGCCCGATTTTTCGTTCGATGTCGATTCGGGCTTGGGCTTGCTCATGAATGCGGAACGGCTTAACCAAAAAAGGCCGGTCGTAATTTGGGCCGGCCGTGGCCTCGCCGATCAATTGTTCTTAGCTTGGGTCGTCTTTCTGCATGATTATCAGGGAATAGGCATCTCGCATTTACATATTATTTCGTTCAAAAACTGGCCGTCAGAACCAAATGATTTGCGTCTGTCATACCTGAACCCCGAGGACATTCTTCAGTATCGGCCGGTGCCACGGCCGTTGCAGGAAAGAGAGATTCAGGAGTTGCGGCGCGCCTGGACCGTTTACACCAGCAGCGATCCGGTCGATCTGATATTCTATGCGAATGCGTCAAGTCCTATGCCTTTGCTCCACCAAGCGATGTGCCGGCTTATCCACCGCTACCCGGATATCCAGTCAGGCCTCAGCCATTGGGACTTTAAACTTCTAAATTACGCCAATGAGAAAGGTCCAAAGGCTCTACGCGTGATTGGGCACACCTTGGGTTCTCAAGAAGCTGACGATGGAGTCGGCGTCGGATATTTGTTCGACCGACTGCTTTCATTGGCCCGCTCGAACATGACATCCCAGCTCGTTTTGGTGACCGGCGATATTACAAATGAGCGGGCATGTCGGGTTAAGCTCACCGATTTCGGTAGGGAGGTTTTGGCCGGCAAAGCAAATCATGTTTCGGTAAACGGCATTGACGATTGGATTGGCGGTGTCCATCTCCGCACCGACCATCCTGTTACCTTTCGCAAAGGTGACGAGCTGATCCTACCAGATTGAAACGGTTACCGGCACAGCTGCTTAACCTGACCCGAGATCTAGCACTCGTTTCAGGCAACCAATTGATTGTCCTTTAATTGCGGATGCCGGCAAATGCCCTACTGCCACTCACTCAGTTTAGCAAACCAGCCAAAACGACTATAAGCATCGTGCGTCGTTGTACGACAAATTCAAAACTGTGCTACTTTGGTATTGGGTTTACGTCCACCAAGCACCAGGGAAGACCTTGCTCCGTGCAGATCATAACACTTGAACTTCATCCGGAACGAGTTTTCGTCATTAAGACTGAGGACCCCTCAATCTATATGGCGCCTTTTGGTCCGGTTAGCCAAAGGAACCAACCACATCAGTTTCTCTTGTTCCTCAGGGATGTAAAGTTGGGAATCATGACCGACATCTACGATCGGGCCAGAGGCTTAAATGACGAGACAGTCTGGCACATTACCCAACTTTTTGTATCTGACTATCCTAAGTATACAATCAGAGAGCCTGAGAGCTCTCACAAGTTTCTGGTCTGCTTTCGATCAATCGAAGAGCAAGAGTTTGCACTTCAATGGACCTACAACATCCTCACGCGATACAATGGAAAGACAGGTATCTGCACTGAGACAGTTGCAAAAGTTATTTATTCGGAACAGCTACTCCGACAAATTGAAAATAACGAGCTTGTCATAGATCTATCAGTGGAAAACTAGGCCATTTATCCCTCGCACAATCGGCCTGCGGCTCCGTCCAAATTTTAGCCTTAGTCTCCGCGATGACACGTCCCCACCAAAAGCCGGCCCTCAGCAAGACCTGAAGCTGCCGATCAACCGATAGTGGGGCCGTTTGATGAACCCAAAGCCCGGCAGAGCATGCTCACCTTCATAGAGCTCATGGACAATCAATTGGTCCTCCAAATAGGGCAAATGATCTTTGTTTAAAAGCACATGGTCGGTGGAGAAAATGGTGGTCAAAACCTCTCTTTGAAACCAGCTGTGTTTCCGTCTGTTCTGGGCGGGCTCTTTCTGAGAGACGTAAAAGTCCGCTAAGCCGAGAATACCGTCCGTCTTCAACAGCACTCGCGCGCATTGCAGGGCTTGCCACCAAGCGGGGATCATGGTGAGCGAATAGCAAAAACTCACAATATCCGCTTTCACATCCAGCGACATGGAACAGGCATCGGCCTCGACGAGATCCACATTGGTCAAACCGAGTTGGTCGACCTTTTGTTCGGCCTTTGCCAAAAGCGACGGGGTGAGATCGACAATGATCAATTTGTCTAAGGCACGCAAACGCTCGATCGGTGTGTAATCGAGAATGGCGCCTGTACCACCGCCGATATCGATCCAAACGGCGCCCGGGTACCGCGCGACCTCTTCAAAAAACACATTACGATGGGGGCAAATATCTTTGCGCGATGTATCGTATGAATCTGCCTGTTTGCGATAAAAGGATTCCAACCTGTCCTTATGTGTCTCGCCTTCAAACCTACAGGTGGTGAGATAATAGTAACTGCGTAATCGCTCAGCCAAATTCATGCGCTAAGCCTCATCTCACGCCACTTTGTCGGCAATAAAAAAGCTGCCATAACTTTTGACACGGCAATCAAAGTGCAAAGCTTCCGCCAATTCACGATTGAGCTCGTAAACCCCATTCAGCACGGGATGGAGAATCGCCAAAAACCCATCGTAGGTTCCGGCGCTTCGCCAGATGGCGCGGCCGGAGGTTGCCAATGCGGAGGTCAGAATCTCGAAATGCCGATAGAGCTGGTCCGGCCTGCTGGCGAGCCAATCCATATGATCAAGCAAAACCATATGGGTAAAGTATTCCGGTTTCCTTTGGGCATACTCAGCAAGATTTCCTGTGACAATTGTCACCCGGTCGACTCTTTCGCGCAGCCGCAAGAAGTTTTCTGCGCGCAAATAGTCGGGCATGGCGTGAAAGGTGTATTCGCCATTCAGATAGATCTCATAAAAGTAATTGTCGTTGTCCGGATAGGCCGCCAATCCGCGCAACATGTTTTCGACAAATTTGCTCAAAGAATGATCGTGGGTTTTTTCAAGGAGCTCAAACTGACTGGGCGGTACCCCGACGAGATAACTCAACTTCGACAGATTCATCATGCCCAAGGCGAGTTTATAAGCGCGATGAGATTTCACTTCTGTCTCAAAACGCTGGGTCGAGATGCTCGCATCAGGCTCCTGAAAGATCTCATTGATTTTACCGTGAAGCCCGGTGGCTTTGAAATAACGCCGCATCATTTTGGCATAAAAGCCACAGGTTCCGATTTGAACAATGGCGCCCGGTTTGCTCATTTTTTTGCTGCGATCGTGCCAATACAAGAAGGACTCGTTTGAGAGATACGGCTTGAGATTCTCATGCAACAAAACCGTAAACTCCGCATGCCCTCCGCGGCCGATCAGTTGGAAGTAGTCTTCGTAATCGAGCACCTTGATGGCCGCAATTTTGAGCTCCAACAGAGCGTTTTGCGCCGGGTTCATGTCGACGCAATGAATGGCTTCGGGACCGTCGAGCAGATAATCCAAAGAGTTACAGCCGGCCGATGTGATCATCAAGAGCTTTGAGGAGTCATTCAGCTCCATGGCTTTTCGATCAAGTCGAGGGTCTTCCCAACAAAAATTATAGATCAGATTGGAGGAGTGAATTTTATGAAAGATCTTTTCGCTCATTGTTTCGCGTCCATACGTGACTGGTATCGCCGGGCTCTTCAGAAGCTGCATGCCGCCGGCAGCCGACCATGCGAAGAATCACAGATCTCCTCTCTTTATGTGATATGTGTATGACATAAGGATTACATCGCGCGCTGCCGGGACTGTGCTTACGCTCTCGATAAACCCTCAGCCTGCGGACGATTCAGGGGTCACTTGCTCAGCGCACATCCGCTCTCCCGCATCCGGCTTAAGGCCTCGCCTACACACCAATGAGGGGTAGACCCTCGCCAAAAATGCCGTTAGAATGGATTTCCACTTCAGAGAGAAATATTGGAATTCATACCCATGGACGCGATCGATCGGAAAATCCTCAGCATTCTGCAACAGGATGCCAGCAAGCCCATTTCAGAGATCGCCGAGGCGGTCGGCCTGTCGACCACGCCCTGTTGGCGCCGAATCCAGAATTTGGAGGCCGACGGGATTATCCAAAAACGGGTGGCTTTGTTGGACCCGGACAAACTGAATGTGGGCACCACGGTCTTCGTGTCGATCAAAACCAGCCAGCACAATCCGGATTGGCTGGAGAAATTTGCCAAAGCGGTGGCGGATTTTCCCGAAGTGGTGGAATTCTTTCGCATGAGCGGCGAAACCGACTATCTGTTGCGCATCGCCGTGCCGGACATCGCTGCTTATGATGATGTCTATAAAAGACTGATCTCCATCGTGGATCTGTCCGATGCCACCTCCAGCTTCGCCATGGAGCGCATCAAATGCACCACCGCTTTGCCGGTGGAGTACGCCTAAACGCCCACAAGATCCACATTGCCGAGCGGTAAGCTGCGCAAGCGTTTGCCTGTGGCATTGAAGATGGCATTGGTGACCGCCGGTGCCAGAGGCGGAGTAGAGGGCTCACCGGCCCCGCCCACTTGATACCCGCTCGCCAGAATATAAGTTTCAATTTCCGGCATCTCGCGCAAACGCACCGCGTCATAATCCGGAAAGTTTTGTTGAACCACTTGGCCGTCTTCAATGGTGATCTCGCCAAACAAAACGGCCGACAAGCCATAGACAATGCCGCTTTCCATCTGCGCCACCACCGTGTCCGGATTGACCACCGCGCCGCAATCGATCACGCAGACAACGCGGTCCACACTGAGTTCGCCCCGCGCTGAGATCGACACTTCGGCCACCTCAGCCACAAAGGAATCAAACGATTCATGCACCGCAATGCCCCGGCCCCGTCCGGCTCCCAGCGGTGTGCCCCAACCTGCCTTTTCGGCTGCCAATTCGAGAACAGCCAAATGCTGGGGTTTGTCTTTTAAGAGACGCCGCCGGTATTCAAAGGGATCTTCGCCGGCTTTATGGGCCAACTCATCCACAAAGCTCTCTTTGAAAAATGCATTGTGGGAATGACCGACACTGCGCCAGTTGCCGACAGCGACCGGATATTGCAGCCAAAGATTTTCCAGGTGATAGGCGATCGTGGCATAGGGCCATTCCCTCAAACCATCGGTCGACGCGCGGTCCGTGGCACCCTCGATACCGAAGGAAAGATCGGTACGCTGCGTGAAATCATAATTGACCGATTGCAAAGCAACTCGCGCGCTGACCGCTTCGAGAGCACCGTCTTGTGCTGTCTTTGCTCGAAAGTGCGCCACCGCCAGCGGGCGAAAGACATCGTGGGCCACGTCTTCTTCCCGGCTCCAAATCAGTTTGACCGGGCGGCCCTCCACAGCCCGGGCAGCCTGCGCCGCTTGAACCACATAGTCATATTCAATGCGCCGTCCGAAGCCGCCCCCCATATAGGTCATATGGAGATCGACGGCATCCGACTCGACCTTTGCGCCCTTGGCAACACCCCAAGCAATCATAGTCGGCGATTGTGTGCCCGCCCAGACCTCAGCCCGATCACCGTTGACCAAAACCGTGCAATTCATGGGCTCCATGCACGTATGGGCGAGATAAGGCAGTGTATAGATCGCCTCGACCAAATCGCCGGTCGAGTCCTCCAGCGCTTTCAGCGCCTTTTGATCTTCAATAATGGCAACCGCATCACCGGTCTCCAACTGAGACAAGGCATCTTGCAGAATATCATCCGTCGACAAATTACCCTGGCCGCCATCATCCCAAACCACTTCTAAAGCATCGACGGCCATCTTGGCTTGCCAATAGGTCTCAGCGACGACCACAAGACCATTGTCGACTTCCACCACACTGACGACGCCCGGCCGCGCGGCAATAGCTTCTTCATTGTAGGAGATGAGCGCCCCGCCGTAATAGGGGCATTGCTTGATTGCCGCATAGAGCATGTCCGGCAGTTTCACATCGACACCGAACTCAGCTTTCCCGGTAACCTTGCCCGGCACATCCAAACGGGGGATGGGCTTTCCAACCAGGCGATACGTGGACGGATCTTTTAAAGGCACATCGGACGGCGCATCGCGCCGTGCCGCGCCGTCTGCAAGGTCGCCATAAACAATTTTGCGGCCCGTATCCTCATGAATCACTTCGCCGAGTTCCGCCCGGCATTCGCTGGGCGACACATCCCAACGGTCCGCAGCTTCGGCAATCAGCATTTCGCGGGCCATGGCCCCGGCCTTTGGCATAGTATAAATATCGCCGCGAATGGTTGAACTGCCACCTGTGACAATCATCTTCAGCTTCGCCACAACGCGCGTGATCAACCAAGGCAGAACAGTTCCGCCGGCATCCATGCCGTCGGTGATGGCAAAGCCGTTGATATATTTGCCGTCAAGCGCCGGATACTCGACCGTCACTTTGTCGAATTCGACCTCCAGCTCTTCACAGATCAGCATGGCAACGGACGTATAGACGCCTTGTCCCATTTCCGAGCGCGGCACACCGACGATCACTTGATTGTCCGGTGTGATTTTCACCCAAGCATTGAGTGCATAGCCAGGCGTGCCGTGGGATTCAAAACCGGCTGTTCCTGGTTTCTCGCGAAGATAAGCATAACCGATGACCAAACCACCGCCGACTGCCGCGCCGCCGAACAACAAAGCGCGTTTGGTGATTTTCACGACCTTATCCGCGGTCACCATGAGATTTAGGCCTTCGCCGCATCATGAATGGCTTTGCGGATCCTGGTATAGGTGCCGCAACGGCAAATATTGGTGATTTGCTCGTCGATCTGATCATCGGTGGGATCGGGAATCTCTTCGAGCAATGCGACGACCGCCATGATCATCCCCGACTGGCAATAGCCGCATTGCGGCACTTGATTGTCGATCCAAGCTTGCTGCACCTTATGGAGTGTGCCGCCCTTGGCCAGGTCTTCAATGGTGCGCACCTCAGACCCTTCAACCGCTTCAACCGGGAATGAGCAGGAGCGGATGGCAATACCGTCTATATGAACCGTGCAGGCGCCGCACGCGGCAATGCCGCAACCAAATTTTGTGCCGGTCAGCCCCAGTTCGTCGCGCAACACCCAAAGAAGCGGTGTTTCACCATCAACATCGACTTGTTTTTGCTCGCCATTGACGACAAACGAAAAAGCCATGGCTTGCCTGACTCCTTACCCCAACTCAAGAATTTCGATGGCGACCCGTTCACCGGATTCCATCGCGCCTTCCATACCACGATTGGATTGCGCCGTATGCTCACCGCAGAAATGAACCCGTCCATGTGGTTTGGCGACTTCATTCACGAGTTCCGCCACCTGTCCCGGCGCCCAGATGGCCCAGTCACCGCCGGTGAAGGGATCAAGCTCCCAAGAATGGAAGACGGCCGCCTCAACTTTGCCTTTCGACGCCGGACGAGCTTCTGCAAGTTCGGCAAGAACGCGCGCCTTGGCGCCCTCCGGCCCCAAGCGGTCCATATAGCGCGCCTTAAAGCCGCGCGACCAAACTGTAAAGCTGGTGATCTGCGACGGATCATCACCAAAGCGGCCAGGCATAATGTTGCCGGCATAACCGTCGGTCCACATCAGGGTGCCAAGACCGTCTTCTTCCCAGAACGGCTCTTTAGGTGCCAGATGCACTTGACTCACCGGCTGATAGCGAACGGTCTTGACGGCTTGCGCCTGTTTGCCGGTCAAGATCGGATCAAACCGAATGTCATTCAGCACCGGCAACGGCACGGAGCAGACCACATGCTTGGCATTGTAAACAGTGCCGTCTTCGCACACCACGTCGACACCCTCGCCGTTGTCGCGGATGCCGATGACCGTCGTTTCCAGAACAATGTCACCTTTGAGCGTCGCGGCCATGGCTTCGGGCATACGCTGGTTGCCGCCCTTGGCCACCAATTGCACCGGATCAATTTCCCGCTGAATGGCGGTGAACTTGTCGACAAAGAACATCATCAACGCCGAGACGTCGTGAGACGAGGTGCCGAAATTGCAATTGGTGTCGTAGGCGAGAGCAATCATCTCATCTGTAGCACCTTGCTGCTTGAAGAAGTCGTACATGGAAATGTCAAGCGCAGCCGATGCCGGATCAACCCAATCATCCGGCGCTTCCAAAGGATTGTTAGCAGCCAATGCTTGGTTGGCATATTCAAACGGGAAAACTTTCTTGAGGTCATCCGGGAACGGATTTTTCGGCGATGCCGCCCATTGCTCCCGGTTCATCACTTCACCACCCATGATGATGGTGCTGCCCATCATATCCGGAATCATGCGGGGGATATAATCGTAAAGCTCAACGCCGACTTTTTCGCACATGTCACGCATGCGGGCATACCCACCGCCCATGGCATTGCCGCCGACTTCTGCCGGTGCGTTGATCCCGTTGCCTTCGAAAGTGAACAGGCGGCCGCCGATGCGATCTCGCCCTTCCAGAACCGTAACGCTGTACCCTTCTTCTTCGAGAAGCATCGCGGCATTCAAACCCGAAAGTCCGGCGCCGATGACCACCACGTCAGCTTGATTTTGCGCCCGGGCGCCTTTCGGCAAGGCCGCGGCCAGCGCCAATGCGGACGCTCCGCCCAAAACATGCCGGCGATTAAGGATGAATGACATAGGATCTTCCCTCTGAATGTAAAACAATGGCTTGCAGCATAGAGCTGACTCTTGCACCCACCTTAAACGAAAAAAATCCCGGTTTCGAGGGCGTCCCCGGTCAAATCTATGGTCTTGTTAAGCGGAAATGGCCTGCGTCCGCCAAGAGGAACATGACCGTGGGAGGATGGAAAAAGGTCTAGGGGCTAAGCCACTTGGCCGCCATGGCTTCAGATTCTGTCCACAGCTTTGCCGCCAGTTCCGAATCCTGGCTTTGCGGCGAGCTTTCGGCCGGATTGCAGTCACTGAAATAATACCCCCCAACGCCACTGAGATCCGGGCTGGTGGCCACATAACATGTGGTCGCCGCACCTTGCGGGACGGATTTCATGAACGCCCACCCCACAAGCGAGGCAACAAACAACATGGGCTTGGGAAAATGGCGGCCCAAATTGGTATTGATCAGACCGGGATGGACCGCATTGGCGGTCGCATTCGACCCTGCGAGCTGACGGTCCAATTCCTTTGCCATCAACAGATTGGCCAGCTTGGATTGGCCATAGGCCAAAAACGGCCGGTAGCCTTCCGCGAAAGACAGATCTTTAAACCTTATGCCTTCCGGAGGCGCGGCTTTGTGACCGGAGCTGCTCAACATGACCACCCGGCCTTCATCGGCGGCGCGCACCTGATCAAGCAAGCGGTGCACAAAAATAAAATGCGCCATGTGATTCACGGCGAACTGCTTTTCAAACTCTCCGATCAATTCACGGTCCTGCACCGCCATGATACCGGCGTTACAAATCAGAATGTCGATCGGCATGCCCATGGCACGGATTTCGTCGGCGCACTTTGTCACGGACTCAAAATCTGTGAGCTCGCAAACAAGCGGCGTCGTTTTGCCCTCAACGGAATCACAAGCGGCTTTTGCTTTTTCCATGGTCCGGGCGGTGCCGATCACATGAGCACCGCGCAGTGATAAGACCCGCATGGTTTCCAAACCAAGGCCGGAATTGACCCCCGTAATCACTGCGGTCTTGCCGCGCAAATCGATGCCCGCCGTCACCTGCTCTGCAGTTGATTTCTTCCCGAAAGCGCTTTTTGGAGGATCCCGCCGGTCCGACATCGATTCAGTCCTAATTGGCAAACATTAAGAGAACATGCCGCGCAAACGCGTGCGACCTGTCTCTCGCGCAGCACGTTACTTTATGACCGTCTCAATGAAAAAGGGTGAGTTCAATGAACCAACGTCCATCTGGCGATACGACAGACAGGTTTTTACTTTGGTGTCCCGGCAAAAATGAAACTCATCAAATCCTTGCCCTTGATCATGCTTTTCCCCCAGTCCGCATCAAACTCAGCAAGCGGATTAAGCTCGATGATCTCCTCAAGACTTTTGCCTTGCTCCACCAGCGCGACCACAAGTGCATTCATATCTGCAATTGTATCGCGAAAGGTTTGCATCTCGTCGCGCGTGGACAAAGGACCGTGACCGGGAATAATTTTGGTGTTTGGGCCGGCAAGCGACAGGCCGACATCAAGAGCGGCAATCACCCCCATCAAACTGCCGCCGCTGCTCATATCCACATAAGGGTAGCCGCCCGTGTTGATATAGGTGTCGCCCATGTGGATCACGTCTGCCTGCTCAAAATGAATGATCGCATCCCCATCCGTGTGCGCATTCGGCGCTGAAATCACACGAACCGTTTGATCGTTAAAGTGGAAGGTCATGCTTTTGGCGAAGGTAATCACCGGCAAGGCGGCCTCCGGTGCCGGCGGAGTCTTGCGGTTCCACCATTTGACGAATTGTTCCTCACTCATCCGCTTACGCACATTGTCGTGAGCCACGATCACCGCACCGCTTTCGCCAAACACTTCGTTGCCGCCGGTGTGATCTCCGTGCCAATGGGTATTAAGAAGGTATGTCACGGGGCCCCCGGAAACCTCGCGGATCGCGGCCCGAATTTTGTCCGCCATGGGGGCAAACTGATCATCGATCAAGATCACACCGTCGTCACCGACGGAGACGCCCAAATTGCCGCCGGCCCCCACCATCATATAGACGCCGCTTCCCAGATCGGTGGTGACGATCTTGTCGGAACCGAACATTGGCTGCTGCGCAGATGCGGGCAACGCCACGACACATATTAAGAGGGTGATAAATACGGCACCTGCCCAGTTTTTCATGTTCGTGGCTCCCGTTTAAATGGCGATTTCTGCGACTTTTGCATTCGGATCTTATGACATTCCGATGAACAACTCCAACATGCAGTCTAGCCGGGCAATTTCTGCTTTGCAGCGCGCCAATTCTTCGTATGCTGTGGCTTGAAGTGAAATTTGGAGGAGATGATTCATGAAACGAGCGATCATTTCGGCACTGATGAGTGGTGCCGTGGCTTTGGCAGGCGCAGGCCCAGCGCTCAGCCACGCTTTCATGGTCAATAAAGATGTGCCGGCAGGCGCGTGGGAAATGGTTGAGATTGCAATCCCCCATGGATGTGCGGGCTCGCCGACCAATACGGTGAAGATCAAGCTGCCGCCTGGCGTGTTCAATGCCCGTCCCAAAGTCAAAGCAGGATGGGAACTGGACCTCAAAATGAAAAAGCTGCCGGAACCGATCCAAATCAACGAAACCTTGTTGACTGAGATCGCAGACGAAATCACTTGGAGCGGCGGCTCGTTACCCGATCTGTTTTTGGAGAGCTTTTCATTCCTGGCCAAGATGCCGGACACCGAAGGCGAGAAGCTATACTTCAAGGTCATCCAACTCTGTGACGAAGGTGAACATCGCTGGATCGAAGTGCCCGAAGCCGGCAGAGCTTGGTCGTCTTACGAAGAACCGGCACCCTTTATAACGCTGGGCCCGAAAACCGAACCTGGACCCCCAACGCCTGCAACCGAATAAGGGTTGGTTGATCGCTTTCGAACAGAACAGAGTGTGTCATGCTGCGTTTTTTGCTTTCGATTGGCATCCTTCTGTGTTGCTCATGGAGTGTGGGGCAATCCACAGCGCAAGAACTTGTTGTCGATGAACCACCGCCCATTGAACGTATCCTGGTGGCGGGCGCAACCGGACGCGTCGGGCGGGTGGCCATTGCCGATCTCAACAAGGCCGGATTTCTTGTCCGCGGCATGACACGCAATGCGGCGAAGGCGAAAGAAGAGCTGGGCGACGCATACGAATGGGTGGAAGCGGACGCCCTGAATAAGGCGACGCTTCCGGCGGCATTTGATGGTGTCGACCGTGTCATCTGCACAATCGGTGTCTCCACACCGGGCGGAAGCGTCACGCCCGAAATGCTGAATTACGGTGGCGTCAAGAATTTGATTGATGCGGCAAAAGCAGCCGGCGTCAAACAATTCGTCTTTATTTCCTCCATCGGTGTCAGCCACCGGTTTCACTTGCTCAACATCACTTTTGACAACGTGCTCTATTGGACACGTCAGGCGGAAGAATATCTGCGGGCCAGCGGCCTCAACTATTCAATCATCCGCCCGGGCGGATTACGCGAAGGCGCAGGCGGACTGGAGGCGGTCATGCTTGAGCAAGGGGATCGCAAGGGTGGACGTCATGTGATCATCCCCGATGTGGCGGCAGTTGCTGTGTCTACGCTCAACAATCCAGATGCTATGGGCAAGACATTTGAAATGCTGAGCGACGACACCAAACCGCAAGATGATTGGCGCCTCCAATTCAAACTGCTGGAGTCGGACCCCAATGCAGGAGAGTTTCAAGATTGCGCCGAATGCCCTCGCATGGTCGTCATCCCCGGCGGTGAATTCATTATGGGATCACCGGAAAACGAACCGGGACGGCTGTATTATGAGGGCCCTCAACGCAAAGTAACGATCACCGAACCCTTTGCGGTCGGCAAATTTGAAGTCACCTTTGACGAATGGGATGCATGTGTGGCTGATGAAGGCTGCGGTGAACATGTGCCGGGCGACGAAGGCTGGGGGCGCGGCAATCGGCCCGTGATCAATGTCAACTGGACCGATATGCAGTCTTATTTGCGATGGCTGGCGGTTAAGACGGGATACAATTACAGACTGCTCAGCGAAGCAGAATGGGAATACGCCGCACGAGGCGGCAGCACTAAAACCTATAGCTGGGGCCTTACACCGGACCACAACAAAGCAAATTTCGGCGCGGAGACATGCTGCTCCGGATGGACAGAAGGACAAGATGTTTGGCGGAATGAAACCGCTCCGGTTGGAAGCTTCCCGCCCAATAAATTTGGCCTCTATGACATGCTCGGCAATGTCTACGAACGGACGGCTGATTGCTGGAATCCGTCGTATGTTAATGCGCCCCTTGACGGCACTGCGTGGCTCGAAGGGGATTGTTCAGCACACGTTCTGCGCGGTGGGTCGTGGATCAGCAGCCCGGAATTCATCCGTGCCGCTGAGCGTGACGCCTATAACGGCTATTACCGAGCCAACGTTATGGGCTTCCGTGTGGCCCGGGATCTGCAACCGGACTAGCGGGTGTTGATCAGCATGTATTTGATCACCCGTGCCCGTGCCGTGTCATCGAGCATATTTTCAATGACAGCCTGCGACGGATACCGCATGCGGGTTCCTGGCATAGACCCCTTCGGATCACGAATATAGGCGTCAAGCGCCTCATAGGTCCAAATCTCGTTTCTGTCTTTCCTCTCTTCCAGTGCAGCGGAATAGGGAAAGACAGGTTTGTCGGCAATGCGAGCTCCCAGAACTTGGTACAAATTGGGGCCGGTGCGATGCTGCTCTCCTTCACCTAGAGAATGACAAAAACGACACCACTTAAAATCTGTTTCAGCGATGGCCTCTTCCTCAGCCGAAGCCCACTCATAGCTGAACCCATCGGGCAACGGCACGTCGACGGAAGCAACGACGGGCGTATCTGCGCTCTCAGTCGTCAGTGTCGGAACAATGCCGAACATAAAGTAAGGCATAAACATCGAAAAAATGAAAATCGCTGCCAGGATTGACCCGTGCAGAATCTTTGCTTCGATCGAATATGAGTCTTGATTGTTTGCCACTGCCGCCCCCTATACCGCTCTGCCAGGCAACAGGCGCATGAAGCCGACCTTGTAGCGAATGGCGAGATAAATGCAGAAGATCAAATAGATCGGTAAAACAAAGGTTGCGTAGAACATCATAGCGCTGTGGAAATATCCGAGCGTCACGATAAACGGATATGTTTCCGGCAAAAAACCGGGCAGCGGGATGAACCAAAACAAACGCACGTCGTAGCCGTGCGCCCAAGCACTCAACAAACCGATGAACGCAAGGACGGCAAAATTCAAATAGAGCGACAACAGCATCAGGCGCTGAAAGCCGTAAGCAGATTCCGGCAAGCCGTCCGGCGCCTTTTGACGGGGACTTTGCGCCCAGAGTACCAGCCGCGCGATGACCAATAAGAATACGGTTAGCCCTAAGGACATGTGCGTGGCAATCAACGGTGCGCGGTCATCAAGCGGCGTTTGCGGCATAATGGTCGCATTGATGATTTGAGCGGTCAGAAGAGGGAGCAGAATCCAACTGACCGTTGTCGTCAGAGTGCCATATTCGGTTTCCGTATCGCGTGTCAGCATATGATTATATCCGTCGAGCAAAGAGCATTCATCTCAAGGTACCGGGCACAAACTATCAGCGTTGGAGACAAAGGTTGGCCGGAAACAACCGATATCCCATGTGCGAACAGTGAGACCGAATTATGCGTGGAACTCCCCTATCAGTCTGGCATAGTGAGATCAAGCCATTGGGTTCGCACTTGCCTGACCCGTTGAATGTACTGAGGGAGATGAAGATGTTTCACAAATTCAAAGCGGCCGCCCTTTTTTCGGCCATAGCGCTTTTCGGCGCAATCGTCACATCGACGATACCCGCATCAGCTCAAGACGCCGAAGCGACGCCGACAGTGTTGATTACGGGTGCCAATAGAGGCTTAGGATTGGAATTCGCCAAGCAATATGCCGAAGACGGATGGAATGTGATCGCCACGGCAAGAAAACCAGAAAAAGCCGAAGACCTTCAGGCACTGGCCGCCGAAAATGATAAGATCACCGTTGAGCAGTTGGACGTCACGGATCACGAGATGATCGATGCGCTGGCTGAGAAATATAAAGAGCAACCGATCGATGTGTTGCTGAACAATGCGGGCATTTCCGGAACACCCAAACCGGGGATGATTTTCGGCAAACTCGACTATGACATGTTGAATGATTACATCTCGGTCAACGTGGCCGGCCCGGTTAAAATGAGCGAAGCGTTCACGCCTCATGTGAAGGCCAGCAATCAGAAAAAGATTGCCGTGCTGAGCTCCAAAGCAGGCTCTTTTGCGGAAGATGGCGGCGGGGCTTTCCCCGGCGTGCTTTGGTACCAAACCAGCAAATCCGCTTTGAATATGGCCATGACCCGCGTGGCCAAGGCGGTCAAACGCGACGGGATCAGTGTCGTCATGCTGTCGCCTGGTCTGGTCGACACCCAAGGCGGGCAGCTCACACAAATGGGCATGCCCGGCTTAACACCGATCCAGGAGAGCATTGGTGGTATGCGGACAATTATTGACGATATGACCGTCGATACAACAGGCCAGTTCATTACCTATACCGGCGACCAGGTTGGATTTTAGGGTCAAAGACTCTCAAAAAAAGGCGCATTGGGGACACTCAGTGCGCCTTTTCTTTTGCCGTCTGCGCAACATGCTGGACGTCTGTCGCCTGAGAAGCATCGCCGCCCCAACTGAGCTTACGGTAATCAAATCCTCTTTCGATGGTCGGCTTGACCACGGCAAAATAGGGCGACACGTCGAAATCGCGCGGCGTGAACAGGCTGTGATGCCGAATATGCAGAATTTCGCTTTCCGTATAGTCCAGCAAGCCGTCGTGCTGGCCCGTTTGAATCATGGGTAAAATGGGATACTTGATCGACTGAAAAGCTTGCGCGATCAGTGTTGAGCAAATGGCCCGTGTCGGATCGCCGCTGCCGAAGGCCAGCATGCGCCGCCGCCAACGAACCGGCACAGGAGGCTTTGAAATTAGGTAACGCATCAGATCAATGACATTCTGTGTGTCATATTGCATGCCGAGGCTATCGACCATAAAGGTGACGACCTTTTCAGCGTCTTCTTGATCAATGCCGACGGGCCGGCAAATGCGAGTGTTAAATCCCGCGTATTTTTTGAGCGGCACCGCAACGACGCCGCCCTCCGACAAAGCCTCGATCAAACACAAAGGCTCGCCCGCTTCGTCCAATTGCCCGGCGGAATCGCCGACATACAAAGCCGCGTGTGACCATGTGGATTGGGTCAGATATTTGATGATCGCGCTGATACGCTTGTTGCCTTCGACCAGCAGAACATCTCCGGGCCGCAAACACGCTTTTAGAGTGGCCGGATCAGTCACCGAGAACGGTTCATACCTGTCAGACTTGCGCTCCAGATACGCAAGTATGAATTCAACAATCTTGGTGCGAACCCATTTGAACATAAGACTGGTGACCGGCTCCATCGCGATGCGGCAAGATAATGGAAACCACAGCCCGTCAACGCAAGGACAAAAAGGGCCGCTTCAAATTTCTCTGAAGCGGCCCTCTAATCTATTCAAGAAGATGAGATGACGGGGTGTCAGCTTTCAAAGCGTTCCAGCAACTCATCCGTAATGCCAAACTCTGCGGATAGGTCTTTAAAGAACTGAGACGAGACCATTTCTTCACCTTTCTCCCGCGCGGCTTGCTCGGTGTTTTTAACAACCATTTCCCGAACACCGACGGGGATACGCATCATCTGCTTCTGCGCATCCGCATCCCATTGCATGGAGAACTCGATTTTGCCGCCCTGCAATCCTTGGGGTGGCTCCATCAACTCATGCTCGGAAATATGCCCACCGGCCATATGATAGTAGAGCCGCCGGCTTTCATCGCCGAGACCGATCGGAAGATTCATCGCCGGCAAGCGTTCCTTGCGCGGCATGTCGATGAGCTCTTCTTGCATCAAAATGGCTTTGATATTGGCAATCACCAGGCCACTGCTCTTGTGCAGTGTGATGATCTCATCCACCGTACATTCCATCACTTGCGGGCATTCCGCGATGGTCGGTGGCTTTACATGTTTCGACGGAACGGTTGTGAACTTGGTATGCTCAAGTTCATTTACGCCTTCCGGCCAAAAGCGCGCCGTTTCCATCATATCATCAAGATAATCTGCAGACGGACAATTAATCACAAATTCGCCGGTTTCGACGATATTTGTGAATGTATGGGAGTCTTGACGAAATCCGACCATCATACGAGGCGTCTTTTGCATAACGTCATATTGCATGATGTGCGAATAGGGCGCCGCGTTTACGCGGCCCTTTTTATCAAGTGTCGTAATAACAGTAATTAATTTGGGAAATACCCACATGTCCGTATACCAGAACGGACGAATTTTCACTTCCTTATGCATTGGATACAGTTCTGCTTTGGTCCCAACCTCCTCCGAGAGAGGCAAATGCCTCTCCCCCATATTCACGGTCCTACGGACCGTAAGAGCAACCGGATCACCGGCTACCTTCACAAATCGGCAGATTAACCGCCGGTTCGTTCCTTATTCACCAAATCCACGATTTCTTTGGTGATTGTCTTTGTGCCCTGTTCGTCGGCTTTTGCAGCGATTGCCTTGAGGGCCATGCCTCTGAACATAGACGGAATGACGGCCAACTGAGTTGCAGCTTCGTCGGTGATATCCATCCCGTCGTCAATCTTCTTGACCTGTTCTTTGACTTTTTCAATTTCAGACATTTGAATTCCTCTTACTCAAAATAATCTCATGACATTCGAAACACAATAATTTTGGCCGGATACGGGCGAAAAGCCGACCCCAAATTCAAATCGCATACACCAATCGCAGCTTAAAACCTGCTTAATCGAAACCCAAGCCAACACGGCTGCCACCAGACACAAAAGTGCTTTTTCCTCTCTTCGAAATCTTGAAATTTCGCCAAACACCCGCCCCAGTGACCGCCTCCTTGCGGCAGCTCGGGCGCTGCCATCGGTCGCACGTCAAAAGCGCGTTTTGGGTTGATCACACCATACTGCCGCGGGCATAAATGGGCACGTCATGAGGGGTGACAAGATCACGGCAAGACAGTATATTTTCATGTAATTACATGATCTCCTGAAGTCCGGCCGTTGCAAGGCTATGGGATGCGAAGCGTATGCAAGACACCAAAACAAAAAAGCCGAAAAACCAGAGTGTTTTAAGCGCAGAATTGAATGCGGTCGAGCTTCTGCCCTATTTGCTCAATCGCGTCACGAATAAGCTCAACACCGCATGGATGGCGGAGTTACGCAAGGAAGGCCTGACCATTCAGCGCTGGCAAATTTTATCCGTTCTAAATTTCTTGGACGGCAGCCGAATCGGCATGATCGCGGAAATCAGCGGTGTCAGCCAGGCGGTGCTGAGCCGCGTGATCGACCAAATGGAGCGGGACAAGTTGGTCAGCCGCAAACCTGCCCCCGGCGACAACCGGGCCGTCGAAGTCTGGATCACCGGCAAAGGCCGTCAATTGCTTGAAAGTCTCATGCCCGCTGCGGACGCATTTGTCCAAGACTTGCTGGGCGGATTTTCCAAGTCAGAACGCGAAACGATGCTGCATCTGCTGAATCGCCTGACCGCCGCAGCCGAGGCGATGAAATCGCCCAACAAATAGATAACCCATTCTAACTTAAGGGTTTTTCCCGGCTGGAAAAAATTGCGCCCAAATCCGCTGGTTTGTGACGACCGTCACAGGATCAAACGGCCCCTCCTCCTAAGGTGTCTTCATCAAGACGGACACAGCTTTTGGGGAGACAAAACAATGTTGGCACACGCTTTTTCACTCTTCGTTTCTTTCAGCATCATGGGCGGCTCATTCAGCCTCTACATGTTCTTTTAGGCCCGAGCCGACAGTTCGGAGATCAACCATGACCGCACTCAAACGCCTCAACCAAGCTGCCGCCCTGGCGGGCCTCTATGGTCTTTGCCTGGTGCTGAGCAATATCGACAAAATGCCGACTTTGTAGGCCGGTCTTTTACCCCTTAGAACGTAGATAATATTGACGTGTCGGAAACGGCTTTTTCATCGATGCGAACGCGTCAGCCCCTGCACCCACACCCGATCCACCGCCGGAAAGTGCCATCACCGCCTCATAACGCTTTTTCGTATCCGGATGACCTGCGAACAAAGAGGTTCGCCCTTTCGACTTTTTGGGAATGGTTTCCAGCAACGTTTGATAAATTTGTGCGCCTTGTTGAATATCGTGTCCGGTCCGATTGAACACCGTGCCGATATGCTGATCAGCTTCTTCCTCTGAGCCACGGGCATAGCCTTGGGTCACCATTCGTAACAACGGCATTGCCACAAGGGCAGAGCCAACGCCTGCCGCTGCGGCGGCGTCACCCTCCAAGGTGCTGACCATGGTTTTCTGGGCCACGCCGGACATACCGTCGACAAAAGACTTCTTCTTCATTTCTTCCAAAGCGTGACTCTTTTCCACGTGCCCCACTTCATGGGCCAATACCGCCGCCAGTTCATGCTCATTGTCGACATAGCGCAACAGGCCTTTATTGACGCCGACTTTCCCGCCGGGCATTGCCCAAGCATTGATGGAATTGTCGTCAAGAACCACCACTTCCCACGCAAAGGCCGGACGTTCACTGGTCTCAAACAAAGGAGCGGCAAACCTCGCCATATCGGATTGCACCGAACGATTGGCATAAGCGCCTCCGGAGATATCGACCATGGCGCCGAAATAGTCATTGCCCAGACGGATCTCATCCTCCTCATCAAGATTGAGGCCCTTCAGCATCTTACCGATATTGCGAAGGTCGTCGGTCCCGAATCCACCAATGCTAATATCGAATTGGGCATGTGCCGCAGTCGGCAAAAGCGTGGCTGTGGCGGCCATAAGACCCAGAGCCGTGCGGCGTGTCAGGTGTTTATCAGACTGTTTCATGGCGGACGTCCCTCACAATTTCCCAATCCTAACCGTTGATCTACTTGCTATGCAATATTTCAGCACCGTCCCAAGCTGCAGGGGGCGGGTTCATCATTTTGTCACGACAGCGGTCGCAATAGAGCTTGGAAACCGGGTCTTGGGCAGCCAGTGTTTTGAAGCCCTCCAAAGCTGCTGAAAAGTCGCCGGCCCGATATAAGGCCAGCGCCTCCGCAAAAATGCGGCGCTTTTCCGGGTCTACGGCGATACCCGGTTGCCTCGGATCAACCACTTCGTACACCCTCACCGGCTGTGACCGGCCCAGCACGGTCACGTAGTCGATCTCGCGGCGCGTCACCTCATCACCCAATTGCTCTTCGATATCCGCAGAAATCAGAATTTCCGTGCCGTAAGTTTTATTTGCGCTTTCAAGACGGGCTGCCAGATTCACCGCATCTCCCACCGCCGTATAATTGAATCTGTTCTCCGACCCCATATTGCCGACGATCGCAGACCCGGAATTCACACCAATCCGCATCCCGTGGATCAGAACCAATTGCTTGTTGCGTTTGTTCTCCAGATTCAGCGCAGCAAGTGCCGACTGACATGCGAGCGCCGCCCGGGTGGCTGCAAGGTGTGGGTTCGGCACAACAACCGGCGCGCCCCAAACGGCCATGATGGCATCACCGATAAATTTGTCGACGTAGCCGCCATGCTCCTCAATGATATCTGACATACGTGCGAGATACCGGTTGAGTTCCGATACGAGAACTTCCGGACGATCCGTCAAATCTTCGGTCGCTTTGGTAAAACCGGCAAGATCCAAAAAAAGGACAACGATTTGACGTTCTTCCCCGCCGAGCTTCAAACTTTCCGGTTGCTCGGTTAGTTGGTTGACCAGTTCCGGGCTCAGAAAATGCTCGAAGGCATGCCGTATCCAACGCTTTTGCCGGTCTTCGAAAAAGACGCGATAGGCATAGATAATCATGAATGCCAGAGTCGCCATGACCGCCCAACTCAAATAGGGCAGCACAATCAGGCGTCCGAGCGCCGCAACAGCGCCGGCCCAAAGGGCCAACACAACGAAAACCAACAATCCCAAACCGTAAAGTGCGGGCAGCCGGACATAGAGCAAACACACGGCAAGCAACAACAACACGGTGCACAAAAGAACCACGCCGGGCGACAATTGCCGAGGGCCGGTGCCCGACAAAATCGTTTGCAACGCGCGTGCGTGAATGTAGGCCCCCGGGATACTGGCGCGGTCGATACCAGCGCCCGGTTGCGCCTCTCCAAATCCGCCGCATTGGGTGTCGTAAATCAGAGGTTGATTGCTGTCTGAAAACCGGTTGGTCGCCATATGCCGGTCTTCGACATCGAGCACCTCGCCGATGATGACGATTTTATCGGCAAACAAATCTCTCAGTCTTCCATCCGCATTTTGTTGACAGGCCCAAACATCCGATAAGCGCAGTACCGGTATGTTGACCGCACTGACAAAGTCGACAAGAAAACTCTCCGTGGTCGGTTCCGCGCCTGCCCTAAAAGCCAATTCATTGGCAAAAGACGTGATGGTATTGCCGTCGGCAAGATTGAAACGCGCCGGATAACGGCGGTTGATTTCATCCGTATCCGGCGTGAGGCCCAGCGAGCGAACATTGTTCCGCCCGCCGACGGCGCGAATCTGCCCTTCATAAGGACTGATCAAGACATCTCTTGAGAGAATACCCTCACCCAAAACCAGCCGGCCGGAACGGCCAACCTCAGAAAGCGCTTGGAGGAACGGCCTGTCAAAACCTCGGACCAAATCAGGGCGGTCGAGCGTCTTTGGAAAAATCAAATCCAACCCAATCACAGAGACCCCGGCGTCCGAAATGCCCGTGATCACCTCGGCGAGGTAAGGTGTCCAAGCAACTTCGGGCGTCTGATTAAACGGAGGTGTTCTATGGGTTTGCTCATCAATGGCGACAATGACAATGGGCGATCGTTCCGGCACGATTGCGTCCTTGGTCTCCACCTGGAGCGCCCAAGGCAATGTGAGGTCCATGCCGATGCGGGACAAAAACGACGAGTTTGGCGTCACACCGAACAGAGCGCCCAACAAGATGAGCACAAGCAAAAGTGGCCGGTGGCCAAGACCCCACCGTGACGCGGTCTTAGTCAACAAGCGACACCAAACTGTTCAGCGGGCTGTCGGGCAACTCCAATGCCGGATCAATCGAAAAGACAGCACTATAGGTATATTTTTTCGGGTAAGAGGCGACCACACGATATGGCTTGCCCAAAATCAACTCGGGACCGTCCGGAGGATAGGCAACATAATCATCCGTCGCCACGGTCTGCCAAATCAATATCTCTTCAGGTGCATCCGCGTCATAGATACTTAAAGTGACCTCGCCCTTTGCTCTTTTTTCATAAGGCCACTTGAACCACGGTGTTGTGGTGTTGAGCGCGACTTCATTCCAAACATCATCTTTATAGGGAGACGCACGTTTGACGGCGGCCCCGAGTTCTCTGGCTTCATCGTCCAATGCCAGTTGCGACGTCCTGCAGGACCGCATCGATTTACTGGAGACCGCCCCATCGGACAGTTTGGCGTCGTCTTTGCGCATTTTGACTTTGCCGCCGGTGATTGTTTCAATTTCACAGGAGCCAAAATAAGCAAGAACCAGCCGGCCATCGGGCCGAAGATCAATTTTGTCGCCCTTATAGGCATAGTCGAAAGCTTGCATCTCTGCGTCCGGCGCATTTTCAAGCTCTTCGATCAAAGCGACCGGTTCGTCAGCGGCATGGGCCGCCGCAACCATGAGAATGGATGCGAAAAGACCGAACAGACTGCCGAGTCGATAAGTCATCCCCAACACTCCCTCTTTGGCAAAATGCCGACTGCGCCGATTTAGATGAATTCTGCGCTCGTCCCTTGCCATCAACTCTAGCGTGCCACAATATGCCCAATCAAGGTGACATTCGTGCAAAATGCTCACACATCACAACTGGCCGGATTTCGAGGGATTGTAGATGGCTCAAGAAACAACACATTCACTCCAAGGCATTCGGCTTCTCGAGACACTCAATTCGGACGAAATCAAGCAGATTGAGAAATTGTGCGGCTGGCAATCCTACAAAGCCGGCGAGGAAATCCTCACACAAAACAGCGACAGTATGGACGTCTATTTTGTGGTCAGCGGTTCCGTCCAGGTGGTCAGCTATTCTTTTACCGGGCGTGAGATTGCTTACGCGGTGATCGAGGCCGGCGGATATTTCGGGGAGTTGGCCGCAATCGACCAAAAACCGCGATCGACCAACGTCAAGGCCGCAAAGAAATGCTTGGTGGCCACCCTGTCACCCAATGCGTTTGAGCAAATTGTCCGCACCCATGGTGACGTGGCTTGGGCGGTCATGAACAAATTGGCCCGCATCATTCGCTCCAACGACGAACGCATTATGGACCTCAGCACACTCGACGCCCATCAACGGATCTTTCAAGAATTGTTGCGGATTTGCGAACCGGATCCCGTCACAACCGGCCGCTGGATGATATATCCCCTTCCCACACAGCACGATATCGCCAGTTTGGTGAGCACAACCCGCGAAACCGTGGCGCGCGCCCTCAGCAGCTTGACCTCGTCCGGCCTTGTCCAACGAAAAGGGCGAACACTCTATATCACGGATAAGGACCAATTGAGCGAGCTCACCTCGCAATTGTCCAATAAGGGCTAAGCCACACATGCATATCGCCCATTTAACCGATACCCACATTGTTGAACCCGGCGAACTTCTCAACGGGTTAATCGACTCAGGCGCGCAATTGCAATCCGCCATCGATCATATCAATACACTCTCGCCAAAAGCAGATGCAGTCATCGTTAGCGGCGATCTTGTCAATGACCCAAGCGAAGCGGCATACGAACATCTGCTGAGCCTGCTCAGCCATTTGAAAAGCCCCTACTTTCTTATTCCCGGCAATCATGACGATCGATCCAAAATGATCGCCATGTTCGGCGGACGCGATTTCTTTCCGGTTACGGACGGGTTTGCCCAATATGCAATTGACTCTTTTGACGTACGCTTGATCGGTCTCGACAGCACGGGCATCGGGAAGGAAAAGCCTGAATTTTGCGACACCCGCGCTGCTTGGCTTCGAACCACCCTTCAACAAAAGCCGGACACACCGACTTTGCTCTTTATTCATCACCCGCCGATTCGAACCGGTGTCGGCTTTTATGATGAGGTCGCGGATGCGGATTGGGCCGACGGTTTGCAAGACCTTGTCGCGCAATCAGATTGCGTGCAGCTCATTGCGTGCGGGCATATTCACAGCCACATCAGTGGACGTTGCGGCGGCCGGAACCTCGTTGCAGCCGTCGGATCAGCGTCAACGCTGGTCTCGGAAATCGGTGAAGACCGTCCACCGTCCTTGATCCAAGAACCGGGACAACTTCTGGTGCATTACTGGAATGGGGAGGCCATGCTAACCCATGCCTGCCGGCCAATGCCGGTGTCACCGGATGCCCGCATTGATCGGCTTGCCAAAATGCCATGGGATGACCTCAAAGCCCTTTGGCGTTCAAAGTAACGCCAAAATCAAAAGGACAGCATTATGGAGATCCACGTCATCCTTGATTCGCGCCTTGGGCCCAATGCGCTCGCCGAACTTGGGCTGTTGGCTGAATCCCAGGGCATCAAAGCGGTCTGGACCTCGAGCCTCTTGGATTCTCGCGACCCATTCGTCAACTTAACCACATTGGCAGAGCAGACCCGGTCCTTACGTTTCGGTCCGATTGCCGTCAATCCCTATGACATGCACCCGGTTCGGATTTGCACATCATTGTTGACACTCAACGAATTCGGCAATGGCCGGGCCAATATCGTCATCGGCGGCGGGGGCGAAGCGTTGGAAGCACTTCAAATCAAACCGGACAAGCGGGTGCGAGCCGTGCGCGAATGTCTCAATATTTTAAAAAGTGCAAATCCCGAAAAACCTCTCAACTTTGACGGCGGGCTATATCACGTCAAAGGCTATCAGCCCCATTGGGCCGAAGCGGAACGCCCGCGCATTTACGCCGGTGCGAACATGCCTCAGATGTTGTCTATGGCCGCACGCAATGCGGATGCAATCTTTTTGAGTGATCTGCCGCCAGCACTTGTGACAAATGCCATTGAAACCGCCAAAGCCGCAAACGGCGGATCGCTTGAGGACACTTTTCGAATCAACAATTTTTTTGCTTGGCATGTTTATGACGAGCAGGATCGGGGGCATGCCGAAGCCAAGCAATGGCTGGCTTTGAGAGGACTGTTCCGGCGCTGGGTGATCACCACATTTTTGGATGATCAAGACTATGATGTCATCGAGCAAAATCTGCCCGCTTTCTTTCAGGCGCTGAATGGGCAGCTGAACGCCCTTGATCATATTCCCGATCACATCATCGAAGCGCTCATGGAAAATCTCACCATTCATGGCGGACCAAAGACGATCGATGGTGTTGTTGAGAAGCTCCATGGCTTCCAGCGTGCCGGTCTGACTGAGATTGCTCTCCGGCTCTATGCAGACCCGGATCAATCGATCAAACTGATTGGTGAGAAAATCATCCCGGCTTTGGGACAGGGGGATTGAGTTCAACATGCTGAAAGACAAACGACAAAAACAAAGCCTGGCTGCGGCCGACCGACGGGACTTCGTCAAATTCATGTTGGCCTCGCCGATTGCCGCCACAGTGCTGAAAAGCACTCCAAGCCTAGCGCAGGATTTGAGTGTTTTGGAGAAAGCGGCGTTTGCCCGCAACGTCTTCCAAATGCACGACACCGCCAAAGCCAAATTGTCAGCCGCAACATATGATTTTATCACCGGCGGATCCGACGATATGAAAACCGTTGCCGCCAATCGCGCCGCTTTCGACAAGGTGCAAATTCGGGCAAGACGATTGGTCGACGTCTCCGAGATCACCACGAACCTCACTTTGTTTGGTCAAGCGCTACCGTCGCCCATCATGCTCGCGCCGATCGGCGCGCAGCAGCGCTTAAGCCCGGAAGGGGAATTGGCGACAGCGCGCGCGGCAGCCTCTCGGGGGCACGCTCTGATTGCTTCAACGATGACCAATTATGACGTGGAAGAAATTTCGGAGGCCTATGGCGCGCCGGTCTGGTTTCAACTTTATGCATCACCGGATCGGGAATTGGTCAAGCACCTTCTTGGACGCGCTGCCTCCGCCGGCAGCCCGGTCGTGGCACTCACCGTTGACTCTCCGACGCTTGGAAATCGCGAGCGGCAGATTCCGTTTGCCGCGGCAAACAACTCCCGTCCGCGCTTTCGCCTTGGCAATTTCGAAGGATACAATGGCCCACCGCGGATCGGTGATCCGTCCTTAACATGGGACTTTATCGCTTGGCTCAGAGACAACACGGACGCCAAATTGGTGCTCAAGGGAATTGTCACACATGAAGATGCAAAGCTCTGCCTCAAATATGGCGTTGACGGCTTGGTGATTTCCAATCACGGGGGGCGTCAAGAGGAAAGCAATCGCGGCACATTGGAATCATTGCCGGAGATCGCCGATGAGATTCGCAAAAAGATTCCCATATTGACTGATGGCGGATTCCGGCGCGGCACGGACATTTTCAAAGCCCTGGCACTCGGCGCCGATGCGATCTGCGTCGGACGGCCCTATTTATGGGGCAATGCGGCTTTCGGCGAAGACGGCGTCAAAAAGATTCTGGATATTCTTCAAGCGGAACTTGTCCGCATTATGAAGCTTTCGGGCACACAAAATTTGGATCAGATTACCGACAAATATGTGGTGTCGGATCTTTAGCGAATAGCGTGTTTGAACTTGTGTCATCCAGGATGACACAGTCAAACTTAGCCAAATGAATTAGCTCCGCAGTCATCCTCGCACTTGTTGCGAGGATCCATTGGGATGACCCGCCAGAAGTTTGAACTGATAAAATAAATAGGACTGCCTAACTATGGACCCTCGGGACAAGCCCGAGGGTGACAGTTGAAGTTTGTAGACGTGCTATGCACCACGTGTCTTTGTCATCCCGGACAGCGAACGCAAGTGAGCGACCGTTTCGGGATCCAGTAAATTCAAAATGCATTTTGATTAGCCGCACATTAAGTGCGGCAGCCTGGATTCCGGCTGTAGCTTGTCCCGGACTACGATCCGGGGCCGGAATGACAGTAGAGATTGATGCAGATGCAGTGCTTACCGACTAAGGCGCAAAAACAGATCTCTGAATTATTCCGGCCGGTACATGGGATGCTTGGGATCGGTAATTTCCTGAAGCTCTACAATATTGCCATCCGGGTCGCGTCCATAAGCAACCCGCACGCCTTCCCCGCCCCACATGGGTTCGTTGATGAAGGATACGCCGTGTTCCATAAGCCGTGCATATTCGTGGTCGAGATCGGTGACATCAACGCTCAGATGCGCGACGCCCACATCGCACAAACGCCTATCCGGATCCGCCGGTTTGGGCTCTGGGGAGGTGAATTGGAAAATTTCCAAGAATGATTGTCCCGCTTTGAGCACCACACATTGCGCCGCTGAATCTTTAAGCCCGGTCAATTGATCGGCTGCCTCAACCCCTTTGGGCCAGCCAAATTCATTGACCTTTTCAAAACCCAAGAGACCTTCATAGAAAGCCAAACACTTTTCCATGTCACTGGTGGCCAAAGCCGCATGGTTCAAACCGCGGATCATTCATTCTCTCCCATATCCTTCAGGCCCGCACTATACGCGCAAGACTTTGGCATTCAAGAGAGACCGAGGATGATGGAGATTAGGGGCCGGATCCCGTGTCCTCATCGTCCGGATTGACCAGATCCTCGATCAAACCTTCAATGGACGCGATCAGGCCGTCAAAACCCTGATCTTTGTAGACACTTGAGAATTCCGATCTGCGACGGGCCGCTTCACTGATGCTGCCGTCCAAAAAGATATCAACAATCCCAATTTTGCCACGGCGCTCACGCGTTAAATAATCAATGGAAACGCCGTCCTCATCCGGTCTGTTGAGCATGGTCTTGACGAGCTTGGTCCGCTTTGGACCCCGAACCACCTCGAGGGTTTCGAAACTCTGACCTGAAAAGTTATCGAACTGAGACGCATAATTGGTCGTCAGAAAGCGCCGGAAGGTCGAAATATATGTTCGCTTTTGATCGTCGTCCCATTTGCGCCAAACAGACAAGCCGATGGACGACATGCCCAATGTGGTCACATCGAAGTTTTCCTCGACCACGGGACCAATCACGTCGATGCGTCCCTCAAGTCCCATTTCTTCCCCGCCCTTCATGATCTGCAAAAGACCTGTATGAAGGGACTCAACCAATTCTTCCGGTTCAGGGGTCTGTTTCTTTTCGGACTCTGCGTCTTGGGCCGCAACGGCAAATGTCTGGAATATCAGCAGGAAGGCTGTTAAAGCGGCGATCGGGAACTTCATCATATAGTTACTTTGCTTGATTTAGAAAACTCATATAACACAGATAGTTATGTGGTGATAAGACAGCGTCGGGGCGATTTTGTGGCATTATGCTGATTTATCGTAACCTATACATTAAGTACCTGGGGAAGCTGGTTCGAGCGGTTGCAAAATGGCCGCTCTATACCCTTGCGATTGTAGGGCTTCTGACCGTTGGTGCGGCCTATTATTCCGCCACCCATTTCAAGATCAATTCCGACCGCAGCGAGATGATCGCGCCGGATACCCCTTTTATTCAGCAATTCCGGGCCTTTCAGGCGGCTTTTCCAAGCTATGCCAAAACCATCGCCATCGTTGTTGAGGCTGAGACCAGCCAAAAGTCCATCCGGGCGGCGCACAATCTACACGACAAGCTGCTTGAGCGTCCGGACCTGTTCAAAACCGTTTTCGCACCCGCAGCAGAGCCTTTTTTCCAGGACAATGCCTTTCTCTATCTTGACGTGGACTCCCTGGAGGATCTGACCGGCCAATTGGCGGAAGCCCAGCCGGCCTTGAGCGCCTTGGCGGAAGACACAAATTTGCGCGGGTTGTTCGGTCTCCTGCAAACGGCTCTGGAAGCCTATGAGAACGGAGAGTCTCTGCCGCCCATTTTTGTCGACCTTATGGAACAGATTGCGGAAACAGGCGACAATATGCTTGCGGGGCAAGGTCAGAACCTCGCCTGGGACGGAACCTTTTCGCCAAGCGAAGACGGAACCTCGATTCAATTGATCACAGTCCAAGGCGGCGAAGATTTCACCTCACTCCAAGCCCATCGCCAGGGCATCAGGGCGATTCGCCAAATGGCGGAGGAACTTGGCCTGACAGAGGAAAATGGTGTGTCCGTTCAGCTGACCGGAGATATTCCGCTGTCGGATGAAGAGATGCAGGCCGTTCAAGAAAGTGTCAGCTTGGCCGGAAGCTTGTCTGTCGTTCTGATCGCGATCATCCTCGGATATGGCATTCAATCCCTTCGGATTATCGTCTCCATTTTTGCCACTTTGCTGGTCGGGCTTATCTGGACCTTAGCCTGGGGATTGGCGACTGTCGGCGAGTTCAACATGATCTCTGCGACATTTGCTGTTCTCTTCGTCGGACTGGGGATTGATTTCTCGATTCACTTTGCGTTGCGATTCCAAGAAGCCATCGAAGAAGGCGAACATTTTTTGGAGGCGATCGTCAGCACGGCCGACAGCATCGGGGGGGCCCTGTCGCTCTGTGCCGTTTCATCGGCGATCGGCTTTATTTCTTTCATTCCGACCAAGTACCGCGCCATCGCCGACCTCGGGCTGATTTCAGGCGGCGGCATGATCTTAGCTCTGATCGCCAGCTTTACGGTTCTTCCCGCCCTTTTTGCCGTGTTCGGCAAACCAAGCAAAAAGAACACGGCGGCGGTGGTGTTCATCAATTCAACGCAACAATTCTTCAATCGGGTTGGTCATCACTGCAAACACATTTCCCTAGGGGCGCTGGCGGTTTTTGTTCTGGCAGCCGGAATCGCCTCCCAGATCAATTTTGATTACAACACGCTGGCACTGAAAGATCAGGATTCGGAATCGTTCCAAACCCTGCAAAAACTCCAAGACGAAGGGATTGCAACGGAATACGCCATCAACATTATGGCACCTTCACAAGATGACGTCGAAGACATCAAATCCGCTCTGACCGAGCTTTCAACCGTCAAAGATGTGGTGACCCCCGACAATTATGTACCGGAGGATGAAGACTACAAACTCGATCTCATTGATGAAACGGCATTCCTTCTCTTTCCTGTTCTGAGCGCAGACAGCAACGACGTGCCCCTCACTGATCGAGAGAGGTCGCAGCTGGTGGATGACCTCATCACGCAGATTCAAAATATGCGCTTCAGGACCGGCGATTCGAGCCTCATGACTGCGGCAAGCGGCCTTCTCAACACGCTACGCACGATTGCACTATCGGACGGGGCAGACACAAAGCTCGAAGAGTTTGAAACATACCTGACAGCCGACATCGAAGAGCCTCTGGAGTTTTTGCGCACCGCCCTTGATGTCGAGCCGATCATGTTCGACGATTTGCCGACTTATGTCCAAGAGCGGGTGGTGGCTGAGGACGGCAGGGTGCAAGTGGTCGGTTTACCGGCGGAGCGCATCACCGAATTTGAAACCATGAAGCGTTTTGTCGACGAGGTCAGTGCCGTATTCCCCGATGCGACCGGACGGCCCATTGTTGAGGCCGGTGTTGGCGACCTTGTGGTAGACTCTTTTTGGACGGCCATGTTTTTGGCGCTGACCGCCATCATGATCGTGCTTTTCATCACGGTGCGCCGCCCCTCCGACGTAGCATTGATCATCGCACCTTTGTTGCTGGCCTCCTCCCTCAGCATCGCCACCAGCTATCTCTTGGGCCTGTCTCTCAATCAGGCCAATATCATCGTCATCCCGCTCATTCTCGGTCTGGGCGTCGACAACGGCATTCATGTGGTCATGCGGTTCCACGAAGACGATTCCATGGCCAATTTGATGACCTCCAGCACACCGCGAGCCGTGGTCCTCAGCACTCTAACCACACTCGGCACGTTCGGCGCGCTCTCTTTGTCGGTCCATCAGGGCATCCAGAGCATGGGGCTGCTACTCGCGATCTCCATGCTCTATCTCCTGATTTGCACGATCGTCATTTTGCCCGCACTGCTTTACTGGCGGGCCATGTATCTCAATGGTCCGAAGCGCACGTCGTAAGCGTTCGGTATGCGCTCAACCTAGTTTGACGAGTATCCGCTTTGCGACACAAAACAGACAAACACGACCTGCTTCCGCGCGTCAGCTTTTGACCCAAAGCGGACATTTGAAGTCGCGCCCCTAAACCTCAAACAACTTCTCTCGGACACGAACAGCCGCCGGTCGCGCCCAACATTCTTTAAGCCAAGCGGCAACGGCTGGTTTATCTTCTAAATTCATCCAAAGACTACGATACATGGTGGACGCAACATTCAAGTCAGCGATTGAAAACCTATCCCATACCAAGTATCTCTTCTTTTCCAACATCGATTCAAGAGCGGTCAACGGGCGTTCCATTTCAGCTCGTGAGGCGTCTCTTTGATTTGGGTCTCGCTGTTCAATCGGTAGAGCCTGATCATGCAAAGCCCAAGTTATGATCTGTTTATCCAACTCCGTCAGCGCCCACATGCTCCATTGCCAACAGAGAGCTTCATCTTGAAGATCTGTTGGGTAAAGCTCGGAAGCATTTTTCTTCGCCAAGTAAAGATTAATTGCAAGGCTTTCCCACAAAGCAAATCCCGCATCTTCAATTGTCGGAACGCGCCTGTTTGGATTTGCCGCTATGAATGCGGGGTTTTGTCTGCTGCCATCATCTTTATGAGGTTGCGTTGTAATCAGTTCGTAATCTAGATCTAATTCTTCCGCTACCCAGAGTGTTCGCCGTGCCCTTGAGTCAGGTATCCCATAGATCTTCAGTGACATGTATGCTCAACCAATTCCCAGTTACCAATGTCTGCTTGTGGCTAATCTCTGACCTTATCACATGTCGCCCAAGTGTCAGCTTTTGACCCAAAGCGGACGCTTGTGAAAACACGCCCCTACTGAAAGCTCTCGATATCATCGAATGGAAGTGCGTTGGCGTAAGCGACGCGGTCTGCCTGTGTGCCGTCTTTGATATTGACAAGCGTTTGGCCAACCATGCCCTTAAGCTCGTCACCTTCTTCCATGAAGGTATACGTTTCGATACGGAAAGTTTGATTGCCTGACTGCGCCAACAGCATTGGGTTCATCATAGCCGAGAACGCCGCAATCAACGGTGAGTCGGTCACATACTCTACTGTGACTTGGCGGCCGTCATCGTCTGCGCTGTAAGTCCCCGTTGCCGTTGTTCCACCACCGAATGCCATGGCGGATGCCGCTTGAGACTGCGTATCATTTTGTGTCCAACCATCAAGTGCCTGCGGAAGAAGCACGCTAAACAAGGCACCGCGCATTTGGCCCACAAGTTGAGTCAAGTAGTCTACATTGCTTTTGACCTTCGTCAGATCATCTTCATCCAAGAACACTATTGTTTGCTCAAGCACTTCCCTCATTTCGGTCTTCATTTGCGTGAAAGGGTCTTCGTCTTGCGCTGTGGCAGCACCTACGGACAAGAGAGATAAAAAGAAGGTCAATGTGGGAATGAAGTTCCAGATTCTTGCTTTTTTCATTGATGCAGCTCCTAAGCGGTCTAAGTTCCGTCAGCCAAAAGATAGTTCAAACATCCTGAATTTCACTCTCAACGATAATGTAGACATACAGAAGTACAAAGCGGATTTTTTTGCCAATTAGGCTCTCTTTGAGTACGAAAGTGGTCGATATCTCGTCACCCATCCTCTGCCAGCTTCTGATCCATAGCGATCATCGGAGACATTTGATATACGAGCGGAACAATCTGCTCATTCGCCACATCAGAATGTTATCTGAGCGAGAGATGCATCATAGCTGTAAATCCTAGTTTGGATTTCTCATTTCTGTTGATTAGGTATGTAAATACTCAATGAATTTCGAAACATGGCGCAAGAGGGCATTTGAAAATCACACACGGGCACGAGCTGAGCTCCATCGATCCATGTTACGTCAGATTTGACACGGCTCTGTATAGCATTGCGCAATTTTCGTTCGTCTTCGCTCCGCGCATCTGCTTCACTTTCGCTGTTCCAACGCTGAACCAGCACGATAGCCGGTCTAGGGCTTTGTTGTCGCTCATCATACTGGCCCTGTTCTGCGATTAGTTTTTCCATCTGCGCGAGCACGCCGTTTTGCTCCTCAATGGCCTTGTCTATGTTTTCTACGGCGAGGGTAATATCACTGATGTCTTGCGTAATCCCCGGTGACTCAGAAAATTCGTGCTGTGCCCCACCGTCCTCTAGGACAAGGTGTGCGGCTTCAACATGCGATAAAAGCTGACGCCGTATACCTATACCCACCAACGGTGTGCAGCCGCCTGGTACTACTAAAGCATCCTTTTCAATTTTCGCCGCCCGTTGCTTGTAGACAAAGGCCCGAGTCATGAAGATATGCGTATCATCCGGAAAATCGGATCCTGCGATTTGATCCTCACCTTTGTAATAATAGCTACCAAGCCCCCATGGCGCCCCGAGATCGCGTGTGGGCGGAACTTTATCCGGACCCAGTGCATTCGCCGCTTCCGCGGCATCCCGTGTCGCCGACAGGCTCCCTAAGGCGCTCCCGGATGCGCTGCCCGCATTGTCATCATTGGGCCGGGTCTTTGATGCGCCTGTCTCAAGACGTCCTTCATTGCCAAAATTGCCGGCTCGTCCTGCATAGGGATCGTAAAGCACGCTCGCAGGGTCAAGTGAATAACCGACATATCCTTTATCCTTGGGTAAAAAAACAGCCGTACCGTTTAGACAGATAGGGTCATCGGTCGCGATAAAATTCTCTCCCATCCAGGTGACATAGTGCTCTGCACCTTCGAGGTTGAGTTTGGGTAGCTGATCTTCACTTTTTCCATCTCGATCTGTCGCCCGTAGGTCATTCGCGCGACTTTGCTTGCCATTTTGTGCGGTTGAACCTGTTGCCATCGTCCCACTGCTCGGCAAAAAACCGCCGAACATCACAATCACCAAGACGAAATAGGCGCCGACAACACCGACGATGAACGGCAAGATTGATATGGAGGTAAAAAAAGTGCTTGCGTCAGGTTGACGAGCAGAGCCGCGAAAATTCAATTTGGAAACGAACCCGATGAGCACGTAAGGAGCGTAGATCCGTGCCATAAGAACGCCAAAAAATAGTCCCCCAAAAAGAAGAACAATTGCGGGAAAGACGAATCCTTGATGCCAAGCCACCCAAGGGCCCAGTCCCGAACCGCCAACAAACACCGATACGATCAATAGTATCATAAAGAATATCGATGGCAGAATAATCACTTTTCCCAGAAGGGTGCCAAACACAAAAGAGAGCCCTCGGCCGGTCGGAAGCATGGCGTCACCAATCAAATGCGCAATGAGTCGCTCAAGGTCTTGTGAGATGCTTTTCGCAAAGTCCGCCAGTGCTTTGACCACCAAAACGGGATGTATCAACACCACAACAGCCAGCAAAACCCACCCTGTCATCGCCATAGCGATGAAAAGAACCGGCAAAGACCAATAGAGATTTTCAACGCCAATCCCGGCCTTGTCCCCACCGATCCAAATCGCAAGCGCCGGATAAAACCAGAAAAGGGACAGCATGAGCGGTGCCAGAAATCCCAAGGTGAGGCATATCATTTTTGGTAGATAGAGCTCATAGCCTTTTGCGGACATCATGACCCTCTCAATCCTCTTCGCACTTTACTTCAGTCAGCCAAGTGATCGGCGAATGGACTATTTTCTCGGAATAACGATCGCCCGTGTCTTGCCGGCTTCGAGCGTGAACTCCGGAGTCGAAACGGCTTCCGGCGTGTAAGAATGCGGGTCGATACGATACCGGCCTGGAGGCACCTTCAATTCTTTGCCAATTCCCATATACGTTTTGATGGGTTTTTGACCATCAAGGGGGACGAGCGTCGCACGGTCCGGTGTGCGTGCATACTCACCGGGCGCATAGGTCATGCTGACCGCCGCGACCGGTTTTGCCGTCACGGTGGCCGTAACGGTTTGTCCGGACTCAACGGTCACGTCTACAGGGTCAAAATAGCCTTTGTTGCTATGACCAATGACGCGGTAGGACCCCGGCTTGACGACCTCGGGTCTGCCCGGCCGGGCGGTTTCACTGCCAATGGAGTCGCCCGTCTTCGGATCGATCGCGTGGACATAAATATACCCACCCTCGCGCAGTATATCAAAATCGTTCCCCGCATATTCCGGAACAACATAACCGGCATCGAGTAAAAGTTCGATCGTCTGATTTTCCTCCGCTGTTACCGTCACCTCTCGCGGCTCCATTTGGTTGAGCGGATCTTTGCCCTTATCCCTCAATATATATGTCCCGGGTACGACCAAACTCGGCCGTCCTGAGTAGGTTGTGTATTTCACGGTGTCATTTTGCAGAAGTTCTCCACCGCGTTGATCCGTGCTTCCATCTGGCAAGACATACTTAAACTGCACCTCAACGGTGTTGATCAGTTCAAACTCGATGACCGTTTGCTCGCCTTCAACCAACGCTGCTTCGATGCTGAGCTCATTGTCCGCATTTGGCTTAGAGCGGAACTCGTATGCCCCCGGTCGGGCAAGCGCTTCGTCGCGCGCCCGGAAACTAAAGACTTCTTTGCCGCCTTGATAGGCGTAGACCTGCGAACCGCGATGCTCTTCTCCATTTTCCGTAAATGTCGCGCTAACGATGGCGGGACGTGTGATCAATACATCGACACGCTTGCTGCCCACGGTATCTATTGTCACGGTTTCAGTGACAGGTTTGTAAATCGTCCCATCCCGCAACAGAACGCCGACCGTCATTGTGTAATCGCCGGGACCGTCCTCAAGCCAATGCTGACCATTTGACGTCAGGTCCGTCACTTCTTGACCATCGGCATCAAAAAGGGTCCCAATAATCGGAAAAGACCGCCCCGTCGCATCGAGCCCTTGGATGGACAAGCCATATCCGCGGTCTTGCTTGACCGGCTTAGGCTCCCCAGGTTCGATTTCGGACACTTTGGTCAAGGCCTGTTGGAATTCGTCTTCCGAACCTGCGTCAAAATAGGCCCCGCCACCTGTCTCAGCAACGCACATCATCGCTTGACGCTCCATCTCATCAAGGCCGACACCAACAACGTGAACACGGATTTTGACGTCTGCCTCCCGCCACTCCGACATCAAGGCGCAAGGGTCAATGTCGCAGGTTTCTATGCCATCGCTAATGAGAAGAATATCGCCCTTGCGATTATCGAAATCTTTTAAGGCTTCGCGCAAGCTATAGCTAATAGGCGTCTTGCCGGTTGGCCGAATAGTCGAAATCGCTTCCTTAATATTGGATTCCGCGTTTTCGGATTGAGAAAAAGGGACAATAAGTTCGGAGTCACGGCAATCCCCTTTCTGGCGATGACCATAAGCCCGAAACGCAATACGCCGATCGGCCAGATCCGTTTCCAGAAGCTCCGAAATAGCAGTCCTTCCGGCCTCATACTTTCGGGATTTGTCCGAGAGCTCACCCCACATGGATCCCGACGAGTCGTAAATGATATACAAATTGCTATTGGGATCGGCTGTTGCGACTGAACCGTCGGAACTATCCTCTTCGGATGCAGCCTGCGGCATCAGTCCAAGTGTGAGAATAAATATCAATAGAAATCGTTGTGGCATAGGACAATCCCCTCAGTTCACAGACGGATACTGGAACCCACAAAATTTGATCCGTTACTCCTTAAAAATAAAACGTGTAACTCAACATCTTCACAACCCGATGTGGCGACCTCACTCATGCGGACCGTAAGGCCATATTGGGCTTCCGCAAGAGGCTCTGGCAGGCCCAACGTCCGCAAGTGGCGAACTTCAGATCGTAAAGGAAAATGCGGGCGATGTCAGCTTCTGACCCATAGCGGACAGACGAAAGCAGCTACTTCGCCAAACACTGCATGTAAAGCTCGCTTGATATGTAAAGGACGCTTGATATACTCCGCTACCGGATGATCAATCGTGAGGAGTTTCACAATGACGACTGAACCTGTCTCTACCGGTCGGAGTCCAGCCAATTGGCACCAGAATATTGGTATTTGGGGTTATACATTCATCGCCTGTATCGCCAGTGTTCTATTTGTTTTGGATCCCAATTTTCTCGATAGATGGCAGCTAGTCTTCCGCTATACCTATAACCCTCTTGCAGTTCTCTTCACGTTGCTATTGATCAGAGGATACGTATTGGAAAAACAGGGAAAAATTCATAGCGACGAGCCAAGACTGGGGAGCTTCGGTGTCTGCTTGGCCATCTACTTCGCAGCTTTACCTTTAAGCTATGGGCTTATTGCACGTGGTGTTACGTCCGGATACGAAATCCCGGTCGCAATATTGCCGGTTATTCCCGCTATTGTAGGGGCCGTTCTTGCTGTGCGTTATATTCAAAAGTCCGACGAGCTTATTGTGCGAAAAGCATCAGAAGCATCTGTATTTGCGCTCCTAACGACTTGCATTACCGCACTCACTTTTGGGCTTTTGGAAGAAAACGGACTTGCGCGACTGCCCATGATTTGGATCTTACCTATTGGGATCGGCTATTGGAGTTTGGGCATGCTTGTCTCCAGAAAACGCTACGAATGAAGTGTTAGCCTTATGTTGAATCACGTCCGAGAGTTGCGCGAAAAAAGGGGCTGGTCGCAGGCCGTGCTCGCTGAGCGTCTGGGCGTTTCTCGTCAGACTGTCAACGCTATAGAACGTGGAAAGTACGACCCCAGCCTTCCGTTGGCCTTCAAAATTTCTATGCTATTCAGTCAGAAAATTGAGCAGATCTTTGTCCCCGATTAAACTCTAGGTTTGGGAATACGACTCTCGGAACTATGCATGGCTTCAATGTCTGCTTTTGGCTATTCTGAGAAGTCTAACCAAACTGCAATGATTGCCTAGTTTCCGAAAGGTTGGACATTCACCCAATTGGGTGAAAGCACGGCCCCAGACGCAAAGCAGTAGCCGAAATGTGTTGCTGGGATTAGGGGCTGGGGATCACATACTTTCTGTGGATGGCGTCGATCTCGGTCATCAATTCGTCCGTCAGCGTCACATCCACGCTACCGATATTTGTTTTCAGCTGGTCAAGGTTGGTCGCACCGATAATGGTACTGGTCAAGAACTGACGTGAGTTGACAAAGGCCAGTGCCATTTGAGCTGGGTTAAACCCATGGGCCCGGGCGAGGCCAACATAGGCTTCGGTCGCCGCTTGCGCTTCCGCGCTGCCATAGCGATTGTAACTTGGAAACAGATTGAGCCGCGCCGTGCTGAGGTCGTCATCGCTCATATATTTCCCCGACAGCATCCCGAACGCCAACGGAGAATATGCGAGAAGTCCCACCGCCTCGCGGATCGAGCACTCCGCAAGACCAATCTCAAAGCTTCTGTTGAGCAAACTATAAGGGTTTTGGATACTGACGACGCGCGCCAAATCTTTGTCTTTCGATATACGCAGATACTCCATCAAGCCCCAAGGAGTTTCGTTTGAAATGCCGACGTGACGAATCTTACCCTGGGTCACCAAGTCATCCATCGCTGAGAGGGTCTCTTCAATCGGAATGCGGTCTTCCTCACGATGCACATATCCGAGAGGGCCGAAAAAGTTGGTGCTCCGGTCGGGCCAGTGAAGTTGATAAAGATCGATAGTGTCGGTTTGCAACCGTGCCAGCGATCCCTCGACGGCTTCAAAAATCTGTGGGCGCGAGAGACGTGTCCCGCCTCTCAAATATCCGAAGTAGCCATCCGGTGCGCTATATCCGGTGACCTTTGTTGCGAGGATCAGGTCTGACCGCTTTCCCGACTGCTTGAGCCAATTGCCGATACAGCGCTCCGTTTCTCCTTGCGAGACTTGGCGCCCGGGAATGGGATACATTTCGGCAGTGTCGAAAAAATTGATGCCTTGGTCAAAAGCGTAGTCCATTTGCGCGAAGGCGTCAGCTTCGCTGTTTTGCTCGCCCCATGTCATCGTGCCCAGACAGATTTGACTCACATTGATATCTGTTCGTCCCAAAGGGCGATATTGCATTGCTTCAATCCTCTTCTGCTGAAAGGCAGTCTACGGTCTCAACGGCGTTCGATATTTGAATGAAATCTGATTGGATGAAAATCAGCTTTTGGCTTCGAAGATCTTATTCCAGAAATGCGTCGGCGTCAGGCCAATTCGGAAAGACAATCTCCCCGATGAGCAACGTTTGGTGCCAGCCGATTCAAACCACCTTGACCACATGAGTCCAGATTGAGGCGTACTCCAGCGGTCTTGCAATACCCTTAAGCCAAGTAGGGGCTGTGCCGTCTTGTCTCACCTAAGGGCCGAGGCTAGTATCAGGTCAATTTTGGAGACCCTTCGAACGCTTCGCCCAGAGACTCACGTGCCGGGTGAAGGCCGCCGGAGATCAGGCTCACAACATAAGCTGAACGTCATTTGGAAAAGAAACATGGAAATTTATATTGCAACAATCTTTGTGAAGCCGGGTTTTGAAGACAAGGTCGCGGCCTATCACAAATTAATGCAAGACGAGATGCAGGGTGTGCCTGGATTTCTCGGCCGCGACGTCTATCAAGCCGACAACGGACGTCTGATGGACGAAGTCAAAAAAGTCTATACCGAAGAACAGATCAGGCAAAATGCAGAGGACCCCCATCCGCCTGCAACCCATTTTGTCATTGTTGAGAAGTGGGAAGACGCCAGTGCGCGCATGGCATTCGTGAAATCCGTTGCAAGCGAGAAAAAGCACGAAATCATTCCCTATTTGCTGCCTGACCATACCCACGAATTCTACAAGCATATCGCGGAAAGTTAGTCATGAGTTGTTGCAGCTTCGTTGCAAGATGCATCTAAAACGGGAGGCCCCCTATCTCAAGCCCGCTTAACAACCCAAGATTTCGCCGGCTCTTTTCCGCGCAGGTGATTGCGCTGGTGGGAACCGGCCTGAGCACAGTGGCTTTGACTCTTTTGGCCTATGATCTGGCCAAGGAGAATGCCGGCGCTGTTATCGGATTTGCGCTCGCCTGTAAAATGATTGCCTATGTCGTCTTCGCCCCCATCATCGGTGGCTTGGCCCATCGATTTCCGAGAAAGCCCTTTTTGATCAGTATGGATGTGCTGCGCGCCGGGGTTGTTCTGCTGATGCCGTTCGTCACGCAAGTTTGGCAAATCTATGTCCTGATCTTTGTGCTCAATCTCTTCTCTGCCGGGTTCAAGCCTGTTTTTACGGCGACCATACCGGACATCATTACGGACGAGGAAGAATACACCAAGGCATTGTCCCTCTCCCGCGTGGCGTACGACTTGGAGAGTTTGCTCAGCCCGACATTCGCTTGGCTCGCCTTGCTGTTTTTCAGCTATACGGGCCTCTTTGTATCCAATTCCATTGCCTTTGGTGTGTCGGCCATTCTGATCGCTATGACGTCGCTGACGGCAGGCGTGACAGTTCAAAGAATTGGAACGATCTGGGATGAAATCAGCTTCGGCACACGGGCCTATTTAAAGACACCGCGCCTCGTTGGCATGTTGTGCCTTTATGTCTGTGTCGCTTGCGCCAGTTCCATGGTGATCGTCAATACGGTCGTCTACATCCGAGAAAATTTGGGAATGGGCGAAGCCGATGTTGCCATTCCTTTTGCAGCAGCGGGACTGGGGTCCATGATTGCCGCCTTGTCCCTCCCGCGCTTGCTGGAACGGACCAATGATCGATCCGTAATGCTGAGCGGCGGAGCCATCATGTTTTTGGGCCTCAGCCTGATGGCCCTGTCGCCCAGCTTCGTCTTTGTCTTGGCGATTTGGTTCATTGTCGGCGTCGGCTGGTCACTGGTGCAAACGCCCGCCGGACGCATCCTTGTCCGGTCGTCCAACGAAAATGACCGCTCAGCCTATTTCTCAGCGCAGTTCGCATTATCCCACGCCTGTTGGTTGGTGATGTATCCGATTGCAGGTCAACTTGTAATCCAGATGGGCTTTGAAAACGCCGCTCTTGTGCTTGCGGGCATCATTGTTGTTTTCTTGTTTCTGTCGACACAGTTTTGGTCTGTTCAAGACGATGATTCACTGGTCCACAGACATGAAACCCTGTCTCACGACCATGCCCATGTTCATGATGAACATCATGCGCACGCACATGCCCAAGCAGTCGCATCGAACAATCCGCATTCTCATGTCCACACCCACAAGATGATTATGCACAAACACCGCTTTGTCGTGGATGAACATCACATGTTCTGGCCGGGACTTCCCAAGAAGAAAGACGAGCAAGAGTCTTTACAGCACGGCATTAAACGTCAAAGCGATACGCAGCGTTAACAAGGCGTTAAGCCAGCATCCAAACATTCAGCGCTGCAGTGATTGTGCCGATCTGAAACGAGTCAAATAATCCGCATAGATCGAAATGCTGGCGTGATGCGCGCTCGCAAAGTCATCACAACATAAACGCAAAGTCGACCGACGGACTCCAGCGGCTCATACGTATGACTAGCGGGGATCCATCGCAGCTTGGTCTTTTAGAGGCTTTGGCCACGACAGCAATATTCCCGGCAACGACAACATCCTGGCTTAAAGCCATAGCTTTTTCCGCAACGAAAGGAGTTCAAAATATGGAGAAGGTCGCATTTCACGTCGAGACAACACGTATGGTGGGTGACATTTATGCGCCCCATGGCCCGGGAAAGTTTCCCGCCGTCGCCATTGTCGGTCCGATGACATATCAGAAGGAACAATCACCAAGCGAATATGCCATACGCCTTGCGAAGATGGGCTTCGTCGCACTTGCTTATGACAGCAGGTATCGGGGCGAAAGCGGGGGTGAACCACGCGCTTGGGAAAACCCGTTCCATAAAGTGGCGGACTTAAAGGCCGCCATCGCATTTCTGAAGTCACGATCGGAGGTCGACGAAGACCGGGTCTCGATCTTGGCGATCTGTCAAGGAAGCTCGATTGCGTTGAGGGCCGCGGCCGAACTCAACGGTGTGCGCGCTCTTGCAACCTTGGCCGGACACTATCGAGACATCGAAGGCGATATTGAGTGGCTTACCCAAGACGGTTATGTGGCCCGCAAAGTTCAAGGAGAAAAGGCGAAAGCCAAGTTTGAGGAAACCGGCGAAGTGGACTACATCCGGGCCATTGATCAAACCAACTCGGATGTCGGTATGCCCGGGTATTTCGTTTGGGAATGGTACAAGCCTTGGGCCAATCGAGGTCTCTGGACAGATCTCTACGCGGTGATGAGCGACGCCGATCTGCTGAATTTTGAGTCCATCAGCGCCGCCAAATCCCTCACCACACCTTGGCTCATGATGCACGGCGACAATTGCTTTCTGCCAAGCGCCGCACGCCGGCATATGGAGGCCGTGCCGCGAAGCACCAAAACAAAGTCACTTTGGAACGACACACCACACTTGGACTATTATGATCTGGAAGACACTCTGGATCGCGCGGCCAATGAAGCAGCTCAGTGGTTTCGATCAGCCTAAATTTCAAATGACGATCGGAGGCAAGCTTGCCTATTCGTGACGCAAAGCTTCAATGGGATTGAGCGTAGCTGCGCGCCGGGCGGGAAAGTATCCAAAAACGATACCGACAGCGGCGGAAAACAGAAAAGCCAGCAAAATGATCGCGAAATCAATCACCAACGGGACTTGCAACAAATCTGCAAGCGCGATTGAAGCGACGAGCGCGAGCACAATACCCACAACGCCGCCAAGGGAGGACAGCACCACAGCTTCAACAAGAAATTGCAGCAGCACATCGCGTTCCAATGCACCGATCGCAAGCCGAATGCCGATCTCACGCGTGCGCTCCGTGACGGAGACCAGCATGATGTTCATGATTCCAATGCCGCCCACCAACAGGCTCACGGCTGCGACAGCCCCCAAGAGAGCCGTAAGCACATTTGTTGTGCTAGTCAGCATATTCATGATCTCTTTGGTGTCTTGAACTGTGAAGTCATTCTCTTCACCGGCCGAGATACGGCGTCGATCGCGCATGAGGCCTTCGATCTCAGCTTGCACACGAGCGCCGGACACCCCGTCCCGCATCGCAACTGTGATTCTCTGAATGTTATTATCGCCGGAAATACGACGATGAAACGTGCGCAATGGAACCAATACAATATTGTCCTGGTCCTGACCAAACGAAGATTGGCCCTTTTCTTCAAGTTGGCCCACCACTGTGCACGAAAGACGCCCCAAACGGATTCTCTCATTCAGAGGATCAAGACGACCGAACAATTCTCTTCGAATGCTTTCACCAATTATACAAACGGCATTGCCGGCACGTAGCTCGCCTTCGGAGAAATTGCGGCCCCGAACGATATCCCACTCGCTCACGGTCAAATACCCCGCATCAATGCCGGTCACGGTTGTCGACCAATTCTCATTGCCATAGATCGCGACAGCGCCTTTTGAAGCCGTCGGCGAGACAGCCTCGACTCCCGAAGCCTGCTGACGAATGGACTCCGCATCTCCCGTGTCAAAGGGCGCGCCTCCTGTGCTGTTGGGTCCCAAGCCCTGTCCCGGGATAACGACAAGCAGGTTGGTGCCGAGGCTTTCAATCTGTTGAGTCACAGCCTCCGTGGCGCCTCGACCGAGATTCACCATGGCAATCACAGCGGCGACGCCGATAACGATTCCCAGAACGGTCAGAAAGGATCTCGTCTTGTTTCGGAGGATTGAACGCGTGGCCAATATGAGCGCATTCCAAAACATCACACCGCCTTTGTAGACCTGGTGTCGCTGGAGACGCACCCATCAGAAAAATGCACGACGCGCTTGGCATAATCGGCCATTTCAGGTTCATGGGTGACCATGATGATCGTAATACCTTCCTCGCGGTTCAACTTCGCAAGCAGCTGCATAATCTCACCACTCATGACACTGTCTAGATTCCCCGTTGGCTCGTCAGCAAGCAAAACCCGAGGGGATGTTACGATGGCGCGAGCAATTGCAACACGTTGTTGCTGGCCGCCGGAAAGCTCGCCTGGCCAATGCCGCTCTCGTCCCGTGAGCCCGACTGCCGCGAGTGTCTTCATTGCGAGAGATTTACGTTCCGATTGCGACAGCCCGCGATACAACAATGGTAATTCCACGTTGTCATAAGCCGACGTCCTATCGAGCAGATTAAAACCTTGAAACACAAATCCGAGATAATGCTGACGAACAAGAGCACATTGCCGGAGAGTCAAAGTACCAATATCGATACCGTCAAAAAAATATTTGCCCGACGTGGGCACGTCGAGACAGCCCAAGATATTCATACAAGTCGATTTACCCGACCCGCTTGGGCCCATGACGGCGACGAACTCACCTTCGTTGATATTTAGATCAACCCCCCGCAATGCGTGAACGGCGGCACCGCCTTGTCCGAAGACTTTGTTCACGCCCGCAAGCTCAATCAACGTTCTTTTTGCTAGCGGCTTCATGGGCTCTGGTGAACTTCACTCATCAGATCAAGGTTCAATGGCATCAACAAGAACTTCACTGCCCACCTCCAAATCTCCGACCAAGATTTCGGTCATTCGTCCATCGGTGGCACCAACTTCGACGGGTACCGCTGTCGGCTCCCCCTGACTCAATATCCAAACTGTTTTCTCTGTTCCTTCGAAAGATTGACCGTTGGTGACCGACGACGTTCGTTGAGGTGGTTGAGGCAGGATTGAGACCATCAAGCCCCCGTTTTGATCGCTAGCTATTTCTGTGGGAGGGATGAATCGCAACGCCTCGTTGGGAACCAGACGTGTATTTTCGACAGTCTCAACAGTGATCTCTGCGGTGGCCGTCATACCCGGCCGAAGCAAGAGGTCCGAATTGTCCAAGGACAACAAGGTTTCATATGTCACGACGCCTTCGGTCATCCGCGGCGCATAACGCACCTGAGAAATTGTTGCGGGGAACATGACGTTTGGATAAGCATCGACCGTGAACCCCGCTTCCTGACCAACCTGGATCTGGCTCACATCGGCTTCGTCGACATCCACATGGAGTTCCATGCGGCTCAAATCTTCAGCGAGTTGAAACAAGAGCGGTGTCTGGAAAGAAGCGGCCACCGTTTGTCCGGGCTCGACGTTGCGGACCAGAACGATGCCGTCGATTGGTGAAACGATCACCGTTTTTTCCAAATCTGTTTCGTCGCTTCGAAGTTGCGCTTGGGCTTCCGTCACCTGCGCCTCAGAAAGGGCCAATGAGGCGCGCGCGCGATCATAGGCGGCCTGCGCCGCATCCAGACCCTCTGCCGACTCAAAGCCGCGCCCTGCGAGATCGCGAGCACGCTCCAATTCTCGCTCGGTCTGCCGCACGGTTGCGTTCGCTTCCTGCACTTTGGCTTCTGCCGCCTCCAGTGCAGCGAGCGAGAACAAGACTCTTGATTCCAGCCGGGCAGCATCAAGCTTGGCCAGCACTTGCCCTTCCGAAACGATATCATTGTAGTCGACCTCGACCGCCGAGATGATGCCTGAGAGTTCGCTGCCCACGTCGACTTGATTGTTGGCCTCAAGTGTTCCCGTTGCGGTGACGGTCACGACAAGGCCACCTTTAGAAACGGGAGCGGTGAAGTATTGCCAGGTGGAACCGCCCCCTAAAGACGAAACAAACATGACCAAGGCCACCAGCCCAAAAAAGACGGCGGCAACCGGCACAACCTTGCGGTTCCACTTGGATGTTGAAACCGGGCCGTCTAAACCCAGAACGGCTCTAATTTCCCGTTTATCTAGCGTATCGGTCATGTCGAAACGTTCTTCCACGAACCGGCTCGATGGCACCGGTCAGCTCCAAAAGTCACAAATCTAAAGGCTTAAACGCGACGAAAGTTCAGAGTCCGTCGCTCAACAGGTGGACATGGAGACCACGCTCGGAAGGCGCGCTTGGCCGCTCCATGTATCTGAACTGTCCTAGAGCGTCGCAAACTCCATTGCGCGCCCGAGAACGTTCAGCGATCGATCGTGTGAATGGCTTGTGCGAGTTTGGCCAAATCGGCTGCGTAGAAGCCCGCAGCGTTGATGCAATTGGTTTCAAGCAGCCTAAGACCTTCTTCGACACGGCAAACATCCATGACATAGGCGCGGGCATAACCAGGATTAAGACGCACCAATCGCTCGGCGAATTCCAGAGCATCCGGGTCAATTTCGTGCCGGTAGATGATGCGGTTGCCTTCCTTGTAGAGTGAGGCGGTTTGAACGACATCATCCACGACCCAGATGCGCCATTCCTGCAAGATGCGGACAGGCTCAGTCAGCATCAGCTCTGTGTCATGACGCAAAGATCCGCTTGGAATTTCGTCTTCATCCAATTCCAAAACGCGCGCCGCCAATTGGATGATCTCCGTAGCTGAGCGAACCTGGCCCGGTTGTGCCTTACTGTCATCAACCGGGCGCATGAACCACGCCCGCTCCTCTCGCGGAAGACGATCTGGAATATCTCGTAAGGTCAGAAACAATGCGTCCGCCCCGTTTAGGAGGAAGGGCTGCCATGACTCTTCATGCACGAACGGTCTGATTTTGAAGACGCCTGGGTTCAGACTTTTTCTCTCAGCGTACCGCCACAATGTGTAGGACCCGAACAAGACAACAGAGTTTGGGTTGTCGATCACCGGCTCCGGGTCGAGTTCACCAACAAATGGGACCACCTTGTGCCACGTATAAGGAATTCCGAGGCCGTCTAGGGCGTCGGCCAGTTTCTGAGTATCCTCAAAGTGTTGCAAAATCCATTGCATGTCGGATTTCTACTTTCACAAGCGCGATTTGCATCTTGGAAGAGAGACTATCCGTTTTGCAAGTCCATCATAAGATATCGTCAAAGAAAAACCCGCGGGAACTTTCGCTCCCGCGGGTTTCGCTGAGATTTATGTCTTCTTGTTCGATCAGCCGCCGCCGAAGCGCTTGGTGAACTGAACACCCCAAGTGAGCGGATCGCCGGTCATGGCAACATTGTAGCCAAAGGCGCCGGAGAACTCGATGGCTGCGACCCGATACTCTTCATCGGTCAAGTTCTTGGCAAAAACCGCAAAGTTCATGCCCTTCTCCGGCATGTCATAGTCGATGCGGGCATTGAGAAGACCGTAGTCTTCTTGACTGACCGAGTCTTGAAGCACGGTTGTCTCGAAGAAATTGTCTTCACTTTGCCAATACCAGTCAGCCTGGAAGCCAAGGTCGCCTGAGCCAGTCGGCACAACATAGCGGCCGGACACGCTGTAGGTATATTCCGGCGTGCCGAAACGGACACCGTCGTCATATTCAGCATCGACCCAGTCAAAGGTGCCGGACAAGAACAAGTTGTCGATCGGCTGGGAATAGAGCTCAAGCTCGGCGCCCCAGATTTCACCGTCACCGAGATTGTCGGTAAAGGTGGTGACACCGCCGGCTGGAAGCGCGGTCACCGCTGTGCGTTGCACATCTTCATAGTCGGTGAAGTAAACCGCAGCATTGATGCGCAGTTTCTGATTGGCAGGATCGGATTTCACACCGATCTCATAATCCGTGGCAATCTCCGGATCGAAGGGCGAGAAGCTTTCCGCAGCCAATCCGTTACCCCGAAGGTTATGACCACCGGCGCGGAAACCGCGGCTGGTTTTGGCATAGACCAAAAGATCGTCGTTGATTTGGAACTCGGAACTCAACAGATAGGAGTAATCGTCGAATTCCGCTTCGATATTGGCTGAACACTCGCCAAAACCCGGCACCAAACCGGCCAGCGGGCTCGCACCCGGAACAACGCATGCGCCGCCGATCGTATTCGACGTGATCATGCTTTTTTCTTCATCCGTGTAACGCACACCTGCCGTCACACTCCAAAGATCGGTGATTTGGAACGTGCCCTGACCAAAGACAGCCCAGCTTTTGTTCTCAATTTCACCGCTGATGAATTGCGGATTGAACGGTGTCGGCGACAGTGTTTCAACAGTCGGCGTGGCCGTGTTCAAAGAACTGTCGGTGCCCTCTTCTTTGCTGTAGAAAACACCGAGCAACCAATCCAGCTTGTCTTCCATGGCCGTGCCGGTGAATTGCAATTCTTGGGTGATGATTTCATCATCCGTATCGAATTGCACATCCAAAATATCAAACGGCGTGCCGTCGAGATCCAAACGGTTGCTGCGCTCAAATTCACGATAGCTGGTGATCGACTTGATATCGAATCCATCCATCTCCGCTTCGATGGTGCCGGAAAAGCCGTGGGTTTCGAATTTCGAAAATTGCGGACCGGTGCCGTTAGAGACATATGGGTCCCCACCGATAAAGTCCCGCAGGGCAGCATCCGCCGCAAACAGATTCGAACCGTCCGTCAGCGCCGCCAAGCCCGCAGGCGGTGTCAATGTGCCTTCCGCTTGCAAAGCAAGCATGGCTTCCAATGTCGCGGTTGGGGCAAACCCTGGATCAGTGGTTGCCAAAGGAGCAAGCGAGACAATCGAACCCGGTGTAAATTCCGGATCGACCAATCCGGACATCTTCACGATCGCGCCTTCTTCGTCGATATCCTGATAGTCGGCTGCAAGTAGAACGCTGACTTTGTCGTTCGCATCAAAGGACAATTGCGCACGCACCAAGTTCGCACTGTCGTCGCGCAATTCGCGTCCCGAGCCGGCTTGGTCGCCGAACCCGTCACGATTGGTAGATTGCGCTGAGACGCGCAGCGCAGATTTGCCGGGCGACAATGGAATATTGATGCCCGCACCGACGTCGATCCGATCATAGTCACCGGCAATGACGTCCACAAACCCGCCGAACTCGTCATGGTCGGGCTTCTTGGTGATGATGTTGACCGCACCACCGGTCGTATTCTTACCGTACAAGGTGCCTTGCGGACCTTTCAGCACTTCCACGCGCTCCAAGTCGAACATGTTCGCACGCAGGCCCAAGGTTCTCGGCAGAAGCGCGCCGTCAATATACACGCCGACCGACGGATCCGTTGTCAGGTTCAAATCCGCTTGGCCTTGCCCGCGCAATCTAAGCGTTACGGAATTGGCATCGGAAAACCCATTGCCCACACGAAACCCGGGGACCTGATATTGAATGTCCCGGAAGTCCTGCACACTTTGAAGCTTCAATTGATCGCCTGTGAACGCCGTAATCGCGATGGGAACTTCTTGGATTCCCTCAGCCCGTTTCCGGGCCGTCACAACCAATTCGCTGAGCGCTGCAGATGCCGGCATGGCGTCTATTGTCATCAGCGCAATCACCGCGAGACCTGCATATTTCAATGACGTTCGCCTCATAAAAGCTTCTCCATTACTTTATCGAACAGAACGGCGCGTTGGCTGAACATGACCAATGCGGCTCATCGCGCCTCAATATGGGATTTTACAGAGATCTAAACTGCACTAACCCCCCAGAATGACAGTCAAATTCCACTTTAACGGAACAGTTGGGGCGATTGAAATCCCGCAAACTCACCGGTCTTCATTATTTCGAAAATTGGGGCTTTCACATCACACTTTTAAATTTGATCCCTTTAAAATCAATAACTTAGATGATAGTTGGTTAATTATCTAAACAAAAATGCAGCCCCAGATCGGCATAATCGGCGTTGAAACCTTGAACGGAATCGCGCAAACGGCCTATCAGGTGACGATTGTTATGTATCCTTTGGAGTTACCCGGCCGACGCCCGATTGATCAAGGCCGCCCCAAATAAGAAGAAAAACACGCCGGAAATCGACCGCTTGAGCGCCTCGCATTTGCATATCCCCCACCAGAAATGGCCATTGCGCGCCGCCAATCAGTTGTCCGCCGCTGTCGACTCACCGAGATTCCCCCCGCAATCCCTTGACCCGGATGAACTGATGGAGACGGCCAGCCGAAAACTGGGCCTCAGCGATTTCGGCGACCCGTCATTTTTGGAGCCCTTCCGGCTGGTGATTGAGGACATCGTTGAAGATCAGAACTTCCACCGGATCGGGACATGGTTTCACCGCAAGATCATGCTGAACTTTCTCATGAACCGCTTGCAGATTGCCGAAGCCTTCCGGAAAAAGCCGGAACTCAGCAAGATCGATGTTGGGCGCCCTCTCATTATCATCGGATTGCCCAGAACCGGCACCAGCCATTTGATGAATGTCCTATCACAAGACCCGGATCACCGGACCTTATCCTTTTGGGAAATTAGCGAACCCGTCCCTGCGCCCAACGAGCACACACTATGGCGTGACCCCAGGCGCCTTTACTACCGCATGGTTATTCAGCTTGCGAACTATCTTGTGCCCGCCTTGCGCTCTGTTCACAATCTGAGGCTCGACGGACCGGAAGAATGCATTTTGCTTTTGGCTAACAGCTTCAGATCTCACTATTTCATTGTCGAATACAGCGCGCCAAAGTATTTGGAATGGCTCAAGACGTGCGATTATCGACCCGCCTATTTGGAACACAAACAACAATTACAAATTTTGCAGTCCGGCATCGCCCGCAAACGATGGCTGCTGAAAGCCCCGTCGCATATGGACGGGATTGAAGGCCTCTTAGATGTTTACCCGGATGCAATGATCATCCACACCCATCGCGATCCGTTGAAAGCCCTGCCATCCATCTGCAGTTTGGCACTGGCGACACGCAGTATCGGCGTCGATCAGATCGATCAAACAATCGTCGGCCGGGAAATGACAGACCATTTGGCGCATGCCATGGAAAACTACATGAAAGTCCGCGACGAGCGCGCCAAACCCGGACAATTTCTGGATATTATGTATGAAGATCTTGTGGACAGCCCATTAGACGTTGTCCGTCAGATCTATGATCATTTTGGTTTGGATCTGACACAGAGCGCACTCACGCCCATGGAAGAGGAACTCCGGAGCAATCCGCGAAACAAACACGGATCTCACAATTATACCTTGGAGCAATTCGGCTTAGATGCGGAAGCGCTGCGCGAACGCTTCGGCCCCTATATGTCTCGCTACGGCGTGTCGACAAGTTCTTGAGCAAAAAAATCGCCGGACCTTTTGAGCCCGGCGATCCTCATTCAATTTGTAAGCACGTCTTACATGAATTCTTTTCTGTACCAATCATTGACTTCGTCACCGGTGGTGAGCCAGACATCGTCATGCTTGGCGATATGCTCAAAGGCGCGACGCAAATGCAGAGCCTTGTTGGGCTGACCAACAAAGAATGTGTGCAAGCAAATCGGCATGCAACGGGCATTGGTTGCGCCTTCTTCGTACAACACATCGAATTGATCGATAATCATGTCACCGAAATCAGCAGAGCTCATACCGACATTCATAAAGATCGGAATATCATTCAGCTCAACCGTGTAAGGGACCGAGATAAGATTGTTATTCTTAGTGTTGAATTTGAACGGATGATCATCAGCCGTATAGTCACAAAGATACTCAACACCAAACTCTTCCAAGACATTTGGCGTGTTGTTGGTATGGGTCAAGAATGGGCTGAGCCAACCTTTGGTTTTGCGGCCCAGGGTTTTTTCCATGGTCTCGACAACCGATCCGACGATTTCGCGCTCTTTGTCAATATCAATGCCGGACAGGAAGTTGGCCGGGGCATTGTTGATGCCGTGACCGATCCATGCCCAGTTGCGCTTTTCACCTTCTTCGATAATCCGAGGATATTCACGAATAATTTCGGCGTTGAGACAAACGGTGCCGCGCATGCCGCAATCGTCCATAATGTCCATCATGCGCCAAAGGCCAACACGGTTTCCGTAATCGCGCCAACCATAGTTCAACGGATCTGGATTGAAGCCGGCGGTGCCTGGGATCAGAGCGGTGCCGGGAATGTCATGGGGAAAGTGTTCAATATTAACGTAAGGCAAAACCGCAACGCGCTTGCCCTCCGGCAATTTAAACGGCGGCCGGTCAATCAGCGGCTCGTAAGTGTAATGTGGTGATTGGGTGAGTTCAGACATACGTCTCCTCCTTCGTATCTGAGTGAAAGCGAATTTCTTTAAAGCGTGTTCAGGTAGTCCATGGTTTCAGCCTTGGTGATGACATCGCCATATTTGGCATTGATGTCGAACAGGTTGGCTTCGTGGGGGTCGTCATGGCGGTCACCGCAGCATTCACGCACACAAATCGTGCGGAAACCGTGTTGCAGTGCATCCACCGCCGTCGCGCGGATGCAGCCCGATGTCGTGCAGCCGGTAATAATCAGGGTGTCGACACCTTGCGCCACCAAGGTCGCCATCAAAGAAGTTCCGAAGAAGGCGCTGGCATATTGCTTGGTGATGATGACCTCACCTTCCTTGGGCACCACTTCATCACAGAATTCGGCATAAGGGTTGCCCTCCACCAGGTCTTTCAAAACCGGTGCCTTCTTAATCCAGACGCCACCATCCTCATAATTGGGAGTCGTGTACCGTACTTGTGTGTGAATAATGGGCACACCCTTCGACCGGGCCAGATCAAGCAGCTCAGGCGTTTCCGATACGGCCTTGACAACACCCGGTGCGTATAGCGGCGAGCCCTCGGTCGTATAACCTTGCAAAAAGTCGATGACGATGATTGCCGATTTCTTTCCGAAGCCAATTCGCGAGTCCCAAACACCCGCATAATTGTCATCTCTTTGTTCTGCCATGGATCGGTTCCTCTTTATCTTTCGTTGAATGTAATCTGCCGCACTCAAAACCGTGGCCAAAAGCTCTGGTCGGCATGCGTCCGCTGTGAAGTCTCAATCTGCAAGATTTATGACATATCGATCAGTGATTACCGGTCCGCCGCACCGGCCCTTCGTCCCTTGAAATTCAAATCCAAGCACCCCGTCGTTTTATTGTCTGAGCCAGAGTAAGGAAGGCTTTTGAGCGTTATTTGGCGGTAGTGAATGACGGGAGTATCAAATTGGCTTTGGAGATTGTCAACAGTTGACAGGGCCATCTGGCGCTCTTAGACCGAATGTCGCCGGGAGGTGGATTGGGCCTCTTATTAGCCCTGAAACGCGTCCGCCTTTATGTGCCCAGGGAGAACCCCATGAACCACGTCGATCCCAAATTCAAGAATGTGCAACTCACCGGTCCCTATGACTCTTTCAGGGATTATGCAGCGGCACTAGAAGCCCGGGGACGCCTGATCCGGATCAAAGAAATGGACCAGGACAAATATGAGTTGGCCGGGTTCACTTATAAATTGATCGACAAATACGGATATTACAACGCGCCGGCGGTTTTGGTGGAACGGGTGAAAATCGACGGCCAGTGGGTCGACGGCCCGGTCTTTTCCAACCCTTATGGCCCCTGGGATGCGGAAGCCATGGGGTTTGGAGTAGAGGATTTGACCACCGATTGCCGGGACATGTACCGGGCCGCCCGTGAAAAAATCAAATCCATGATGGGCCCCTCCGGCATGATCAGCATGGTGGATCCGGAGCCTGTTCAAAATGACGGCGCTCCGTGCAAAGAAATTATCCATACAGGCGACGACATCGACCTGGAACAATATGCCTTCATCAAAAGCAACCCGATAGATGCCGGCCGATATGTGAATATGGGGTCACTGATCGTCGAAGATCCCGTCATGGGTCGCAACGTCGGAACCTACCGCTGTCAGATCAAATCGGGCAAGAAAATCGGTGTGAACCCGGAAGCGGGCCAAGGCGCATGGAACATGTTCATGGCCGCCAAGCGACGGGGCGAAAAATCCATCAAGGCGGCCTTAGTGGTCGGGGCTGATCCGATCGTTTGGGCATTGTCGAGTTCGAAGGCGGCGCGCCCCGGACAAGATGAACTCTACCTTGCCGGCGGCTACCGCCAAAGCCCACTGCAAGTCGTCAAGTGTGAAACATCAGACATATTGGTGCCCGCTCATTCGGAAATGGTGATTGAAGGCGAGGTCGACCTTACCAAATGGGAAGAAGAAGGTCCGTTCGGCGAAATGTACGGCTATATGGGCCTGAAGAAGGACGAGAACTTCTTCATGAATATCACGGCCATCACCCATCGTCAGAACCCTTGGGTATTGAATAGCTTCACCGGCGTCACACGAGGATTCTTTACCGCGCCGATGGATGTCGCGGCGTATTCGAATTTTCGGCGAAGCATTTTTAATCTTGTCGATATCACAACACCGACTTCGGCCACGGGCTTCGTGATCGCCAGCATCACAAAAAGATTTGCAGGCGACGGCATCGCGGCCGGCATGACCATTTCGGCCGCACTCAACATTGCTAAGATCACAGTGATCGTTGATGACGACGTCGACATTCTGGATATGGATCAAGTCATGGCCACCATCGGCGCCAGATGGCAACCGGATCCGGCCAGCCTGATCATCAAACAAGCGCGCGGCATGCGCCTTGACCCGAGCGCGCGGATCCGCGAAGTCAGCAGCAAGATCGTGATTGACGCGACACGCCAATGGCCGGATGAAGGCGGGCCGGATGTTTATCCGGAACTCAATCGCACATTGCTGGAAAAACACGATCCGGACTTGATGGACCGGATCGAACAGAATTGGCCGGACTATATTCAAAATTGGCGAAGACCTGAGTGAACGATTTAGACATAGAGTGCAACCCGGCTGCAGACATCTGCGAGTTTTTGGTGGCCGACCATGATTGACGCACTTGCAAAACGGAACTTGGGCATTTTGGTCTTCTCCCAAGCCATGACCATGAGCTTTCTCACGTTGACCATTAGTGTCGCAGCTTTGGTCGGCGATCAATTGAGCCCACGGTCAGGTTTGGCAACCCTGCCTATCTCATTCCAGTTTGTCGGAACCATGGCCGTCACCGTACCGGCGTCTCTTCTCATGGGCCGTTATGGCCGGCGCCTAGGATTCTCCCTTGGCGCGCTGAGCGGCGTGTTGTCCTGCATCTTAGCATTCATCGCAATCATCAACCAAAGTTTCTACCTGTTTTGCGTAAGCACCTTCATCGCAGGCGCCTCGGCGGCCTTCTCCGTTTTCTATCGCTTTGCAGCGGTCGAAGCCGTCAATGAGTTCTACAAAGCAAAGGCAATTTCCTGGGTCATGCTGGGAGGTGTGGTCGCCGCTTTCTTGGGACCGACGTTGGCGACCTTTTCAAAGGATTTGATTCCGAATGCGCCTTTTGCCGGTTGTTACCTGTTGGCCATTGCATTGCATATGTGCGTATTCGTCGCCACACAGATGGGCCGCCTGCCGAAACTGCATGAAACGGAAAAACAAAGCGGCGGACGCCCGTGGTCTGTCTTGTTTCAACAAAGACTATTGGTCATCGCCATTCTCGCAGGCATGATCGGATACGGCGCCATGAATTTGGTGATGGTTCCAACACCACTGGCGATGACTGCGCACGCGCATTCGTTTGAGACAGCCGCCTTTGTCATTCAATGGCACGTGGTCGGTATGTATGCACCGTCTTTTGTTACAGGCCATTTGATCGAGCGGTTCGGCGTGTTCAAAATCATCAGCGCCGGATGCGTTTTGATCTTAGGCGCGGCCATAGCCAATCTTGCCGGGCAAGCCGCCACGAACTTTTGGATTGGTCTGACACTTTTGGGCGTCGGTTGGAACTTTATGTATATCGGCGCCAGCACCTTGCTCACCGACTGCTATCAAGTCGAGGAGCGGGCAAAGGTGCAAGCAGCGAATGATTTTTTGATATTCGGCATGACGGTTTTGACCTCCTTCAGCGCCGGCCTGCTTTTCGATTTTGCCGGTTGGAACGTCCTCAATCTGGCAGTGATTTTGCCGGTCGCTGTCACCCTGTTGTTAATCCTCTGGGCCGAACGCATGACCGCATCGTCGCGCAATCCTTTGACCACCGGCGAGTAGCCTCGCACTGCGGGCGGGCAAGGCGCCAAAAGCCCCAGAAAACAGGCAAATTTGCCGCCAATGCGTTAACCAAGCTTCAGGCCAGCATCCCTGAGGCAAGCTTAAATCAAACTGGATTGACATGGACACCACCCGGCCCTTATGGAAGCCCCTGATTTTTGTTTGTTTTTCACGCCGGAACCCAACCTAAACCATGACTGACCTGACCCATCTAAAACGTCTCGAATCGGAGAGTATCCACATCATCCGGGAAGTTGCCGCCGAATGCGAAAACCCGGTGATGCTTTACTCGATCGGAAAAGACTCCGGCGTCATGTTGCATTTGGCGATGAAGGCGTTTTACCCGTCCAAACCGCCCTTTCCGATCTTGCATGTGGACACCACATGGAAGTTTCGCGAGATGATTGAGTTTCGTGACAGAACCGCTGCAGAGATGGGACTCGATCTTATCGTCCACATCAATCAGGAAGGTGTGGAGCAAGGTGTCGGCCCGTTCACCCATGGTTCGGCACAGCATACCGACATCATGAAAACGCAAGCGCTCAAACAGGCGCTCGACAAATACGGATTTGACGCCGCCTTCGGGGGCGCGCGCCGTGATGAGGAAAAGTCGCGGGCAAAGGAACGTATCTTTTCATTCCGTTCCGCGCAGCATCGTTGGGACCCAAAAAACCAAAGACCTGAGCTTTGGAACATCTACAACAGCCGCATCCATAAGGGCGAAAGTGTCCGTGTATTCCCGCTGTCCAATTGGACCGAGCTCGACATCTGGCAATATATTTATAAAGAGTCGATCCCTCTCGTGCCGCTCTATTACGCCAAAGAAAGACCGGTCGTTGAGCGAGACGGCGTCCTGGTCATGGTCGATGACGATCGCATCCCGCTCGAACCGGGCGAAAAACCAATGATGAAGAAAGTCAGGTTTCGGACCTTGGGCTGTTACCCCCTGACAGGTGCTGTGGAATCTGAAGCGGCCACCTTGCCGGAGATCATTCAAGAAATGTTGCTGACCACAACCTCGGAACGTCAGGGACGGGTGATCGACCAAGATGCCAGTGCCTCCATGGAGAAGAAAAAGCAAGAGGGGTACTTCTGATGGCCCATCAATCAGACCTGATTGCTAAGGATATTCTCGAATATCTTGAAACCCAAGAGAACAAGAGTTTCTTGCGGTTTATCACCTGTGGCAGCGTAGATGACGGCAAGAGCACATTGATCGGACGCTTGCTCTATGATTCCAAACTGATCTTTGAAGACCACCTAAACGCATTGGAATCCGACAGTAAAAAAGTCGGCACCACCGGCGACAAGATTGATTTAGCGCTTTTGGTGGACGGTCTCGCAGCCGAGCGGGAACAAGGCATCACCATTGATGTGGCCTATCGCTTCTTCTCCACAGACAAACGGAAATTCATTGTCGCCGACACTCCGGGGCACGAACAATACACGCGTAACATGGCGACTGGAGCCTCCACTGCGGATCTTGCGGTCATCCTAATTGACGCTCGCAGGGGAATTCTCACGCAAACGCGGCGGCACAGCTATATCGTTTCTTTGGTTGGCATCCGCAATGTCGTCATCGCCATCAACAAGATGGACCTGGTGGACTTTGCAGAAGAGACCTTTGAGCAAATTCGCCAAGACTATCTGGAGTTTGCAAAAGACCTCGGCTTCACGGACATCACCTGCATTCCCATTTCAGCCCTCGACGGCGACAACGTGCTCAATCCGAGCGAGCGAATGGCTTGGTACAAAGGCGAGACGCTAATGGCCAAGTTGGAATCCGTCGACGTGTCAAAAGACTTATCGGCCGCCGCCTTTCGCATGCCGGTGCAATGGGTCAACAGACCAAATCTCGATTTCCGCGGCTACAGCGGAACGATTGTCGGAGGCCGCGTGAAGCCGGGTGATGACATTGTTGTACTACCGTCGCAAAAGACAAGCACGGTCGAGCGCGTTGTGACCGCAGACGGCGATCTAGATGAAGGATCGGCCGGGCAATCGGTAACAATCACGCTGAAAGACGAGATTGACATCAGCCGCGGCGATGTTCTGTGCTTATCTGAAGCGCCGGCCCAGGAATCCGATCAATTTGCCGCACATATTCTATGGATGCATGAAGATGAACTGTTTCCCGGTCGGCAATATTATCTCAAGACCGCCAATAAGACGGTGGCTGCCGTCGTCACGGACTTGAAACATAAGGTCAACGTCAACACGCTGGAGGAACAAGCCGGTAAGACACTGGGCTTGAACGAAGTGGGCGTGTGCAATATCAGCACCGATCAACACATCGCATTCGATCCTTACACGGAAAACAGGGAGACCGGTGGCTTTATCTTGATCGACCGGCGCACCAACAACACGGTCGGCGTCGGCATGCTGGACTTCTGCTTGCGCCGCGCGTCCAACATTGTTTGGCAGGAACTTGACGTCAACAAACAGGCCCGGTCCGGCCTCAAACATCAAAGGCCCACCGTCTTGTGGTTTACGGGCTTTAGCGGCTCGGGCAAATCCACCATCGCCAATCTGGTCGAGCAGAAACTGCACACTATGGGGCGGCACACTTATATTTTAGACGGCGACAATGTGCGGCACGGTTTGAATAAAGATCTTGGCTTCACCGACGCAGACCGGGTTGAAAATATCCGCAGAGTTGCCGAAACCGCAAAACTGATGGCCGATGCCGGACTGATCGTTTTGGTCTCCTTCATCTCGCCATTCATCAGTGAACGTCGCATGGCCCGCAATCTCATGGACGATGGTGAATTTCTGGAAGTGTTTGTAAACACGCCGCTGGAAGTTTGTGAGCAGCGAGATCCGAAGGGCTTGTACAAAAAAGCACGCGCCGGCGAGATCAAGAATTTCACAGGCTTTGATTCCGACTATGAAATACCGGAAAATGCTGAAATTGAAATTGACACAACGTCGCTGAGCGCAGAGCAAGCGGCGGATCAGCTCGTCGAACGGTTAAGACGCGATGGGTATCTCAATCTGGACGATTAACCCTTAATCGTGATCGCTTTTATGCGGAAAACCGTTTTGCTTTTTTGACCATTGGGGCCAATATACACTCTGATTACAAGGGGTGAGATTGCGGCCTATGGCGCATCACGGGGAAACAGCCGAACAAAGTTCGTCGCTCTTTCAGCGATTCAAATACACCGTTTATGCACTCCTGACGTTAAACATATTTCTGTTTCTCCAAGAAGAGATTCTCGCGGCGCAAGTCACCTTTTCAGGCCCGCTGAAACTTACCGATATTATTGATGTCTATGCGGCAACCATCGATACCGCCGCCTGGGTTGTCTTGTTGATCCTTTTCGAGCTCGAAACCTATGTGATTGATGACGACAAGATTAAGGGCTTTTTGAAATTTCTATTCGTCGGCATTCGCTCCATTTGTTACGGCTTTATCGTTTATGCCTTTTTCGGCTATTGGGCCGAGTATCAAAAGATGCTGACTTTCGCACCTTTTGCCATTGATAACGTTTGCACGCTGGCGGACGGCTCATTCAGCTACGTCAAGTGGCTCGACGAATATGCCAAATTGACGGCGGAGAATTGTGGCGCTCTGGTTGGGGTCGACCTTTATCGCTTGCCGGGCGCAGACCTGATCAGCAATGCCGAAGCCCTCAAACGAACGCAGAATTTGGCATTGACAGATGTGCTCAATTCCGGCGCGTGGATTTTGGTCGTCATGGTTTTGGAAGCTGACGTCTGGCTGCAATTGAAAAACGCCTACAAAGGCTGGAAGCTGGGCGCCAGCTACGCCGTCAAATTTCTCACCTATCCCACACTCTTGGGCGCCGCCATTTATTGGTGGATCGACGGCGACTTCCTCGATTTTTGGGATGCATTCCTTTGGCTCGTCGCCTTCATTTTCATTGAGCTCAACCTGCTCCAATGGCAGGCGGAAACCAAAGACGAACAGGCCGCCTAACTCTCAACAGATTGCAATGTGAGGTCAAAGCAAAGACGCGCTTTGTCGACGAATTCATCGATTTCACTTTTCGTGATAATCAAGGGCGGACACATCATCATGGTGTCGCCCGTCGCGCGCATGACGAGGCCATTTTGAAAACAATGTTCCCGGCAGATATATCCTACGTCAACCTCCGGCGGATAGAACGTCTTACTCGCTTTGTCTTTCACCAATTCGGCTGCACCTAGGAATCCGAGTCCGCGCACCTCACCCACCAGCGGATGATCGCTCAAAGTCTGAATTCGGTCTTGGAAATAGGCAATTTTGGATTGCATCTCCTCACCTTGAACATTGAGCTCTTCCAAAAGCTCTAAATTTTTTAAGGCAACCGCCGCGCACACTGGATGGCCGGAATAGGTGAACCCATGGGCGAATTCTTCATTGGCATGCTTCACCGCATTGCCAATTCTTTCGCCCATGCCGATGGCGGACATGGGCTGATATCCGCTGGTTAGGCCTTTGGCCATGGTGATGATATCGGGTTCAATGCCCAAGGTTTGTGAACCGAACCAGTTTCCGGTGCGTCCAAAACCGGTAATCACTTCATCGGCCCAGAGCAGAATATCGTGTTTGCGGCAAAGCTCTTGAATCGCCGGCCAATAGGTCTCAGGCGGAATAATCAATCCGCCGGCCCCCATGATCGGCTCCCCGATAAAGGCGGCAACATTGTCCGGTCCGATACGGTGAATAGCTTTTTCGGTTTCTTCCACAACCTTCAAACCAAATTCGTCGGGACTGAGGTCACTGCCGAACTTGTACCAATGAGGCGGCGGGCCCACATGCTCAAAGCCCGGCAATGGCAAATCAAATTGGGGATGCATGAAAGACAACCCGGTCAAACTGGATCCGACCATGGTTGAACCGTGATAGCCAAACTCGCGCGCGAGAATGACCTTCTTGTTTTTCTTACCCTGCAAGTTCCAATAATACCGAATGAACTTGACGGCTGTATCGTTGGCCTCAGATCCTGAACTCGCAAAATGAAATGTCTCGATCCCTTCCGGCGTGATTTCCGCCAGTTTCTCAGAGAGCTCAACAACAGCCGGGTGGGTGGTTTGGAAAAAGGTGTTGTAGTAAGCCATGTTCTTGAGGGCTTCGTAACCGGCGTTGGCCAAGTCCATATTTCCGTACCCGAGCTGACAGCACCATAGGCCCGAGAATCCGTCGAGAAGTTTCTGCCCTGCGGAATCATAGATATAAACACCTTCCGCGCGCGTGATGACTCTGGCCCCAATATCTTTCAGCGCCGCATGATCCGTAAAAGGATGAACATGATGTTCGGCGTCCAACTGTTGCCAACGAGCTGTTTGGTTTGAAATGGGCTCTACTGACACGGCGAAGTCTCCTCAATAGCTTCAATCAAGGCCGGATTGAAAATCTCGTTTGATGCTCGGTTTTCCATCATTGGTTTTCACCGCCTGCGCAAAGGCTTCCAGGATCGCCCGATAAGCGGGAGAGCGGTCGGGTTGCCATTCGGGATGCCACTGCACACCGAGCAAAAAGCCGGCGGCCGACGGCAGTGAGACCGCTTCGATGGTTCCATCTTCGGCTTGCGCCTCCACGACAAGGCCGTCGCCCAACCGGTCAATGCCTTGTTGGTGCAGTGAATTGACTTCAATCTCTTCGGCACCGACAATCTTGTGCAACAGGCCACCCTCAGTCAGCCGCACCGAATGGGCCGGCGCATACATCACCTCATTGGGCTCGCCTTTTGGCTCGCGATGATCAAACCGTCCTTCTACTTCTTGCACATGCTGATGCAAGGTGCCGCCCATGACGACGTTTAACTCTTGAAAGCCACGGCAAATACACAAGGTCGGTAACCCGGTCTTGATCGCCGCCCGAAGCAAAGGCAACGTGATCGAATCGCGCTGCGGATCGAGCAGCACATCGTCGCGCGGTGGCGCACCGTCATAATGGCGCGGCTCAACATTGGACACCGCCCCGGTGAAGAACAGCCCGTCTGCCCAAGACAGAATTTCATCGAGATCCAACGGGCGCTGCGTTGCCGGTACAAGCAAAGGCGTGCAATGGCAAAAGTCGCGCACCGCATCGATATATTTTTCACCCACCGCGTGAAAAACATGCGTGTCGATCTGTTTGGCGTCGCAGGGAATCGCAACCAACGGCTTTGGGCCTTTTGCACGCATGTGAAACCGATCCTGAAATTTGGCCTTCCGTCCGGGCCCAACAAAACTTGTTTGGGACCTTTGACATTTGCAACTATGTGATCTGAGACGCTTGGCGAAGTCAATCCTGAACTTGTTATTAAGGCATTGTTTTGAAAAGAGTTTTATCGCTGTTTGAGAGCTGCGTTAGGGCATTGAATTCTTTGGCTTTTTCCTTAAAACTGTTTGACATTCTAAACAGACAGAATGAGAGGGATCATGACAGAAGTTGGCAATGCTCTTCGAAGGCTGCGGCAATCGCGGGGTTTAAGTCAGCGGGTTTTGGCAAAAAAAGCTGGCGTCAGTAACGGCACGATTTCGCTCATTGAAAAAGGTGAAACAGATCCGTCGGTGGGCTTGTTGAAAAAAATTCTAGAAGGTCTCTCAATCTCCATCGCAGAATTTTTTTCCAGTGATTTTGAACCCCAAGCCCGTTTCTTTTTTTCACAAGATCAACTGGCTGAGATTGGATCCGGACCGATCTCTTACCGTCAAATCATTCCGGACATCACCGGACGCGAATTGCAAATCATCCATGAACGATACGATCCCGGAGCGGATACCGGCCCGTCCATGATTTCCCACGAAGGTGAAGAAGGCGGCATCGTGATCGAAGGATATTTGGAGATCCAGGTGGGAGACCAAAAGTCCGTACTCGGACCGGGAGATGCCTATCAATTCCCCAGCACCCTACCCCACCGCTTTCGCAATACGGGCAGCAAGCCGTGCGTTCTGGTATCGGCCTGTACGCCGCCAAGCTTTTAGAAGGCCTTTACGTGGGGATCGGAATCTCGGTTTTTTTGCGCACGGTGCGCAGCGCAAAACTGGAGATGACCCGGTCCACCGCAGGCAACCGAGTGAGAAAAGTGCGGTGCAAGCGCTCATAGTCCGCCGCATCGGCCACGATCACCCGGATCAGATAATCCGCATCGCCGGACATGAGATAGCACTCCATAACTTGGGGATGGTTATGCACCTCACGCTCAAAAGCCTCCAGGTCTTGGCTTTCCTGACTCTTCAACGTGATCTGCACAAACACACTCTGCGGCAAACCCGAGGCGGCTTGATTGACGATGGCCGTGTATCGTTCGATGGCACCTTCATCTTCCAATGCCCGCACCCGGCGCAGACAGGCCGATTGGGACAGGGAAATCGCCTCCGCCAGATCCGCATTGGTGATCCGGCCGTCCTGCTGCAATTGTCTCAAAATCGAACGATCTATTGTGTCAATATCTCTTAGATGCATATTCCCTCATAAATTTCCAATATTTCACAATATTATGCCTATTTTGTGATCTTTTTCCGCCAAAAGGCAAGCACATTCGACAGCTCTTCGGGCACACTCAAAAATGGATAGATGGCAACTCAGGAGGTAAGCCATGCGGATCGGCATCCCAAAGGAAATTAAAGTGCACGAATATCGGGCAGGCATGACACCCGCCGGCGTTCGAGAGCTGACAGCAGCCGGCCACAAGGTTGTGATCGAAACCGATCTTGGTGCCGGAATCGGATATCCGGACGAAGACTATACGGCCGCTGGTGCGGAGGTCGCAGCTTCCCCGGCGGATGTCTTTGCAACATCCGATTTGATTGTGAAAGTCAAAGAGCCGCAACTACACGAATGCGCCATGCTGAAGCCTGGACAAGTGCTCTTTACCTATCTGCATCTTGCGGCCGATGCGCCTCAAGCCGACGCCTTGATGGCGTCGGGTGCAACAGCCATAGCCTATGAGACAGTGACGGACAGTCAGGGCGGTCTGCCGCTGCTGACACCCATGAGCGAAGTGGCCGGCCGCATGGCCACTCAAGTCGGCGCCAATTTCTTGCAAAAGGCCGAAGGCGGCCGCGGTGTTCTACTCGGCGGGATACCTGGCGTGGAACCGGGACGTGTTGTGATTATCGGCGGCGGCGTATCAGGCACCAATGCAGCTCAAATGGCTGTGGGTCTCGGCGCTGACGTCGCCATTCTCGACCGGTCGATTCCCAGGTTGCGGGGTCTGGATGCGGAATTCGGCGGCCGCGTGCGAACACTCTATTCAACGGCCGCAGAAATTGAAGAACAAGTGCTCCAAGCTGACCTGGTGATCGGCGCCGTTCTCATTCCGGGTGCCGCTGCCCCCAAACTTGTCACCAAAGATATGGTCAAAGCCATGCGCAAGGGCGCTGTGATGGTTGACATCGCCATTGATCAGGGTGGATGTTTTGAAACCAGCCGTCCGACCACGCACCAAGACCCGACCTATGTGGTCGACGATGTGGTGCATTATTGTGTGACCAACATGCCGGGCGCGGTGGCGCGAACATCTACTCTGGGCCTCACCAACGCCACACTTCCGTTCACTTTGGCACTTGCCAACAAAGGCGCCGACAAAGCGATGGCAGACGACGAACACCTGGCACGCGGCCTCAACGTCAAAGACGGCGCCATCACACACCGGGCTGTTGCGGATGCCTTGGGAAAGGAATTTAAGCCGCTCAAACTGCTCGCAGCCTGAGCGGCGGACGACCCCAAAAGAAAAACGGCGGCTGATCCAGCCGCCGTTTTGTTTTGCACTATTTGCAAATGATCTAGAAATTCGTCCGGAAATTGATGGTGAACTCTCGTGGACGGTTGACATATTGGCGCGCATCGCCGAAGCGCGGCGGTGTGAACAAGTTCGCCCGCTCGTCCCAAATGTTGCTGACCGCAAGACTTGCGGTCCAAGTTTCGTTTTCAATACCGAACTTCAGATTGCCGGTGTGGTAGCTGTCTTGCTCCAGAACCGTCGTCCGGTTTTGGTTACTGCTTGTCAGCAACAGCGAACCTGTTGTGGCGTTCAATTGTTCACCAACATAGGTGTAGTCGAAACGGACAAAGCCGTCGCTATTCAAATTGGAAAGCGGATGGGTGTATTCCGCACCGGCCGAGAATTTCCAATCTGGCGAGAGCGGCAACTCATCTCCGTCGGAAATAATGGGTGTGCCCTGAAGCACAACGTTTTCCGTCGATTGAGCATCCGTATAAGAGACAGCGCCATCGACTTTAAAGTTGTCGGTCAAGGCAACATTGAAATTCACTTCGGCACCTTTGATCTCCGACTTACCGGCATTGACCACAATCGAACTGAAACCGAACGGCAAGGTTGGATCCTCAACGTTCAACTGCATGTCATCCCATTGCATGAGAAAAGCAGAGGCATTTAACGTCGCCCGTCCGTCCCAAAGGGTAGATTTCACGCCGATCTCATAATTGACCACCTTGTCGGAATCAAACTGGCGCGGTGCCGTACTGGCCGGGCGCAGGATATTCGATCCCCCCAAACGGAAGCCTTCGGATCGCGTGAAGTAAGTCAGCACGTCATCGTTGAATTCGTACGTCGCCGTAATCAGTGTGCTGGTACCGCTGTCTGTCGAGGTTGTGCTGGCACCGCTAATATTGTCGAGGGTCGCCAGATAAGGATCGCCGGTCGGATTCAGGCAACCGGAATACTGATCGGATGGATCGATAAATTCGCAAGCGAAGATCGCATTACCGTCAAGAGTTGCGCCAGCGTATCGAGAGGTTTGCTCCGCCTCAAAATAGCGCGCACCCACCAAGATATTCAGCTTGTCGGTGATATCAAACCCGAACTCCCCGAAGATGGCCCATTGCTCGCGATCGTCAGAAGAAAAGCTGGAGTAATTGTTGAAAGGCTCATCAAAGACAATACCGTAGTAATATGGCGCGAAAGTTGACTCATAAACGAGAGTGGCGGCCAACGACGATGATCCGCCTTCGATAAAGGAACCGAAATCAAATTCATCTTCGAATTTTTCGTAAAACCCACCGATCATCCATTGAATGCGGCTGCCGTCATCTTTCGATGTCAGACGAATTTCTTGGCTAAAGCGCTCTTGTTCACCATCGAGCAAACTGAACGCGCGGGTATCTGTGATCTCGGTTGCATAAAATCCCGGTCCAGGACCAAAACCGGTAATGCCCCACATATAAGCAATATATGTTGTCGCACCGCCGTAAGCATTGATGTAAAGGCCGTCCAAATTGAATTGCTGATTATATTGCGACGAGTCAATTTGATAGCCGTAATCGCGCTCGGAATAACCGGTGGAGGAAATAAAGTCCGCCCATCCGAGATCACCTTCAATGGTCAGCGTCGTGGCATACCAATCGTCTTTGCGCGTATCTTTGTTGAAACGGATTGTTTGCAAATCACCAACGCTGGGATCAAAGTTGCTCAATCCGTCACTATCGACGTTTTGGAACATGCCCATGGCCGTGATCGACCAATTTTCGTTGACCTGCAGCAGCGCGCTGATACGGCCGCCCGTTGTCTCCAGAGAATTGATATCGTCATCGGCAACATCTGCATTGGTGATATTCACCCGCGAGATCGGACCGCCAGGAATGGCGCCGGGCGAGAAAAATGAATGGCTCTGTGCCGAGCTGCCGACCACATTATCAATGAAGCCGCCTTCTTCGGCTTGGAAAGCGACCAAGCGAATACCGAGTTTATCTTCGATAATCGGAATGTTGACGGCTGCAGATACATCATAGCTCGGATCGCCTTCTTCCATCGCAGAAAGTGAGACGTCAACGAACCCTCCATACTCGGAAAGATCAGGCTTTTCCGTAACAATCTTCAACGTTCCGGATTGGGAGCTGGCACCATAGGTCGTCGGCTGTGGACCTGACACGGCTTCCAAACGATTGACGTCGACAAGACGGATATCGGGATTACCGCCTTCGACCGTCATCGGAAATTCGTCGAGATAGAGCGCCGTTGAAGACGTTCCGTTGAAACTTTCAGCGGTCGTCGTCACACCACGGAAAACAATAATGGAAGCACCCGGCTGCCAGGCCGAATAGGTCAGACTGGGGATCTTATTGGCATAATCGGCCAACCCCACAATATCTTGCTTGCTCAGATCTGCTGCTGAAAACGCCTGAACGCTGAGCGGAATGTCCTGAAGACTCTCAGAACGTTTCCGTGCGGTCACAAGAAGTTCGGTCAATTGTGCGGAGGCAACATCTACCCCCAAAACCGCCGTCGCTGCTGCAAATGAAATTCCGCCCTTCAAAAGGGTCTTAGTTCCCCGCGTGTCCCCCGACATCCTAATTCCTCCCGACTGTAATAAGGATATACCGATCAAGCTTAGCAGATTCCCCTTGTCCCGCAAGAAAATGAACATTCGTTCAGGATGCAAAACCCGCCTGTATTCAAGAAAAATAGGCCATGTTGCCCCTTTGCAACAAAAATATGACAGCACTCGTTAAAATTGCATAAAGACAGCCATTTCGCCATTGACTGCATCGTGAATTGGCATGAAACCTGGCAATTCAGATCTGAAGGCAAACGGATTGTGAGGACAAAACATTGGATATTGGCGTCCCCATCAAAGATTTGGGTGAAGTGGATGGATCTGCTCTGTCTGACGCTGTCATGGCGCAAGACCAGGAAGCGTGGCTGGAACAGAGCTATCGCCAGGAAGAATACGAGGTTCACAAACAAACCCAATCCATTGTGATGCTGTTCTGCTCACCCACATGGCCGGAGATTACCGTCTCAAAGGAGCCCGGCTGGGCAAGGATTGCAGAGGCGGCCCAGCCGCTCATGGATCAAATCATTGCGGATCATTACACGAAAGGTGGCGTTGTCCTACGCGCCATGGCCGCGAAACTGCCGGCCGGCGGACGTATCGCGCCGCACCACGATTCCATGACGTCCTTCCGGTTCGGACATCGGATTCATATTCCGATCACGACAAATAAAAGCGTACGGTTCATGATTGGCGGACGTCCCCACCAAATGCAATTGGGCCATGCCTATGAAATCAACAATCAGATGCAACATTCAGTTCTCAATGCCGGCAAAGAAGACCGCATCACATTTATCTTCGACTATATGCCCAAAGATGTCGCCGAGCGGCAAAAGGTGACAGTGACGCATGACTAAATTGATTGCCACGTCGGTGGTCCGCGGCGCGCATCAGGGCGAGAGTCACGGCGGCGTTTACTTGGTCGACTTTGACGCCGAAACCGTGCATCGGCCCATTGATTGGAACACAATGGAAATTGATTGGCAGGGCCGCGGCTGGGACCGTGGGCTGCGCGGAATTGCATTCGATGGCGAGAAAATTTTCATCGCTGCGAGCGACGAGATTTTTGTTTATGACCCGTCCTTCAAACTTATTGAGTCTCATCGCAATCGCTATCTCAAGCATGCGCATGAGATCTTTGTCTATGAGCGGCATCTGTTCATCACATCAACCGGATTCGATACGATTCTGACTTTTGACCTGGACAAAAACAACTTCAGCCGGGCCCTTTATATCAAAACCGACGGACGGGAAATCGGCGTTCAGCCATTTAATCCGCACAAAGATCAAGGGCCGATGATGCTGAATAAGCTTCACATCAACAATGTCTATTGTGATGACGGCGGCATGTATATTTCCGGGCTGAACACGGGTGGCTTGCTGATGTTCAATGGTAAGAATATCGGCATCTCCGCAACACTGCCGCCCGGAACTCATAATGCGCGGCCCTTTGGCGAGGGCATCATCTTCAACGACACCCAAGGCAATACAGTGCGCTATGCAACACCTGGACGGGAAAAAGACCGCGCCTTCGGGACGCCGCTCTATGAAGAGAGTGAACTGATCAACCGCGACTTAGGGGACGACAGGCTGGCGCGGCAAGGTTTTGCACGAGGGCTATGTGTGATTTCAGACACCATGATCGCCGGCGGATCGTCACCGTCGACGATTTCACTCTATGACCTGGAAGCCAACAAACTGACCCGCACGGCCAACTTGTCTATGGACATTCGCAATGGAATACACGGGTTGGAAGTCTGGCCTTACGGCTGATCATCTGCCGGGGCGGGTCAAATGCGGCGGCATGCTCTGTAAGACAGGTTCAAGTTGCTCGATCAAATCTTCCAAGTGATGTTCATAGTTTTTCCAGGTATCCAAAGAGCCCTTGTAGATCGGCTGCCGCACTTGTTCTGAGCTTGCCGTCTTGACGGCGCGATCGGTTTCATAGAACCGCTCAATTTGCTCTTCCCATTCTAAACCGCAATGGTCGATCATCCGGCGCGCCTGACCTTCCATGTCATTGACCACGTCTTCATACTGGACGCGCAAGACTTTGCCCGGCAGCACTTCATCCCAATAACTCATCAGCCGCACGTAGTTTTTGTAATACTCGGCCAAATCAAACAGGTCATAGGAGAAATGCTGTCCCCGCGCGAAAAGCTGTTTGAAGGTGCCGAAACAGGAATCGAGCGGGTGCCGCCGCGCATCAATCACTTTTGCGTTTGGTAGAATCAAATGCAGAAATCCGACATGAGAAAAGTTGTTCGGCATCTTGTCGGTAAAATATTCTGCACCTTGACGATGCCGCCGGGTCGACTCGATGTAATCCCGCCCGAGTTCCGCAAACAGCTCTTCCGGCGTATCCATAACGGAGGCGGGATATTTAAGACCGTCCGAGCGGTTGATCCCGGAGGAAATGGCCACGCGTTGCAAATCAGGCAATTCCGCCGTGCCATCAACCTTGGTGTGACTGGAGAGAATTTGCTCAATCAGCGTTGAACCGGACCGCGTGAGACCGACGATCAGAATGGGTGCCGGATCCTGAAGACCGACACCCTCCAACCTCTTAAACAGCTCGGGCGTCATCGTTTCCATGATCGCATCGACGGCACAGGTGAATTCCACCGGGTCGTAATGGACCATCATCCGCTTTTTGTCAGCGCCTCGTTTGTAATATTCGAATGCCCGGTCGTAGTCTTTTGAATCCTCATAAGACTTACCCAAGGCATAACAAAAATTCACTTCCGACTCGTCTTCAATCTGACCGCTATCGACTTGCCGTTCCATCAAGGCAATTTCGTCCGGCTCAAAACGAAACGTTTTAAGATTCGCCATGCTCCAGAAAATTTCACCCAATTCGGGTTTCACATCCGCGCATTTTCGATAAGCTTCAATGGCTTCGGATTGGTTCCCAAGCGTTTTCAAAACATGACCAAGACTAAGCAAGGCGCCGGGATGACGGGGTCTGATCTTGAGCGTTTCTTGGAAAGAGTCCAAGGCTCTGTCTTCGTTGCCGGACGTCAAATAAATGTTGCCGAGATTATGATGCCATTCCGGGTTCATCGGGTCCAAAGAAATGGCTTTCTCCATACACTCGACAGCTTCGGCATATTTGGCTTGCTCTTTAAGAGAAACCGCCAGCGTACTCCAAGCCACCGCAAAATCGGGTGCCAGTTCGACCGCGCGCCGGAGAACGGCTTCCGCATCATTGTGTGCTTTGTCGACATTCAGAAGCCCGCCCATCACATGCAGCGCATTCACATTGTCAGGCTCTTGCTGCAACACCTCTTTGACAATTTTGTGGGCCTGCTCATTCTCGCCTTGGTTTTGCAGAGTCAATGCATCTTGCAGTTTTTGCCAACGGGGATTGAGCTCAAACATGCGCTCATAAGACTTTTGAGCCTCTTCACTGCGTCCTTGCAGGGCCTGTACGCGCGCAAGTTTCGAATATACGGTCTTGGCTTTGGGATTGAGCTTGAGGGATTCGATAAACGACCGCTCGGCTTCGCCAAAACGTCCGAGCGTCGCCAGAACCGTACCGTATTGTTCGTGGCCCGCTGCAAGCCCCGGCGCAATTTTTACCGACGTCTCCAGTGGCTTTTCCGCATCTGCCACTTTGCCTTGGCGCATCAGAGCAACGCCGAGAACCCGAAGGACGTTGGGCTCGTTCGGAAATTTCTTGAGGGTTTGACGGGCCAATGCCTCCGCCTGGCCTGGACGGCCTTGCTGAATGGCTTGAACCATTTGCTCAAATTGCTGTTTCACAGCTTGAGCTTCGGATGCTTGCATAGAACCTTTGCCCCACCTTCAGAACCGCAGAACCCTTGCGGCTCCTTCTTCGCCGACTGTGTTCCGGCGGCGACCGCGCTGTCAAGGCAAACTAGGCGCCCATTAAAAGTGTTTACCTTAATGAGCCTATCGACGAAAGACGACGGTCTTGTTTCCGTTGAGGAAGACGCGATGCTCTAAGTGATATTTGAGCGCACGGGACAAAGTGAGGCTTTCCACGTCGCGCCCAATTGCCACCATCTCATCAGCCGTATGGGTGTGATCAACGCGTTCGACCGTCTGCTCAATGATGGGCCCTTCGTCCAAATCCCCCGTAACATAGTGGGCAGTGGCCCCGATCAACTTCACACCTCGTTCATGGGCACGATGATAGGGCTTGGCGCCCTTAAAGCTCGGCAAAAAAGAATGGTGGATGTTAATGGCCCTGCCTTGCAGGCTTCGGCACAAGTCATCCGACAAAACTTGCATATAGCGTGCGAGCACCACAACATCCGCCTTGGTATCGTCGACGATTTCCATCAATCGGGACTCGGCCTGGGGCTTGGTATCCTTGGTCACCGGAATATGAAAGAAGGGAATTTTATGCCATTCGGCAAGCGACGCCATATCCATATGGTTCGACACGATCGCCGGAACCTGCATCTTCAGCGCTCCGGTGCGATAACGAAACAGCAAATCATTGAGACAATGATCAAACCTGGAAACCATCAAGACCACCCGAGGAAGCACTTTGGTATCGTGCAGATCCCATTCCATCGAGAACTGATCCGCGATCGCCTCAAATCCGGGCTCAAATGACCCCTTTGAAAAATCAGTTGCGTCCGAGCAAAAAACCGTCCGCATAAAGAAAGTATTGGTCGACTGATCTCCATAGTGAGAGGATTCCTCAATAAAGCAATCCAAGTCCCTGAGATAGGTTGACACGGCGGCGACAATGCCCTTGGTATCGGTGCATTTTATCGTCAGGATAAAGCTGTTTGACTGAGACGACATTGGGCTTTCCAAATATGAGAATGAGTTACGAGCTTCCGGCGGCAAAACTGTTCAATCTTGACCGGCTTCCCTTTTAAAGACCGTCCAAACCGTATTTTCGAACGCGGCCGCCGATGATCAATCTTTGAATTTCGCTGGTCCCCTCCCAAATACGATCGACCCGCAACTCTCGAAAAAACCTCTCCGCGGGATTTTCGCGCATATAGCCGCGCCCGCCAAAGATCTGCAGCGCTTTATCGGCGACACGATTGGCCATTTCAGAAGCGTAGAGCTTGGACATCGAACAACGCGCATGAAGAATTTTGACATCTTCCCCACGGTCATGGGCGTCCGCCGTTTCATAGGTCATCAGCCTGGCCGCCCAAAGTTCCGTGGCGCAATCGGCTAACGCAAACTGCACCCATTCTTTTTCAATGAGTGGCCCGTCGGCCAGTTGCCGGGTTTCGGCGAATGCACGCGCTTCCTCGATCAGACGGGCCGCCGCTCCACAACAGCGAGCGGCGATCATCAATCGTTCGCGGCGAAACCAGCTCCAGGTATAGGTCATTCCATCACCCGCCTGTCCGATTCGATTGTCCCTCGGAATCACGACATCCTTGAATTGATATGTCGGATGGTGCGAGGCAAATGTGTGCGAAAAGAGCGGCGTATCGACAAGTTCAATACCCGGCGTATCGGCATCAACGAAGAAGAGTGCTTGCTCAACCTCTTCATCCTCTTTCATGATCCTGGCTTGCAAAATAAAAAACGTGGCAAAATTAGCATCGGTCACAAACCACTTCTCGCCGTTGATGCGATAATGCTCGCCTTCGAGATAGGCCGTGGCTTGAATTCCGGACGCGTCGGAACCGGGCCCCTCTTCGGTAATAGCATAAGCCGTTGCGGCGTCGCCGTTGATCATCGGCAAGATATACTTTTCGATCTGCGCTTCAGTGCAGGCGTCAAACATCCATTCTTCGGGCTCGGCAAAACACCAACACAAGGCGTTGGTCACCCGGCCCAATTGTTCCCAAGCCACGACCTGTTTGACGTTGCTCATCCCATGACCGCCATAGGCTTTGGGAACGTCCATGCTGGACAAGCCAAGCTCTGTCGCAATCCGCCGATGGCGCGCGCTGACCTCCTCCGAGATCACACCGTTATTGTATTCTGCTTCGACCTCATGTGGAATCAGCTCTTGCTCAGCAAACGCACGGATCTGCTTCTGCCAGGCAAGCAACTCATCGGTTTGACCAAAAGGAATCGCCGAGTTCATTTTTCAAGACTCACGTTTCATTGCCAAAGTGTTTGGGGAAGAATTTTGCCAGCACCGTATGCATCACCTGCAAACCCTCTTCCGGGCTTAAATGGCCCGGCGACACCAAAAGGGAAAGCCAAAGACCTTCGCAGAGGGACGTCAGCATTTGAGTCATGATCGCTGCATCCACGCCTTCATAATTCCCTTCATCGATCAACTCTTGAATGACGCCTGCAAACATATCCGCGTAAAGAGAATCATTTTCTTCGCAGATTTGCCGATAGGTGGGACGGGACTTGGCCTCGCCTTGAAATGCGAACCAAACAGCAAGCTTGCGTTGATCGCAAACGGACGGCGTAAAATCCACATCAATCAAGGCGGCGATGCGCTCGGCCGGCGAGTCACCTGCCTCCTCCAAAGCCGCCTCCCAAGCCTGGCGGTAATCGTCCCGCAAATAACGCAAGGTTTCGACCAGCAGCGTCTCCTTATTGTTGAAATGTAGATTGACGATTCCTTGGCTGAGACCGGCCTGCTTGGAGACATGAGACAAGGTCGTATCCGCAAAGCCGCGCTTGGCGATCGAATTGATCGTCGCCAAGATCAGCTGCTGGCGCCGGACCTCTTTGGCCACCTTACGACGGGGGCCGGTCGTTTCTGAAACCGCTGCTGCCATAGGCACTTGCTCGTCACTCTCAATAATATCGTCTGCCAACTTGTTCCCTAACCATATGCTGTTTAACAATAAATTTCAATACACTGAATAATCATTCATTCATTTTCATGGACAGAGCCCGCCTGCTGTGCCAGACTCCGTTATCTTTAACCCGTCCAACAAGGAGGAGTCCGGCCAACCCGGACTATATACGGATGACAACCGGTCGCAGCCTTTCTCGGTCGAATGCACATTTCCAAAAAGCCAAAAACGTCCTTCCCTTGGGCGTCGCGTCCAATTTTCGATATTGGGGCGATGATCAGACAATCTACATCAAAAAAGGCAAAGGCGCCCGCCTCTGGGACTTGGACGACAACGAGTATATTGACTATCGCCTGGGCTATGGGCCGGCCATTCTCGGGTATGCGGATGACAGAGTCGACGAAGCGGCACGCAACGCCATGTCCGTCGGCGGTGTCTTTGCTTTAGCGACGGAACGCGAGCTCACGGTGGCGGAGCGTATTTCGAAAATGGTGCCGTCCGCCGAGATGGTGCGTTTTTCCAACTCCGGAACGGAAGCCGTGATGGCGGCTATTCGCCTCGCAAGGGGATATACCGGCAAAGACTCGATCGTTATCGTTGAAGGGGGTTACCACGGACTTTTTGATGCAGTGATGTGGAACCGGGAAGTCGAAGACTGGGATGAGTCGGTCGATGCCGAGCCACCCCTAGTGCCTTACGGCGACGGCATTCCGGATATCGCCCGGCAATTGGTTCATACGGTTCCCTTGAACAAAATTGAAAAACTTGAAGCCGTTCTGAAGGCGCATGGGCAACAGATCGGTGCCCTACTGATTGAGCCGATCATGGGCAATTGCTGCTCCATCACGGCGGATGTCGATTACCTCAAACAGGTTCGCGACTTGTGCACACAACACGGCGTGGTCATGATCATCGACGAAGTGAAAACCGGTTTTCGCGTGGCAAAGGGCGGCGTTCAGGAAATGATGGGCGTGCAGGCAGACCTCTGTACGTTCGCCAAATCCATCGCCAATGGCTACCCGATGTCGGTCGTCGCGGGCAAACGAGAGATCATGTCCAAAATTGGTGACGGCGTCGCTCACGGCGGCACGTACACCGCCCACGCCATCAGCTTGGGCGCTGCCGAAAAGACGCTGGAGATTCTGGACGAAACGCCGGCTCTTGAGACCATTGCGCAATATGGCACGGACCTGCGTAACGGATTGGGGCAGATCTTGACCACCAAGGGCGTCCCCCACTGCTTCACCGGACATCCGTCGCTCAGCGGTCTATATTTCAACGAAAATCCGCCTACGAATTACCGTGACTGGAAAAACAACGACTATACGCTTTATGATGCTCTGGCACCGGAACTACATGACCGCGGCGTTCTGATCGAACCTGATTCCCGTGAACCTTGGTTCATGTGTGAAGCGCACGATCAATACTGCTTGACCAAGACGCTAACCGCGTTCGAAGATGCCCTTACCGTGACGCTTGAGTCCCTTTCGCGCGACAAATCAACACTGATCTCAACGATGTAAGAAGGCGGATCTACGCATGAAAACCTATGACGCAATCGTCATCGGCGCCGGACACAACGGCTTGACCAATGCAGCGTTCCTCGCCAAAGCCGGCCTGGACGTTTTGGTGGTTGAGCGCAATGAATATATCGGCGGGGCAACGGTCAGCCGGAATCTTTACGAAGACTGGTACTATTCCAACTGTTCTTATGTTTGCAGCCTGCTACGTCCGGAAATTTATCGGGACCTGAACCTCGCCAAACATGGGCTTCAGGTCGTGCCCTATGGCGGCGGCGTCACATTCATGCAAAACGGCGACTTCTTCGGAAATTACGAAGATCACGAAGTGCAGTATCGTGAAATGCGCCGTCACTCACCGCGGGATGCGGACGCCTACGAACGCTACAGCGCCGACGTCTTGCGCTATTGCCGTTTTATCAGACCGTTTTTGTTGCGCACGCCGCCGGATCCGACGTCCTTTAAACCGCGCGACATCCAAGAACTGATGTATTTGGCAAAGAAACTCTACGATCTGGGCGAAGAACAAATTTACGAGTTTATGCGCTTCTTCACCATGAGTGTCGGTGAGTTCTTGGACGAGTATTTCGAGTGCGACGTCATCAAGACTCACATGGCCGGATCCGGTATTATCGGAACGGCGCTCGGCCCCTATTCTCCCGGCACTGCTTATGTGTTGCTGCATCACTATATGGGCGATCTTGACGGCAATGTGGGATCGTGGGGCTTTTCCCGTGGCGGCATGGGCTCGGTTTCAAAAGCTATTGAGGGCGCGCTCAAAGAACTCGGCGGCGAGGTGCGAACAAGCGCCGGGGTCGACAAAATCCTGGTCAAAAACGGTGAAGCCAAAGGCGTGGTCTTGGAGAATGGTGAAGAGATTCAATCTAACATCGTTGTTTCCAACTTGGACGCCAAGCGTACATTCCTGAAATGCATGGACCCCAAAGATCTGCCGCCCGATGTCGTGGAAAAGGCAAAGAATTTCAAAATCAGAGGCTCCTCAGGAAAACTAAACATTGCGCTGGACGGTTTACCGGACTTTCCGGCCCTGCCCAAAGATAGCAGCCTCTTGAGAGGCGACTTTCACTTTATCGACTCACTGGAGCGTATGGAGCGCGCCTATGACGATTGGAAGAACGGTACATGGTCGCAAGACCCCTATGTCGACACGCTGATCCCGACACAGGTGGACCCGACCATGGCGCCGCCGGGCAAACATTTTATGTCCGTATTCGTACAATATTGTCCGCCCACATTGGCCGACAGCGAATGGACCGATGAAAAACGCGACGCTTTCGGCAAGACCGTTATCGACCAGATGGCCGAATACAGCCCGAATATCAAAGACCTTATTCTCCACGCAGAAGTCCGCACACCGCGCGAACTCGAAAACGAAGTGGGCCTGACTGAGGGCAACATTTTCCAAGGTGAACTGACACTCGACCAACTTCTTTTCAACCGCCCCTTCCCGGGATACGGCCAATATCGCGGACCGGTTCGCGGCATGTATATGTGCGGAAGCTCCACCCATCCAGGCGGCGGCGTTATGGCGGCCCCGGGTGCCAATGCCGCACGCGAAATTCTTCTTGATCTGAAACAAGGCAATACAGTTCCGGAGGACTTTGGCGATGACTAAAACATACGATGCCATTGTTGTCGGGGCGGGCCATAACGGCCTCATCTGCGGTGCCTATCTCGCCAAAGCCGGCAAATCCGTTTTGATTGTCGAAGCCAACGAACAGACCGGTGGTGCCTGTGTCACCCGCGAATTTGCGCCTTTCTACAAAGTGTCCGCCGGTGCGCATTTATTACATTTGTTGCGCCCGGAAGTGTTGAACGAACTCGGACTATCACTTGATCTTGCCGCACAAGACCTTGGCACAATCGCGCTCGCCGAAAACGGACAACACGTCACGCTGGGATCCAACACGATCGGTGGTATCGACGTGTCCGCCGATGATATCGAAGCGTACCCCACGTTCAAATCACGCATGCTGGATTTTGCGGAAACTTTGGCACCGCTCATGCTGAAGAAGCCGCCGCGCATCGGCAAAACCGATTTTGAAGACGTCAAAACCGGAATCAAACTCGGCTGGGATATCCGCTTCGGACTCGGCAAAGAAAAAATGCAGGACTTCTTGCGGATCGTCGGCATCAATATTTTCGACGTACTCAACGAAGTCTTTGACCATGATCTCGTCAAAGGGGCCATCGGCTTTGACGCGGTGATGGGCACACATATGGGCCCGCGCACGCCGACTTCCGTTCTGTCTTATCTCTATCGACTGACAGGCGAATTGGGTGGAAGCGGCCTCGCGATTCCTAAGGGCGGTATGGGTGCCGTGACCGCAGCATTGACGGACGCGGCACAAAAAGCCGGCGCGGAGATCAGGCTCGCCGCACCCGTAACAAAAATTACCACCTCCGGCGGGGCGGCAACAGGTGTTACGCTCGAAGGCGGTGAAACCATATCCGCACCCATTGTCGTATCCAATGCAGATCCCAAAAGAACGTTTTTGACGCTCTTGGGAGCGCGTCATGTGGAAGCGGGCTTTGCTCATCGAATCAATAAAATCCGGATGCGCGGTTCTGTGGCCAAACTGCATTTGGCGCTCGACGGCGCCCCGAAATTCAAAGGTGTGGATCCGAATGCGCTGGGCGAACGGTTGGTGATCGCACCCTCCATGCAACATGTGGAGCGCGCCTTTGATCACTCTAAATATGGAGAGATGTCCGAGGACCCGGTAATGGAAATCACGATCCCATCGCTGCACGATTCCTCACTGGCACCGGACGGCAAGCATGTTTTGTCTGCCAATGTTCTTTATGCGCCCTATCACCTGAAAACCGGATGGGATAGCGGCAGAGAGATTTTCCAGAAGAAAGTGCTGGCGACAATCGAGCGTTATGCCCCCGGCATAAGCGATCTTGTGACCCATAAAGAATTGCTGACGCCGGTCGACTTGGAAAACGAGTTTCATATGACAGGCGGGCATTGGCACCATGGTGAGTTTGGCATCGATCAATTGCTGATGATGCGCCCCACTTATGGCGCTGCACAATACAAAACACCCCTGCCCGGGCTTTATCTCTGCGGCGCGGGGTCTCATCCAGGCGGCGGCGTGATGGGAGCGGCCGGGCGAAATGCCGCAAAAGTCATTTTGCGCGGGGAGACAAGCTGATGTCGAACATTTCAAAAGACCACTGGAAGCCGACATGCCTGCGCACGCCGTTTCACGAGCGCTTGGAAGCCCTCGCCGAGGTCAATGATTGGTATCGTTGGAAAGCCTACACCACGGTCAATTCCGTCGACGATATTGAGCAAGAGTATTTTGCCATCCGCAATTCCTGCTCTGTTTTCGACCTGACGCCGATGAGCAAGTATCGCGTGCGCGGTCCGGAAGCGTTTGACTATATGGACCGCTTGATGACGCGGAACCTCTCGAAACTGAAAGTCGGCCGGGTCGGCTACAGCGTCTGGTGCAATGACCAAGGCCGTGTGATCGACGACGGAACGATTTTCAGGTTGGGCGAAACCGATTACCGCATTTGCGCTGCGGAACGGAATCTGGATTGGTTTCTTCTGTCGTCCATCGGCTTTGATGTGGACATTGTTGAAGAGACCTATGATATCGCCGCGCTTTCCTTTCAAGGGCCCACCACCTGCGCCGTTCTGAAGGTGATGGGGCTCGCCGGGATCGAAACTCTAAAACCATTCGGGATGATGACCTTCCCGTTTCACGGCGGAGAGTTGATGGTCTCACGAACCGGCTTTACCGGCGAGCTAGGGTATGAATTGTGGACCACGCCCGGTCTCGCAATCACGCTTTGGGACGCTTTGTTTGAAGCAGGCAAAGACCGGAATATCCGTGCCATCGGCGGTCACGCTTTGGAGATGGCGCGCATTGAGGCCGGCTTTATTCAAGCAGGTGTGGACTTCATGCCGGCGCTGGAGACCATCCGGACGGAAAACACACGTTCGCCGCTGGAATTGGGTCTGGAGTGGCTCGTCGACTTTGACAAAACCAATTTCAACGGCCGCAGCGCTTTACTAAAAGAGAAAAAAGAAGGCTCACGCTATCGTTTTGCGATTCTGGACATTGAAGGCAACAAACCCGCGACGGACGCGTTTATTTATCTCGGCAAAGGCCGCAAAGAGGTCGGCCATGTTACCTCGGCGGTTTGGTCGCCGGTCTGTAAAGCCAATATCGCCCTTGTTTCACTGGACATGCCCTATGGTGAACCGAATGACGATTTGTGGGCGGAGATCTATTACCACCGCGAGATGAAATGGCACCGGCTTTGGGCGAGGTGCACGGTTCGACCGGCACCCAACTGGAATCCGCCGCGTCGCCGCGCCACACCGCCTGCGGATTTTTGAGTGGAACATTATGGTCCATCGTCTTGACCCATTGCTGCGCCCCAAATCCGTTGCGGTCATCGGCGCATCGGCCCGGCCCTATAGCCTTGGGAACTTGACTCTCACCAATGTTTTGAAAGGCGAATATCCGGGCAAACTCTTTGCGGTCAATCCGAGCGGCAATGAGATTCTGGGCATCAAATGCCACACAAGCATCCAAGAGATTGGGGAGCCCGTTGAGCACGCCATATTCTGTGTCGCGGACAAACGGATCGAAGCCGCCCTTGACGAGGCCATAGAATACGGCATCCAGGCCGCGACCATTATGTCGACGCTGATCCTGGAAGACGATACCGCACCGGCTTTGCGGGACCGCATTCAAAAAAAGGTGCAAGACGCAGGCATTCTCTTGTGCGGCGCCAACGGCATGGGCTTCTACAATTTCAACGACCAGGTGTGGGCTTGCGGTTTTGAAACTCGTGATCACACAGCCCCCGGCAATGTGGCGTTGATCAGTCATTCGGGCGCCGGCATGCACGGGATTGTCGATTCCGAAGGCCGCATCGATTTTAGTTTGGCGGTCTCGACCGGTCAGGAACTGTCCGTGACCATGGCGGACTATTTGGACTTTGCATTGGAGATGCCGGGCACCAAAGTCGTCGGCCTGTTCATGGAAACCATTCGCGACATGAGGGGCATGACCAAAGCCCTTGAGAAAGCCAAAGACAAAGCGATACCGGTTGTCGCCATCAAACTCGGCCGGACAGAACTTGCTGCAAAAATGGCCCGCTCTCACTCCGGCGCCATGGTCGGAAACGATTCGGCTTACGACGCTTACTTCGAACGCCACGGCGTCATGCGCGTTGCGGATCAAGAAGAGCTCGCGACTGCCCTTATTCTCTTTGCGCAGCCCCACCCCGTCGGCAAAGGCGGTTTGGTCGCCATGCACGATTCAGGCGGCATTCGTCAGTTGGTGATCGATCTTGCCGATAAGGTGGGAACCGAACTGACGGATCTGTCACCGCAATCAGTCAAGCACCTTGAAGAAACACTGGAACCAGGACTGCCCGCGGTGAACCCATTGGATTCTTGGAGTGCAGGCGGCGACGATTGGTTGGAACGTGCGGACGGCTACATGACGACTTTATTGCAAGACGAAGGCGCGGCCATCGGAGCCGTCATGCAAGAACGGGCGCCTGACAGTCAATTGGCGGAAGAGTATGTTGACCATGTCCGCGCAGCCCACGCGGCGACGGGCAAACCGGCTTGCGTCGTCTCCGGTTGCCTCGGCAGCGGATCTGATCCTTTGGCCATTCAAGTCACACGCGAAGGCTTTCCGATTCTTGACGGATATCTTCCCTTCCTCAAAGGCGTAAAATGCTTGTTCGACTATCGCGATTTTTTGGCGCAAGCGCCGGTCAACGCACCGGGCATTGACAATGGCGTGGTGGAAAAGTGGCGCGCGCTTTTGAACTCACCGCGCATTGTCGATGAGGCACTTGGCGCAGAACTTTTTGCCGATTTCAACATTCCGGCTCTTCCCTACAAAGTTGCCGTTAACGCCGATGAAGCAGTCAGCGCAGCGAAGAGTATGGGGTTTCCCGCCGTCCTCAAAACAGCAGAAGAAGGCATCGAACATAAATCGGATGTGGGCGGCGTCGTATTGAATCTCAAAACACCGGAAGAGGTGCGCGTCGCTTACGACAATATCGCCGCCCGTCTCGGCGTTCGCGTCGCCATCACCAAGATGGTGACGGAACCGGGCGTGGAAATGATTTTGGGCGCGAGTCAAGACGAGCAATTCGGGCCCCTTGTCATGATGGGATTCGGCGGAATCTATGCCGAAACCCTTAAAGACGCGGCCTTTCTGCTGCCACCTTTTGACGCCGAAACCGCCTTGCGCAAATTGGACGAGCTTAAACTGCGACCCATGCTGGACGGACAACGGGGCGCAAAACCCGTTGATATCGGCGCATTCGCGCAAGCCGCCGCAAACTTCTCAACTATGATTGACGCGCTCGGCGAGGAAATCGCGGAGATTGATATCAATCCGCTGCTGGTCACGGAACGTGGCTGTATAGCCCTAGACGCGCTGGTGGTGCCTGCACCCATATCGCATACCCATGAAAGGAGCACAGGATGAGCACCGAAGCCCTCGAGAGTCTCAGCAAGGACGATTGGACTCAAATCGCCGATGCCGCAAAAGCCAATCCGGAAACCAATCACTTTATCGGCGGAACATTTTCGCCGGCGAGTGACGGCGGCACCTTTCAAGACATTGATCCGGCGAATGGCGACATCATTGCCGAAGTTGCCGCAGGAACGGCAGAGGATATCGATAGAGCCGTCGCAACGGCACGCGCGGCGTTTCAAGGCGGCAGCTGGTCCCGCATGTCGCCAGGCGATCGCAAACAAGTCATGTACCGCTTTGCCGATTTGATCGACGCCAACACAAAGGAACTTTCGGTTCTTGAAACCTTGGATATGGGCAAACCCATTTCCGACGTCTATGGCGGTGACATTCCGTATGTGGCAGACCACATTCGTTTTATCGCCGAATGCATCGATAAGATCGAAGGGCGGGTCACCAACACCGAATATGACGTCACACACTTTGTCGCCCGTGAGCCCTATGGCGTTGTCGGTGCGATTTCGCCTTGGAACTATCCGCTTCTGATGGCGACGTGGAAAATTGCACCGGCCCTCGGCGCCGGCAATTCGGTGGTTTTAAAACCCGCAGAACAATCGCCATTGAGCTGTCTCCGTCTTGGGCAATTGTTTGTGGAGGCCGGCGGGCCGGAAGGCGTCTTCAATGTGGTGAACGGCATTGGCGAAGTGGCCGGCAAGGCTCTGGCGTTACACAATGATGTCGACAAAATTAGCTTTACCGGCTCAACGGAAGTCGGAAAGCTCATGTTGGTCTATGCCGGCCAGTCCAACATGAAGAAAGTTTCCTTGGAATGCGGCGGCAAATCCCCACAGATTATTATGGCGGATGTGGCCGATCTGGACGCCGCTGTGGAAGGTGCCTATCACGGGATCTACGCCAATATGGGCGAAGTGTGCAATGCGGGCTCTCGTATACTGGTCGACCGAAAAATCTACCAAGACTTCATTGAGAAATTTGTCTCCGAAGGTCAGCACGCCTACACCTGTGGCGATCCTCTCGACCCGGAAACAAATCTAGGCCCACTCGTCACCAAAGAGTCCCAAAGCCGTGTGCTGGGGATGATCGAGCAAGGCCAGAAGGAAGGCGCAAAGCTGAAATTTGGTGGCGGTGTTCCAAGCGGTCTTGAAGGTGGCGCCTATGTGGAACCGACGCTATTCACAGACGTCAATAATGACATGACCATTGCGCGCGAAGAAATTTTTGGACCTGTCGCCTCCGTCATTCCGTTTGACGGTGTCGACGAAGCAATCTCGATCGCGAATGATACGATCTACGGATTGGCGGCCGGTGTTTGGACCAGCAATCTCAACACAGCCCACAAGCTGATTAAAGAAGTGCAAGCGGGCATGGTCTGGGTCAATACATTTGATGCCGGCGACATGACGCAGCCCTTCGGCGGCTTTAAACAATCGGGCAATGCCAAAGACAATTGTATGGAGGCGTTGATCAGCTACACCCAAGAAAAATCAGCTTGGATCCAATTGGCATGACCGACTTTGAAACCATTCTTTATGAGGTTGAAGGGCCGATGGGCGTGATCACGCTCAACAGGCCTGACAAACTGAACGCCATAAACGGTCTCATGGTCCAGGAACTCAATCTCGCCCTCGACCAAGCAGAAGAAGATGACGCCGTCCGCGTGATCCTGTTGCAGGGCGCCGGCCGCGCCTTCTCGTCCGGATTTGATTTGGATTACGGCGACGTTGACACGTCGGCACCGGACTTTTGGCGCGAGGAGCTCACCCGAGACTTCAATATTATCGTCCGTTTTTGGGATAGCCCGAAGCCCACCATCGCCGCTGTACACAAATATTGCCTCGGCAGTGCCATGGAGATGGCGGTCGCCTGCGACATCACCATCTCGTCAGACGATTGCCGTTTCGGCGCTCCTGAAGTCCAGTTCGGCGCTGGAATTGTGGCGTTGATTTTGCCGTGGCTTGTGGGACCGAAGAAATCAAAAGAACTGCTTTTGACTGGGACCGACAAAGTGTCGGCAGAAGAAGCAAAAGCGATTGGCCTTATCAATAAAGTTGTTTCAGCCGATACTTTGACGAAAGAAGCAACAGCCATCGCCACACAAATCGCGGTGAATGATCAATTGGCCGTCAAATTGACAAAGCAGGCCATCAACCGCAGTCTCGATATTATGGGATTTCGGGAAGCCATGCAGCAGGCCTTAGAGCTCGACATTGAGATCGAGACAACGGACACGCCGGAATCGGAAGCGTTCAATCAGATCTTGGAAGCCGAAGGTCCAAAGGCCGCCATTGCCTGGCGCCGCGCACAGATTGACAAGACATAAGGGCCCAAGACATGGGGACGGAGACCCTGCCGCAAGAGGCACAAGACTTTCTCAAAAACTATCCGGATACGGAAGTGATCGAACTTCTTGTGCCGGACATGAACGGCATCATGCGTGGCAAACAATTACCGATGACGTCATTCAGTAAACTGTACACAAAAGGCATCAATCTCGGTGGCGCATCTAACCTGATCGACAGCAAAGGGGAAGTCGTTGAAAGCATCATCTATGGTGCAGCGGACGGCGACCCGGATATGCGCTGTTTTCCCATTCCGGGAACACTTGCGCCGGTGCCTTGGGCTAAGAAACCGACAGCCCAAATGATCATGTCGATGGAAGAGCAAGACGGGCCACCTTACTATGCTTATCCGCGCAACGTGTTGCAACATGCTCTCAAACCCTTATCAGACCTAGGACTGACGCCCATCGTCGCGCTGGAACTTGAATTCTATTTGCTTGATGCATCTCAAATGCCACCAGTGCCGGCGAAACCCAAAGTTGATTTTCCCGAACTCACAGGCGCGCAATGTTACAATTTGGATCCACTCTACGACTTTCAAGATTTCATTGAAGATATCGAAGACGCCTGCAAGGCACAAAATGTGCCCGCAACCAGTACCGTGATCGAATATGGCGACGGTCAGTTTGAAGTCAATCTGAATCATATCGACGATATCGTCAAAGCCTGTGATCAAGCGATGTTGCTCAAACGCATCGTCCGCAGTGTTGCGCGATCGCGCGGCCTGATCGCAACCTTCATGGCCAAACCGTTCGCCGAACAGGTGGGAAGCGGCCTACACATTCATATGAGTTTATTGGACAAGACCGGCAACAATGTTTTCGCTGGAGACAGCCGGGCTGCACCATATTCCAAGACACTTCATCACGCTGTCGGCGGCTTGTCTGACTTGATGGCTGAGTCCATGGCGGTGTTTGCGCCCAACGGCAATTCCTACAAACGCCTGATGCCCGGCGCCTATGTACCGGTCACACCCAATTGGGGGCCGAACCATCGCGGCGTTGCCATCCGCCTTCCCGTCTCCGACCCGGACGACACCCGTTTTGAACATCGCGTGGCCGGTGCGGATGCCAACCCATATCTGACCGCGGCTTGTGTTCTCGCCGGCGTCCATCACGGCATGGCGCAAAAGATAGACCCGCCCAAGATGGTCGAAGAGGGAGAGGTTTTGGAGGATGTGGTCACACTTCCCATTCGCTGGGACAAGGCGCTTGACCTTTATTCCGCTTCGCAAGTGTTGCCTCACTATCTTGGCGAAAAATATGCGGAAGTTTTTGGCGCCTGCCGCCGCTGGGAAGAAAATCGCTTCCACAACCAAGTCAACGACGCCGATTATGAGTGGTACTTGAGAACAACGTAACCAATAGCAGGTTGAGAATGGTCCCAGAGCAACATACCGGCTCCTACTACGCCGCAACTGCAAACGACACCAAGGCTTATCCAAAGTTAGAGGGCCAGGTGACAGCAGATGTTTGTATTGTGGGCGGCGGCTTCACAGGCATCACGACCGCATTGGAGCTGAGCGAGCGCGGATACAAGGTCGCGCTGATTGAAGCCAATCGCGTCAGCTGGGGCGCATCGGGGCGCAATGGCGGACAACTCATCGGCGGTATCACCGGCGAAGACCGCATGGTGCGGGAGTATAAAAGGCGGACGGGAAAAGATGTCACCGATCTCATGTTCGAAATGGCCTGGACCGGCAACAAGACGGTCCGAGAGCGCGTCGCCAAGTACAATATTCAGTGCGATCTCAAAGACGGCTACGTGGATGTGGGCACAAAGGCAAGCCATGTCCGAGATTTTCATGACTGGTACGACGCCCTGCAAAAAAGCAACTTGCCGCACAAAGCACGCCTGGTTGAAGGCGACGAATTGGAGGCTTTGATCGGAACCAAAACCTATATCGGCGGATTGGTGGACATGTATAACGGCCATCTCCACCCGCTCAATCTCTGCATGGCCGAAGCTAAAATTGCCGCCGATCTGGGAACGCAGATATTCGAGCAATCACCCGTCACCCATATCGAGCATGGACCAAAGCCGAAGGTGCATACCGCGGATGGTTTTGTCGAGGCCGATACGGTGATGCTGTCGGGCGGCGCCTATCATCGTTTGGAACGGAAGGCGTTGAGCGGCAAGCTATTCCCGGCGGGTAGCTACATTATAGCCACCGAACCCCTCGGCGACAAACTTGCGGCGGAAATCTTGCCGTCCGACTATGCAGTTTGTGAAGCCTTGAACGTTCTCGACTATTACCGCCTCAGCGCCGACAAGCGCCTCCTTTACGGCGGCCGCTGTAATTATTCCGGACGGGACCCAAAGAGCATTAAAGCGACCATGCTGCCGCGCATGTTGAAAAACTACCCCCAACTGAAAGATGTTCGGATTGAATATGAATGGGGCGGCAAGATCGGCATCATTATCAATCGGGTGCCCATGTTGGGCAAGTCGGCCGAAAATGTCTTTTATGCGCAGGGCTATTCAGGGCATGGCGTCAACGTCACCCATTTGGTCGGCAGCATCATGGCCGATGCAATCTCCGGCACCATGGAGCGCTACGACGTTTTCAACAAAGTCCCCCACACACCCATTCCTGGCGGCCAATGGTTCGGCAATCAATTGGTGGCACTCGGCATGATCTATTATCGAATGAAGGATTTACTGCCTTAATCGTGAGGAGCAAACATGACCAATCAATTTCGCATTGGCACTATTTGCGCAGTGTTGGCGCTAGCAAGCTGTGATGCCCAAGTTGAAACTTCGAAAACAGATTTTGCAGACACCATCCTCACCAATGCAAAAGTCTACACTGTCGACAAAAACAAATCTTGGGCTGACACGGTCGTCGTCAAAGATGGGAAGATTACTTTTGTCGGCGACCAATCCGGGGCAGATCAGCTCACCGGGCCGAACACAGATGTCATCGACCTGAATGGACAATTGCTGCTGCCGAGTTTCCAAGACGCTCACGCCCATTTTGCCAATGGGGGCGCCAGCTATACCGGGTGTCCGGTCTATGATTTACCTGATCTTGAAACTGTTCTGTCGACAATTGAAAAATGCGTTGCGGAAAATCCAAATGCGCAAATCATTCGCGGCTATGGCTGGTCAATTGATCAGTTTGATGACGGGCTGCCGCCGGCGAAAGAACTGCTTGATGCGATCGATTCCAGCCGGCCTCTTGTTTTTGGCGACGCCGATGGACATGCTTTATGGGCGAACTCCAAAGCGTTTGAGCTTTACGGCATCACCAAAGATACCCCAAACCCAAAAGGCGGCAAGATTGAAAAAGATCGGACCACCGGCGACGTCCGAGGTACAGTGCACGAAGAATCGGCCATGAATCTTATTCGTGACAAATGGCCCGCCTTCACCGATGAAGAAATCATGTCGGGGATCAAGATTGCTCAAGACCTTTACCACTCTCTGGGAATCACGGCCGCGTCGGAATCTATCGTAAAGCTTGAGGGCCGGGACGGATACCGGTCCCTCCCCGCGCTGAAAGCGATGAACGACAGCGGCGATCTCAAAACGCATATCGTCGCGGCACTTTTATGGGATGCGGAAAAAGGCACGGACCAATTGGATGCTTTCAAATCGGCCCGCGATGCGTATTCAGACGGCAAACTCCATGTCAAAACCATCAAATTTTGGGCCGACGGTGTGGTCGAAACCCACACAGCGATGATGCTGGACTTCTATGCGGATCTGCCTGACAGCCGCGGATTTATGATGGTCCCTCGGACTCAATTGATGGAAGGCATTCGATTGGTGGATGCTGAAGGATTTCAAGCCCACATCCACACGATCGGCGATGCCACCGCCCGTTATGCTTTGGATGCCATCGAGGCCACTTGGGACGCCAATGGGCGACGAGACGCGCGCCACCAAGTCACTCACGCACAATTTGTTCACCCCAAAGATTTGGAGAGATTCGCAGAACTTGATGTGGGCGTTAGTTTTCAGCCTTTATGGTCCTACGAAGACGACTACATCACCTACTACACTTTGCCGCGGGTGGGACCGGAGCGCATCAAATGGAGCTATCCCATTGGAACGCTCATGGAAAACGGGACCAAAGTCGCGTTCAGCAGTGACTGGCCGGTTTCAAGTGCAAATCCGTTTTGGGGCATAGAGACGGCCATCACACGACTGGACCCTCTTACCGGTGAGGGAGACGTCTTTTTGCCCGCACAACGCATCAATTTGGAACAAGCCATTGAGGCCTACACCATCAATGCGGCTTATCTCAACATGTTGGACGAAACGACTGGCTCAATCGAGGTGGGCAAATCAGCCGACCTGGTTGTTCTGGACCAGAATCTCTTCGAGATACCCGTGAGCGCCATCTCTGACACCAAAGTACAAATGACGATATTTGAAGGTGAGATTGTCTACAAAAATCCAGACAGCACACAAAAATAGGGCAACGCCATGACTCATATCATCCAAGCCGACTTGCAGCATTTGGACATTGTCGCCCCATTGTTTGACGCCTATCGTCAATTCTATGCGCAAGAACCGGATTTGCGAAAAGCGCGGGCCTTTATTGAAGCGCGCCTCGCAGAAGACGAAAGCGTGATTTTCTTGGCCTTAGATGACGACGGGAACGGACTGGGTTTTACGCAACTTTATCCGTCCTATTGCTCCGTCGAAGCACAGCATGTCTGGTTGCTCTACGATTTGTTTGTCACCCCGGAGGCACGCCGCAAAGGCATTGCCAAAAAACTCATGGACGAAGCCAAAACGCTCGGCATTGAATCCGGGGCTGCCTGGCTAAAACTCGACACAGCGATCACAAACATACCTGCGCAGACGCTCTATGAAAGCTTGGGCTGGGAACGCGAAGAAGAATTTTATGCCTACTTCTTACAGCTGCCGGACTGAAACTGAGGATCAGTCATTGTTGGGGTTTGGGCGCCGCATCGCCGATGCGATCCAATAGCGATTGCACCATCGTATAGTCCGCGCTTCCCGGCTCCGACTGGTTCAAAAGCGCTTTCCAAAACGTCTCTGCTTCCGACAGGTCGCCACGCTGTTGTGCTGCCGCTCCCAAATAGAGCAAGGCCATGGGCACCGTCGGGTCGGTCTCGTATATAGCGTTCAAAAGCTGGACAGTTTCATCGTCAATCGCAACTTGCCGTTTCAGCACATTATTCATACGTGCCGCGGCATAATCGATCTTGGCTTGCAAATTGTCTGGCTGAAGGGTCGCCACTTTCGCATACGCATTGAGCGCATCATCATCGCGTCCCAAAACGCTGTAAGAGCGTGCGAGCATTTGCCAGCCCTCCACATCGTCGGGGTTCTCCTCGAGCCTTGCCGCCAACCCTTCGACCATGCCCTCGATCATTTCCGCATCGGGAACCGGGTCTGATGCATCTGGTTGGTCTAAGCCGAGTTCAGCGCGCACGCCCGCAATTTGTGAGCGCAAGCCCGGCAAAAATGCCTCTTCGCCGGTAGAGTCCGCCAGCAAGGCTTCCCATTCTTGCAAGGCCAGCTCTTTTTCCTCGGCTTGGTAAAACTCCAGACCGCGGTAGAAGCGGCCTCGCGGATTTTTGGGATCGAGTTCGAGGGCCTTGTTTAGTGCAGCTTTCGCTTCGGCCGTGATTGTGCCGCCGGCTTGCATGGCAAGCGCCTCACCGAGGGACGCTTGAACATTCGCATTGCTTGGATCCAGCGCTATTGCTCTTTGGTTGGCCTCAACAGCCGCATCAAAACGCCCTAAGCTTGCATAAGCCTGCGCGAGCGCAGACCACCCTTCGAAATCATCTGGTTGTTCTTCGAGCCTGCGCTCCAGCTCCGCAACCAAGCCTTCAATCGTCGGCTCCTGCATTTCCATCGAAACGCGTGGCATCTGAATTGCGGCCGGATTGCCGATATTCAAATAAATCGCTAAGGCCGCCAGCGGCAGCAGAGCGGTGACGGCGACGGCAGACTGACGCAAGATCGGAGAGCCGCTTGCCGTACTCTGGTCGCCTATCTCTGGGCTGTTTAACAAACGGCGCTGAATCTCTGTTTCAGCGGCCTTGGCCTCTTCTTCGGTAATCACACCGAGAGCGGCATCGCGTTCCAATTCAGCCAATTGCGACTTGTAAACATCTTGATCGCCGGGCCCGGCCGAAAGCGCACCGGTCATCGACGACAAAAGCGGCCGTAAGACCCAATAGAGCGTGCCCAAAACCATGAGACCGACCAGGCTCCAAAATACGATCATGGTTTGTCACGCTCCATGATCTTTTTCAGTTTGGACTGCTCCTCGGCGCTCAGTGGCTCGACCTTTTTCAATGCAGAATTGTTCCTAAAGAAAACAAAAAGCAAACCCGCTCCTAACAAGACAGCAAGCAATGGTGTCAACCAAAGAACGATATTGCGCCCTTCAAAGCGCGGCCTGAACAACACGAACTCACCGTAGCGCGCTACCACATAGTCGAGCACTTCCTCGTCGCTGTCGCCCGCCACCAAACGCTCGCGCACGACAATCCGCAAGTCGCGCGCCAAAGGCGCATTGGAACTATCAATGTTCTCGTTTTGGCAAACAACACAGCGAAGGTCCTGACTTAGAGCGCGGGCGCGCGCCTCCAATGCAGGGTCCTCCAAAACTTCGTCGGGTTGAACGGCCAGGCTCGGTGCGCTCAGACATATGAGACACAGGAAAACGGTCAACAGATGTCTCATTCGGCTCTTAGCCTCTGAATCAACGGCCACATGATCTGGTCCCAATCGCCATCCGAGATGGGGCCGAGGTGCTTGTAGCGAATCCGGCCGTTCTGATCGACAATAAATGTCTCCGGCGCGCCGGTCACACCAAGATCAATAGCCAAACGGCTGTCCGGGTCATCTCCGATGCGCGTATACGGATTGCCGTGCCGGTTGAGCCAGGCATAACCGTCACCCGGCTTGTCCTTCCAATTGACCCCATAGATCGGCACCAAACCACCTTGTGCGATCTCCATCAGTTTGGGGTGCTCAACCAAACACGCCACACACCAGGACCCAAAAATATTGACGAGCGCGACCTCGCCCGCAAAATCCGCGTTGGCCAAACCGTCATCCAAACCTTGAATGGGCTCCAGCTCAAACTCCGGCATGGGCGCATCAATGAGAACAGATTCAAGCCGGCTCGGCTCCAGTGTGAGGCCGACCATAAAGTAAGCGACCAAGCCCAAAAAAAGCCCGATGGGGACAATGAAGACAATGCGATTCATATACGTCAAACCGGTTTGGGTTCGATGGAAGACTTCGTTCGTGACGATCTCTTCGGTGCGCCCACCCGAAGGCGTCGATCACTGAGCGAGATCATCCCACCGACAACCATAATGACGGAACCCACCCACATCCAAGGAACAAGCGGATTGTAATAAAGACGGACGGTCCACTCTCCGCGATCATTGGGTTCGCCAATTGTGGCATAAACATCACCGAAGATCGACGAGCCGATCCCGGCTTCGGTGGTTTCCATTTGTCTGACGTCGTAGAATCTTTTTTCCGAGACAAGCCGCCGATAGACTTCGCTCTGCCCCAAACGCCGAAAGGCAAATGTGGCTTGGGTCGATGCATAATTGGGGCCTTGGACATCTTCGACGCTTTCAAGTGTGACATTGAAGCTATTCATGGACACCACTTCGCCTGGCCGGGCGAGATCAACCACCTCTTCCTTCCAAACGGACACACCTGTAATGCCGGCAACAACCACGCCGACGCCCAGATGAGAAATCAACGTCCCCCAAGCATTGCCGCCCAGGTTTCTTGAGCGGGTCAAACTATGACTCAACGGAATCTGAAAAAGCTTCAGGCGGTGACCCAATTCAGCAAGGGATCCGAAGATGATCCAGCCGGCCAAGACCGCGCCCATCAGACCGGTGGCCGCCACCGGCCAACGTACGGCCAGCACCACCAACGCCAACACACCGGTTGCCGCGAAAGCATACTTCAGGCGCCGAAGAAAAATAGACGGATCGCCACGCTTCCAAGCCAAAACCGGGCCCAGCACCATGAGGATCAGCGCGGGCACAAACAACGGAACAATTGTTGTGTTGAAGAAAGGCGGCCCCACGGAGATTTTCTCACCGCTCATGGCTTCGACAAACAGTGGATAAAAGGTTCCGAGGAACACCGTTGCGCAAGCACTGACCATCAGCAAATTGTTGACCACCAAGCTGCCCTCGCGGCTAACCGGTGCAAAAACGCCGGTGGGTTTTAGAGACGGCGCTCGAATCGCAAACAGCGTCAGTGACCCGCCGATTGCCAGAACAAGCAGCACCAAAATGAAAACGCCGCGTTCCGCATCAACGGCAAAAGCATGCACCGAGGTCAGAATCCCCGACCGCACCAGAAATGTACCGACCAGGCTGAGCGAGAAGGTCAAGATCGCCAGCAACACAGTCCAGGTCTTCAACGCGTCTCTCTTTTCCGCAACGATGGCGGAATGCAGCAGCGCAGTGCCCACAAGCCACGGCATGAAAGAGGCGTTTTCGACCGGGTCCCAGAACCACCAACCGCCCCAGCCGAGTTCGTAATACGCCCACCAAGACCCAAGCGCGATTCCGACCGTGAGAAAACACCAGGCAATCAACGCCCAGGGCCGAACGAAGTGCGCCCAAACTGCATCGACCTTTCCTTCAATCAAGGCGGCCACCGCAAAGGAAAAGGTGACAGAAAACCCGACATAGCCCAGATAGAGGAACGGCGGGTGAAGCACCAAACCCGGGTCTTGCAAAAGCGGATTCAATCCCTGGCCGTCCAGGGGAACCGGAAAGATACGTAAAAATGGGTTCGACGTGAAAAGTATAAAGGCCAAAAAGGCAACGCCGATCATGCCCTGAATAGCAAGAACGCGCGCCTGCAGAGCCGCCGGCATACGCGATTTGGCGCTGGCAACACTCAATCCGAACACAGACAATATCAGAACCCAAAGAACCATGGATCCTTCGTGATTGGCCCAAGCGCCCGTCAATTTATAGATAAAGGGCTTGGTCGAATGGGAGTTTTGGAAAACATTCTCAACGGAGAAATCGGAGATCGCGTAGAGATAAATCAAGCAAAGAAAAGACGTGAGAATAAAAACAAACTGTGCCTGGGCCGCCGGGACACCGACAGCCACCAGCCGTGCGTCATCTCTCTGCGCCCCGATCAAAGGAAAAATCGATTGGATGATTCCCACCAAAAAGGCCAGGACCAATGCGAAATGGCCAATCTCCGCCGCCATGCAAAACACCTAAAATCTGTTGCCGATTCACCGGCTAAATAACCACGGCCAAGCCCATGCGTCCAATAGATTAGACATCCGGGCTCGATGGGTGCTTTCCTATCAAAATCAAACACTTGTGACGTCTTTTTTTGCGCCGGCCGGCCCAATTGGATACGATTTGCCGCACCGGACAAGATGAGGATGAGCCATGAGCCAAAGCCAGTTTTCGAGGGTCCTCGGGCGCCGTGACGTCATCGCTTTGGCCTTCGGCGCCATGATCGGCTGGAGCTGGGTGGCGCTGAGCGGCGGCTGGGTCCAGTCTGCCGGTGGTATCGGGGCTGCCTTAGCGTTCTTGGGCGGCGGCCTGGTCATCGTTCTGATCGGACTGACCTATGCCGAACTCGCCGCAGCCATGCCTCATGTGGGTGGTGAGCATGTCTATTCCATGCGCGCATTGGGGACTTTGGGATCGTTTGTCTGCACATGGGCGATCATTCTCGGATACGTTTCGGTGGTCGCTTTCGAGGCCATCGCACTCCCTACGGTCCTGTCTTTTCTCTCGCCGTCTTTTGATTGGTTTCCTCTTTGGACCGTCAATGACTGGCAGGTCCATTTATCGAATGTCTTGATCGGCAGCGGGGTCGCTATTTTGATGTGCTGGATTAACATACGCGGCATCAAGCCGGCCACCGTGCTTCAAACCGTCGCCACTTTGGGCATTATCTCAGTGGGAGTGATGTTGATGTCGGGGGCAGCCGTAAACGGCAATCCGTCAAATTTGATGCCAGCTTTCACCGGTGGTTTTGCCGGTCTGCTGACCGTGGTGATCATTGTACCGATGATGTTGGTCGGGTTTGATGTGATTCCTCAGTCGGCCGAAGAGATCAATCTGCCTTTCGTTGACATCGGGAAGGTGCTTGTGGTTTCAGTTCTACTCGCGCTCGCATGGTACGTCATGATTGTGCTCTGCGTTGCTTTAGCCCTCGATACCAAAGCCCTTGGGCAATCGAGCCTCGGCACGGCCGATGCCAATACCTATCTCTACGGAGGGGAGTGGGCCGGAAAGGTGATGGTGCTGGGCGGGATTGCCGGCATTCTGACAAGCTGGAATGCATTCATTGTGGGCGGAAGCAGGGCGATATACGCCATGGCAAAATCAGGCATGTTGCCGTCTTCATTGGGTGAGCTTCATCCAAAATACCAAACACCACAAAATGCCATTCTTTTGATCGGCCTCTTATCCGTCTGCGCGCCCTTGGTCGGGCGTCCCGCATTGGTTTGGCTCATCGATGCGGGCAGCTTCGGCATCGTGGTCGCCTACATTTTTGTCGCGCTATCGTTTCTTGTTTTGCGCAAGCGAGATCCCGAGATGCCGCGGCCTTACAAAGTGCCATACGGCCGGTTGGTCGGCATCTTGGCCTTCGCATTATCATGCGTCTTATTGAGCTTTTTCTTGCCCTTTAGCCCTTCCGCTCTGCTTTGGCCTCAGGAATGGTTGATTGTGTTTGGCTGGACCGCGCTCGGAGCCCTACTTTGGTTCATGCGCAGCAAAACTGCGTCTTGATCAGCGTCCGCGCTGAAGACCAATGGTGCGACCGGCCCCTTTGGGCCAAGCCATCTTTTTGTGATCCGCCATCACCTCAGCAAGACGGCTTCTGGTTTCATCACCAAAGAGTGCCGAACGGCGTGTCTCCATAGAAACATGCATACTCAAACATTCATTCGTTGCCGACAAGAAACCGTCATCAGTATGATACATATGATGAAAATAGTGCAGGCGCTTATCGTCGCAATCCAAAAGCTGGGTCGTTATGCGCAGTGGCGCGCCCTCAAACACCTCTTGTAAATAATCCACGTTCATCGACAGGGTGAAAAGTGAATGGTTTTGCGCATCCAAATAATCCCAGCTCAGCCCGATCTGTTCGTAGAGGGAATCCGTCGCTTGATCGAAAGCAAGAACGTAGTAGGCAACATTCATGTGCCCATTATCATCAATCCACTCCGGCAAGACAGTGAGTTGATGTTCAAAAAGTTCTGAGCTCATGGCAGAAGACGCCGCTAGCGGCCGTAAACGGACTTGACCTCAAGAAACTCCTCCAAGCCATAGGCGCCCCATTCCCGCCCATTGCCGGATTCCTTATAGCCGCCAAAGGGCGCGTGACTGTCGAGCCCCGCCCCGTTGATATGCACCATACCGCTGCGCAATTGAGCAGCCACCCGATTGGCCCGGTCTTCATTGCCGGTGCTGAGATAGTTGGACAAGCCGTAGCGCGTATCGTTGGCAATTTCGATCGCTTCCTCTTCACCCTCATAAGGGAGCATGCACAGGACCGGACCGAAGATCTCCTCACGCGCAATCGTCATGTCGTTATTGACACCAGCAAAGATCGTGGGGCGCACATAAAAGCCCTTATTCAGACCCTCCGGACGTCCTGGACCGCCGGTGACCAAGTCGGCACCCTCTTTCATGCCCTGCTCAATCAAATCCTGAATTTTGTTGTACTGCGCCTCGCTGGCGACTGGGCCCAGGCGGCTACTATCGTCATTGGGATCACCGACCTTGACCTTCTCGGCCGTCTCGCGCGCAATTTCGACGGCTTCTGCATATTGCGCTTTGGGCACCAACATGCGCGTCGGTGCGTTGCAGGACTGACCGCTATTGCCGAAGCAATTTTTCACACCACCGGACACAGCCTTTTGTAAATCCGCGTCGTCAAAGATGATATTGGCTGATTTACCGCCGAGCTCGAGCGAGACGCGCTTGATGGTATCCGCCGAAGCTTTTGTAATTGCCCGGCCGGCCTGGGTGGATCCTGTGAAAGAGACCATATCCACATCCGGATGGGCGGTGAGCGGCGCCCCCACTTGGGGTCCGTCGCCATTCACAAGATTGAAAACACCTGCCGGAAGTCCGATCTCATCAATAATTTCCGCCAAGATACAGGCATCAAACGGTGCAATTTCGCTGGGTTTAAGGATCATCGTGCAGCCCGCCGCCAGAGCCGGCGCGACCTTCACAGCGACTTGATTGATCGGCCAATTCCACGGCGTAATCAGCGCGCAAACACCGATCGGCTCATGGCGCAAACGGGTTTTGCCGATCATATCCTCAAACTTGAACGTCTTCAGAACTTCAAGCGTTGTTGCAAAATGTTGCGGACCGGACGAGGCTTGGTCCGCCTTTGCGAACCACATGGGCGCTCCCATCTCTTGAGAGATGGCCGACGCGATATCGTCGTGGCGCTTTTCAAGTCCAGCCAAAATTGCCTCAAAAATTTCGATGCGGTCTTCACGAGATGTTTGTGAAAAAGCCGGAAAGGCGCGCTTGGCTGCCGCCACAGCCTTGTCCACATCGGCAGCACTGCCGACCGAGATACGACCCATGGCCTCCTCAGTGGCCGGGTTGATCACCTCCATGCTTTTTGGTTCAGCCGGGTCAACCCATTCGCCGTCGATGTAAAACTTCAAATACTCCATTGCGGTTCCTTTCAGCTGGAGGCCGGATATGGCGCCATCGGGAAAACGTGAATTGATGTCGGATACTCTACCGGACTCACGACGGTCTCCGAGAAAACATATTGGATATATGGCCTGTTAAGAGATTAGCAACCTTCATCCAGAAGGTCGATAATCTCCCATTTAGAATTGGGGGGATGCAACAAAAAAGCAAGCTCCCGCAGCATATTCAACCTTTAATCAATTCCCAAGACTAAAGGACTACCCTTACTCCAAGGGGCAGTTGACTGGTCATGGCACCGATCACGGATCCTGTTTAGTTTGAAAAATATAACGATCTCGAGAGATGCCGAACTTCCAGTCTTCCATTTTTAGGCGATTTGCAAGACTTGCTCCTATCGTTGTCGCGGCGATAGGTATTTTTGGCACTCTGTTCATTGCAAATCAAAACATTCACGGCCGTGGGATCAAAGCGCGTTTGGATTTCGAAAAGGAAGCCATGGCGCGAGCCAACCTGATTGAAGCTCAGCTTCAAGGAAATCTCCAACGACTAAAAGCGTTAGCGGGCTTTTTGGTCTCACGAGGAAACCACGACAGAAAGCTTTCCGAGAGTGAATTCAATTCGTTCATCACACAAGGACTCTATCTACAGGACGATGTTCTGGCTGTGTATGTGATTGGTGACGTCGCCATAGGCCAAGAAGACGCATATGCTGAACGGATTCGGTCTTCCAACGGTGCCGACTGGAGCGACTTCAAGATCCGGAGCCCCCGCGGCTTAGCCGACGACCGCCTGATAAGTGACCGGCCGGGAAATCGTCTCTTACCCCTGACTTATGTTTGGTCTGCGTACGACACGATTATGCAACCGGGTCTGGACATCAGTGAACTCAAAAACTTGGCGCGCTTCGCAAAGAAGGCCGACGAGATTAGCAACGCGGCAATTGTCTCGATTTTCTTTCCGGACAAGCCGCCTACAGAACCGGGCAAGGAAAGCGAGTTCATTACAAGATTTTCAGCCATCCTACCGATTGTCACAGACCAACGGGCTCCAAATTCAGCCGCACGCTATGTGAGAATGGATTTCTCTACCGAAGCTCTGATTAAACGCGCAATAGGCGCCTTGGAAACCGAAGATATGGGCCTGACCATTATCAACGAAGATGATCAGCAAAACCGGGGCTTCATGCCTTTCTTAAGCGGAACGCGTCCCCAATTCGGCTACATTGATGAAAACGTCATATCGATCGACATCCCAAAAACGCTCTCATTTACCCATACAATCAACTTTCCGAACAGCCAGTGGAAAATGGTCTTCGCACCAAAACCTGGTTATTACGAGGCGCCTGCACTTTCGGCAGCTCATATTCTGTTTGTCGGCCTCCTGATTACGCTTTTGCTGGTGTCCACAACAAACCTCATGCTGAGACGCAGAGAGGAAATTCTAGCACTTGTCGATGATCGAACATCAGAGCTCACACTCGCGAATACCGAGCTTCACAAAAAGCATGCCGAGCTTGCAGAGCTCAACAAGAATTTGGAGCGCACGACTCAAGAAGCGCAAAAAGCCAGCGCCGCCAAGTCAGAATTCCTTGCAACAATGAGTCATGAAATCAGAACACCGATGAATGGCGTGCTCGGCATGGCGTCACTTCTGAGTCAAACCAATTTGGACAAGGATCAAAAACACAAGCTTTCGGTGATCACATCGTGCGGCCAGGCGCTTCTTGATATCCTCAACGACATTCTCGACCTGTCCAAAGTGGAGTCAGGTGTTTTTGAGCTGGAGGAAAAGCCATTTGATCTCAGCGCCTTGCTCATGGAACTGGACGATACTTGGCGCCCCATGTTCGAGACCAAAGGCATAGAGCTTGTTGTCCAAAAGAAAGATTGGCTTCGCGACAATATCGTCGCCGATATCACGCGCATTCGCCAAATCTTTAATAACTTGATCTCAAACGCGCACAAATTTACCGAAACCGGCAAGGTGGTCATCACACTGCATCAATCGAGCGACCCCTCAGCCAAGATTGCCAACCATATCACCATCGAAGACACCGGAATCGGTATCGATCCAAAAGCACTGCCTAAGATCTTCGAACAGTTCACCCAGGCCGATGCATCAACAACCCGCAAACATGGGGGAACAGGATTGGGTCTTGCCATATGTAAGAATCTGCTTGCGCATATGGGAGGCACCATCGATGTCGATAGCGAACCAGGTCATGGGACAAAAATCTGGTTCCACTTCCCTAGCCGCGCGGCAAAAACTGACACCCCCTCCAAAACTCGCGGTAGAGATGTGCATATCCCAAAAAACCAGGCAAACCCTTCCAATCCGATACATATTCTTGTCGCCGAAGACAATTCAGTGAACCAGCAAATTATGAAAGCCTTGCTCGGGACGGCACCTTGCCGTTTCGACATTGTGCAAAACGGCGACGAAGCGGTCGAAGCGGTCAAAACCGGTCTCTATGATGTTGTCTTGATGGACGTTCAGATGCCCATTATGGACGGCATTGAGGCCACCAAACACATCCGGCAGCTTGAAACGGAAAGTGCGGAAATTCCGATTATCGCCATGACAGCCAACGCGCTTGCAGGTGACAGGGAAAAATATCTGGCTGCTGGAATGACGGATTACATTTCCAAGCCTCTCAACCCGAATATGCTGATCGATAAAACCCTCAAAGCAGGCGAGGCATTTCGAAATCGGCGTGAAAATCCGGCGTTCGCCAAAACAAAAGCCGCCGGCTGTTAAACCGACGGCTTATCAATCATTTTTTCCGCAGCGAAAACTATTCGGCCGCTGCCTTTTGAGTGTCCGATGCAGGGTGTAGCGGAATGCTATCGAGGACCCAATTTCCAGACGTTCTCCGCTCTGGACTCGGAATGGCAAAGGCCACATCGCCTGTTTTTTCTTTCAAAGCGCCTTGGTCGATTTTCCAACCTTTGCCGTCCCACAGGGACTTCCATTCGCGGTAAGTCGCCACCGCCCGGTCGGACGGCATCAAAATCTCTTTAGAATTGCTGAGAGGCGTGCGGACGGGATCCAGCTCGGTCAGAACCTCAATATCTTGGCTTGCCACCAACATGTTACGCTCGTGGAAGGCGGCATCCATTTGTTCATCCATCATACAATTTCGCATGTTGATGAAGAAAATACGGGTGCTGGTCTCATCAATGGGCGCTTCAAAAAAGTACTGATGGAACCAGTTGGTTTCCGTCAAATGAATATGCGTCACCAGCGTATTGGGCCCGTAATTGCCGGAGCCAGCTTGAGTCGTGCCGGCGCCATCACGGATCTTCTTCATGTTCTCGTCTTTGTATTCCGAAGAATCCATGCCCAACATAAACCAACAACCGTGACCTTGATCTAGATCCGTCACTTCAAAATCCGGTACGCGATATTCTGGCTTCTTGCCGGAAAAGCCATGCGTTGGATGAACAAATTCATTATGAGCAGGATCGAGACCATTCTCCATCGACCGCTCATAATAATAATTCACTTCAAACACATGGAGTGGATTGTCACGCCAGCCTTCTTGGCCGAACTCAACGATATCGTAGATCGGCATACGTTCTTCTTCCGGCAGATCACCTAAGAACGCGAAAACGATGCCGTATTTTTCCTGCACGGGATAGGAATCAACTTTTGCACGTGCCGGCGGCTTGGCCTCCGCCCCAACAGAGGGAATAGTCTGGCATTTGCCGCTGCCGGCAAACTCCCAGCCGTGATAAGGGCACACGACGCAATTGTCCTTGACCCATCCTTTGCTCAAAGACCCGCCACGATGGACGCACGTGTCACTCAGAACATGCGCTTTGCCTTCATCATCGCGAAAAGCCACCAATTGCATGCCCAGCACTTTGGCGCGGAACGGTTCCTCGCCCGTGATTTCATCGGCCCGGCCGATCGGATACCAGAAGTTGATATACATCGCGGTCCTCTCCCTTGAGATATCGATTAAATGTGAATGCCCATTGTGCGTTTTAGTACGCCACAAAATCCATCAAGATCACCAAAACCAATCGGATGATGGCAAAAATTTCAAGGATTCTGGCAAATTTCAAGCAATAACCAAGATTCAGCGGCCTCTTGACCACCATTTGAATGGCTCAATCCTGGCATTTGGGCCTTAAAACGGGGCCGGGCCGGAGATCTCCACCATGGTATCCGGATAAAAGCCGTTGAACCCGGAACGGGCACACAGACTGTAGGCGCCCATCAAGCCAAATTCGATCCAATCACCGATTTGAACATCGTCGGGCAGCAAAAACATTTGTGGGAGCACGTCGGTCGAACAACAGGTGGGCCCATAGAGGGTGAACTCCGCGTTTGCCGTGGACACATCACCGCCCGGCCGGAGAAGGCGCGCCGGCACGTGCATTTTTTCCGTCGCCGCAAGCTCCCAAAAACTCCCGTATGCGCCATCATTCAGATAAAGCGCCTGATCTTTGCGCAAGAGAACCTCGGCCACCACCGACATGGAATTGGCCACCAGAGACCGGCCCGGCTCCACAAGTAGCTCGCCATCCGACGGCATGGGCAATCGGGTGCGCAAGCGGCGGAAGACCTCAAAGTAAGAGTCAAGTCCAGGCATCTCTAAACCCGGATACGGCACCGGGAACCCGCCGCCCGCATCCAAAAGACGGATGGGAAAATCGAGCGCCGTTAAAACCTCGCAACATGTCACCAAAGCGGATTCATACGCATCCGGGCGCCTCACCAGCGACCCCACATTGAAAGCCAAGGCGGGCTCGGCACCGGATTGATTCACGCGTTCCAAAAGTTTTTTGGTCTCTTCGGGCGTCGCGCCGAACTTTGATGAAAGATTGAATATGGCGTCAGGGTTGGCCGCAGCCATCCGCACAAAGATAGTGCTGTCCTCAGGCGTTATTTCAAGCAATAGGTTTTCCAGAGCATCCAAATGATCTACCACAAAATGACGCACACCATATTCTTCGTAAGCTTGCCTTGCGGAGTCACGAATCTTGACCGGCGCCATGAAATAAATTTTCGCATGCGGACAAAGCTCCGAGATCAGCTGAATTTCCGCAAGAGAGGCTGCATCAAAATCCCTTATCCCGGCTTCATACAATTGGCTCACCACCTGGGGATGCGGGTTGGATTTCACGGCATAGAGCGTTCGTCCGGGCAAACCGGATAAGAATTTCTGGACGTTATCCACCAGATTGTCCGGATACAAACAGTAGACCGGCTCGCGTGGGCACCACGCGGAAAGCATGTTTCCAACATTGGAGAATGCATCAAGGGGTTCACATTTGGATTGGATCAAAGCGCGGTCCATACGCTTTCCTCCTACTCAGATACAGGACGCTTCATCGGCACAAAGCCATTTGTCTTACCTGGTCTGCTCCCTTAAGGGTCTCACAGCCAGGTAAACAAGTGATTTGCGAGACCACCAAAAGGGCAGGTCTTATCTGCAAATCAGAACACATCATGTCATATGAGAGTGGCAGGATTAGGGCGGAAAAATGCGGAAAAACATTCAACCGAATCCATGGTTAACCAAACGCAAAAAGGAAGTGCTGACCCAAATAGAAAAAACCGGGCTCCCCAGAGCCCGGTTTTCGACATCAGTTCACCGGCTTCAGCCGTCTTTCATTGGAACCGGTGATGCCTCGCGGACCCAAGTTTCAAAACTGGTCATGTTCGGCTCAACCCATTCATCTGGTGCCGAGAGGTGAATGGGGAAATTTTTCTCCGTATACTCACGAATATTCACGGGAAGATCATCGGTGCTGTCGAGAGACCTGACCGTTGTGAAATATATCAGGCGCCCCGGCGTTTCCCCCATCAGCATCCAGGGAATCCAAGGGGCTTCTTTGGTCCACGTGCCTGTGTGATGCGCTTTGTCCTTCGCCGGATCCAACAAATCCGACATGCGTGCGTGAATATGAAACAACTCACTGGTCTTGTACCATTTGCCGCCATATTCCCGCGGCCATTCTTCTTTGGTCAAAGGCGACGGCCAACGCGTATGAACAGTGAATTGTGTGACCACACGATCGCCTGTGATCTCCCAGGGCAAGACAAACGGGAACTCGACGGTTTCTTGTTCGCCCTCTTCGCCAAATGTCTGCTTGAAGACGGGCGCATAATAAGAATTCACCGGGTCATTGTGTACGGCCCAAGTCTTGACGGTTTCTTCAATGAAGGGATTGTACCACTCTTCCATGATCTCGCCGGTCTGCAGATCCGTGTAGTAAGACACCTCACGGTGCAGATTCTGATAGCGGCCATCGGGCATTTTGCTGACCCGGCTCATCCCGAAACCCTCATAACCAAAAAGCGGTATGTTCTTTTCGTCATTGCCCATCACAGCGATGATTTGGCCTTTATAATGTCCACAGGTTTCTTTGCCGTCTTCGAGGCTGGACGCAAGTTTGACCCAGGCAGTCAAATTGTCGTTCGGATCTTTGAAGTTGAACTCCAACATCTCTCGCGCAGCATGGGCTCCAGCCTGTGCCTCGCTTGCAGCCCCAAGATGACCGCCCAAAAGAGCGGCACCGGTTGCGCCGCCCATTGTGAGCATACGGCGGCGATCCATTTGCATTTTCGTGGGATTGAAATTGATCAGTGACATATCAAACCTCCTCTCCAGCTTGCGCTTTGCGCTCCATCCCGGCTCGGAACTATAGGGCGCCTAATCTGCCAAGCCAGTCTAAACTGGACCCCCGCTACCACTTGGACATATACCTTAAGGAAACGCGGATCAGCCAAAGGTCTTGGCAGCAGCATGACGGACAAAACGGAAACCACTCAAAAATGACTTATATTTTTCCACCGGCAGCCCAGCCCGCCATTCCGATTGTCGGCACAGACCAGACCTTCCCAGTCCATCGCATTTACTGCATCGGCCGAAACTACGCGGCCCATGCAAAAGAGATGGACGCGCTCAACATCCAACCGTCGACGGATGAACCCATATTCTTTTCAAAGCCTGCCGATGCCGCCGTGCCGGAAGGGGGCAATATCCCCTTTCCGACGAAGACCCAAAACCTCCAACATGAGGTCGAATTGGTCGTGGCCGTCGGACAGGAAGGCCAGAACATTTCGGCCGAATCGGTCAACAGTCACATTTTAGGGTATGCGGTGGGATGCGATCTTACGCGCCGCGACTTACAGAGCGCCGCGAAACAGGCCGGAAGTGCTTGGGATACGTCAAAGGGTTTCGACCATTCCGCACCTTTGTCGCCTATTTGTCTGGCTGAGGACATTGGACATCCGGTGTCAGGGCGCATATGGCTGACGGTCAACGGCGAAACGCGCCAAGAGGCGGACTTGTCGGAGATGCTGTGGCCCACCGGTCAAATCATTTCCGTACTCTCGCAGTTTTATGTTCTTAAACCCGGCGATCTAATATTCACGGGCACGCCCGCGGGTGTCAGCAAGATCGAAGCCGGAGATGACATCCACTGCGGGATTGATCCAATCGGAACGCTCAATTTTCAAATGACATAAAAAAGGCCCCGACGCGTGGCGTCGGGGCCTAAAAAATCGTCGCCGATTGTCTTTATTCGGCCGCCGCCTTTTGTTGTGACGCAACTTCCAGCAACGGCACTTCATCCAACACCCAATTCTTAGATGTCCGGCGGGCCGGAGATGGAATTGCAAAGGCAATATCGTTTTCTTGTCTTTCGCGGCGCAGTTCTTTCACATCAATGCGCCATCCCTTTTCGTCCCACCTTTGCAGATACTCGCGATACTTCACGATCGGCGCATCGGCGGGCATCATCACTTCTTTAGTGATCGAGCGCGGTGTTTTGATCGGTGCCATTTTTTCCAAGACAACAATGTCCTGGCCGGCGATGGCCAGACACCTTTGGACGATCGGCTCATCTCTCTCCGGCTCCAAGATACAATTGCGCATATTGACCAAGAACACGCGGATATGGGTCTCATCAATCGGGCACTCATACATATATTGATGCATGCTGTTCTCGGCCGTCAAATTGATGACGGTGAGCATTTGTGCCGGGCCGTGGGTGAATGTGCCCGCTTCCGTATCGGAACGAAACTTACCGTCCTTGTCTGTGCGCATAGCTGTGCGGGTTTCGTACTCTTCCCGCTCCTTGCCTTTAAACGCTGCCATGAAGCCGCAACCCCATTCGGTCTCTCTGATGTCGAATTGCGGCACGTGGTAATCGTCCCGATCACCCTCATAGCCGTGAGTGGGATGAACAAATTCATTATGCGCCGGATCAAGGCCGTTTTCGATCGAGCGCTCATAGTTGCAAGCGACATCGTAAACGATCAAATTGCCGCGCCAGCCTTCTGTCTCATATTCTGGAATCTCCATCAGAGGCGGGCGCTCCTCTTCCGGCAAGTCGCCGAGGAATGCAAAAACGATCCCGTATTTTTCTTGAACCGGATAGGCGTCTACTTTGGCGCGCGCCGGCATCTTCCCATCTGCACCAATGGACGGAATTTTCTTACAGGCGCCGGTGCCGTCAAATTGCCAGCCGTGATAGGGGCACTCGACGTTGCCGTTTCGCATCTTGCCTTCACCCAATGCACCGCCACGATGGACACATGTATCGCTGACGCAATGGGCTTTGCCGTTCTTGTCCCGAAACAGAGCAAATTTGTGATCCAGCATTTGGACCTGCACCGGCGCATCTGCGGTCAGTTTTTCGCTCTCAATCGCCGGATACCAAAAATTGATATACATTTCGCCTCTCCTCGGCGCCGATCACGGCGCACTCATTCTTCTGAAACTCAAGTAAATATTATACGTCAATAGCCCTGCCGACACACGTTTGGATCACAAGACCTGTCCGAACATCGGAACGCTCTCGCCTGGTGGTAACCATCTTCCAATGGTCAAACGGCTCAAACGGGCCCTAATCCTTGCCGAAAAACGACTTTAGGCCTGCTGCGAGTTCAATTTCAGCAGACCATCCCGGCAGAGGATCGCCGCGCCAGGGGCGCATTACCTCCTTCGACCGATAGCGGCGGCGGCCCCAATCGACCGGTATATCCTGACCCAATATTCGGGAAATCTGTGCAACCAGATCTTTCAAAGACAAGGATTGAGTGGCCGGCACCGTATGCGCCAGCTTGAGACCGTCTGGATCTTCTTGGAGAGCACGGGCAGCAGCAAGAAATGCCTGGGCCACATCGTCCACATGCACCAAATCGACAAATTGCTCGCCGGGCGACAACGCCAATGTCTCGCCGGACTTCGCCGCACCGAGCAACAGATCCACAAGACGCCCCCGTGTGTCCCGGGGGCCGTAGACGTCAAAGAGCTTCAGCATGACACAAGGCACGTCGGCCACATCGCGATAATAACGCATGAGGTCTTCGAGTGCCTGCTTTGACGCCGCATAAAGAGACGTGGGCTCAAAATCAGCACTTCCGCCATGATGCTGCCAGAACGAACCCGCTGCCACAAAAGGAACGCGGCCTTTGGACGGTTGAGATACGTTCAACGCACGAAGCGACTCAAGAAGCCAAACACCCAGTCGAATGTTCACATCAATCAATTCATCAACTTGCGCGGCTTCGTGCTCTGCAGATCCCTTAGCCGCCAAATGAAACACCGCATCTGGACGGGTCTTCCCGACGAGGCTTGAGCACGCTGCAAGATCATCTGGGGTCTCTATGACTTCGATTCTTTTCAGATCGCCAATCTCGTTTTCAAGAGACTGAAGATCTGAGCTCTTGCGCACCAGGGCCAAGACCGTCCAAGAGGACGACAACAATTCACGCGTGAGATTGCGGCCGATAAAGCCTGACGCTCCGGTGATTAAAGCGCGCATTTTGTATGCTGCCAAAAAGCCATAAGTCTAAACCGATTTTAAAAACGCCTCGATCGTGGAATGCATGTAGTCGATTTGCGCATCGTCAAGACCGTGATGACACGCAAGCAGAACACCGCCACGCATGACCAGGTCTGCTTGAGGATAACCGTCATCAAACGCCCGATAGGTCGCACCTTGATAGGCAGGTTGCCGCAAAATATTGCCCGTGAAGACCGGCCGCGTCTGTATGTCTGCGTTTTCCAAATACGTCTGAAACTGACGGCGCGTGAAGGGAGCTGAGTCCCTAATGGTCACTGCAAATGCAAGCCAGCCCGTCCGCACGTCCGGAAGCTCCTTCGGCAAGATAAAGTGGTCTTCGTGGCTCTGAAAGAAGTCGACGTGCCGCGCAAAGTTGCTGCGCCGAGCGTCAAGATTGTTTTGCAATTTCTTCAATTGGACCAAGCCGAAGGCCGCCCCCATTTCGGACGGCTCAAAGTTGAATCCCATCTCGGAAAAAACAAACTTGCGATCATACTCAATGCCCTCAAGCTCAATATTGAATCGCAACTCGGTTGTTTCGCTCTCGTCCTTACCGAAGACACTTGACGTGCGCCCCCAGGAGCGAAGCAATCGCGCCTTCTCAGCCATATCCGGATCGTTAAACGCAACCAGTCCGCCATTTCCGGCGCAATTGATAATGTGAGAGCCGTAGAAGCTGGTGACACTAACATCCGATCGGGCACCGGTACTGGACCCACGCAGGGTCGCACCCAGAGTGTCACTGGAGTCTTCCAGGACCAACAGGTTTTTATCTTTCGCCAAGGCTTGTATCTCATCCCAATCGGGCAAGTTCCCCACAAGACTCGGAATGATCAGCGCCACGGTTTTGTCCGTCACCGCATCGGCCATCCGTTCAACATCAATATTGTAGGTCCCCTCCTCCACATCGACAAAAAACGGAACCATGCCCGCGCGCATGAAAGGCGCGACGGTGGTATTGAAGGTCAAAACCGGCGTGATGAATTCAGCCCCCTTCGGAAATCCCAAGACTTCACAAGCAAGATAGAGTGCGGACGATCCGGAATTGACCATGATGCCGTGTTTCTTGACAAACAGATCGGCAACTTGGCGTTCGAATGCCTCGACCTTCGGTCCCATCTGCGTGGAGGTTCTCAGCACGTCGACAACGGCCTCGATTTCTTCTTCCCCGTGAACCGTTTGACCATAGTTAACGCGCATACACCCGACCTCTTTTGATCCCAAAAATTGTGCCAAAGCCTGGCATCACATGACACAAAGACACGGAAGAATGCAAGGCAGCGCACATCTCAGAAGCCCAGCACTTTTCGGCCAACGTCTTGCATTTTAAGGAAAATCCACGCAACATAGAGCTCGGCAGGGACGCATGAGGGTGCCCAATCCGCAAGAATAAGGTTAATCGATTGACATGAAGACAGTGATCCTCGCTGGTGGCTTCGGCACGCGATTGGCGGAAGAAACGCAAGCCATCCCAAAGCCCATGGTGGAGATCGGCGGCCGCCCGATCTTGTGGCACATCATGGAGCTTTACGGCCGGCAAGGGTTTAACGATTTTCTGATCGCCTGCGGCTACAAGGGCGACGAAATTAAAGCCTACTTCAATAGCTACTTTTATCGGCACAACGACTGGCGCATCAACTTGAGCGACGGAAGCCGCGAGGTTACAAAACAGACCACTCCGGACTGGACCGTCGACTTGATCGATACGGGGTTGAACACCATGACGGCGGGTCGTCTTTTAAGGTTGGCAGATCATCTCAACGACGCAACTTTCATGGTCACCTATGGTGACGGACTATCTGACGTGAACATCAAAGCTCTCGTCGCGTTTCATCGATCGCACGGTAAACTCGCGACCGTCACAACGGTTCGCCCGCAAGCCAGATTCGGCGCCATAAAATTGGACGGCGACGAAGTTGCAAGCTTTACGGAAAAACCTCAGACAGAAAGCGGCTGGATCAATGGGGGCTTCTTTGTCTTTGAACCCAAAGTCCTCGACTACATGATCGGCGACGAAATGCCGTTGGAGCGTAAACCTCTCGAAAACCTTGCCAAAGACCGAGAGCTGGTGGCCTATCGTCATAGCGGCTTCTGGCAACCGATGGATACTTTGCGGGACAAAAGATATCTCAACAGCCTATGGGACAGCGGAAATGCTCCATGGGTGATTGACTCAAAAGAATGACCAATCCCCTGACCGACTTTTATAAAGGCAAATGCGTGCTCGTCACAGGCCACACCGGCGTGAAGGGCGCTTGGCTCAGCGCATGGCTTTTGGAAATGGGCGCAAAGGTGGTTGGTTATGCACTCGCACCGGAAACCGACCGGCCGAACCTGTTTGTTGACGCAAAGCTGGACCAGGAAATTGACTCTGTGATTGCGGATCTCGGTGACCTCGAAAAACTTCGGAAAACCTGCGAAGACAACCGCCCAGATGTTATCTTGCATCTGGCTGCACAAAGCCTTGTTCGTAGATCTTACGCAAATCCTATTGAAACGTTTCAAACCAATGTGCTCGGAACAGCACACGTCCTGGAAGCCGCACGGTCGACTCCCAGCGTTCGCGCCTGCGTCATCGTGACAACCGACAAATGCTACGAAAACCGAGAAACCTTAAGAGCCTATCGCGAAGACGATGCCCTTGGCGGACATGATCCCTACAGCGCCAGCAAGGGCGCAGCGGAAATTGTCACCTCATCCTATCGGCGTTCTTTCTTCGCGGATGACACATCCGCAAATATTGGGTCTGCCCGGGCCGGCAACGTCATCGGCGGAGGTGATTGGGCTGAGGACCGCCTCATTCCGGATGTTGTCCGCGCGATAAAAGGCGGCACGGAATTACACATCCGCAATCCGGAATCCGTAAGACCCTGGCAGCATTTGCTGGAACCTCTAAGCGGGTACCTTTCGCTTGGCCAGCGTCTGTTCGAGTCCGGCGAGGCATTTGCCGAGGCTTGGAATTTTGGCCCCAACGATGAGGATGCCGTGCCGGTCCAGCAAGTTCTGGAGCAAATCCAAAAGGAGTGGCCTGCGGCGTCTCAGTTGCAAATCCACTACGGTCCATCGGACAAGCAGCTTCATGAAGCGAATCTTTTGATGTTGGATTCAACCAAAGCCAAATCAAAATTAAATTGGCAACCTAAGCTCAATCTGGAAAAGGCCGTTTCCTGGACATGTGGCTGGTATGAGAAATATCTTAAAGACTCGGCCCAAGCGCGCGCTCTGCTGTCTGAGCAAATAGAGTCGTACACGAGCATCTAGCGACTACAGATTAGGTGGCGAAAGAAAAGATATGACCTCTGAGTCCAAAACACTGATTTCCATTGTAAGCCCGGTTTACAACGAGTCGGAAAACATTGATCGCTTATACAAAGCCATCACACATGAAACCGACAAGTTGAAAGACAAATATGAGTTTGAATTTCTTTTCACGGACAATTGCAGTGAAGACGACACGTTTGAAAAACTCGCCCGGTTGGCAGAGACGGATTCACGCATTCGGGTCATTCGATTCTCTCGAAACTTCGGCTACCAACGATCTATATTAACAGGCTATCTCAACGCGCGCGGCCAGGCGGCCATTCAATTGGATGCAGATCTACAAGATCCCCCCTCTATGATTCCGGCCTTTTTAGAACAATGGCGCAACGGATATGATGTGGTTTACGGCGTACGCCGGGGGCGAGACGAAAACCCAGCGATGGAGAACACACGCAAGCTATTTTATTGGGTAGTGGATGCACTGAGCGAGCAATCCATTCCCAGAAATGCCGGAGACTTTCGCCTCATCGGCCGGCGTGTCATCGAAGAATTACGCCGGCTCGATTCCGGCACACCATACATTCGTGGCACAATCAGTGAAATTGGGTTTGCGCAAATCGGCATACCTTACGAACGTGATGATCGAACCGCCGGTAAAACCAAATTCAACTTGGCACGTCTCATCACATTTGCGATCGACGGCATTCTCAATCATTCCATATTGCCTTTGAGACTTGCCGCCTTTGTCGGCATCGGATGCTCACTCGTAACCTTGCTGGGCATCGTCTATTATTCGTTTTGGTATTTGATCGGTGGCGCAGATTGGCCAGCCGGTTTTGCAACCACCACCGTGCTGTTGCTGTTCTCAATTTCCCTCAACGCCCTGTTCCTAGGCATTATTGGTGAGTATCTTGGACGGCTCTACATAAACTCAAAAGGCATGCCGATCACAATCATCGACAAGGAAATCGATCGCGATCCGCCCGGCAATTGAATGCCCCTCAGGTCAGTCTTTTTCCGGTAAAGCGTAGGCCATGACGTAGTCATCCAAGCCTTGTGGATAGAGCCAGCCATGACCGCCGGTCGCCACCACCACATATTGTCGGCCATTGACCATATAAGTCATGGGCGTGGCATTGGCCGATGTGGGTGCATCAAACTCCCAAAGCAAACCGCCGTTTGAGATATCGTATGCCCGGAAACGCTCATCCGGCGTGGCCCCAATAAACGCAACGCCGCCTTTGGTCACGATAGCACCACCGGCAAACGGTGTTCCCCAACGCATAGGAATGGGAATTGGAGCGAGTTTGTCGATAAGACCGAGCGGCACCTCCCATTTGATGGTGCCGTCCGTGAGATCAACGCCGACCAATTTTGCCCATGGTGGCTCCGTACACGGAGCACCAAACGGTGACAGGAGCGGCCCCTGCTGCAAGCCAAATTCGGTTCCATCGATAAATCCAGGCGGTCCATCCGGAGTACCTGACCGCGGATCTTTCCCAACTTTCGGATCGATCTCCTCATTGGGAATGAGCTTGACCCAGTATGGAAATTGACCGACGGGAGTCACAAGAGTGTTCGTCTCGGGGTCAAAGGCACCCCCGCCCCAATTCATGCCGCCGCCCACTTGAGGGAACATGATGGTCGGCTCCGTGGTGATCGGCGTGAAAATTTCACCATGGCGCATCGACTCAATCTGTTTCTTACAATCCCACCAGTCGTAAATCGCAACACCCCAAGCATCGTCGGCGCTGATGCCCTGACGGACCAAAGGTGGCGGGGCGACGGGAAACGGTTGCGTTGGAGACACCTGATCGCCCGGCATACCGTCGGTCGGCACAGGGCGCTCTTCAATTTCAAAATACGGCTCGCCGGTTTCGCGATGGAACACAAACACCATGCCTTGTTTGGTCAGCTGGATCACCACAGGTATTTTTTCGCCGTCCTTGGTGATCTCCGCAAGAATCGGATTGGTCGGCAAGTCCCAATCCCAAATGTCGTGATGCAAGAGCTGATAGTGCCAAACCAACTCACCTGTGGATGCGCGGATGGCCAGAATGGAATTGGCATAACGATTGTTGCCGGGCCGATTAACGCCGTAATAATTAGGCGCCGCACTGGCGGTGGGCACAAACACCAAATCGCGTTCGCTGTCCCATGACATATTGATCCAAACATTGGCGCCGCCCACGGAAAAATCACTGGCTTCCGGATCACCCACCGGCTCACGAATGAGCGTATCGAACACCCATTTCAGCTCACCGGTACGCGCATCAAAGGCTCTCAGCGCGCCATTCATGGAACTCACATCACGAAACTTGTTGGCCGTACCGCCAATCACGATCACACCATTGACAATGGCAACCGGCGACAACAATTGCATGCCGGGCAATTGATTGGCGGGCTTAAGCTCCTTAATGATGGGGGTGACGTCGACGACTCCAGCCTCACCGAAATCCGCACAAACCTCTCCGTCTTTTGCATCAATGGCCCAGAGTTTGCGGTCATTTGTGGCCAGAATGATACGATGTTGACAGGCATCACCACTCACTGCCAGTGGATCTTCCCAGTGTGTGACACCACGGCAATTGAAACGTCCGGCAAAAGGCACCGGACTGATCTTCGGATCGAAACGCCAGCGTTCAGCGCCGGTTTCCGGATCAAGCGCGACCACCTCATTCCAGGGTGTGCAGAGAACCAAATGCTGACCGGCCTCTTCCGGCAACAAAATGGGCGTCGCCTGAAATCCCAACGCCCAATTGAGCTGTGGATACTTTTCCATGGCGCCGGTGCGATAGGTCCAAGCCACCTCCAACTGATCGGCATTCTCCGTATTGATTTGGTCAATTGCGGAGTATCGTGTGCCGCCTTCGGAGCCGGCGTAGGTCGGCCAATCGTCTGCCTGGACAGAGGTTTGGGTCGTCAAAACCAACAAGATACCGGCGGCGAAAACCGAAAATCGAGAAATCAAAATCATGGCGAGCGTTAAATCCAATTTGATGCGCAGACATAGCCGCAGACGATGATCACCCCGGACAATGTCACTGAATATGCGCAAAGCTTAGAAGATGTTGCGGATTTGGTCCAAATCGAAATCCGCCGATTCGGGCTCATGACTTCATAGCGAACTTGAGGCCAATTTAGGCGAATTCCTCAGCAAAACGGCCGTGAATCTCACCCATGATGCGATCGATATCATAGGTGTATTCCCAATTGGGATAGTCCGACTGAAACGCTCTTGTGTCACTGATCCACCAAATGTGATCGCCGATTCGATTGGTCTCTTCGTAAGACCAATTCATTTCGCGGCCTGTCAGCCGCTCACACACTTCGATCGCCTCCATCATCGAGCAATTGGAGTAGCGGCCACCACCCATATTATAGACCTTGCCAATCTTTGGATCTTGAAAGATGTGCCACATGGCGTTGACGAAGTCATAGGCGTGAATATTGTCGCGAACCTGCTTTCCCTTGTAGCCAATGACTGTGTAGGGGGTGCCGGTCACCGCACATTTGACAAGATAAGAAAGAAATCCATGAAGCTGGGTGCCTGAATGAGCAGGCCCTGTCAGACAACCGCCGCGCAAACAGACTGTCGGCATATCAAAGTAACGCCCGTATTCTTGAACCATAATATCGGCAGCCGCTTTTGAAACCCCAAACAAGCTGTGCTTTGTGTGGTCAATACTCATCTGCTCATCAATACCGTGAGCGTGATAATCATGAGACTCCTCCACCTCCCAACGCTTCTCAAGCTCAATCAAAGGCAACCGATTGGGCGTATCGCCATAGACTTTATTGGTGCTGGTAAAAATAAAGGAAGCTTGCGGACATACCTGGCGAGTCAGCTCAAGCAAAACCAATGTGCCGTTTGCATTGACCGTAAAATCCTTATGCGGATCGCGTGCTGCCCAATCGTGAGACGGTTGAGACGCACAATGAATGATCGATGAGATCGAAGTGCCATACTTTTTGAAGAGCCGTCCCATTGCGTCTTGATCGCGAATATCTTCACTCACATGGGTGTATCCGGGAACGGTTGATTCAAGTTTTTGACGCATCCAATCGGTGCTGGCGTCGTCGCCGAAAAACTCTCGCCGCATATCATTGTCAATTCCGACAACGTCTAAGCCCCGATCCGCAAAAAAACGAACGGTCTCCGATCCGATCAGGCCAGACGCACCGGTAACAAGAACAACACTCATGATTTCAAGAACTCGCTTATTTGGAATTGCATGCTTTTATCCGCCAAAGACAGGCCTTAACAAGTCTTTGTTTGCAGTGATCCATGCATGGATATCACCCACAATCTGCGCCACATCGCGACTTGGGCGCCACCCCAAGAGCTCGTGAACCCGGCGGCAATCGCTGACATAATAAGGAATATCTGCATCCCGCGTGTCCGGATCAGAGCCAATCTCTATCGTATTACCGGTGATATCCCGGCACAGCGCCGTCAGCTCAGCAAGAGACACACTGACATCATGGCCCCCGCCGACGTTAAAAACTTGACCGGAACACGCATCCATCTGATCGATTTGTTTGAGAAGCAAATCATAGAGATCCGCAACATGAAGGATGTCGCGCACCTGATATCCGTCGCCGCCAAACCCCATATATCTAAGTGCACCATTATAAATATGGCGTGCCAGCCATAAAGCGACGAAGCCTTGGTCCACCTTGCCCATCTGCCATGGCCCCGTCAGCACCCCGCATCTGTCCACAATAGCGGGAATGCCATACATGGATTGATACTCCGTGATCAGAAGTTCTGCTGACAGCTTTGTCGCACCATAGAGTGACCTTGCGTGATCCAACGGAAATTCTTCCGAAATTCCATAAGGCGACCATCCCTGCCCGCTTTGGTCTTTTGGAATCACAAATCGTGACGCCGATGTCTCCAGTGGTACCGCACGCAAATGATCAATCGGATAGACCCGGCTGGTCGATAAAAAGATCAACGCACCACCGGTCCGGCGCAAATGCTCCAAACAGTTGATCGCACCGACCAGATTGGTCTGTATGAGATAGCTCGGATCGCTTCCATAGCCCGCATGAACACTGGGTTCCGCTGAACATTCGAACAGATAGTCAACAGGACCAATTGCTTCAAGGTCTTCGCGATTCCTGACGTCACCATGATGAAATCGCACCCCGTCCTTGACGATCCGCGCCAGATTAAGCTCACTGCCGCGACGCGACAGATTATCCAGGGCAATCACTTCGAGGTTGGGATAATCACGCTTAAGGAAGGCGGACAGAGAGCTTCCGACAAAACCGGCGCCGCCGGTCACCAAAGCCCTGCCCGAAAGTTCCATTGAAATCCCCCAAAATGATGTATCGCATGTCCACCGATCAAATATGCGGCATGAAACCGGCGGACTTGGACAATATGGATGGGACTTAAAGATTTTTGCCGGTCTTTGGCAAGGCTTTCGTCAATCAGGGTTAATCAAGGATGCGGAACCAACGCAATTGTGGGGGAAATGTTACGTCAATCGGATGGAGTGCCCGCCGTCCACGGGCAATAGGACACCCGTCATAAAAGACGATGCATCACTTGCCAGTAGAAGGAGCGGCCCGCTCAACTCCTCAAGCTCGCCCAACCGCTTGGGCGGGGTTCGCTGCAAATAGGTCTGCCCCGCCTCCGTTGCAAAAAAGGCCTCGGTCATCTCAGTCGCAAAGTAGCCCGGGCACAAAGCATTGACTCGGATCTGGTGTTTAAACAATTCCGTCGCCATGGACTTGGTCAGATGAGCGAGGCCGGCTTTCGACGTAGCATAGGCCAAATGAGTCGGCCCCACCCCCAATGCCAAGATCGAAGCAATATTGATAATCGAGCCTGAAAGACCTTGGGACACCATATGTTGGGCGGCCCGTTGCGCGACACGCCAAGCGCCTTTGAGATTGGCGTCCATGACAAAATCCCAATCCGCTTCCGTCAGATCGACGGCGTTCTTTGGACGGGCCACGCCTGCATTGTTCACAACAATACCGATAGGCCCGAGATCAGCGGCCGCTTTTTCAAAAGCCGCATCCACGCTGTCCCCTCGCGTCACGTCCAAAGGAATGGTTGCAACAGTATGGCCTTGGTCCTTCAGGTCTTGTGCCAAAACCTCCAAACGATCGACACGCCGCGCCGCAACGGCGACGGCCGCACCAGCATCTGCCAAAACGCGGGCAAAATGTGCGCCCAAACCGCTTGAGGCGCCAGTCACAAGGGCGGCCTTGCCATCAAGTCGAAATGGCTCTTGGACCATTTCTTAGAGGGTTTCGATAATGGCCGCGATGCCTTGGCCACCGCCAATGCAAAGGGTGATCAACCCGTAACGCCCGCCGGTTCTTTGAAGCTCATAAAGACACTTCGTGGCAAGAATCGCTCCAGTCGCGCCGATGGGATGCCCCAACGCCACAGCACCGCCGTTTGGATTGGTTTTCTCAGGCGGGAATCCAAGCTCCTGTGAAACGCAATAAGCTTGGGCCGCAAACGCTTCATTAGACTCAATGACGTCTATCTGATCGATACTCAGATTGGCACGCGCAAGTGCGCGTTTTACCGCCGGTATGGGACCGGTTCCCATGATTTCCGGCTCCACACCCGCACGAGCATAAGCCACCATGCGTGCCAACGGCGTTTTTCCTTCAGACTCGGCTTTGGCGCGTTCCATCAGCACCAGCATGGCAGCGCCGTCATTGATACCGGAGGCATTGCCCGCTGTGACTGTCCCGCCGTCTCTCTTAAAGACGGGCTTCAATCCAGATAAGGACTCTGCGCTTGTACCGGGGCGCGGATGCTCATCTGTGTCAAACGTAACAACACCTTTGCGGGTTTTGATCTCAAACGGCGTGATCTGGTCTTTGAAATAGCCGTTCTCAATCGCATTGAGAGCTCTGCGATGACTTTCTGCAGCAAAGGTATCTTGTGTCTCCCGGCTGATATCGAAACGTTCCGCAATGTTTTCGGCCGTGATGCCCATATGACCATGACCGAACGGATCGTGCAGAGCAGCAGTCATCTCATCAAAGGCTTGCACATCTCCCATACGCGCGCCCCAACGGACAGCCGGCAACGAGTAAGTGGCCTTACTCATACTTTCCGCACCACCGGCAACGGCCGTATCCACCTCCCCCAACTGAATCTGTTGGGTTGCAAACACGATCGCTTCCAAACCGGAGCCGCACAAACGGTTGACCGTTACGCATTGTGTTTCAACGGGAAGACCACCATTCACGGCGACCAAGCGAGAGATATAAGCATCCTTGGGTTCGGTGCGCACAACGCTGCCCAAAACGCAGGTTTCGATTTGCTCAGGCTCGACAGATGCACGTTTGACCGATTCTTTGACCACATGCGCCCCGAGGTCTGTTGGGGGGACATCTTTCAATGCCCCGCCATAAGTCCCGATTGCCGTGCGTGCGGCACTCAAAATAACGACTTCGCGTGATTCAATCATTGTCCAGATCCAATTTCATTGAGGCTGACTCCCGCCTACTCCAGCAGGACGTGTTTGCACCACCATTACATCACAGGAACCGTGTCTGTCACGCCCAACGAAGGCCGGCAATCAGGTTGACGCCGAAACCACTAGGTTCCCAATAAATTTTTGATGACAAAGGCTGAAATCAGGCACTTAGCCGCCTGCATCCGCAGCGGAAAAGATCTTATTCACTGAAGATTGATCGTATATGGCCTCGACGATCAGCCGCCCCAGCTCTGCCCGCGAAATGAATCCCATAGTGGAACGGTCTTCGGTCAGCATGCCTGTACCGGTTTCCGTGTCATCGGTTAATCCACCTGGCCGCACGATTGTGTAATCAAGACCGCTGTCAAACAAATAGGCTTCAGATTCATTTTTCCGCTGAATAGCAGAACGCAAAATGAGCTTGAAATACCAAGGCAACGCATCCTTGCTGTCGCCAGCTCCGATTGTGCTCACCAGAAAGAAATGCGGTATCTCGGCCGTCTTGGTCGCATCAATCGCGTTCTTGGTTCCCGGCACATCGACCCAGTTCCCGTCTGAACCTTTGCCACCCAAGGAACTAAAGACCATTCGATAGTCTCCGGAGGTCATGGCAGCTTCTAAACTGCTGAGATCCAGGGCATCTCCCACCACAGTCTTCACACCAAGAGGTTCAAGATTCGAAAGGTCCGATGTGGGGCGGACCAGCACAGTGACGTCTTCACCGCGCTCCACAAGACGTTTGACCACTTGAAATCCGGTTGCGCGCGTACCGCCGATCACAAAAATACCTGGCTTAGCCTGACGATCGGTGACCTGCGCCACGCTCTCCTCAGACAAGACGGACGTAGGCCAAGACATGCAAAGCACGCAAACAATCAGAGACACAAATTTTTGAAAACCCATGGCGCAGGTCTACTCCGGAGAAACCTTAAGCTGCGTCAATCGCAACCGACTTGTGTGAAATCACATTGAAATTTGGGCAACGTCAAGTTTCTTTTGAAACTCAACGACGTGTCTCGATAAAGATTGAAGGCAACAATGCTAAGCGGAGATAGGCTGAGATTTATCTGATCCGGTTACAATCCACTTCAGCACAAACAGGAGACCAATGAGGAGGATAAGCGTTCCAAGCCAGACGGTCCAATGCAGATGCAGCGCACGATCGCCTAAGACGGACAATGCCAGAACCAACGGAGTGATCCCGACGGCGGTCGCGAGATTGAAGTGCGACCATTTCATACCGCACAATCCGCCCGCGTAATTCAGGGCAAAAAACGGAACCAGCGGAATGAGACGAGCGACGAGCAAAATGCTGATCCCGCGTTCACAGGAAAACGAATCGAGCGCGGCTAAACCTTTCTCGCCAACGATGGTGCCGACAATGGCCTGACCCTTCCAGCGCGCGAGACCGAAGGCCAAATTCGCACCCATCAAAGCCGAGACCCAATTAAGGATCGAACCCCAGACAGGTCCATAGACCATTCCATTGGCGATCGCGATCGCCTCAGCCGGGAGAATCGTGAGGGCACACAAAACCATCATCAGAGATGATGCGACAACACCCCAAACACCGAGCGATTGATACCAGATGACCAGTGCATCGACATCAGTGCATATGGAAAGGAAGTCCGTCATTCTGTCGCTCCGCCCTCGTCTGGCCCGTTGATGCTCAAAAAATAGGCGCCACAGCGGCCGGCGAATGTGACGGACGTCACGAATAAGCAATTTTTCCCACAAACCCGGGAAAAAGCTCTAAGACACAGAAAATTATGATGTTTTTGCCGCGCTGGGGCTGGAGCGCAAGCCGTAATTAGGCTCTAATGATGTTGGGTTGGGGACAAATGAGGAGCGGAGTAGAATGTTAAAGCTTCTGGACGCATTTCCGTTATTGCTACTGATGATTGTTGCCTACGGCATTTTTGTGCTGACGACCGGAGGCCCGAATGTTGCGGCAGCTCTGGACTCGGAACTTCTTGATATTGGAATCACATCAGGTGATCAGTTGGTTTTCACCGTCGGCGATATGTTTATCTTGGTCGCGTTTATTTTGCTGTTCATTGAAATCATCAAATCGACCCATACCGGAACAGTTTCACTTCTCAATCACGGCTTCTCGGCCGCGGTGATGGTGATTGCGGTGGTGCTTCTATTAATCGCGCAGGGCTTCGGCAGCACGACCTTTCTGTTCATCACACTGATGACCATGTTCGATGTGATCGCCGGCTTTGTGATTACGACCATCACGGCCCGCCGGGACATCGGCTTTGGCGGTAATATTTAAGGCACGCACCGAGACGCCTTAAAGAAAAATCTCCGCCAGCAACTCAATGGCGTCCGGCTGTCTAGCGGAAAACAAGAGAGACCCGATACGGGTTTCTTTTGCCGCCTGTTGCCATTTTTGTGCATGGTCACGAATTCTATCCTTCGGGCCGACAAGAGCGACTTCATCAACGAGCTGATCCGGTACGGCGGCAATGGCCTCCCGGTGATGTCCGGCCAGATAAAGATCCTGAATCTCTTTGGCCTCGGCCTCAAATCCAAGCTTGACCGTATAGTCATTGTAAAAATTCTTATTCCGCGCGCCCATACCGCCGATGTAAAGACCCATAAACTGCTTGATGGGCGCCCGGCAAAAATCAAGGTCGTCACCCAGAACCACGCCGATGGAAGGAGCAAAATCGAAGTTGTCCAAGCTCTTTCCAGGAGACTTTTCAAATCCCTTATTCAGATGTGGCTCAAACAGATCGAACCGCTCCGGATTGTACCAAATGGGAAAAACTCCATCAGCCACCTCAGCAGCAGCGGCCAATCCGGCGGGGGTAAAGGACGCGGTATAGATCGGAATCGAGTCATCTTTCTTCAGCAGCGATTTGAGGGGCTTTCCCAATCCACTGGAGTCCGGCCCTTGATAAGGCAGTTGGTAGAACTCACCGTCAAACTCAACGGGCGCTTCACGGGCCATGATCTTCCGAATAACCGAAATATATTCCTTGGTGCGCGTGACCGGTTTGCGATATCCGACTCCATGCCATCCTTCAATCACCTGCGGCCCTGAGGCACCGAGACCAAGAATGAAACGGCCGCCGGACAATTGAGACAAACTCATAGCCGTCATAGCGGTGCATGCAGGCGTTCGCGCCGGAATCTGCATAATCGCCGTCCCCATACGGATTTTCTCCGTTTGCGCCAAGATCCACGCAGAAATGGAGACACCGTCGGCGCCGTAAACTTCCGGGATCCATACGGAGTCAAATCCCAGCGTTTCGGCATGCCGTATCAGATCCATCGGAACATCAACAACCTTTGTGGAGTAAGGAAGGTTCAACCCGATCTTCATGTCATTGTCTCCTGCAATCAACCCATACCGATTTTATGTAGCGGATTATCTTTCAAAGGCATGGTGACCGTTTTTTCCTCAGTAAACAGATCACGGCTCCAACGCCCGCCGGCACGCCCCACTCCAGACGATTTGTATCCTCCGAAAGGTGCCTTCAGTTCCCGCGTAATCGGCGTGTTGATCCACAACACACCGGCTTTGATTCGATCCATGACCGCACCAATCTTTTTGACATCTCGTGACCAGGCATAAGCCACCAGGCCAAACTCGCTGTCATTGGCAATATCAATAGCTTCGTCTGTGTCCGAGAATGTCAGCAAACTTGCAAACGGGCCGAAGATTTCTTCCTGACAGGTCCTGGCTTGATTGGATTTGGCCAAAACAACTGTGGGCTCCATGTAGTAACCTGATTCAAATCCGGAGGCGCGCTTGCCGCCATACAGAATCTCTGATTCCGACCTCGCTATCTCCGCATAGCCCAAAACGCGTTCGTAGTGGGCTTTCGAGATTAAGGGCCCCAGCTCCGTCGACGGATCTAAAGGGTCACCAATTTTGATCTTGGCCGTACGGGCTAAAAACTTATCGATAAACTCTTGCGCAATGGACTCATGAAGCAAGATGCGAGACCCGGCCAAACATTGCTGACCGTTGTTTGAAAAGATTCCGATGAGAGCGCCGTCGACCGCGCGATCCAAATCTGAATCTTCAAAAATGATGTTGGCGGACTTGCCACCCAACTCCGTTACGACTTTCTTAAGGCCACGCCCGGCACTTGCGCCAATGGCGCGACCGGTTTCCGTTCCGCCGGTAAAGCAAACAATATCCGTTTGAGGATGATCAACAAGAGCCGCGCCAGTCACGTGACCGCGGCCGTTGACGATATTAACGACACCATCCGGCAATCCAGCATCGCGGAATATCTCCATCAAGGGAACAAAAGATAGCGGCGTCAGCTCGGACGGCTTGAGCACGCAAGAATTGCCAAACGCGATGGCGCCAGCCACTTTCATTGTTGCGAGCGCCAAAGGGGCATTCCAAGGCGCAATCAGCCCTGCCACGCCCACAGGGTCGCGCCGGACCACCGTCAGTGTCGACGGGTCTTGATCGAATGCAGGATCCTGCACCTGGGAAATGAATTCAGCAAAAAATTCAAAGTTTAGTGTGGTGCGCGGAACGTGCCTGCCCCGACATTGTGCGATCGGCGAACTTGTGTGTAGCGACTCCAGATGGGCCAACTCGTCGGCGCGCTTTCGGACACGCCGGGCAATCCGCCACAACACCCTTTTTCGATCGTCGACAGGCATCTGCGACCAAACGCCGGAGTCAAACGTCTCACGGGCATTGCGAACCGCTGCATCGACCTCATCCGCGTCACTTTCTTGAAGAACCGAAACTTGTTCTTCGTTGGCCGCATGAATAATCGGCAATTCGGTGCGCGAAGATGACGGACTGAGCCACTGTCCGCCAATATAAGCTGTTACGGGGCTCAGAACGCTTGCAGCACTGGTCATAGTCTCTCCAGGTAAAAATCTTGCAGAGCGGAACTTAACGTCACATCACCCAATAGGGAAAGCCCGTTATTGTCCAAGTGTCTCCGTGCGCAAAGAAAGCCGACAGGGCGCCAACGCCGGCGACTGAACTATCTCAGCGTTGAAGAAAACTGATCGGCCGTGACGGAGAGTTACTCTCGAACAAGCTTCACTCTTTGACCTGCACGAACACCCGCATTGGGTCCAAGGCCATTCAGCACCCTAAATTGCGCCTCTTTCAGCTGATCCACCTTCATGCGCCTGGCAAGAGACGCTACCGTATCGCCGGACCGCACCTGAACCACGCGTATCCGCAATGGCTTCAAAGCCCGCGCTTGCGCAGCGCTGAGGCGGCCAAAGGAATTGACTGTGCTGTTCAAAGCGGTGGTTGCCTGCGACGTGACATTGGTCGGCGAGACGGAAAAGAACGTGTAATAGTCGTTCTGGGAAAAGGCTATGGCGACAGCGCTTACGTCAACCGTTCCTGAGTTCGTCCGGGCCCGGGCTGAGCCGCGTGCCGCGCGAAAACCGCCGACCGACGTCGCTTGAACATTGCCGAACTGGATGCCGAGACGCTTGCTGAATTGTCCGGACAGATAGTTCTGCGGATTGGTGCTTGCTTTGTCGCCGACAAATTGGATGGTGATATTGTTCGGTCCGCGCGCGGCAACCGCCGAAGGCGAATTCTGTAACTTGTAGCCGTTGGGGACTCGGAAGGTGAATCTCAACTGCGGATGGGAGAATGTTTGGCCACGGACATAACCCTGCTTCGGGCCGTCGCCGTAGATCATGCCGTTGATGGCATTGAGGTAAACGTCACGCTTGCGCGGGGCACGGTTGATGCGAACGCCGGATTGCTCCGCTTCCCGAATCGCCTCTTCCACACGTTTTGGCGTGGAGGGATGGCTTGAAAGAAATTCCGGCGGACGCGACCCGCCCGACATGCGGGCACTCAAATCGCTTTTTGCGCCCATGGACGCCAGAAAATCTGCCTGCGCAAAGGGGTCATAACCTGTATTGGCCAGATATCGCACACCCAGACTATCGGCCTCATATTCCTGACTGCGAGAAAAGTTGAGCAGATAGAGCTGACCAGCCTGCCCAGCAAGACTAGCCACCTGCGGACTGCCCAAAAGGATGCCTGCCACTTGCGATAAGATCCCTGTGACATTCGCGCTTTCAACACGTTTGGCGGTGTGACGGGCCGTGACGTGACCGATTTCGTGGGCCAAAACGCCGGCCAATTCCGCCTCGCTATTGGCCAAAGCCATAAGACCCCGGGTCGCATAAATGTAGCCGCCGGGCAAAGCAAATGCGTTGACAATGGGCGAGTCCAAAACCGTCACCCGTAACGGCATATTGGGTGTTTCCGTATTGAGTTTCAAACGCCCGGCGATAGTCGCGACGTAGCCTGCAAGTTTTTGATCCTCGACGGAGCCGCCATAGGACGCCAGAATCTTTGGGTGTTGATCAGCGCCGATCTGGGCCTCTTGCGAGGGGCTTAGACCTAGCGGACTACCGCCAGCACAGCCGGAAAGAACAGCGGCGAGCATCAACAAGGCCGCAGAAGCGGCGCGTTTTGGCCAGTTACGAATATTCAGAAATCTCAACATGTCCCACCCCAAAGTCACGTTTTGTTGTCCAGGCAGACGCCCGGCAAAAACCCAGGAAATGAGTTTTACATTTATGGCTTAAGGTGAGAAGCAGAAGATGCGAGGTCAGGCGCCAAGGGGACTCAGGATATCTTGCTGTGAACAATTAGGATTCGTTCCGCAGCGCCCTTCTTATCCCTGGAAATGTGAGCTTTTTCATTCACTTGGATAAAATCCCCGTTGGCACTTTCGAGGCGATATTTCTGTTCGAAACCCTTTTTGCCCTGGTCAATGGCTTCATTGAACTTAGCAAGAACGCGTTCCCGATCCTCTTGATGTATGCGGTCATGCCAAGCGCTAGTGCGGCCGTAATGACGTTCAGCCGCATAGCCCAGCATTTGCAACCAGGGGTCTGTGAAGTAAATCGATCCCGAGCGCAAATCCCAATCGAGGATGCCTGTTTGCACCAAAGCGAGGACCTCACTGAAGCGACCGATCCGTTGTTTTTGATCCTCGTTTTCTTCTTTCAACTCATATTCTTGAGTTCCCAGATACCAGCCAATCACGGCCAAAAAAAGCGCGCCCGGGAGTGCGGCCACAAAGATCCAAAACAAACCGCTGCGAAAGATGGTGCCAAAGTCAATTTGCTCCAAGGAGACGACTTCCAAGGGCCAGCTTCGGGAGCCTCCTCGCACGGCAAGCGTTTGCTGCAGGGCCCTGGCATCGGCCTCACCTTCTCTGACGGCAACAACGGATTCGATATGCTGCAACTCCTTACCAGCGGCGCCCGATACGGCACCCGGAAACTCCAAATATATCGGCTTGCCGAGAAGACTCGGCGAAGCGGTTCCCGCCGAGGCCACAAGCGCACCGGTCGTATCGGCAATCATCAAAGTCATCTTATGGCCGTCCCGCATCAATCGGCCCAACAGATCGGCAAAATAGCGGCGCTTCACCACAAGAAATCTTTGCGCATTCGTGTCCGGATCCAGAAAGTACCGGATCGCAAGCGCACGATATGTTTGCGACGTGTCCAACAATCCGATGACATCCAAAGGAACAATCGGATCATCCGGCACAACGGAAAATAGATTGGCGTTCTCTTCCAGGGCACGGATTTGACGAACGAACTGAACATTGCCGCCGTCGACAGAGACAACGCCATCCGCATCGATTTCAATCAAAGCCAAGCCCACTTCAACGCTGCGATCCAGATCCGACGGCAGATCGCCCTTCAAAAACAAGATCTCTTTTGCAAGATCCGCTTCGACCGACTTGATGGCTGTGAGAGTCGCATTGCGGATATTGCTGTCCGCATCTTCCAGCGCATGCTGATAAAGCCAAAGACCGGTAATCACCATGCCCGCCAAGGCAGCAACGGCGGATAGGAAAACGATAATCACAAAGAACGGCCGGCTAATCGGCTTGATAATCTTAGCGGTGGTGTAGTCGCTTATGGCCGCCACAGTTTTCGCCCCTTACCTCTGGCTGAAACCAAGACGCGCCGGGAAAATGTCACCGCTGACAACTGCCTGCCGCTCACCGAAAAAGTACCGCAGAGACAGCCCACCGACATATTCAGTGAAGTTGTCCGCTTTGCTGAACCCCGCATAACCGATCAAGGCCCAGCGTTTGTTCAAACGATAAACACCCTCAACCCCAGCAGACCCCGCCGCACCGGTGCGCGATGTTCTGGAAAAGGCGGCTGAATCAACTGCATTCAAAGGACCGCCAATACCGGCATCCGCCAAACGTCGGACCGCATCTGCAAACCCAAGCGGAAAGGCCACACCATTTCCTTCGTCAACATCCTCATAACCCACGGACGCCGTTCCACGAATGACAAAGTCTTTCAATTCATCCGTCTGAAAACTCAAAATCAAGGCAAGAGACTTAAAGTCCTCCGGCGAAAAGTAACCGCCATTGCCGAACGTATAGAAGTCCAGATTGCGGTCATACTTTTCAACCTTGCCGTTAAGGCCCAACGAAAAATACTCAAAGCCCTTCAACTCAAAGTTTCGCGAGACACCAATACCTAAGGAAATCCGGTCATTGTCCGCAACGTTTTCACCATCGATTTCAGCCGCTCGAACTTCGCCGACGGCTGACCAGTTTTTGGCAATCGGCAATAAGGCCTTTGCGATCACGCCTGTTTCAATCACGCGTCCAAAAGCTTGCCCTGTGATGGGGTCCACCAAGCCCGCCTCGGCCAAAAGACTGTCTTTGCGCGATTCCGAATACCCTTCCACGGACCACAAGCCGCCCTTTGCGAGATGACGGATCAATCCCAACCGGCCGACCAAACGTTCGGACAACGCGCCGTCGCTTGGTGTTGATCCGATTTCGAGAAATGGCTGCCAGGTCCCTTCGCGCGTGTAAGCAAATCGTGCTTGGGTTCCACTGAGCTCGGACGTCGGCCTGACGCGGTCCGATCCGGCGGCCACCAGCGGACGTAATCCAAGCGCAGCTGCTGCCGAGGGGGTCCCGATATCAATCTGCGGAAACTCAATCAGGAGCGAGAAACGATGCCGGCCTTTCGCATTCCCGTAGGCCAAAAGCGGCGTATACGAACGATATTGATCCAAGCCGTCTTGGCCGTCGGTCGACCGGCCCAAGATTCCGGTCTGCACCCAACCGCGTTCGATACCGTCCAACTTCGGCCACGCTTTCGGCGCTTGTGTGAATGCGGACAAAAAATGATCCCGGGCAAAAGCTTTGCCGGATTCGGCGTCGCGCAATCGTTTTGTGACACTGTCCGGAAAGCCCTGACCGTCTGCCCAAGTTTGGACGGCTTCGCCACCCTCGGCGATGCTGAAAGCAAGCCCTTCAGCTGCGGCTTCACTTTCTGGACCGGACAACGCGGATGCAAAGATCCTGGACGAGTCTTCATAATTGCCGAGCTGATAATTCGACCAGCCCCTTAAAATGGTTACCGCAGGTGCGGCATCCGGCATTTGAGCGGCCTCGTCCGCCAAAGCGATCGCCGACCGATAGTCCTGTGCATCATAAGCAGCTTGGCCGTTGCGCAACGCAACGAATGCCAAAATTGTATTCGACTCGTCGGTCGCTTCTGGTTCCATGCGCAAAGCGATGTCAGCGAAGGCTTCTGCATTTGACAGCGAACCGTCCTCTAAGGATGACCAAGCGCGCTGCCGAAAACGCAGCGCTGCGGCCTTGCGCGTCTCTGCACTGAGTGTTTGGGTTCCCGACAATTGACGGCCGACATCCAGGAGAGCGGGCGCGCTCAAATCGGAGTCCGCCTGATCAAAAATTTGGTTCAGCGTATCCCATCCACGGCAACGCTCAATCAGCTCGACAAAATAAGCAACGCGCGCGTCGTCGCTGCCAGTTTGCGCGACAGCCGTACAAGCAGCTGTTTGAGAATGTGCCGGCTCTGCGATGTTCATAGCGGCCGCAGCGGCGACACCCGCCGCAAGGGCCAAAAACCGTGAAGACGTTGTCATCGGTACCTCACTTATAAGACAGCTAAGCCGCCTTATCATTCGGTGTATCACCCCAACCGGAACGGGCAAAGAAAATCCATGTCAGCACACCGAGAACAAACAAAGCGCCGAGTGCACCGAGCACCCAATTGATAGGACGCTTGCCGGTCCAAAATTCCAAATTGCTCCAGCTTGATATCTCGCCCGACTGGATTGTTTTTGAGACGCCGAAAGCCAAAACGCTTTCCGGCTCCTCCTCCCAAATAAAAATGCCGCCGTTCAGCTGAGACCAAATCTGACCTTGCACCAGATCATAGGTCCGTTGCGCCAGATTCTCGTCACTGCTGGCGGTGATCAGGGTGGTCATCAGATTGCTATCGGTCGGACGCTCAAAAGCCATCATGGCGCCAAACCGGCCGAGGTCCCCGGGCTGCAAAGATCGCTCAAATGCGAAGGATTGGGATCCCTCTTCGTCTTCTTCCTCATCAAAGTCCGCAGCCGGCAACGCCTTCAGTCTCGTCGCGCTTCGAAACGGCAACGGCACGGCAGCCGCCAACTCATCCGGCAACAAGAGATCGGAGGAAATGGCGAGCAGATGAGCAGCGTCCTTCGCCACATTCCAATCGCTGGTAAATTCAGCCTCCAAAAGCGGCCGGCCTTTTAATTGCGCCAACTTCGCCTGCAGAGTCCACAGAGCCTCCAAGGATCTGCTTTCGGGCTCCGGCGTATAGAACATTACGGTGAAGTCTTCTTCCACCTCCGCCGATTGCGGTGTTTCGACACTGGAGAAATAGGGATAGCCATTGATTCGGAAGAGATTGAGATCCGGCACTTCCGAGAACCGGCTCACATTGGCCAGATCCAATTCGGAATCTTCAAACAATGTAAAGATCAGCGTTTCATCTTGCATCCAAAGACACTCGCCGGTGACTTCGGGAATCATCTTCGGCAAAAGGCGCATGATATTGTTGCCCGGACGGAATCTTTTGAGGGGCACGGGAATTTGATACCCGTCCACACGGCCGCCGGTGACATTGTCGAGCGCAATCGTATCAATGAAGTACCCGTTGACCTCAATATCCAAGGTCGAGTCCCGGCGCATGCCCGCCCCGTAGGCGTAAGACATGGACAAAACCATGTCATCAGACTCGGAGGCAAAATAATCGGGCGGCAAATTCACATTGATATCAATGGGCTCCGGCGACAGCCCTTTACGGCTATCCGTTTCATATCCCAAATCGTCGAACGAGTAGGCGCGATCGAATTCCAAGAAAGACATATCCGCGAAAATCAAACCGGCTTCAAAATCAACATCTTCTATGGTCGTCGATTTTTTGTCCGGCATCGGGAAATCTTTGACGCCCAAAGCGGTGGCAGCGACTTCCACATCAGCGATGTCGCGGCCGGAAATGATCAACACAAACCGGTTGGGCACTTCAGGGACAGGCGCAATGCGCAAATAGGGTCCGGTAATTTCTTCAGCAATACCGGGAACCAAAAAGGGCTCCAAATCCTCTTTTGTCCCAATCAGCATGCCGTCGGCCTCTTGGAACGCGGCAACATCGAAACCCCGCAACACAGGGGCAGAGGGCGGCGCCAGTCTTTGAGGCGCAGCAAGACTCATCGGCAAACCATCTTCGGTCGGCGCGCTGCCATCGTCCACCAGGTCATCATCATCCACTTCCGCGGAACTGTCTGTCGGCAGAGATGACCCAAAGTCAGAGGCACCAAAAGACGACAAACTCGACCCCCAATCCGCCAGGCTCGAATGGCGCACCCGAGGCAAGGCAAAACCGGCTTGAACGGCGGCCCCTTGGACCGCAAGGCCAGCAGCCCGAACAAAATCACCGCCGTCGCCGGCAGTGACCACATGCAATGTGCTGACACCGCCAATGCCTGGAAAAAAGTAATCGGGCAATTCAGAGAGCGTGGCCGACTCGACATTACGGCGATACTTGATCACCAAATCCGTCTCTTCGAGATTCACCTCGACCCAAACTTGCGGAATCTTTGCAATTTCGCAGACCCAGCCAAGCGCGGCGGCGGTTTGAAAAATGAGCTCGTTAAAACCACCCTCAATCGTCTCCGTATCAAGACCGATCAATTGATCAATTTTCCCGTCTTTTTCCGTGAGGGCAACTTGTGAGGCAATCATATCATTCAGGAACACCATCAGAAGCGATTGCTCTTGAACAACGGTGGAGTGGGTCGCCTTCAACTGCAATTGAGCACTTTCCACGTTAATGGCGGGGGAGATCGGAAAATACAGTTTGTCTGCGGCCACATGACCGACAAGGCGGGTGGATGGCCGGCCCTTAAAATTGGAAAGTGAAATCTGCGCTGTCTCCGACCCGTCCCGGTTTTCCGTAATCACACCGAAAGGCGCATTATCATCCGCCAGTCCGATATTGATCCACGTCGTCAAGCTCAGCATCACGATACCAGCCGCGCGCAAGATTGATCTGAATGAAATGTGTCGCATTTCGACCTCACCTTTATCGGGCGCCGACCAAAGCCCCCAAATGCCTCAAAGCTCTCCCGATGCCTTTTCTGAAAAGCAATGCGGTCTTCTGACCATACTGTCCGCGATATGCTCTGCTGTCTCGGAAGTCATCCCAATCATAACTGTTCGCATACAGAAGTTCGGCAGCGAACAATTTGTCTCTTTGATTTTCGAAGGCATATTCCAAACCGAGAGCGATACCATCCTCACCCTGCAACTGCTCCGTCCGACGAACAATAACGTTCAAAGCATGTTGCGTATCGTAGTGTATTGACCGAACCGCGAGAGACGCTCTCTGGTCAGGCATAACGGAAAGACCTCTTTGTCCTATGATTCGGGCACGTGCGCCTAGCATGGAACAATCTTCAAGCAGGACCGGGACGGACTTGCCGTTTAACGTCAAGGACATAGGCAGTCTTTTTGGCATACGCGGCCATTTGCGGGCCTGGCGCCGCTCAAAGAGAATCCCGATCACAAAGACCAACAACACCAAATTGAATGTGTTCCAAAACAGAATGATAGCAGCCATCTCCGGCGTAGACCCGGGCTCCAAAAACTGACGGATCCCGACGATTTCGGCCGCCACCAAAACGACAAACAACAGATAAAAAGGCCACGCTATCGGGGAGATAAAATCATTCGTGAGTTGCTGAGACTTCGGCGTCACCCGAAACCGGCCCGCTCGCGGAAAAAACAGCGCTCTCAAGATAGCGCCTGAGCAACTGGGTGCCTGAAGCAGTTCGTAGATTTCCGAAATAAAGAGCCAACGCACGTTGCCGAAGAGCATGACAGCAATCAACACGGTCCCGAAGAAATGGGGAATGCCGTATGCAAGGAATTCCGTCTGAGTCGCATCGAAAATATTGATGGCAAAAAGATAGTAAGCCACCGGCGCCAAGGTGAAAACGAGCCGTGCAAGAGGGAAAAACCAAAAAAGAGTTGAGCTGAAATAGCAAACCTTCTGACTGAAACTGAGTCCCTTTTTGAAAAGCGGATTCTTCAAACGGAAGAGTTGCACCATGCCCTGCGCCCACCGCCTTCGTTGTATAACAAATGCGCTTAAGGACTCAGGGGACAGGCCCCCAATGAGAGGATCAGAGACATAAAGGCTCTCACCGCCGCGGGCGTGCAGCTCTAAAGAGGTTTCCACATCCTCTGTGACGGTTTCCGTTGCAAACCCTCCGACCTCTTCGATGGCCGACCGGCGCATCAGACCCGCCGAGCCGCAAAAATAGGCCGCACCCCAACTGTCCATTCCCCTTTGAATCGAAGAGTAGAACATTTCGTTTTCGCTGGGCATGTCAGAAAATGTCGACAGATTGCGTTCCAGAGGATCCGGATTGATGAAAAAATGCGGTGTCTGAACCAGAAACAGCTTGGGATTGTTTATGAAATAACCAACGGTTCGCTCAAGAAAGTCGGCGGTCGGCACGTGATCTGCATCAAGGAAGAGAATGAGTTCGCCGCTTGATCGAGGCAGCGCTGCATTGATGTTGCCGGCTTTGGCGTCAACATTCTTCTCGCGGGACAGATAGACAAGATTGAGCGTTTCAGCCTGCAATTTTAAGCGTTGCACGCGTTCTTTGGCCTGGAGCGCTTTATCAGGGTCCGGATCATTGAGTTTCTCTTGGGTTCCCCCGTCATCCAAAAGATAAACCGTCAGTTTGTCGCTGGGATAGTTCATTCTGCGCGCCGCAATCGCTGTGGCTTCAACCAATTCAACGGCTTCGTCATAGGTCGTAATAAACACGTCGACGGTCGGGCAACGCGAGGCATCGATGGGTAAACTTATCGTGTCGCGAGTCTTCGGGGCCGAGTTGACAAACAAGTTGAGCGCAAGAATCACAACGCCGTAAATCTCGGCCGTTAAAAGCGCAACTCCGCAGGCAAGCGCCACCGGGTCATACCAGATCAACGTATCCGTGAGACGCCAAATGATGTAGCGGGCGCTGCAAAAGAAAATAATGACCACAATCAAGGATCGAATGGCGCCGGTTTGTTGGGCCGCCAAACTCAAAAGCAAAAGAGCGGCAAGACAAACGGCAAGCAGGACCTGGGTCTCAATCGGCGTCGGTATGGCCGCCATGGCCGTCAAAACAATAAAGACAGCCGCCAGTCCGAGAGCCTTCAAATTCAAGATGGCACGGCGAATCGGACCCGTTGGCAGCATGTCTCGTGACAATGCGGGCCCACCACGTTTCTTGGTTCGATCTCGGATACTTAAGAGCATGCCGCGTGAACTCCCCCGACTCGAATCACTTTTATCAGTTAACCATAGATGGTAGCCAGGACCCCAGTGCTCAAATCCTGTTTTACAATTGGGTTCCAACAATCCGGATCTGTTTCGATTGAAGATGCCAAACAGTCTGACGCGCAGAAAGTTCAACGCACTTGCGTTGGTTGCAATGGGATTGAGTCCGGTGGGATTGGCGTCTTGCGATGAAACCACAGGCCGTTTCTTATCTGCATGGCGCAGGTTTAAGTCCAACCATATCTCAGCAACAGGACGAGTCATTGACGGCTCGAACGGGAATATCTCACACTCCGAGGGTCAAGGATTTGGACTTCTGCTTGCAGAAGCAGCGAACGACTACGCGGGTTTCGCAAAGATCAAAGCATGGACGGACTATGTCTTGGGCATTCGGGGCGATTCGCTTTTTGCATGGCGCTTCATGCCGTATCGCGGCCGATCTGTCCCGGACCTAAACAACGCAACCGACGGCGACATCTTGATTGCTTGGGCCCTTCTTCGTGCCGGCCGGCGCTGGCAAAAACCGTCATTTGCCCAGCAAGCCAAGCGGATCCTCAAAGACATCGAACGTCATTGTATTGCACAAACCGATGCCTTCGGCCCCCTCATCAAACCAGGGGCCACGGGCTTTGAAACCCCACAGCGCCTCGTGGTCAATCCGTCCTATTTTGTCTTTCCGGCCCTGACCGCATTTGCCGAAGAGACAGGCCATGACATTTGGCGACAATTGACGAAGGCGGGTCTTAACCTGCTGGATCAAGCACAGTTTGGAGATCTTGGACTCCCAGCGGATTGGATTGAACTGACCCCAAAGGGGGCCGTCGACATTGCCGCCGACCAAGCCCCCCATTTCGGCTGGAACGCCATTCGGATTCCACTTTACATCACCTGGGCAAAAGAGATTCCCAATCAGGCCTATCTCACCCCCTATCAAAAGCTTGTTCAGATATCCGAAGGCGAACGCACGGTCCCAGCCTGGATCGACCTCAAAACGGGCGCCGTCGCCGATTTTGGCACGTCAAGAGGCGGAGCGGATATTTACCGTCTGGTACAATGCCAGTTGCCCGACACGGTGGCGCAAACCGGTACATGCCGAATGTTGACCACTGCCCCGGCGCCGGAACCGGACGAGGACTATTACTCATCCGCCTTAGGTTTGCTTGCAAGACTGGCCTACTTCGAGTTATCGCCGCAAAGCTTTGACACCTCCCCGGTGTCCAGATCCCGAAACACCACCAAGATTGCAGAAATCCAAGCAATGTGATTATGAAGGGGGCGTAATGCGGTGACGGCGGGGTGTCGGTCGGCGATGACCAGTATATTTGCAAATCTAAATTTCTGCGGCGCAATCATCATACGCGCTGCTGTTGTGATCGGAGCGCTCTTCGTGGGCTTATCGGCTGGATACACTGCCGACGTTCAAAATGTTTTGCGGCTGAAACCTGTCTCCGAAGAAGAGCAGACACGATGGGCCGCAGACGGGTTCAACGTGTTGACGCTTGCATGCGACACCCCATCACTCGCCTGCATCAAGGAGTCTCTGGCAACGCAAGACAAAGACAACAGCATCTTATTGATAGCCACGTCTGAGCAAAGCCAACTCATCAAACAAATTTATGAGACTGGTGAAGCACTCGAAGCCGTCGACACAATTGTCTTGCTCGGCGCCAATCAAGATACCGCCCCGCCGATCGCCGCAAGCCCCGAAGCGCCGGACTTTTTGATTTTCTCGGGGCGGCAAGATCCCAAGGAGAAAGTCCTGGCAGCCCGCAAATTCGCCGATGCCCTGCGCCCCTTTGGAATACGGTCAAGCATGTTGTTTGCCCCTGACGGATTGATGGATCGCGACCCACTCGATCGCCTGCTCACCGACATCATCTTTCATTTCATCGGACGTTCTCCCTTTAACGAAGAATTTAACGCCCTATTGGATGCCTATACGGCTTGGCAAACGCCTCCTTTGGATCATAGCGACCTATCCGGCCAAACAGACTTGATCACGGAATATGAAATGACGGATCAGGTCAAAACGCTCATCGGCGTGCATTACACCTTTGAACCGCACTTGGTTAAGCAGTGGGAGCTTGAATCGTTCCGTGCATTTGACCTGATGGCCTACAAAGAGCGAGTCGCCCCAGACGCCAGATACGCGACATTGCGCAATATTCGCGAGCAAGTGATATTCTTGGACCTGGAAGAATATGGGCCCTATGAGCCAGTAATTGTTGTGGGCCTGGACGACCAGCCCAATCTTTACAAAATGGCTTGGTTTTATCGCACGAAGGCGATGTATAGCTGGAAGGCAGATACGCCCAAATTATCGACACGACTGCTGGGCCCGTTTTTATATTTCAGGAAGCCTATTCCGGACGAGAAGCAAATCTCACTCCTTCTAAGGTCAGCACTTTCACTGGAGGGAATCAGTTTTTCGAAGGACGACCCTTTGGCGTCGATCAAAGAGTATCCGCCGGAGATTCAGAAAATCATCACCGATGACAACAAATGTGTTTACTGTCATCAAATCGGCGGAGTTGGTGGGCGATATCATCACATTGAAGCCGGCAATGCAGCCGCACAAGGGGGCGTCGCGATTCCGCTGGAATCATATCCGGACTTTGTAATGGAGGCGTTTCTCTATGACCAAGTTGCGACGGCCAAAAAAATCGGAATGACCCCCAATCCACTGGCCGATGACGTGGTCGAAGTGTTCGACAAATGGTATCAGACTTTGCCCAAGATTTCGGACCCCGTGGTCCAGTGACTAAAACGAGACGGCACGAATAGAGTCTGGTAAATCATTTTTGTTGGGAACACCAAATCCGATATCCATATAGTCATACTCGAAAACATTTTGACCTTCGAGGCCCCGCTCTTCCGTCAAATCACGGATGTATTCGCTGATCTGTTTTGCGACAGAAATCGCAAAGCGTGCCTGACCGTCGGGGCCGGCAAATGGCAGATTGATGGATTCCACAACGCCTTTGCGCATGGTGCGATACTCTTCTTCAACCACAACGCGGCATCCACAAGGTAGCGAAAAAACATTTGCCAGCATATGCGCCATGGCATTACGGGCTTGAAACTCTTCGCCGATCGGCATCTCTTGCCCGGCGAAATTCTTTCCAAAACGTTCTTCTACCGCCGTCCCGAGCAGCCGAAACTTTGCCGACTGACGTTCGGGGATATGCTCAACAACAGACATGAATGGCAGCAAGGTCTTGACATCGGCGGGCTTGAGCTGAGACCGCTTGGGCAACGGGTCGTCTCCCTTCAGCTCCCGCCAATATTCATAGAACAGTTGGCATTCCTTTGCGGCCAGGATGGGGACATGCAACATGGTGATGGCCTAACAGCGCTCTAGCAAAATTGTCTAAGTTAAAGAGGTATTCTGCCCTGCAAGCGTTAAGACCAGATTTAAAGTTGCAATTGGTCGTTTTAGCCGCTTCACCACGAAACCCACGGATTCCTGGGAAAACCGAGTAATGAGTCCGACCTGGCCGGAACAAGCGTTAAGGTCTTGATAACCTATGAACGGACTAAACGGTCTGAATATCCCATTCAAGTGCCTCCAGAAGCGGTGACAAATACTTTTCATAGTTGCGCCATCGCTCAACGGAAGATGTGTAAATGGGTTGCCGAACTTGTGTCAGGCTGGCCGTTCGAACCTGGCGTTCAGTCTTGCTGTAGTCCAAGACCGCGTCGGTCCACTCAAGTTGCAAATACTCCACCAACCGGCGCGCTTCGGCCTCAGTATCTTTGACCAAATCCTCATAGCAAAGATCGTACATAACACCGTCGGGCAGAATGCGCCGCCAATGATCCATCAGGCGCTGATAATTTCTGTAATATCTGCCGAGTTCACGCAGATCGTAGGACTGATACTGGTTGCGGCCAAACAGCCGCGCAAAGTTGGAGACACACGTATCGACGGGATTGCGATTGACATGCACGATCTTGGCATTCGGCAAAGCCATGTGAATGAGCCCAACAAAGAAGAAGTTGGCCGGCATCTTGTCGGTCATGCGCTTGACATTCCGTGATCTTGCCTGCAATGCCGCAATGTACTGGTCTCCGACAGACCGGATCGTGTCCACCGTTGCGTGCGCCATATTATCAGGAAAATTGAGCTCCGACCCGCCGCATACCGCATTCCCGATTAGGCTCAAATCCCGCAACTCGCCCGCACCATGTACCTCAGGATGACTGGCAATAATCTGCTCCGTCAAAGTCGTTCCGGATCTTGGCATGCCCAAAACAAAAATGGGGAGATCGGAGTCAACTCCGGCTTCCGGAAACCGGGACAGGAATTCCTCTGTAAACAGATTTATAGTTTGATCGAAATTTCTCCGGGTAGCCGGCTCGTCATAGTCGATCAGTGATCTCTTGATCCGGCAACCTTCAATATAGTGTGGAAAGGATTGATCGTATTCTTGAACATCGTCGAACGCTTTGCCCAAGGCAAAGTGCAATTGCATCTGCTTTTTTCCCGGCAGGTTGGGCAGTTCCGCTTCGCGGCGGGACAAAAGCTCAAAATCGGGATCGTCCCGTTTGTACTTTTTCACCAATGAGAGATTAAAGATTGTTTCTATGCGTTCAGCGTCGATCGCCAAAGCTTTACGGACATATTCTTCGGCGTCTTCTTTGAGCCCTTGCTCTAGTTTCAAAGTACTCAGACCATTGTATCCGGAGATCAAGTCCGGATCGATCTGAATGGCTTTTTGGAAAGCGGCTTCCGCCTCGTCCGGATATCCCAGCTCATTATTGGCCGTCCCGAGAAGAGCATAAAGCTCCGCATGGTCCGGTGAGTCCGTAAGAGCTGCCGTCAAAATGTTCTTCGCTTCATCCGGACGCTCTTCCTCAAGACGGATTCCGGCTATGCCCAAATGTGCTTCCGGGTAAACCGGGCGGTTTGAAAGCGCAGTCGAAAAATGTGTCAGAGCGAGATCGTTTTGATCGAGCTGACGGTACGAGCACGCCAAATTGCAATGGGCTTCGGCATATTCCGGCTTGTGCGCGACAGCCTTTTGGAGGATGGGCACCGCCTCCTCGGCACGCTCTTCTTCTACAAGCACAGCGCCCATATTGTTCAGGGGCTCGATGTACGCCGGATTTAAATCAGCGGCTTTCTTGTAATATGCGATAGCCCCGTCCGGATCATCCTTCTCGCGGCAAATGCTGCCCATATTATTGAGCGCATTTCCGAAGTTCGGATCGAGCTCAAGCGCGCGGCTCTGATGCAATTCGGCATTTTCAAGATCTTCATTGTCGTAGTAGGCAATGCCTAGGTTGCTGTGAGCAGCAACGGAGTTCGGATCCAGGGCAACTGCCCTTTTTCCATGCGCAATCGCCTCATCGACTCTCGCCAAAATTCGGCACATTTCGCCGCGGTTGGCATGGAACGGCGCCTGGTTGTCATCGATGGAGATCGCCTTGCCCAACAACTCAACCCCCAATTCAGTCTTGCCGACTTGATGGGCAATAATGCCCAACAAATGATATGCGGGCGCGCAGTTCGGATAGGCTTGAAGAATTTGGCGCAGAATATTTTCGGATTGTTGAAGTTGGCCTTGCGCCTGATGTTGAGCGGCAAGTTGCAAAGCTTGCTGCAACGATACCCCTTGTTGCTGAGATTGATTGGGTTCGGGCACAAGCGGTGCTTCCAACCGGTCAGACCCGTTATCGTCGGACGTGGTCATGCCTTTGACTCAACACTTTCTGCAACGGCTTTAGCTGCTCTTCAAAAGCCCGCCAACGAGCTAGCGAGCTCTTATAGATGGGCTGACGAACCTGAGCGATTGATGCGGTTTGAACAAGTCTCGGGTTTTTATGAAACGACAGACAAGCATCATCCCAATCCATGTCAATAAACGCAATCATGCGCCGGGCTTGACTTTCCAAGTCATCAACGACGGATTCGTAATCCACATTGAGTATCTTATCCTGAGGCAAAACATCAGCCCAATGATCCATGAGGTCTTGATACCTGTTATGATATCGACCAAGTTCTTCTAAATCATACGCAAATTCCATCGTCGAATTAAAGTGGCGCGTGAAATTAGACCAACATGTGTCCATAGGCTCACGGCGTGAATGAATAATCTTTGCATTGGGCATCATCAAATGGATCATCCCAATGTGAAAAAAGTTCGCCGGCATTTTGTCTGTGATACGGGTTGCCATACTACTGAAACCCCGCAGCTGATTGATGTAGGCCCCGCCCATCTCCATATATTCGTCTGGACCAAACGTTGTAAGCGCTTGAGGAAAGCCGTTTGGCTTCAAAGAACAGGCCTGAACGATCACATCGTTCAAAAAATGCAATTCACCGGCTCCGTAGACCGATGGATGACTGGAGAGAACCTGTTCCAACAGCGTGGTGCCGGATCGCGGCATGCCGACAATGAAGACAGGCGTGGGATCGGGATGGCCATATTTGGACTTTGAGGCTATGAAGTCCTTTGTAAATTGACCTGTGATCGACTCGAGAGTTCGGTCCAATTTTTTCTCGTCAAATTCAATTGTGGCCCGTGCCAGTCGATTGCCTTCCGCATAGGCATCAAACGCGCGCTTATAATATCCAAGGTCCTCCCGGGCCTTGCCTAAGGCAAAACACAGTCTCGACCGGCTTTGGTCCGGCAAATCAAATCTTCGTTTCGCAAGGGACTCCAACATATCTGTATGCGGATCACCGGTCCGATACTTTTTCAAGGTGGAAATGTTGAAGTGAGGATCAACAAAAGATGGATTGGCATCGATTGCTGCTTTAAAGGCAGCTTGCGCGCCGTCCAAATCGCCCTGCTCGCTCAAGATCGCGCCAAGATTGTTCTGCGCTTCAGGGTGACGGCGGTTGATCGCAACGGCTTTGCTGTATAGCGACTTTGCTGTTTCTTTATCGCCTTCGGCCTCGACAGCCGACCCCCAATTGTTAAATGCCAAACCATGGCCGGGATCGATTTCCGTCGTCCGCTGATAGATTTTTTTCGCTTCCTCAGTTTGACCGGCATCGGCGAGAGCCACACCCAAATTGTAAAGGGATTGGGCGTCAGACGCATTCAGAGCCACAGCGCGGCGGCCGAATGAAACCGCATTCTGCAAGTCACCGGCCTGCCGATACATTTCGCCGATATTGCGCAGATACAAGGCTTGAGACCCATCGATGGAGATCGCTTTGAGGATGAAATCGATCGCCCTTTGCCTTTGGCCCAATTGATAGGCCATCAAACCCAAGAGATGATAGGCGCCATGATCATCCGGCTTCGCGTCCAGAATTTTGCGGCAGATGGCTTCGGCTTGCGCCAAATCACCGTCTTGCATCCGCTGCTGCGCAAGCTCCAAAGCCTGACCCGGCGTGAGATTTTGTTGCGCTTCCATTGACCCCGTACCAAAAAGCCTTTGACCATATACACTTATCCGAGCGGACAAGACAACGGCCATAGCCATCCACGCTTTCCACAAACTCGCGGAGTTCTGCCGAAAAGCGGCCCAAAACTGTCGCAGAATTGTCATGGACGCGGACCGCCCAAAAGGTTAACATTTTCTTAACGATCAACCTGGAGGGGCATTGGGTCCGGGTTCGTTGGGGGCTGGGGAGCATGAAATTTCCGTTCAATCGCGGAACACGCGGAGCGCTTTTGGGCACAACGGCTCTTGTGGCCTTGGGCTCATCAAGCTTTGCCGCCGATATCACGGTACCGCCCAACGCGCCCAACATCACTTTGACCGCCGGCGACAATTTGATTGTGAATGCGGGCGGATCCGTTGGTGTCAGCCCGACAGCGGTCAACATCCCCGGCGTGACAGCCGGCAGCATTACCAATAGCGGCGGAATTTTCGGCACGACCAACGGTATTGCGGTCTCAAGTAGCGGCGCCCTCTCCGGCGGCATCAGCAATGGAGGAACGGTCAACGGGGGTGCGGGCGCGATTGTGGTGATCACCACGAGCACGATCGCCGGAGCTGTGACCAATGACGGTACGCTGAGCGGCGGCGTTGGAGTGATCTCGCTGTTGGGCAGTGACATTGTCGGTGGTGTCGTCAACAACAGTGACATCACTGCAGGGCTTGGGATCTCAGCCCGCAGCCTAGGCAGCATTTCCGGCGGCATCGAAAATACTGGTCGCATCGGCTTGGGCGGACTGGGCATCGGTTTGGCAAGCGGCGGCTTTGTCGGCGGCGGCATTGTCAACAGCGGAACAATCTCAGGAAGTTCGGCCGCCATCAACGCCAACAGCTTCAGCACGATTTCCGGCGGGATTGACAATAGCGGCACGATCTTTGGGGCCCTCTCGGCCATCGGAGCCGTCGCATCCAGCCTAATCACCGGCGGTATCACCAATACAGGCTCCATCGGCGGACCGGGGGTGGCCATCGTCGTCGCCGCCGGATCGACAATTTCCGGAGGGATCGACAACCAGAATTTCATTGTCGCATCCTCTTTTGGGATCGCCGCCCTCAGCTCCGCCTCGATTTCCGGCGGCGTTGTGAACAGTGGAACCATTTCAGCGGGCGGTGCTGGTGTTATTGTTGCAGGCAACGCCAGCATGACAGGCGGCGTCGACAATAGCGGCTTCATCGGCGCAAGTGGGCCTGGAGTCTTGGTCACTGCATCTTCGCAAATGACCGGCGGCATTCAGAACAGCGGAACGATCAGTGCAGCGGGCCCGGCCATCCTCGTCATCGGTGGCTCCAGGCTTGAAGAAGGACTCACGAACACCGGTCTGATTGCGTCCGGCAGTGTCGGCATTGTGGTCGACACGTCGTCCACGATGACCGGCGGTATCAACAATGTAGGAACCATTTCGGCGAGCGGGCCGGGCATTGTCATTGACGACTTCTCAAGCGTTGCGGGCACTATTCAAAATAGCGGTGTTATTCGCTCGGACTTTGCCGTCGGGATTGTGATTGATGACAGCTCAACCTTGTCCGGCGCGCTTGAAAACAGCGGAACGGTTTCGGCATTAGGATTTGGACTCATCATCGCCAGCAGTTCGCTCGTCACAAGCGGCATCACCAATAGCGGGCGTATCGTTTCTTCTTCAACAGATGCCATTCTCATTGACGACGGTCCGACGGTGAATGGCGGCCTCAACAATAGCGGCACCATTTCCGGCGCCAATGACGGTATCGAGATTGACGGAACCGCAGTTGTTGCCGGCGGCATTACCAATACTGGGCTGATTTTCGGTTCGGAGACCGGGCTGGATATTGATGACGCCACGACGGTCTCGGGTGGCGTCAACAATTCGGGCACCATATCCGGCAGCGTCGGAATCAAATTGCAACCCAGTTCCGTCATTGAAGGCGGAATTACCAATTCAGGCAGCATTGTCGGCACGAGCGGCTTGGCCATTGAGTTTGGCGATGCAGACGATGTGCTTGTCTTGCAAACCGGCTCAGAAATTACAGGCAACACCGACGGGGCCGGCGGCGATGATCTATTGGTCTTGCAAGGCAGCGGCGTAGAGGACGATGACTTCTCTAACTTCGAACAACTGGACATGGATGGTGACAACTGGGTGCTCGGCGGAACGGTTGTCTTGGATGCAGGCGGCGTCCCTGGCGGCGCAAACATCAACTCTGGAACATTATTCATTAACGGCACTTTGAGTTCAGCCGGGGGCGTGAATATCGCAACCGGCAGTACGCTTGGCGGGACCGGCTTGATCGTCGGGGACATTTCGAATTTGGGCAGTATCGCGCCGGGCAGTTCGGTTGGAACCTTGTCCGTAATTGGCGATGTGACTTTTTCTTCCGGCTCCAGCTTTGATGTTGAAATTCAAGGTGGCGCTGTCGATCTTCTGTCCATCACAGGCGCCGCGACCATTGATCCGGCCGCAACTCTTAATATCGTGCCCCTTCCCGGCAATGTGGACGTCAACAATCAAGTGATCCTGACGGCATCTTCGGGCGTTACCGAGAACTTCCAAAACATTCAAACAAATGGGGTCATTGTGAACGTGTCGCGGGTGGGCACAACGGATCTGGTTTTGTCGACGATTGACCCAAGCCCTCTAGCCGGCGCTATAGACGGTGCCATCAACGATAGCTTCATTATGCAGGATGCCATTGCGGCGGAACTGGACGCCTCATTTTACGGACCAGACCGCAGGATCTGGGGCCGGGGCATTTACGATCACGTTCAGCGCGAGCGCGACGGCATCTTCAGCGGATTTGACCAGACAACCGGCGGAACGATGTTCGGCGTCGATGCCCTTATCGGCAAAAACCTCCGCCTCGGCGGTGCACTCGGTTATTCGGCAAGCGAAGTTGAATTGAAAGACCTGATCGCTGAAGCCGATATCGAAATCTATCACGCCGGGCTTTACGGCAATTACCGCGACGGCTCCTTGTCCATTAGTTTCGGTGCTCAGGGCGGCGTTCATGAGAGCGATATTAGCCGAACCGTTTCAACGCTTGGCACATTGTCGAACGCTACCGCAGATGCCGACGGTTATCTCTTCGGTGCGCATAGCAAAGCCTCCTGGGATGTGGAGATTGCAAGTAACTGGAACGGCCGTCTGAATTTGGGTGTCAACTACGCCCACTATTCTCAAGACGGCTTCAACGATACACTCGGATATACCTTTGAGAAGTCTTCTGCAGATACGTTGAGGGTCGGTCCGTCTTTCGACGTGATCGGCACAATCGCAAAATCGAGCATCACTTTCAAACCTCGGATCTCGGTCGGTTTCTTTGAGGAGTGGCAATTGGGCGACCGGGACATCGACATCATCGTCGCCAATGGCGGCCTAGCAACAGGATCTCTCGACACGGAGGATGAGGGCTACGCCACTTTGGGTGTCGGTACCGATATGATTTTGGGCGATCGCGTGACCACTTATCTCAATTACGACGGCGCCTTCAGCACAAATGAAGACAATTCACAGATCACCGCAGGACTGCGTCTGGGCTTCTAGATCCACACTCAGCGAACGGGCTTAAACCTCCCCAATCGAGGCACCCCCCTGCGGTCACGCCCCACGAGGGGTTTTGCTTTTCAAGGCCCACCGCTAATCTAGCGCCAATTCACGCGGTCGCCGACCGATACCCATCATTTAAGATGCAAGAGGAAAATCATTCATGTCATCCTATAAGGATCTGCGCGAGTTTGCGGCCATGCTCAAAGATGAAGGGCAATTCAAGGACGTCAACATTCCAATCAATGTCGCGCGCGAAACCAATGAACTACAAGCGCTCATGCGCTATCTCGCCAATCAAGACGGCCCCGCATTGATGCTTCACAAATTGGAAGGCTACAACACACCGGACATTCCGGTTCTGTTTAACCCCTTCGGCACCCGCGAGCGCACATCCATGACCATGGGCCTGCGCGATCCGCTGGAAACCAAAATGGAGCATGCCCGGTTGATCAACGCCAAAGAGGAGTGGAAGGATCCCATTATACTTGATCGGGATGCCGCACCTTGTAAGGAAGTGGTGATTGAGGAGAAAGATATCGACATGCGTAAGCAAATTCCGCATGTCTGGTTTGGCAAAGAGCAGCCGTCTTTCATTACCAATGCCGTCACTGTCTCCCATGACCCGGAAACCGGTGAGCGCAATGTCGGCTGGTACCGCTACATTCAATTTATGGATGCCGAACACCCCACCGGCGAAAGCTACACGGAAGAGCGCGAAAAACAATGGCTCGCCGCCTTTTTCTGGTGGAACCCGCCGGCTTCTCATATCGGCTTCCATGTCCACAAAGCCGCACAGGCTGGTAAACCACTGGAAGTGGCCATTGCCTGCAACGTCGACCCGGCGATTCATCTGGCCTCCGGTACCGGATTGTCGTTCGGCGAAGATGAATATGCCTATGCAGGGGCGCTCAAAGGCGCGCCGGTTGAATTGGTCAAATGCGATACGGTTGATTTGGAAGTGCCCGCTCACGCGGAATTCGTTCTTGAGGGTATGTGTTATCCGGATCAGTTGGAACTGACGGGCCGTCACTCAAATCCAGTCGGGTATTATGATCCGATCGGACAGTTCCCTTGCGTTAAGGTGCATCACATTACTCACCGCAAAAACCCCCAATGGTACGCGACCATGGAAATGGTTCCGCCGTTCGACCACAATTATATCGCCCTCTTACCCGTCGAAGGCGAAGTACTGGCCGATCTCAAAGCGAAGATCCCGGAAGTGAACGACGTCGTGGTGACGCCGAATATGGGGTATATCGTGCAGTTGACCGTAGACGGCGCAGACAAGCCGCATACGGAGTTTGGCAAGTATGTCATTCATGCGGTCTGGGGCGCAGCCGGCCGTTGGGCAAGGACAGCAAAATGGGTCACAGTTGTTGGACCTGACGTCGACCCATACGACTTGGCGTCGGTTGAGTGGGCGGTCATGACCCGCGTGCAGCCCTACTCCGACACACTGATCAACAAATCAGGTCAGGCCATGGTGTTGGATGTCTCAGCGCCTCGGTCAGAGCAATTCGGCGCCTTTAACTCAGAGCAAATCGGGATTGATGCGACAATCAAGATTCCGGAGCGCTTCAAAGAATATGCGCCGGTCTCCAACGCAACACCGCAAGAAGTCGATGCTATCCGGGAAAAGCTTAAAGATCTGATCGAAGGTTAAGCGCAAAGCTGAAAGATTTTAGCGAACAACAGATCGCTTAACGATGTGCCAGCTTTAGGCGCAACAGATGAAAGACCATATCAAATGTCGGCGTTGGACAGTCCAGCAACGCCGACAATTCTTGAACGGTGTCCAGAAGTGGGCCGGTTTCAAGAGGGCGCCCCTGCTCAAAGTCTTGCAGCATTGAACTTTTGTGCCGGCCCATTTTATGGGCGCCGGCCAAAAGCATGCTGGCGGATAAGGGGATCGGACAGCCGAGCTTGTCGCAGATAAGAGCCACCTCGTCGATCATGTCTGAAAGAATGCGATGGACACCTGGACTGTCGATCATATCAACGAGTGTCGCCCCGCTGAGCACACTGATCGGATTGAGTGCCGCGTTGCTTACCCATTTTGTGCAAATCTCGGTGCGAATATCTTCAACCGCCACCGCCGCCAGTCCCGCTTCGCTCATAATTTTCACAAGTGCCTGCAATCGTGACGTCAGCGCACCATTGGGCTCCCCCAGCGCGAGGCGATCCCCTTTCACATGGCGCACCAAACCCGGCGCGATCACAGATGCCGCCGGATAAACAACACCGCCGATGACACGCTGCGGATCGATCGTTGCGGCAAGACCGCCGGCTGGATCAACACTTTGCAAACACAGATCCTGATAAGGGCCGGGTTGCGATTGAAAAAACCACCAAGGCAGTCCGTTGTGCAATGTGACGATGGTTGTTGTGTCATGGAGCAAGGGTTGAAGCGACGAGGCAATTTGCGGAATCGATTGCGCCTTGAGGGTCAAAAGAACAAAGTCCTGGGGACCGAGCTCATGCGGATCGTCCGAACAGGCAATGGGCACTGTAATTTCACCGTCATCAGAGACAAGACGCAATCCCCGCTGCAAAATAGCGTCGCGCGTTTCTCCACGGGCAACGCAACACGTTTCGGCATCGGTTCGGCCAAGGCGCGCAGCTAGGACCCCCCCAATGGCGCCAACCCCAAACACGCAAATCTTCAAAGACATTTTGCCTTCGCCCAAAACAAGCTACTGCCCAAAAAAGCTAAGATGGCACAGACGGCGGTTTCAGAGAATGGGTATTGTCAATGGGAGCCGTCTAGGACGGCTTGACCGTCTTCAGGCGATCAACGGCCTCGGATCCGGACAGCTTACAGAATGCGGATTCCAACATGGTATAATACTGATCCAAAAGATCCGTCGAGATTGAGCCCCTTTGCCGATAGGCTAAGGTGAGCGCAATTAGTCGCTTGTCCAGCGCTTCATTCAAATGCCTGACATCTTGATCAATCCCAAAATAAAGATTGGTTCGGTGTGACAGACGGCTCACTTCAACAATGAAATCGGCCATCGCGGAGACATACTCAATGATTTCCGAGAGATCCGGTACCCGAGCGCTCGTGGTATCTGAGTCGGACGATTCAGGCGCGACATACGCATCGGGAATAGAGTCATGTATGAACCGGCTGAGGTTCTTCACGCGCGTGGCAAGCTGATCAGAAAACTTGTTGCGGCACTCAAGCAGACGACGGCCCAGCTCGCTCTGTTTCTTTATGGGAATGACATGCGAAATACCGGAATAGATATCGACAAAGGACTTTAAATGAACAATCAGCTTACGGGCCTGGGTATCCGATGCATTTTCAAACGCAGCTTGTTCAGCGCGTAAAAGATCCAACAATCGATCGCAAACAATGCGAAAGTCTGTGCTCATGAGCAGTTCTTCGGTGTGCAGCCGTGATACGGCGGACGCCAAATGAAGAACCTCCCAAGGCTGTGTCAGCCGGCCAAGAAAGACCATGGGGACCAAATAACTGGCTTCCGGGTTGGATTGATCAATGGCGTGAAAGGACGCGCGCGCGATCTCAATATGCTGATGGGTCACAGTGTTGAAGTTCGGCTCCAACTGCAGTTGTAGCCCCAACAATTGATCCGAAACACTCAGCGCCAAAGCAAATTCTTTAAAATCTTCCAACGCTTGTGGGCCACCGACAGAAGCAGCAAGCAATCTTAATTTGCGTGTATCGTTTTCAGTCTCTTTGAGTGCCAGGACCATAGCGTCACGGGCGGCTTGACGAAGGGGCCGCAAAATCGTCTCGATCTCGCCGGGCTTCGGCTCCGATCCGTCTTTGACGAAGTGCGATTGTGCGGTGTCGATAATCTGACCGGCCACGCTGTTTTGAAGCCAATTCCATATAGGCATAAGCGAGGAACGATCAATTTGGCCTAGCCGCTTTTCACCGCGTCGGCCATTCACCAGCATATCCTCCACCGGCTTAAAAAATTGACGCGTCAGGGACGGAATCCGTGGCGGGCGGATATCATTTAACCGCGGCCGCAAGGCTGCCAAGACCGCTTGCCATTTGTCGGGCGTTTGAACGGTACGCCGCTCCAATTCCGCAGCCTGGGTCAAACGTACAACGTCATCATCGGACAAGTTTTTAAACTTGAGAGTCAGCGCATTGATCACATTGCGCATTGGCATTTCAGCCGATGAAAGCTCCTGGTACATAATAATTAAATTGACAGCATTTAGTTAAACAGTTGTTGACACTCGCGAGCGCAAAAGATGGTTAACACCTGTTTACAAGAGCAGATTAAGGGCCGCGCAGAGGTTACACTCGAACGGTCGCCAGTTTCTCTTCTGCATCGGATCCGGACAGCCGCCGAACCGCAGGCGCCAGAATTTCGAATTGCTGGTTCAGCACTTCCGGCGGCAATGAGAGCTTCTGACGATAAGCCTGGGTTAAAGCAACAAGCCTTTTGTCCAATTCGTCATTGAGCAGCTTTACATCTTTATCGATGCCAAAGTAGAGATCCGTCATACAGGACAAACGACTGACCTGACCGATGAAGTCGGCCATGGTTGAAACCTTTGCCGACACTTCGGCAAGCCTTTGAGGCGGCAATGGCTCTAGGGAACTGGAAATCTTCGAGTAATCCAGAGGAACAGTGTCGCAGAGCAACTGACTGACCGATCTCACGCGCGCAGAAATCCGGTCGGAGAAATCGTTTCGGCAATCAAGAAGAATGGATCCCAACTTGCCCTTTTTATGCAGCGACACGGTTTCGGAAATACCCATATAGACTTCGGAAAAAGTGGTCAGATGGGATAGAAGCTTTTGCACATTGTCGTCTTCGGTCTCATCGAATGCCTGCTGCTCGCCGCGCAAAATCTCCACCAGGAAGTTGAAGACGATTTGAAAGTCCGGTCGCAGTAGAATTTTCTCCGCACTCGCGCCGCCGACCGCAGCCGTCAAACGCAACACCTCCCAAGGCTGTGCAAGGCGGCGAAAAAAGATCGTTGGGATGAGATAGCTCAAGTCCGGGTTCACGGCTTCGATCAATTGAAAGTATTCGCGGGCAAGCTCGATATGCTGCGTCGTTACAATATCCAAAGAGTCCGGCAAGTTGGACTGCAAATGAATCAGGGGCTCCGCGACTGTCATAGACAGAGCTATTTCACGGAAGTCACCAACAACGCGCGAATCCCCGAGAATCGACGCAAGCGATGCCTCCACGCCGACTTGCGCCTCTGAATCCTTTACCGCCTTATGCATCGCTTGAAGAGCGGCGTGCCGAACTGGTAAGAGCGCCAGTTCCGTTTGCACATTTGACGCGTCGGGCCCATTGTTTCGCAACTGAGATTTGGCAATCTGGATGGCCGCCCCCGCGTCACTTTTCAGAAGCCACGTCCAGATCGGTGCAAGTGATGCTCTGTCAATTTCGCCAAGCCTTTTGTCTCCGGTCCGCCCGTCAACCAGAAGGTCGGCAACCGGTTGAAAGAACTGACGGGAAATGGACGGTGCCCGTTTGGGGCGCAAGAAGCTCAGTCTTGGTCTCAGCGCCGACAAAACCGCAAACCAGTGATCAGATGCGGCGGCATCCAGACGCTCAAACTCCACCGCCCTCGACAGGCGGATCACCTCGTCGTCGCTCAGCGATTTCAGTTTAGATGTCAGTGCCTGGATCAATCGGCGCATGGCCAAATTCGCTCTAATACTTGGACAATCCCCGCTGTATTCTTACGGTTTCGTGGTTAAGTTGCGGTTGATGCTCGCTAACCCTATGAAAAAAAAGGTTTTTCGGATCAGGCCGGAAAAAGGGGGGCATTGTCCAATCAAGGGACAAGCAATACGAATTGAGCCGCAAGCCTGCGATTCTGGCTTATGGCAAGCGCTTCAGACAGCGCCCAGATCCGCTTGTTTTTTGGTGAGGGACGTGTTTGTTTAGGCGCCCGCGTGTCAGGCGCGTGGCATTCTTAAGCGAAATTGGTTTTGTGGAGTGTTCTCTTGAGCGAGGCAAAGACGACGAATACGAAGTTGCTGCGATGGGTGGATGAGATTGCAGCATTGTGTAAGCCCAAAGATATCTATTGGTGCGACGGCAGCGAGGCGGAATATAATCGCTTTTGCGAACAACTGGTCGAAGCCGGGACTTTGATCAAGCTGAATCCGGAAAAACGCCCGGGCTCATTTTTGTGCCGCTCCGACCCCCGAGACGTCGCCAGGGTGGAAAATCGCACTTATGTCTGCTCGCAAAATGAGAGCGACGCCGGTCCGACCAACAATTGGCGCGCGCCGCAGGAAATGCGCCAAGAACTCACCAAATTATTCGACGGCTGCATGGAAGGCCGCACCATGTATGTGGTGCCGTTCAGCATGGGGCCGCTCGGCTCCGATATCGCTCAGATCGGTGTTCAGATTACCGACTCGCCTTATGTCGTGATCAGCATGCGCACCATGACCCGCATGGGCCAAGGCGCCCTGGACGCCCTGGGCGATAGCGACTTTGTAGAATGCCTCCATTCGGTCGGCAGTCCGCTGGCCGAAGGTCAAGATGATGTGTCTTGGCCCTGCAATCCGGACAACCGCTATATCGTGCACTTCCCCGAAGAGCGCGCCATCTGGTCATTCGGCAGCGGGTATGGCGGCAACGCTTTGCTGGGCAAGAAGTGCTTCGCCCTTCGCATCGCCTCATCCATGGCTCGCCAAGAAGGTTGGCTTGCCGAACATATGTTGATCTTGGGCCTGGAATCGCCGGAAGGCGAGAAAACCTATGTGGCAGCCGCTTTCCCAAGTGCATGCGGAAAAACCAATCTTGCCATGATCATTCCACCGGAAGGATTTGAGGGATGGAAAGCTTGGACGGTTGGCGACGATATTGCCTGGATCAAGCCAGGCCCTGACGGCCGCATCTACGCCATCAATCCTGAAGCCGGATTTTTCGGCGTGGCACCGGGCACGTCTTACAAATCCAATCCGGCAGCGATGGAGTCGCTGAAGGAAAATACGATTTTCACCAATGTGGCCATGACCGATGACGGTGACGTTTGGTGGGAAGGGATGACGGACGAAAAACCCGAGCATCTGATCGATTGGAAAGGCAACGATTGGACGCCGGACAGTGAGACACCGGCGGCTCACCCGAATGCCCGTTTCACGACCCCGGCCGGTCAATGCCCAAGCATCGATCCATCTTGGGACGATCCCAAAGGGGTTCCGATCAGCGCCTTTATCTTCGGCGGACGCCTCAGCAAAACCTTTCCTTTGGTATTTGAATCCTTCGGCTGGGATCACGGCGTTTATCTTGCCGCAACCATGGGATCCGAAGCCACGGCGGCGGCTGAGAATCAGGCCGCGATCCGGCGCGATCCCATGGCGATGTTGCCCTTCTGCGGTTACAACATGGCCGACTATTGGCGCCATTGGCTCGACTTTGGGTCGAAGCTCGCCAATCCGCCCAAAATTTTCCGCGTCAATTGGTTCCGCAAAGACGAGCAAGGCAAGTTTATGTGGCCCGGCTTTGGCGACAATATGCGGGTGATGCAGTGGATCTTGCACCGGGTTCATGACACGGCAAAAGGCGTCGAAAGCCCCTTCGGAAAAATGCCGGACTATTCTGAAATGAATTGGCGCGGCCTCCCCTTTGATCAAACTGCCTTTAAATCTCTTATGTCTTTCAGCACGGGCGAAGCGAAGGCAGAGGCGGAAGATCAAAAATCGCTTTTCGACAAAATGGGCGACAGACTGCCGACCGAAATGGAAAACCAGCGCAACCAGCTCTTAAGCCGGCTCGACGAAGCGCCCGACGTCTGGGAACCGCCACATACAAATTAGTCTCTCAAATTGATGCAGACAGAAAAAGCCGCAACTCATGTTGCGGCTTTTCTTTTTGGATAGGCAATAACACGCGGCTGTTTAGGTCTGCTCCTCCGGCTCGGCGGATGGCAAGGCAAACTCAGGATAGCGTCCGGCTTTATCCTGGAGATGCACATAGAGTGCGCATAAAGCAAGGATCGCATTCAAGATAGCCATCATCACAAAAGGTGCCGTGCGACCAATGGCGTCAAATATTTCGCCACCGACTTTCGAGGCAAACAGAATGCCGACACCACCCAGCAAGCCGAACACGCCAACAACCGCGCCACGATATTCAAGCCGTGCGGATTCTTGACCCAACACCGCCCCACCGGAAATCACCACACTGGTTTCGCCGATGCCAAGCAATATGCAAAAGATAATGAAAGACGAGGAATAGGGATCAGGACCAAGAGCCAACGCGCCATATCCCAATGTGGCCATGCCCATACCAAAGGCCAGGGCGAGAATCCGGTCAATCTTGTCGGCGATCATGCCCATAATGAAAGCCCAAATAAGTGCGGAAAATTGCACCAAGCCGAACATCATACCGGCGCGTCCTTGCGCCTCGCCCGCATCAATACCGTTGTTCACCCCCACCTGAACAACCCAAAGGGAAAAGAACGCGGCCACGATGACAAGATCCCCGCGGCCGATAAAGGCGGCGCCATAAGCAAGAGCAAGCTTCGGATTGCGGCCAGCAACCAGCCCCTGGCGCAACCGATCAAGCAGACTGCCTTCCTCACCCGCCTTTTTGTTGCTGGCGGTCTTACCTTGAAGTCCAAGCTGCAGGACAATCGCCGATAGAATGGACAAAAAGGCAATGGTCCAAAACGCATAAATGCCCGCCTCAGCATTATCCGCTCCCATCGTCTGATACCATTTGGGCGTTTGAGACAGGACCAAGGACATCACCAACACCCCCAGTCCATTGAACACACTGCCGATACCGATCCATCGTCCGCGCGAGACTTCCTGGACGTAATCGACGATACAGGAACTCAACATGACAGGGATCATGGCAGCGCCCACCGCGAAGACCGAGCGAAAGATGTAAAGCTGCAGCTCATTGTCGGCTAGCGGGTAAACAAAGTACCCCAAACCAACGATGGCAAACCCAATTGAATATAAGATGCGGCGGCCCACCTTATCCGAATACGCACCGACAAAGCCCATCAGCAAGATCACAATGATTTCTTGAAACGCCTGAAGATTCCCGGTGAGCGAACCCTGTTCGTCTTGAGGAATCTGATAGACCTCGGTCAGCATATAGGGCTGGACAAAGTTCATGAAAGACAAGGCCATCAGTGTACTGAAAGACCCATACAGCATAGTGGAAGCGTTGAACTTGCTGACCCCCGGCGTCAACCAGATGGGGCCAAACTTTTTCCCGGCAGTATCAGGTTTAAACATATCGGCAGCGCCCCCTCTATATGGTGCCAGGCTCCCGATTTGAGAACGCAAAGCAACCAGCCACGGATGAAATCCATTTTCAGTTCAAGAGGAGGTCCCCATAGACCGCGCGCCTTAAACCAAATTTAAATCGCTTGACTTAATTTTGTTTAAGTTACATGATTTAAACATGAGTCCAAAGAAAAAAAGCACGCTTTCGAAAGAGGATACCCGGCACCAGCTCTTGATGGCGGGAGAACGCCTGTTTGCCAAACACGGCATTGACGCGGTGTCGCTTCGGCAGGTCAACGTGGAAGCGGGGCAGAAAAACTCATCTGCCAGTCACTACCATTTCGGCTCAAAAGAGGGGCTTATTCGCGCGATTTTCGACTATCGCATGGAACGGGTGAACAAGCGGCGCCATGAGCGACTCGATCAATTGGATCGGCACCAAGCAACGGATCATATTCGCAGCCTGATCGGCGCCTTGGTCTATCCGATTGTTGAGGAAATGTTTGCCGAAGACGGGCAGTACTATATTCAGTGCAATGCCCAGGCAACCAGCCATCCCTCCAATTTCGTCAGCACCTTGGGAGATAGCGAGTTTGCGACCGGCCTTCAGCGAATCGTCGTGGCTTTAAAAGACGCACTGCCGGACCTGCCGGATATGATCGTCGCACAGCGATTTGGACTGGCTTTGGATCAGACCATTCATGCCTTGGCCGATCAGATCAACTTGATGCCCCGATCCGGGACCATCGATGAAAATACGGCATCTATTTTCGCCAGCAATCTGGTGGATATGATCGCCGGAGGTCTGGCCGCACCCATGTCGCGAGAAACCCAAAATGAACTGCTTGCGGGCAAACGAAAAAAAGCCTAGTCAAACCAATCAAATAGCCCATTCAATCCGATCAGTGGGACGGCGCGTAATTCCACCTGTACCGCAGACCGGCGGCTGTTTAAGCAAGGTTTTGGGCCAATTTCGGAACGGCCTAGTCTGGCATTCGAGCAAAGCGGTCGGGGCACCGTAAACAAAGCGAAATTGGGGATCTTTTTGCGTGTCTATTCAAAACGAAATAGATCAATCGACCGCGGTTGATAATCCGGGCCTCAGCAAAGTTCTGGTCTGTGCCAGCGTGATCATCTTTGGCGTCGGCCAATCCTTATTGTTTGTCATCCTCGGCCCCGTGGCATTGGAAATCGGTCTGACCCCCGTACAATTCGGCGCGGTGTTTTCGGCGTCTAATATCTTCCTGCTTGTTGCTGGCCCCTATTGGGGAAAACGAAGCGATGTGATCGGCCGCAAGCCGGTATTGCTCGTCGGCCTTGCCGGAACCTTTATTGGCACATTATTGCTGGCAGCGGTGCTGCAAATCGGTCTGTGGAAAATCGTCACGATCCCGGTCCTCATGGCTTTGCTGTTTTTTGCCAGATCCGTTTATTCCGTACTCGCAACATCCATCTATCCCGCTTCCGGCGCCTATATGGCGGACATCACGACACGGCAGGATCGTGCTAAAGGCATGGCGCTGATCGGCGCGTCCAATTCCATGGGATCCATATTGGGCCCCTTCCTCGGCGCCGTCTTGGTGATGTTCAGCGTCTTGCTGCCATTGTATGTGGCTGCCGGTGCCGCGCTGATCGGCGCCACTGTGCTCTACCTGAAATTACAAGAACCCAAACGGGAAAAGAGCGCCACGCAAGTCAACACGCTGAAGCCGAACGACAAACGCATTTATCCGTTTATGATCGTTTGGGCCGTCTTCTTCTTGGTCTTTACGACATTGCAATTGTCGACACCGTTTTACATCGGTGAACGTTTCGGCATTGAAGACCCCAAAGAACTGACTCGATGGACCGGATTTTCCCTCGGCACGCTTGCTGCCGTCAACATCATCGTTCAGATAGGGGTGTTGCAGATCGTCAAGATTCACCCGCGCAATATGCTGCGCATTTGTTTGCCGATGTTCGCCATCTCACTCTTGGTGATCGGATTCTCTCAGAGCTTTTGGATGCTTCTTCTGGGCTATGGCATTCTTGGACTCGGCTTCAGTTTTGCAAATCCCGGCATCAACGGATCGGCAAGTCTCAGCGTCAATCCCGAAGAGCAAGGCGTTGCGTCCGGATTGATTGCGGCCTCCACCACGGCCGGCGTGGTCTTAGGGCCTATTCTGGGCACGACCCTTTACGAAATTCAATTGAACTTGCCGATGATCATCGGATCTATCGTGGCGGCGATTACGGCGATCTATGCGTTCACGATCAAAGTACCGGATCCGCAGCCTTACGTCCCAAGTGGCTCAAGCGATCCGGAGCCGGAGAAGGCCTAAGAGGCAATCAGCTGAATCAGCACGCCGCTGCCGGGGCACGTAATCAAAGCGCTTTGCCGCGTGCCCAAGGCTGGCACTTCAATTTCCATCGGTGGAGTTTTGATGTCTCCGCCGAGATCTTGCGCTTGCTTGCAGACGCCGGGCAAATCATCCACCACATAAGATTGCGCCAAATAGCCAATGTTTGGGAAGTGTGAGCGTCCGACCGCATCATCCACGTCGTAATTGACCGGTTGGGACAACAGAATTTTGCCGAAGACATGACCTGGCGCTAAGAAAACAATTCTGTTTTGCGCATCTTCAGGCCGCCCCAGCATAGCATTGGTGGCAGGGTTGCCGAGCACTTGGTCAATCGCAACGAACATGCCCAATGTGTCTTTGAAAAAAGCCACCGCGGGATCGCCGTCGCTTGGTGCCAATGTCGACGTGGCGACCGGCGTGAAACCCGTCCGGCTTTGCGCATGGTTGGCAAGCTGTTCACGCAATTGGCCGATGGAATTGTCCGGTCGGCCACCGATCAACTGCACCAAATTGATCGCCACACCCGATGGCCCATCGAACAGAGCTTCAATGGTTCCGCCCTGTTCCTCATCCAAATCCGGTTTGACCGGCTCGGACCAAAACTCAATGCCTTGCTTGCGCATGATATCGACCACCGCAAAGCAATCATCCACATGAAAATTGAGATTGTAGAGCCCCAAAATGGATTTGGACTCGGGCGGGCGGATCATGGCTTTGTTTGTCGCCTTGCAATCGACCAGCAAGATCCGGCCAAACTCTTCCGATTCCAGCCCCATCAAAGCGCCTTCCGCTTCCATGTCCGGGTCGAGTTTCCAGAAATCCGTAAAGCCTGGTCCCTTCAAGGCATCGCACCACAAGACATCCAAGCCCATAATGTCTTGATAAAAGGCGATGGACTCTTCCAAACCGTCCACGCCGATCACCACCATTGAAAAGGGAACGCCCATGCCAAGCTCCTTAAAGTTTGTCTTTTGCGATCCTTAGCAGATTACCGCCCACACAGGAATATTGATCAGGCCCTATCCAGGGATTGGTTGACGCCGGCTTAGGCAAAGCCCCGGTTAGCAACCAGCACAACAAACATGATCAAGATGACGATAAGGCTGGAGCCGAAGGCATAAAGCCGGTGGATGACATTGTTGTAGGTCAAATGAATGTAGGAATGGACGACACGCAGTAAAACATAGAGCCAGGCGAGACTCATCATCAATGTGGTTTCGTATTTCAGGACAATGGCCAGAATGCATACGACATAGAAAAGCGTTGGTGTCTCCAGAAGATTTTTGAAATTATTCGTCGTCTTCAAAACGAGATCTGTCGGCTCAGCGCCCCGAAACACCCGATAGTAAGAAAACGGGATTTCCCCACGTATCACCGCGTTGCGGCGTGTGGTGACAACTGTCAGAGCGACACAAAAGGTCAGCAGGACAAGAGCGCTGATCGCCAACAACATAGGCTATTCGGTATCCGCCTGAATCCCGGCCAAATGTTTGGCGCGAGATTTTTTGTCTTCAAGTTCGGCGAGACGCGCAATCAAGATCCGCTGAGCCTGGGGAGATCCGGCGCCATGCATGGATTCGGTCAAATAGCCGACGGCATTGCGGCCCAAGGTCATGTTTTCGATCAGGCGCAGGATCTTCATGCGGTCCACCGGATCCGTACCGTCCCGGCCTTGCAAAAACTTGCGTACCAAATCTCCGGTTTCTTCATTCTCCAAATCTTTTTCCGACGGCATGGTCACCATCAAACCACCGGCGATATCTTGTGCAATGCGTGAGATCTCGTATGGAAACCGCGTGACATTGTGCTTGCAGATATTGGCGAGCATGGTGTCGTTCTGCCAAACGCCCGACGGCATTTTTTCCGCACGATAGGCCGATGCCATGGAGCTGGAATAAATGGTCTCATTGAGATGGGTCATCTCAACCAGTTTATCCTTAATATGGGAGACCCGTGCGACACCGTTATAATCTGCAGCCTGTGCTGCAGCGCCGGTCAGCACATCGCCCAGACCCGTCTTACAAACATAAGACGCCCGGTGATAAGCGGTAAACCGCTCGACCAAGTCGGCGGCGAACTGAAACTCGCCGTCCATAAAGACATGCGCATGTGGCACAAACACATCTTCGAAAATGATCGTGACCTCTTGTCCGGAATATTTTGCGTTGCCAGCATCGATATCCCCGCCGTCTACAGCGCGGGTATCACAAGATTGTCGGCCATAGATATATGTGAGCCCACCGGCGTCCACCGGCACCGCACCAACAACAGAAAAGTCTTTGTCTTTTTCACCCATGCGAAGGGTGGGCATGAATATGATCCAATGAGAATTGAGCGTTCCGGTTTGGTGCATTTTAGCACCGGAGACGTAGATGCCTTTTTCGTCGCGCTTCGTGACATGCAAAAACAAATCTGCATCGCTCTGTTCATGCGGCGCTTTCGAGCGATCCCCCTTTGGATCCGTCATCGCACCGGCAATGACAAGATTGTTTTCTTGCACACGCTTCAGGAACGCCAAAAATCTTTGATGATAGTCAGCGCCGCTGTCTTGATCGATGTCATAAGTCACACTGTGTAAGGAATTGATCGCATCCAACCCGACACAACGTTGAAAACAGGTTCCGGTGCGGCGGCCCAATTCCCGCTGCATTTCATGCTTACCGACCAGATCATCCGGACCCCCGGCGATCTGCAAAAAGCGATTGACCGGTTGACCGGTCAATGTGGACTTGGTCGTGGCGAGCGCCGGGTTTTCTTCCGCCAAACGATAGGTTTCGGCCATGGCATTGATGGACGGAAAAATGACCGGGTCATCGACGATGTCACCAACTTTTTCGCCCAGCATGTAAACATTCAGCGGACGGTTGCGGAGACTGGCAATATACTCATCCGCCGTTCGTAAAGGCTGAAATCCCGACCAAATATCCTCGACGAGCTTGGCGTCGTGATTCACTGCATCCATAACCATTCTTCCCAGGTGAAAGCGCTTGACTCTATTTTATCAAGTTCGGACGCGGTTGTCTCAGGTCTTGTATGACGGGTCAAGCCTGTCCATCTTGCGCAAAAGTGCCGTCCACGGGCTGTTTTCGGGGGTAAACGCCGCGTTCACCACATCGCCGCCCGAAAGCGCATTCTCATAAGCTTCTTTTGGAATGGGGATGAGCTCCTGACCACTGGATTGCGCCAAGATCTGAATCTTGCACGCCTTCTCCAGAAAATGCATGCCGATATAGGCAAACCCAACATCCGGCCCGCAAGAAATGGTGCCGTGATTGCGCAGGATCATTAAAAACTTGTTTCCGAGATTCGCCACAAGACGTTGTTTTTCGTCTTCACGGACAGCGACACCTTCATAATCATGATAGGTCAAAAAACTGTATGGAAATGCCGCTGTCTGACTGTCCGGCAAAAGACCGTTTTTTTGCATCGAAACCGCGATACCATAATCCGTATGCAGATGGATAATACATCCGATATCCGGCCGCGCTTCGTGGATCGCGCTGTGGATGACAAATCCGGCGGCGTTCACACCATAAGGTGAGTCCATCACCTTTTGGCCGTTAAGATCAATTTTGACCAGATTTGATGCGGTCACCTCTTCAAACATCAAGCCCATAGGATTGAGAAGAAAATGATCGTCCGAGCCGGGCACACGCGCCGAAACATGGGTGTAGACCAAATCGTCCCAGCCATTATGGGCAATCAAGCGATAGCAGGCGGCGAGATTGACGCGAATATTCCACTCTTCTTCGCTGACTTGATCCCGAACATTGGCCGTGTCGACCGCTTTCAACTCCGCCATGACTCCACCTCATTTCAATTCCTTGTGACAATCTGACGACAACAATAGCCGGTCTAAAACACTAAGAAAATGCTCATTTCAGAATCTGATGGAATCGCGCCTTGCAATTCGGATCCATATATGCAGGATCGCCGCGGATTGACCCTGTTGCCAACGCACAAAGCCCGGAGCCTCCCATGGTCTTGACCGTCCCCAAAGATCAACTCAGTGATTATATCGGCAAAGACTTAGAGCCTTCGGAGTGGATCAAGATTGATCAGCCGCGGATCAACATGTTTGCAGATGCGACAGAAGATCATCAGTTCATCCATGTGGATCCGGAGAAAGCCAAAGACACACCCTTCGGCGGCACCATCGCACACGGTTATCTTAGCCTGTCTTTGATCCCGCACCTGTCCATGCTGACGGCGGTGGTTCCGGAGAATGTGGCAATGACCATCAATTACGGCTTGAACAAAGTCCGCTTTTTATCACCGGTGAAAGTTGATAGCGAAGTGCGGGCCCTTACCAAGGTGGTCGAAGTGGTCGAAAAGCGTGCCGGACAGGTGATGATGACCAACGAAGTCACGATCGAGATCCGCGGCGAAAGCAAACCGGCATTGATTGCAGAGACAATCGCGCTGTTTTTTATTGAAGATTGATCTAGAGACTCTCTAAGCCGCCGGGATCCGGCGCCACACGAACAATTTTGATGCCTCGATTGGCACCGGTAAATAGGCTGGCCAAGGCGCCGGGCATTTTGTCCAAACCGTCTTCCACGTCTTCCGTATTCTTAATCAGCCCACGCGACAACCAATCACGCAATTGATCTTCGGCTTCAGAAAATCGCTCGACAAAATCAAACACAATGGTGCCGGTCATCGAGGCGCGTCTGCGCAACAGATAGATATAGTTCTTGGGGCCGCTGCCTTTATCCGCCGCATAATCGGTCGCAATATAGCCGCAGATCACGACGCGGGCGCCGATGGCAAGATGGGCAAGAACGGTGTCGAGGATTTCGCCGCCGACATTGTCGAAAAAAACATCGACACCGTCCGGACACAAAGCGGTCAGCGCGTCATCGACACTTTGCGTTTTGTAGTTCACCGCACCGTCAAAACCCAAATCCTCCGTCAGCCAGCGGCACTTCTCATCCGAGCCGCAGATCCCGATCACGCGGCAGCCTTTGAGTTTGCCGATCTGCCCTACCAAAGAGCCGATGCCCCCGGCGGCGGCCGAAACCACCAACGTGTCACCCGGATTGGGTTTGCCGACCTCCAAAAGTTCGAAATAGGCGGTGAACCCATCCACACCCAATACGCCGACCGCCGTCGTCAGCGGAGCAATCGGCCGTTTGACCTTTTGGATCGTGGCAATAGACTGACCGGCAGTGTCCGGCTGAATCACTGCATAATTCTGCCAGCCGCAGGACGCGGTGACGACTTCTCCCACAGTGTAAGACGGGTGGTTGGAGGCCACGATCTCGCCCACCCCACGCCCGCGCATAACATCACCGATGGGCAAAACATCAAACAAACCGCCCCGATCGATGGTGTAGCCGAACTGCGCCGGCGAGGTCGCCAGGCAAATGGTCCGAACCAGAACCTCGCCGGAGCCTGCCTCCGGGACCGGTTCGCTCACCCACTCGACAAGATCGGAATTCATCAATTCGCCCGGTTCCGGGCGCCGTCTCAGCCGCCATTGATTGTTCAGGTCCGCCATATCTGGACATTAGCCCTTGAAAATGGTCAAAACCAGCGCACACCCCATATACTCCAATAGGTGACCTCGACTGCGGCAATTCTATTGCACCTCTCGGATATTGAGTAAGGTCGCCGCCAAAATTGACATGGGAATCATTTTACGTGTTTGCACTTGTGCCGTTAAAAGACCGGTCCGCCGCCAAAAGCCGCCTCTCAAGCATTCTCAATGAAGAGAGGCGCAGAGAGCTTGCGAACGGATTGGCTGAGACTGTTTTGAAAGCACTGACAGAGGCAAAAGAAATCACCGGTGTCTGCGTGGTCACCGATGATATGCACTTGGCGCGCTTGGCCAAAAGATATGGTGTGGACGTTCTTGCCGATCCGCAAAAGGGTCTCAACCCGGCGGTCGCATTCGGTCTGGCACAATTGGCTGATCGTGGCGTCGATCAATGCCTGGTGCTCCACGGCGATCTTCCTCTTGTCAGCGCTGCGGAGATTGACGGTTTGGTGCGATCTTATCGCCGGCAATTGGAAGCAACAGCCGGCGAGGCCGTTGGATTGGTGGCTTGCAAGAGCGGTCTTGGTACCAATGCGCTTATTTTGCGACCCAGCAACCGTTTTCCACTGCATTACGGCGAGAACAGTTTTCGCAAACATCTGGACGCCGCCAAGCAACAGGATCTGCGGCCAATCATATTGGATCAGCCGGTTATTGCGCTCGACATCGATGCGCCGGAAGATCTTGTGGCGGCGGCGAACCAACTCCCATTGCGAAAAACAGATCCGGACACTCCACTCCATCATCTCCTGAGATCCACGAGAACTGTTGTCGAACCCGCAACACCGGATCGCGTATTGCGCGAAGCCCTCGCCGGCCGGCCCATCACACAGCAAGAGGCTGGTGTCCTGGCCGAGCACACATCACTTGAAACATTGATGGACGCCGCGGCTCAAATTCGCGACCGCGGCTTTGGCCCGGTTGTCACCTATTCACGAAAAATCTTTTTGCCGCTCACCCATCTTTGCCGGGATGTTTGTCATTATTGCACCTTCGCCCAGCGGCCGAGCCAGTTGGCCAAACTCTTTATGAGTCCGGACGATGCATTGACCATCGCGCGGCAAGGCGCAGAGCTTGGCTGTAAAGAAGTTCTCTTGACCTTGGGCGAGATGCCCGAGGCCCGTTATGCGGCGGCCAGGCAAGCTTTGGCCGATATGGGGTTTGACAGCACACTCGATTACGTCGCCCGTATCGCGCAGATTGTTCATGAAGAGACCGGCCTGTTGCCGCATATCAATGCAGGCTGCATGACGGACGATGAAATGGAGCGCCTGCGCCAAGTCTCCGCCTCAATGGGTGTGATGCTTGAAACATCATCGCCGCGGCTCAGTGAAAAAGGCCACGCCCATTTCGGCTCTCCGGACAAAGACCCCTTTGTACGGCTTGATACCCTGGCCCGTGCGGGCCGTCTCAAAGTGCCCTTCACCACAGGCATCCTGATCGGGATCGGTGAGACCCGCCAAGAGCGCATCGACTCTCTCTTTGCCATTCGCGATCTTCACGAACGGTTCGGCCACATCCAAGAAGTCATCATCCAAAATTTCGTGCCGAAATCAGACACCAAGATGTCGGCGGTCGACGCCGCCACTGGCTCAGATCTTCAATGGACGATTGCGATGGCCCGTTTGATTTTTGGCGCCGACATGAGTCTGCAGGCCCCACCCAATTTGACACATGGTGATTTGACCCCGCTTCTTGAGGCAGGCATCAATGATTGGGGCGGTGTCTCTCCGCTCACACCGGATTATGTGAACCCGGAATCGCCTTGGCCGCATATTGATGATTTGGCAAAGCAAAGCGCGCGCGGCAGCAAAGTGCTGCAACAGCGTTTGACGGTCTACCCGCACTATATTTCCGCAGCAGAGACATGGCTGTCATCGCAAATGAAAACCGCGACGCTCAAGCTCGCAGACGCAGCCGGACTTGCCCGAGAGGATGATTGGCTGACCGGTCAATGTGACGACGGCCCGACAGGTTTCGGAACGAACCCATATCATATGGACCCCTCGCCCATCATTCGGGAACTGCTGGAAGAGGTCACCTCTTACGGCACCGATTACCTTAATGAAGAGCAAATCGGTGCGCTGTTCAATGCACGTGGGCAAGATCTATCGGCGGTGATCGAAGCGGCAGATCAAGTGCGCAAGCAACAAGTGGGCGAAACTCTGACCTACGTGATCAACCGCAACATCAATTACACCAATATGTGCACCTATCGCTGCCAATTCTGCGCCTTTTCAAAGGGCCGAAGACGCGAAGGCGCGGCCGACGCAGCCTATTTGATGGATTTGGAAGAGATCGCGCGCCGCACACAAGAAGCGTGGGACAAGGGCGCAACGGAAGTCTGCCTCCAGGGTGGTATCCACCCCAACTTTACCGGCCAAACCTATTTGGAGATTTGCCGCGCGATCCGAACGCAGCTTCCGGACATGCATATTCATGCCTTTTCGCCTTTGGAAGTTTGGCACGGCGCAGAGTCGCTCAACCTTTCGCTGGTGGAGTTTTTGATCGAGTTGAAGAAAGCGGGCTTGGGCAGCATGCCGGGAACAGCCGCGGAAATCCTCGACGACGAAGTCCGCGATATCATTTGTCCTGACAAAATCAACACACGGCAATGGTTGGACGTGATGGCCGCTGCCCATTCGATCGGCTTAAAAACCACTTCCACCATCATGTTCGGGCATGTGGACACTTATGTGCATTGGGCACGACACTTGTTGCGCCTCAAAGAACTACAGAAGCACACAAACGGCTTTACCGAATTTGTCCCTTTACCTTTTGTTGCCGCAGAAGCGCCGTTGTTCAGGAAGGGGCGCGCCCGTCTCGGACCGACCTATCGGGAAGCGGTTCTTATGCACGCGATCGCGCGCCTGGTTTTGGGAGAAGTCATCCCTAACATTCAAACCTCGTGGGTGAAGATGGGCCGTGACGGTGTCAAAGCTTCGCTGATGGCGGGCGCCAACGATATGGGCGGCACACTGATGAATGAGAGCATCACCCGGGCTGCAGGCGCCAGTCATGGTCAAGAGTGGACACCGGATGATATGGCGACAATCGCGCGCGATCTCGATCGGCCGCTGGCAAGGCGGTCCACCTTATACCGTTTGGTCGACGACAGCACGCCTGCGTTGACTTAACTTTACCAGAAAAGATCAAGGTCGACCTTTGGCCGGGCTTCGTGCCATAAGCAGCGCCAAGGTAAACCAGCGATTTCAAGAATGGAGACAATTGTGAGCAATTTGCGTATTGCCGTCATCGGCGGCACGGGGGACTTGGGAACAGGACTCGCCTATCGCTGGGCAAAAGCCGGGTTTTCGATCATCATCGGATCAAGAACACAAGAAAAAGCCGATCAAGCAAAAGCGGATTTATCGGTAAGAGTCCCAAATGCGGACATTTCCGCGTTTGAAAACCCTGAGGCGGCCGCGAAGGCCGACGTCGTCGTTCTCACCGTTCCCTTTACACATCAGAAACCAACTCTCGAAACCATTCGTGAACAGGTTCAGAACAAGATAGTGATTGATACAACGGTGAGTTTGGTCCCGCCAAAAGTTGGACGGGTTCAGTTGCCGAGCGAAGGAAGTGCCGGACAAATTGCTCAAAATGTTTTGGGTGACGCGGTCAAAGTTGTTTCAGCGTTTCAGAATGTCCCGGCCGCACTTTTGCCTACCGATCAAGAGATCGAATGCGATGTTCTTGTTTGCGGCAATGACAAGGATGCCAAAACGGAGGTGATCAAGTTGGTGGAAGCTGCCGGGATGACCGGTTTCAATGCCGGGCTGATCAACAATGCGGCAGCCAGCGAAGCCCTGACGTCGGTTCTGATCAATATCAACCGCCAGTTCAAATGCCATGCGGGCATCCGCATCGCCGGCCTGGAGCCAAAGGATCACTGATTTGAACAGTAGCCGCCTCGAAGTTCTGCCCATCCAAGGAATCCCTCTGATTCAACCAGGCGATTCCGTGGCCGATAAGATCTTGGAGGCCGTCATGAGCCATGGCCCCACCTTGGGCAATGGTGACATTATTGTCTTAGCGCAAAAGATCGTCTCCAAAGCGGAAGGACGTTTCGTTGACCTGGGGACCGTCACGCCCAGTTCAGAAGCCAAAAAACTTGCCAAAAAAACCAATAAGGACCCACGCTTTGTCGAAGTGGTGTTGTCGCAAGCGAGTGACGTGGTGCGGTATCGGGAAGACGTCTTGATTGTCGAAAACAAACTGGGGCTGGTGCATGCCAATGCAGGAATTGACCGGTCCAACGTCAAGAACGGTGATGAGGGACAGCTGCTGTTGCTCCCGGAAGATCCGGACGGCTCCGCAAAACAGATCAAGCTGCGCTTGGAAGACAGATGCGGGATCAAACTCGGCATTATCATCAATGACAGTATGGGACGTGCCTGGCGCCGCGGCACAGTAGGACAATCTATCGGCAGCGCCGGTCTCACGACAGTTCAAGATTTGCGGGGGTCAGAAGACTTGTTCGGGCAAACCATGGAGACCACCGAAGTGGCGGTTGCAGACGAATTGGCAGCGGCGGGATCCTTTGTCATGGGTCAGCGGGGCGAAGGCGTGCCGGCGGTGGTCATCCGCGGCGCAGCTCATCTTTTGGGTCCGGATGAACCGGCAAGTCATATATTGAGACAAAAGACGGAAGATCTTTTTCGCTAGGACAGTTCGAGACGATGGTGGGGCAAGTTGGGACATTCGAGCATCAGGGACACGTGATCGCCCTCTCCGGCGGCGTCGGCGGCGCAAAACTCTCTCTCGGCCTCTCTCAGATTTTGGCACCTGGGCAGCTCTCTATTGTCGTCAATACCGGTGACGATTTTGAACATCTCGGTTTGCCGATCTCGCCGGATGTAGACACGACCCTTTATACATTGGGCAACGTCCAAAACCCCGAAACCGGTTGGGGCCGGGAGAATGAGAGCTGGGCTTGCCTTGAGACTTTGGAAGAGCTTGGTGGCGACACTTGGTTTCGCTTAGGCGACCGCGACATTGCAACACACCTGCTTCGGCTTTCTCTTTTAAAAGAAGGCAAAAGTCTCAGCGAAGCAACTGCCTCCCTTGCAAAGGCCCTCGGCATCGGGCATGCCATTCTGCCCATGTCCGATGATCCTGTGAGAACCTTTGTCACAACACCGGACGGCGACCTCCCCTTTCAGGAATATTTCGTCAAACTCCAATGCGCACCGGAAGCCAGATCATTCCGGTTCGAAGGCATCGGCACAGCCAGGCCCAGCGCCGGTTTTCAATCCGGTTTGGACGACCCGTCTCTCAGCGGCGTCGTGATCTGCCCGTCCAATCCCTTCGTCAGTGTCGATCCTATTTTAGACCTGCCGGGCATTCGGCAGAAACTGAAACAGGATCATGTCAAAGTGATTGCGGTCTCCCCCATCGTCGGCGGTCAAGCCCTCAAGGGGCCGGCCGCAAAAATGATGGCGGAGCTCAACATCCCCGCAAGCCCTTCAAGTGTCGCAGACCATTACCGGAACATTCTCAGCGGATTTGTTATCGATTCCGTCGATGCGGATCAGGCAGGCATCATTGAGAGCACGCACAACATTCCGGTGCTGGTGTGCAACACGGTGATGAAGGATCTGGAGAGCAAAACCGCCCTTGCAAAAGACACATTGCAGTTTTTATCAACGCTTTAGATTGGCGCCGCTCTCAATTTCGGAATGATCTCTTCTGCCAGGATTTCCATTTGCTCGACATAATCCTGCAAAGGATTAAGAATGAGCGTTCGCGCGCCTGCTGCAATAATGTCCGCCAATCCTTCAGCGACCCGGTCCGGCGGCCCCCATACGCCGAGTTCATCGATGAGGTCTGGGTTTTGCGATACCATCCAAGGGTAACGCTGGGAAAACCAGTCGAACAAAACGGATTTGGCTTTGTCGGCATCTTTGTCGATGCACAGATAGACACGGCGGGAAATGGGAAAGCTGTCCGGATCCCGTCCGTCCTCTTCCAGGAATTGCCGCGCTATGAGGACATGGTCTTTGTACTCTTTGATCGGCGTCGGCCCCGCGGAGGTGTAACCGTCCCCCAACCTGACGGCGCGTTTGATGGCATTGGGATGTTGACCGCCGATCCAAAGCGGCGGATGTGGCTTTTGAACCGGTTTGGGGAGCATGCCGGTGCCCTCAAGCGTGGCGAACTCACCGGCCATATCGGTCCGCTCCTCCGTCCAAAGACTTTTCATGATGGCAACGCCTTCATTAAAGCGCCGCACACGCTCCTGCGGCTCGACGCCAAAGGCCGTATAGAAGGGCGCCGCCGCCAATGGCGGACCGAGACCAAGCCCCAATATCACCCGGCCTTCGCTAAGCTGATCCAAGCTCGAGATGGATTTCGCCAGCATCACCGGATTGCGCACGGGAAAAACAATGACCGACACGCCGAGCTGAACACGCGACGTGAGGGCCGAGGCATAGGTGAGCAAGCTGACGGATTCAAAGAGCGGCACATGACCGTGGACTTGGTCTTGAACCCACAGACTGTCAAATCCCAATTCTTCCGCGCGGGCCACCGACCGGCGCACGAGATCAAGATCCGCCTTGCCCTGCAAAAACACCTGAGGGATCGGCACACCAAATTTGAGTTCCGGCAAAGCCATCCTCAAAACCGCACCGCTAACTCAGAGCCTCTTCAATGCCCGCCAATTCTTCCACAGACAGCTCGATCTCCGCCGCGGCAACATTTTGTTCCAACTGCTCGGGCTTGGTCGCGCCAGCAATAACACTGCTGACGTGCGATTGATGGGCCAGCCAGCCAATGGCGTAGTCCAGAAGCGTCCGGCCATGGGGTTCGGCCACCGCCATCAATTTGTCGATTGTGTCAAACTTGGCGTCGGAAACAAATGCGCCGCTCCACTTGGACAGCCGCGATCCTTCAGGGGCCGCTTCTCCCCGTTTGACTTTGCCGGTGAGCAAACCGCTTTCGAGCGGGAAGTAAGGCAAGATGCCGATACCGTATTTTTGCGCGGCGGGCACCAATTCATCTTCTGCCCCGCGATTGATGAGCGAATACCGGTTCTGCGCCGAGACAAATCGATTGAGGCCAAGCTCCCGAGCAATGAACTCAGCCTCGACAAGTTGCCAAGCGGCAAAGTTGGAATTGCCGACGTAACGCACTTTGCCTTGGGTGATCAAATCATCCAAAGCGCGCAGGGTTTCATCAATCGGCGTGCCGTGATCGGGAAAGTGAATCTGATAGAGATCGATGTAATCGGTCTTTAGGGCTTTTAAGCTCGCTTCCGCCGCTTTCATAATATTGTGGCGCGACCCGCCGGCTTCCATGGCGCCGCCCGCGCGCCCACTTGCTCCACCGAATTTGGTGGCGAGAACAATGTCCGGCCGGCGCGCGCCTAAGGCTTGAGACAGCATATCTTCCGCCATGCCATTGGGACCGCCATACGTGTTGGCCACGTCAAAAAAGTTGATACCCAAATCAAGCGCTTTATTCACAACGGCTTCCGTCTGCGCTTGGTCGTTCATCATACCCATATTGATGCAGCCCAAACCGACAACGGACACATGAAGACCGGACGAACCCAAATTTTTCTTTTTCATCAAAACCTCCTCAGCATTCAATCAGGATCAATTGAATGTTTTTCCCAACACCGTGACGCGATGCATCTCGCGTTCTTGATCATAGTTACGGACAGCATAGTGAACCGTGCATCGATTGTCCCACATAGCAATTGTATTCTTTTCCCAATACAGCCGGAATTGCAGCTCCTTCCAGTTGATATGCTCAAACAGCATATTCAATATGGCGTCGCTTTCATTGGGGTGCAGACCTTTGATGTGGGTGGTGGTCAATTCACTGACATAAAGCATTTTTTTGCCGGTCTCCGGATGCACCTGAACGATCGGCTGGTCGACCGGCGGTGCATTCTTGAAGGTTTGCCCATAACGCTCAGGCCCCCCTTCCCTTTGCAGCTCTTGCCGGCGGTATGTCTTGGTGACGTCATGATAAGCGCTCAGATTTTCGACAATGGCCTTCATTTCGTCCGACAAGGTCTCATAAGCCCGATAGAGATTGCACCACATCGTGTCGCCGCCACGGTCCGGGATGGTCACGCCGCGCAGGATTGCGGCCAGAGGCGGGTCATTGGTGTAGGACAAATCAATATGCCACTGATTGGAAAGTCGAAGTTCTTCCCGCTCACCGGACTCCGCATGAAGCTGGATGATTTCCGGATAACCTTCCAATGAGGGAATGAAGGGATGGACATGGAGGTCGCCCCAGCGCCGTCCAAAGGCCACTTGTTTGTCCGGCGTGATGTCTTGGTCCCGAAACACCAATACCAAATTCTCTAGCCAGGCTTGCTTGATCTCTTGGTAAGTTTGATCGTCCAATTCCTCGTTGAGATCCACCCCCAGCACCTCGGCGCCAATGGCACCGCCGATCGGCTTTACGGTGATGCGTTCATATCCCATGATAGACCTCCTTCTTTTCGATCTCTCAGCTTGATGAAAGTTGCGCCCGGGTGCGCACAGACATAGGCGCCGCCAAAGCCGCCGTCATGCTATCGACCAAATTGCTGACAAAGAGTGCGGTGTTGGCTTTGCCGCGGCTTCGGCCCGACAGATGTGTTTGATGATGGACCGACAATTCGCCGAAGACCTGGCGCAATGTCATCCCGAAACGCTGGGAAAACACTTCCGGCGGCAGGTCGGGTAAGGCGTGCTCTATGGCATCAAAAAGCTGCGCAAAGGCGCGCCCGGCTTTGCCGCGCTTCCACGCCATCTTGTAATAGCGCGGGTGTTCCATGGCGCGCGCGGCGAATTGCACATAATAATTCGGCGGATCGGACATAAGCAGGCATTCAGCCAAAGGCTGCACCACCGCATCCACAAGAGCATATAAGTCTTCCGTTTTGCCTTGGGACTGAAGCGCGGCGAACATATCGGCTCGGCGGAGATTGATCGCGCCCATCCGCAAATCGTAGATAGCGTCGACCAACGCATCTTTGGACCCGAAATGATAGTGAATGGCGGAGGCGTTTTTTTGACCCGCCGCTTGCGTGATTTGCCGCAGAGAAATCTGATCAATCCCGTCCTCGGCGAAAAGCCTCTCCGCCACACAAAGAATATGCTCGCGCGTGCCGAGACGCTCAGGCGTGATGAGTGGATCTCCAGACATTTAATACACATACATTAATTGCCGAGAAAGGTCAAAAAAGGCTGCGCTCCGGCTTCACGACCCTGCATCCTCCGCATTGCGGCTGGCGACCCGGGACCCGGAGCTTTCGATGGACCAGTCCATTACATTGGCGGCCAAACATCGGACGGATTCAACAGATGAAAATAGACATCATTCTTGAGGCGGGCACGCGCCCGGAAGACGTGGCGGCCCTCGCCGAAATTGCCGAGCAAAACGGGATCCACACGTTGTGGTCATCGGCCTTTGCCGCCCGCCGCGATCCACTTGTGGGCCTTGCACTCGCGGCCACCCGTACGGAGAAGCTGCGCCTCGGCTATATGCCCGTCAGCAGTTTTGAACAGCAGCCCATGAAAATCGCAGACGGGTTGCTGACTTTGAACGAGCTGTCCGGCGGCCGTGCGGCGATCCTCTTGGGCGGCTTGGGCAAATCCAGCATGATGGCCATGGGACTGGAACCCGCGCGCCGCGTCACGGCAACACGAGAGTCTGTGGAGATTGTCAAAGGTGCGGCCTCAGCTCAGTTTTTGTCTTACAAAGGGGACATCTACCAGGCGCAAGGCGACTACGCCTCTTGGGTCACGCAACAACCTCCTTTGGTCTATGTCGCCGCAAATCGCGAATTGATGCTGCGCAAAACAGCGCCCTTCGCCGACGGTGTCATGTTCTCCGACATCACCGCAGAGCATTTGCCGGGCGTCTTAGGTCACCTAGACGAAGGGCTTCACGCGACAGGCAAGTCGAGAGACCAATTCCGCGTCAATAATTTTTGGGCTTGGCATGTCAAGCAGGACAAGCAGTCGGCCATCAATGAAGCACGCCAGGAACTTGTTTGGCGCGGCGCGTTGCAGCGGGAACATATTGAACAGTTCATCGATCCCGACGAGTGCGATCTGGTAGAAGCGAAATGGCAGAACTTTCTGCAGTCCTTCATTCAAAAGACGCCTAAGATCGAAGACGTGCCCGACTCCATTATTGAACGCCTTGTTGACGGTCTCACCTTGACCGGAGACTTGGACGATGTGGATCAAATCGCTGAACGGCTGCGCGCCATGAAGGCGGCGGGACAAACCGAAATCGCTTTGCGCATGCATGCGGATCCGGCAGAGGCCATTCAAATCATCGGCCAACACCTCATTCCCCGGTTGTCTTAGGGCCCAGGACACACGGGAAACATTCGATACAAAATAACGCTCGGCCGGAAATAAGCCGGAAACGCCGCAGTTGGAAAGTGCCTCCATGCAAACAAGTGCAGATGGAGGCATTTCGCCATGAAAAAGGGTTTCTTTATTGCTTACAGCGCCGTTAGCTATGCAATCGGTTTTTTGGGGCTGGCTTATCTGATTGGTTTTTTGAGCGGAGCCTTTGTGCCGTTTCATGTGGACAACGGCATTGTCGGGCCGGTCGGATTGGCCATCGCCATCAATGTGGGACTGATCGCACTTTTTACCTTGCAACATAGCGTGATGGCCCGGCCGACATTCAAAAAGTGGTGGACACAATTTGTGCCCAACCCCATCGAACGCAGCACATTTGTTCTTTTGTCAGGCGTGTCGCTTTTCACGCTCTACTATCTCTGGCGCCCGATTCCGGAAATGGTCTGGAACGTCGAAAATACGATCGGTGTGGTTGCGCTTTGGGCAGTTTACGGGTTTGGCTGGTTCGTTGTGTTGTCATCCACTTTTGTGATCGACCATTTTGAGTTGATGGGCTTGAAACAACCTTTCAAAACCAAAGACGAGACTCCCGTCTTTGTCACGCGTCTCTACTACAAAGTGGTTCGCCACCCCATCATGACAGGTTTCTTGATTGTGGTTTGGGCGACACCGACGATGAGCTTGGGGCATCTTCTCTTTGCGATCATCACAACGACTTACATTTTAGTGGCGTTGCAATTGGAGGAGCGCAATCTGATCGACATATTTGGCGACAAGTATCGCAACTATAAAAGGTCGGTGCCTATGCTGATCCCGTTCACCAAACCGGCACCCAAAACGGAAAGCACCGGGTTGCGGCAGCCCGTTCACTCCTAAACCCCCAGAAGGTGTTGCTTCCCCCCGAGCGCCACATCCCGAGCCCGTCTTTGGCAACGCCGAAGGCGGGCTTTGTTTTGTCCCCCATATCGTGCAAAGTGCCGCGGCAGAAAAGGACAAACAAAATTGGCCGCTATCCCACCGTTCCATCTTGCCTTGCCGGTGCGCGACTTGAGCGAAGCGCGCGCTTTCTATGGGCATCTAATGAACTGCACCGAAGGGCGAAGCAGCAACCATTGGATCGATTTCAATTTTTATGGCCATCAGCTTGTGGTCCATTTGGGTGACCCGTTGACGGAAACAGGCTCAAGCCAGGTAGACGGCAAGCAAGTGCCAGCCTTTCACTTCGGACTGATTCTCCCTTGGCAGGAGTGGCACGAATTGGCAGACCGGCTTCAGGCGCAAAAACTCCACTTTGAAATCGCTCCGCATATTCGGTTTGAAGGAGAGATCGGCGAGCAAGCCACTATGTTCTTCCGCGATCCGTCGGGCAACGCGATCGAAATCAAAAGCTTTCGTGACGACTCTCAGATCTTCGCTAAAGACTAATCTGCAATATGCGCCCAACGAAAATCATACTTGATTGTTTTGATCGCAATGGAGGTTTGGGTGCGCTGGACACCCGGCACGGCAACAATATGGTTATTGACCAAATCGACCAGCTTGTCGGCACTCTCGATCAAGGCAATGGCCAAAATATTGTAGCGGCCCAGCATCACGGAGGTAAAACGGATGCCGTCGATTTCGGAAATTTCTTTTGCGATTTCCCGCACGCGGGATTGCACGACATCGATTCCAATATAGGCAATGGTCGGATGCCCCATGAGTGAAGCGTCGGTCACTGCCGTCATCCTAATGATGCGGTCATCCTCAAGCTTCTTAATACGCGAACGAATGGTGCCTTCGGTGACGCCCAATGCACTGGCGATCTTGCGATTGGAGACCCGCGCATCTTTTGACAGCCAGGCAATGATCTCGCGATCGAGCTCATCAATTTGGGTGTTCACCATGTCAGCGGCACCGTCTGTGAATCGTATTTCAAAACGTCGATTGCCAAACTGGGATTAAGCGTTCGAATACCCTCAATATTGGAGAGCTTATTGGTGAGCAATTGCCCCAAGGCTTCGTGATCCTGGGCCGCCACAAGAATCTCTATCTCATGATCGCCTGTCACCAAATTGCACGAGAACACTTCAGGCAGTTCCGCCAACTCACGTGCCACGTCTTCTGCCGCGCGTTCTTGAACCTGAACACCGATGGACAACAAAAACTCATAGTCGACAGCGAAATCCGTGATGGCAACGATGCGCAAAAGACTGGACTCTTCAAGACGGCGGATGCGGGTGCGAATGGTTGCCGCCGTGACGTCGAGCTGCCGCGCCAAATCTTGATTGCTGACACGCCCGTTTTCACGCAAGGCGTCGATAATACGATGATCCAATTCATCAAGATGTGGTTGATCGTCTGACACGAAGCTCTTTCAGTGGTTCGGATTAAGGGCCCTCGAACCCGTCCCAATAGTCTTGCCACTTGGAATCCACCAGGTCAAAAGCTTCAGGATGCGCTTCGTCCATAAGGACGCGTGACACATCAGGCCATTTGTCGGGCCCGCCTTCTTGGGGCAATTGCTTCGTGGCATCGATAATAAATTTACTGGTGATGCCGCGGCGCGGCGCACTGGGGTCGAGGACCATACCTTTGGTTTGTTGAATCAACTGACTGGCTGGATAAGGCTGCCAGCGCGTTCCGACGGCATTAAGAACTTTGTCCAAATCGAACGGATCGACATCTTTGTCGACAACGATCACGGTTTTGGCAAAAAATTTACCCGCCGCGATATGTTGGCCTGCCACCATACCGTCACCTGGAAACTTCTTATCGATGCTGACAATGGTAATGCCGGTGGCATAGTTGGGCGAATAGAGTTCCAAAAGATTTGGCAGAATGCTTTTGAACTTCATTTGATCGCCAGCTTCGGTGAGCGCCAAAGGTGAAAGCTTTACAACCCCGGCATAAGAATTCACAAACCATGGATCTTGCCGGTGGGTAATGGCATCGATGGTCATGACAAAGTTTTGCGGCTTCTTCAGTCCCATATAGCCGTAGAGTTCGCCGTAAGGTCCCTCCTCTTCCATATCGAACGAAACCGTGCCTTCGAGCACCATTTCCGCTGAAGTCGGCACCATGATGTCACTGGTCTCACATTTGACAAGCTCAACGGGTTTGCCACGCAAGCCGCCCACCACGTCAAGTTCGTCCTCACCCGGACGGGTCAGCTTTGACGAGGCCATGGCATAGATCAGCGGTTCACAGCCGAGAGCCAAAGCGGCCTTGACTTTCGTTTCACCGCGTCGCTTGTGGGCCATCAAAATCTGCCACCCGCCTTGACCAATTTCTGAATTGAAACCGATCCGCCGCTCGTCCTTCACTTGGCAGCGATAAGTCGCGACATTGCGACCCAGCTGCGGGTCTTCCATACAGATCGCGGCACTGTTGATGTAAGCGCCCGCATCGCCGGGATTGGTTTGCACAAAGGGAAAGTCGAACAGGTTGACGTCATTGCCCAGGATCTTGATTTGTTTGCACGGCACGTCGGCCGCACCAACTTCGATAGGCTTAATGCGATCCCATTTGCCGGTGGGGCCGGCGTTCTCAATCAAATGATCTCGCGCTGCGCGAAACATGCGTCCCTGATTATATTCAACATTCGGTACACCAAACACCATGGCATCCGCATCCCAACCGGGAAACAGATTCCCGATGACAGGTCCGCGCCGCCACTCGCCGTTGATTTTGATTTTCTCAATCAGAAAAGCCGGTGCCTCGTCGTAGCCATGCTTTTCCATAAGACGGTAAGCAAAAGCCGTCGACTCGTAGGCGTCTTGGTCCATCTCGGCAATCCGCAGCAAACGGCCGCGCGCCTCAAGCGCCAATATGTAATCGCGAAGTGAGTCATAAGGGCCTGTTCTTGGAATATTACTGGTCTCTGACATGGTCGCGGTCTGTCCTACTTGATTGGTGCGTTCCGACATTTTGGCTGCAGACTTGATCATAGATCTTCGGCACTGTCCAAAGACAGCCGCATGGACCCATTGGGTCTCATTTCTGAAGAAGCTTAATCAACCTATGCGAGAATCTTTCCCATCCGCACCACGTCCGCAAATTGGTCACGGCGCCGCAGCGCTTGTGACTCGACCAAGCAGATCGCTAGATTCAAACGGAAACCTGAGGGAATTTTCACCAGATCAAAGAGAGTTTTTATGAGCCAGGATATTCAATGCCACTCCCGCTATTCGGTTTTGGCTTTGCAGCTAGATTGCCACGCCATCAACCAAATCACCGACGTTGAGGTTGCCCGTGAACAGGTGATGAAAGCTGTGCACAACGCTGCCCATCACATTACGACCTGCTCCAAGTTTACCCAGTTTTTTACAGGGCTTCCCTTGCGCCTGGTGGTGCTTCCGGAATTCCTGTTCACAGGATTTCCGTTCGGCCAGACCACCGAAGAGTGGCGGGATCGTGCCGCTTTTGACCCGGACGGGCCCGAATTTGAAATCTTGAGTAAGGCCGCACAAGACGCCAATACGTTTGTTGCTGGAAATGCATATGAGAAAGATCCCAACTTTCCCGAGATGTATTTTCAAACCTGTTTCATCATTGCGCCCAACGGCAATATCATCCTGAAATATCGTCGTTTGACATCCTCATTCGAACCGACACCCCATGACGTGTTGGACAAATATCTGGATATTTATGGACTGGAAGGTCTGTTTCCCGTGGCCAAAACCGAGATCGGGAACCTGGCCTGCATCGCGTCGGAAGAAATCTTTTGGCCCGAACTGTCTCGTCTGCATGTCCTGCGCGGGGCGGAAATTATCATCCATCCGACCAGTGAACCGGGGGCCGGTACCCGTACTGCGCGAGACGTCTGCAAGCAAACGCGTGCGGCGGAAAACATGGCCTATGTGGTCTCCGCCAACACATCGAGCATCCAAGGCTCCGTCGTACCGGCAGAAACATGCTGCGGCTTTTCCAAGATCGTTGACTATAAGGGGAATATCCTCTCCGAAGCTGCCGAAGGTGGGGAGAGCCATTGGGCAAGTGATGTGATCGAACTGGACGCACTGCGCGACTATCGTCGCCGTGTCGGCATGGCCAACCTCCTGGCACGTCAACCGGTTGATATTTACGGCGCCGCTTACAGCGCTATTCATCGTCATCCGTCCAACACATTCCTGAAAAACGGCGAGGTCGTCGTACCTCCTGGCCATGACTGGTTTAACAACCGGCAGGCGGGAGTCATTCGCGAGATGGAAGAAAAGGGTTGGATTTAGGTTGACCTGTAATGGGGCTGGTGTGAGACTCTTTGAGTCTTAAATTGGCCAGTAACCATCTAGAAAGTAAGGGCAATTACATGACAGGTGTTTCGAGGCGCGGCTTTTTACGTGGCGCTAGCGCAGCGGCAGGGGGACTGTTCGCGCTGCAATATTCAAATGCAAATGCTCAAACATCCAATGACGTCAATTACGATTCTGTAGAAGATCTTTTCCGGCAGAAGTGGTCGTGGGACAAAGTTGTCCACGGCACTCACGGAACCAATTGCACGGGTAATTGCGCCTTCAATGTTTACGTGAAGAACGGTGTTGTTTGGCGTGAGGAACAACAGGGCGGATATCAAGCCAGCACCGCCGACACACCGGATTACGGTCCGAGAGGCTGTCAAAAAGGCCTACGTCATCACAAATACATGTATGGCCCCCAGCGTATTCTTTACCCAATGAAGCGGGTTGGCGAGCGAGGTGAAGGCAAATGGGAGCGGATCACCTGGGAACAAGCCACATCTGAAATTGCCGACAAGTTCATTGATGCAGCGACAGAGTATGGCGTCGATGCCATCAGTTGCGGCATCGGCACGCAAATGGTTGTGAAGCGGTCCGGGTTTGCGAGTGTCATGCGCTTCGGTACCGCAACAGGCATTCAAGTGCCGGAATCTTTTGCCGGTGTCGGCGATTTGCCCGTGGGCGTACAAGCAACACTCGGTCAAAACATCATCGGCGATGCCATGGGCGCCGTCTTTAAAGCCAGAACCATTTTGATCTGGATGTGCAATCCGGCCGTGACCCGGATTCCGGACGCTCACTTTTTCTGGGAAGCCAAGTATAACGGCTCCAAGGTGATCGCTATTTCACCGGAATTCACACCGACGGCGATGCACGCCAATCGTTGGGTCAATCCACATGCGGGCACGGATACGGCGCTTTGCATGTCCATGATCCACACAATCCTGACCGACGGCACTTACAAAGCCGACTACATTAAAGAACAAACGGATTTGCCGTTCTTGATCCGCAAGGACAACGGCAAGTTCTTGCGCGGTACCGATATGGCCACAGCGCCGGATGTCGAGAATGCCGAAAACCTGTTTTATGTTTGGGACACGGTGGCGAATGCCGCCGCGCCCGCGGCCGGCACAGGCAACAATTATTCCGGCGGACACGGTATCGGCAAAGAGGGCTGGCTCGATCTTGGTGAGACCGACCCGGCTCTGGAAGGCAGCTTTACGGTTGCGACCAAAGACGGCGACGTTGAAGTCATGCCGGTCTTTGCAAAACTGAAAGAGCGCTGCGAAAACGAATACACGCCGGAAATGACGGCTGAGATCACAGGCGTCAATCCGGAAGTGGTGCGCACGATCGCCCGCGAATTTGCCGAAGCGGAACCGGCGATGATTTTCTCCGGCTACGCCGGATGCAAATGGCGCCACGGAGATTTACTCCAGCGCTCCATGCTGATGCTGTTGTCGATCACCGGTAATTTGGGCGTTGAAGGCGGTAATCTTCAGATCACCAACCTTGGAGAATCCGGCGGCGTCGCTGCCTATGTGTTCCAAGAATTGGGACCGGTCGTGCGCGTCGCATCCGGGTCCCAGTTGGACTACGAGCACGGCAATATGAAAGTGCTCAACGAAGAGGTCTACGGCAAAGAACTCGCTGATGAGATCGACAGCCACTACGAAGAAGCCATCGGCAACAACTGGATTCCCCGCCATGCCCGAGTACCTTGGCGCATGGCCTTCTTTACCGGCGAGAACGGCGCCAATTGGCGAGCGTCCGGAAAACGTTGGCGGGAAGAAGCGCTCGGCAATATCGGGACCATCGTGGCCGTGTCGACGGATATGGGCACGACGCAACTCTATGCGGATTATGTTCTTCCCGTCGCTCATCACTATGAACGTATCGACTTTATTACCGAGCCGCGCACGCCCTATGTGCAAGCCCTGGTCGAAGCCGTCCCGCCTTTGGGCGAATGTGTCGATGACTGGACAGTATGGTTCCGCGTCACGAAAGCCATTCAAGAAAAAGCCATCGAGCGCGGCATCGCGCCAATCGATGACAATTTCTACGGTCAGGTAATTCAACGTGACCTCACCAAAGTGCATGATTATTACACCCATCGCGGCACAATCATGTCGACCAAAGATTGCCTGCAATTGCTGATGGACAATACACCCGGCCTGCCTCGCGTCTCCTTTGATGAATTGGCGGCTGTCGGCAAAATGCGCGTGGATGGGACAGAGACCACTGTTTACAGTGAAGAGTCACCTTACAACCCAAGCCCTGGCTATAACGTCAGGAACAAGGCGCCCTACCCGACATTGACGGGACGCCAGCAATATTACATCGACCACGATTGGTTCTTGAAATTCGATGAAACTTTGCCGGCCCATCGCGCACCACTGCGCATTGAAGGTTATCCCTTACAGATGATGATGGGGCACGCCCGCCACGGCATCCACTCTATGTGGCGCGATGATTCCCTGATGGTGGCTCTGCAAAGAGGCGAGCCGGACATTTATGTCGCCGTTGAAGATGCCAAAGAGCGCGGCGTTGAAGACGGCGAATTGATCAAAGTGTTCAACACAGCGGGCCATTTCATTGCCCAAGCCCATGTGTCTTCCAGCATGCCCCCCGGCATGACATTTATGTATCATGGTTGGGACCCGCAGATGTTCATTGGGCAGCAAAATTTCGGCGCCGTGACGTCCACGGCCGGTTTGGTCAAGCCGACAATTCTTGTCGGCGACTACGGCCATCTGAAATACAGCGCAATTAGCTGGACGAACAATTTGACGCAAAAAGATTTTACGATGGATTTCGAGAAGTATGTCGAAGAGCCCGAAGCGCGTGCCGGCTAATTTGCCGAAGCGCTGAATCGGAAACAGGAATCGCGAGAAAGTAAAAGGAGAGAGTCGGGATGAGCAATCGCCAAGTAGCCATGGTGATCGACCTCAATAAATGCATCGGATGTCAGACTTGTACATCCGCCTGCAAATCATTGTGGACCGATGAAGAAGGCCAGGAGTATATGCTCTGGAACAACGTGGAGACGAAACCTGGTCCCGGCTATCCCAAAAACTGGGAAGAAGACGGCGGTGGCTGGAAAAACGGCACGCTGGTCAAAGGCAAACTGCCGCAAAAAGGCAATCATGGTGAGGAGATCCCTCTCAACCACGAAGCTGTCTATTTTGAAGGCACTGAGCAACGTCTGCAGCAAACCAAAGAAATGGGCTACGGCGCCAACTGGGACGAAGATACCAGTTCAGGTGTTTACCCGAACAATTATCACTTCTACCTGCCGCGCCTTTGCAACCATTGCACTAAACCGGCATGTCTTGAGGCTTGTCCGGTTAAAGCCATCTACAAACGGGAACAAGACGGAATTGTTTTGGTGGACCAAGACAAGTGCCGTGGCCTGCGTCAATGCAACCGCGCATGCCCTTACGACAAAGTCTATTTCAACTTTGTCACACGCAAATCGCAGAAATGCATTTTCTGCTTCCCGCGTGTGGAGCAAGGCGTTCCGCCGGCATGTGCACGCCAATGCCCAGGACGGCTCCGTTTTGTCGGCTTCATGGAAGATGAAGGCGGCCCCATCGACCTTCTCGTGAACAAATGGAAAGTGGCGCTGCCGCTGCATCCGGAATACGGCACGGTCCCGAATGTGTTCTATGTGCCGCCGATGTTGCCGAACACCTTCGACGAGAACGGCAATTTCTCAGACGACCCACGGATCCCCATGGATTACTTGCGTTATCTTTTCGGCGAAGGTGTCGAAGAGGCACTGCAAACCATGCAGACCGAAATGGAAAAGAAACAGCGCCGCGAAGAGTCGGAATTGATGGACTTGCTGATCGCCAAGGATTGGAAAGCGATGTTCAACATTCCTGATGTCCAAGTGGTCCCGCCGGAAGGCGCACCGTCACAGGAAACTCAGCCGCTCTAATAGAAACGCATATGCATTCAAAAGCCCCGCCCAGAGCGGGGCTTTTTTGTCGGTGCATTTGACCCCATTGGCCAAACATGAGATGACCACGAAAAGACCAAGAGGATCGTCCATATGAAGCCGATCGCTTCGATGCCGCCGGAAACCACCGCGCAGATCAAATATGTCCTGACAGATCTCGACGACACGCTCACCTTGGACGGTCGGCTTCCAGCCGTCAGTTATCAAGCCTTGGAACAATTGGAACAACTTGGAAAAGACGTCATCATCGTGACAGGCCGTCCGTCCGGTTGGTGCGATATGATCGCACGCTTCTGGCCCGTCGCCGGGGTGATCGGCGAAAATGGAGCTCTCGCCTTTCGCTATGACCGGCAATCCAACAAAATGCTCCGGCTCTACGAGAAAACCGCAGCCCAACGGGAGCAAGACCGCAATGCTCTGGATGCTCTGACCGCAGAGCTCAAAACGGCGTTCGACGATATCGAACTCTCCGCCGATCAATTTTACCGGGAAGCAGATATCGCCGTAGACTTTTGTGAAGACGTACCGCCGTGGACAGACGATAAAATCAACCAAGTCGCCCAGTTTCTGACCGAACGCGGCGCCACCGCCAAGGTCAGCTCCATTCATATCAATTTCTGGCTCGGATCCTATGATAAGTTGAAAATGACCCGGCGCTTTTTCCAAGAGACCTTTGACGCCAAACTTGATGAGCTCCGCGCGCAGTGTATTTATGCCGGCGACTCACCAAACGATGAGCCCATGTTCGCCTATTTCCCTCATTCAGTCGGCGTCGCGAATATTGCCGGCTTTGTTGAGCAGATGGCGTCATTGCCCGCCTATGTCACAAAACGGGACGGTGGCTTGGGATTCCAGGAAGTTGCTGACGTCTTGGACCATCCGCGCTAGTGTTCCCCCACGATTTGGACTTGTTCCTCTACTTTGATTGCATCGAAAGAACCGTCCGGCATGCTTTGGAATGTCCCCAATATACTCAGCCTTATCCGGGCAATCATTGGACCGATTTGCATCATCTGCATCACACGATTCGGCGAGACCGGCCTGCTCGCCGCTTTGATTTTGATCATCTTGGCTGAAATCACGGATTATCTGGACGGTAAGATTGCCAGGTCTTTCAACCAGGTCACGGATATCGGGAAGCTGATCGACCCGATGTCCGACAGTCTTTATCGGATCTCCGTCTTCGTCGCTTTTTTCGCGAATGGCTGGATGCCCATTTGGATGTTCATGATCATTCTGATGCGGGATCTCGCCGTATCCTATTTACGCATTATGGCTGAACAGACAGGCCTAACCCTCAGCGCACGGCAAAGCGGCAAGTGGAAAGCCGTTGCGCAAAGCATGGCGCAGATCGGCGTGACTGCTTTGTTATTGCTGGAGATCTATAACTTTGTGCCCAGCGTGGACACTCTGGTCTACGCCCTTTTGTTCTTCGCCACGGCCGTCACGGCCTATTCACTGGCGGACTACGCCCATAGCGTCATATCAATGCTGAAAAGCGACCAACCGAAATCCTAAGGGATGCGTGTGGATTTTCCGGGTTCGATCGGTTAATAAGAGCGGCATCATCAGAACACTTGCCTGAGTCCGGCTCAGGCTATAGAGGCCGCCTCATGAGCCTGGACGCTCTTCTGACCATTCCCAATTTGATCAGCCTCATGCGCGCCGTCATGGGGCCCATCGCTCTGGTGCTTCTATTGGAGAAAACCGACAGCACGCTCGCGGTCGCACTCGTCTTCATGCTGATTGCTGAAATTTCGGATTTTTTCGACGGCTATATTGCGCGCCGTTTCGACCAAGACAGCGATATCGGCAAATTGCTCGACCCCGTCTGCGACAGTATTTACCGGTTGTCCGTGTTTCTTGCTTTCCTCGCCAATGGCTGGCTACCCGCTTGGATGTTTTTCATCATCTATGCACGGGACTTGATTGTTCCTTACTTGCGCACCTTTTCGCGGCAAGTGGGACACACACTGGAAGTGCGCTGGAGCGGCAAAGCAAAAGCGGCTGCCCAAGGCATCAGTCAGATTATTACCGTGATCATCGTGCTCGGCTTTTACTCGCCCGATATCCTATCGAAAGAGGCCACCATTGATTTGGTCTTGGGCTTTGCCACTTTGATCTCGGTGATTTCTTTGGTCGACTATACTCTGGCTGTCATCGCAGTTCGAAAAAGCGCTTCAAAAACAAATGCCTAGTTCATGGTCGGAATCACGAAAGAAGCCCCTTCTTTAACACCGCTGGGCCATCGACTCGTGACGGTTTTGACCTTGGTGTAGAAACGAATGCCTTCAGGCCCGTGCTGATTGACATCACCGAATGCCGAACGCTTCCAGCCGCCGAACGAATGATACGCCAAGGGCACCGGTATGGGCACATTGATACCGACCATGCCCACTTGAACTTGGGACGCGAATGACCGGGCCGCATCGCCGTCCCGCGTAAAGATCGCAACCCCATTGCCGTACTGATGTTTGGTCGGCAATGCCACCGCCTCTTCAAAGGATTGTGTACGGACAATCTGAAGCACCGGCCCGAAGATCTCTTCCTTGTATGTCACCATGTCGGGCGTCACACGATCAAAAAGACACGGGCCCAAAAAGAAACCATTTTCATATCCTTGGAGTGAGAACCCACGTCCGTCGACCAACAGGTCAGCGCCTTCTTGAACACCTTGCTCAATATAGCCGCAAACTTTATCGCGATGCGCCGCACTGACCAGGGGGCCGTATTGCGCGTCGGGGTCGGTTGAAATACCGACTTTCAATCCGTCGATTGCCGGCAGAAGTTTTTCGATCAAACGATCAGCCGTCTGATCCCCCACGGTCACAGCGACAGGCAAGGCCATACAACGTTCTCCGGCGGAGCCGTAAGCGGAGCCAATAAAATCATTCACAACCTGATCAAGATCGGCATCTGGCATGACGATCCCGTGGTTTTTGGCGCCTCCCATGGCCTGAACCCTTTTGCCGTTGGCGGCACCGGTCGCATAGACATATTGCGCAATGTCCGACGAGCCGACAAAGCTGACGGCCTGCACATCCGAATCGGTCAACAAGGCATCAACGGCTTCTTTGTCACCGTGAATCACGTTCAGAACACCCGGGGGGCCGCCGGCCTCCATGAACAGCTCCGCCAATCGAATGGGAACGGACGGGTCTTTCTCCGACGGTTTGCAAACGAATGTGTTGCCGCACGCAATCGCAATACCGAACATCCACATCGGAATCATAGCCGGGAAGTTGAACGGTGAAATACCGGCGACCACGCCCAAGGGCTGGCGCATGGAATACATGTCGATCCCGGGCCCGGCGCCTTCCGTGAACTCGCCCTTTTGTAGATGGGGAATCCCACAGGCAAACTCAATCACTTCAAGCCCGCGCTGTATATCGCCCTTGGCATCGGCAATGACTTTGCCGTGCTCCGACGACAACAGATGCGCAAGCTCGTCCATATTGTCTTCAAGCAAGGTTTTGAATTTAAACATCACGCGGGCGCGCCGCTGCGGATTGAGCGCCGCCCAGGCGGGAAACGCAGCCTTGGCGGATTCAACGGCCGACCGGACTTCAGCGGCGGTCGCAAGCGGCACCTTTGCCTGCAGCTCACCGAGACTGGGGTTGAACACCTCGCCAAACCGACCGCTCTGGCCGGAAACCTGGGTCCCATCCACAAAGTGACGTAAGTCCTGAACCATGGCGCAATCTCCTGCTGCTGGAATTCAGGCCAATAGTATGATGCAAATTTGCCTATGTATTTAGCCAAAAATGCCAATTATACTTGCAAAATTGCAGCCATACGGAGGGGTCATGTCCCAGGAAAAACGGCCGAATTGGGAGGATTTGAAGATCTTTTTGGAGGTCAGCCGCAAAGGACGCCTCGGCGAGGCGTCTCTAGCTCTGGGTCTTGATCAAACCACTGTCAGCCGGCGGCTGCAAAGGCTGGAGCAAGATCTGGAAACCACCCTCTTCGAGCGATCAAGACGTGGCCATGAACTGACGCCTGCGGGACATGATTTGGCTCACTACGCCGAAATCGCCGAAACCGCGGCTGTCGCGGCGACCGAGAAACTGTCCGGCAAGGATCAAGCCCTATCAGGAACAGTACGTGTGAATGTGGCGGAAGGCTTCGGCGGATATTTCGTCGCGCCTCGATTGAACGAATTCACAAGTCAACACGCCGACATTGAAGTCGAACTCGTTGCCAGTGCCAACTTTCTGAATGTCTCGCAACGGGAGACAGATATTGCCGTTCATCTCGCCAGGCCCCAATCAGGGAATTTGGTCGTCCGCAAGCTGACCGATTATACCTTGAGACTTTATGCGTCTAAGGATTACATCCAACGCCATGGAACGATCGAGAGCCTCAGCGATCTCCAATCCCATACATTGATTGGCTATATTGATGATCTGATCTACGCGCCGGAGCTGCGCTACCTGGCCCAAGTCGTTCCTGACCAAACCGCGCGCATTCGCTCGTCCAGCATTATCGCACAATACCAAGCCGTCAAAGCAGGTGCCGGACTTGGCATCATGCATTGCTTTATGGCTGATCCTGTTGAAGATCTTATCTGTTTGCTGCCTGACAGCATCAACATTCAACGCACATTCTGGCTGATCTATCCGGAAAGCCTGCGCAATGTGGCACGCATTCGCGCCATGTCGGATTTCCTGATCGACATCACACGGCGAGAACAAAACCTTTTGCTGGGCACATGAAAAAGCCCGCCGAAGATAAATCGGCGGGCCCACTCAAATCGATACAGAACGGAACTTAGAAGTTCACCCGCGCCTTCAAGAACGCACCGTGATAAAGCGTCGTGCTGCTGGCTTTGGTGGAAAAGAAGGTCGGGCCATCATTTTCCACTTCCATATAATTCTCGGAAACCAACGCCAAACCGGACAGGAACAAAGCTTCATAGCCAGCGCTCAATGAAACGGTTTGGTTGATATCCCAATTGATCGAGATTGACCCATCTGCAGAGCCAGAAAAGCTGCTGGTCCCGGCGTCAAAAGATCCCATTGGCGTTGGGCGCTCAGGATCCGTCGGAGGTGTTGGGCTATTGATCAATGAATTAATATTGCCGTCATTGTAATAAGCACCGCCGGTGGCCGCGACTTTGACGGACCAGCCGTTGTTGGCAAAGGGCCACACGTAGTCACCGCCGAACTGAACACCAATAAGACGGTTTTCCGTGTTGTTTTCGTAACGGCCTTGAGCGGAATTCGGCGCTGCTGTGTCCGTGCCGATAAAGGTGAATTCTTCATCCAATTGCAGATAGCGGACGCCGAGGATACCTGTGAAACGATCACCAAACTTGCGGCGGTAATTCAGCTGGAAATCGCTCAAATCTGAATCGTAGGCAACTTCGTGCCGGTATGCATCGCGAAAATCTTCAATACCGAAATGAGTGCCGAAATAAAAGGACGGCTCAAGTGAAAGAGACTCTGATGTCACCGACGCATCGCCGTCGTGACTGATAAAGGAATAAGTCCCTTCAATGGCATTCACATCATTCCAAGCGAAACCAACGGTCACGCGACCGCCTACGTCCCAATCCACGTCCATGTCGTCTGAGTCCATCAGCACCTGATCGCTGGAGCTCAGAATCGTATCCACATTGTTGGGGATCACTGAGAGAATAAAGTCATCCTCGCCATCTTTCTTGAGGTAAGTGGCGCCAAGCTCACCATAGAAACCGTTGGCATGAGCCATTGAGGTCACGGCAAGCGGTGCCAAAAGAACCGCGGACGCAAGTGTAGAGTTCAAAAGGAAGGTTTTCGTTGTCATCGGTATTCCCCCGCTGGCGGATAGGTTGAGATCTATCGCTATTTGATGGTTAACTTAACCATATTCAAAATCGAGTTGAAATAATAGTTTACGGCGCGCCTGCTATCGGCCACGCGCGAAATCAGGTGTATCTGGCTCCGGAAGCAGTATTTATGGTTGCTCTATATAAGAGCAGAATAGATAACTCCATAGAATTTATAAGCAAATTAGATTCAGACGTGACAAGAGATTGCAGGCGTGGCACAAATGCAACAAGTCCAAAAGCAAACCTGTATAACGGCGGACCCCGGCCGCCTTGGCATCTGCAATTGGTTGCGAAACGCGCTATAGACTCGCAGAAAACGGGAGATTTAAGCAGTGAATTTTGACAATGCGTATGATCTGGTCGAAATCCCGATTTGGGGCCTGATTCGCAATATCGGCATCGGCATCATCCTTGCCGTATTATGGGCCGCCCTGATCAGACGGTCGACGCGATTAATCGTCGACACCAGTCAGTATCTACCAATGTTTCTGCTTCTGATTCCCTCCATGATTTTGATCATTTCGGTCATCAAGTCATCAATCGCTCTTTCCTTGGGACTGGTTGGGGCACTGTCCATTGTTCGCTTTCGTACACCGATCAAAGAGCCTGAGGAATTGCTCTATATTTTCGTTGCAATAGCCATTGGCCTGGGGTTGGGCGCCAATCAACCCATTGTCACGATCGTCGGCTTCGCACTCATTGCCGCATGCTTGACTTTCTATCAGCGGTTTCAGCCGGGCAAAACCGCTGGTGACTCATACTATATTGATCTGATCATCCCAACGGACAACGCTCAAACTGTTTCGGTCTCTGAAGTCAGCTCTGCATTTCGGCAAAATGATTTGGACGTCAAGGTCAAACGTGTTGTCGATGGAAGTCATCAGCACGAAATCACGTTGATGGCAGGTAGCCTGGATTTTGAAAAATATGAATCCGTGAAACGACAGCTGGGAGAAAAATACTCTGGCGTCACTTGGTCACTGGTCGACAACACACGGATGATTACTTGATCTTGCCATGTTGCCCCGTCTTCCAAAGAAATTTTTTGCCGGCTCGAACCTAAACAAACAAGATATCGCGATCGCGGCACTAGGCGGTTTGGTCTTACTTGCCGTCAGCTACTTTGCAAACGCGCAACGCTTAGCCAATTCAGCGGAGGGTAATGAATTCGGATTCTGTAAATCCGAAGACAGTTTGTGCGCATATCTGACCGCACCGCTTCGGCCGGTACTCAATCAGACAATCCGCCAAGCACGAAGCCAAACCAATTCGGACCGCGTCCCTGTCCTCAAACTATATATGACCGATGGGTCGATCAAAAAACTGAACGACAAACGCGCCGAAACCATTGCGGAAGATCGTGCAATTCTATTCTCAGGCCCAGATGATTGGGTCAGGGCCGATCTTGTGGTCGAAACTGAGGATGGGATTGCCGAGGCCAAAACCCGCGCGCGGCTCAAAGGCGATTGGGCAGACCATATCAAAGACAGCCGAAAAAGATCGCTTCGCATCAAAGTCCGCAACGGGCAAACGATCTTGGGGACCAGCCGCTTTTCTATCCAACATCCGATTACGCGCGGATACCATCGCGAAGCTCTTTTGTTTGAGGCCATGCGCCGTCAGGGCGTTTTGACACCCCGATACTTCCTCACTGATGTGCGCCTCAACGATCTCGACATCGGATTTATGGCATTTGAAGAGCATTTCACAAAAGAGCTGATCGAATCGCAAAATCGCCGTGAAGGCCCAATCCTCTCGGTCGACGAAGACCAAATGTGGCGCCAAAGGTTTTTGAACGCAAATCGAAGCGACGTGAATTGGGAATCTTATGGCTTTACGTTTGAGACAGCGCTTCACTATAGGTCGAAAGACTACCCGGTGCGCGCCTACAACAAAGTCGACACCGAGAATCTGGACGTAAAAGGCAACAATGCGATTCGCGGCCTCAGCTTATTTCGCCAAGCTCTTGATGGAAAAGTTGAGGTGACAGAGGCGTTTGATCTTGAACTGACAGCCAAATGGTTTGTCTTGACGCATATGTTCGCCGCCACACACGGGAACGGTTTCCACAATCTGAAATTTTATTTTAATCCGGTTACGGAACTGATGGAACCGATTGCCTTTGACAATCACGGTGATGCGATACTGCCGTATAAATATCGGTCGACAATATTCATTGACCACATGCTGGCGGACGAGAACTTCCAGCAACATTTGGCGAATGCAATTTCTGATGCCGAAGCCATGCTGACAGACGCCAATTTTCTAGCAGAGTTTGAGCGCATCCAAGAGAGATGGCTCAAATTGCTTAGTTTTGACAATATGTCACCGGACCGGTTGGAAATCCCAGACTTGGCCAAGAACCTCTCAATGTTCAGCGCAGACCTGGAGAAGGCGATTAAGGCTGCTGTGGAAAAACAGGTCAGCCGCTTTCGCAGCAAAGGTGATTACATTCGCAACAGAACAGTGCTTGAGGTCGAATCGCCTGTGCACAGCCATTTGCGGGCATTTCTCTATGCCGACGAAAAGGGCACCCACGCCGAAATCAAAAATCTGATGCACAAACCAATTCAGATATTGGGTCTCTATCGGCAGGAACCGGATGGCATCATTCAGGTCGCAAACAACATCACATTGCCTGTCGACAATGGAAGCCGCGACAATCAACACATTTGGCGTCACAAATTTGGCGCCTATGACGGTTTGTTTTCCAAACCCCACTTCGTTCGATTCTCATTTGACGACCAAACATATGAGCAGGAGCTGCAACCACAATTCCGGTATGCCAACGACATGCTTAACCGCGACTTCTTGACGGAGATTGCGGATGTAACCCCAACCGTGACAGCGGATCGAGAGAACAAGATTGTGTCGTTCGAGCAGGGACCGACTGTGCTCAACAAGTCTTATGCGATCAGTCAAGGGTGGTCGGTTGTCATGAAACCTGGCGCACAATTGCTCTTGCGCGATGGCGCCCTATTGCGCATCGACGGCAACTTCACGGCCAAGGGCACGCAAGACAAACCCATCTCTTTCAAAATTGAGTCGGTGATGGATGATCGCCTGGGGCATTGGGGCGGACTGTTGGTAACCGGCGCCACACAAACCGTTGAAATTCAGCATGCTCAGTTTTTGGGTGACGGACAATCGGACCTACCCGAAAGACAGGACAATCGCGGATTGACCGGCTGCGTGAATTTTTATGAAAGCAATGTCGAAATCTCTTCGAGTGTTTTTGATTTCATGCAATGTGAAGACGCTCTGAACATCATTCGATCGGAATTCAGAATTACGAACACGCAATTCTTGCGAACCCATGCGGATGCGTTCGATGCGGACTTTGCAACCGGGCACCTCGAAGGCGGTTTGTTTTCATCCACCGGCAATGATGGTCTCGATGTCTCCGGCGCAGATGTCACAGTCTCAGGAACGGAATTTTTGAACATCGGTGATAAAGCGATTTCGGTCGGCGAAGCGTCGACACTGAGCGCCGAGAGAATAAAAATCGACGACGCCATGACGGGCGTTGCCAGTAAAGACCGGTCTTTCGCCACCATACGCAATGCCAGCTTTGCCGGGATAGAGGGAAGCGCATTGATCGCCTACATCAAGAAACAAGAATATGGACCAGCCGGGATTCAATGTGACGAGTGTATTTTCGAAGACGTGATATCAATCGCGACGACACAGACAGGGTCCAAAATTGAAATCGACGGAATCGATCAGGGAATTGTCGCCTTTTCCGAACAGAATCTGGCGGAGGTCGGACTTGTCCCTTAGCCGTCAAATCGATGCGTTCGTCTCCAGCAGCGATATGAGCCACGACCTCATGAGCGAGTTTCGTTACGAAACCAAAATACCGTTGGAGAAAGGGCAATATATCGAGTTGCAAGCGTGGCTGCTCGGCGCCCTGTATAAGCCCAGAGAAACCTATCCCCGGCGGACCATTCATTCGGTCTACTGCGACGACGTCAATCTCACCAATTACTTTGAGAATGTCAGCGGCATTTCAGACCGCGAAAAGGTGCGTCTGCGTTGGTACGATGACGATCTGAAGTCTATAGCGCTGGAACGCAAACTCAAAACAAACAAATTGAATCGCAAGGATGTGGTCTATCTTCAAAATCCGAGCGAGCAATGTCCGGAGACATTTCCGGCGATTTTGAAACTGTTTGCGCAAAATGACATTGAACACGAATTCGATATGGATCGCCTCAAGCCCATCGTCGAGACGTGCTATGAGCGCGACTATTTCGAACTTGCGCCCGGCGTTCGCTTGACGATCGATACCAATATCACCACACGGCGGCTCAACCCGGCCCCGTCGGAATACCAAAGGCGGTCGCCGGTATTCGCGGTGATGGAGATCAAATATCCCCCCACATTGGCCCCGATCGCCAAGGACTCCATTAAGGGCATTCCGTTCCGTATCTTTCGCCATTCCAAATATGTCGTCGGCGTCGACAGCGTTTATCGCTGACCCATTACGCAAACAAAACAGTCAACCGAACCGGTCGCGGAAGCACAGATCCCATGACACCCAGCAATCACTTTGATGACGTGGCACTGCTAAACGGCACTTGGCAAGACGGCTTTGCCGTAGCGCTGATCATTCTTTTTATCGGTCTGAGCGTTGCGTTCTTGCGGGCCCGACCCAAGGATGTCTCAATTTACAATCCCAAATTGGCCTGGATGCGTGGCGGCCTGTACTTTCTAGGCTGTTTTATCGTCGCTTGGGCGACCGGCGTTTTTCAAACCATCACCACACGGCCCTTGGTGACCCCCCAACAAATCAGCGATCCTTTGTGGATCGCGCTTTCCGCCCTGGCGCTGGGCACGATCTCATTCGGATATCTTTATTGGTGGCCGAGAGGCACGGTCACACACGGGCGGAAACTTTATCCGCTGCCAACACTCGTCTTCGGCATTCTCTGGGGCCTCGGCGAAGGTCAGTTGATCCTGTCGGTCTATGCCGTCGCTGAAACATTTGACTGGCCAAGATGGGTCAACGGCTTGGCAACGTATCTTGTGATCGGTGCGATCAACGGCGCCTATCACGCCTTGTGGTGGGATATTCATGTCTCCCCGCCCCACAACATTCGCGAATGGAACGCAAAGAAAGTGTTGTTCGCGCATACACCCAACCTGATCGTGACACTGACCTATTTCACCTGGTTCGGAAATGCCGGCCTTTTTGTTCTCCTGCAAACGCTCAGCCTCGCGGCCTCAACATGGGCCATGCGCTTTCCGCCTTTCTTTGCCCAAGGCGGCGGGTCTGTGGACAAAGATACGGCGACAGGAATTCCCCAGAGCGAGGCGGAACGGTATCGGTGATGGAAGCCGATACTCTGCCCCTGAACGACGGGCAAGCAATCAAAGCTCTTCCGAACGCGAAGCAATCTCAAAGTCGGCCATGCAGCTCTTATGGATTTCAGCAAAAATACTGAGATTGAGCAGGCCGAAAGCGTAGGAAACAAATAGAGCAACGGGGGCCAACATCACCAGTAAAAATAGCGAAGGATCAAGAAGGGAATCAACAATACTCGCTACAACTTCGTTCACCACCGCAACCACAAGCAAGATCAGAAACGCGCTGAAGTAGCGGCCGCGGAGAATGACCGCAGATTTACGATTTATCTCCCACCAACGCGGAAATGTGAAGTCTTCGCCCAGCACTATAAGGACAAGCGAGATGCCACAGCTGATATAAAAACGAACTGCGGCAACCAAGGCAGGGATCGACACCAGCGCGATCAAGATAGCAGCCAAAATGAGTTCCGACCGATTTTTGAAATCGAACATCATCTCGGCCAAAACCATGGGAATGGCAAATACAAAGCCAAACAAAACAAACGTCATCACGGCGGAAAAAAGAAAACCAGCACAACGCTTTTCCAGTGGGCCGAAGTAGTAATAAATCATGCCTTCCGGGGGCAATTGATTGCAAACGATGATGCGATAAAGGGCCATTGACCAAACAGCCGTGGTCGGAATCCACGCAAGGGCCAATAGAATGCCAAAGCCTCCGAGCAACAACGCGATCGCCGGTATTAAGATGGATAACAGAGCTGAAAACCACGTAACACGGAAAATAGTCCGAAAGTTCGACGCAAGGGTTGTAATGGCCAATTCGATGGTCTTACCGACATGCAGCGGATTCTTGACCATTTCAAAAAAGAACCTGCTGATCCGTTTATTCTGAAGCCGGCTTTTTATCGCGGATGAGCTGCATCAGCTCTTTGGCGGATTCCACAATATTTGTGCCCGGCCCAAAGATGGCCGCGGCTCCGGCCTGATACAAAAAGTCATAGTCCCGTTGCGGAATAACACCCCCGCAGACCACAAGAATGTCGTCGGCGCCTTCTTTCTTCAGCGCCCCAATCAATTCGGGGACCAAAGTCTTGTGCCCGGCTGCCAAAGACGACGCCGCAATGACATGCACGTCTGCATCAATGGCATCGCGCGCAGCTTCTTCCGGCGTTTGAAACAACGGCCCCATATCCACATCAAAGCCGATATCCGCAAAAGCCGTGGCCACAACCTTGGCGCCGCGATCATGACCGTCTTGGCCCATCTTCACGATCATAATGCGCGGCCGACGCCCTTCCGCTTCGGCGAATCTTTCAATTTCGCCGTGGACTTCTTTGTACAAATCATCGCCTTCATAGGCGGCCCCATAAACACCGGACACGGACCTGATCTCCGCTTTGTGACGACCGAACACCTCTTCCATAGCATCCGAAATCTCACCGACCGTCGCACGTGCGCGCGCGGCCTCGACCGCCAAAGCTAACATATTCCCGTTTTCTTTGGCACCTTCGGTGATCGCGCGTAAGGCCGCTTGGCATTTCTCGTTATCGCGGGTCTCACGAATGGATTTCAGCCGCGCAATCTGCTGCTCACGAACAGCAGTGTTGTCGACCTCGAGGGTATCAATCTCTTCTTCTTCCGCAGGCTGATATTTATTGACGCCGACAATCACTTCTTCGCCCCGATCAACGCGGGCCTGATGGCGGGCGGCCGATTCTTCAATCTTGAGCTTGGGCAAACCAGAGGCCACCGCCTTTGTCATGCCGCCCATACTCTCGACCTCTTCAATCAACGCCCAAGCCTGTTCGGCAATTTCATTGGTCAGCCATTCGACGTAATAAGATCCGCCGAGCGGATCGACGACTTTGGTGATCCCGGTTTCTTCTTGCAAGACAAGTTGGGTGTTCCGGGCGATGCGTGCCGAAAAGTCCGTCGGCAACGCAATGGCTTCATCAAGTGCATTTGTATGGAGGCTTTGCGTACCGCCCAAAGAGGCCGCCATGGCCTCGACGGTCGTGCGGATCACGTTGTTGTAAGGGTCCTGTTCGGTAAGCGACACGCCGCTTGTTTGGCAGTGGGTGCGCAACATGGAAGACTTTTCGTTCTTGGGATTAAACTCGGACATGATACGGGCCCAAAGCGTCCGCGCGGCGCGAAGCTTGGCAACCTCCATAAAGAAATTCATGCCGATAGCAAAAAAGAAGGACAGCCGCGGGGCAAATTCATCCACGTCCAAACCGGCTGCAATGGCCGAACGGACATATTCCTTGCCGTCCGCCAAAGTATAAGCCAGCTCCTGGACTTGCGTCGCACCAGCCTCTTGCATGTGATAACCGGAGATCGAAATGGTATTGAATCTCGGCATATGTTCCGAACAGTACGCGATGATATCGGAGACCAAACGCATGGAGGGTTCGGGCGGATAAATATAAGTGTTCCGTACCATGAACTCTTTGAGAATATCGTTCTGAATGGTTCCGGATAATTTGTCGGTTGAGACGCCCTGCTCCTCGGCCGCCACAATATAATTGGCCATGGTGGGAATGACGGCGCCGTTCATGGTCATGGAAACGGACATCTGATCCAAGGGAATGCCGTCAAACAGGATTTTCATATCCTCAACGGAGTCGATGGCGACCCCTGCTTTGCCCACATCGCCCAAAACCCGCGGATGGTCGGAATCATATCCACGATGGGTGGCAAGATCGAAGGCGACAGACAAGCCCTTCTGCCCGCCGGCTAAATTGCGGCGGTAAAAGGCGTTGGATTCCTCGGCTGTTGAGAAACCGGCATATTGCCGAATGGTCCAGGGACGGCCCGCATACATCGTTGCCTGATGGCCGCGCGTGTAAGGCGCAAATCCGGGCATAGCGCCCATATGATCAATGCCTTTGAGATCCTCTTGCGTGAAGACAGGCTTGATCGCGATCCCCTCGGGCGTATCCCAGATGAGGTCCTCCAAAGGCCGCCCACGCATTTGCTTCTCTGCCAGCGTTTTCCAATCCGAAAGGGGTGTTTTTTGTGACATTGATTTTTCTCTTCTTGTCGGAAATCGGCGGAACGGATGGCCTTGGACCCCGGTCCCGGCCAAACCCTGAGATCTTGGGCGTGTCTTATCAAAGGCACTAGCCGGGCACAACTCATCCCATTTGCAGCCCAGATCTGCAAGATCCCGGCACCGCATCGTAGCCTCGAATGCGCATTAACCTCTTGAAAACACTATATTTTGTGCGTGAACAAAGGACGAAGATTAACCGGTCAGCGATTCGTTGGTGATTCGTTCCGCCCTCGTTCCAATTGCCGGTGCCGGGCCCACGTTAACGGCCAGCGGGGGACATGGCCCGGGATCGATGGCGTATTGTGCGAAACCCGGTTTGTTGCCGCAGCCCAGTCCTTTGTCCCTGCCTTGGGCCCATTAAGACTGTGACTGTGAGTGCCGCGCGGCAGCTCTCAAGGCTCAATCCGCAGTGGTGAATGCGCATTAACCTCTTGAAATCACTACATTTTGTGCGTGAACAAAGGCCGAAGATTAACCGGTCAGCGATTCGTTGGTGATTTGTTCCAGCCCTGTTCCGGAGGTTAATGACCATTTTAACGCTTTGTTAACTTCTGACGACAATTCCCAAATCCCGCTTGAAACCCCGGATCATCCAAGCCAATGTCCGCGTCAAATGTATGATTCCTCGATCACCTCGCGCGGCCGCGTGACCGCCGTGCTGGGTCCCACCAATACCGGCAAAACCCATTTGGCCGTTGAGCGTATGCTGGGCCACGAAAGCGGCATGATCGGCCTGCCGCTGAGATTGCTGGCCCGTGAAATCTATGACCGCATTGTCGGTCAACGCGGCGCGCAATCCGTCGCGTTGATCACCGGGGAAGAAAAAATCGTTCCCAGCCATCCCTCGTATTATGTCTGCACCGTTGAAGCCATGCCGCTGGATATCGAGGTGGCGTTTCTGGCGATCGACGAAATTCAGCTCGCCTCTGATCCGGAACGCGGCCATGTTTTCACCGACCGGCTTTTGCATGCCCGCGGCACCCAAGAAACCATGTTTTTGGGCGCGGAAACCATGCGCGCCTTGTTGGGACAATTGGTTCCAAGCGCCGCTTTTGTCACACGGCCACGTTTTTCCGATCTTGCCTATATAGGTGCCAAGAAACTGACGCGGCTTCCCCGCCGATCCGCCATCGTCGCCTTTTCATCGGATTCAGTTTATTCCATCGCGGAACTGATCCGGCGCCAGCGCGGCGGGGCTGCCGTGGTCATGGGCGCGCTCTCGCCGCGTACTCGCAATGCCCAAGTCGCCCTCTATCAGTCCGGTGACGTGGATTACATGGTGGCAACCGATGCCATCGGCATGGGGCTCAATATGGACGTGGACCATGTGGCTTTCGCGTCTATGACCAAATTCGACGGACGATCCATGCGTGCGCTAAGAGCGCCGGAAGCGGCCCAAATTGCCGGCCGTGCGGGGCGCTATTTGAATGACGGCACATTCGGGACGACCGCCGGCATCGATCCGATGGATGAAGATCTTGTTGAACAAATCGAAAATCATAGATTTGACCCCATACGTCTTCTCCATTGGCGCAACTCAGACCTCAGATACGGCAGCTTGCCAGCCTTGATAGACTCACTCGATGTGGCCCCCACCCATCGCGGCCTGGTCAAGGCGCGGCCCTCCATTGACCTCCAAGCGCTGAAGTCTCTGTCGGGCTTAAGCGACATCGCCCATATGGCGAAGGCGCCGGCCGCTGTCAGACGGCTTTGGGACGTGTGTCAGGTTCCGGATTTTCGCAAAGTGATGAGCGAAGAGCATGTTCGCTTATTGAGCCGCATTTACGCCGACATCATGAGCGACCGAGGCACTATAAACACAGATTGGATGGCGGGGCATATCGCCAAGCTTGACCGTACCGATGGAGACCTTGACACTCTATCAAGCCGTATAGCACATACCAGAACTTGGACTTATGTGACCAACCGTGGGGGTTGGATTGATGATCAAAACCACTGGCGTGAGCGAACGCGGGCCATCGAAGACAAACTTTCCGATGCGCTTCATGAACGTTTAACCCAAAGGTTTATAGATCGTCGCACAAGCGTGCTAATGCGGCGCATGCGGGAAGATGTTGACCTGATCGCCGCTGTGAATGCTGAAGGAGACGTCACTGTTGAAGGTGAGTATGTCGGACGACTGCATGGATTTCACTTTGCACCGGATCCCCGCGCCCAAGGGATTCACGGCAAAGCACTTAGGGCTGCGGCCATGACGGCGCTGGAGCCGGAAATTGCCTCGCGCGCCAACGCGATTATCGCGGCAGAAGACTCGGCCATCGAAGTCACTGAGCTTGGCAAGTTGCGGTGGAACGGCGAGCCGATTGCAAGGCTGGACCAGGGTGCAGCATGGCTCACGCCGAAAATCGAGCTGATTCAAGCTGAAACCCTCGACGCAGATCTCCGCAATGGCGTTCTTGAAAGACTTAACACCTGGCTCGGCAAACATATCGAAACCGTATTGGAGCCGCTTGTGCAGTTGCATAAAACGGTGGAAGACAAGGATCAAAAAGATCTGACAGGGCTTGCGCGCGGTATCGGTTATCAATTGGTCGAGAACTTCGGACAATTGGATCGTGGCAAGGTGGCCGAGGATGTTCGCAGTTTAGAGCAACCGGATCGTCAGCAATTGCGCCGCTTGGGTGTGCGTTTCGGCGAGTATTCCGTTTTCATGCCCAAACTGCTTAAACCGGCCGCGGCGAATTTATTGCTGCTTCTGTGGCGCATTGCCGAAGACAATCGAGACGACGCTCTGCCCACACCGCCGACACCCGGTCTGTGTTCCGTTCCAAATGACCGCAAAGTGCCTTTTGCGTTTTACATCACTGCCGGGTACCGCCCGTGTGGGCAACGCGTTGTCCGGGTGGACATGCTGGAGCGACTGGCGATTTTGATCCGTGAAGAGATTGACAAAGGCAAAAACCCCAAACGGAGCGAAGCGGCCAAAGCACAAAGCAAATCCGACGACGCCAAAGCGCCCGATGCAGATGTCAAACCGGCATCCGAAACCGTTGAGCCAACAAAGACCGCTGATGCCGAACTTAACAAGCCAAATGGTCACGCCGAACCGGCATTTAGGGTTGTCTATGAGGCCACAGGTGCCGCCATCAAACTTTCGGGTGCAGCGGCACAAATAACGCCACGAAAATCAAAACTGCGATTTGGAGAGTTTCAAATCACGCCGGATATGATGTCGCTTGTGGGCTGCAGCGGAGAGGATTTTGAAAGTATTCTAAGACACTTGGGGTACCGTAAGAGAACCGACGACGGCGAAGAGATTTGGAAACGTCTGCCGCCGCCAGGCAAAGGCAAAAAACGCACCCATAAATCCAAATCCAGAAAAAATGAAACCGCACCGTCTCGGAAACCGACTGCGAAACCAAAAGGCGCTCAACGACCAAAATCCGCAACAGCAAAACCAAAGAAAATTGATCCGGATTCGCCTTTTGCGGCACTCAAGGCGTTAAAAAACAAATCTTAAGCCGCGATGGACAACCGGCCGGGACAACGTATCGATAAATGGCTTTGGTATGCGCGTTTCTTTAAGACACGCTCCTTGGCCGCAAAATTCGTCACAAACGGAAAAATTCGTGTACGAACAGGTGACGAAACCATTCGCGCGACGAAAGCCAGCCTCGTTATTCGTGTGGATGATGTTCTGACCTTTCCCAAAGGTGACCATATTCGTGTCATCAAGGTTTTAGACCCCGGCAATCGCCGCGGGCCTGCTCCGGAAGCCCAAACGCTCTACGAAGATCTGGCGCCGCCTGAGCCAAAGAAGAAGCGAAAAGTGGACGAAACTGTTGCAACTCGTGAGAAAGGAACGGGCCGTCCCACAAAGAAAGAGCGGCGCGCCCTAGACAAACTGAGGGACGACTAGAAAATCTTCATTTCAGAAACCCTGAAATGACCGGTAATTCTTTTCGCTTTCGGACATATTGCTGAGTCCGGATCCCCATGCTAACCAATCGCCATGTTGAAGAAGATCACAGACTTTTTTTCCAGCGGCGGACATGTGGAAACCGATCCGGATGCGGACCACAGCGAGCACGAAAATAGAATTGCGGCGGCGGCCCTGTTGATCGAGGCGGCCCAAATGGACGGCACCGAAGACACGGTCGAGTCGGACGCCATCAAACGGGCAGTGAAACAGAGGTTTGATCTGGACGATGATGAAGCGGAGGCTCTCATAGAAAGTGCCGGCACACGGCAATCTGACGCCATTGAGCTGCATCAATTCACGCACCAAGTGAAAACGAATTTCTCTTACGAAGAACGTGTTCATCTGATCGAGATGTTATGGGAGGTTGTGCTGGCCGATGGCGAACTCGATCAATATGAAGACAGTCTTTTACGCCGGATCGCCGGGCTGATTCACGTCACCGACCGGGATCGGGGCGAAACCCGAAAACGGGTCATCGAGAGACTTGGACTTGACACAACTTAAGCAATGGATAAGCAAGACGGCTTAACAGAGCCAGATCTACGCGCCAGAACGAAAACGGAAAAAAGTAAAGATGACCTACATCGTCAAAGATGCCTGCATTAAATGTAAGTTGATGGACTGCGTCGAAGTCTGCCCGGTGGACTGCTTCTACGAGGGTGAAAACATGTTGGTCATTCATCCCGACGAGTGCATCGATTGCGGCGTTTGTGAGCCGGAATGTCCGGTTGAAGCCATTTCGCCGGATACGGAAGATGAAGACGGAAAGTGGCTGGCGATCAACTCGGAATATGCCGAGAAATGGCCGAATATCATCGTCAAAGGCACACCGCCCGCGGACAGCGCCCAGTTCGAGACGGAGAAGGGCAAATTTGAGAAGTATTTCAGCGAAAAGCCGGGCACCGGGTCTTGAGGCTAGTATTCGCCAAGTAGTTCCCTCCGCAGGATTGCCTTGACCAACTAGTGGTCGGATGAATTCTGTATTTTCGCCACTTTAGGCAATTGTCGCAAATATTTGCCTTGCCTTTATTTTTCCTCAATTTCGTGTTATTGTTGCAACGCAACCAAACAGGAGAATGCCTCCCGGCTGCCAAAGAAAGCGGGAGACGACGTACTGTTGAAACGACCCTTAGGGTGGTAACACGTTGAATTGCCTTAAGAATTGAACGAAGCAAAGGATTGGTGTCTGAGGGCGGGGGCCAGCAAACCCAGACCATACGCGCTTGTAGATAGGTTAGCGGAAATAGCCAACAGCTCTTTGAATTGCGTGATGTGTGCATACATCTGTGCACAGGCAAATTGAGCGTCGCGCCGATCTCGGCACAATCAAATTGCTGCGCCAAAGCAGCGAGCAAGAGAGTGAGATATGACGAAAAAAGAAGCCAGTGCCAAGACCAAGAAGCCTGCGAAGAAAAAGCAGGACTTTAAGATCAGCCAACAAATCGTCTATCCGGCCCACGGCGTGGGACAGATCATCGAAATCGAAGACCAAGAGGTCGCCGGAATGAAGGTTGAGCTGTTCGTTGTGGATTTCGAAAAAGACAAAATGACTCTGAAAGTGCCGACGGCAAAGGCCAAATCGGTCGGCATGCGGGCTCTTTCGAGCGCCGAAACGGTCAAAAGCGCCCTGAAGACATTGGGCGGCCGCGCACGCATTAAACGCACCATGTGGAGCCGCCGGGCACAAGAATATGAGGCCAAAATCAATTCCGGCGATCTGATTTCGATCGCGGAAGTCGTCCGTGACTTGCATCGCGCAGGCGGGCAACCGGAACAGTCCTATTCGGAGCGGCAACTTTACGAAGCTGCCCTCGACCGCATGGCCCGTGAAGTGGGCGCGGTCGAAAAGCTCAAAGACGAAGAAGCGATTGCGCGGGTTGAAACGGCTCTTCAAAAACAAGCACCGAAGCCTGAACCTGACAACGATGCAGGTGAAGGCGCCGCCGCTTAAGCGCAAACAAATATTGCTTGTGAAAAACCCGGCTTCGCGCCGGGTTTTTTGTTGCGGGACTATTCTGTCACGATCTTGTACCAAGCCCCAGATCGAAGGGATTGGCCGGCTTGCAAGCGGTTGAGCGTTCTAAACCGCACTCTTTGATTGTCCGCAAACGCCATTTTTTTAGACATGGATTGAATTGTGTCCCCGGACTTTGCTTGAACGCGGCGCACCCGCAGCGGTTTCAGAGCTTTGGCTTGTTTTGCGCTTAATCGCCGGAAGCTTTCTGCCATCTGCCAGATCTGATCGCCCATTTCGTCTGTGGCATTGGTGGGGGTGGACCCTACGAACTGGGCAACTTGGCCGTCAGAGAAGGCAACTGCATAAAGACGCGCATCAATGCGGCCCGATTGGATCTGGAGATTGCGGATGATGGCGGTCGCCGCATTCATACCGCCGATCTTACCGCTCTTGAGCTCAGAGATTCGCTGGCCCTTTGCCCATTTTTGGATATGCGCCTTCATATCTGAGCCGGACGTATTGCGGCCAAAATCGAATTTCACTTGCGCATTGGAGGCAGCCGCAATCACACTGGTCGGACTGTTAATCAAGCGAAACCCTTCGGGCGCCTGGAAGGTGAATTTAAGCACCGGATGAGAGAAGGTGTTTCCGCGAATGAATCCCTGTTCCGGATCGTCTCCATAGATCATACCGTCAATGGCTTTGAGATGACGCAAGCGGCGCTGCGTGTCACCGCCTGCCGTTTGTCGTGCAATTTCTTCCGCACGCTGCACACGCTTTTGCGTATTGGGATGCGTGGACAAATAATCTACGCGGCTCGGATCGTAAGACTGACCGGCCAATTGCGCGTGCAACTGTGTTTGCATGTCCATCGACATCAAAAAAGAACTCATGGCGATGGGGTCGTAGCCTGCTTGGGCGATATACTGGGTGCCCAATCCGTCGGCTTCATATTCATCGTCTCTGGAATTTTTCAGAAGCCACAAAGTGCCGCCCATATTGATCAACTGGTCCGCCGTTTGATTACCCAACAATCCCGAAAGCAGCGCGCCGCCCAAACTGAGACCCATGGCTTTGTTGTATCTCTTGGCGGCATGGCGGGCGACCACATGACCGATTTCGTGACCTAAGACACCTGCCAATTCAGCTTCCGTATTGGCCAAAGCCAAAAGGCCCCTTGTGGCATACACATATCCGCCGGGCAGAGCCATGGCATTGACGATGGGCGAGTTCAGAACCGTCACCCGTACCTTGCCCGGATCCATAGGGGATTGAGACGCTACACGGCCCACCACTTCCGCCACATAGGCTCCGACGTCGCCTTCATTATACGCGCCGCCGAACTCGGCGAGAATTTTGGGATGCTGCTCCGCGCCGATTTTGTCTTCATCGGCCCGGCTCATGCCAAATTGTGCATGCGCCGGATGTCCCGCCAACATCAAACCCAGCGACAGTCCCAAGGTGACCGCAGCGGAATACGCCCATGTGCGAATATTTCTACGAGTCATGGTGGTGAAACCCTCCTAATTGGTCACAGGGCTGAAAGTGAACCCAGTCCACATGGCATAAATGTGTCAGGCAACTGTTTTTGCGCGCCGCCCAGAACTTCAATTTGCTCCGGATGGGTGAGAGAAAGATTTGGGCCGTCAAACGACGACACCCAACCGCGAATGCGAATTTGCCTGCCCTCCAACGCCAATAGATCCAAATTCGACTCATTGAACGCCCTCGCGTCCCGCGGACTGACCGTGGCCGTAAAATCGGTAAAACGATCTTCGCCGAAATTCAGATAATAACGTCCACGAACTTCGGCCACGGACAGAGGCCTACCTTCAATCACTTGATAAGTGTCAATGTCATTTTCAAGTTCAAAAGCATCCCGAACCCGGTACCAACTGAGACCCCATATGCCCTCACCCTGCGCACGCGCCGTTTGTTCCAATTCATGCAATTGGCGGACGCAGGCCCGATTGTCCGCAAAACTATAGACGCGGGCCATGCCCGCGGCGATCATTTGCCCTTGCACCCATAGACCGTCTTCACGAAACATTTGCGCCAAACGCCGACCGTAGCGATCCGTTCGGCGCCCGCCATAGCCGAGCACCACAGTACGCCCCTCAACCAACGACCTAAGATAAGCTTTGGCTTCCGGGGCCAAAGGCCAAGTGGCAAAACCCCGACGGCCAAGCGGCAGCTTGGGCGCTTGCAAACCAATCAGGCGAACCTCGGATCCGTCGGACAGCTCGACCGTATCGCCGTCGATCACTTGGACAACCACATCGGTTTCCCCCTGCTCCAGCGCCGACTGCGCAGGCACGGGGCCCGCAAGGGCGAGCGGCAGAAATAAAGTAAGGATCAATTTGAGCATAGCCCAACCCTAACACGGGTTCCGGCTAGTCTTGCAAGGCCTGCCGCATTTGCTCGATTTGCGCGAGTTTGTCCTCAAATACCGCCCAATCGTCATGCTCGGCAATCCGGTCCCAGATCGCTTCAATCTCATCGATCAAAAGTGTGCATGGCTGCTTGGCTCCAAAATATGGAGCGTCCAATTTTGCCGCAGCCTTGGATGAATAGCCGTCAAGACGCATTTTGAGGTCATCAAAGTAACCGCCGGCATACTTTGCGGCCTCAGGACTTTGCATGGCGCGGGGCTCGCTTACTTGCCCACCAAACCAATCAAAGAAAAATTGCTCAAAACCGACTTGGCTTTCAAACAAAAACTTGGTCAAAGATTGCAGCAGCGCCACATCCTCATCTGCATTTTTTAACTCCAAACCAAGACGGCCCAACATGGACCTGCGAACGGCCGCCTCATATGCCGGGCCATAGGCATTGAGAGCCTCCACCAATGTATCTTTGTTACAGATCAAATGGAGGGCACCTGCCAATTGTTTCAAATTCCACAACACCACTTCAGGCTGTTTGCCGAAGGCATAAAGACCGGTTTGATCAAAATAGGCGGCAACAAAGCCCGGCTGATAGGTCGGCAGCAATCTGTAAGGTCCATAATCAAAACTCTCGCCGGTAATATTCATATTGTCCGTATTCAGAACACCATGGACGAATCCCGCCGCCATCCATTGGGCCACCAGCCCTGCAGACGCCTCACAAACACTTCGCAAAAAGGCACCAATTTTTTCCGTACGATCAAGCGATGCCAAATCCGGGTAATAATGCGCGACGGAATAATCGACCAGGGCCTGCAAACGCTCTGCATTCTGCTCGAAAGCATGACGCTGAAACGTGCCGAACCGAATGTGAGAATGACCCAGCCTAACCAATACGCTGGACCGTGTCGGTGACGGCTCGTCATTGCGGTAAAGCTGCTCACCGGTTTCAATCAAACTGAAGCTTTTTGATGTGTAGACCCCTAAGGCCTCAAGCAAGGCCGTGACCAGAACCTCACGCACGCCGCCTTTTAGAGTCAAACGGCCATCGCCAAATCGCGAGAACGGTGTTTGACCGCTGCCTTTGGTGGCCAAATCCAACAAACGATGGTCATCCGCATCACGCAATTGCGCATAGAGAAAACCGCGGCCGTCGCCAATCTCAGGATTATAGTTTTGAAATTGGTGGCCATGATAACGCATAGCCAAAGGCGCGGACATATTCTGCGGCAAAGCTTCAAACCGTCCGAAATATTTCAGCCATTCTTCAGACGTCAGTGAACCCAAGCCAACACGGTCCGCCCAGCGTTGGTTGCGATAGCGCGTTTCAAGTTTGGGAAACGCGGCGGCGTCAACAGGGTCGTAAAAGCCCTCACCAATGGAGGGATATACGGCGTCGGCGCGATAGGTGGAAGACACTGGCATGGCTTCGACCTATCCGGCTTCACAGCGTGATGGCAAGCAGAATCGGTTCTAAAGCTTCAGAAGAGTATCCAAAAAGCCGTCGACCTCCGAGATATCGGCACCGCGTCCTAAGATTGAGATGGAAATGCCGTCGGCATAACGGGAGATGGTCTCTGCCGTTTCTTCCATGGGAACCGGACTGACCGTCGATTCCGACATCACCAATGACGCAATGGTCAAACCCCTCGACTGCGCCGCATCAATGGCGGTGAGCGTATGGCTGATCGTCCCAAGATAAGAGCCAACCACCAAGATCAATGGAAACTGTAATCGTTGGGCCCAGTCAATCATTAGGTCGCGATCATTGATCGGGGCCATGATGCCGCCGGCCGCTTCGATAAACAAAGCATCGCTTGGCGCCTCTAACCCTAAGCGGCAGAATTGCACGAGATCATCCGTATCAATCTCAGAGCCGGCACGCTTGGCCGCCATATCCGGAGAAATGGACGGCGTAAATCGCCAGGGGGATATGGACGCAATCGTTTCGGGCGTCACCGGCACACCGAGCGCCGACAGCAATTGACCCGCATCGCTTGCCGGGAGATCGTCCGCATCGAAGCCCGACATGATTGGTTTGAGAGCACCGGGCACCATCTCGCGTTTGACCATCGCGCGACACAAAAGCGCGGTGACATAGGTCTTTCCAATTTCCGTGCCCGAAGATGTCACAAAAAACGCGCGAGTCATTGTGCGGCCTTTGGTAAGAGGTGCTGGCCGACAATCTTTGCGAGACGATCGATGTCATCGCTTGTGTGCTCGGCACTGAACGTAAAGCGCAATCGTGCGGTCCCCTTGGGCACTGTCGGCGGACGAATGGCGGTGACCAAATACCCAAAGCTTTCCAGCAGCTGCGAAGCCGCAAGTGTCTCATCGGCTCCGCCGATCACGAGCGGCACAATGGGGGATTGGGGCTCCGCAAGACCTAAAGATCTGCAGAAGCGCCGCGCATGATGAAGTGGTTTTTCACGCAAGACCGCGTCTTGTTCGATGAGGTCAAGCGCGGCGATCGCAGCGCCGGCAGAGGCCGGCGGCAAAGCCGTGGAATAGACAAAACTTCGTGCGCGGGTTTTAAGCAAATCAACAACCGCTTGAGACGCACAAAGATAGCCACCGTAAGACCCAATGGCCTTTGACAGGGTTCCCATCTGCAAGGGCACGTTCACGCGGGTCTGATCGGCACCCCAAACAAATGTCGATCCCCGTCCGTCTCCGAGCACGCCGATACCATGCGCATCGTCCGTCATCAGCCATGCGTCGAACTCAGCCGCCAAGTCTGACAAATCCGGAATGGGTGCCAAATCGCCATCCATACTGAACACCCCATCGGTCAAAATCAAAGCATGACGATAAGCATTGCGATGTTGCTCCAACAATTGCCGTAGATGCTCTGTGTCGTTGTGGCGAAAGACTTCCAAGCGCCCGCCCGCCAATTTGGCCCCTCCATAGAGACAGGCATGGGCCAGTTCATCGACAAGAAGCACATCTTGCGGCCCGGCAAAGGTCGGAATGACACCGAGATTGGTCAGATAACCGGAACCGAAAACAATACACGCCTCGGTTCCTTTCAGCCTGGCCAAACGCGCCTCAAGGGTTTCCAGCAGGGCATAGTTCCCTGTGACCAGTCGCGAGGCACCGGAGCCGGCGCCAAAATCATCGATCGCCGCCTTGGCCGCTTGAGCAATGCGCGCATCTTGCGTCAAACCCAAATAGTCATTGCAGCTGAACGAGACGAGACTGCGCGTCTCTCCGGCTGTCGATCGCAGAGCTTCCCCATCGGCGCGGCGGTCCGTCACTTGCAGCGTCCGGCGCAAGGATTGCGCCTCCAAAGTGCCTAGTTTTTCTTTGGCAAATTTGTCCAAACTCGACATCGCGACCCCAATTTGCAAAGCCAAAGACGGTCGTGTACACCCCTGGCCAGTTGCTCTGACATAGCGGAAAATGGTGGTAAAGGAAATGACAGCGGATTCGATGCCAGATTGGCTGAAAGAGGGCATCGATCATCTCTGGCTTCCCTATACCCAGATGAAAGACGCCCCCCTCCCGTCCCCTGTGATCAAAACAGAAGGACAAACAATCACGCTCGCAGATGGACGGGAGCTGATCGACGGCTGTTCAAGCTGGTGGACGACCTGCCACGGATATAACCACCCCCATATTTTGTCAGCCATGAAAGATCAAATGGAGCAGGTCTCCCATGTGATGTTCGGCGGCTTGGCCAACGAACCTGCTTACAGACTTGCAAAACGACTGGCGGATATCGCTCCGGGCAACCTCACCCGCGTGTTTCTTGCAGAGTCCGGATCCGTCAGTGTGGAAGTCGCCATGAAAATGGCCATGCAATTCTGGATCAATCAAGGACATCACACACATAAGAAATTTGCCTGTTTTGTTGACGCCTATCACGGCGATACGTTGGGGACGATGGCTCTTTGCGACCCCGATGACGGCATGCACAAAATGTTCGGCGGGGCGCTCACCGAGCAATACGTTTTGAAATTGCCCAAAGACGACGAAAGTCGTCAGGCCTTTGAAAGCTTTATTCGGGATCACGCCAATGAATTGGCGGCTGTTGTTGTCGAGCCTCTCGTGCAAGGTGCCGGCGGGTTGAAGTTCCACGATGAAGCTTGTCTCCGTTTTATCAGGAAGGTGACACGCAAGCACAGCGTTCTTTTGATTTTTGATGAGATCATGACCGGGTTTGGCCGTACGGGAACGATGTTCGCTGCCGATGCTGCGGATGTTGTGCCGGATATCATGACTGTGTCCAAAGCCATGACCGGCGGTGTGATTCCACTGTCTGCCGCCATCAGCACGGACGAAGTGGCAGCACCCTTCTTGTCCAGCGACGCCGATCATGCACTCATGCACGGTCCGACATTCATGGGACACGCGCTCGGATGCGCAGCTGCGAACGCGTCTCTGGATCTTTTTGAACAAGAGCCGCGCCTGGAGCAAGTCGCAGAAATCGAGAAGCAATTCCAAAACAAGCTGATGGCGGCGCAAAATATCAAGGGTGTCGCGGATGTGCGTGTCCGTGGGGCTATCGGAGTGATTCAACTGGGCCAATCACCGGATCTCAACTGGCTCAAAACGCGCTTTGTCGAAAAAGGCGTGTTCATTCGGCCATTTGGTGACGTCATTTACGCCATGCCGCCCTTTACCACCACAGAGGCGGAACTCAATACAATCATCGATACGATGATTGATGTGACGCGCGAATGGAGCCGGCGGACGTTCGGCTAGGCCCCGCCAGCAAAGAAATCGAGCAATATTCGAACGGCTTCGTCGGGGTTTTTCTCATGGGGCGAATGATCGGCACCCGGAATAATATGTGTTTCCGCCGCGCCAATTTCGTCGGCAAGCCTGACACCGTCTTCCAACGGAACAATGGGATCATCTTCACCCCAAAACACAAGTGTACGTGTCTTGAGCTGAGCCAAGTCGTAGGGGATACGGCTCACTTGCGTGAGCCGGTTGATCGCGCGCAATCCGTCGACAGTGTTTTTGATCAAAGTGACCTGGTAGCGATCACAGGTTGAAGGGTCGTTGTCACAGGCTCTTGCAGCCCACCCGCTGGGCCCGCCGCCGATTGAGTTCCAAACAAAGGTGCGGCCCAATCCGAACGGTAAAGCACCAAACCACTCCCAAGGGTTATTGTCATCTGTGTAGTAAACATGGGCCGCCACCAATGCGAGACTGCGCACCGCATCCGGGTAATCCAAGACAGTTTCGGAGGCCACAGCACCGCCGAATGACCATCCGACCAAATCCACTTTGGAGACACCAAGTTCGTCCAACAACCCTTTGACAAGCCGTGCTTGGCCTTGGTGGGTTAAATCCGTATGCGGTTCAGTGACCCGCTCCGAATGACCAAAGCCGAGCAAATCGGGCACGATAATAGTCCGCTCGGTAGCAAGACGATCCGCCCAAGGAAACCATGTCTTATGACCGGCAACGGAAAAACCATGCAGCAGAACCAACGGGGCACCGGTGGGATCCGACGTGAGATCTCCCTTCACGAGAACGTGAAGCTTCCGTCCATCGACCTCAACAAATTGCCCGGGCGCGTTCTGTTCCGCGGGGATGATTTCCTGCACACCGATCTGTTGATTGGCACTCACGGACCAATTGGCGATCCATGCGGCTCCCAAAAAGACCACCAAAGCAAAGGCAATTGCCGTCCATTTCATCATCGTCCTGATCACGTCAGCTCCTCGGTTTTTCCTATCAAAACCTTACCAGGCATCTGAAACCGTTCAAATAGCTAGGCTTTTGGCGTATCGCAGAGCAAACAAAGCAAGCGCCTTGCGTCATTTTGATCCAATGACGAGCCCTCCTCGTAACCATGCTCATGAACCACGAAATCAATCCGTAGTGGCTCACGCTGCTCGATGTTGGCGCCAAACACGAGTGTTCTTTGAAAAATTAAGGGAGTGTTACCGATGAAAATCACATCCATTCTAAGCAGGCTCGTCCTTGCTTTGCCGCTTGTTTTTGGCGCTGTTTCTGCTCAAGCCGGCGGTCATGCTGAAGCGAAACCCGAAAAGGCGGATATTGTTGATACGGCCGTCTCTGCCGGTTCTTTCAACACTTTGGTCGCGGCCGTCACAGCAGCCGATCTGGTAGAGACTTTGAAAGGTGAAGGTCCTTTTACGGTTTTTGCGCCGACAGACGAAGCCTTTGCCGCCCTTCCGGAAGGTACAGTTGACGATCTGTTAAAGCCTGAGAACAAAGACCAATTGGTCGCCGTTCTGACCTATCACGTGGTCCCCGGCAAAGTGATGTCAGGCGATATCGCAGGTAAAACCATGGATGTTGCAACCGTTCAAGGTGGCAACTTGGCCGTTGATGCAACGGATGGTGTCAAGATCAATGATGCAAATGTTGTCTCAGCCGACGTTGAAGCCAGCAATGGTGTGATCCATGTGATCGACAAGGTCGTACTGCCTGAGTGATGACGATTTAAGCGTTGTCGGACTGAACGGACTCTCCATCCCTCTGTCCGTTCGGCAACAAGAAAGCGGGTCCCCCTCAGGC